>Ga0302202_10000007_pt1 | contig 203802 bp, 181 predicted proteins | sample II_Bog_N3_3_FD_194579 | JGI IMG/M metagenome (GOLD analysis project Ga0302202, IMG submission 194579) | Peat permafrost microbial communities from Stordalen Mire near Abisko, Sweden - II_Bog_N3_3 | ecosystem: Environmental > Terrestrial > Soil > Wetlands > Peat | place: Sweden: Abisko... | reverse complement strand
CTCGGTAAGAAACGCCATGTTGCCTCCTGCTGTTTATTCCGTTCTGTGCAGTTTCCGTGCAGATTTTCCGTGCAAGTCATTGATTCTTCGTGGCTGTGCAGGCTTTGTATAGAACATCATAACATAATATGTTGTTTATTTATAATTATTTACGATATATCTCTCATCCTGAGCGGAGTTTGGCGCGCACTTGCGCCAAACGCAGTCGAAGGACCTGCGACTCCAACTCACAATTTCTTCCATGAACCTTGGATTGACCGGCCTGTTCCCTATTCCCTATTCCCTGCATTATCCGCCTTCCACACATACGCGCCCGGCTGCGGCAGACCGATATGCCCGAGCACACGCGCGACAAACTGCCGCGCCATCTCGGTCGAGTCGATGGGGTGATTGTAGAAGGCCGGAATGCAGGGAAAGATCACTGCGCCTGCATCGGCGGCAATCTGCATATTTCTCAGGTGAATGCGATTGAAGGGCGTCTCCCGCACGCAAAGAATCAGCGGCCGCCGCTCCTTCAGCGTCACGTCGGCTGAGCGCGCAATCAGCGAGTTGGCCAGCCCCTGCGCAATCGCCGCCAGCGTCCCCATCGAGCATGGCAGGATAATCATTCCATTGGACGGATAACTCCCCGAAGCAATCGCCGCGCCAATATCCGCGTCCGAGTGCTGCACGATCTTAGTGCTTCGGCCTCTCAAGATTGGGTGCCCCAATGAATTGTCATTCTGAGCGAGCGCAGCGAGTCGAAGAACCTGCGGCTGATCATTGCTCTCAGTGGGGGATTCGTCGGATTCAGCGCCCAGCAGTTTCTCCAGCAAATCGTTGCGCCCACTCACTCCCAGTTCCTCGGCCATCACCCGCAGCGAGTTCTCCGAAGCCACAAAATGCACTCGCTCCACGCGCTCGTCCGTCTCCAGCGCGCGCAGCATCTCGCGCCCAAAGACCGCCCCCGATGCCCCGGTAATCGCCACGGTGAGGTTCATCAATCGCTCCGCCTAACTATCGCTCTCCGCCCACTCCTCCAGCATCCGGGAGTACTCCTCCGAGTGCCCGACGGCCGTGAAGCGTTTCACCTCATCGAGTGCATCGTTGCGTTCGCCCGCGGCCCACAGTACGCGAAAGTAGAGCAGCGAAACCCGCTCCGACTTGGGCGCCAGTTGAATCGCCACGCGCCCATGCTCGATCGCCGCGCGATGCTTCTCTCTGAGCGAGGAGATCCACGCCAGATACCCATGCCCGAGCGACGAGCGGGGAAACTCCTCGACCAGCGCCGTCAGAATCAGCTCGGCAAAGCCGGCGTCGCCCTCTGCCTCCGCGTTCACCGCCGCTGCGATGACCGCCGTCACGCGCGGAAGATCGTCCTCAGGCCGCTCGTTCATCGCCGTCACTCGCCCAGCACGCGCCGGAATATCGCGTCCACATTGCCCAACTGCCGCGTGTAATCAAAGGTCCGCGTCAGCCTTTCCGGCTTGAGCAGCGCGGTGATCGCCGGGTCCTGTGCCACCTCATCGCGGAAGACCAGCTCTTCCTTCCAGGCGCGCATCGCGTGCTGCTGGACAAGTTTGTAAGCCTCCTCGCGCATCATGCCCGCCTCGGCCAGATCGAGCAGCAGTTGTCCCGAGAAGATCAATCCCCCGGTCGATTCCAAATTCTTTTTCATCCGCTCCGGATAGACCAGCAGCCGGTCGATCAGATCGGTTGTCTTGGCCAGTAGATAGTCGATCAGGATCGTAGAATCGGGAAAGATCACTCGCTCGACAGAAGAATGCGAGATGTCCCGCTCATGCCACAGCGCGACATTCTCGAAGGCCGCCTGCGCATTGCCGCGCACCACGCGCGCCAGTCCGCTGATCTGTTCCGAGGTGATCGGATTCTTCTTGTGCGGCATCGCCGACGAGCCCTTCTGCTTCTCGCTGAAAAACTCCTGCGCCTCGCGCACCTCGGTCCGTTGCAGGTGGCGCACCTCGACGGCGATCTTGTCGAGAGTGCAGGCGATAATCGCCAGCGTCGAGATGTACGCCGCGTGCCGGTCGCGCTGGATCACCTGCGTCGCCACCGGCGCGGGCTTCAATCCCAGCCGTGCGCAGATCTTCTCCTCGTGCTCCGGCTTCAAATGTCCGAACGTCCCCACCGCGCCCGAGAGCTTGCCCACGCGCATCTCCTCGGCTGCCGTGTCGAAGCGAACCAGATTGCGCTCCATCTCCGCATACCAGTTCAGCAGCTTCAATCCGAAGGTCGTCGGCTCGGCGTGAATCCCGTGCGTGCGTCCAATCGTCGGCGTCTGCTTGAATTCAACCGCCCGCCGCTTCAGCACGGAGAGCATCCCCATCAGTCCCGTGCGCAGCAGCGCCGAGGCCTCGGCCACCTGCAATGCCTGCGCCGTATCCACAATGTCGTTGGAGGTCAGCCCGTAGTGCAGCCAGCGCGATTGCGCGTCCAGCCCTTGCACTTTCAGCGTCTCGGCCACGGCCGTCGTAAAGGCGATCACGTCGTGCTTGACCTCGGCCTCGATCTCCTGAATGCGCGCGACGGTAAAACTTGCTTTGGTCGCAATCGCCTCCGCCGCATCGGCGGGAATCACCCCATCCTCAGCTAGAACTGTGCTGGCCGCCGACTCCACCTGCAACCAGCAGCGGTACTTGTTCTCTTCGGTCCAGATCCGGCCCATCGCCGGGCGTGTATAGCGGTCGATCAACGCTAGCTCCTTTTGCGAGCCGCATCCCGCGGCCCCGCCCCAACTCTCCATTGTACGAGAAGCGCAGGATACTCCGGTCCCGATGAGGAGCCCGAGTCTTCAGCTGCCCGACTCACAATTGCAGATTGCGTAGACAATGAACCCGCCAACTCGCTAACTTGCGATCACCGCGAAGCGGTGGCTAACCTGCTAAATAATTCACCAGTCTTGCAAGTTTTGGCGAAAGAATTGAGAAGTCAGAGCCTTAACCAGTTTTGTCCATAGGGAACCGGTCAACCACCTTCGGCGCACCCATGTTTTTGCGCCTAAGGTGGGATCAGCTCAGCCCCGCGCCAGCCCCAACCGCTCGCACAGTTCATCCTCCAGCAGCCCGCGCCCCGGCCTGTAAGGCTGGAACCACTCGCCATCGATCACCAGTTGCGGCACGGCCCGCTTGCCCACCTGGCTCACCAGCTCAGCCGAGGCCGCCGCGTCCTTGTCGATATCGATCTCCGTGAACTCGACGCCGTGATTCGTAAGAAATCTGCGCGCCGCGCGGCAATCCCCGCACCAGCTCACGCCATACATCTGCACCTTCATGCGGAGATTGTACAGCCTCCGCGCTGCTACCATAAAACCAGTAGTGGACCAATAACCAGTAGTAGACCAAAAAATGAGTAGTGGACATATTTGAAGGGTACGGGCTTTAGCCCGTACATCTGAATGGATGCAACAGCCGGGGCTTTACAGCATTTTCGATTCTGGTGTATACAGAATCCTTGCAGTAAAGTGGCTTTTTCCTCAAGAAAAAACCACCTTCGACTCACTCGTAATGTCAACAAGTGAAGCGAAAATGCCCCCGAGGGAACCTTTGTTAGGCTGACTCACTAACCAAAACCATGACCGCAGATGAGATTAAATCGCTGCTCCAACTAGCGCCGCACCCGGCCGAGGGCGGCTTCTTCCGCGAGACATGGCGCACGCGCGAGCGGGTCGATCTGCCGCGCGGCCCGCGCTCCTTCGGCACGGCAATCCATTATCTATTGGAGCCGGGAAACTTCTCCGAGATGCACATGCTCGCCTCCGACGAGGTCTTTCACTTCTATCTCGGCGATCCGGTCGAAATGCTCCAGCTTTTCCCCGATGGCAGCTCCGCCGTCTTCACGCTCGGGCAGGATTTAGCGGCTGGCCAGCACGTCCAACTCGTCGTCCCCGCCGGAGTCTGGCAAGGCACGCGCCTCGTCGGCAACGGCAAAATCGCCCTATTAGGCTGCACAGTAACCCCCGGCTTCGACTTCGCCGACTACCGCAGCGCAACTTATGCCGAGTTAGCCGCAAAGTGGCCGCTGGATGCCGCGCACATCAGAGAACTCACAAGAAGATAGAACGGTTCTTCAATTCACGTATCCTGCCGGTCTCGACAAATATCCTGCAAGTCTGGTCGAAGGTGATTGATTCAGAGGCTCCATGGTTTTCTTCGGTAGGGAGTATTGATATTCGATTCTAGGGACCTTTTCTGGAGGTGTATTGATATCAGGCTCCAAGCTTACTCCCGGAGGGAGTTTGAATAATAGCCCAGGGAACCTCTGATTAAGTCGAAATTTTGAAGGGTACGGGCTTTAGCCCGTACATAAATCCAGCAAAATCAATGTTGGGCTTTAGCCCCCGAGGGAATGCATGCTCAATAAGCACTTTGATCAGAGGTTCCCCAGGACAAGCGCAGCGCAGTCCTGGGTAAGCGTCAATAGATGACTCATAGTCCCGTAGGGACGGCGCGAAATACCTACCGCAATCCACCCAGAAAGTGAAATACTCTTGCCCCTACCGCCGCTCGCGAAAAAAACTCCTCAATAACTCCGCCGATTCTTCCGCCAAAATCCCTTGCTCCATCTGCATCTGATGATTTAGTTGCGGATGATTCAGCACCGCGAGCACCGACCCAGCCGCGCCCGCCTTGGGATCGGCGGCGGCATAAACCATGCGGTCCAGCCGCGCATGAATCATCGCTCCCGCGCACATCGCGCACGGCTCCAGCGTGACGTAGAGTGTGCAGCCCAGCAGGCGATAGTTGCCGACAAAGGCCGCCGCCGCGCGCATCGCCACAATCTCCGCATGCGCCGTCGGGTCCAGCGAACGCAGCACACGATTCTGCCCCCGCGCAACGATCTCCCCCGCGCGCACCACCACCGCGCCAATCGGCACCTCGCCCGCCACCGCAGCCAGGCGGGCCTCGTCAAGCGCAACTTGCATGAAGTCGAGATCAGTCATGGCTTCCCTGGTTGCTGCTGCGTCATGCAGTGCAGCGTCCCCAATCCCCACACCAGATCCACGCTATGAATGCCGATCACCTCGCGCTCCGGAAATAACTCGGCCAGAATATTCAGCGCCACACGATCATTGGGATCGTGAAAGGTGGGAACCAATACCAGATCGTTCGCAATGTAAAAGTTCGCATAACTGGCCGGCAGCCGCTGGCCTCGAAAGATCACTGGCCGTGGCAGTGGCAGCTCGACTAAGTCAAAATGCTTTCCGTCGAGTGTGCGCGCGGCCTTTAACCTATCCAGATTCTCAGCCAGCGGCTCATGATTCGCATCGTTCTTGTTCGGCTCGACGCAGGTGACAATTGTCGCCGGACCAACGAAACGCGCAATGTCGTCGATGTGCCCATGCGTGTCGTCGCCCGCAATGCCGCGCCCAAGCCAGATCACTTGCTCAACGCCGAGATACTCATGAAAGGCCCGCTCCAGTTGCACGCGGCTCACGCCGGGGTTGCGCTGCTGCACCTCACTGAGCAAACACTCTTCCGTCGTCAGCAGAACTCCCGCGCCGTTCCCATCGATCGATCCGCCCTCCATCACCAATCGCTGTTTCAAGCCGTCCGCTAACTCAATCACCGGCTGCCATTCCGGTAACGCGAGTAACTCTGTCACTCGCCCCGCCACCCGGTCGTCCAGCGGCCAGTCGTCGTACTTGGCCCAGGCATTGAAGCGCCAATTCGTAACCGCTATCTTACCCTCCGAGTTACGCACAAAGATCGGTCCGGAGTCCCGCGTCCAGCTGCGATTCGTCGGCCACGCGTGCAAACTCACGCGCTCCAGATTCGCTCCCGCGCGCTCCAGAATTCCCAGCACGCGCACCTCGGCCTTCGCGTCCTCCACGAGAATATGCACGCGCTCATGCGCCGTGAGCAGGCGCACAATCTCCGCATAGAGCCACGGAATCGCCTGAAACTTTCCCGGCCAGTCTTCGGGATTGTGCGGCCACGCCAGCCATGTCGCTTCGTGCGGCTCCCATTCGGCGGGCATCCGGTAGCCCAATTCGCGCGGCGTCTTGTCAGCTTGCGAGGACATTATTTCGCGTCTCCGTCCGCACTCCACGAATGCACCGGATCAATATATCGCTTGCTGATCGGCTCGTACGCGTCGATCCTGCGGTCGCGCAGGAAGGGCCAGTTGCGCCGCGTCTCTTCGATCAGCCCCAAGTCGATCTCGCCGATCAGAATCTCTTCCTTGTCGTGCGCGGCCTTCGCGATCACGCGCCCAAAGGGATCGGCCAAAAAGCTTCCGCCCCAGAACTCGATCCCCGCGCCCTCCACGCGATTGCCCAGCACATCGCCATGCTCCAAGCCCACGCGATTCACGCCCGCCACATACACTCCGTTGGCAATCGCGTGCGAGCGTTGAATCGTTTGCCACGCCTCATATTGCGCCGCCCCGTACTCGGCCTTCTCCGCCGGATGCCAGCCGATCGCCGTCGGATAAAAAAGCGCCTCTGCGCCCTGCAATGCCGTCAGACGCGCCGCCTCCGGATACCATTGATCCCAGCAAATCAGCGTGCCCACGCGCCCAAAGGCCGTATTCACCGCCTGAAATCCCAAATCCCCCGGCGCAAAATAATATTTTTCGTAGAAGAGCGGATCGTCCGGTATATGCATCTTGCGATAGACGCCCGCAATCGCCCCATCGCTATTCAGCGTCACCGCCGTGTTGTGATAAAGCCCCGGCGCTCTGCGCTCAAACAGCGATGCAATCACAGCGACGCGCGCCTCACGCGCCACCTCGGCCAGCCGTTCCGTCGCCGGCCCCGGAATCGCCTCGGCCAAATCGAAGAGCCGCAAGTCTTCTCTCTGGCAGAAGTACTGCGTGCGGAAGAGCTCCGGCAGGCAGACGACCTTCGCCCCCATCCGCGCCGCCTCGCGAATGCGCTCGATGGCAGCCGCAAAGTTGGCCTCAGGATCGGCGCCCATGCGCATCTGCACTAGCCCTACATTGAATCTGCGTTGACTCGCCATGCCTCTCTCAGCCGTCTTTCCGGATGATCCCCGCCGACGGCCCTCCAAACCCATACTATCCCGTTCCCGCGCAGGCTGGCCCTCCAGCCGCCGGATGATTTACCCTCAAAGGCGATATGAAACTTCATCACTCGCTTCTTTTGCCCGTCCTGGCCGCAGCCTTTGCCGCCGCGGCCTGCGCTCAAACCCCCAGCCTGCCCGACGCGCCCGCCGCCACTCCAGCCGCTCTGATCCATCCCAACGGGCCCACCGCGGTCATGGACACCTCGCTCGGTCGCATCACCTGCCAGTTCTATCAGCGTCAGGCTCCCGTGGCCGTCGCCAACTTCATCGCTCTCGCCGAGGGCACTAAGGACTGGACCGATCCGCGCTCGCACCAGTTGCAGCACGGCAAGCGCTTCTTCGACGGCACTACCTTCCATCGCGTCATCCCCGAGTTCATGATTCAGGGCGGCGATCCCAAGGGCGACGGCACCGGCGATCCCGGCTATCAATTCAACGACGAGTTCAACGGCTTCCTCAACTTCGACGTTGCCGGCCGTCTCGCCATGGCCAACAGCGGTCCCAACACCAACGGCAGCCAGTTCTTCATCACCGAGGCGCCCGCCACCTACCTCGATCAGCACTACACCCTCTTCGGCCAATGCGACGAAGCCAGCGTCGAGGTGGTCAAGGCCATCGCCCGCGTCCAGCGCAACTCGAACGACAAGCCGCTCACCCCGGTCGTGCTCAAGAAGGTCACCATCGTCCGCGAGGGCCAGCCTCTGCCGCCCGCGCCCCCAGCGCCGTCCGCAGCAGCCGCGCCCAAGCCGTAAACAGCTCATAGCTGAACGCAGGAATTCAAGAGACTAAGGAGCAAAACATGACCCTCGCAGCAGGTACCTACGCCGTCTTCTCCACCACCGAAGGCAAGATCACCGTCCGCCTCTTCGAGTCCGACGCGCCCATCACCGTCAAGAACTTCATCGAGCTGGCCGAGGGCTCCAAGGAGTGGACACACCCCACCACCCGTGCCAAATCCAAGGACAAGCTCTTCGACGGCACCATCTTCCATCGCGTCATCCCCGACTTCATGATTCAGGGTGGCGATCCCACCGGCACCGGCATGGGCGGACCCGGCTACCGCTTCGGCGACGAGACCAAGGGCTCGCCCCACAAGTTCGACAAATCCGGCAAGCTCGCCATGGCTAACTCCGGCCCCGGCACCAACGGCTGCCAGTTCTTCATCACGGTCGCCGCCACCCCCTGGCTCACCGGCAACCACACCATCTTCGGCGAGGTTGTCGAGGGCCAGGAGATCGCCGACAAGATCTCCAAAGTTCCCCGCGCCGCGCAAGACAAGCCCAAGACCCCCGTCATCCTCCAATCCGTCGTCATCGAACGCGTCGCCTAGTTGCGTGACCGCTTGAATTAAGTAATTGCAGGAAAGTGCCGCCGTAGTGTAGCGCCGGCCTCCTGGCCGGCTCTAGCGCGGGCGTCCTCGCCCGCGCAGGCTGCCCCGCCCGCGCAGGCTGCCCCATCCTCCCCCCGCCAGCCCAATAAAAAATCTTGCCGATTCTTTTGCGGATAATTACAAGCCCTCGGCGCACCCTATCCCTAGGGAGAATCCATCATGACACCACTACCCGTAACCGAACTCACCCTCGTCGAGGCCATCCCTCTGCAGGAGATCGACCTCAACTCCGAACAAGCCCGTGCCGCCATCAAGCGCTGCACCGCCGCCTGGAAGCGCTCCTTCGATGCCTATATGAAGGCTTCGAGCGGCAGCGGCACGGACAAGATCTTCGCTGCCCACGAGGCGAACCCCGCCTATTGCAAGGCCTTGCCCCCTCTTGCCGGCTATGCAAGCACCCGCGACTTCATCGCCTGCGTGGCCCACGGCATCCTCATCGAGGCGATTCCCCAAAAGAGAGCCAACCAGCTCCTCTACGCCGCTCAGGTCGCTCTGGCCTCCCTCCATTACGAGCCAAAACCGCCCAAAAAACCTTGACCCCCACCCCCCCCCACCCTGTGGAAATCGTTTTTTGCTCTGCGATTTGCTTGTAACAGCCAATAAATCAATAACATGGTTTTTTGGACTGTTAACCAATAAGTAACATCAAACCCACGATTTTGCCCATTTTTAACCCCAAAAACTGCCGATTTAACCCCCAAACGGCCTCGTTTTCGCACTTTTTGAGGGGCTTGAATGGGGCTCATGAAAGAATGTCTGTGAACCAGGGAGTATCGATGAAACGCCCTCTCGTCCATCCAATTCTTCGCGCCGCCGCCCTCAATTCCATCGGCTTTCTTTTGCTTGCAGGCGCGGCGGCAGCGCAGAGCGCCAAGCCCGCCGCGCCGCCGGTCATGTCAACTGTCCCCGCGCTGCTCGTCAGCGACGTTCACTTCGAGCCCTTCTGGGACCCGGCCAAAGCTCCACAGTTGGCCTCAGCGCCGGTCGGTGAGTGGAAGTCCATCCTCGCCGCCGCGCCCTCGCCCGATCAGCCGCAGCGCTTTGCCGCCCTGCAGCAGGCCTGCCACGCGCGCGGCGCCGACACCTCTTACGCGCTCTATAACGCCAGCCTCAAGGCCATGCGCGCTCATGGGGCGGAGATCAAGTTTGTCGCCGTCGGCGGCGATCTCGTCTCCCATGCCTTCCAATGCAAATACAACACGCTCTTTCCCAACGCAACGCCTGAGAGTTATCGCGCCTTCGTTGAAAAAACGCTGAATTATGTCGTCGATCAGTTATACGCGGCTTTTCCCGGCGTGCCTGTCTTTGTCGCTCTCGGCAACAACGACTCCGATTGCGGCGATTACCGGCTCGACGCACACAGCGAGTTTCTATCGGCGGTGGGCAGGGAAGTGACCAAGGACTTTCCCGCCTCCGAGCGACTGTCCGCTCAAGCCAGCTTCGCCAGCGGCGGCTACTACAGCATCGCTCTGCCCGCGCCCATCCAGAACGCGCGTCTGCTGGTGCTCGACGATTTATTTCTATCGAAGAATTACGCAACCTGCGCGGGCAAGGCCGATCCGGCGGCCATCGATGCGCAGATCGCATGGCTCACTCAGCAGTTGGCCGCAGCCCGCGCCGCCAAGGAAAAAATATGGGTGCTGGGCCACATTCCCCCCGGCGTCGATCTGCACGCAACGGCGTCGAAGATGATCGACGTCTGCGGCGGTCATAGCCCTGTGATGTTTCTCTCCTCTGAAAAACTCGCCGACACGCTCACCGGCTCCGCCGACGTCGTCGAGTTAGCCCTCTTCGCCCACACGCACATGGATGAGATCAAGCTTTTACGCGACGAGAGCCAAAGTCCGGCCCCGGCAAAGAGCGTCGCCGTCAAGCTGATTCCCTCCATCTCGCCGATCAACGGCAATCGACCCGCCTTCATCGTCGCTCAGCTCGATCCCTCCTCCGCCGCGCTCGTCGATTACAAGCTCTTCGCTGCCTCAAATTCTACCGGCCTCGATGCTCTCTGGAGTGAAGAATATGACTTCGCGCACAGTTACCGCGAGCCCGAGTTTACTTCGTCCACAATCACTCAGCTCATTGCCAAATTAACCGCGGATCCTGAAGCAAAAACTCAGGCGAGTCAAAACTATATCGGAGATTTTTCCACCGGCCAGCTCTCGTCCATCCTCACACTCTTCTGGCCGCAGTATGTCTGCTCCATGGCGAATCACAGCCCGCAGTCATTCAGAAGCTGCGTCTGCCCTGTGCCGAAAGAATAACCCCCAAGGAACCTCTGATTAAGTCGAAATTTTGAAGGGTACGGGCTTTAGCCCGTACATAAATCCAGCAAAATCAATGTTGGGCTTTAGCCCCCGAGGGAATGCATGCTCAATAAGCACTTTGATCAGAGGTTCCCTGACTGATGACTCGACTTACTTCGCCGCGCCGCATAACTCCAGAATTGCTTGGCCAAAGCGCTCCACCTTCGCCGGTCCCATGCCGCTGATCTCCAGCAACTCGCGCGGGTTGGCCGGGCGAGCCTGCGCCACTGCGGCCAGCGTCCGGTCATTCAGCACCATGTATGCCGGAAGCCCCAACCGCTTGGCCTCCGCCGCACGCCACTGCTTCAACCGCGCTGCCAGCGCCTCGCCTTTGGCGGAAAGTGAAACCGATGCCGAATCCTTTGCCGTACTCTTTGCTTTCTTCGCGCGCGATGGCGTTGAGCTTTGACCGCCAAACTCCTTCACCACGCCGTCGCTCAGCAGCAGTTCGACTGGCGTGCTCGACCGCATCTCCAGCCCAGAGTCGGTCAGCCGCACCTTGCGAAAGCGGATTACTTCCTTATCCTTTTCAAAGGTGGCCTCTTCAATATCGATCAGCCCTGCGCGCACCATCGCCTCCAGAAGGCTGTCGAATTCGTCGCGGCTCATGCGGCCCGCTGCATCCACCCTTCGTTGCAGCGTTCCGGCAGCTTTATAATCCACGGCTCGCAACTCATCGGCGATCGTCTGCACGATCCGCCGCTCCTCTGCCGTCGGCCTTCGGAAGAGCCGCAGCACCGCTCCCGCCGGATCGCAGACGTCGCAGATGCCGCACGACTGCTGTGCATCCTCCACATCGCCGAAGTGGCGCACCAGAGCACTCATGCGGCACTCTTGCGATGCGGTGAAGCGCAGCACCTTCTCCATCTGCTCGGCGCGGAACTGCGCCTGAATTGTATAAGTCTTCTTCCAGCCCGCTCCTCCCGCAGTCACATTGCCGCCAAAATCCACTCGCGCGCCACCGTGAATCTCCAGCTTCTCCAGCGCCTTGTCGAACTCCTCCTCGCTCAGCTTTGATCGAGCGCGCAGCTCTTCAACCGGTCGCGGCTCTTCGCCCAGTGCGCGATAGACCTGTTGCAGATGATCTGCCGGCGGATAGTCGCGATTGAGAAAGAAGTCGTGCGTGCGCTGGTCGGCGTAGCTGTGCATCAGATAGGTGCGGCTCGGCTCTCCGTCGCGCCCCGCGCGGCCAATCTCCTGGTAGAAGCCCTCCAGCGTTGCCGGCAGTCCGGCGTGAATCACCGTGCGAATATCGGCCTTGTCGATGCCCATGCCGAAGGCGATGGTGGCCACGACAACCTCCAGCTCGCCCGACTGGAAGGCCGTCTGCACGCGCTCCCGCGTTGTCGCTTCGAGGCCCGCATGATAGGCCGCCGCCGGAACCAGGCGCGACAACTCCTCCGCCAGCTTTTCCGCGCCCTTGCGCGAGGTGGCATAGACGATCGCCGGCCGCCGCGCCGCATCGGCCAGCAGTCCGCAAATCGCTCCCGGACGCACCGGCATCGCCAGCGCCACCACCTCGATGGCCAGATTGCTGCGCCGGAAGCCGTGAATGAACCAGGCCGGCTCGATCATCCCCAGTTGCTGCACAATGTCGCTCTGCACCGTGGGCGTGGCCGTAGCCGTCAGCGCCAGCACTGGTGCCGGACGCAGCGCCGGCAGGTACTGGCCGAGCATCCGGTAATCGGGCCGGAAGTCGTGGCCCCATTGCGAGATGCAATGCGCCTCGTCGATCGCGATCAGCGCCGGCTTGCGCTTGGCGAGCATCTCGCCGAAGCCCGGCACCCGCAGCCGTTCCGGCGCAATGAAGAGAAACTGCAAGCTGCCGTTCAGGTAGTCGATGCAGGCCTGTCGCGCCTGAGCGCGGTCCAGGCCGGAGTGTATCCGCCCCACGTGCAGGCCGAGTGAAAGGAGTTTGGCCGCCTGATCCTCCATCAGCGCAATCAGTGGGCTGATCACCAGTGCCGTTCCGCCCAGCGCAATCGCCGGCAACTGGTAGCAGAGCGACTTGCCGAAACCGGTCGGCATCACCAGCAGCAGGTCGCGCCCCTCGATCGCCGCGCGGCAGACCGCCTCCTGATTGGCGCGGAAGCCCTCAAAGCCAAACGCCGAGCGCAGCAGCTCGGTTAAGCCTTCCGGATTGGCTGGAGTTGTCAAAGGAAGAGGATTGTGGCGATAGATTGCAGAACGCCTCTTCCAACTTTAATCGATCCAGGCTCGAATGGATTCAGGTTCGCTGGTGCAGTCATGCATCGAAGCGCAGCAGCTCTTGCGCCACCGGATGAAAGCTCTTGCGGTGCAGCGGTGTTGGGCCCAGCCGCTTCAGCGCCGACAGATGCGCCGGGCAGGGGTAGCCCTTGTGCTGCGCCAGTCCGTAGCCGGGATACGCGCGGTCCAGCTCAACCAGCAAGCGGTCGCGATAGACCTTGGCCAGAACGGAGGCAGCGGCAATTGAAAAGCTGGTCGCATCGCCGTGGATGACGGCCTGCTGAGGGCACTCCCAGTCGATCATGTCGCGCCCGTCCACCAGCAGGAAGTCGGGGCTGAGCGCGAGCTGCTCCACGGCGCGGCGCATCGCCAGCAGTGAGGCCTGGCGAATGTTGATGCGGTCGATCGTCTCCGCATCCACCTCGGCAATTGCCCAGCTCACGGCGTTTGCGCGTATCTCCACGTCGAGCTCCGCGCGCTTGCGTTCGCTCAACTTCTTTGAGTCGTTCAGACCCGCGAAGGCAAAGTTGGGCGCCAGAATCACCGCCGCCGCCACCACTGGCCCGAAGAGCGGCCCGCGTCCCACCTCATCGATCCCCGCGATGCGCCGCGCGCCGCGCGCCCGCGCAGCCTCTTCCAGCCTCCAACTGCACTCCGCATTTGCCATTCCTACAGTATAGAAAGACCAAAGCCAGGCGCAACGTTGCCTGCGCGTAATTTGTTCATTCGGATGAGTGCGGGCTTGGGCTTGCGTTGAAATTCACGGGGTTGCGTTGAAGGATACGGGCTATTGCCCGTACTGGATGATTGCTAGATTATCGTGGGCTGTAGCACCTGAGGGGATTCTCCTTCATGCTGACCTTCAACCTGCTTTTGCCGTGGCAATCTGCTTTTAGTACCATGAGAGTACGGAGAGCTGGCCGAGTGGTTGAAGGCAGCGGTCTTGAAAACCGCCGTGCTCGAAAGGGTACCGTGAGTTCGAATCTCACGCTCTCCGCCAGCACCAGCAGGAGATTGTTCGCGTCGTCCTCGCCCGGACGCGGTGGTCACGTCCATCTCTCAAAAGTTCTCGCGCAAGACCCTACCGGGTTGCGGCGGTTTGAACATTTGTGCCATGGCTCTAAATCCCGTGGTAATCCCGATTGCTTCGATTTCGCCGAATCGCATGAGAGTCAAATAAGGAGGCATACGAAGAGAGTGCGCCGTACCGACGGGACTCAAGCATTGCAAAGCCCACGACTTTTCCCAAGATATTTATTATGATTATTGCCGCTTCGATCTGAAAATGGCACGCAAGACGGCGCGCAGCAGGAGCACATAGATCGACCAACGAGCCGGATGGGGAAGATCGACTCCCAGAGAAATCGTCGCACGGTCGAGGCAGTCTTCAATGCAGGCATCGTGCAAGGGCCGGATGACGAGCGGCCAGCTCAGCAGCGCCGGACCCGTGGCTTGCATCTCGATTACATGGCGCAGGATGGTTTGCCCTTGCAACTGCTCGACTTCAAAGCGGTGCGTACCGTTGAAGCCGCGCGGCGCGGAGAAGCGAAATCGAATCGACCTGCCTGGGTTGTACTCTTCAACCGAGTAACGGACAGGCCCGTGGCCTCCCACAGCGCCGACAGCCAGTGGCCGGTCAAATCGCATCGGATGCCATTTGCCCGTGGGCCAGAGGCGATCCTCGCTGCTGGCAAGCGAGTCAATCAGCGCGCCGACAGTGGTCGAGGGCACTGGGAAGGCGCGTTCGTGGAGATTGTGCACGAGCATAGAGCGAAGGTGCAGCCTTTACTTCGCTGCTTCGCCGGGCTCAATCGAGTGTAGCTCTTTGCCGGGCTTGAAGCGGACGGCTTTGCCGGGGGTGATGCTGACCTCAGTGCCGGTGCGGGGATTGCGGCCGATACCGGTTTTGCGGGCGCGGACGCTGAAGACGCCAAAGCCGCGCAGTTCAATGCGCTCACCGACCGTCAGAGCCTGCTTGAGGCCCTCGAAGACCGTATCCACGGCAGCCTCCGCCTTGGTGCGGGGAAGACCCGTGCGTTCAATCACATGATGGACGATATCCTGCTTAATCAATGGGGCACCTCGCGGGCAACTGCATTCAATTTACTACGACCTACTGCTCTGATGCTACAAGTTTTAGAGCTTTTATGGAAGGGCATGGGCGCGGGCTTGCTGTCCGCCCGCATTGCGAAGGCAGGAAAATCTCTCTCTTCATGAAATACGATTGACACATGTACCACATTCTAGTATAAACTTTCTTCATTCGTACGATAATCTGCTCTAAGTTTCTTCTACTTCATCATAAATCACATCCGATGATGGTTCAGCCCGGAGACGGCCAGTTATGCGGAGCGCCACGGCAAGTATCAACGACAGCAGGGAATTGTGCTTCCCAGACTCCAGGGAGCAAGGAAAGAGAAGGTCGTGTCTGTTGTCTTGAGAGAGTAATCGTTTTCAGGGAAATGGGATGGACGGCAGGATGCAAGCCGTCCAAAGCGCGTGATCGTTGATCTCTACTGGGAGGCGCATGATTCCTGCAAGCCATCATGCAGAAGCAATTCGCGTCGGTGTGTTAACGGATGAGCCGCTCCGCATGGCGGGGCTTGCCAGCATCTTTGAGACGCTGCCCGGCGAGAGCACAGCACCGCTGATTCCGGTGAACGGAACGATCGAGGAATTGCTGGCCGATACCACGCTTAAGTTTCTGGTGGTGGACCTGAACGCCTCTTCAGACGATATTCGAACCCTCGATACGATTCGCCGCCGCCGGCCCGATATTCGCTTGATCGTGATCGGTCCGGAGGGCAACGAAGATCTGGTGATGGATTCGATCATGGCCGGCGCGCGGGCCTATCTGGATTTGAAGGCCAGCCCGCAGATCGTACGCAAGGCCGTCGAGGTGGTGACAGGCGGCTCGATCTGGGCCTCGCGGCGGCTGCTCTCCACGCTGATCGACCGGCTGCTGGGCTCAAACGACGCGAGCCTTACCAGCAATCCTCCGCGGCTGACCGAGCGGGAGCGCCAGGTACTGGATCTGATTTTGACGGCGCGTTCCAACCGCGAGATTGCCCGCGAGCTGGGCATCGAGGAGCATACCGTGCAGGCGCACGTCGGCCGCCTGCTGCGTAAGACAGGGGCGGAGAACCGCATTGATCTGCTGATGCGGGCATCGAATCCAGAGCTGTTGAAGGCCGCCGGCATCCAGGACCGGCGCCGTGAGGATCGCCGCCGGACGGAGCGGCGCAGGTATACGGATTAGTCATAGCTCCTGTTTACTTTTCAGTAACGGTACGGCGTTACTTATCTCTACACTGTCTCCGTAATCTTGTGTGAATTCAGAGATTTCCACAGAATGGTTTACAGAAACAACGCAGATCTGGGGAAAGGAGTTCCCAGGAGGTATGACTTTCATGCCTCCTGGGAACTCCTCTTTTTTTTTACAAAGAATTCTGCTTCGCCTGGCCACACTGCGCATACACCCTGACTCTTGGATCTGTCTCTCAGCTACTTTCAATGACCTCAAACGCAGGCACCTGCAATGCTGTCCATTTGGCCGATTGATTTTAGAGCGCACGAGTGAATCTTCTCTGCTCGGCAAGGCAAATCATGCAGTGTGCAGCCGCAGAGTATATCCATTTGTTTCAATGGGGTTATATGGATGAAAAGACGTTGACTTGAGTTGTTTTGCGGGCTTTTCCGCTTGTTACTTATCAGTAATTTGAAGTTGTTACTTTTCTCTATACAACATTCCTAATCTATTCAATGAGCTATATTGACCAGAGATTTTTCGGCGATCCGGGTAAATATGCTCCAGAAACATCGCAGATCTGGGGAAGGAGTTCCCAGGGGTATGATCTTCCTACCCCTGGGAACTCCTCTTTTTTTCTCTTGCGAAATACCATCATCTGAGCAGTCGCGAGCGGCATGCGCCAGCGCCGGGCGTGGCTTTTTCGGTTCCGCTTGACCATTTGTTCATCAGAAAAACGATGCGCATAGGCGGATAGATGTTGTAGCCTGTGAGCAAAGGAGTGGAAATGAAAAAGACGATTGCTCTGCTTTGTCTCTGTTTCATGCTTCCCATATGCGCTGTGGCAGACTCCACGCGGGAGAATCTGCAGTCGCGCATCGACGCTGCCAAGGCGGTTCTGGATCAGATTATGGCGGCCCAGGACAATAGCATTCCCCGCGATATCCTTGAGCGCGCCACCTGCGTTGGAGTGGTTCCCGGGCTGAAGAAGGGAGCCCTGGGGTGGGGCGGGCAGTATGGCCAGGGTGTGGTCACCTGCCGTACTGGCCATGGCTGGAGCGCGCCGGTCTTCATTCGCATGGCCGGTGGCTCGTTCGGCTTCCAGATCGGCGTACAGTCCACCGACCTGGTTCTGGTGGCGGTGAATGATCGCGGCTTCCAGGATCTGCTCAGGAACAAATTCAAAATCGGCGGCGATGCCTCGGCGGCCGCAGGTCCGGTCGGCCGCAGCGGGCAGGCGTCCACGGATTGGAAGATGAACGCCGAGCTGCTCAGCTACTCGCGCAACAAAGGCGTCTTTGCCGGCATCAGCCTGGACGGCACCAGCGTCAGCCAGAACGCCGAGGATACCGAGATCTACTTCGGCGCTCCTCACAGCTTCGAATCGATTCTGAAGGGCGACGTGGAGGTTCCGGCGGGCGCGGTCGAGTTTGTGCGCACCGTGATCAGATATTTTGTCGCTGCCAAGAACCGCCCGTAGGATGACCGAGCATCGAGGAAGCGCGAGGGGTGGTCCACTGGGCCGCCCCTCGCGTTTTGTGCGCAGATTCCGCGCCGGGGAGCTACACTGACTATTGCCAACAACGATGCGAGAGAGTCTTGAATATTGGCTGGTCGTCGGTGTCGCGCGCTGCCTGGGAAGGTTGCCGCGTCCACTGGCGCGCCGCGTGGCCGAGGCGTTGGCTTGGGCCGTCTACAGATTCCACAGCCGTTTGCGGCGCGTGGGCGAGCGCAATCTGGAGATGGCATTTCCCGAACTCACAGACAAAAGTGAAAAAGTTGAGCTGCTGCGCGGCCTCTTTCGCCACCTTGGCTGGCAACTGGTTGAGGTATGCCGCCTGCCCCGGTATACCGTTGAGAACACACGCGGCTGGATGCGCACCGAAGGGCTGGACCACTATCTGGCTGCCAAGGCGCGCGGCAAGGGTGTTCTGATCGTCACAGGCCACCTGGGCGCTTGGGAGCTCTCCGGCTTCTATCACTCGATGATGGGCTATACCATGAGCGTAGTCGTTCGCACTTTGGACAACCGCATGCTGGATAAGTTTGTCAACGACAATCGTTGTAAGCACGGCAATCGCATGCTCTCCAAGGACGACTTCGGCCGCGGACTGCTGACCGCGATGCGCAAGGGCGAGACGGTGGCCATTCTGATGGATACGAATATGACACCGCCGCAGGGCGAATTTGTCGATTTTTTCGAGCGCAAGGCCTGCACAGCTACGGGCGTGGCGCACATTGCCCTGAAGACGGGCGCGGCCGTGCTGCCGGCCTTCATGCTCTGGGAGGAGGCCGAAGGCCGATATGTCCTCCACTTCGGCCCGGAGCTGAAGTTTGCGCGCACCGGAGACCCGCAGGCCGACATCCTGGCCGCCACGCAGCAATGCACCAGTGCGATCGAGAGCTGGATCAGGCGCTATCCCGACCAATGGTTGTGGATTCATCGCCGCTGGAAGACCCGGCCTGCGGGCGAGCCGGGATTGTATTGAGGTGAACGATGAAGCTGAGCGAATTAATCGACGCGTTGGGCGGCAAGCTGGTTGCCGGTGAGCAGGAGCAGCAGGTCGAGGGAGTTCACTCCGTCGAGCGTGCCGGTGCCTTCGAGCTGGTCTTCGCCGAGGACGTTGCCTCGGCGGCCAAGGCGCTGGCCAGCCAGGCCGGCGTCGTCGTGCTGCACAAGGCTCCAGCCGATCTTCCGCAAGGCAAGAGCATCGTTGAGGCCGGCCAACCCCGCCTGTGGTTTGCCCGCGCGGCCAAGCTGCTGGCTCCGCCACTGTCGGCCAAGGGCATTCATCCTTCCGCAGTGGTCGGCGAGAATGTCGAGCTGGGCGAGGGCGTCAGCATCGGCCCCTGCTCAGTCGTGGGTGAGCGAGCCAGCATCGGCACGGGCACTCGGATCGATGCCGGCGCGGTCATCGGTGATGACGTTCGCATCGGCAACGGCTGCCGCATCTATCCCCGCGCCGTCCTCTATCCGGGAACCACGCTGGGCAACCGTGTCATCGTTCATGCCGGCGCGGTGCTGGGCGCGGACGGCTTCGGCTATGTGCGCGACGAGGCCACCGGCGCTTACACGCAGTTTCCCCAGCAGGGCACACTGCTGATTGATGACGACGTCGAGATCGGCGCCAACACGACGATCGACCGCGGCGCGCTGAAGCAGACCAGAATCGGCCGAGGAACCAAGACGGATAACCTGGTCCACGTCGGCCACAACTGCGAGATCGGCGAAGATGTGATTTTGGTTACTGGAGTAGGGATCAGCGGCTCCTGCACGGTGGGCAACGGCGCAATCATCGCGGGGCAAGTAGGTATCGGCGATCACGCTCATGTTGGTCCCGGCGTGATCCTGGGCGGCCAGGCAGGCGTGCTCAGCGGCAAGACGGTCACCAACGAAGGCATGGGCGTGAAGCCGGGAACCGTGCTGTGGGGCACACCCGCTCGGCCGCTCAAGCAGGTGTTGCGAGAGATGGCTGTTCTGTCGCGAATGGCGAGGAAGGGAAGCGCTGGCTAACTCTACACCCGCAGCAGGCGCATCAACCCGCGCGGTTGGAGGTCTGGTTCAAAGCATTGGAGCGGCAGTTCGGCGCTCACACCCAGCGCCTCGGCCGCCAAATGGCCTGAGCGCACAGCGCTCTCCATCGTCGCCGGCCAGCCGGTCGCCGTCCAATCGCCCGCCAAAAACAGTTGCGGCCACGACGAAGCCGGGCCGGGACGCGCCGCATCGATTCCCGGAGGCACGCCAAAAGTGGCGCGCACCTCTTTGATCAATGTAACTTTTTCGAGCTTCGCATCGTTGACGCGCGGAAAAAACTCGGCCAGTTCGGTGAGCGCCTGACGGATCGCGGCCTCGCGCGGCAGCGCTGCGAAGGTCCGAGTCGCGCTGACGACTAACTCGATATAATTTCCGCCGCGGCCTTGCAGCTTCGATTGGTTATACATCCAATGAATCTCGCGGTCGAGCAGCACGGCGTGTTCGAGGTCGGTGATCTCGCGGTCGAACCATAGGTGCACGCTGCAGATCGGCCAGTGCGTGTGGCGCTCCAACTGGCGCGCCATCTTCTCTGTGCCTTCTTCGAAGGGCAGGTGCGGAAGTAACTTCTGCATCGCCTCGAAGGGCAGCGCAAGAATCACGTAGTCCGCAATTAATTCACCCGTACGCGTGCAGATAAGCCACTTGCGCGAAGACTCATCCCAGGCCGCGCCCTCGACGTGCGTGTTCAATAGCACACCGCTGCCGCGCTGCTGAAGATAGGGAGTGACATTCGCGTATAACTCGCTCAGCGGAACGGTGCTCATGCCCATGCTGCCCGCCTCGGCCGAGTTCAGGAATAACTCACGGATCACTTTGGCCGCATAGGGAACGGCGATCGAATCGATATCGGCATTCAGCGCGCTGGCGATGACCAGCCTCCAGAAGCGATTGATTGCGCCTTCGGTTTGTCTGTGCCGCCGCAGCCAATCGGCCAAGGATTCATGCGAGTCGATGAGAGCCTCGGGCTTCATCATCGCTCGCATCGCGCGGGCCATTGAGAGCTTGTCGGCGAGCGTGAAGGCGCTTGCGCTCAGGAAACTCGGCGCGCCATGCAGCGGCGCGGGCAGGCGGAGAGGGCCAAGCTCAAACGGTCCCAAGCGCGTGAGTCGCCCGCCGGGCTCGATCATTGTCATAGCGCTCGTCCAGTGGATTTTGTCGGCGACGCCGATGCGGCGATAGAAGCCTTGCAAGTTGGTGCAGCAGCCGAAGAGAACGTGCTGGCAGTTGTCAATGACTTCGTTGACGCCGGGATGCAGATAGGAGCTGGCCCGTCCGCCGAGGTAGCCGCGCCGCTCGACCAGTTGCACGCGGAAGCCCGCATCGGCCAGCGCGCAGGCCGCGCTCATGCCGGCCACGCCTGCGCCGATGATGGTGACGGATTGTTGTACGCTTTCCAGCTTCCATTCCCTCAAGGGCTACAATTCAATCAAGCTAACAGCCTTGCCCAGCCCATGCGCGCAAGACCAACAGCCAGAATACTGAGCTTTTGCGGCATTGGAACGCTGGCGCGCTGCGAAAAAACATCATACTTTGCGCGCTCGATGCGCTTAAGCAACTCATGATAGATCGCGACCAGTACCCACAGCGCCGGGCGGCTCTCGCGGTCGATCAGCGGCAGCAGCTCCTTGGCTGATTGATAATACTCTTTCGCACGCTGGGCGAGGTCGGCCAGTAGTGCGCGCTCGTTGGCCGTGGGAGGCGCTGTGGGCGCGCGATGGAGCAGTGAGTCGATCGATACATTGTGGGCAGCCAAATCTTCCAGCGGTAGATAGACGCGATTGCGGCTCAAGTCCTCGGCCACGTCGCGCAGAATGTTCGTAAGTTGAAAGGCAATGCCGGTCTCTTCGGCCAGCTTCTCGGCGCGCGGGTCGGTGTAGCCAAAGATGCGAATACAGACCAATCCGACGACCGAAGCCACGAGATAACAATAGCGATATAAGTCGGTAAAGGTAGCGTAGCTGTCGGGCGCATCGGATGAAGCTTGATCGAGGTCCATCGTCACGCCGGCGACTAACTCATCGAGCAGGTTGAGCGGAATGTTGTAGCGCTCGACGGCATCACGCACGGCGATAAATATCTGGTCGGAAGAATCGCCGCCGTGACAGACGCTGCGCCAGTTATCCTGCCATGCATCCAATCGCCGGCGGCGCTCGTCGCGGGGCAGGGAATCGTCGTCGGCCAGATCGTCGGCCTGTCGCATGAAGGCGTAGATGGCGCAGATGGCGTTTCTTTTGGGCTCTGGAAGCGCGACGAAGGCGTAATAAAAGTTCTTCGCCTCGCGCCGTGCGATCCGGCGGCAGGCGGCGTAGGCAGCCGTCAATGGAGGGTCGAGCCTCATGCCGTCATCCTTCAACTCATCTTGCCGAGGCGCAGAAAGGGCAGCAGCTTGCTGCTGACGGCGCGCATCATCAGCGCCAGTTTTCTGCGCTTGCCGATGGCCGGCCTTGCGCTGAGCACATCGTAACCACGGCGCTCGATGGCACGCAAAATCTCCAGGCCGCCGCGGCTGAACAGATCCAGATCGATGGCCAGTTCGCGATGCACGCGGCCGACAAGCGGCAGGCCCTCTTCAAACATCGCCCGCGCAACATTAACTTCGTAGTGCATCAGCGCGCGAAACTCCGGCGTAAAGATCCCTTCAGCGATATATTGCTCGGGAACGCGGTAGAAATCCATATCTTTTTTCGGCAGATAGATGCGTCCGCGCCTGCGATAGTCGTCGCGCACATCCTGCCAGAAGTTGGCCAATTGCAGCGCCGAGCAGGTCTGGTCGGAGAGGCGGAAGTTCTCCTCATTCGCTTCGCCGCAGACGTAGAGCACCAGTCGGCCGACAGGGTTGGCCGAGTAGCGGCAGTAGGCGAGCAGCTCCTCGATGCTCTCGTAGCGCGTGACCGTCTGGTCCTGGCGAAAGGCGGTCAACAGGTCGGCGAAGGGCTCCTTGGGAATGAAGCTGTCCTTGATCGTCTCGGCCAGCGCGACAAAGACGGGATGGCGCGCTTGGCCCTCATAGCAGGCGTCCAGCTCACGTTCCCAGATATCGAGCAGCGCAAGCGACTGTTCTGTGTCGCCCACTTCGTCGCTCAGGTCGTCGCTGACGCGGCAGTAGGCGTAGATCGCGTGAAAGTGAGGGCGGAGATCCTTGGGCAGAAACCACGAGGCTACGTGAAAGTTTTCGTAGTGCGACTCGGCCAGATGCTTGCACCAGGCGCGCGCCTCATCGAGCGACGGCGCGACCTCGGGAAAGGCGTAGCTGGACGGCAGCGACGCCCAGGCGCGCTCGATCATCGCCTGCCGTGCGCGCGATTGCTGATCCGTTGATTGCTGTGCGGTCGTCATCCTCTCCTCAGGGCACAATGGCAGTCTTGATCTCGTTCGAGCGATTCATCAGCTTCTCAAAGACGCGGTTCAGTTCGTAGAGGTGAGCGTGTCCTGTGATGAAGGCACCCGCCTGAAAGCGGCCGCTGGCGATCAGATCGAGCGCCTTGCGGCAGATCTCGGGCGTGTGGTGGAAGGTGGCGCGCAGCGTGATATCGGAGTAGTGCAGGCGATTGGTGTCCAGCTTGACCTCCGTGCCCAGCGCGCATCCACCAAAAAAATTCACTGTCCCGCCCTTGCGCACCAGCTCGACCGCCTCCTGCCATGCCTCAGGCACGCCGACGGCCTCGATGGCGATGTCCACGCCGCGATTATTCTCCGTCAGCTCGCGCGTCTCGGAGATGGCCTTGCGAATGCTCGAGGCTTGCACCACATGGGCCGCACCCAACTGGCGCGCCGCCTCCACCTGGCCGTCGTGCTTGACGAGAGCGATTACCCGGCAGCCGTAGAGAGCTGCCACGTGAAGAATCATCAACCCCAGCGGACCGCCGCCGATCACGGCCACTGTGTCGCCCGGCTGCGGGTGAGAGTCCTCCAATCCGTGCACCGCGCAGGCCAGCGGCTCGGTCAGCGCGGCGTGCTCCAGCGGCACGTGTGCGGGCACGCGCAAAGTATTTTTGGCCACGATGCGCGCCGGTATGCGAATGAATTCGGCGTAGGCGCCGTTGTTGAAGAGCAGATCGTCGCAGAGATTCTCCTGCCCATGCGCACAGAAATAACACTGCCCGCAGGGGGCGGAGTTGAGCGCCACCACGCGGTCGCCGGAGGAAAACTCCGCGACTCCCTCGCCGGCTTCAATCACCGTTCCGGCCATCTCATGACCGAAAAGCGCCGGCGGCACGATCATGCGCGCGTGATAGCCGCGGCGAAAGACCTTCAGGTCGGTGCCGCAGGTCAGCGCCGCATCCACACGCACCACAAGCTCACCCGGCCCGGCCTGAGGAACCGGCACCTCCTCGATGCGTATATCCTCGCGACCATGCAGGATGGCGGCCTGCATGGTACCGCGGCCGTGCAGCAGCGCATTCTCGACGGTTTTACGGCCCAGACTGACAGCGGATTCGACCTTCTTGCGGCCCTCGACCACCACCGTCTCGACGGTGTTGAAGCCGACCTCGACCACTGTATCGACGGTATTGAGGCCCTCCTCGACGACTTTTTCGGCCTTCTTGCGGCCCTCTTCGACAACCGTCTCGACGGTCTTACGGCCTCGGAGGATCGCGGCTTTTACTGTGCCTGCCATCAAACTCCTCCACGCTCTGCACCGGCTCCGGGTGCAGTTTCAATCATAATCTTCATTGAGCCGGCCTGCGGATTCGATGCCACGTCGATCGCCTGAACCGCCTCTTCCAGTGGAAAGCGGTGCGAGATCAGCCGAGTCAGATCGAAGCCCGTGCGATAGCCGCCCAGCACCAGATCCGCAACCTCCGGCTGAATTGCCGTCGAGGCTGAGTATGAACCCAGCAGCGTCTTCTCGTCCATGCAGACCGCGCCAGGATCGAAGCTGGCCGTCTCGTGCTGCGTTTGCGCAAAGAGCAAGCCATTGCCGCCGGGGCGCAAAGCCGCCATCACCGTGGGAATGAGTGCCGTGCCGCCCACGGCCAGCAGCACCGCATCCGCGCCGCGACCCTCCGTCGCTGCCTTCACGCGCTCGACAACGTCTTCCTTGCCAGCTAGGATCGCCTCGTGCAGTCCAAAGTTGGCGGCGATCGCATGGCGCTCCGGATACAAGTCCGAGGTCAGCACGCGCGCTCCCGTACGCCGTGACAACGCCGCCAGCAGAATACCGATCGGGCCTTGCCCGATTACCAGCACCGTTTCATCGTCGGCCAGATGGAGCATCTTCACGGCCTTCAGGACCGTATTCACCGGCTCGATGAAGGCAGCCTGCTCAAACGGAACTCCATCGGGAATCCTGACCACGCCGCCCATCGCGACGATCCAATCCATCACGCGGATGTATTCGGAGAAGCCGCCGCCTGATGGCTCGAAGCCCGCCGTCGCGCCCACCTTCTTGTAGCCCTCGCACTGCGCGAAGGTCTGCTTGCGGCAGTAGTAGCACTGGCCGCAGGGAATGTGATGGAAGACCATCACGCGTTCGCCTACGGCAAAATTTTCAACGCCCGCGCCTGCGGCCACGATGGTTCCGGCCATCTCGTGACCAAAGATGCGCGGCGCTGAGTGCGAGCCCAAGTGAATCTTTTTCAGATCCGTCCCGCAGACGCCGCAGGTGGCGATCTTGACCATCAACTCGCCGGGGCCGATTGCGGGCACGGGAACCGTCTCCAGGCGCAGATCGTTCACGCCGCGATAGACCACGGCCTTCATTGTTGCGGGAATTTCGGATTTAATTTTTATCGTTTGGATTGCCATTCAGCTTGTCGGTTTGACCTCGTTCATCCAGCAAATCGCGCACACTGGCAGCAAGCGCGCGCGCGGCCTTTCTACTATTCTCGCCCATCCGGATGAGGGCGGGCCAGTGCATGGGACGAATGAGGACAAAAAGCACAAAACGAGCCAGTTGAAACTGTCCATCGGTCGAGATAAAGCGATTGAAATCAGGAAGTTTATCGCTGTATCCATCGCTGATTCCCTTGATGCAATAAAAGGGAATGCCGCGCATCCGGGCCAGGCGGGCGATGGCCGCGGCCTCCATGTCGACCAGAGCGGCCTGGTAAGTGGAGGCGAGGCGCTGTTTCTCGGCTGCGTCGGCGACCTTGGAACTCGTCACCAAACTACATTCATTGTGCCATGCAGCCACATGGAATCGCTCTCCGGTCCGCGCATCAATGACACAAGAAACATCGTAAGCGCAACCCGGCAAAAGCTCCTCGCGCAACGCTCCCGCCCATCCGACGGAAATCACCCGATCCACTTCCCCGCACTTCTCGACCTCAGCAAAGGCCCGCGCCGCCTGCTCGACGCCCGCTCCGGCGCAGGCGGCAATCCACTCGCCGCCGTCGAAGCTCCAGCGCCAGAGATCGACGCCATTTGAGCGCACATGCCGCCAGCCGCGCGTCAGCGGCTTCAGTTCGGCGGGCATCGCGGCGATGATGGCTACTCTTTTCATGCCTCGGCCATGGGCGCGTAGCCGTGCGCGCTGAACCACTCAATCGCGGCCTTCATCGCCGGGTTGACGGGCAGTAGGCGGAAGCCCAGCTCCTGCTGCGCACGGGCGCTCGATGCATACATCTTCTTGCGGCCCATGCGGACTTCTTCGAGCGTGGCGCGCGGCTCTTTGCCCCGGATGCGTCCGGTGATCCACTCCTCAAAGAAGGCGTAGCTCGCGGCCACGATGAAAGGGATCTCCACCGTCGGCGACTTGAGTCCGGTCATCAATGCCATCTTGTCGAGAATCTGCTTGAGAGTCAGGTTCTCGCCGCCCAGAATATAGCGCCGGCCCAACTGGCCTTTCGTCAACGCGGTAACGTGGGCACGAGCGACCTCGGCAACATCCACGAGATTCAGCCCGGTGTCCATGTATGCGGGAAATTTCCCGTTTAAAAAATCCAGAAAGATCTGGCCGGTGGGCGTGGGCTTCGAGTCGTTCGCGCCGATCGGCGTCGTCGGGTTCAGAATCACCACGCTCTGCCCGCCCTGCGCCGCCTGGATCGCCTCCTGCTCGGCCATGAACTTGGAGCGCTTGTAGTGGCCGACCATGTCAGCCAGCGTCACCGGCGTCTCTTCGTTGCTTACCGTGCCGTTTTTGTGGAAGTGCATCGTGGCCACGCTGGATGTATAGACGAAGCGCTTCACCTTGGCTTCGCGGGCCATGCGCAGCAACTCGCGCGTCCCCTCCACGTTGGCTTTGTACATCGCCGCAGGGTCGGGAATCCAGAGCCGGTAATCGGCGGCGACGTGGACAACAGCGTCGCAGTCGCCGAGGGCGCTTTTGAGTCCTTCAGGGTTTTGGAGATCCCCGACAACCGTCTCGCCGTCGATGCCTTCCAGGTTCGCGAGCTTGCTCGTCTTGCGGACCAACAGGCGCAACTCGGCGCCGTCGGCGGCCAGCGCGCGCGCCACATGATGGCCGACAAATCCCGTTGCTCCGGTGAGAAAAACTTTCATGGTCAGGGATCAGTTTACGATAGTGGGCTCACCCTTTGCGGAGCCGGCTCCAGTACCACCACAGCCTCTGCTCCGCGGGAAGCTCGGGATCGCGGGCCTGGGCGACGGCGCAGCGAAAGACGTCGAGGCAACAGATGTCGTGCTGCTGGCCGGTGCGCTGGCAGAGCCGGTCATAGAGTTCCGCGCCTTCATGCCGCGATAACTCGGAGACAGAGTGAATGCCCAGCAGGCGCAGGTCGGCGATGGTTGCCTTGCCCACACCGAATAGATCCTTCAATTGGCGATTGTCGCGCATACTCGACCTGCCTGATGAGAATTACCAGAGCTTTTCTCCCGGCGCGACCTTGCACTCCTTCACTGGCGTCGGGCGCTTGTGGCCGAAGCTGGTCTCCCAGCATTCGTCCAGCACCGAGCAGTAGCAGGCTTTTGCCTTTAGATCCTCGTTCGCGTCCTTCAATGCCGCCAGCAACTCCGGCGTCTGCGGCGCAATTCCAAAAACCAAAATCGTTTCTCGCGCCGGCAATACGCTGCCCGTCACCGAGGCCGCACTGGAAGGAATAACCGAACCTTGTTTTGGAAGCGCCGCTGCGCAGCAATCCTTCAACAGTCCTATGACACCTTGCATTGACGAGTCGGAAGTGTAGCTCTTCCCCTTGTAGCTCAGCTCGAACCTGTCGATCATCGCTGGCCCGATCCCGCTATTCTTCAACTCGATTTTCACCTGCGCCTTCTCTGGATGCAACAGATCGTTCGTCAGGCTGGTCTCCATCGTCAAAAGCGGCAGCGTGTTGGCCTCCACCATCTTCTGGTTTTGGTCCACCATCTTTTCCATGGTCTTGCCGTGCTCGATGGAGACGACGAGAGAGATCACGGAGATGACAACCACGCTGATGGTAACAATCACGTCGAGCCAGGGTAGGCCGCTTCCGTGGGCGTGCGGCGCGTGGGCGTGACTTGCTTCCGGCATCTCTCCCGGCATAACTTCCTCCACGATGGGTTGAGCTGTTTCAGTGGATTGTTCCGGCAGTTTCTCGCCTTCGATGCCGTCTTCCATGCCGTATCTCCGAAACCAACTAAATTCGTTTCAAGATAATCTCTGCCCGATTATATTCGCTCAGCTTGGATTTCCGTTGGCGGCAAGCATACTTCCTATCATTATTGAGTGCGGCGTGGATTGAGCACGGCGTGGACCGGGAGGTCCACGCAACAGCCGACCAGGAGGTCGGCGCTACACAATCTCTGCCTTCTATTCCAACGCTTCAGGCGCGAGCGCGATATTGGTTTCGCCGGCGGCTTTCTTTTCGTTGTATTTTTTGACCCAGTCTTCCCAATGCTTGCCGGCGGCGCGATCCTTGCCGGTGAAATTGATGCTCGCGATCTCAACATAGCTGAGCTTGCGCTTTTCCGGAGCGGTGGGCGTGTAGTACTGCACATAGGAGTCGGCCAGCGTGGGACCGGATTTGCAGTTGAAGATGAAGGCCTCGATTTTTTCCGGTGCTTGGCCGCACTCGCCGCTTTTGAGCGTCAGCGTCACATCGCCGCGATAGTCGAGCGCCTTGGCCAGGACCATCTGCAGATCGCCGTCGCTTGAGATTGCGGGCGCCCAGCCCTCCAGATTCTCGTGCTCGGCGCCTGGCGCCAGTTCCAGCGCCTCCACCTGCGCAAGCGTGTACTTTTGCACTTCAGCGCTCATGCGTGCGTCTCCTCAAGGGCGGGAGCGGCGATCTGCACCAGCGGCGCCGCATCGCGCGCCAGGCCGTCCTCGTAGATGCGCATCGCCTGCTGATTGGGATAGCGTTTGAAGTTGCCGCGGGCCATGGCGATGAAGCCCTTCAGCGAGGTGAAGCCCTCGACCACCGCCGGTGTCTCATAGCCGCAACTGACCATGCAGTTGGCGCACTTTGGATTGCCGCTGGCTACGCCGTACTCCTTCCACTCGGTAGTCTCCAGCAACTCCTTGAAGCTCTCGGCGTAGCCCTCTTGCAGCAGGTAGCAGGGCTTCTGCCAGCCGAAGATGTTATAGGTCGGCATTCCCCAGGGAACGCATTCATAGGTGCGCTCGCCCATCAGAAATTCAAGAAAGAGCGGCGACATATTGAACTTCCATGTGGGCTTGCGGTTGGACAGGATGGCGCGGAAGAGGCGGCGCACGCGCGCGCGGCCGAGGAAGTGATTCTGGTCCGGAGCCTTGTCGTAGCTGTAGCCGGGCGAGAGGATGATGCCCTCGACGCCCATGCCCATCACCTCGTCGAAGAAGGCGCGGACGCTGTGCGGGTCGGTGCCGTCGAAGAAGGTGGCGTTGGTGGTGACGCGGAAGCCGCGCCTGACGGCCTCCTTGATGCCCTCGATGGCGATATCGTACCCGCCCTCACGGCAGACGGAGAAGTCGTGATGCTCGCGTTCGCCGTCCAGATGCACGCTGAAGGTGAGATACTTCGAAGGCGTAAACTCAGGCAGCCGCTTTTTGAGTTCGAGCGCATTGGTGCAGAGGTAGATGTACTTTTTGCGCGCGACGAGGCCGTTGACGATCTCGACGATCTGCGGATGCAGCAGCGGCTCGCCGCCGGGAATCGAGACCATCGGCGCGCCGCACTCATCCATCGCGGCAAAGCACTCCTCCGGAGTGAGCTGCTTCTTCAAGATATGCGGCGGATATTGCACCTTGCCGCAGCCGGCGCAGGCCAGCGAACAGCGGAAGAGCGGCTCCAGCATCAGCACCATCGGATAGCGCTTGTTGCCGGTGAGCTTCTGCTTCCATAGATAGGTGGCCACCTTCCACACCTGGGAGATCGGAATAGCCATCTTCGGTTGAACCTCCAGCGCCATTTGCGGCGCGTTCCATGTTTTAGTTCTTCGCGCGTTCCATTGCGCGGCGATAGGTGGTCAAGGCCAGCAGGGGGAAGTACTGCCGGTAGAGGGTATAGGCCAGATAAAAGACGCGGGGGAAGCCGGTGCCGGTGATGATCGCCTGACGCATCGCTCCCTCGCCGATCGATTCATCCCAACTGCCGTCGGCGCACTGTTGCTCAAGCAGCCAGCGAACGCCCTTGGCAATCGAATCGGAGCGGTCGTCGCCGGCGGCCAAAAGCCCGAGCATCGCCCAGGCTGTCTGCGAGGGCGTGCTCAGGCCCATGCCTCGGGTATTCGGATCGTCGTAACTCGCGCAGCTCTCGCCCCATCCGCCATCGGGATTCTGCACCATGCGCAGCCACTCGGCGGCCTGCTGCATCTGCGGCTCGTTGTGATCGAAGCCGATTGCCTCCAGCCCACGCAGCACCAGAAAGGTTCCGTAGATGTAGTTGACGCCCCAGCGCCCGAACCAGCTTCCATCGGGCTCCTGCTCGCGGAGAATAAACTCGACGGCCTTCTCGACGCGCTTGTCCTTGCGTGTATAGCCGTAGCCGGCCAGCATCTCCAGCATTCTTCCGGTAATGTCGACCGTCGGCGGATCGAGCATCGCGTTGTGATCGGCGAAGGGAATGTACTGGAAGATCATCTTCGTATTGTCTTTGTCGAAGCTGCCCCAGCCGCCGTTCTTGCACTGCATGGCGAACTCCCAGGCAATGGCGCGCTCGGCCACCTGATGCTGGTAACGTTCGCGGGGATTGTCGACCTTGCTTAACGCCATCAGCACCTGGGCCGTGTCGTCGGTGTCAGGATAGAACTCGTTGTTGAACTCGAAGTACCAGCCGCCGGGCTCGACGTTGGGCACCTTCACGGCCCAGTCGCCCTTGTGGCGCACCTCTTTCGAGAGCATCCAATCGACGGCCTTGAGCATACGAGGATCGTTGCGCGCAACCCCTGCCTCGCCCAGCGCGAAGATGGCCTGCGCCGTGTCCCAGACCGGCGACATGCAGGGCGTCATGCGGAAGGTGGGCTCCGGCATCTCCACACTCGGCGGTTCTTCAATGCCGAGTTTTTCAAATTCATCGCGCGCGCGGATGACCTGCGGATCGTCCTCGCTGTAACCCAGGCAGCGCAGCGCGATGATGGCGTTCAGCATCGCGGGATAGATTGCGCCCAGGCCGTCGGTCATCTCCAGCCGCTCCAGCATCCACCTCTCGGCGCGCTTCAGGGCCAGCGTGCGCACGGGGCGAAGATGGACCGCCTCGGCCCAGTGCATCAGCCGGTCGAGCACGATGAAGAAGTTGCGCCAGGAGAGAATCCGCTTGCGATCCATGCGCAGGCGCAGCTTGGATTTGGCGCGGCCGCCGACAAACAGCTCGTCGATGCCCTGCTCCGTGGGGATGCGCTTGAAGGGCTTTTTTGCATACATGATCGCCAGCGGAACCAGAATCGAGCGCGACCAGGAGGAGATCTCGTAGATATTGAAGTAAAACCACTTGGGAAAGAGAACTATCTCTGGCGGAACGGCTGGCACGGCGTCGTAATCGTACTCGCCCAGCGCACAGAGATACATCTTGGTGAAGGTGTTGGTGGCCACGACGCCGCCGTGCTCGAGAACCCACTCGCGGCATTTGGTCAGCCGCGGATCGTCGGCGCTCGCCCCCATCAGCTTGGCCGAGGAGTAGCACTTGACCGAGAGCGAGATGTTGCCGGGAGCGCCGGGATAGATGCTCCAGCTTCCATCCTCGTTCTGGTAGCGCATCATCTCCGTGAAGGCTCTCTGCATCCGTCCCGGATCGCCTGATTCAAGCAGCGTGTGCAGGAAGATATAATCGGCCTCGAGCATGGCGTCGGCCTCGAGCTCGCCGTTCCAGTAGCCATCCGGATGCTGGCGCGAGAGCAGGTAATCGCAGGCGCGACCGATCGCCGACTCGACCTCGCTCAATGCCGCATCGATGCGCCCGAAGCGCGGCGTCGCCAATTGCCGTTTGACTTGCTCTTTGCTCATGCGATTCAAACGCCTCAGTTCCTAGTCCCTTGATTCCTAGTCCCTGTTTTCACCGCACGGCGACGGCTTCTGCTCCGCCGGCTCCGCCGATGGCCTGGATGATCTCCGGAGGAAGGCCGAAGCGTACATTCTCCGGCATCACCTCTACCTCTTCGACGTTGTTGTAGCCGTTTTGTTGCAGGTAATTGACGACGTCCTCGACCAGCACCTCGGGGGCCGATGCGCCGGCCGTCACCGCAACCGTGCTGACGCCCTCAAGCCACTTGGGATCGATGGCCTGGGAGTTGTCGATCAAATATCCAATCGTCCCCAGATTGCGCGAGACCTCAACCAGGCGGTTGGAGTTCGAGCTGTTGGTCGAGCCCACCACCAGCACCAGTTCGGCATTGTGCGCCACGTTGCGCACCGCCACCTGGCGATTCTCCGTGGCATAGCAGATGTCCTGCGAGTGAGGACCTGCAATGTTGGGGAACTTCTCCTTGAGTGCGTGGATAATGTCGCGCGCCTCGTCGAGCGAGAGCGTGGTCTGCGTCAGGTAGGCGACGCGCTCCGGATCGGGCACCACCAGCGCCTCCACCTCGGCAACATTCGAGACCACCTGAGTAGCCTCGGGCGCCTCGCCCAGCGTGCCCTCGATCTCGTCGTGGTCGCGATGGCCGATCAGCACCAGCGAGTAGCCCTGCTTGGCGAATTTGACCGCCTCGATGTGGACCTTGGTCACCAGCGGACAGGTGGCGTCGATCACCTTCAGGCCGCGGCCCTTGCTCAGCTCGCGCACTGCGGGCGAGACGCCGTGGGCCGAATAGATGACGCGCTGGCCGTCCGGCACATCGTCGATTTCGTGGACGAAGATCGCGCCTTTTTCCGCCAACTCATTCACTACGTAGCGGTTGTGGACGATCTCTCGGCGTACGTAAATCGGCGCGCCAAAGGTTTCGAGTGCGATCTTGACAATGTCGATCGCTCGTACCACTCCCGCGCAAAAGCCGCGCGGTTTGAGCAACAACACCCTCTTCTGACTGGGGGAAGTCTCGGAGCGGAAGCCGTTCGAGATGGAATCAAGCAGCGTTGTAGTCACACTGCCAGTATACCAAGGTCTGGGATCGCCAGTCGGGGATCAGTAGCAGGAATCAAAAGGATGAATGCTCGCCCTTCCACGAAAGGCGTCGGATTCAGTTCGCATCCTGGATTGTCTTGATGGTGACCAAGGTCTCGAATTTATGGTAGTCGCTGTATTGACTCGTGTAAGAGATGCTGAATTGACCTTTGGTCTTGATGAACTTTACGGTCTTCGTTCGCGGAAGCCAATAATCCGAGCCATGAATACTGACCGGAGCAAACTCGATGACCGGAGAAAATGAATAGTCTCCATTGATACGGGCAAATGGAATAGAGAATTGCACCTGATGACTCGACTGCTCCTGTATACGAACAACTTGCAATGCCTTGAGGTCGATCCACACCCTGGCAGCAGCGAGTTGTGGATGGATCTGCGCGCACTCGGCGGGAAGCGGCTGCGGATTCCTGTTGAGAGTTACATCCAGAACCAAGGTGTTACTCTCGGCCGTTTCAGGGGTGCTTGCCGGTTTGAAAACATAACAACTGGATGTTGCCTCATCGAAGAAGGTAAATAAATCCTGCGCAAATCCTCCGCGAAGGAAGTGGACAGGAGGATCGTATTTATTCTCCTTCACAGCCCTTCCATTGACGGTTGCGGAGAGGACATCGCGCGACTCCGAAAACTGATTGGCCGCGTCCCGCGGTTGACGTACAGCTCGCAGGGACAAGCGATAATGTTTTTTCTCGATCGTCTTGGAGTTCTCTGTTTCGCTTACCGAAACATCCTCCTGGCAGATAAAATCCGGCAGCTTTTTATGCAGGTTTGCGACATTTTCGCGCACCTTGGAAATCGTCTGTGCCAGATCTGGGCGTGTTTCCTCTGCTGCAATCGCAGTCATCGAGAGTGACCCCGCCAGACATATCGCGGCAAAACCACCAAGGAAGAAATGATGCGCTTGCTGCATGGACTATCCCTTCAATCAGTGCGCGGCCGATGGCTTTGCGCCCAGCGCATTCAGCTTGCTGCGCGCCTGTCCCGCCTCAGGGGATTGGGGATGGCGCTGAACGAGCAGCTTCAGCTCATGAATGCCCGCTTCCTTGCGGCTCATCTGGATCAGCGCGAGTCCCTTGCGCAGTTGCGCCGCAGGCGCCTTGGAGCAGCCGGGAAAGTTCTCCAGCACTGCGTTATAGGACTTCACGGCATCGGTCAGCTTGTTCTGCTTGTAAGCGATCTCGCCCAGGTAAAACTGGCTGCTTCCGGACAGCTCGTCCAGCGGATAGTAGTGGATGACATCCTGAAATTCGCCCGTCGCCACCCCGTACTTGGCGGAGTTGTAGTCGCGCACGCCAGCCTGGAAGGTCTCGGCCAAAGGCGGCGCCTGATTGAGTCCGGGCGTCTCGGCGGCGGGCGAGGCGGGAGCAGGCGCCGGTGCGCCCGGTGTGGGAGCAGCCGGGACCGAGCCTGCGGGCGGTGCCTGCATATTCTGCAACTGCGTCTGCAAATCCTGGATCGTCTTGTCCAGCTTGGCGATGCGCGACTTCAACTCGTCGACCGAGTCGTTGAGCGATTGCGTCTGGCCGGAGGCGGTGTCCAGACGGCCGTTGAGCGCGTCGCTCTGCACGGCCTGCTTCTGTTGCAGCGCGCTCACGATGGCGTTCATCTGGTTGGCCGTGTCGGCCGTCTGCTGGTCCAGGGTCTTCAGATTGCTGAAGCCCGAGTCCATCGTGCTCTGCAGCCGCTGAACCATATCCAGAAGCTGCTGCACCTGGGTCTGCAACTCGACGATCTCCTTCGAGGCGGCGCGGGCGGGCACGGAAAGGGAAAGAAAGAGAGCGGCCACGATGGCCGCAGCGGGAAGACGATAGCGCAAGAATCGGAATTTCATCATGAGTCACCTATCAATCAGTTCTCAGTTCACAGTTCTCAGTTTTCAGTTCACAGCATCGTCAGTGAATTGACTGCCACCGTCTGCAACTGGAGTACAACTGAGAAACTTACTCATTCATTTTAACAATCCAGTCTGCGCAACGTACCAGTCCTTGGCGGTCGATCGATGTGCATCCAACCAACAACTGAGAACTGTGAACTGAGAACTGTGAACTCTCTTCCTTACTTGTCGATCGCAAATCCGGCGCGGCGATTCAACTGCCAGCACTCCTCAGTCGACTCCGCGCAGAAGGGCTTCTCCTTGCCGTAGCTGATGACGCGGATGCGGCTCGCGGCCACTCCGGCTTCCACAAGGGCCTTCTTGGCGGCATCGGCGCGGTTCTCGCCCAGCGCCAGGTTGTACTCGTTCGAGCCGCGCTCGTCGCAGTAGCCGCCGATGAGGATCTTCACCTCCGGATTGCTCGCCAGGTAGCTGGCATCGCGCGAGAGGATGGCCTGAGCATCGGCGCGTACATCGTACGTATCGTAATCGAAGAAGATGTCCTGCACGCTGCTCTTGAACTCCTCCTCCGCGCTCAATGACCGGTTGGGCACTTCGACGACGGGCGAAGAGGCCGGGTTGACGGTGACGCGCGCTGTTGCTTCGGCCACTCCGCCCGGGCCGCGGGCCACCAGATGATAGCTGGTGGAGACCGATGGCGTGACGGCCTTGACGCCCGCCGAGGGCACGTCGCCGATCTGATCGATCGAGACCGAGGTCGCGTCGGTGGTGCGCCAGTTCAACTGGACCTGATCGCCGGACGAAACCAGCGTGGGCGCGGCGGTCAGTTGCGCGGTGGGCGCGGGAGCCGAGGCGACCGCCGGAGCGGTCTCCGTGTCGGATGTCGAAGAGGCCTTCTTGTTGCCGCAGCCGGCCAGCGCGACGACGGCGGCCAGCAGAACGATGGGTGTCAAAATGCGATTCAAAGTGCTCAATGTATTACTCCCTTCGTAGAATCAAACTTGTCAAAAAGAACGATTCCCTTCAGCCATCTAGCAGGTGCGCTCAGGTTTTCCGGCAACGTTCTCATCATAGTGCAGAACTCCCAAAGCCATCAAAGCGGGATTGCTTGCCTCATGTCGGCTGTAGTTTGCGAAAAAGAACCAACGGATAGTGCTCATCCGGCAGAAGCCGGTTGTCGCGGTCGTAAAGTGGCGCTTCGATTAAAAGACCCTCGAGTGGAATGGGAAGAAAAAGTCCGGAGACCGCGGTATCGGTGAAACGAAACATGGCGTTGTGAATGACCAGAAAGCCGCCCGGCTTCAAGCAGCGGGCAAAGTCCGTTACGGCGCTCTCGAAGGCGGCAAAGCGAATCTCCCGCTCGCAGCTCTCGGGCGGCGGCACGAGGTTCAACTTGCCGTGGCGGAAGACCGCCATTGCCAAAATCACATCCAAAGAGGCGTCGGCCTCTTCTGCCGTGGACGACGCCAGAAGAAACCGTATGCCTTCATCCTTCAGGCGGCGCACCCTCCTTCGGCAAACGGCAATGTTGAAGCGGTTGATGTCGATCCCGATAAGAATAGCGCGGGAAAAATACCGGCGCAGAGAAAAGACCTCTTCACCGGTCGAACAGCCGAAGCTGAGAATCCGGATCTCCGGCTCATCGCGAATCTGCTCCCGCAGAAATTCAAAGATATCGGGGTAGCGATCGTTGCTCGTATAAACATACGGCTGAAATAAACCGGCGGGCGGAAAGATCTGGATCAGCGCTTCATTGCGCGTCTCGACGCCGCGGGCAAGATGGTAGATAAAAAGGGCAATCGGATACCCCGGAATCTTCCGCAGCCGAGCGCGCATACTCTCAGGTATCTTCATCGCAGGTTGGCCATCGAAGGATCGAAGTGCCGGTGGCGATCCTCGTCATTCATACTTCACTTCCAGCTCCAGTTGGGCATGAAGTTGTTGCCCGACTGAGTCAGTTGCCGCTGTTCGGTGCCGTCGGCCAGCATCGACCACAGATCGACGCGTTTACCAACGCTCCGCTCGAAGACAATATGGCGTCCATCCGGCGCCCAGGAAGGGAAGTCGTTGCTGCCCGCGTCGTGGGTCAACTGCAGCCAGCGCTTGCTGGCCAGATCCATCACATAGATGTCCTGCCCGCCGGGCGCGCCGGGTCCGTACTTGCGATTCCAACTGAAGGTCAGAAACAATCCGCTGGGCGACCAAGCGGGCGAGATGGCATAACCCGAGTCGGTCAGCCGCTGCACCTCGGCTCCGTCCGCGTTCATTGTGTAGATCTGCGGCAATCCGGTGCGTCCGCTCACCCAGGCCAACTGCTCGCCGGTGCGCGGATTCCAGGTGGGCGAGGCGTCCGGTCCGGCGAAGTTGGTCAGCCGACGCAGGTTGGCGCCACCGGCGTCGGCCACCCAGATCTCCGAGCCGCCGGAGCGCGACGAGGAGAAGGCGATCTTCGTTCCATCACCCGACCATGCGGGCGATTGGTTCAGTCCCGAGGCGACTCCGGCGGGAAAGCTCACCAGCCGGTTGATCTCCAGCGAATACATGCGGATCGCCCATCCCTCGCGCCCCAGCGAGGCAAAGGCGATGCGCGAGTTGTCGGGCGAGATGCGCGGAGAGAGCGAGACCGTGCCCAGATGCGTCACCTGATGCTGATTCTGCCCATCGTAGTCCATCGCCCAGATCTCTTTGCTGCCCGAGCGCGAGCTGACAAAGTAGATCTTCGTCTCGGCGATGCCGTTGATGCCGCCCAGGCGCAGGATGATCTCATCGGCAAAGCGATGGGCGACCGAGCGCGCCGCGTCCAGGCTGGCCTCTTCGTTGTACTGCTTGGCCAGCACCTGGGGATTCTGCTTGTTGCGCGCATCGTCCAGCCAGCCGTAGACAATCAGACGGCCCTTGGCCACCGAGAGCGAGCCGAAGGCCACCATTGCGGCACTCGCCGGCGCCGACGACCACTGATCCAGAATGATCTCCGAGGGCAGTCCCGGTGCAGCCTGCGGCGCGAGGCTCTTCGAGACCAGATCGAAGATGCCCGCTCCGGCCAGATCGCCGTAGAGCGTGAAGTCGAAGGCCGTCTTCAAGGCCGGCGTCTGCGGATCGTCGCTCGCCGGCTTGAAATCGGCGGCGGCGATGCGGATGCGGTCGTTGCCCAGGTTGGTTCCGGTGCGCACCCAGTCCTGCGCCTTCAGGCGAAGAGCGGGTAAGAGGATCAGCGCCGTTGCAAGCAGAAGTGAAATCCGGGAGTGTGCCTTCATGAGAGAAGCAATCCTTCCTGGTGTTAAAGAGACGATTCAAAAAGCCGTTGCGCTCGGCAAAATCGGAGCGCGGAAGCTAATACTCACAATAATAAGAGACATTCAGCGTACTTGCCGCGTAAGCCGAAGGAAGCTGACCAAAGGAGTCAACCCGCTGCGCGCCGCGAATGCAGGAGCGGTCCAGCGTCGGACTGCCGCTGGGTTGCGCGATCTTCACATCCGTCGGCGCTCCGTTGCGGTGAATGGTGAAAACCAGATAGACGCGCGCGCCCTTGGGCGTGGCCGGATTCACCTCCGGCTTGTACCAGTTCGAGCCCATCGTGCGGTTGATGCCATCCACATACCAGCCGAAGCGGCTGCCAAAGTCCGTGTCGCTGATCGCCGTCTGCCCGCTTGAGAATGTCTGCGCCTGCGTGGCGCGCGCGATCGACGATCCCGACTGCTCGCCGTACTGCGCCTTGTTGTTCTGCTCGGGCTTCACCGGGCTCTGCGGCACGTGGGCCGCGCTCTGCGGCTGCGGCTTCTTCGGCTTGCCGGCAATATCGATGGCGTTCGCGTCCTCTGCCTGCTTATCTTTTGCGGTAGGCTCGGCCGGCGCCTGGCTGGGCGTGTCGGTGGCCAGAACGTTTTCATTCGGCGGCTGATCGGAGGGCAAAGGAAGAACATTGGTCACCAGACTTACCTGAATCGCGCCGCCGCCGCTCGCGCTGCCCCATTGATTGTGATGAAAGAGTCCGCCCAGATAGCCGTAGACCAGCAGCAGCGCGGCCAAACTGCCATGCAACAGCAGCGACCCGGCTGCCGGCGCCACCATCGGCTCCGGCGACAGTTGCCGCTCCAGCCGTACTCCGAAATTGTTGGGGCCTTCTAACAGATTCTCCATGCGCTTTCCCATCAACCTGAACTTCGGGTGCCCCAACTCCGGATTCTCGGACCTGGGATACCACGAACCTCAACCAACCCTCTACCCCGCTACTTCCCGCCCGCGTTCGTATTCAGCGGCTGCGTCACAATGGAAATGTTTGTGATCCCCGCCTGCTTCACCGCGTCCATCACGCTGGCGAAGGCGCCGAAGGGAACCCGCTCGTCGGCCCTCAGGTAGATCACCTGCTTGGCTCCGCCGCCGCCCGCCGCCCGCAGCCGCCCGCCCAACTCGTGGATATTCACCGCCTGATCGCCCAAGTACACATTCTGCTCGCGGTCGATCGTCACCACCAGCCGCTGCTCGGTAATCTCCCGCACCGTGCGCGTCTTGGGCACGGCCACATCGATCCCCGATTGCAAGACTGGCGCGGTAATCATGAAGATGATCAGCAGCACCAGCACCACGTCCACCAGCGGCGTGATGTTGATCTCCGCCAGCGAGGTTCGCGTCTGCCCGTTGCTGGTTGTAAAGGCCACGGTCTACCTCCCAGGCAGATTGCCTGCCGGTTCGCGAAGCCCATCAGCGCTTGCCGTCCGCCCGGCAGTTGGACGCACCGGAATCTCCTCCAGCGCATTCAGCAGCTCGCGGCAAAAGTCGTCGCAGGCCGCCGCGAAGGTGCGGATGCGCGCGGTGAAGAGGTTGTAGGCAATCAGCGCTGGCACGGCGACAAAGAGTCCAGCGGCGGTCGTGATCAGCGCCTCGCTGATGCCCGGCGCCACGGCGCGCAGTGTTGCCGCGCCCTCGGTGCCCAGGCCGTGAAAGGCGTCCACAATGCCCATCACCGTGCCGAAGAGGCCCACAAACGGGCTGACCGCGGCGATCGTCGCCAGCCACGGCATGCGCCGCTCCAGGCCGGTGATCGCCTCGCTCGATGCCGTCTGCGCCGAGCGCTCCAGAGGCGTCAGGTTGCGCGGCGGGCCCGATCCGCCCGTCTGCCGTTTATAGGTCTCGTAGACATCCTCGAAGACCTGCGCCAGCGGGCTCGCCTTGCATTCGACGGCCACCGCGGCCATCTCCTGCAGGCGACTGGCCGTGCGGAAGGCGCGCAAAAAGCGCTGGCTGGCCGCGGTCGCACGGCGAAAGGTCATCGACTTGCGCAGAATCACCGCCCACGAATAGAAGCTGGCCACAAACAGCAGCACCAGCACGCCCTGCGCAATCGGCCCGCTGTTCTGGATCATCTCCCAGATGGCGCTCGAGGCCTGCGCCGCGGTCTCCGGCAGTGGACCGGCGTCGGCCGGCGGTTGAAAGACGAATGCAGCAATCAAAATCGGTCTTCACCTCACACATTAACGGTAGCAGACCTCGGACCCGCTCCCAAGTGACCGATCGGATGCGCCCGCTTGAGGCGCTGCGAACCGCCAACTTGCCAACCTGCTATCCCTGCGAAGCGGGGGCTAACTTGCTGCATTTATCCAAACTTCTTCTAACTGCACTTGCTCCATCCATGAAGAGCCTGATAAAACCGGAGTACGGTACACCGCCATGCTCGTCGAACTGCGCGCCGAAAACTACGCCGTCATCGATCACGCCATCGCCGGCTTTGGCCCCGGCCTCAACCTGCTCACCGGCGAGACCGGCGCGGGCAAGTCGATCCTCGTCGACGCGCTCGCCCTCTTGATGGGCGGCAAGGCCTCGGCTGAAGTCGTCCGCCACGGCGCGGAGAAGGCCGTCGTCGCCTGCGTCTTCGAGTCCACGGCCAACGCCGAATCCATCCTCGAAGAGAACGGCATCGACTCCGGCGGCACGGAGATCATCCTGCGCCGTGAGATTCAATCCACCGGCAAGGGCCGCGTCTTTGTCAACAACCAGCCGGCCACCGTTGCCGTCCTCCGTCAGCTCGCGCCGGAGCTGGCTCTGGTCCACGCGCAGAGCGAGAGCCTGGCCAGCTTCGACCAGGCCCAGCAGCGCGGCCTGCTCGACCGCTTCGGGGGCCTCTCCACTGACAATGTCAGCGATGCTTACACCCGCTGGCGCGCCGCGCAGTCCCGGCTCGACGAATTGATCCAGGGCGAGCAGGACCGCCTCCGCATGGTCGATCTCTGGAGCTATCAGAGCAAGGAGATCGAGGCCGCCCATCTGGAAGCCGGCGAGGACGAGGCGCTGGAGACGGAAAAGCGCGTCCTCGCCAATGCGGAAAAGCTCTATGCCGCCGCCATGGGCGCCTTCGAGCGCCTGTATGAGAGCGGCGATTCGGCCGAGGCCGCCCTGCGCGCCGCCCTGCGCCACGTCGAGGAGCTGGCCCGCTACGACGCCCGCTTCACCGACTCCGCCCAGCAGCTTGCCTCGGCGCGCGCCACCGTCGGCGAGATCGGCTCCAGCCTCCGCGACTACGCCGAGGGCATCAACGCCTCGCCCGAGCGCCTGGCCGAGATCGAAGACCGCCTCGCCCAGCTCGACCGCCTCAAGCGCAAGTACGGAGCCACCATCGCCGAGATCGTCGCCTTCGCCGAGGATGTTGCCCGCAAATTGGCCGAGGTTGAAGACCGCGACGAGATCCTCAAGACTCTGCGCGCCGAGCTGGAGTCTGCGGCAAAGGAGTATCGCTCGGCCGCCCAGGCCCTCAGCGCCGAGCGCCGAGCAGCTGCAATCAGGCTGGCCAAGCTCGCCGAGGCCCAGATCAACTCCCTCGCCATGAAGGTCAAATTCGAGGTCGCCGTCTACTCCGCCCAAGAACTCAATTCGGAGAAGGCTAAGGACGTGAAGGGTACGGGCTTCAGCCCGTACATTAACCCAGCCAATAAAACCGGGGCTTTAGCCCCCGAGGGAAACACCATTCACTGGACCTCAACCGGCTGGGATACCGTCGAATACCGCATCTCGACCAACCCCGGCGAGCCCCTCAAGCCCCTCCACGAGATCGCCTCCGGCGGAGAGATGTCGCGCGTGATGCTGGCACTCAAGGTCAGCGTCGAAGAGGGAGCGGCCAAGCCCAAGAAGAAGTCGCCCACCCCCCGTACCCTGGTCTTTGACGAGATCGACATCGGCATCGGAGGCCGCGCCGCCGAGGCCGTCGGCCAGAAGCTCAAATCCTTGAGCCGCGGCCAGCAGGTTCTCTGTGTGACGCACCTGCCGCAGATCGCCGCCTTCGCCGACCAGCACTTCGTCGTCGAGAAGCGCGACTCCGCCGGCCGCACCAAGACCAGAATCAGCCAGCTCGACGACCCGGCCCGCACCCAGGAGGTCGCCCGTATGCTCTCCGGCGCAACCGTCACCGAAACCAGCCTCCAGCACGCCGCCCAGATGATCGCCGCCAGCAGGTGAACGTTGGCGAGGAGATTGTGAGCAAAACAATCTGCCGTGAGGACCGCGAATTCAAACGGTCTTCGACGGCGCGCAAAATTATTCACGAGCGAAGAGCGAGCCGTTGCTCCCCCAGTTGATTGCCGGATGTCCGGACCTTTTATTCTTTGCACTTCGCTCAACTTGCCGCGTGGATCTCTTCCTTCTCCATGCAATCCCGCAGCAACGTGTAGCGATACCTGTCGAACTCGTAAGCCCCTGCCGCTGGGAGCTGCTGGGCCAATTGATTCCCCTTCTCCCACGCCGTGCGCGCCTCTTCCTTGCGGCCTTCAATACAGAAGAGCGCACTCTGCGCCAGCCAGTAATCCACGCCGAAGTGCTTGAGCTTCTTGGCTTCCATCCGATCCCACCATTGGCGTGCCCCAGCGGCATCGCGACGTAGAAATGCGCTGTCAAAGACAAAGTCTGCTTGCAATTCGGCTGGTGTATCAAAGCCCGGTTCCCGAGAGATTCGCTCCGCCTCGGCAAACGCCTCGGCAGCTCGAGAAATCATGTCGTGATCCAGAAAATAATACGAGGCAAAGAAGCGCAATAGAAGAGCCTGTCGTCCTTCTTTGAAGGAGAGCTCCGCGCGTTGAATGGCGTCGATGTCGTAATCGCGAGGCCGCAGAGGCGTCACAAGCGTTGAACCAACAAGGTTCATGATCCGATAAAGATCGGCCAATGCTCCACCGGCGAGAAGCTGATAAATCTTGCCTCCGTCGGAGTAAGAGGTCTCCGATTGCATTGGTATAAGGTTGCCAGCGAAGACGAGCAGGCTGATCGTAGCAAAATAGGCGAAGTAAATCCAATAGGCTTCGTACGGCTGGCCTTTGGCCATCACGGCAAGATAGAGCGCCAGCAAGCCCGTCCACAGATTGACCATAGGACCGGCTGCGATCATGCAGATCTGGTTCGCGTTGCTTTGGTGTGGATCGGTAGGCACCAAAGCCGTTGCCCCGCCTGCCGAAAATGATTTTGCAAGGTTGAATTGAAACTTCCATCGGCCTTCGCGAATCCGCCATTGAAACGGCCCAACAATAAAGGCGCGCAGTTTCATCCCCAGAGCCAGACCTGTAACGGTGTGCCCAAGCTCATGCAAGAACGTAATCATGAGGATGAGAACAATGAGCGGGAGCAATCCTATATAAGTCTTTGGCAGTTGTTGCGTATCGCCCCAGCGACGCCAATAGAACATTGCCGCAAAGTAGCCGGCAACTCCAAGAAGCCAGGCGAGCGCATCCAACCAGCGGCTGGTTCCATCTCCGGCAATCCGTTGCGGCTTGGCGGCAATCACAGGCTGCGCCATCGCATCGCGGCGTGCAAATGCCACGATTCCAGCAACTCCGAGCGCCAGCAATAACCCTTCTATGATTCCAAAACTATGGGGCCGATAAGTCGCTGAATGATGTTGATATGCCGCTGGAATACGCATTAAAAGAAGCGGTAAAAGGCTTATGAAAACAAGTTCGAGGCATGCAATAATCGCCCAAAATCGGGCGAAGGATTTGCCATTCTTGACTGTCCACCAAGCCATTCCAAATGGTAAGGCGGGAATCATTATCAGTACAACAGACAGCACGCGTACAAATGGGTGTATGCTGGCCATCTGCGAAGGCAGGTTTCGGTGAGGAGATAGCTGGAATAAAACAAGAGACAAGAAGAGCAAAAAAAACACCAGAGCCACGAACCCAAAACATCCGCACAAAAACTTCCTGAGTTTGAGCATTCTTTCGCCCTGCCGATCTGAAGAAGAATTAGCCGCCGCCGTCCACGACGATTCTTGGCTTCCAGACACTATACATTCCTCCGCCCATGCCTGAACAATTTCCTCGGAGTGCGTTATTTTTTCATTTTATGTTCTTCACAATTGCAGGCGGCATCTGATAGGGTTGCTTTCGGAGGAAACCCCATGAAACTTCGCAAGACCCTTCTCAGCTGCGCGCTGGTCCTCGGACTGGGCGCTACCACCCTCGCCGTCGCCCAGATGGAGCGCCATCCCAACCTGGCCGCCGCGGTTGGGCTCATTGACCAGGCCATCGGCAGAGTCTCGGACGCGCAGCGCGCCAACGAGTACGATATGGACGGCCACGCCGCCCGCGCCAAGGAACTGCTCGCGCAGGCGCGCGAAGAGGTTCGGCTGGCGGCTCGCGCAGCCAACCATCACGACCACTAAATCAAAGCGTACTGTTCGATGTGAACGAAGCCGAAGGTAAGGTCACAGCCTGCCTTCGGCTTTCTTGTTTCGGCGATGGCAAGCTTGATCCCAACGCACGCCCGGCCTGCCGACCGCTATAGGTCATTAGCTCAACATCACTGGCTCCATCTCCAACTGCTGGCCGAAGCGCTGACGGACGGCGGTCCGGATCGTCTCCGCCAGCGCCAGAATCTCCGCCGCTTGGGCGCCGCCCCGATTGATGAGCGCCAGTGTATGCCGCGAGGAGATCGCGGCCCGTCCCAGCGCGTAGCCCTTGTGAAAGCCGGCCTGCTCGATCAGCCACGCGGCGGGGATTTTGACTCGCCCCTGGTTTTCAGGCTCCGGCCCGGCGGGGAAGCGCGGCGGGGCCATCCCGCCGACCGCCGCAATGCGAAGAAGCTCCTCCTCGCCCACCACGGGATTCTTGAAGAAGCTGCCTGCGCTGCGGCAATCCGCATCACCCTCCACCAGCAGCATTCCCTTGGCCTGACGCACGCGGCGCACGGCTTCGGCAACCTCGGCAAGGCTCGGCTCGCCGCTCTCGGCGCCGCGCTCCGCAAGCGCTCGTTGCAGGTCGGCGTAGCGCACCGTCGGCCGGCCGCCGGGAGTCAGGCGGTAGTCCACACGCGTGACGATATAGCGCCCGCGATCCACTGAATTGAAGCGGCTCCGCCGATAGGCAAAGCCGCACTCGGCGGCGGCAAACTCGATGAAGCGTTGCTGCCGCAAGTCGAAGGCCCGCACGCGCTCGATGGCCGATGCCACCTCCTGCCCGTAGGCGCCGACATTCTGCACCGGCGTTCCGCCTACGGTGCCGGGAATGCCGGCCAGACACTCTATCCCTGCGCAGTTGTCCTTTGTAGCCCGCTCGACGAAGTGCTCCCAATCTTCGCCGGCGGCCGCGTGAAAGATTCGTTGCCCGGATGAGTCCGGCGCATCGCTTGCGTGAATCCCGAAGAGCGCAACGCGCAGCACCAGGCCGTCGAAGCCGCTATCTGCAACCAGCAGATTGCTGCCTCCGCCCAGCACGAAGAGCTTTGCGCCGCGCTCGGCGGCCCATGCCGCGGCCTCGGCGATCTCGTCTTCGCTGGCCGCTGAGGCAAACCAGCGCGCCGGGCCGCCAATGCCGAAGGTGGTCATGGACGCAAGCGGCTTGTTCTCTTCAATGAGCATTGCTTTAAGGCTACACGACTGGACGATCCGCCCGCAGATGCGGATGAGCTTCAGACTTTGCGGATCGGTCCTGGGTAGTGCGCGACGACCGGATCGGCCGTCAATAAAGTGATCCCTTCGACTATTGCCTGCGCAATCAGGATGCGATCGAAGGGATCTTTGTGGATGGGCGGAAGGTTGTCTACTTCAACTGCGTGCCTGCTTTGGATTGTCAACTCTTCACAGCCATTGCGTAGAAGATATTGCCGAATTTCACGCGGATCGTACTGAAAGACAGGCGTTTGCAATCCACGCTTGATGGCGATCTCCCATATATTGCAGACGCTGAAGACGAATTCGTTTGTGGGGTTGCTCACAATTTCCCGTGCTGCCTGACTCAAGCGAGGATCGTCAAAGAGCGTCCAGATTGCAACATGGGTATCGAAGAGGAATTTCATTCGGCCTCTTCACTGAGAAACAACCGCTCGATTTCCTTGTCCATTTTCCGGTCGATCTCCTCGAAGTTCTCCGGGAGCGTATAGAGGCCTTTCATTGCGCCAAGCAGCCGCTTTGGCTGTGTGGGGTTCGCATCAAAGCGTGTCACGCGAACCATTGGCTTGCCCCGCTTCGCAATCATGAACGAATCCCCCTGTTCGGCTTCATCGACCAGCCGCGAGAGGTGAGTCTTTGCCTGATGAATGTTGATCGTCCGCATCGCGCCCTCCCAAGTGAACTAAGTCTACTTAGTTTAGTTCACTTCGCGGTCCTATGCAAGATTCCCTCCCCAAAACGCCGAACGGCCTCCCGCGCGAGAGGCCATTCGAGAATGCTTGTCTGCACACGCCTGCATCAGTCGCCTTCCGCCGCATCGGGCAGCGCCTGCACCTTGCTGTGCCGGACAGAGTAGAGGAAATACACAATCAATCCAATAATCAGCCAGACAATCAGGCGAACCCAATTCCACACTCCCAGCGAGTACATCAGATATCCATTGGCAACAATGCCCAGTGCGGGAACAATCGGCAGTTTGCCTTTGAAGAAGATTCCGGGTGTGCGGAAGGGTCGATGCTGTTCCGGTTCCGTATGGCGCAGGATGATCACTGCGGCGCAGACCATTACGAAAGCCAGCAGGGTTCCAATATTCACCATCGTGCCGATCTTGTCGATGGGCGTGATGGAGCCGACGATGGCCGCCAGCAACCCCACGAGAATTGTGTTCTTCCACGGCGTGCGGAATTTGGGATGGATGGCGGCAAAGAACTTTTTCGGCAGCAGCCCGTCCGAGGCCATCGCATACAAGACGCGCGTCTGCCCGATCAGCATCACCAGCATCACCGAGGTCAGCCCCGCCAGCGCGCCGCAGGTGATAATGTCCGAGGCCCAGCCGACGTTGTGATCCAGGAAGGCGTGCGTAATCGGAGCCTCGATATTCACCAGTTGCCACGGCACCATGCCGGTCAGCACCGCGGCCACGCCCACATACAGCAGGGTGCAGATGAAGAGCGATGCGATGATGCCGATGGGCAGGTCGCGCTGCGGATTCCTGGCCTCCTGCGCCGTGGTCGAAACGGCATCGAAGCCGATAAATGCGAAGAAGATATAGGCCGCCGCCGAACTCATGCCGGCGACGCCAAAGGGGGCAAAGCTGTGCCAGTCGTGGCCCCAGTTGGCAGGATGAATGTAATGTGAGCCGAGAATCAGCACAAACAGCACCACTGAAACCTTGATGGTGACGATCGCCGCATTGAAGCGCGCGCTCTCCTTGATGCCTATTACGAGAATCCAGGTAATGACCAGCGCGATGATAAAGGCCGGCAGATTGAAGCCGATCTCGACGCCAAACAAACGCGGAGCCCCCAGCAGCGCATCGGCCGCTGTGTTCATCTGCGCCGTCGGATGAGCCAGCAGGCTCGTCACCGCATCCAGAAATCCCTGAGAGCCGGGAGCCAGTTCTGGGTGCGTCTTGGCCACCATCTCGCGCGCCACGGTGTGAGTGGCCTGCGCCATCGCAGTCCAATGATCGTAGCTGAGCCAAAGCGGAAACTTGATGCCGAAGATCTTCAGAAACTCGATAAAGTAATTCGACCAGCCGGAGCTCACCGTACTGGCCCCCATCGCGTACTCAAGCGTCAGATCCCATCCGATAATCCAGGCAAAGAGTTCGCCCAGCGTGGCGTACGCATAGGTGTAGGCCGATCCCGCCAGAGGAATCATCGCCGCGAACTCGGCATAGCAGAGCCCGGCGAAGGTGCAGCCGATGCCGCACAGCACAAAGGAGAGCATCAGGCTAGGGCCCGCCCGGTGCGCGCCAAGGCCCGCCATGACAAAGATCCCCGCGCCAATCACCGCGCCCACGCCCAGCGCCGTCAATGAAACCGGCCCCAGAGCGCGCTCCAGATGATGCTCGCCCTCTTCCTGGGACTCTGTGAGAATCAGAGTGAGAGGTTTCCTCTTGAAGAGATTCGCCATTCGAATGGGCTACTCCTTTTCTTTGAGGCCCGCTAAAGTTTTTCTGGACCAGAAGAAATAAACGGGAACGCCCAGCAGCACCAGCGCCAGCCCAGGCCATGTGTACTGCGGCTTGTATCGCAATAATACGACACATATCCAGCCCGCCATGGCGATATACAGCGCGGGCAGGACCGGATAACCCCAAGCCTTGTAAGGCCGCGCGGCATCGGGCTGCTTCACGCGCAACACAAACAAGCTCACGATGGTCAGAATGTAAAAGACCAGCACCGCGAAGATGATGTAATCCAGCAACTGCCCGTAGGAGCCGGAGACGCACAGCACCACCGCCCAGGCGGCCTGCACCAGCAAGCCTGCGGCGGGAGTCTTGTAACGCGGATGCAGCTTGCCCACTGCCTTGAAGAAGAGTCCGTCCCGGCTCATCGCGTAGTAAACCCGCGCCCCGGCCAGCGACATTCCGTTGGCGCAGCCGAAGGTCGAGATCAGTATCGCCGCGGCCATGATGCGAGCCCCGCCGGAGTGAAAGATCTGCTCCAATGCCGCCGTACCCACGCGATCTTCCGTGGCGTATTGAATCCCCCGCGCCATCACCGTCGCGCCGTGGGGGTCGCCATGCATCGGCAAAATCAGCAGATAGCCCAGCGAGACCAGAAAGTAGACCGTCAGCACAAAGCCCGTGCCCAGCGCCAGCGAGAGCGGAAGATTCCGCTTGGGATTCTTCACCTCGCCGGCCGTGAAGGTGACGTTGTTCCACGCTTCAGCCGAAAAGAGCGACCCCACCTGCACCACGGCCAGAATTACCAGCAGGTTCACCAGAACCGTTGGTCCGCCCACGCCCACCTGAACCGGGTGCAGCGCGCTCCATCCGGCATTCCGCCAGAACTCGCTCCAATTCACTCCAAAGTTGGCCTGGATCGCCTCCGCATTCCGTCCCACCGTGAAGGCCAGCAGAATCAGCGCCGCCAGACTCAGCGCCTTGGCCGTGGTGAAGACGTTCTGCACCAGAGAGCCCAGTTTCATGCCAAAGATATTCAACACCGCCAGAAAGACGACCACCCCAATGCCGGTCAGGTTGGCCGTACTCACGCCGATCTCCATATTCCCCAACACCATAGGGCCAATGCGAAGCGGTGGAACATGGGCAATATGCCAGAGCCAGTTGGTCGTCGAGATCGCCGGAAAGAAGACGCCGAGAAACTTGCCGAAGGCTACGGCTACTGCGGCGATCGTCCCCGTTTGGATCACCAGAAAAAGCGTCCAGCCGTAGAGAAAGCCCCACAGCGGCCCCAGCGACTCACGCAAGTAGACGTACTGCCCCCCGGCGCGCGGCATCATCGCCGCCAGCTCGCCGTAGCTGAGCGCCCCAATCATCGTCAGGATCGCCGTCACCACCCACGCGCCCAGCAAAAGCGCCGGCGAGCCGGTGCCGCGGGCAATCTCCGCATCGACAATGAAGATGCCTGAGCCGACCATCGAGCCGACCACCAGCGCCGCCGAACTGAAGAGCCCCAGGCTCTGCTTAAGCTGGGGAGCGGCGGCCGGAGAGCCGTCCGAGGGAAGGAATTTGGAATCTATGTTCATCACTGGAAGAAGAATACTATGTGCGCTTCCACGGATGAAGAGATACTTGCCGGTAGATCACAGTAGCTCAGTAAATAGCCCAGCCGAGCGTCATCATGAGGCATGAAAAAGTTTATCTTCGCAACGACGCTTCTCTTCTGCCTCGCGGTACCTTACGCGGCGCAGGCGCAGGTTGTGGTGGTCGTTCATCCCCACCATCACCACCACTATCATCACCATCACGATCACGATCAGCACCTGAGCCAGTAATCGGCTCAGATCGAAGCAATAGGCCGCGAGAGGAATGGTGGGGCTGATGCCCCATCCTTTTCGCGTACGCTGCGATAGGGGCGAGAGAGCGCGAACTCAGCCCAGCAGCCCTCACCCCAGTGCAGCCAGCCACTTGCGGAACTCAGCCGCCGGATTGGTCTGGCGGAAGATGCCCCCGGCGACGGCCACCATCGTCGCTCCGGCGCTGTGCGCCTCAGCCGCTGTGGCCAGCGTGATGCCGCCGATTGCCACCAGCCTGGGGCCCGGTCCAGCCTCCGCGCGCAGCCTACGCACGCCCTCGATCCCCATCGGCGGCGAGTCCGTCTGCTTGGTCCGCGTCGGAAAGACAATGCCGATCGAGAGGTAATTCGCCGGAGATTCCAGAACTCCCGGAACAAATCCCGCCGCTCCTCCGCCAAAGGTGCCTACAATGCGCTCCGGTCCTAAAAGCGCACGGGCTTCGGCGGGCGTCAGATCTCCCTTGTCCACGTGCGCTCCATCAAAACCAATCTGCTCAACCAGATCGGCGCGATCATCGAGAATTAACTTGATGCTTCCGGCAGGCAGGGCCGCACGCAGAATCGCCGCATCGGCCAGCAGCTCAGCCTCCGTGCCGCTCTTGTTGCGGTACTCAAGCAGCGTGACGCCGGCCTCGGCCAGCTCGCCGCCCAGTCGGCGCAGAAACTCCTCGCGCCCCTCGGCGGGAATAAAAGAGGAGTCCAGAATCGGATAAATCTTCGGGTAGGAAAAGCTCATGCATTCAGGATAGACGATCAGGGATTGGTGCCAAGAAGGTCGAGTCGCGGCGCTGACCCCTGATCCCTGTTTCTACATCCCGTCCGCCGAAGGCCCGTAGGTGCCGGGGATGGGCCTGTCCAGCAGCCGCAGATAGACGCCCAACTGCGCGCGGTGGTGGATCATGTGGCTCAGAACCATCGAACGGAAGACCCCGCGGCGCGGCTCATCGACATACGTGATTCCACCGAAGATAAACTGCCACTTCGCATCCCACTTCTCCGGAGTCACTGCGGCGATGGCCGCGCGAACCTGAGGCGCGCCGCTGTCAAATTTCTCCAGCAGCGCCGCCTTGCTGGCCGGGACATATGCCTCCCACTTGTGATCCGCCGCATACTCCATCTTGTCTTTTTGGAGGGTATTAAGGGCCCATTCTCCTGTAAAATCCGTGAGATGCCCTCCCAGACGTCCCAGGCTCATCGATTTGGGGTGGGGTTTATAGCTGAAATCGGCGTCGGCGGGGATAGCCTCCAGCATCTTGCGCGTGAGGCCAACTTCGCGGTCATATTCGGCAAGCAGATCTTTTTGAAAGTCCATTGGCAACCTCCTAATGTTGCCAGATCAGCATACAACAGCGAAGATGAAAAAAGCGAATAAAAAGCGATAATATTTCAAAAATAATGATGCGTTCACAGAGCGTTTCAGTCTATAATAAAAAAGTCACCCCTCCCTCAATTGGCGTTTTTGCATTGCCGACGCGTGTCTTGTTCCATCTGTGTTTTGTGCCTGGTCCTGAAAGAAAGGAATCTTTGTATGAGATTGATTCGAATAAAGATTTGTGCAACGCTTGCCTTCTGCTTGCTGGCCGCTTCGGCCACCGCGCTCTACGCCGACACCATCATCGCCACTTACGCTCCAGCCGGCACGCAGGCGCCCAACGCGACGGTACTCTGCGGCTCGGACACAAAATGCTGGATTGGCGAGCAGAGCTTCACAGCAGATTCTGTTCCCGCCGCCGGCGTCTTTCCCACGCTCACATCCGTGGGTGGATTGACCGGGTCGATCACGGGCGCATACTCCGGCAGTGGGATTACCATGTATGCCGCCGACCAATATGGCGGCGCAGGCGGAACCGGCTATTATCCGGAGTTGTTTTCCACCAACAGCGGAACCTATACGCTCACTCTGGGGCTGACAAGCGGCAGCACCATCCCCGGCGTCAACTACTTCGGGCTTTGGTTCTCGGCGCTCGACGCAGGCAACGAGCTTCAGTTTTACGAGAACAATACTCTGCTGCTGACCTTCACTCCGGTCATGTTCCAAAGCCTGGTGGGCGCATGCCCCAACTCGTCCAACGCCTTTTGCGGCAATCCGAACTCGAGTTTTCTCGACAAGGATTCCGGCGAGCAGTTCGCCTTCCTCAACTTCTTTGACGAGAACGGCTACTTCAACAAGATCGTCTTTACCGAGACGGGAGGAGGCGGCTTCGAGTCCGACAACCAGACCGTTGCCTACATGAATCCGGTGACGCCTACCGGCACGATCATCTCCGGCGCGCCCGAGCCCGGTTCATTCGTTCTTCTCTTCAGCGGCCTGCTCGTGCTGCTCGCATTCATGCGCCGCTCGCCTGTTAAGGAGCGGGGATAAGATTCCTCAGTGAAAGCGCGTTGAGGCAAAGGCCGAGGAGAATGCCTCCTGCCAGCCGCTGGTTGCCGGCGCGGGCGTGCTTTGCGGAGGCACATCGACCGGCAAAGTGAGCAGCGCAGGCTCGCTCTTATCGATCTGCAGGTAGTTCCCATGCACATACTTCCAGTCGTCCGGCAGCTCGTAGGGCGGCTGGAAGTTGGCCGGCCAGGGCGTCGTCGGCCCGCAGTGGCCCAGCGCGGCACACCACCACGGATGCCCCGCGGCAAGGATGCCGGCAAAGAAGTTGCCCAGCGGAAAGCACTCCGAGAGCACAGAATCTTTCTTTGACGCCAGCACGGAGATGCTGCCGATCTTTGCCGCCGCGGCCTCGAACTCGGTCGTCAGGCAGTCGTCGTCGATCGCCGGCGCCATCAGCGTCAGCCGCCGCACCGGAAGACTCAGATTGGCGATCGTCTCGAGCACAACCCGCGCTCCCAAACTATGTGATGCAAAGGAGATGCTCGCCGCCTGCTGGAAGTTGGCATCGATGAATGAGGCCAGCAGAACTCCCGCCTCATCGGCGATCTTCGGCTCGTCCGGATAGTCCAGCCCGTGCGCCCACACCGAATCCCCCGGCCACAGCAGCCCAAGGAAGGCCGAGGGCTCGGGAAGCTGCAAGAGGCTCTCCCAGTTCGACAGGCAGGCAATCCCGTCGGCCCGGTTCACATTGAAGCCGTGCGCGGTGATCAGCACGTGCCGGCCCTGAATCGCGCTCAGAAGATCCTTCAGGTTCAGCCCCGTGTAGTCGTCGATCTTCGTGCCCTGGTTCACGCTCACGGCGCTGGCCAGTCCGCCGCCCACCTTCTGAAGCCGCAGATCGAGAAATTGCGTCATAGCCGCCTACTTCTTCACCAGTTGCATGGTGTTCACAGCCGTCGCCAGCGCACTCGACAGATCCTTGGCGATCGGCGCCAGCGGCGTGGCCAGCAGGCCAACCAGAACAGCCAGTGCGATCTCCTTCGGCGACCAGAAGTTCGCGCCATCCAGGCTCCATCCACCCGCCACGGCCAGCCCAACGGCCACCAGCCCAGCCAGCGCCCGTGTGTAGTTGCGATAGACCTGATCAGAGAGCTGGTAGGCCTCATCCAAGAGAGCGGTCACAATCAGATCGAAGCGCGAGTAGGCGTCGCCCTCGGCCTGCGAAAGCGTGTCGCCCGAGGCCATCTTCTCCGCTACCGAGGTCAGCACCGCCGGATCGACGCTCGTCTTCACCGCGACCGCCGTGGCGTTGGCCGAGCTCAGGTGCAGCTTGATCAGCGATTTGGCAATCGCCTTCTGGCTGGCCAGATCGTTGCCATTCACCCAGTTGGCCTCGAGCGAATCCAAAATGCTGGCCTGTGGCAGCGCATTCACCGGCGCGCCGGAGCTCGAGCCCTCCGGCGTCAGATCGCCGACCACCTCGTGAATGTGCTGCAATCCCACGCGGTTGATGCGGCTGAAGCTCGACTTGGCCGCATCCACCAATCCAAAGGCCGCCGTCCCCAACCCGCCAATCGCCGTGATTACCTGACCCAGCTGAAAATCCTGCAAGCCGTTGATCATTGTCGTTCTCTCCTCTTGGCTAGCAACTCTACAAGAGAAGCGCGCGCGGAGTAAAGAAGATTTTCTCGCGCAAAACTAAATATCCCGCGACAGAACGGTGTCCTTCTGGTTGGTAAATCCTGAATGGAATGAGTATCTGAGAGTACATATACCTAGAAGCTCGTGCCACGGATGCAGCTCGCGCCGTAGGCGCAGCGGTGATTACAGCATTTTCGATTCTAGTGTTTACAGAATCCATGCAGAAAAGTGGCTTTTTCCTCAAGAAAAAGCCACCTTCGACTCACTCTTGATGTCAACAAGTGAAGCGAAAATGCTCTAGCACCGCGCTTCAGCGTGGGGTTAGCATATCCGGCATTTCATCCGGAGTCCCGCAAGGGACGGCGCTCATACACCGCGTCCTCCAGCATATTTTATGGGAGTTATGCATCAATACGACTGAGAGTGAATCCTTTAGATGTCAAATCATCCATCGTTGTCCCGTCACGCCGGTGATTCTGCCTCTCAAGGCCTCTCAGCCCCGATCGGCCAGAAACCTCTCCATGAATCCGGTGTCGAATCTTCCGGCGCGGAACTCTGGATCTTGGAAGATCTCCTGATGCAGCGGAATCGAGGTCTCGATCCCTTGCACAATGAACTGCGAGAGCGCCCGCTCCATCTTCGCGATCGCCTCCGCCCGGTCGCGCCCATGCACAATCAGCTTGGCGATCAGCGAGTCGTAGTAAGGCGGGACAACCCCCTCGGCGTACTGCGCCGTATCCACGCGCACGCCGTTGCCGCCGGGCACGTTGAAGGCCGTGATCCGGCCCGCCGAGGGCGTGAATTTCCACGGATGCTCGGCGTTGATGCGGCATTCGATGGCATGGCCGCGAATCTCGATCTTGTCGGGAAGAATCTCATCGAGGCGCGCGCCGGATGCGATCAGCAACTGCGCCTTCACAATGTCCACGCCGCTGATCGCCTCGGTGATCGGATGCTCCACCTGCACGCGCGTATTCATCTCGATGAAGTGGAGCTGCCCTTTCTCGTCCATCAGGAACTCGACCGTTCCCGCGTTCTGATAGCCGATCTCCTTCAGGCAGCGGCAGATCGTCCGGCTCAGCTCCTCGCGCATTTTGGGCATCACCTGCAAGCTTGGCGCCTCTTCGATCAGCTTCTGGTGCCGCCGCTGGATCGAGCACTCGCGCTCGAAGAGCGTGCGCACATTCCCATGCTCGTCGGCCAGCACCTGGAACTCGATGTGGCGCGGATTCTCGACGAACTTCTCCATGTACAGTTCGCCATTGCCGAAGGCGTTTGCCGCCTCGGTCGAGGCCGCGTGGAAGAGGTTGGGCAGTTCCGCGGCCTCGCGCACAATCCTCATGCCGCGCCCGCCCCCTCCGGCCTTGGCCTTCAGGATCACCGGGAAGCCCACCTCTTTGGCCCACTTCTGCGCTTCATCCGCCGTCGCCACCACCCCATCCGAGCCCGGAAGAATCGGTACATGGGCGCGCTTCATCGCCTGGCGCGCCTTGTCTTTTTCGCCCATCAGGCGGGTCACCTCCGGCGGCGGACCTATGAATTTGAGATTCGAGGCGCGGCAGACCTCGGCGAAGTTTGCGTTCTCGCTCAGCAGGCCGTAGCCGGGATGGATCGCGTCCACGTCGGCGATCTCGGCGGCGCTGATCACCGCCGGCACATTCAGATAGCTCTCGGCCAGCCGCGGAGGCCCGATGCAGATCGCCTCGTCGGCAAAGCGCACGTGCAGCGCGTTGCGGTCGGCCTCGCTGTAGATGGCCACGGTGCGGATATCCAGCTCGCGGCAGGCGTTGATCACGCGCAGCGCAATCTCTCCGCGATTGGCAATCAGAACTTTACGTATCATGGGAAACCTGCATTGAAGTGAGAAAAAAAGTGAGTGCGTGCGCGCTGTCATTCTGAACGAACGGAGCCCCAAACGTTCTTCAGTTTTTTGGGGGGGTGAGTGAAGAATCCGCGTTTGCATTATGCCAAGAACTTTTGGGACACCATCCTAACTGATCCTGAGCGAAAACAACGCCTGCCCAAACTCGATCGGCTGGCCATTCGTTACAAGGCATTTCACGACTTCGCCGGCGGCGTCGGACTCGATCTCGTTCATCAGCTTCATCGCCTCCACAATGCCGATCACCTGTCCCTTGGTCACGCGGTCGCCCTCGGCCACAAAGGCCGCCGCGCCCGGCGAGGGCGATGCAAAAAATGTGCCCACCATCGGCGACCGGACGATGTGCAGCCCAGCCTCGGCATCGGCAGCCGCGCTCGTTGCCGCAGGCAGGCTAGCCGCCGTCGCAGCCTCTCCAGTCAGTGGTCGAGCCGCGCTCAGCAGCCGCGCCAGATCATTCCACCCCGCCGGCGACCCTTCCGGCTGGCTGAACTTGAGGCGTATCTTCACGTCTCCCCGGTCCAGATCGAACTCGGCTATCTGATTTTCCTTCAGGAATTCAATCAGCTGTTTCAGTTCCGCGATATCTTCTGGTTTCATTCTTTCCTTTGACTCTCCGTTTCGCCGCTTCAAAGTTCAATCAGCGCCTTGGGCGCGGGAGTCAGAACCTCGGCCCCGCTGCGCGTTACAGCCACCATGTCTTCAATGCGAATGCCGAAGCGCTCCGCCAGATACACTCCCGGCTCGATGGTAATCACCATCCCCGCCAGCAACCGGCTCGCTTCGCCTGCTCCCACCCGCGGCGGCTCGTGTATCTCCAATCCGACCCCATGGCCGGTGGAGTGGGAAAAAGCCTCCGCCAACTCTGCCCGGCGCAGCACAGCGCGCGCCGCCTCATCGACCTCCGCGCAGCTTGCGCCAGCGGTCACGGCGGCAATTGCCGCCAACTGCGCCTCCAGCACCGCTTCGTATGTGTTGCGCTCGCTTGCCGTGGGTCTGCCCAGATGGACTGTGCGGGTCATATCCGAGCAGTAGCCCTTGCGAATGATACCAAAATCCATCGTGACATAGCCCTTGCGCGGCAGCCGGGCCGCCGTCGCCCGCCCATGCGGCAGCGCCGAGCGCGCGCCCGAAGCCACAATCGTTTCGAAGGACATTCCCTCGGCGCCCGCCAACCGTGCCTGATGCTCGATCTCCGCGGCCACCTCGAACTCTTTCAGTCCCGGCCGGATGAAGCCCAGTATCTGCTCGAAGAGCCTGCAGCCAACGAGCGCCGCTTCGATCATCAGCCCGAGTTCGTCCTCGTCCTTGACCATGCGCAGCGGCTCCACCAGCGGACCGGCCAGCCCGGCCAGAAAGCCACGCCTGAGCCGCGCCGGCAGAGCGGCCTTGAAGCGCGCCAGATTGGTGACGGTAGTTTTGCTTGGATCAAAGCCGGCGAACTCCACGCCCGGCTGCGCAGCCAGCCACTGGACGGCGGCAACCGCAGGAGAGCTGGCGACGATCTCCACCTCGGCGACCGTGACTTCTTCAACAGCCTGCGTCCGGTAGCGCCCATCGGTAAATAAGCGCGCCGAGCGGCGCGTCACCGCCAGCGCCGCGCTCGATCCTGTGAAGCCGCAAAGATAGCGTAGGTCGGGAAGGTGCGTGACCAGCAGCCCATGAAGCCCGGCTTTGGTCAATCGGCGGCGCAGAAGGCCTATGCGGCGAAAGTGATCCACACACAAAGAATATCAGGGCAGGGAACTGGGATCAGGGAGCGGGAGTCAGGATTGCCGAACCGGCTCCATAGCCAGCAGGATCAGTGTAGTCAAGGCGTCATTCTTGCCGAGACTGTGGCTTTCAATCGATGCACCGTACATTTGCTCGCGGCTGACTCGATTCCAGTTGAGGCGTAAACCTGCGCCTGCAGCCAGTTCTCGAATGAATTCGCGTTGCGTGCGCCCATTGCCTTCACGGAAGGGATGGATCGCGTTGATTTCTCCGAGATAGAATGCCGCCCGATGGGCGAAAGCCACCGCGTCCAGCCCTCTCAGATGATTCTCAGAGGCCAATTTCTCAAACGTACGTTTGAGATTCTCTTCCATGAATTGAACCACGGCAAAATAATAAGAACCTGAACGATGCAGGTTGACCCGTCGGAACTCGCCCGCCCAGGGATAGATCCTCTGGAAGATGCGGGCGTGGATTGCTTTAAGATGGGCCGTATCAAAGTTGTCCAATACGGGTTTGCTCCACAGATTGACAAGGGCCTTCGTGGCTTGAATGCGCTCGAAATCGTCGAGCAGCTTTTGATCGGTCAAGCCAGGAAGATTCTTGAGTAGATTGTGCTCGTAATCGAAGTGCGGGTCCGGGAAGAGTTCTGCTTTCTTCGCCATGATCTTCAGAGGATGGCGCGGCTTAAGTCGTCCAATAGGCGGTTCAACTCAGAGAGTTCAATCTCGCCGGCGGCATATCGGGAGAGAATTTGCCGAGTGCTCTCGTCCGGGTCCAAGCCTTCGATCCGCATCGTCCCGATCGTATTCTCGACGGCCAAACGGCGCTCGTCCAACTCGGACGGAGTGAGGGTGATAACGGGTGCGGTTGCAGCGGCCATGATCTCCCTCCCCTTCATCCATTTTATCAGAAAATAGCATTGCAAACACTTCAGGCGCGAGAGCGAGTTACGCTGTTACGGACTTTTTCAGCATGACATAATTGCCCAGCTCATCTGCCCAGGCGGAGATCGCCTCCCAGCCCTCGGCGCCCATGTGGTTCAGCATCTCAACAAAGCCGCTGACCGGCTCATCCTTGGCTACAAAGACCGACTTCGTTTTGAACTTCCTGCTATTCCTTTTCATCGCTGCTTCCTTTCTTTGCGTTGGGGGATTGCGTTGCTTAGTAGGCGGCGCGCACCGGCTTCTTCTGCTCCGGGTCGACGTTGGCGGCTTGCTGGTCGCTCTGCCGGTCCATCCACTCGTCCAGCCGCGAGCGCTTGAAGCGCCAGCGGTTGCCCAGCTTGAAGGCGGGCACAAAGCCCTCAGAGGCGTACTTGTAAAGCGTGTCCGAGGAGATGCCCAGATAATCCGAGGCCTGACGAATATCCAGCACCTCGCGCACTTCGGGGACCAGCAGGTTGGAGCGGACGGCGTTGCTGCGCATTGTTGCCTCCTGTAGAAAAGCCCGTGAGTAACCCCGGCATTCCTGCCGGTACGTTTGTTTATAGCGCGGTTTCATTCGGCATTTCAAGGATATTCAGCGGGTTGCAGGTTATTCTCTACCGTTCTTTCCCGCTTTGATTGGCATTTCCCTTCAGCAAATCGCCATCCCTTGCGGTCCGCATCGCTCATTCCACTACAGGTAGAGCTGTTGCGGCAGATGGTGCAGATGGATATCAACTCCCATTTCAATGCGATGGCGATTGTCCCCTGAAAGTGTTTGTTGGACAGTTTGAATCTGTCGCGTACTTAATAAGTGGGGCGTTAGATAAAAGGAATGGATTTTCGCTTGAAGGGTACGGGCTTTAGCCCGTACATAAACTCAGCAGGATTCCGCGGGCTTTAGCCCCAGAGGGAATCTTTACTTCAAACACCCATAATCCCGAGTCCATCCTTTTCGATCCTCGCGCAGAGCCAAGCATTTATCCTGAGAAAAGCAGGCCGAGCTTTTCGCTTGAACCTCCTACCCCTTTGAAAGCATCGGAGTGAAATGACTGCTCGTCCACGGCATCCTCTGGAAGCGATCCTCGCAAGCCGTATCGCCATCATCGACGGCGCGATGGGCACGACCATCCGCACCTACGGCATGACCGAAGCCGATATGCGCGGCGAGCGCTTCCGCAATGCCCCAAAAGACCTGCTGAATAACGGCGATCTCTTCAGCCTGACGCAGCCCAAGATGATCTGCGAGATTCATCGCCGCTTCCTTGCGGCCGGCGCCGACATCCTAGAGACCAACACCTTCAGCGCCACCAGCATTGCGCAGAGCGAGTTCTTCATCGAAGATCCCCGCGAGCGCGGCGGACGCAAGGACCCCGATTTTTATCAGCAGGTCATCGAAGACGAGTTCCTCAACTCGCTCTCCTGGGAGATCAATGCGACCTCGGCCCGCCAGTGCCGCCAGTGGGCCGATCGCGTGGCCAATGAGACAGGCCGCCAGCGCTTTGTCGCCGGCGCGCTCGGCCCCCTTACCGTCTCGCTCTCCAACTCGCCCGACGCCAATGACGCGGGCTTCCGCGTCGTCACCTTCGATCAGGTCAAGACGGCCTACGCTCGCCAGGTGCGCGCGCTCATCGCCGGCGGCGTCGATCTGCTGCTGGTCGAGACCATCTTCGATTCGCTCAACGCCAAGGCCGCGCTGGTCGCCATCCGCGAGGTCTTCGACGAGGACGGCCTCGCCGCGAGCGGCCGAGAGCTGCCCATCATGATCTCCGCTGCCGTCGGTCGCGGCGGCGAGACGATGATCTCCGCGCAGACGATCGAGGCCTTCTGGAATGCGGTCGAGCACATGAAGCCGCTCTCGGTGGGCCTCAACTGCTCGCTCGGCCCCGATCTGATGTACCCCTTCCTGGCTGAGCTGGCGGCCAAATCCAACACCGCCATCTCCTGCTATCCCAATGCCGGCCTGCCCAATCCGCTCTCGCCCACGGGCTTCGATCTCGAGCCTGAGGATATGGCGCGCTTCATGAGCAACTTCGCCAGCAACGGCCTGCTCAATATCGCCGGCGGATGCTGCGGCAACACCCCCGAACACATCGCCGCCATCGCCCAGGCGCTGCAAGCGAAGCCCCCGCGCAAGCTCTGGCCTGCGGGCGAGGTATCCGAACAGAATGAAGTTAATTCTGAATCGCTGGGTGCCATTCTGCGTACTTTGCAGAATGGGTGGGATACCGCGACACCAGAATCGCCGCAGACTGAATCGTGCCCGTCCGTTTTGTATCAGGGCACGACTTCAGTCGTGCCGCAAGAGCACCAAAATAACTCCGGGGCTTTAGCCCCTGCGCCGCGCCCCCTCCGTCTCTCCGGCTCCCAGCCCTTCACCCAGCAGCCCGGCGTCTACATCATGATCGGCGAGCGCACCAACGTCGCCGGTTCGCCCAAATTCGCCCGCCTCATCAAGGAAGGAAACTTCGAGGAAGCGGTCAGTGTCGCTCGCCAGCAGGTCGATAACGGCGCCAACATCCTCGACATCTGCATGGACGAGGGCATGATCGACGGCGTCGCCGCCATGACCCGCTATCTGCAACTGCTGGGTTCCGAGCCCGAGGTCGCGCGCGTTCCCTTCATGGTCGACTCCTCCAAGTGGGAGGTCATTGAGGCCGGCCTCAAGTGCCTGCAAGGCAAGGGCATCGTCAACTCCATCTCGCTCAAGGAGGGCGAAGAACTCTTCCGCCAGCGCGCCGCCGCCGTACTCAAATATGGCGCCGCAGTCGTCGTCATGGCCTTCGACGAGCAGGGCCAGGCCGCCACCTTCGAGGACCGCATCCGCATCTGTCAGCGTGCCTACAAAATCCTCACCGAGATCGGCTTCCCGCCCGAAGACATCATCTTCGATCCCAACATCCTCACCGTAGGAACGGGCATGGCCGAGCACAACAACTACGCTCTCGATTTCATCCGCGCCACGGCTTGGATCAAGGCCAATCTCCCCCACGCCAAGGTCTCGGGCGGCGTCTCCAATATATCGTTTAGCTTCCGCGGCAACAACAAGGTCCGCGAGGCCATGCACTCGGCCTTCCTCTATCACGCCATCAATGCCGGCATGGACATGGGCATCGTCAACGCCGGAATGCTCGAGGTGTATGAGGAGATCGAGCCCGAGTTGAAAGTTCTTGTCGAAGATGTGCTGCTCAATCGCCGTCCCGATTCGACCGAGCGCCTGGTCGAACACGGCGAAAGTCTGAAGAGCGCAGGCGGTGCTGGCGAAGCCGCCAGTGAAAAAAAGGTCGAAGAGTGGCGCAGCGGCTCGGTGGAAGAGCGCCTGGCTCATGCATTAATCAAGGGCATCGACGCCTACATCGAGATCGACGCCGAGGAGGCCCGTCTCAAGCTGGGCCGGCCTCTCGCCGTCATCGAGGGCCCGCTGATGGACGGCATGGGCGTCGTCGGCGATCTCTTCGGCGCGGGTAAGATGTTCCTGCCCCAGGTCGTCAAATCCGCCCGCGTCATGAAGAAGGCCGTCGCCCATCTCACGCCCTTCATGGAGGCGGAAAAGGCCGCCCTCGCTGCCGCCGGTCACGAGGTCAAGGCGCAGGGCAAGATCGTGCTGGCCACCGTCAAAGGCGATGTGCACGACATCGGCAAGAACATCGTCGGCGTCGTTCTCGCCTGCAACAATTACGATGTCATCGATCTCGGTGTCATGGTCAGTTGCGAGCGGATTCTCGAGCGCGCCCGTGAGGAAAACGCCGACCTGATTGGCCTCAGCGGTCTCATCACCCCCTCGCTCGACGAGATGGTCCACGTCGCCCGCGAGATGGAACGCCAGGGCTTCCGGCTGCCGCTGCTCATCGGCGGAGCCACCACCAGCCGCGCCCACACCGCCATCAAAATCGCCCCGCACTACAGTGAGCCGGTCGTTCATGTCCTCGACGCCAGCCGCGCCGTCCCCGTCACTTCGAGTCTGTTGAGCGAAGAGAATAAGGCAGCCTTCGTCGCCGAGCACTGCGCCGCCTACGAGGCCCTCCGTCAGGCCCACTCCGCGCCCCGTCCCAAGCTTGTCCCGCTCGACGAGGCTCGCCGCCGCCGCACGCCCATCGACTGGCGAGCCGAAGATCTTCCTCAGCCCGCCTTCACCGGCCTGCGCGTCCTCGACGATTTTCCGCTGGCCACACTGCGCCCCTTCATCGACTGGACGCCCTTCTTCCACACCTGGGGATTGAAGGGCGTTTATCCGCGCATCCTATCCGAGGGCGAACAGGGCAAAGAGGCAACCAAGCTCTTCGATGACGCCCAATTGCTGCTCGATCGGATCATCGCCCAGAAGCAGATCACCGCGCGCGGCGTCTACGGCTTCTTCCCCGCCAACGCCGTCGGTGATGACGTCGAGTTATACACCGATGAAAGCTGCGCAAACCCTCTTGATCGTCTCTATTTTCTCCGCCAGCAATCCGACAACAAAGAGAAAATCTGCCGCTCGCTCGCCGATTTCATCGCGCCCAATGAGACCGGTCTGCGCGATCACATCGGAGCCTTCGCCGTCACCACCGGCATCGGCCTCAAAGAACTCTGCGATAGCTTCCGCGCCGCCAACGACGACTACAACGCCATCATGGCCGAGGCCCTCGCCGACCGACTCGCCGAAGCCTTCGCAGAATCCCTACACCAGAGAGTTCGCATCGAATGGGGCTACGAACGCGCGGAATCGCTGACCATCGACGACCTTCTCCACGAAAAATATCGCGGCATCCGTCCCGCTCCCGGCTACCCTGCCTGCCCCGACCACACCGAGAAGGGCACGCTCTGGCAGTTGCTCAACGTCGAGACCAACACCGGCATCTTCCTCACCGAGTCTTTCGCGATGGGTCCTGGATCGAGCGTCAGCGGCCTTTACTTCGCCCATCCCGATGCGCGCTACTTCTCCCTCGGCAAGATCGACCGCGATCAGCTCGCCGACTACGCCCAGCGCAAAGGCATGACAGTAGCCGAAGCCGAGCGCTGGCTCGGCCCCAACCTCAACTACGATCCCGCGTAAGAGAAATTGCGTGGGGTTTGGATTTGATGCGTTCCGGTTTGAAAATCGAGATCTTGGAAGTCCGTTGTACGTTAAACCTAATGAGAATGTTATGATTTCAGCGGAGCTATATGACATCTGCGACTATCACACTATTCCTTCCACGGGGAGATGCGAAAAGTTTACGCACCGCTGAGATTTCTAATTGGAGCGGAAAAGCCGTTGCTGCGCCGCGTACCGAGTTAGATGATCTTTTAGCTCGCGAAGAACTCGACAAGGCAGGAGTCTACATACTTATTGGCAGTGATCCCAAAACCGGCGCACCACATGCATATATTGGTGAAGCGGAAGTTATCCGTGAGCGACTCAAACAGCACAAGACTAAGGAATTCTGGATTTCTGCTATTGTGTTCACGAGCAAGGACGAAAACCTTACTAAGGCACATGTGAGGTATCTTGAGTCTTTGATTCTCACGGAAGCCGCACAGATTAACAGATTTTCTCTTGATCAAAATCAATCTGGCGGCTCAAAACTCCCTGAATCAGACCGTGCAGACATGGAGGTGTATTTTGGACGTATTCGACAACTCCTACCTGTTCTCGGCTCCGATATTCTGACTCCGATAGCCCAGCCGCCGGCAAAAGCTCAGCCTGGCGGAGTACTTTTCTGCCGCATGAAAGGCGCAATCGCACGGGGTCAACGTACCGCTAGTGGGTTCGTTGTATTTCATGAATCCACGGCTGTCTTGAAAGAACGCCCGGCTGCTGAAAACTATCCCAATGTATTGGTGCAGCGCAAACAATTCATAGCAGATGGAACTCTTACCGAAAAAGGTGGTTATTATGTTTTTACTAAGGATGTAGAGTTTTCTAGCCCATCTGCGGCGGCGGCTGTCATACACGGTGGTAGCGCAAATGGATTGATCGTTTGGAAGACTGAGGGCGGAGTATCACTAAAAGAACTCGACGAACAGGCTTAGGCAAGTAGCTCATCTCCGACCATCCCAAAACGATTGTGTGCATCAGGTCCCGCTTTTGAGACCTGGGAATCCACGAACCTCAACCGGCGTGTATTTCTGATCCCTGTTCCCTTTCTTGTTGACACCGCTACGGCTTAGCCGTATTCTTCTCTCATGCGCTACGTCTGGGATCGTGCGAAAGATGGTATCAATAGGCGCAAGCACGGTTTCTCTCTAGCTGAAGGAATCCCAGCGCTTCAAGACCCGGATCGAGATTCCTGGATCGACAACCGATACGATTACGGCGAGGAGCGCATCAGCACACTCGGCATGGGTAAGAGACAGGTTCTCTACGTGGTTTCAACCGAGCGGGATGAGAACTGCATCCGGCTCATCTCAGTTAGAAGGGCGGAAGATGATGAAATTGAACGATATGGTATGGGTCGATCATGAACCCGGCAATCTACCGATTGAGACAGATACAGATTGGGCCGCGGTTGAAGCGCTGACCGATGAAGAGATTCATGCAGCAGCGCTCTCGGACCCTGATGCGCAACCGATCCCGCTCGGCACGGATGAGGAACTGGCGAAGCTGGGCCTGATTCACATTCCCAACGTGAAGAAGCTCCGCGAGAGCCTCGGCCTGACACAGGAGGCCTTCGCCGCCGTCTACCGCATCCCCGTCGGAACCCTGCGCGATTGGGAGCAAGCCCGCAAACGACCCGACGCTCCGGCGCGCGCCTTTCTCACCGTCATCGCCCGCAACCCGGAAGCTGTCGCCCAATTATTGAAAGAAGCTGCATAAATCGGAAGGCGGCATAGCACTGACCATCCAAAAACGACCGGAGGCCCCAGGTTCGGTTTTCCGGACTGGGAATCCACTCGCCCCATCCGGCGAGTTTTTCTGACTCCCGACCCCTGATCTCTGATCCCTTGCACAATATTTCCCCCGCCCGGCGCACTATCAGAACTGGAGGGGAAAATGTTCTACTCGAAAGCCAGCGCCGTAGTTACTCATATGCCAACACTAAAATGCATAATTGATTACCAGAAAGGTACTCCACCCCCACCCCCCCTACCCCTTGTAGACCGTATTTTTGTGTGCGTATTTTACTTAAATATCATATTATCAACATTATGCATTTTTTGTATGTTAACTGAAAGGTAACATACAACCCCTGTTCTTCCCTGCATTTTGGCAAATAATAGGCGATTTTACCCCTGAAATGAGGCGATTGAGGCTCAAAAATACGCCATTTTTAAGCGGAAAATCGCAGATTCGAATCGCAAGGCGCATACGTTTTTTCTTCGCCTTTCGATCCGCGTATCTGCTCAAGGATTTATAAAGGAGACGGAGCAACCCATGAGCGCAAAGCAATCTTCCAAGCCTGCTCCGCGAGGCTTCGACAAAGATCTGGCCGAGCTGGAAGCACTGGTCGCTTCCTTCCGCGGCGGTATCGCGCTGGACGAGAACGCGGTGAAGTACCTGCGCAAGGCGCTCACGCATCGCAACAACTTCCTCGTCTCCAAAGCCGCCAGGCTCGTTGCCGACGCGGAGTTATTCGACTTACTTCCAGACATTCTTGCTGGCTACGACCGCTTCTTTCTCGACGCATCTAAATCCGATCCGCAGTGCTGGGCCAAGAATGCGCTCGTCAAAACGCTCATCAAGCTGGAGCATCGCGAGAAGGATGCCTATCTGCGCGGATTGCGCCATCATCAGATGGAGGGCTCTTACGGCGGACTCTCCGACACCGCCGGAGCGCTGCGCGGCGCCTGCGCTCACGCGCTGGTCGATTGTCCCGGAATCAGTGACGCCGAGCTGCTGACAATTCTTCTCGAGCCGCTCACCGACGCCGACAAGACCGTTCGCATCGAGGCCGCGCGCGCCCTCGGCCAGGTCGGCGGCGTGAGCGCCGCGCTGCTGCTGCGCCTTCGCGCACTTCTTGGCTCCGCAGTTGGAGACAAGTCCGAACCGGAGGTACTCGGCGCGGTCTACTCCGCTCTCCTTGCCCTCGAAGGCGCGCGCGCCGTTGGAGTTGTCTCTGCTGCCTTGAAGGAGGGCGATGATCTGGCCGCCGAGGCCGCCTTCGCGCTGGCCGAATCGCATCTGCCCGAGGCCCTGGCCGCGTTGACGGCGCGCCTGCGCTCGGGTGCGGATAGCTGGTTCAGCGGAGTGCTGCTCAGCGCGATCGCACTCACGCGCCTGCCGGAAGCGATGGACTTCCTGCTTAAACTGATCGAAGCAGAGGCGCGTGAAGCTTCAGTCGCCATAGAAGCCATCGGCCGCACAGCGCCCAACACCGAGCTGCGCGCCCGGCTGGAATCGGCCGTCACCCAAACCGGCAGCCCGCACCTGCTCGAGGCTCTTGGCCAGCATCTGCCTCAACAACCCGAATGAAATTCCTGCCTTGAAATTACTTTGCCGCGCTTTGCATAGAATTATCTCTCTTTGTGCGACAGTAAATCTACGACAACAAGAGAAGATGTGTGGCCTCCTTGAACGGCCGGGGCATTGAGTGGGAAGGTGCGCCCTGGCCGTTCGTTTTTTTCAAAAGCCTACAAGCCCTCCGCCGCGCGGTAGCGGCCCAGTTCCTTCACCATCGAGCAGTGGCGCTTCAGCGTTTCCACGGCGCGCTCGGCCTCATCGCCTGAGTTGATCTGGCAATCCACATAGAAGATGTACTCCCACGGCTTGCCCAGCACCGGCCGAGACTCGATCTTGGTCAGGTTGATGCCCAGGAAGGCCATCGATGAGAGCGCTGAAACCAGCGATCCAGGACGATGCTCCAGCGCAAAGGCAAGGCTGATCTTGTTCGCCTCCGGATCGGTCACCGCCTCCGCCGAGCGCCTCACCTGGAAGAAGCGCGTAATGTTCTCCGCATCGTCCTCGATGTTGGAAGCGAGAATCTCCGCGTCATAAATCCGCGCTGCTGTCGAGCTGGCGATCGCCGCCGAGCGCCGGTCGTTCTGATCCACCAACTGCTTTACGCTGCCCGCTGTGTCATAGCTGGCGAAGGCCTTCATGGCGGGATGCGCGGCCAAAAATCTGCGGCACTGCGCCAGCGCAACAGGATGCGAGTAAACGCGTTCGATCTCGGTAATCTTCACGCCCTTGAGCGCGATCAGATTGTGCCGGATATGAATCTGCGTCTCCCGCTCCACGCGCACATCGTTGGCCAGCAGCAGGTCGAAGTGCTCCGAAACCGAGCCCGCCAGGCAGTTCTCGATCGGGATCACCGCGACCTCCACCTCACCTCCGCTGAGCGCCGCAAAGACATCCACCGACAGCGAGCAGGGAACAATCTCTCCCACGGACAGCAGCTTGAGCGCCGCCTCGTGGCTGAAGCTACCCAGCTCTCCCTGAATTGCAATCTTCATCGTTTCCTGTTTCTCCGTTCCTTCATTATCTGTCATCCTGAGCGAGCGCAGTGAGTCGAAGGACCTGCGTTGCAGGCGGTTACCGCAGTCCCACATCCAGCGCCACAAATCCAAGAAAGACCATGGCAATCACGCCGTTCATGGTGAAGAATGCTGCATTCAGCCGGCGCAAATCGCGCGGCGAGACCAGCGAGTGTTCATAGGCTAGCAGCAGCGCCACCGCCACGATGCCCAACTCGCCGAAGAGATGAAAGTGAAAGAGACGCCCAAAGCAGATCAGCAGCGCCAGCATCGCGAGGTGCATAGCGCCCGCCGTGCGGATCGCCGCCGCGATTCCCATCGCCTGGGGCAGGGAATGGAGCCCCGCCGCGCGGTCGTGCTCGAAGTCCTGGCAGGCGTAGAGCACGTCAAAGCCACCCGCCCACAACGTCACCGCCGCGGTCAGCACCAGAATCCGCGCGTCCAGCGAGCCGCGCACCGCAATCCACGCCGCCGACGGGGCCAGCCCCAGCGCCAGCCCAAGCCCCAGGTGCGACCAGCGAGTCACGCGCTTCAGATAGCTGTACCCCCAGAGCACCACCAGGCAGACGGGCGTCAAATAAAGTGTCAGCCGGTTCAACTCAGCCGCCGCCAGCACAAAGACCGCCGCCGTCAGCAGCGCAAATTCCAGCACAAAATTGCGCGAGAGCAGGCCTGCGGGAATCGCGCGCGACATGGTTCGAGGGTTAGCCGCATCAAGCTCCGCATCGGCCCAGCGGTTGAAGGCCATCGCCGAGGAGCGCGCCGCAATCATCGCAAGAAGAATCCACGCGAGCTTCATTGGCAAAACCCGCCGCCAATCCGGCAACCCCTCGGCTGCCAGCAGCACCGCCGTCAGCGCAAAGGGCAGCGCGAAGATCGAGTGCTCCCACTTGATCATCTCCAGCGTCGTTCGCGTCTTTGTCCAAAGCCCCGTCATCGTCGGCTCCCATCGATCAGTGTACTTGAGTGGCTGGTTCATTAGGCGATTGCGAGAGCAGAGCGTCCTCACTGAGACAATTCTTCATTTCAAACCATTTCGGTCGATAATTCACCCTATGGAGTCTAATCACCCTTCAAGTACCGTAGTGCGAGACGACGGACCTAAAGGTGAGGCTCATCACATCGAGGAGACCCCTTGCACACTAGCATCATAGATATGAACGCAGCCACTCTCATTCTGATTGCGCCGTGCTCGCTTCTGTTGGGTGCCGCGCTTCAGATTCTCGTTGCAAAACTCTCTTCCGCAAGGACTAAAGGGATTCTGGCCTTTCTCGCCTGTCTGCCCGCCGTGGCCTCTGTCATCGGGCTGATCGGCTGGGTGAAGAACGGTCAGGCCGTCGATCTGAATCTGATGGGCTGGGACGGCCCTCTGGCCCTGGTTCTCCACGTGGACGCGCTGAGTGTCCTATTTGCTTTGATGGGGACCGGCCTGGGCGCTTTTGTCCTGCTTTACTCGATCGGCTATATGGCCCACGACAAATCGGCCACTCGCTTCTTTGCCACGATGCTGATCTTCATCGGCGGCTTTGTCGGGCTGGTCTATAGCGCCAACCTCTTCATCTTCTATCTCTGCTGGGAGCTGGTCGGCTTGTGCTCCTTCAGCTTGGTGGGCTTCTGGTACACCAACCGCGAGGCCGTAGCCGGCGCGCGCAAGGTGCTGCTGATGACGCACATCGCGGGCTACGGACTGCTGGCGGCGATTCTGGTGGTCTATCACCGCACCGGCAGCGCGCTGTGGACCGATCCACACGTGGCGCAGGCCTTCACCGGCGGCGTCTTTGTGCTGATGCTGGTGGCGCTGGTGGCGAAATCCGTTCAGGTGCCTCTTCATACCTGGATTCCCGAGGCGATGGCCGCGCCGACGCCGGTCAGCGCCCTGCTGCACGCCGCCTGCTACGTGAAGGCCGGAGTGTATCTGGCCTGCCGCATGCACAGCTTCTGCGCATGGCCTGTGAACGGCGGCATTGCCTGGGGCAGCGCATCGCTGGTTTGGATCGGCACCATTACCATGGCCGTGGGCGTGATGTATGCCATGGTGCAGACCGATTTGAAGCGCATGCTGGCCTTCTCGACGGTCAGCCAGATCGGCTACATGATGATGGGCATCGGCATCGGCACGCCGCTGGCGATCGCCGCCGGTCTGCTGCATTGCCTCAATCATGGCTTCTTCAAGGGCGGGCTGTTCCTCACCGCCGGCTCAGTGCAGCACGCGGCTGGCACGCGCGACATGAACAAGCTGGGCGGCCTGGCAGGCAAGATGCCGCAGACGACGCTCTCGTGGCTGATTGGCGCGGGCAGCATGGCCGGGGTTCCGCTGATGAGCGGCTTCGCCAGCAAGTGGATGCTCTATGCGGCGGCGTTGCAGGCAGGCTGGGCCGTTCCAGCGATGGTCGCTTGGGCGGTGAGCCTGGGCACGGTCTTCCTCGTCGCGAAGTCGACCAGCGCGGTCTTTCTTGGCCCCACGACCGAGGCCACCAAGGACGCGCATGAGTCTCCGCCGACGATGCTCTGGGGAATGGGCTTCATCGCCGCAGGCAGCGTGATCCTCGGCGTCGCTCCGCAATTGGCCGTCAACTATCTGCTCAATCCGATTCTCGGCGCTCTCCAGATGAGCACGGTGAATGTGACGTGGCTTGGGCTTTCGTCGGACGCGGGCAGCTTCTCCTCGATCGGCGGCCTGGTGCTGGCCGTCTTTTCATTGGTAGTGGGTGGCGCGATCTACACGATTGCCTACGTCTCGCGCCAGCCGAAGGTTGAAGGCGCGGCGCTGGCCGGCGGCGGCATCTTCACCGGAGGCGAGCCGCTCTCCTCCGAGGGTAGACTGACGGCGGGCGATTTCTCCTCGATCTTCCTCGGCAACTGGCACGAGTTCTTCCGCTGGTCGAATGTGGACGCTGTTTATTTGAGCGTCTGGCGCGGGTTGCAGGCGGTTTCGCGCGGGCTGGGCGTAGTCGTCTCCTGGATGGAACGGCGGGCGTTGGTTCTGGTTGTTGTGCTGGCCGTAGCGATACTGGCGGGAGTTCGCTGGTTCGCGTTTGGTGTATCTGGCTGGAATTCGATCATTACCTTGCCGAATTTGGAAATCCCGAAGCTGCTAATTGGCGCTTGCGCCATGGCCGGACTCGCCTTGGTGCTGGCCGCTCTCGCGCATACGAAGAGCCGCCGCCTTGCGCCATTGATGACGCTGGCTGGCGCAGCCACCGTGGCGGGCTTGGTTGTGGTCGTTCCCAATCATTGGTTGCGCCTTGGATTCCTGGAACTGGGCGCATTCCTGACGGTGGCGCTGGTCTGGCAGAGCGCGCGGACGCAAGCGGCGAAGCTGACTTACCTGGCCGTGGTGCTTATCTCGGCAGCGTCCCTTGTGGCCAGCGGTCTTTTCCTGGAGCAGGGACAGTATCAATGGGCCTGGGCGCTGTTTATCACCAGCGTCTGCGTGAAGCTGGCCGCGGTGCCGATGTTCTTCTGGCTGCTCAGTCTGGCCGACGAAGTTCCGGCCGTAGTGCTGGGTTTGATTATCGCCGTCGTTGATATGGCCGCTTTTGGCGAGTTCATTGTTTCCGCGCGCACGATTCCTGACTCCTACCATCTCCATCCAGTTCTGCTGTGCGTGGCGGCCGCGACATCGTTCCTGGCTGCTCTTTTGATGCTTTCGCAACGCAGTCTCAAGCGCCTGCTGGTTCTTTCGACGGTCGAGGACGTCGGCTTCCTGATTCTGGGAGCAGCTTCAATCAGTTTGCTTGGGTTGGACGGCGCAGTGATTGCAGCCTCTACTCACGCATTTGCCAAGGCGTTACTCTTCATCTGCCTCAGCGGCCCTGAAGCCGACGGCGCGCTTGACGGCGAACCGAAGGGTCTTGCCGCGCGGTATCCGGTCGCCGCTTTTGGCTTCCTCTTCGGCATGCTGGCGATGCTTGGGATTCCGCCGACGATGGGCTTCCTGGGCCGCTGGAGGCTCTACGAGACCGCTCTCCAGATCGGCTGGCCGCTGGCCGCGGTCTTCATCCTCTCGTCAATCTTCGCGCTGATCGCCTACGTACTGGCGCTGACCCGCTTCTGGTGGGGTCCGCCAGACGAACCTGATTCTTCTTCCACTCAGGAACATCCAATAAAGGAGCCGTTTATTTTGCAGTCTGTGATTGTTGTTCTGGTTGTGCTGATTCTGGCCGCGGGCGTTTGGCCGGATCTGTTGCAGAAGTTGCTGGGAGGCCGGCTATGAATCTTTGGAAGAAGTTGATGTGTTACAGCCGCCGCCACAGCCCCTGGCTCTTTCACATGAACTCGGGCAGTTGCAACGGCTGCGATATCGAGATCGTCGCCTCGCTCTCGCCGCGCTACGATGCCGAGCAGTTGGGCGTGCGGCTTGAGGGCTCGCCCCGCCACGCCGACATCCTGGTTGTCACCGGCCCCGTCACGCACAACTCCGCCGCCGCCATCCGCACCGTCTATGGCCAAGTTCTGGGCCCCAAGGCCGTCGTGGCCATCGGGTCATGTCCGGCGACGACCAATGTCTTCATCGACAGCCGCACCCTCGACGGGCCGCTCGACCGGCACATTCCCGTCGATGTCTTTGTTCCCGGCTGCCCGCCACGCCCCGACGCGATCATTTTGGGCGTCGCCAAGGCCGCGGAGATACTGGCCGAGCGCGGCAACAAGCCGCCCGCCGAATCCGTCATGGTCCCCATTGCTGAGTCGGCCTGCTGCGCCGGCGGATGCGCCTGCGCCAAGAAAGACGCAAAGACAGACGAGGTGCAGGCATGAACCCACTGATTACCTCTCTCGCGCGCCTGCTCATCTTTCCCGGCTTGCTCTTCGCCGTTCCCTGCGCCTGGTTCTTCCTTTGGGTCGAGCGCAAGGCCGTGGCGCGGATGCAGGGGCGCATTGGGCCGCCCTTCATGCAGCCGTTCTTCGACTTCATCAAACTGCTGGGCAAGGGCACGCCCTCGCGCTCCGGTGTTGCCGGAATGCTGATGCGTGCCTGGCCGCTGATCGCCGTTTCTTCGGCGGCGGGCGCGGTGGGGCTGTTGCCGGTGCTGCCCGCCTCAGGCGGTTTCCAGGGCGATCTGATCCTGCTGCTTGCGCTGCTCGAACTTCCTTCGATGTGCATTATCGCCGCGGGCTTCTCGTCGCGCTCCATCTTTGGCGAGATCGGCTCGGCGCGCGAGGCCGTCTTGAGCGTCAGCTATAACATCGTTTTCCTGCTGGCGATTCTTTCGATCGCCGCCGCGCAACACACCTTCAGCCTCTCGGCGCTCGCTGAACTGCCCAGCTCGCCGCTGCGCTGGCTGGGCATTCTCGCTCTACTCATCTGCCTGCCCGCCAAGCTGCACCTGAATCCCTTCTCGCTGCCCAACGCCGAGCAGGAAATTTACTCCGGCCCGATGGTCGAGTACGCCGGTCCGGAGCTGGCCATGTGGGAGCTCTCGCATGGCCTCGAGTGGGTCGCCGCAACGGGTCTTGTCGCCACGCTGATGGCGCCGGCCGTGACGGCAGTCTGGCTCGCCATTCTCATCTTCGTCGCGCTCGCCTTCGCCATCGTGCTGCTGCTCTCGATCACCGCGGCGGCCACGGCGCGCTTGCAGATCGACACAACCGTGCGCTTTTACTGGCAATGCACGCTGATCTTCGCGGTTCTGGCCGTTGCCGCCGCGCTTTTTATGAGGTATAAGGCATGAATATCTTGACCATGCTATGGAAGAATATTTGGGGCGGCACGCGGACGATGCGCTTTCCCCTGCGTCCGGATGTGAGCGAACACTATCGCGGCCTGGTTCACTTCGACCCCGCGCTCTGCTCCGGCTGCGCCATCTGCAAGATGCGCTGCACGGCCAAGGCCATCGAGTTCAAGGCCGGCAAGGGCGAGTTCACCTGGAGCTACGAGCCGGGCCAGTGCACCTTCTGCGGCCGCTGCGTCGAGGGCTGCAAGGATCACGCGCTCTCGCAAGACTCGGAGTGCCCGCCGATCTATCTCACCGTAGGCGAGTTGAAAAAATCCTACACCGTCGCCCGCAAGCAGACGGCCAAGCCGGCCGCTGTGCCGCCGAAGCCCGCCGCACCGGTTGCGGAAGCCGTTCCAGGAGGATCCAATTGACGTTGCTTGAATCGATTCCGGAGAAGTTGGGAAGCACGGAGACCTTTGTCGAGAAGGGCGGCGTGCATTGGCTCCCGCTGGGTGCGATGAATGTGCGCGAACTAGCTAAAGCGATGAACGGCCTGCACGCCCGCTTCATCACCATCACCGCCTATCAGTTGCCCAAGGAAGAGGGCTTTCGCCTGGAGTATCACTGGGACCTCGATGGGCAGTTGCTGGGCTTTGCCTTTGTGCTGGCGGGCAACACGATCGAGAGCATCTTCGATTTGTGCGAGGCCTCCGACTGGATCGAGCGCGAGATTCATGAGGAGTATTCGCTCGAGTTTACGGGCCGCGAGTACGAGCCGCTGCTGCTGCGTCAGGGCGATGAAACCGGCGTGAATCTGCGCGACGGCGTGACCGCAAGTGGCGCCGCGGCCTCAAGTCAGGAGAAAAAATGAGCTACAAGATTCCCATGGGGCCCTACCATCCGGCGCTCGAAGAGCCTTACAAGCTCGATATGATCTGCGAAGGCGAGACGGTCGTCGATGCCAATCTGAATATCGGCTTCAACTTTCGCGGCATTGAGCACTTGGCCGAGACGCGCAACCACATTCAGGTGATCGCACTGATGGAGCGGGTCTGCGGCATCTGCTCGAATATCCATACGCTCACGCTTTGCAACGCGATGGAGAAGCTGACCAACCTGACGCCGCCGCCGCGCGCCCAATACATCCGCGTCATCATGGCGGAGCTGGAGCGGCTGCACTCGCACGTGCTCTGGGCCGGCATCGCCGCCAAGCTGATGGGCTTCAAGACGATGTTCATGACCTGCTTCGAGATTCGCGAGAAGGTGATGGACGTCCTCCAGGCCATCAGCGGCAACCGCGTCAACTATTCGATGAACCGCATCGGCGGGGTCAATCGCGACATCACCGATCCCGATTCGATTTTGAAGATGGTGGAGAAGCTTGAGGCTGAGATGCTCAGCACCGTGATTCCCATCTTCACCACCAGCCGCACGGCCACCTCGCGCTGCGCGGGCGTGGGCGTGCTGACTACGGAGAAGGCGATCGCGCTGGGCGTCGTCGGTCCGGTGGCGAGAGCTTCCGGCGTGCCACAGGATCTGCGCAAGGCCGCGCCCTATGCGGCTTATGCGGAGATGGAGTTCGATGTGCCTGTTCAGCCTGCCGGCGATGTCCGCGCCCGCCTGCTCGTCCGTGCCCTCGAAATCATGGAGAGCTGCAAGATTCTCCGTCAGGCCTTATCCAAACTGCCTCCAGGCGAGATCCATACCGAGGGCGAGAAGTTTGCCTTCATCACCGGCACGGCGACGGCTCGCGTGGAGGCGCCGCGGGGCGAGGTGATGTACTCGGTCAGTTGGAAGGAAGGCTCACGCAATCCCGCCCGCGTTCACGTGCGCACGCCGACCTTTGTCGTGATGCCGGCGATTCGCTGGATGGTGCAGGGCGCACGCCTTGCCGACACGCCGCTGATTCAGGCCTCGATCGATCCTTGTTATTCGTGCACAGACCGGTAAACTGGTTCCCATGGGGCGCGACGGAAAAGGCGAAGAAAAACCGTACGCGCCCTGCAATCGGCGACACCCAATCTTCGTTCAAAAATGGGCTGTTTTTCGAGTAAAATACCATCCTTTCAGTGTCATTTAGGCCTCAAATTGGCCAAAAAATGGGCAAAAAACGCGTTTTGATGTTACTAATAAGTTACTATGTTAAATTTACAATTCATTTATATCGTGCATGATACAGAATATTTCCAATCGAAAGCCAGCCTCCAAAGGGATAGGGGGGGTGGGGGTGGAGTGCCTATCTGGTAATCATTTTGCTTTGCCGATGTTGGCATATTAGTAATCATTGAACCAGCCTTTCCATCGAGAATTTTTCTACCCAAGACGAGTGTGCGCCTTCGAATGGAAATCATCTGCAAGCACCTCCGGTGCGGCGGACGCTCGCTTCTTGCTCGCATTGGATTCGTTGTTTCCCATCTTTTCACCAAATGCGCGAAAGGATAGGATACCTCGTTGCCTCGACAGCCGGATTCGTTTGGCCCTATGATCAAATCGTTTTCGGTATGTGGAGTATACTGTTGAGTGGAGTCCACAGTATGGAGATCGTCCAGATCGTTCTCGATAAGAGCCTGCTGCAAGCCGCCGACCGGGCCGCGCGGCGAGGGAAACAGAACCGTTCCGCGCTGGTGCGTGAAGCGTTGCGGGAGCATCTCCAAAGATTGGATTTGCTTGCTCGTGAGGATCGCGACCGTTTGGGCTATGCGCGGCAGCCGCAAGAGGAATCAAGTCAATGGGAAGCGGAGGCGGCATGGCCGGCGGAATAGCCCGTGGGGATATTCGCCTGTACAGCTTTGCCCCGCCCGGCAAGAGAAGGCCGGTAGTCGTTCTGACGCGATCGAGCGCCATTGCCTATCTCTCGACGGTCACCATCGCGCCCATCACCTCCGCGATCCGCGGCGTGCCCTCCGAGGTTTCCTTGAATGAGGAAGATGGCATGAAGGGCCCCTGCGCGGTGAATCTGCACAACGCGGTCACTGTCAGCCAAGATCGGCTAGGCGCGCGGGTGGGCCATCTGAGTAATCTGCGCATGAACGAGGTCTGTGCCGCTTTACGTTTTTCTCTGGGGTGCGATCAAGGCAACTTATCATGAACATAAGAGTTGCGTGAGACGGTTTGTAAACAAAATCAGCAAGTTAGCCACCGCTTCGCGGTGATAGCAAGTTCGCGGGTTAGCGGGTTCATTGCTGGCGTAACTTGCAGCAGCAAGCCGGGCTGCTCCTAGAGCATTTTCGCTTCACTTGTTGACATTACGAGCGCATCGAAGGTGGCTTTTTCTTGAGGAAAAAGCCACTTTACTGCAAGGATTCTGTATACACCAGAATCGAAAATGCTGTAACGAACGCTGAAATCTTTGAGTTGACATTCTTTTGACAGGGGAACCTGTTGCGGAGTTGTCTTCCGGCGCGATCCCCCGAGTCCAGTAAGATTGAAGAAGGAGATCGCCTTGCAGAGATACCTGCTCATCGCTCTCGGCGGCGCATTCGGCTCGATTGCCCGCTTCTGGGTCGGCTCGACCGTGGCCGGCCGCATGGGAACGCGCTTTCCCTTCGGCACCTTTGTCATCAACCTGACCGCCTGCCTGATCATCGGCTTCTCGCTCACCTATCTGGGCAAGCGCGTGGACTTGAGCCCGGCCTGGCGCTACCTGATTCCGGTCGGCTTCATCGGCGCCTATAGCACCTTCTCCACCTACGAGTGGGAGACGCTGTCGACGATGCGCTCGGGGGCATTTGCGCTGGCGGCGCTTTACGCCGTGGGCAGTTTGATTCTGGGCCTCGTGGCCGTCTGGTGCGGCGCGGCGCTGGCCGAACTGCTCTCCTGAGCGAAAGAACGCTGCCGGTCGCGCAATATTTGCGTTAGAATCCTCGTGGAGTTGCCGTGGAGGCAGATATGTTGCAAACGGGAAAAGCCGTAAAGGTCACCCTCTACCTGAGCGACGGATCCAAGCAGCATGGCATTCCGGTCTACAGCAGCATTCTTGACCTGCTCTTTCACAGCGGAATTGCCGGGGCAACGGTGATCAAAGGCGTGGCCGGCTTCGGCGCCGCCCACCGCATCCACTCGGCGCATATCCTGGAGATCTCAGACCATCTGCCCGTCCGCATCGAGTTCATCGAAACGCGCGAGAAGGCCGAGGCGATACTGCCAGAGCTGGAAAAGCGCATCGGCTCCGGGTTGATCGAGATGCAGGAGACGACGGTGATTGTTCACTCCAAGGGACAACCCTAGAAGCGACCTCGTCCTCGGCTGCCATCTGATCCCGAAGCATCCACTGCTTCTGGAGCCGGAGAATCTTTCGGCATTGACAGCACCAACCGCCCTCGATAAGAATGCCCACAGCGCGGGTCTTCAGGTCCCCCGCGATTCCCTGGAAGCGGATGAACGCGAATCAGCCAACTTTGGCCTGAAAGAATTGAAGGAAACAGATGAGTAACGCCACCCCGCAGAGTCTCAAAAACCACGGCCGGGTCGATCCGCCGATCCACTTTGTCTTCTTCTCCATCCTGCTGGCCAACGTGGTCTTCGCCATCTTCCATATGGTGCACCATTGGAGTGATGCGTACTGGTCCTCAAAGTGGTACCTGGTGCTTTCGCTGGCGGTCTTCATTCCGGCCTTGAAGCTGCGGATGTATCCACTCAAGGTGCAGGACCGCGTCATCCGCTTGGAGGAGCGGCTGCGCTTGCAGGCGCTGGCGCCCGCCGAATGGCACGCTCAGATCTACAAGCTCAGCGAGGATCAGTTGATCGGCCTGCGCTTTGCCGGCGACGACGAGGTGGTGGAGCTGGCCAAGCAGGCGCTGGAACAGAACCTGAACCGCAAGCAGATTAAAGAGCGCATCAAGAGCTGGCGCGCCGACAACTGGCGCGTCTGAGCGCCTGCGCGGTTCAGACTCAACTGTCGTTATCGCGCGCCGTGTTGCAGCAGCAACTGTTCGAAGTCATCGAACTGCTGCCTGGGCTGATTTCTGGTGCGGGTGGCTCGCTCCCATCGAAGCGTCTTCAATGGCGAGTCTCCGTTCATCCACCGAGTGTTCACTTCGGCGCCATGATCGAGAAGCAGGCGGCCCACATCCCAACTTCTCGAGAGGATGGCCTCATGAAGCGGGGTAGCGCCCATGCCGTTTTTGGCGTTGATATTTGCCCCGTCCTCGAGAAGCAACTCAGCCGCAGCCACATTGTTGTAGATAGCGGCCTGATCCAGGAGCTTTGAGCCCGATCCGGCTTTGATCGCCAGCGGTACAGCATCCGGCCCGACAACAGGTGTGAGTACAACCGCAGTGATAGTCGTCTGGAAGGCCCCGGAGCGCGAGGATGAGTTCACCAGGTCTGGATTTGCCTCTAGTATTTCTTTTAACCGATTGATATTCAAATCCTTAATCGCTTTTTCCGCCTCTTTGAGGGCATCTTTCCTTGCCTTGTCCGCTGCCTTCATTGCATCCTTGTCGGGGACGGCGGGCGTCTCGGTTTGGGAAAGGATGGTGAGGCTATTGCAGGATAGAGCCAGAAGAACTGCTGCCATGAGCAGGCACGAGGATCGTTTCATCACGAGCTCCTGTCAAATCGTGCGGATGGATGGGAAGGCGGAGAATCCTTGCAAGGGGTGGTGCAGGACTCCCGATCTGGTGCTGAGTATAGGCCACAATTTAATCTCACACAATCAATTTTATGAAAATGGATCAATCGTCCTGTTGGATCCAATCCAGCAGACAACGATGGATACTTGATCAGGCCATCCATTGCGGCCTCGACGCTGGATTTGGCGCAATGGTATCCTGTTCAGGTGTCATCGCCTTACATTTCATAAGCAAAGTCAGGTCCGAGCCAAGCCATGTCGTTGAACGATCTCGAATTCGCTTACGCTCCCGTCCGCGATCAAGTGCGCGACCTGCGGGAGTATCTTTGACCCGGCTCGCATCCGCCGGGAGCTTGCCCAAATAGAAACCAGACTGGCCGATCCGGCGCTGTGGGCCAATCCCATTGCCGCCAAGCCGATCATGCGCGATAAAAAGCGCCTGGAGGTGATGGTGGCCGACGACGAGGAGTTGCTGCGCCGCACGGGCGAGATCGATACCTATATCGAGCTGGCCCGCGAGGGCGAAGATGTTCTCGTTGAACTCGAACGAGAGATCAAGGCGCTGGCCGTCTTCTGCGAAGACCTGGAGGCGCGGACGATGCTCCAGGGCGAGGCCGACGCGCTGAACGCCATCGTCACGGTGCATCCGGGCGCGGGCGGGACCGAGAGCCAGGACTGGGCCGAGATGCTGCTCCGGATGTATCTGCGCTGGGCCGAACAGCAGGGCTTCAAGACCGAGATGAACGACTATCAGGACGGCGATGAGGCCGGCATCAAGTCGGCCACCTTCACCATCATCGGCGAGTACGCATTCGGACAACTGGCCGGCGAGAGCGGCGTTCATCGCCTGGTGCGCATCTCGCCCTTTGATTCGGCCAAGCGGCGTCACACCTCATTCGCCTCCGTCTATGTTTCGCCGGAGATCGACGAGACGATCCATGTGGATTTGAAAGTCGAGGACTTGCGCATCGACACCTACCGCAGCGGCGGCAAGGGCGGCCAGCACGTGAACACCACCGACTCGGCCGTGCGCATGACCCACCTGCCGACCGGAATTGTTGTCCAATGCCAGAACGAGCGCTCGCAGCACAAGAATCGCGACAAGGCGATGTCGATGCTCAGGTCGCGCCTCTACGAATACGAGCTGGAAAAGAAGCGGGCGGTGAGCCGGAAGGTGGAGGACTCGAAGCTGGAGATCAACTTCGGATCGCAGATTCGCTCCTACGTCTTGCAGCCCTATCGCATGGCCAAGGACCATCGCACCAAGGTCGAGGTGGGCGATGTGGACAAGGTGCTGGACGGCTACCTGGAGCCCTTCCTGCGCGGCTATCTGCTGGCCAAGCGGCGTGGAACGGCAGTGGCGCCTGAGGCAGATGACGATCTGGATGTGTAGAGACAGGGAATAGGGAATAGAAAACCTGAGACCCGTCCTTCGAGACCATTGTCCGGTAGACTGAGTCCAACGGTTGAGGAGTTTTCCTTGTCGATTCGCGTTGCCTTCCGATGGATTGTTTTGGGGTTGCTGCTTGCTGCCGGCCTGAGCGCGCGGGCGGCGTCGAGTTCTTATGATGCGGACCATGTGCATGTGCAGTTGGTCTTTCAAAGGGCTCAACTCTATCCGGGCACAGGCGACCACGGAGGCCTCTACTTCAAGCTGGAGCCGGGCTGGCACGTTTATTGGAAGAATCCTGGCGACGCCGGCGAACCGCCGCATATTCATTGGACGCTTCCCGAAGGAGTGACGGCGGAGCAGTTGCAGTTTACTGCGCCGAAGCGTCTTCCGCTTGGGCCATTGATGGACTACGGCTATGAGGACGAAGTCCTTTACCCGTTTCGGCTGGTGGTTGCAAAATCAGTGAAGCCAGGGATGGCAGTTCTTCACGCGAAAATCGATTGGCTGGTCTGCCGTGGAAGCTGCATTCCAGGCAAGGCGGATCTGGAGATCACACAGCAGATTTTGCCAACTGCGCCCGCAACCGTACACGACGATGGGCCTGGGGCAGAGATTTGGAAGCGTTTGGCTGAGCTTCTCCCCGACGCGTTGCCTACCAGCGATCACGCTCTCTTCCAGGCTACGAAAGAGGGTTTCCGACTGACAATCGAAACCGGCCAGCAGGAACATTCCGCGGAGTTCTTTCCGGAAGATCCGGACATAATTGACAATCCTGCGCCGCAAAAACTGACGCCGACCGCGAAGGGATTGATTCTCGATCTGAAAAGAGATGCGAGTCTCACCGTGAATCCGAGGCAATTGCGCGGGGTTCTGGAGCTATCCGGCGGGCGGGCGTATGAGATTGTGGCGCTGCCGGGGATGGGTGCTGCTCCCGAAGAGCAAGCCTCAAGGGCTAAAGCCCCTTCTGATTCGGGTCAGTCAATGTACGGGCTAAATCCCGTACCCTCCAATCAACAGTCCGAACCCTCCACACATCTCAATCCCGCATCCTCGAACGGCGTCGGCAACTCCACAGCGGCTCCGGGAGCGGCGGGCTTTTGGGCGGGACTGATGAGAATCTCCGGCCTTGCCTTCCTTGGCGGCCTGCTGCTGAATCTAATGCCTTGCGTCTTTCCCGTGCTCTTTTTGAAGGGCCTGGCGCTGGTTCATACCGGCCACAAGGAGCAGCAGAGACTGCGCGCGCATGGGCTGGTTTATGCGGCGGGGATTCTGGTCTCGTTTTGGGCGCTGGTGGGTGCGCTGCTAGGGCTGCGGGCGGCGGGAGCGACACTCGGTTGGGGATTCCAATTCCAGTCGCCGGTCTTTCTGGCGCTGATGGCTGGGCTGCTCTTCTTTCTGGGACTTTCACTGGCCGGGCAGTTCGAAATTGGCCTGACGCTGACCAGCGCGGGCGGGGCGCTTGCCGCCAAGCAAGGCTACACCGGCAGCTTTTTTACCGGCGTGCTGGCGGTTGTCGTGGCCACGCCCTGCACCGCGCCTTTCATGGGAGCGGCTGTCGGTTATGCGCTGGGGCAGTCGCCGGCGGTCACCTTTGCCGTATTCACGGCGCTGGCGCTGGGGCTGGCCGCGCCGTATGTAGCGCTCACGCTGCAACCGGCATGGACTCGCCTGCTGCCCCGGCCCGGCGTGTGGATGGAGGTGCTGCGCCAGGCCGTCGCCGTGCCGATCTTTGCCACGGTAATCTGGTTGGCCTGGGTGCTGACGAAGGGATACGGCGCGGATATTCTTTGGACGCTGCTGGGGAGCTTTCTGCTGCTGGCGATTGCCGGATGGTTTCTGGGCCGCTGGCCTGCGCGGCGCTGGACGACGGTTGTTGCCGCGCTGATTCTTGTCGCGGTCATCGTGCTTGCCGTCTTCGGTCAAAAGCTAACGGGCGCGGGGGAAGGGAATCCGGCGGCCGGGCAAGCTCAGATCTCCGCGAAGGATTGGCAGTCCTGGTCGGCTGAGGCCGTCAGCCGCTATCAGGCGGAGGGTCGCCCGGTCTTTGTGGACTTCACCGCAGCCTGGTGCCTGAGCTGCCAGGTGAACGAGCGCGTCGCACTCAACCGGCCCGAGGTGCAAGAGGCCTTCCGATCGGCCAACGTCGCTCTGCTGCGCGCCGACTGGACGCGGCGCGATGAGGCCATTACGCAGGCGCTTGCTTCGCTCGACCGCAGCGGCGTGCCGGCGTATGCGTTCTACAAACCTGGAGAGATGAGCCCACGGCTCTTGCCCGAGGTGCTGACGCCGCAGTTGGTGATTGAGGCGATACGGCAGTGATGGCGCCCGCGCGGCGCTACAGTATTTTCGATTCTGGTGTATACAGAATCCTTGCAGTAAAGTGGCTTTTTCCTCAAGAAAAATCCACCTTCGATGCGCTCGTAATGTCAACAAGTGAAGCGAAAATGCTCTAAGGAACCTCCGACTAGAACAAGGCGCCCTTGGTGTAGAGTTGTTTGGTTCTTTTCGCCGCGCCTCTCCGGGGCGCAGAGGATTTTGTGGCAGCGTTCCCAGGGTTTCGCTACGCTTCACCCTGGGCTATTTACGATTGCCCCTCCGGGGCATGAGAGACGAACCGAGTGAGCCCGCTCTAATGCAGATGCATTCGCCAGGCGGTGTAGCTGAGGACTTCATGCGCGACGCGCTCGAACTGGCTTACATCCGCTCTTGCCTCGTCCTCGACCGGCACGCGCGGGCGGGGCGAGGTGAGGACATTCAGACCGTCGGCGGCGCAGATGGCGTGAATCCGGAAGAGATGCGTTCCATCGCTGACGATTACAAGCCTTCTGAGGCCGTTGGCGCGGGCGATTACACTGACTCGTCGGGCGGATTCCTCGGTGTTGCGGCTCTCGGTCTCGGCGATGATGGCGCTTTCGGGTACGCCCATCGCCATCAAATATTCCTTACCCACTGCGCCTTCGTTGTACTGGTCGCCGCCGTTGCCGCCCAGCGTGATGAGCAGCGGCGCGACGCCGTGGCGGTAGAGGGTGAGCGCATGGTCGAGTCGCGCGCGATAGACCGGCGAGGGGCGACCGTCGTACTCCGCCGCGCCAAAGACCACGAGAGCGTCGGCCGGCGCCGCCTGGGCGGCTTCATCCCGCTCGGCATAGTTCTCGATCTGCCTATCGACCCAGCGGCACCAGCCGAATGCGCCCAGCACACAGAGCAGCAACAGAACCAGAACGGCACGAAGTGCTCGGCTGCTGCGGCGATGGGATGGCTTGCGGCGCTTCATGGGAGTATGTCTTTCGTCATCTTCGCAGGGCGTCGATGATCTCCTGCGCGGAGATCGCACCCTCGCGCAGGATCTCCCAGCGGCCATTGCCGAGCGAAAGATCCACGATGGTGGTGGGTTGAGTGTGGCCGGTGGGACCGCCGTCGATGATGAGCGGAATGCGGTCGCCAATCTGGTCGCGCACGCAATGCGCGCTGGTGCACTCGCTGGCCCCTTGCAGGTTGGCCGAGGTGGCGGTGATGGGCAACCCGAAGCGCTCGACCACCGCGCGGGGAATGGCGGCGTCGGGTACGCGCAGCGCCACGTTGCCGGTATTCGCGGTCGAGCGCAGCGGCAGCTTGCTCCCGGCGCGCACAATCAGCGTCAGCGGACCGGGCCAGAAGCGCTCGGCGAGCTTGTCCAGCATGGGGTCGGTCTCGCGCCCCAGCTCATAGGCCTGGGTCAAGGAGGCGATCAGCAGCGAAAGCGGCTTCTGCTTCTGCCGCGTTTTGATCTGATAAATCTGCTCGACGGCATGGAGATTGACCGGGTCGACGGCCAGGCCGTAAAAGGTATCCGTGGGCAGAGCCACGACCCCGCCATTGCGCAGGCAGGAGACGATATAGTCGATCCGGTCTGGCTCCGGTTCGTCGGGATGGACGCGCAAGATCTCCGCGGACAAGATGGTCTACCTCGGTTTCCGAGTATGATTTGCCGCAAGACGAGAATCCTTTGGCGCAACAGCCGCTCCGCTGGCCGGCAAAACGGCTTAAAATCGGCTAAGCGGCTACAGGATTTACATCTATGCCTTTTCGCATTGTACAGAGTAAACAGAATTCTCGCCTGAAAGAATTGCGCCGCGCGCTGGCTCATCCCGGCCGCGAGGGCCAGTCTCTGGCGGGAATCGAGGGCCCCAACCTGCTGGCTGAGGCACTCCGCGCGGGCCTGCGCGTCGAGTCCGTCTTCGTCGCCGAGGGTAGGGAAGCGCTGCTGGAGGGCCTGGCGCTTTCGCCTGAGACGGAGGTCTTGTTGTTGCCCAAAGATCTGCTGGACGCGGCACTCTCGACCGAATCGCCACAGCCTGTTGCCGCACTGGTCGAGCCGCCGCACTGGGATTGGGCCGACGTTTTTGGAGGACAGGCGCGGGCCGTCCCGCTGGTTGTTCTGCTGGCCGCTCTGCAGGACCCCGGCAACCTGGGAACGATTCTGCGCTCCGCTGAGGCCTTCGGCGCGACGGCCGTCTTCAGCCTGCCCGGTACGGTGAGCGCGTGGAATCCCAAGGCGGTGCGCGCCTCGGCGGGTAGCGTCTTCCGGCTGCCACTGCTGGCTTTGAGCGAGGAGGATTGTTTTGCGCGGCTGCACAAAGCCGGGGTGAAGATCTGGACGACCACCGTTTCTTCCGCCCAACTCCGCGCCGAAGCCGCCGATCGGATCGACCTGGCAGCGCCCGTCGCCCTGCTGATCGGCAATGAGGGCAATGGCGTGCCGCAGTCGCTTGTGGCTCTCGCCGACGGAGCCGTTACGATTCCTTGCCCCGGAGCGGTGGAGAGCCTGAACGCGGCAGTCGCCGCGAGTATATTGCTCTACGAGGCCTCTCGGCAGCGGACGGCACTCGCATCCCACCCTTCGCATAAAACGCGAAGGATGGGGCACCCAAATTCATTGATCGGGAGCAAGCCATGAGTCTCTTCGACGGCGAACCCGAAGGCTCCAGCGCGCCTCTCCGCTCGGCGCCCTTGGCCGAGCGGATGCGCCCGCGTTCGCTTGATGAGTTCAGCGGACAGGAGCATCTGGTCGGCCCGGGCAAGCCCTTGCGCATTCAGATCGAGCGCGACGGCGTGGATGCCTCGGGCTCTGGCTCGATGATTTTGTGGGGTCCGCCAGGGGTGGGCAAGACCACACTGGCGAAGATCATCGCCGAGACCACACGGGCGAATTTTATTGAGTTCTCCGCCGTGCTGAGCGGCATCAAGGAGATCAAGCAGGTAATGGCCACGGCGGCGCAGGCCTCCGAGATGCACTCGCGGACGATCCTTTTTGTCGATGAGATTCATCGCTTCAACAAGGCGCAGCAGGACGCATTTTTGCCCTACGTCGAGCGCGGGGCGATCCGGTTGATTGGAGCGACGACCGAGAATCCCTCCTTCGAGATTATCTCCGCGCTCCTGTCGCGCTGCCGCGTCTACGTTCTGCAACCGTTGACCGAGGAGCAGATCGCCGCGCTTCTGCGGCGGGCGCTCGATGACAAGGAGCGCGGCCTTGGCTCTGTCGGGCTGACCGCCGACGACGATGCGCTCACGCTGATCGCCGGCTACTCCAGCGGCGATTGCCGCTCGGCCTACAACACCCTCGAAGTCGCTGCACAGATTGCGCAGGAAACGAATCGCGAGGCGGGCAGGCACATCGACATGGCCCTGGCCGGCGAGGCCGTGCAGCAGCGCGTGCTGATGTACGACAAAACCGGCGAGGAGCACTACAATCTGATCTCGGCGCTGCACAAGAGCGTGCGCAATTCGGACCCCGACGCCGCGCTCTACTGGCTGGCGCGCATGTTCGCCGCGGGCGAGGACCCGCTCTATCTGGCCCGCCGCGTGGTGCGCATGGCCGTCGAGGACATCGGCCTGGCCGCTCCCGAGGCGCTCAACCTGACCCTTTCGGCCAAGGAGGCCATCGACTTTCTCGGCTCGCCGGAGGGCGATCTGGCGCTGGCCGAGGCCGTCGTTTATCTGTGCCTTGCGCCCAAGTCGAACTCGGTCTACACCGCCTACGGCGCGGTGCAGCGGGAGGTCGAAGAGACCCGCCAGGAGCCGGTCCCGCTGCATCTGCGCAACGCGCCGACGAAGCTGATGAAGGAGCTGGACTACGGCAAGGGCTACCGCTACGCGCACAACGAAGAGGGCAAGGTTGCCGAGATGGATTGCCTGCCCGACTCGCTCAAAGGGCGCAGCTACTACCATCCCACCCAGGAGGGCCGCGAAAAACTCCTCGCGCAGCGCATGGAAGAGATTCGGAGAATTCGGGCGGGCAAACGCGGTAAAGAATGACTTTGTGAAATCGAATAAAAATACTTCTTGACAAGAAAATGGAATATACAAGTAGGATGGAATCACTAAAATTCTCATTCGAGTACAAATGATGGACAACGTAACGCTCATTCGGATAGTCGCTGGACTTATCGCTCTATTTGTTCTGATTCCCGTGACTCTCATTCCATACTGGGTAATCTTCAAGAAAGCTGGCTTTTCACCATGGCTTTCGATCTTGATGATTATCCCTTTTGTAAGCCTCATCGTGCTTTATGTCATTGCTTTCTCTCAGTGGAGAAATACGACGGCGTTTAATCCCATACAGACGAACTATCCAGATCGGACATAATAAGTCCTGGTTCCGGGTACCCTATCCTCGCGACGTTTGTTTTGTCGCCGGGAAGGTAGAACATGAATCCCATTTACCGTTCTACGTCCCAACCGCCAACCGGCGAGCTTTCTCCCGCTGTAACCGTTCAGCCAAAAACACTTTGAGGAGCGACTGGTAGGGAACGTCGCGCTGGTTGGCCAGTATCTTCAAGTCTTCGACCATGGCCACCGGCAGCCGCACGGAGATGGTGCGCAGCGTGGGCTTGAGATTGACCAGCTTCACCCGCTTGGCCTGCGACCAATCGACGTATTCGGTCGAGTCGGCCCCCTCACCCGTTGAGGACCAGAATTCAAACTCTTCGTCTTCGTTCTTGAACTCAGGAACCTTCTTCATGCCGTCTGTACTCCTCAGCTTCCCTTCGACTTCCTCTGCTTGATCGGCGGCTGCTCCTACCGCGCTCCGAAATGCGCTGTCACCGCCATTGCAAGCAGCGCAAAGGCCGCAGCACCGGCTGTCGAGAGGAAGTTCACCGCGTCGTTGTTCAGCCAGCCGCGCTCCTCCAGCGTCGCCCCCAGCAGGCTGTCGAAGAAGAGGCCGAAGACTCCGCCTGTGCTGCCGATCCAGAAGAGCGCCCAACCGCCGCTGAGCACCCAGCATCCCACTGCAGCGACAATCGCCGCAGCCGCGATGCCGCCGAGCGTTCCCACGAAGCTCAACGCCCCGTCGGTTCCCGGCTCGACCGAGCGCCCGGTGGTCAGCATTCTGGGCCGCCCGCCCAGCGCCTGGCCCAGTTCGGAGGAGACGGTATCCGCCGCCGCCTCGGCCAGCGCGGCCAGCCCTGGAGCGAAGAAGAGCGCGGGTGAAAACCAGCCAGTGCCGCTCAACCACGCCTGCGCCGGATCGCTGCAAGCAATCGCGGCCACGCCCAGATTGGCCGCCACCTGCGCCGCGTTGCGTCCTTGACGCCGCTCGGCTGTGCCCATGCGCTCTTTGTGCTCCCGGCCCAGCCGGGTCGCCAGAAAGGTAAGCGCGAAGAGGGCCAGCAGGGGAATCAGCGCGGAGCGCCACGGCGCATAGGGCACCGCTTTGCCGGGTGAGAAGGTCATGGTGGAAAAGCACAGGCAGATGGCAATCGCCGTGCCGGTGAAGGCGCCTGCCGGCGTGGCTGCGCGCAGTTGCAAGACTGCCAGCCCAAACAACAGGCTCAGCCCCAGCGTGCCCACGGCCGCAGGCCAATCACTCACCGCCCACATGTGCGCCAGCAAGACCGTCTCGGCCCCGGCAAAGGGCAGAACCGCCAGCAGCACCAGCTTCGATTGCCAATTCAATTTCATCTGCGCCAGGCTTCATCCTAACCCGCCTGAGGCCTTGAGCGCTTATCAGCGTGCCGCTCCCGGTACCCTTTTTCGCCGGGCGCGTCCAATCTCAGGGCTGCTGATTTACAATCGCAAAGTAGGCAGGTAATGAACTGAATGAGGCTTTATCGCATGGTATTTTTTCAGGCGCGTGTTCGGCTGGTTCAGGCGGGCGCGGTCTTTACCGTCGCTGCTTTGATCGCCGGTTGCGGCAACAGCTATCGGAATTCCGTACAGACGCAGAGCGTTACCGGCCCCCCTCCGCAGCCCTCGTCTTTTGCGGTGGCGGTTTCCTCCCCCTCGCCCACGACTCCCGGCATCGCCACGGTTATCGACTACTCGGGAGATTCGATCATGGCCACGGCGGCCATCGGCCCCGGCCCGACAGCGTTCTCCGTGGACCCGTTGGGCGCCAATGGCTATACGATTAACAGCGATCATACTCTGACAGAGTTTCCCGTCTCCTATCAGCTTCAGGAGTTGAATGTCAGTTATGCCACGCTGCCAACCACGGCGCAACCGTTGAATTTCTTTACGCCTGCCGCTGGACTTTGGGCTGCGAATCTCGACGGCAATCTTGTCGATTTTTTCAAGTTTAGCCCCCTGCAGCTTGTCGATACCGTTCCCATCTCGCCCTCGACGTCTGTGCCTGTGACGGTGCTGGGCTCTCCCAATTACCTTTCACGTTACTTCTCCATCAATCAGAACCTGCCATCTTCTCCTTCCGGCATGGAGTGCAACGCCTCGCCATATCCCACTTCAGTGACGGGCTCTGTGACCGCAATTGAAACCTCCAACTATGCGGCCGACCCGCCGATTACAGTTGGCATCTGCCCGGTCTTTGCCGTAATGGGCCCTTATGCTGAGAGGCTCTTCGTGCTCAATCGGGGCAGTGATACCATTTCCGTGATCTATGGTCAGACAGACCAGTTGGACAACCAATGCCCAACGGGCTGCGTGAACCAGAGCGGACAGACGTACTATTCCCATCCCGCTCTGCCGCTTTCCACGGCAGCGGTGACTGCCACGGGCATCACTCCGCCAAACGGAACCAGCGGCATGCCGGCCACCGCCGGCCCGGTCTACGCCGAATACAACTTCCTCACCAGCCAACTGGTGGTTGCCAACTACGATGCCGGAACGGTCAGCATCATCGATGTCAGCCTGGATGAGTATGGCAACGACAGTCCAACCTTTGGAACAACCTATACGGTTCCCGTGGGCAAGAACCCCGCCAGCGTCACTGTTCTCGTGGATGGCAGCCGCGCCTACACGGCGAACCAGGGCGACCAGAGCGTGACTATCGTGAACCTGAGCAGCCACACAGTGGAAAAGACACTGGCCGTCACCGGTCACCCGCGCACCGTGGTCTCCACACAGAACTCCACCTCGGGCAAGGTCTACGTCTCCTCACCGGACAGCAACGAGCTTACCATCATTCGTACCGACGAGGATATTGTCCCTACGACGTTGCAGCTGGAAGGCAACATCGTCGATGTGCGCGTCACCTCTCAGAATGCCGTGAATAATGGCGGCAATTACAACTATGTGAGCCGCATCCCAGGCTGGGGCCAGCCCTGCAATCTGCCGGACACCGCCTCTTTGGCCTCGCTGGCCGCTTGCCAAACGCTGCCGTAAGCCGCGACTGTTCGATTCGATACCGATCAAAACAGCCAGAGAAACTCCCGCAAGGGACGATTTCTTTGGCTGTATTTTCTTTTTCTCCTGCAATTGCCTGCTGCGTCTTCCGGGTATGAAACGATAATGTAGATGCCCGCCCAGGAAAAAATGCGCTTGGATCTGCTGCTCGTCGAGCGGGGATTGGCTCCCAGCCGCGCGCGTGCGCACGCGCTGATCCTGGCCGGTCGCGTTCTGGTGCGGGAGCAGAAGGTGGACAAGCCCGGCGCACCGGTTCCGGCCGATTCACCGATCCGTTTGCTGGGCGAGGATCAGCCCTATGTCAGCCGCGGAGGCCTTAAACTGGCCGCCGCCCTCGCTCATTGGCCGATCGCCGTTCAGGGCCGCGCCTGTCTCGACGTCGGCGCCTCGACCGGCGGCTTTACCGATTGCCTGTTGCAGCACGGCGCCGCTCACGTGACCGCCGTCGATACCGGCTTCGGCCAGATTGCCATGAAGCTGCGCAACGATGCGCGCGTGCGTCTGCAGGAGCGTTGCAATGCGCGACTGCTGGAGCCGGGCGCATTGGCCGGTCAAGGAAGTGACCAGCTCACCCTGCTGGTGATGGATGTCTCCTTTATCTCCGCCACGCTGCTACTGGGGCCGGTCTTCGCCGCCGCGCCCTCGCTCTCGGAAGCCGTGATCCTCGTCAAGCCGCAGTTCGAGGCCGGCCGCGAACATGTCGGCAAGGGTGGCATCGTCCGCGATCCCGAGGCACATCAGCTCGCCATCGACAAGGTCGCCGACTGCATCCATTCGTTGGGGTGGCTGGTTGTGGAGACGATTCCTTCGCCGATCACCGGCATGGAAGGCAACCATGAGTTTCTGCTCTATGCGCGGCGACAGGGGTTTAGCGGAGGGTAGTGGTTCAGTTTTCGGATAGGCGACGATACAGCCAGTGCTGGTTTGCAAACCAGTCAAGCTCCGTGGCAACTAGCTGAAGCACTGTGCTAACGTTTCATAATATAGGAGATGAGTCATGTGAAAGGTTCTGGCGTGGGCGAGTCTCATTGTTTTGGTTGGGATCGTTTCCTTCGGTTATCTGGTGTGGCACGGATTGAACAAAGTCGCCACATTGGAGCCTGGCATGATCGCGCTTCGGCTTCCATCGGGAGCGACTGCCTATTTGCGCCGTCAGGCGTATTCTGGCAAGCCAGCCGAAGTTTATATTTCGCATGACGGAGATTTCTGCGCTCCCTACGACAGCCCGCATGACTACAAGTTGCCGCAAGTGATTCAGGGCGGAGTGGATTCTCCTGTGCTCGTCTCTTTCGAGCAAAACACACTTGTAGTGCATGCCCCGAACCAGCTTCAGCAGCCGACTCAAGCGGGGACCAATTCAGTCGGCGTGGCCTTCCAGCAGCTCACGCTTGACGCATACAGAGCATACGTTGGAGTCGGCAATAGTGGCGTTGCACTTCCCAAGGGCTGGATTCGAGTAGAGATACCGTTCGAACATAACACGTGTGCACTCTAGTCAGATTTCACTCACAGCTTTTTCCGACTTTGGTCGGTTAACCGGCAAACCGGAAAACGCACTCCTGCCCACGATTGCCTTGTTGGTCTACCAACGGGGTCTTATCCGTTACACTGAGACCGCATGGTACGTGTAGCGATTGTCTCCAAACCCGAGAAGCAAGAACTGGCCCGGCTGTTGCCGGAGCTGATCGCCTGGCTGCGTGGGCACGGCTACGAGCCGCTCGTGGACCTGGAGGGCGGGCGTTACGCCTCGGAGGTTCGGGTCGTTGATCGCACAGAGATGCCGGCGCAATCTCCCGCCCTGGTCATCGTTCTCGGCGGCGACGGCACGCTGTTGTCCGTGGCGCGCATCTTTGCCTCCACCGGCACGCCCATTCTTGGCGTCAACCTCGGCTCGCTCGGCTTCTTGACCGAGGTGCGCCTGGCCGACATCTATGCCGCACTCGAGAGCTGGCGCAATGGCTGTCATGATTTGGATACGCGCGTCCTGCTCCACGCCCAGTTGTGGCGCGGCGGCGCCCTGCACTCAAGCTACGAGGCTTTGAATGAAGCCGTCGTCTCCAAGGGCGACCTCGCGCGCATGGGCGACTTCGCCGTCGAATTGGAGGGCAAGATCGTGGCCCGCTTTCGCGCCGACGGCGTCATCGTGTCCACCCCGACTGGGTCTACGGCCTACACGCTGGCCGCCAACGGGCCGATCCTGACGCCGGATGTGGACGCGCTGGTGGTCACGCCGATCTGCCCGCATCTGCTCACGCTTCGGCCGATTGTGGTGCGCGGCGATGCCCGGCTTACAGTGCGCGTGGAGGGCGTTGTGAATCCGGCGCTGCTCACCGTGGATGGTGAGAAGGCCGTCGAACTGCTGCCGGGCGATGAACTTCACTGCCAGAGATCGGCGCATCTTGTGAATCTGATTCGCGGCAGCGAGGGCGGATTCTTCGAGGCGCTGCGCAGCAAGCTCAGTTGGGGAGAGCGGTAGAAGAGCAGGGACTAAGGGACTGAGGGACTAAGGGACTTGGGAAGAAACGCGCTATCGTGGAATCGTTGAATCAAGAGCGAATAACTTCAGCTGGCATGCAAGAAAAAAACTGGTATAAGCGAACAGACAATTACAGCCATCGAACCAACCGAGCCCCTTAGTCCCTCAGTCCCTATTTTTCACCTGCTCAACTCACCCAGCAGCACCTGCGCCTTCACCGCCAGCGTGTGCGCGCCATCCACGTCGCCGGCTGAGAGCGCCACACGCGCCTGCTTGATGAACTCCCTGATCTGCGCGGCAGTCTTCTGCTCCTGGTCGTTCAGCGTTCGGGTGATGCTGCCAAGCCCGCGCTCGATTATGCCAATCGAGTGGAGAGTCTGTTGTTGCAGATCGTTGGGATCGCCAACGGAGAGCTGTCCGATGGCGCTCACGCTGGGGGTCTCATTGGCCGCCACTTCGGTATTCTTGGGCGCAGGCTTGCGGTGCTTGACCGGCGGCTTGGGATGCGCGGGCAGCGGCGGCTCAACCTCCGGAGTGGTGTTCATATTGGGCTCGGTGATCACGGGCGGAGGAAGATTGGTGGGAGACGGCATCGGCCTGGGCGGCGGCGCATCCTCGATCGGCGGCGCCAGACGCTCAACCTGCGCATGATTGTTCTTGTGCATACAGGCCGACAGCAGAAACGGCAGCAGACACACAACACTCAATGCAGGTAATCTCATCCCCCAAGCCCTTTCTAGATCGCGTTCTTCTCCACCGGAGCAATCCGGCGTCCCCATTCTGTCGCAGCAAGAGGAATTCGCAGCAGGAACTCTGCGCCACTCTCTCTCTTCGATTGTACTTCCACACTGCCATGATGGAACTGCAGAATCCGGTATGTCATTGCCAGACCGATTCCGCTGCCCCCGCTCTTGGTCGTAAAGTAGAGGTCGAAGATCTTTCCCCGGATCTCCTCGGAGATACCGGGACCCTCATCAGAGATGCGCAGCACGGCCGACTTCCCATCTTCTTCGAGAACAACTTCCAGCCGGCCCCCCTGCTTCATTGCCTGCGCCCCGTTCTGAATCACATTCAGCACGGCCTGCTTCAGCAGATCCGCATCGATCTTGGCCGCCAGAGGCTTCGACGGCATTCGGCTGACCAGGGAGATGTTGTGCGTGGAAAGCTCATCGGCGGCCAGCGACAGCACATCCTGAACCACGGGACGCAGATCCTGCTCGCGCAGATGCAGCTCCACCGGTCGCGAGAAGTCTACCAGCGTCTGCACCACGCGGTCCAGGCGATGAATCTCGGCGTCGATTACCTCGAGATGGCGCACCGCCGGGGCGCTGGTCTCTCCCAGCTTGGTCTTCAGCAACTCCAGATGCACTACGATGGCGTTGATCGGATTCTTGACCTCATGGCCCACGCCCGAAGTCAGCCGTCCGATGGAGGCCATGCGCCGCGAAAGCTCCAGCTCCGAGCCGATCTCCTCGACCGATTCCAAATCGTGCAGTGTGACCAGCGCGCCCAGCTCCTGGCCCGAGTCGCCGCCCGAGCGCTCGTCCTGAATCAGGTCCATCGAAGCCTGGATGCGCCGGCCTGTCTCAGTCCTCACCTCTACCTTATTCAGAGGTTTGCGCGCATCGAAGGCATCGCGCAGCTTCTTGCCCAGCACCGTCGAGCCATCGAAGATCTCCCGCACCGGACGGCCCAGAATCTCCTTCCGATCGATCTCCAGAAAGCGCCGCGCCGCCTCGGAGACCAGCACCGCCCGCCCGTCGCCGGTAAAGAGCAGGATTCCATCCTGCAGATTGCCCAGAATCTGGTCCAGATTTTCCTTCAACGCGGAGAAAACCTCCTCGACATTGCGCATCCTCTGGCCGATAAAGTCGATTTTGTTGGAGACGCGGGTGGCCGTATCCTCATTGGCCTGAGTCCCCTCCGTGCCCGCCGCCTCGCTGTTCGCGGTCCAGTAATCCAGTTGCAGGCTGATCTCCTCCAATGGCTGCAAGGCCACATTGCTGAGCAGAAAGGCCGCGATCAGCGCCATGCCCAGCACAAAGCCCATCAGCTTCAGCGTTGCCGCCAGCCAGGGCTTGTAGACGGCGCTTAAAAATGTGGTGCGCACGCCCACATGGACAGAGGCAAAAGGCTTTCCATTGCGCTCCAGCGGCGCAACCACGTCAAAGACTTTGGGTGGACCGAAGACCTCCTGCATCAACTCAAGCGGATTGGATGCAAGCAACTGCTGATAATCGGGGCGCGCCGGCAGAGGCTTGTCTTCGTTTTCGGGGTAGGTGCTGAGCAGCGTCTTCTGCTGGCTGTCGCCGATGTTGATGTCGTAGACGGTCAGCGAGTAGCGGTTGGCCGAGTCGATTGCCTCCTGCAGCGCCGCATTGCTGCGCACCGCCTCAGCCTCCAGGGCGCGCAGCTCCGCCGGATTGTTGGGATTCACCTGGCGGTCCTTGAGCCCCGTCTCCAGCGCATTCTCCAGCGCAAACAGAACCTGCTTGGCCACCATCCGGTTGGTGTCATAGGACTGCTGCACAGCCGAATGCAGCAGTTGGCTGGCATAGACCAGCGAGATCAGCCCGGCAATCAGAAAGACCAGCAGGGTGATGGCCAGCGCGAGTTTGGTCTTTAGTCGCATGATTTAAGCCTGAAGTTCCTCCCGCGCCTGACCATACTCCTTCAGCTTGTTGTGCATCGTCTTCACGCTCAGGCCCAGAATCTCCGCCGCGCGCGTCTTGTTCTGTCCGGTGGCTTCGAGGGTGCGCAGAATCATCTGCCGCTCCGCCTCGTCCATCGTCGATCCTATGCGCAGCTCCACCATGCTTGCATCGGCGGCGGGCGCAACCGTACTCCGTCCCCTGCCGAAGCCCGCCGGCAGGTGGCCGGCATCAAGCGGCGCTCCATCCGCGCAGAGAATCACCGCCCGCTCGATGGTATTGCGCAGCTCGCGGCCGTTCCCCGGCCAATCGTAAGCCATCATACGGTCGAGCAGCGACGCGGCCACCCCTGAAACCCTGCGCCCGTGCTTCTGATTCATCTGCTCCAGCATCGCCTCAGCCATCGCCGGCAGGTCGTCCATGTGTTCACGCAAGGGCGGCAGCGCGATGTTGAAGACATTGAGCCGGTAGTAGAGGTCGGGGCGCAGATTTCCGTTGGCCACGGCCTGGCTGGGATCGCGGTTGGTGGCGGCCAGCACACGCACGTCCACCTCCTGCTCACTGCGCGCACCCAGACGCCGCAGCTTGCGCTCTTCCAGAACGCGCAGCAGCTTGGCCTGCGTCCCGGAAGGCATCTCGCCGATCTCGTCCAGCAAGAGCGTTCCGCCGTTGGCTAGCTCGAAGCAGCCGGCTCGCCGCTCGGCTGCGCCGGTGAAGGCGCCCTTCTCGTGGCCGAAGATCTCGCTCTCGATCAGCGTCTCCGGAATCGCCGCGCAGTTGACGGCGACAAACGGCCGCGGTTTGCGCGGGCTGAGATCGTGCAGCGTGCGCGCCACCAGTTCCTTGCCCGTGCCGCTCTCGCCGGTAATCAGAACTGAAACATTGGATGGCGCAATCTGCTCGATCAACCCGAAGATCTCGCGCATTCGCCGCGAACTGCCCACCATCGCGCCGAGCACGCCGGTCTCGCGCAGACGACGGCGAGCCACTTCCAATTCAATGGCCGTCTCGCGCTGCCTGGTGGCATTGCCCAGGATCGTCTTCAGCCGGGTCGCGTCCACAGGCTTCTGCAGGAAGTCGTAGGCGCCCAACTTCATCGCCTCGACGGCCAGTTGGATTGAGCCCATCGCGGTCAGCACCACCACCGCGAGATTGGCGTTCAATCCCGTGCCATCCTCTGTCAGCTTGGTCAGCAATCCGATGCCGTCCAGCCGCGGCATCTTCAGGTCGGTCACCACAATCGCCGGCTGCCAGGCGAGCGCCTTCTCCCAGCCCTCGATGCCGTCGCAGGCCGTCTCCGTGCGGTAGCCCCAGCCGGAGATCAGCTCCGCCAGGCCCATCAGTGCATGGGGTTCGTCTTCGACGATCAGAACCTTTACGGAGTTTTCCATGGCGCCTTCGAGCAACTTCTCTTCTCTATTGTTCTACCATGCAAGACGCCACTATTGCTGCGGCCCATGATTGCTGGAGCGTGTTTCATAAACCTGCAAAGTCAGTTCCTCATTCAGAAGTTCTGGGGACTCGATCATGGACGAGCACCGGAATATCTTATTTTCAAGAAATCTGAATCGGTCGGGCTCTTCCAGAGGAACGCTAATGAGCGGTGATCACGAAGAACATGATCCAGGGAAGAGCGGTCGCATCGTTTAAAAAATGAGCGACCATGGCCGGAACCAGGCCACGGCGTCCCAGAAGGTACGCAATGCCCCACATCATGCCCATAAATGCCACGGGAAGCGCAATCCCCAGCCAGGGAAGAAGGCCTTGATTCAGGTAGCCCGCATGCGACAGGCCAAACGCAACTCCCGGAAGGATGACCTGGGTTGCTTTGCCGTACCCCGCTCGGGCGAATTCGCTCATAAGAAATGCGCGAAAGAGGACTTCCTCGCAGAAGCCGGCGGTGACGCCCATCAGAAGCGCTGCAACGAGGTGAAATCCAGTCGGCAAGAATGCATTGGCGATGGGGATCTGCATTCTGGGCAGGAACCGGAGGTTGCTGGCGATAGAAAGAGCTGCGAATAGGAGCGCAATGGCCCAGGCATACCATCTCCCCAAGCTCCAGACGCCAAGGTCTTTGAAGGTGTATCCCCGGTTTCGCAATACGAACCAAAGCACGATTACAAAGAGCCACTCGACGATCACGCCTCCCATAATCCACAGCAAAAAGCGCTGCTCGCTGGAGCCATGAACCGCGGCGGGAATGGAAAGCAAAATAAGTTTGGAGACGGCCCAAATCGCTGAAGGGATTCCCAGAGCCAGCGTCAGAGCTTCCACCCAGCATAGAAGCCGGCTCAACGGCGCACTGGCCTTCTGAGTTCCTGTAATCTGCATATTCATTCTCACAAGCCTCCACAGAATTTGAGTTGAGGGGGAAAGAGAGGTGCCTGAATAGCAGTACGCGATTTCAATTCAATAGTTCCGTCCCGGGGCGATGAGAAAGTTGCCGGGCGACGGCGCTCCCCAGCCGATCGCCCTATCCCGCCTTCTCCGTCAACTCGGCCCAGCGCGCGTAGAGCGCGTCGTTTTCGTGCTGCGCGGCGTCCAACTCCGCAAGCGCCGCTTCGAGCGCAGCGGCATTGGTCGCGATCTCCGGGCTCTCGACGCGCTCGCGAGCCAGGGCCAGCCGCTCATCGGAGAGTTCGACCCGCTCTTCGATCGCCGCGAACTCGCGCGCCTCAAGGTAGGAGAGCTTCTTCTTGCCTCCAGCTTGCGAGGGCAGGGGATTGGCGGAGAGAGTCGAGGCGGAGGATGCACTCATGGTGCGACCGGCGTTGTTCTGTTCGGCTTGTTCGCGTTCTTCCAGCCAATCCTCCCACTGCCCATAGTCGGCGAAGCGCCCGCAGTGGCCGCGCCCATCGAGGCCGAGCACCGTCGAGGAGACGCGGTTCAGCAGATAGCGGTCGTGCGTGACCAGCACCAGCGCGCCGGGAAAGTCGAGGAGATTCTCTTCCAGGATCTCCAGCGTGGGAATGTCCAGATCGTTGGTCGGCTCGTCGAGCAGCAGCACGTCGGCCGGCTCCAGCATGAGTTTGGCAATCAGCACCCGTGCCCGCTCACCGCCGCTCAGATTGCGCACCGGCTGATTCAACTGATCGCTGGTAAAGAGAAAGCGCGCCGCCCAACTGGCCACGTGGACCGGCCGCCCCTGATAGTTGAGTCCGTCGCCCTCCGGCGCCAGCGCCCGGCGAAGGGTCAGGCTCTCATCCAGCTCGCGCATCTGGCTGAAGTAGACGAGCTTGAGTGCATCGGCGCGGCGAATCGCGCCCGCAGCCGGCTCAATCTCGCCCCGCAGCAGCCGCAGCAGCGTCGTCTTGCCGCTGCCGTTCGGCCCCACCAGCCCCACTTTCATCCCCGCGGTGAGAATGAAATTCAGTCCGCTGAAGAGGCGTCGCCCGGGCAGCAGCTTTCCCGGCTCGTTCGGCGATTCGCTGCCCGGCACATCGCAGGCCACATCCTTGAACTCGACCAGCCGTTTGGTCTTGCGCAGGCTGGCGTCGAAGTCGATCCCCACGGTTGAAACAGCCGTCCGCGCATTCATCTCCGCCAGTTGGCCGATCAGCGCGTTGGCGGTGTCAATGCGCGCCTTGGATTTCGTCGTTCGCGCCTTGGGGCCGCGCCTGAGCCACTCAATCTCGGTCTTCACTACATTGCGCAGGCTCTCTTGTTGTTTGCTTTGCGACTCCAGATAGGCCTGTTTCTCTTCCAGAAACCGGCTGAAGTTTCCCTTCACGCGCAGCAGTCCATCGGCAAAGATGCGATTGAGTTCCACGATCTGACTTGAAGTGGATTCGAGGAAATATCGGTCGTGGCTGACCGTGACCGCGGCAAAGGAGGCCGCCGTCAGCAGTTCCTCCAGCCATTCGATCCCTGCAAGGTCCAGGTGGTTGGTCGGCTCATCGAGCAGCAGCACATCGGGCTCAGAGACCAGCGCCTCGGTGATGGCCAGCCGCTTGCGCCAGCCGCCCGAGAGCGCCGCCGCCTCGGCGTTCAGATCGGCAAAGCCTGCGCGGCCCGACAATTCGCGCAGACGGCCCTCGCGCTCGGATTCGAGCACGTGCGCGGCAGCCAGCGCGGCCTCCAGCACCTGCCGGACGCTGAGGCCTGCGGCAAAGCGCGAGTCCTGCGGCACGTAGGCCGCGCGCGCCCGCTTGCGCACAGCCAGCTCGCCTTCATCCGGCTCCATCTGCCCGGCCAGGATCGCCAGCAGCGTGGACTTGCCCGCGCCATTCGGCCCAATCAGCCCGATGCGGTCGCCTTCCTCGACGGTGAGAGAGATGTTCTGAAAGAGCGGCCGAGCACCGAATTGCTTTGTCACACCTTGCGCGTTGAGTATAGGAGGCATCTCTGTTCAGGATACTGTGCCGGACTCCCATTTTGGCCGCTCGTTGCCTGGATGGGAAGCGCGTACACTTCCGGCAGCGGCAAAGCCGAAGAAAACGCCTGAATCGCCTTACCCTATCTCTTTGGAGGGTGGAAGCGGTCATGAAGTTTGTGAAGAATGCGTTTGTCTTCATCTTTTTTCTCGCGGTGGGCTTTCTCGGAACAACGGCGCTTTTACGGGCGGGATCGGCGTTGCATGTCCTCGCAGTCCACGGACAGGTGAAGGCGGCTAATCCCGGAGCGCCGGTGCTGAGCTATCAGCAGTGGCGGGACCCGGCCGAGGGAGCCTTCACCGTATCTTTGCCGCGCGGCTGGCAGACCTCTATTGGTACGCAGCGTACTACTCGCCTGGAACCCCATTATGTGGTGCGCGCCAACTCGCCCACCGGTGGCGTGCAGATGTTCATGGACGATCCCCGCATCGCCCTCCGCCAGATTCCCAACCAGTTCTATCCGACCGAAGGGCAGATCATCCCCGCAGTCGCAGGAGCTCATCTGCTGGTCGAGAACTATCGCCCTGCTCCGCAGGCGGCCGAAGAGTATGTGCTCAAGGCGCTCTGCCCCTCGGCGACCCACTTCAAGGGCGGCCCGATCCCTGGCCAATCGCGCGATCTGGGTAACCAGTTCAACCAGATTGCCCATGCCTCCGGGATGCAGATGCGCGTCGACGTCGGCGAGATCTCCTTCCGCTGCAACGAGCGCGCCGGCTACGTCTACGCGATCACGAGCCAGGTCACTCAGCCGGGTGGATCGGTCTCGCTCTGGTTCTTCTATCGCATCGCCGGTTATCTGGCCACCCCGGCCGAGAGCTCTCAGGCCGCCGACGCCGTTGATACCATGCTCGCCAGCTTCCAGTACAACCAGCTTTGGCTGCAACACTTCGCGCAGGAGTCGAACGACATTGCCGGCAATGTGATCGCCGCCTCGAACGCCATCACCAAGGCTTCGATCGAGCGCGCCCAGCAGCAGCAGGCGCAGGAGCAGGCGGAGTTCGAGGCTACGCGCAAGCGCGACAACGAGAGCTTTCAGGCCCAGCAGCGGAGGGAGCGCGAGGCCAACGCAAGCAGCTCGGGCTCGGGCGACGGCAACGGCCATGATTACAATCCGCAGTTGAACACCAAGACCGTCTGCGACGATGCCGGAAGCTGCGATTACTGGGCCGACGCCAATGTCACCAACTATTGGTTCGATTGCGCCGGCAAGGCTCATCCCGGATCGGAGAGCGGCGACCCGCCTCCCAGCAGCGAGAGCGCCTGCTGGAGAAAAGGGCATTGAGGGCGAGTGCTTCTCAGCGGAGCATCAAGCACAACAAAGTACGTCTCGCTGGGAGCGTGGAGAGCCTTGACGGTCTATACTTCCTCTGAGCCGAACTCTTGAGAGGAACCTGATTCCATGCCATCCTCCGCCGTAGCCTATGCCCGCCAGCATTATCCCCGCTTCCTCGATGAGCTGAAGAGCCTGCTGCGCATTCCCTCCATCTCCACGCTGCCCGAGCACAAGGGCGATTGCCGACGCGCTGCCGAGACGATCGCCTCAGAGCTGGCGCGCATCGGATTCGAGCATATCCGTCTGATTGAAACCCAGGGCAATCCGCTGGTCTATGCCGACTGGCTGCACGCCGCTGGCAAGCCAACTGCCCTTTTCTATGGCCACTACGATGTGCAGCCCACCGACCCAGAAAACGAATGGCTCTCGCCGCCCTTCGAGCCGACAGAGCGCGATGGCGACCTCTACGCTCGCGGCGCCTGCGACGACAAGGGCCAGGTGTGGGCGCAGATCAAGGCTCTGGAGTCGCTGATGGCTGCGACCGGCTCGCTGCCCATCAATGTGCGCCTTCTGCTCGAAGGCGATGAAGAGGTGGGAGGGGAGGGAATTGCCGCCTACGTCGCCTCACGCCCCGCCGATCTCAAGGCCGATTTCGCCCTCGTCTCCGATACCGAACTGTTTGCGCCGGGATTGCCCACTCTCTGCGTCGGATTGCGCGGCATGATCTATACCGAGCTTGAAGTCCGCGGCGCGCGCACCGATCTTCACTCCGGAATGTACGGCGGCGCGGCTCCCAATCCCTTCTTTGCGCTGGCCCAGATGCTGGCCCGCCTCAAGGACGAGGAGGGCCATATCCTCATCCCCGGCTTCTACGACGAGATCCTGCCGCCCAGCCCGGAAGAGCTGGCCGCATGGCGCAGCCTGCCCTTCGACGAGGAGCAGTACCGCATCAGCGAGGTCGGCTCGCGCGCGCTGGTCGGCGAGGCCGGTTATACCGTCCTCGAACGCACCTGGGCCCGACCCACCCTCGATGTCCACGGCATCCCCGGAGGCTTCACCGGTGCGGGGGCCAAGACAGTCATTCCTGCCAAGGCCCTCGCCAAAGTCTCCATGCGCCTGGTTCCCGGCATGACGCAGGCCAAGACCTTCGCCCTCTACAAGGATTACGTTGCCAAGATCGCCCCCGCTGGCGTCACGGTCGAGGTGCGCCTGATCCACTCCGGCGACCCCTGCCTGATCCGTGTCGACAATCCTTATATCCAGGCCGCCACACGCGCCCTGGAAGAGGTCTGGGGGCGGAAGACCGTCTTCATCCGCTCCGGCGGATCGATTCCCATCGTCGGCGACTTCGACCGCCATCTCGCGATTCCCAGCGTGATGATGGGCTTCGGCCTGCCCGACGACAACATCCACGCCCCCAATGAAAAATTCAATTTGAAGAACTTCGAGCTGGGCATCGAATCTGTCATCCGCTTCCTCGAAGAAGCCGGAAGGTAAGCGTATTCGGGAGGCCCCCGCGTGCTTCTCGCTGTCCTCGCGGATTCGATCGCGTAATCTGTAGGAAGCCCATGTTCGAGCCTTCATCCAATGCGGAGATCGCCGAAGAGCCGGTTCATGACGCCGAGCCGATCATTGCCTTCAGCCATGTCAGCATCAGTTTCGATGGCCGGCCGGTTTTAGAGGACGTGAGCTTCCATGTTGGTCGCGGCCAGACCCTGTGCATCCTCGGCCGCAGCGGAGTGGGAAAATCGGTAGCCCTGCGGATGCTGATGGGCTTTCTCTCACCAGACTCAGGCTCCATCCGCGTTGAAAGCCAGGAGATCACAGGCCTGGACGAAGAGGGTCTGCGCGCCATCCGCAAGCGCGTCACCATGGTCTTCCAGAACGGCGCGCTCTTCGATTCACTCAGTGTGCGCGAGAACGTCGCCTTTCCGCTGCGCGAACGCGGCGACCTCAATGAAAAGCAGGTGCAGGGATTGGTAGATCAGTTGATCACCATGGTCGGCGCCGAGGATGTCGTCGATGCCTTGCCGGCCAGCCTCTCCACAGGTCGCAAGCGGGCGGTCGCCATCGCCCGCGCTCTCGCCGCGCAACCCGAGGTCGTCCTCTACGACGAGCCAACCACGATGGTCGATCCCATCATTGCCCGCCGCCTCGGCGATCTGATTCAGCGCCTCAAGCGACAGTTGGGATTCACCAGCGTTGTGGTCACACACGATATGCGATTTGCCGAGCGGCTCGCCGACCTCGTTCTATTTCTCCATCAGGGGCAGGCCTGGTATTTTGGAGATCTTCAGGGATTTATGGACTCAACGGATCAGAATATTAGGCAATTTCTAGCCCTCGACGCCTACATATTACCTTCGGAATAAAAAGCGGCTCACTCCGTAATCCCAGTACCTGCATTATTCTCTTGCCCTGAAGTGCCTCACGGGTTCATGCTGTGATTATTGCAGGCGGAAGACCGGAGGTGCCTGTTCTGGTAATCGTTGTTCGATTGCTGTTGGCTCTGACGAATGTGTGGTATACAATTGCCCTTAATATTTTTTGTTTTATTCAGCCAAATTGGTTCCGGGTACAGGAGTAGAGCCAGATTCCCCGAGTCGGTCTGGTTGTGAGAATCCGGATCTCAATGAGACCGTGGCTCACAACTTCCGGCTGGCAGGATCATTCCATATTGTTCGCATTGAACAGTGGAAGGCTTTAAATAGTGGTGAATGCTTTTCCCTGAAGATCTAGATCCTTTAGAGGTCATTGCAACTATGGGGACTTCAGAATTTTGGCAACGGGTATCCACTTCTGTCTCTTCTCCGCAGGAGTGGACTGACACAGTCGCGCGCGATGCCACGCGTGGAATGCGGGGCAGTGCCAAACTCTATATGGCTCTGGATGCGTTGACTATCTTATTATCCGCATTTCTGGCTACCATCTATCGGCAGCATCTTGATCCCATGACAGGCTTATGGAGATTCCGGCACGGCACGCTCATTCATGGGCGCACAATGGAATTTCTGCTAGCCTTTCTGTGTTTCTTTGCCGTTTCGCTCATGATTACAAGCCGGCGATTAAGTCTATACACACCAGCCCGGCTGAATAACATTCTCCTTGAACAACGCCTCAGCATTCAGGCTTGCCTTACCTCCGGCCTGCTGTTGACCGGAATGCTCTACCTGATACACGCCGAGGATATTTCGCGCACCATCGTACTGGTCACGGTAGGACTGGTTACAGTTTTACTCAGTGTGCGCCGCCTGATCGCTCGTCTCGTCCGCCACCGTAACTATGAGCGCGGCGTGGGCACCTGCAATGTGCTCATTGTGGGCACAGGCCTTGAAGCCACCGCGCTGCGCCATCACATCGAGGGCATTCGCCATTTGGGATACTCTTTCAAAGGCTTCATTGAACTCCCCGGTTCCGCCTCGGATCGTGGTGCCCGTTCGGAAGATGTGCTGGGATCGATCGATACACTTTTTCAGCACGCCCGCAAGCTTTTTGTGGATGAGATTTTCTTTACCACGCCCTGCGATCGCGGCATCATCCAGGACGCTCTGGTGCAGGCACGCGCGCAAGGCGTTGACCTGCGCATCGTCCCCGAAATGTACGATGGCCTAACCTGGAACAGCGCCATCGAGTACGTCGGCCAATTTCCCACGATTCCGCTGCACCGCGGCCAGGTGCCGGAGATCGCGCTGGTGCTTAAGCGCGCGATGGACTACTTCTTTTCTGCCCTCGCCTTGATTCTTTTTTCGCCGCTGCTTCTGGCTATCGGCGTTGCGATCAGGCTGGATTCTCCAGGTCCGATCTTCTATTTTTCCGAGCGCATCGGCAAGAAGGGCCGCGTCTTCCGTTGCATCAAATTTCGCACAATGGTGAATGACGCCGATCAGCGCCGGACCGCGATGATGCACTTGAACGAGCGCAAGGGCGTTCTGTTCAAGATCTCCGATGATCCGCGCATCACGCGCCTGGGACGATTTCTGCGCAAGTATTCTCTGGACGAACTGCCCCAGTTCTTCAATGTGCTGCGCGGCGATATGAGTGTGGTCGGTCCACGGCCGCCCATCGGCAGCGAGGTCCGTGAGTACAAGCTGAGCCACCTGCGTCGTCTCGATGTGATGCCCGGCATTACTGGCCTGTGGCAGGTGCAGGCTCGCCAGGATCCCTCCTTTGACAGCTATATTTCTCTGGATGTGGCCTACATCGAGAACTGGAGCATCTGGCTGGACATTCAGATCATTTTGCGCACCATCGGCGTGGTCTTGGCCGGGACCGGAACATAATCGTATTCCTCGATGCAGCGCGACGAGGCCGCCCTTCCACCGGGTGGCCTTCTCGTTCTCCGGGATTAAACTGAAGAAGTGAAGATCGCACTCGCGCAAATCAATCCGACGGTGGGAGATTTCACCGGAAATCTCGATAAGATTCTCTCTGTAAGCCGCCGCGCTGCCGAGGCAGGTGCGCGGCTGACGGTCTTCTCCGAGCTGGCTATCTGCGGTTACCCTCCCGCCGATTTTCTGGAGAAGCCCAGCTTCCTGGCCCGCTGCCGCACGGCTGTCGATGAGCTGGCCGCTGCCACGCGCGGGCTGCCTACAGCCGTGCTGGCGGGCGTTGCCTTGCCCGCGGAAGCGGCTGATGGGAAGCCTGCCGTCAATGCCGCCGTTCTTCTCGACGGCGGGCGGATACTGCTCGAGCAACACAAGCGGCTGCTGCCGTTCTACGATGTCTTCGACGAGCAGCGTTACTTTGCCTCAAACCGCTCGCAGCAGGTCGTGGAGCTGGACGGCTTGCGCCTGGCCATCACCATCTGCGAGGACGCCTGGAACGACAAGAACTTCTGGCCACGCCGTCTTTATCCTGTCGACCCCATCGAAGAGCTGATGAGCCAGCAGCCGTCGCTGCTGATCAATCTCTCATCCTCGCCCTTCTGGCACGGCAAGCGCGCCTTGAGGCGCCAGATGCTCGCAGCCACTGCTCGCCGTTATGCGGTTCCGGTCCTGCTGGCCAATCAGGTTGGCGGCAACGACAGCCTGATCTTCGACGGCTCCTCTCTGGCTCTGAATGCACAGGGAGATCTGATCGCCCAGGCCGCCTCTTTTCAGGAGGATTTGATTGTCGTGGATCCATTCGCTGCGCCGGTGATCGCAGATCCTGAGGAGAATGATACCGAGGCTGCCTACCAAGCCCTGGTTGTGGGCACGCGCGATTACGTGCGCAAGTGCGGCTTCAAGAAAGCACTGGTGGGGCTGAGCGGCGGCATCGATTCGGCGCTGGTGGCGGCCATCGCCGCCGATGCTCTGGGTGCGGAGAATGTTCTAGGCATCGGTATGCCCAGCCCTTACTCCTCCGCCGGATCGATCGACGACAGCAGGGAGCTGGCAGCCAACTTGGGCATACGCTTCGAACTCATCCCCATCAGCGGCCTCTTTGCGGAGTACACCCGCTCGCTGGAAACGCTCTTCGCAGGAGCCGCGCCCGACACCACTGAGGAGAACATCCAATCCCGCATTCGCGGCAGCCTGCTGATGGCGCTCTCCAACAAGTTCAATGCGCTGGTGCTCACCACCGGCAATAAATCCGAGATGGCCGTCGGCTATTGCACGCTCTACGGCGATATGGTGGGCGCGCTGGCGGTTATCGGCGACCTGGTCAAGACCCGCGTCTACTCGGTCTGCCGCTGGCTCAACAGGGGCAGGGAAGTCATCCCCGGCGCCATCCTGGAAAAGCCGCCATCGGCCGAACTGCGGCCCGATCAAAAGGATACCGACTCGCTGCCGCCCTATGAAATCCTCGATCCTATCCTCGAAGCCTACGTCGAGCGCTATGAGCCTCCCGAGCAGATCGCCGCTGCAAACGATATCTCCTTGGAGATCGTCCAACAGGTGGTGCGTCTGGTCGAGCGCAGCGAATACAAGCGCCAGCAGGCCGCGCCGGTGCTGAAGGTGACCAGCAAATCCTTTGGCATGGGCCGCAGATTTCCCATCGCCGTCAAAGTTCAGGTATAAGCTAGAAGTTGGGAACCCTCCCAAAGTTTCGCTTGACTCATATTGAAGGAGAATCCGCTTGATCCGTCTTCCGCTTCGTTTTGCCGGTGTCCTGGCACTGGCCGCATTGTCCCTGTCGGTTTTCCAGGCTGCCGCACAACAGAATCTGCCTGCGGCGCCTTCCGCGCTGGATGTGCCTGCGGCGCCCGCTCCAGCAGCCCCACCTGTTGTACCCGTCTTTCCCAAGCCCGATCCAGCCAATTTTACCGCCGCCTCACCCAGCAAAGAGACCGTCAACGCCTATCTGCAGGCAAGTTGGGGTTATGACGACAGCCGCATCTGGGAGGTTTGGTCGATCGAGAAGACCCCTGCCGAGGGCGTCAGCAGAATTACCGTCCTGCTGGCCGACAAGTCTGGAAAGCAGAAGCCGGCGGTGATGGATTTCTTTGCGCTTCCGGACGGCAAACACATCCTTGCCTTGAACGATATTCTTCCTTTTGGCGAGCAGCCCTTCAAGGAGGCGCGCGAGATCGCTCGTCTTCGCGCCGACGGCCCTTACCGCGGTTCGGCATCGAAGGATCTGGAAATTGTCGAGTTTGCCGACTTCCAATGCCCCCATTGCAAGGACGCGCAGGCGAATATGGATAAGCTGGCCGTTGATTTCCCCAAAGCCCGGATCGTCTTTCAATCTTTCCCGCTGGAGAGCATTCACGCCCAGGCTGCGCGCGCCGCGGCTTATGGGCTTTGCGTCGCCAAACAGGGCGGCAGCGATGCTTTCTTTACTTATGCGGCAGCCGTCTTCGATGGTCAGGAGGGGTTGTCAACCGCGGATGGCTCCACTCTGACCCTGAATAGCGCCGTGGTGAAGGCTGGGCTGGATCCGGCCAAGATTGCCGCCTGCGCCGCCACACCCGCCAGCGCCGATGCCATCAAATCCCTGGAGAAACTCGCTGAGGATTTGAATATCTCCAAGACTCCGACACTGGTCATCAATGGACGCCAAGTTTCGGCAACCACGCCCTATGAGACCATCAAGGAGATTGTTCTGTATCAAGCCAAGCTGGATCGCGTGGCCGCACAGTAGTTGAACAAGATTACCAGAGAAGAGAATGCCTGCGGCGATCTGCATGAAGATCGTTTGCAGGCATTTTTATGAAAAGAATGAACTTGTTGCCAACTCCAAGCAAGAATCACTCGTGAGTCAATGTCTGATAACGTATATTCTGTATACGAAACGAAGGCCTAGTCGCTCGCCGTCTCCATCAGCACCGGCAGTCCACCTAGCTTCTGCGCTTCAATTACTATATCCTTAAGATAAGAAAGCACTTCTTCTGTAGTCATTGTGTAGATCTCGCGCTGCGAGTCATACCCTTCCTCGACCAATTGTTTGAGATAGCGCCCCGCGATCTGCACCGCGAGCTGATCGGTAATCACCTTTCCGGTCAAAGACTTCTGGCGACCCCAAGCCTCCAGTGGCAGCGCAATTCGCACCGGCCTGCCGTTGACATCGAAGCGCACATCCACCGCGTCCGCGTGGCGTGTTGCGATGGCCACAACGGTTCCCTTCCAGCGGCAATCGAGCGTCTCACCGCTCCAGCGATCGGTTACTTGAAACTGCTCATACATGGCACTAGCCTATCGCCCCAACCGGAACAAGGCAAGCGTCAAGAAGAATGCAACGCAATTGCCTGCGATTAACCTAAATATTTTCAACTGATCGCAGAATATTCTTCACTGGTTACATTCACATCGTAACTTTTCCACTCAATTCGTGGATCAGCCTGCCGATGAATTCCTCAGAGGGGGCCTGCCATTCATGATCATCTCGATTCCGATCTCCGACACGGTTGTCCGCGCAGCGCAAGAACAGAAGATGGTTCTGGAAGAATTTGTGGATATGCTGATTGACAAAGGCATGGAAAAGACAACCGGACGCCCGATGGTGAGTAGCGCCATCGATCGTATCCGCGCGCTGCACACGGAGCTTCCTGTACCTAGGGCGCGTTGAATCGATCTTCTGCTCCTCGTTTCGCTCGTCCGCTCATCGGCTGGGTAGACTCTTCCCTTCGTGCGCTGATAGACTGGTGGGGTTGCGCTCGCGGCGCTTTTACGCCTGCTGAGCCAAGTGCAAGTTGCGAAATGAAGGAACAAGAGAGAGCCTGTGGATACTAGAACGCGTCATGCCCTGAAAACAAATAGTTTTGCCCATGTCACCGCCGACAGCATGAACTGGCTCAGCGGTCATCGTTCCGGCGTTCTGCGCTGGGTTGTCGCCGCGGCGGTGCTCATTGTTGCCGGTGCTGCTGCTCTGGGCTACTGGAGCTGGAGTTCCTCCAAGGCCGATACAGCTCTGGGTGCGGCTCTGGACATTTACACTGCGCCGTTAGCGCAGCCGGGTGAGCCGGCAACTCCTGGCACTTACGCTACATCCGCTGATCGCGCCAAGGCCGCCAATCAGCAGTTTGCCGCCGTCGCCCAAAAGTATGGCTGGCTGGCCGCGGGCATCAAGGCCCACTACTTTACCGCCGTCACCGACGAGGAGTTGGGTCAGAACGCGCAAGCCGAGGCAGAGTTGAAGATTGCTGCCGGAGCCTGGGACCGCAGTTTGGCGAATCTTGCCAAGCTGGCGTTGGCTGGCCTCTATCGTCAGACCAAGCGTGATTCGGATGCGATTGAAGTTTACAAAGCACTGGCCGTCAAGCCCTCGGATACGGTCTCTACCGCCGTGGCGCAGCTCGATCTGGCCGATCTCTACTCCGCAGAAGGCAATCAGGCGCAGGCCAAGGCGCTCTGGGCCCAGGTCAAGGATGCCGACAAGGACGGAGCTGCCGGCTCGATTGCCGCGCAGAAGCTGGGCGCCAAGCAATAAGGAAAAACAAGCAACTCAACGGCTCGTGGAGCGACAGGCTTCGCGAGCCGTTTTTGCGTGCAGCGCCGGAGTCTTTGGCGAACGGATTCCCTGCCCTGTGCGTCTAGTGGACTATGAGCGCGGGTCAGGCAGTATTCTCAGGTTGGATGGAGATCGCGGACAAGGCAGCATTCGACGGCGTTTGCAAGCGGGCGGAGGAGTCTGCGCTCGAAGGACTGGTGAGCCGCTATGCCGCCACGCTCTACCGCGTCGCCTATTCGGTTCTGCGCAATGCGGCCGACGCTGAGGACGCGGTGCAGGAGGCCTTTATGCGCGTGCTGCGCCATCGCGAGACGCTGAGCGAGGTGCGCGACCAGCGGGTTTGGCTGATCCGCATCGTTTGGAATGTGGTGCTGGACCGCAAGCGCCGCATGAAGGCGCGACCGGAGACCGACGACGTGGCCGAACTGGCGCGCGTGCTGCCCGCCGCCGGCCTTAGCGCCGAAGAGCGCGTCAGCGCCGCCCAGCATCACGCCCGCGTGCTTGCCTGCGTTGAGAAGCTGCCCGCCAAGGAGCGCCAGGTGCTGATGCTCTCCGCCTTCGAGGAGCTGAGCAGCGTTGAGATTGCTGCTGTGCTGGGTGTGAGCGAATCCAGCGTCCGCTCGCGCCTCTTCCGTGCGCGCAACCTGATGGCCGCCGAGCTCGAGCACACAAGGAGTTTGAGATGAAAACAGGGATCAGGGATCAGGGATCAGGGGGCAGTATCTCGGGCCAAGCAGAGGCGGAGGTGACGCTGCGGCTCATCGCCCGTCTATCAGCCCCGGAAGGAATTGAGGAGCGCGTGCAGGCCGGCTTGCTCTCTGCGGCTGCTGTCCCTGCGCCGCGCGCGAGGATTCTTCGCTGGCCTCTCTTTGCCGGCCTGTCCGCTGGCTGGATGCAGAGTCCGCTCCTGCGCGCGGCGGCAACAGTTGCGATTGTTTTGGTTGTCTGCGGCGGAGGATGGATCGTCTCCTCGCGCCTGCCGGCGGAGCAGCCATCCGCCAGGCTTCGGAGTCCCGTGACCGCTCCCTCGCAAGGCGGCTTTTCCAGCGCTGGAGCCAAGCGAACTCCGCAGACGCTCAATGGTCCTGTTGTTGCGCCTCAAACGCCCGAAGCCACGAATGCCACAGGCGTCCACTTGAAGCCGGCGAAGAAAGCTCTAACCCAGCCTGCCACGCCTTCTTTACCCTAGAGTCTGCTTGCGCGATCCCTTTGATTGATTGCCAATCCGGCGATGCTGTAGGATAGCGTGCGGAGGATGGAAAGATGAAAGCTCTCCGTTTATTTGTGGTTTGCGCAATGATCCTGCTGCCCGCGGCCAGTTTTGCTGGAGAAAACTTCGACGGACAGTGGCTGACGACGCTCACCTGCCCGGCGAAGGGCAACACCGAGGGATATACCTGGAAGATTCCCAGCCAAGTGACGGCGGGCCAATTCCGCGCCGAGCGGGGCACGGTGGACGAGCCCGGCTATCTGCTGATTACCGGTCCGATCGCCAATAACGGCACGGCCAAGTTGTCGGCTACGGGCATCGTCGCCTCCAGAAAGTATGCGCGAGGCCTGCTGGCGCATGGGGGCGCGGATTACAGCTACGACATCAAGGCGACCTTCAGCGGGACAACGGGATCGGGTGTGCGCGATGAGGGGTTGGGCATCTATGGCCGGCCGTGCACCTTCGACTTTGTGAAGCAGTAATTCCGGACAAGCCTAGGCGGCGAGCTGCTCGGCGATAAGGCGGTCAACGAGCTCGAGGAGTGGCTCGCCTGTGCGCGGCAGCGTGAAGGCCGCGGCCTCCTCGCTCCAGTCGAGCTTGAAGCTGGTGGAGAGCGCGGATATCCAGATCTGGCGGACGGGCGCGTTGGGCGTGATGACGAACTTGGCCGGCGGCTCCTCGAAGGCCAGTGTTAAAACGCCGTTCTGTTCGTCCACCTCGAAGGAGGAGTCGGTCTCCTGCTCGCGCCTGATCAGGTGCTGCATCAAGATGTTGAGAGCGGCTTCTGCCGAGCTGCGAAACTGCGATTCATCCAGCATGGCTTCAGTCTATCAAGTTTGCGGGTGCGGATGACGCCCGTGCAGTTTCTTCCCCGCGGGAGTTTTGCTATACTTGTGAAGTTCACTCCGTGTGCGGAGGTGGCGAAATTGGCAGACGCACCAGCTTGAGGTGCTGGCGCCCACAAGGCATAGGGGTTCAAGTCCCCTCTTCCGCACCAAAATTCTCTCGTCCGGTTGAGCCGGATTGAATTGGAAAGCAGCTTCAAAGATGCAGATTGCTCTTGTTCTAGTCACTATCGTGCACGTGATCGTTTGCGTTGCTTTGATCTTTATCGTTCTGTTGCAACAGGGCCGCTCGGCCGATCTTGCCGGAGCCTTCGGCGGTCAGGGTTCGCAGACGGCCTTTGGGCCGCGCGCCGCGGCCAATGTGCTCACCCGGCTCACCACCTATGCGGCAATCATCTTCATGTGCACTTCGATCACATTGACGATCCTGATGGTGCATACGAACACGGGATCGCATTCGGTGCTGGACAATGCCAAGACTGCGCCGGCTTCGGCGCCTGCCAAATCTGGGCACTAGAGTACAACACTTTTTAATCCATGGAGTTACAAAAAACGGCAGACCGAAAAGGTCTGCCGTTTTTTGGTTGTGGATTGCAAGCCGTCCAACCTCCTGATCGACCGCCAGAGAACCGGCGCCGTTTGCCTTGTCGCCGATCCGCTTCATCTTTAGATTTACACCCTTCATCCGCAATTTCTGCCCATCGTCCGTTCATCCGCGCATTCTTCGTTCCGCTCAGCCTATCTTCAGGATGGGCAGAGCGTACGAAGGCTTGGGAATAGGAGAATCGAGCATGCAGATCGAAGTGAAATCCAGCCGCAGCGCGCTGGTTCTGGCCTGGGTTGTTACCGCACTATTTATCGCCGGATTTTTTGTCGCCCGCATCAATCTGTGGACCGGAGCGATCCTCAGCGCCTGGTTTGTAGGCACGCAGCGGTTGCGGCGCGGCTTCCTGTGGATGCTGGCCATTGCCGTGGTTCTCGGCCTCATCTTTGGCTGGCGCAAGATTCCAGTGACCAACCCCGAGCAGGCGCTTCACTATCTTGGCTGGTTTCTGCTCGTCTCGGCGCTGGGGACTCTCCCCTTTACCTATCACCGCTTCGTCAGTCCTCGGCTCTCCGGCTGGCTCGCGACACTGCCGCTGCCCATCGGAGCCGTGGCGCTCTCCGCGATTCTCCGTGCCCTGAGCGTCAAAGGAGTTCCGCTCGCCGGCTTGCAGACATTCATCGTTCTCTGGTTTGCCGCGACGCTGGTCTGGTTCTGGAACCGTGAATCGCGCTCGACCTCGGCGGTCTTCTGCGCGGGCGTTGTGCTGGCGGCTCTCGTCGAACTTCTGCCATCGCTGCATCTGCTTCCCGCAATTCCGGATGGGCTGCACCTCGGCAGTCTATTCACCTGGCTATGCCTCGGCGTGGCGCTTACGCTGGCACTGTGGGCGTACATTCATCCGATCAAACAACGGAGCTGGGCCGAGCAGAGTGAGACCGTCGGCCTGCTGCGCAGCCCCTTTACCGGCGAGACACTGCAAGTAGCCGTTGATAACGGAAGAGAATCGCTGGTGAGCAAGAGCAGTGAGCGCTTCCCCGTCCGAGACGGAATTCCGGCCTTCCTGAAGCCGGAGGATTTGACCGGCGATAACGGCAAGTACAACAAGTTATATGAAAATATTGGCGGCTTCTACGACGATACCCAGCGCCTCTTCGCTGCTTTTAGAGGAGTGGATATTGACAAGTATTTCGATATATACATGAGTCTGCTCGATGTAAAACCGGACGATTCGGTGCTGGAGACTTCCGTGGGCACAGGACTCAACTTCAAGTACCTGCCGCGCGGCGTGAAGCTCTCAGGGCTTGATCTATCGGCCGAGATGCTGGCCAATTGCCAGCGCAATCTGCGTCGCTGGAAGATGGAGGCCGATCTATACCTTGGCAATGCCGAGAGCCTGCCCTTTGCCGATTCGAGCTTCGATGTGGTCTTTACCTGCGGCGGCTTCAACTTCTTCAGTGACCGCGCCAAGGCAATTGGTGAGATGATCCGCGTGGCCAAGCCGGGCGCGCATCTGATGATCGAAGATGAGACTGAGGAGTATGTGAAGAGCACCTATGAGAACATCCCGTACACCAGCAGCTTTTTCGGAACTCGCAATGAAGCGGTAAAAGTGCCCATCGATCTGGTGCCGGCGGAGATGGAGGAGATTCGCGTTGAAATGCTGAAGGGGGGCCAGTTCTATGCCATCACCTTTCGCAAGCCATCTGCAATGGGGCCAACAGCAATTTAACTCGGCGACCGGTCTGCACAGGAGACAATCTTCTGCTTTGTGCGACCACAGCATTTTCGATTCTGTATACACCAGAATCGAAAATGCTGTAACCTAAATGATTTGTATGGTTTCTATGCAAGATGGGAGTGCAAGCTCCACGGATGGTAACCACCTCTGATCTCTCGCAGGCGCTCACATCAGCCGCAACGCATCCACATCGACGATCAAATTGCGGCGCGGAATCTGAGCGGTATCGGCATGGGTGAGCAGCTCGCGCAGCGCCGCGTTGAGCGCCTTGCGCGAGGCGGCCTTGAGAATCAGGTGAAAGCGGTAGACGCCCTTGATGCGGGCAATCGGCGCGGTGCAGGGGCCTAAGACGCGGACGCCCTCCGGCGCGGACTTCTGGATCCACTTGCCGATCTCACCCGACCAGGCAACCGCTTCCTCCAGCTTGGGAGACTGGATGAGGACATTGGCCAGCACGCCGAATGGAGGATAGTGCATCCAGCGGCGATACTTCAGCTCGCGCTCGACGAAGCACTTATAGTCGTGCGTGCTCGCGGCGAGGATAGCGTAGTGGTCGGGGTAGTAGGTCTGGACGACGACGCGTCCGGGCAGTTCGCCGCGTCCGGCGCGACCGCTGACTTGGGTCATCAGTTGGAAGACGCGCTCGGCCGAGCGGAAGTCGGGCATCGAGAGTGAGTGGTCGCAACCGACGACGCCGACCAGCGTGACGCCGTGTATGTCGTGGCCCTTGGCGATCATCTGCGTGCCGACGAGCAGGTTGATCTCGCCCGAGTGCAGGCGCGCGAGCAGCCGTTCCAGATCGCTGCGGCCACGCACCGTATCGCGATCCATGCGCCCGATGCGCGCCGTGGGAAAGATCTCGCTGAGGCGTTCTTCGCCCTGCTGCGAGCCCGCGCCCAGATAATAGAGGTGCTCGCTCTCGCACTTGGGGCAGCGTGCGGGAACCGTGCGCCGGTAGCCGCAGTAGTGGCACTCCAGCCGCTGACCGGCGCGGGCGATCTCCACGCCTTCGTCCTGCGGCTTGTGGTGGGTGAGCGCAATGGCGCAGTTCTCGCACTCCAGCTTCTCTCCGCAGGCGCGGCAGATCACCGCGGCGGAGAAGCCGCGACGATTGAGCAGGATCAGCGCCTGCTCGCCGCGATCCAGAGCTGCCTGCGTCTCTGCGACCAGAGCGCGTGAGAAGAGCTGCTCGTGCCCGGTCTCCTGAAACTCGCGGCGCATATCAATCAACTCGACCGCGGGCAATGGCCGGTTCATCACGCGCTCCGTCATCTCGATCAGCCGGTATTTGCCCGAGGCTGCGTTCTGCCAGCTTTCGAGCGACGGCGTCGCCGAGCCCATCACCACCACCGCGCCCTCGATCTTGGCCCTCATCACGGCCACATCGCGGGCGTTGTAGCGCGGCGTCTCCTCCTGCTTGTAACTCTGGTCGTGCTCTTCGTCGACGAGGATGAGGCCGAGATTGGGCACCGGCGCAAAGATCGCTGAGCGCGTGCCGACAACGATCGGCGCATCGCCGCGCCGGATGCGCCGCCACTGCTCGCTGCGCTCTTCGGGCGTCAGCGCCGAGTGCATCAGAGCGACTTTTTGCCCGAAGGCCGCATCCAGCAAACCCACCGATTGCGGCGTCAGACCGATCTCCGGCACCAGCAGGATCGAGGCCTGCCCGCGATCGAGCGCGCGTTGCATCGCCGCCAGATAGACCGCCGTCTTGCCCGAGCCGGTCACACCATGGAGCAGGAAGGGATGGAATCCTCCGAGCGCCGTCGCCACGCTGGCCAACGCCTCCATCTGCGGCTCATTCAGCCGCAGCGGCGCGGGCTGCGATTGCAATCCGCCGAGATGAAAGACGGCAGGCCGTTCGTCGATGCGCACCAGGCCGCGCCGGACCAGAGTCTGCAATGTGGACGAAGGCAAATCCTTCCGCCGCAGCTCGGCCAGCGGCAGCTCGCCTCCGCAGGCTGCCAGTTCGGCCAGAATTGTCTGCTGTTTGGCGGTCAGCGCGGGCAGGCGGGCTTCGGGAATGAGCACGGCAAAGCGCTCCATCCGCCGCGCGTCGCGCTCAACGGCAGCCGTCTCACGGGCGATCCACTTCCTGCGCGTCAAGATGGCCAGCACCGTCAGAGTCGCCCCCGTCGCCGTGCGCAGTGTGGAGACCTTCACCGGCTCGCCCGAGCCAAGCCGCTCGAGCACTCGCCGCTCCATATTCTGGTCCTCGGCGGAGAGACTGGCGCGGCGCTTCGAGGCAGTTGTGCCGGCGAAAGTATTTCTGGCAGCGCGAACTCCGGTTTTTTCGAACTGAGAATAAGCTTCCCGGCGCTCGACAGAATCCGCCAGCAGATCCCGTCCCAGATCGGTGATGCGGTAGTATACCGTTTGCCGCACCTCGGCCATCAGCGGCAACATCCCGCGCAAGACCTCGCCCAACGGCGCCAGATAATACTGCGCCATCCACTCGGCCAGTACGAGCAGCGGCTCGCTCAGCAGCGGCTCCTCATCCAGAACCGCCTCGATAAAGCGCAGTTCCATGCCCTCCTGCGCCTTGGCGTTCAGCCCAATCACCACACCGATCAGCTTCTCGTTGCGAAAGGGCACGATCACCCGTGCCCCGCGCCGCGGCAGATCTCCCGCACGCAGCGCGTAGGTGAACGCGTGGTCCAGCGGCACAGGCAGAGCGACTTCGCAGGTTGCAGGCATGGCAGGCCAGATTCAGTGTAAGGGATGGAGCCGGATGACAGCGAAGCGAACGTCCGCTTCAAGCGTTGCTGCGATGGTGGGCCCGGAGGGATTCGAACCCCCAACCAAGGGATTATGAGTCGGTCATCAACGCTGTATGTTATTGATAATAAAGAGATTGTTAGCGTAGTCTAGGAATGGCCTAAGTAACTGCGCGACCGTAATTTAACGCAGTTTTTCGTGATTTAGCAAAGCTGACCGGTGTACCGCCACTGTACCCGCTCACTGGGGTGTACTCGTCAATAGTGCATTCCAGCAGCCCTCGAAAATAATAATGTATTTATGGAATAATGCTCTATAATTGCATATATGATTTCCCGCCGCCTCAGATCCCATCTGAATGAACTGCTTCGCCATTCTCCGGCGGTCGTCCTGTTGGGGCCGCGCCAGGCTGGAAAGACAACCCTCGCTTTGGAGATTGGCGAACAGACAGCCTCGATCTACCTCGACCTTGAGGACGAGAACGACCGCGCCAAGCTCGCCAATCCCAGCAAGTATCTTGCGGACCACGAAAACGAGCTGGTCATCCTTGATGAGGTTCACCGTGTGCCGGAGTTATTCCAGCAGTTGAGGGGCATCATCGACCGCGGACGGCGGCACGGAAAAGCCAATGGCCGATTTCTCCTTCTCGGATCGGCCGCGATGGACCTGCTCAAGCAATCCGGCGAGAGCCTGGCCGGTCGCATCTCCTATCTGGAACTCGGTCCCTTCGATGCTCTGGAGATCGATCCGGCTTCGGTAGAGACGCTCTGGGTCCGGGGTGGATTTCCGCGCAGCTTTCTGGCCGAGTCGGACGATCTCAGTTTGCTTTGGCGGCGCAATTTTGTCCGCACCTATCTGGAGCGCGACATCTCTCAATTCGGCCCCCGTATACCGGCTGAGACGCTGCGGCGATTCTGGACGATGCTGGCGCACAACCAGGCTCAAATTTTGAATGCAGCCACCCTGGCTCGCGGTCTGGCCGTCGATGGCAAAACGGTTGCCGGTTATCTTGATCTTCTGGTTGACCTCCTGCTCGTCCGGCGATTGCCGGCCTGGCATCGGAATGTTGGCAAGCGGCTGGTCAAATCGCCTAAGGTTTATGTACGCGACAGCGGCATCGCGCACGCGCTGCTCGGCATTCGGGATAAGGAAGCTCTGCTCGGTCATCCGGTCGTTGGCCAAACCTGGGAGAGCTTTGTCATCGAGACTCTGATCACTGCCGCACCGGACGGAACCGAGGCGCACTACTATCGAACCTCCAACGGAACCGAGGTGGACCTTCTCCTCACGCTTCCGGGAGGAGAGTTGTGGGCCATTGAAGTCAAACGCACGATGGCGCCGAAGATCGAGCGCAGCTTTCACTCTGCCTGCGCCGATCTAAATCCGCAGAAGCGATTCTACGTGTATGGGGGCAGCGAGCGATTTCCGCTCGACGACCGAACGGATGCCATTGGAGTTGTAGAACTGGCAAGGGCATTGCAGTCAGTCATATAGGTGTAACTCGCGTCCCAGAGAATGCAGCCTTTACGCAATACCGCCCGCTGAAGCAGCAGGCGGCATCCTTCTGGGCACCTCACTTCATGAGGGATTCGCCTTCACGGGAAGATTGAGCAGACGACGCAGCGCATTGATATCCGGACGAACAATGCCGGCTTCGTTCTGGCGTTCCCAGCCTTGCAGCAGGGCCTCAACCATCTCTCTGCCGTCAGGATCGGCGACGGCCTGCAAAGGTGTGCGCCCGCCCAGTACGGGCACTTTGGTGCGAACCCATCCCTCGACCTGCTTCTGCACCTGTTCCTCGATCTGACGGCGAACTTCGGGATCGCGCATCAGATCGTCCTCATCGATTTTTTCTTCGGCGCCGCGCAAGGCCTTCGCTTGCTTCAGCATCTGTTCTGGCGATTCCGTTTCCGTGCCGACGTGTATCGCCTGGGAGCCGAGGCGTTGCTCAATCTCTTCTCGAATCCGCTTAGCGCGATTGGCCGAGTTCACTTCCACCAGAAGCGTCTTTCCGAAGATCTTCAGATGGCCCAGGACGGTACTCTCCCAGGACGGGTGCATCTGGTTTCCCTTCTTGAGCCAAGCGAATTCGATGCTGCGAAGCGAGCCGTCGGGGTTCCGTTCCGCCTCTTCGAGCAACTCTTCCCTGGTCACCCCCCAGGCCAGAGAAGCGAGAGCGTCAAAAGTCGACTGCGCCGACTGAGTGTTGAAATGGATCTTGTGTGAGAGGAACGGCTCCCCATCAGTGTTTTGCAACTTCGGCGGTTTGCTCAGTGCATCGCGAATATCGAGGTAGACGGTGCGAATCGCATCGGTATACCGCGTCAGGTCTGCGACGGAAAGCTCTCGATTCTGCTTTTTGATCTTGCGTTGCAACTGCGCGCGAAGCTTGACGATCTCAACCTTCCTGTCGGGAGGGATGGGGATCGGCGCGGATCGTCCCAATGTAGCGACATCGGGCAAGATCCAAAGCTGTGCATAGAGCACATCTCCCGGTCGCATCATCTCGCTGCCCGAGTGCTCCTCAATCTCGGTCTCTTCGCCGATCAGAATGTCGCGCAGCACCGCGCCCCGCCCTGGATGGACGCGGACAATCTCATAGAAGCTGACCGGCCGCGTGATCGCCTGCTCCAAAATCAGATGCTCCAGGGCGGAAAGACGGTTTGCGGCCTTCTTCAGATAAGCCTGGACAACCAGGCCGCCCTGCGGCTTCTCCTTGCTCTTGCGGAGAGTTTTCTCCGGATTCCACTCGAAAAGCACATACGGACTGAAAATGCTGAGTTCATTTTGTATTTCTTTTCGCTACCACAGGGGCAGGGGTCGTTTCTACCAGTTTTCTCGCGAGGATGAGAGCGCATAAAATGAGCTTATCGTAAACAGTATCGCCAAGGAGAATACACTTGCCATTGCCCGGTGCAAATGGAGACTGGTTTTCCGCCTCTCGATAAAAACGAGATGCCGATGGTCATTTAGGTGCGGACGTAGTCCGCAAACAGGGAGTCCATGTCATCGCCCACGCCATATCCCAGATTGTGGCCGGTGGTGCGCACAATCTCTAATCGAACAGTTAAGGCGTCACGGTCCTCTGCAAGCAGCTGACGGGTAATCTTGAGCGCCTGTTCGAACATATTAACCAAAGCATTGAAATATCCTTCATCATCCAAGCAAATATCACTGCAAAAACCCACAGCACATTCGCAGTAGTACACCATCAATTCTGCAAGCCCGCTTGGATCTCCAATAGCTTTTCGGTAGCTGGAAATAGCCTGCTTGGCCTTTGCGACTGAAGTGTTCTGGTTCCGCAACACGTCCGGCCAAAGCCAGCGGTCCAGCATCTCCTTGTAAGGCTTCAAAACGTCCTCGCCCAAGCCAAAGCGAGTGTGAAGAAAGGTCTGATTATCCTTGCTGGCAGCATAGAGATCCTGAAGCAGACCCGTTAATGCCAACCGGTCAAGGCTGGCGAGCTTTGCTTTAACATCTGACCATGTGGGCTGTGATTTCGGTTGTCGCTTGGCCATTTGGGTTTCTGTTTGACTCATCTGATTCATCTTAACGCCAGGAAGAATCGATTTGCGCCAGAGTGTCGCGATCATTCCACGGCATCCATTTCGCAGACGGACGACCAGACCCCGGGCGTGGCGCTTGCATTTTGACCAGGTAGTCGAGGGACTTGGCGACCCGTGACTGGCAAGTGCGGATCAGGCGCATGAACAAATCGTCAACCTGTGCACCGTTTGGGGTGCGGGAAAGCGAGGTTCATTCTACGAAATGACCGAACCTGATCTGATAATGAGCTTGAGCACTGTGCCGACAGAGTACCCAAACACGGGAAAACGAGATTTGGTGGGCCCACCAGGACTCGAACCTGGAACCAAAGCATTATGAGTGCTCTGCTCTAACCGATTGAGCTATAGGCCCTTACAGCACTTCTGCCGCTGCCACTCGACAGCCTCCAACCGCAATTGACCGTAGCCTACCACAACTGAGCGTAAGGATTATGAGTCCCCTGCTCTGACCGTTGAGCTACAGGCCCTTCAATGACCGGGCGCGCCTGTTCGCGCGTCGGCCTATAGAACATTGTAGGGCGTGGGGAGTGCAATCCAAAATGCGCTCTACGGCAGGCACGCCTCACTTCAATTCTCCGTTCGCATCGCGCGCCGCATTCCCGGATTGTTCATTCCACCGATTCACTACAGAAGGATGCCGCACGGCAGGCGCGGATTGCGGGCTAACGTGTAGAATAACCTTATTCCAGTTGGGGATTTCACTACTTGATGGCGAAGCAGGACTATTACGAGGTGCTGGGCGTCACGCGCGACGTGAGCGAGCAGGAGTTGAAGAGCGCGTATCGCAAACAGGCGCTGAAGTATCATCCTGACCGCAATCCCGGCGATCACGCCGCCGAGGAGAAGTTCAAGGTGGCCAGCGAGGCCTACCAGGTCTTGAGCGACGCCGACAAGCGCGCTGCCTACGACCGCTTCGGCCACGCCGGCTTGGGCGGCGGAGCTGGCTTTGGCGGCTCACCCTTTTCGGGCGGCGTCGACCTTGGCGACATCTTCGGCGATCTGTTCGGTGAGATGTTCAACGTCGGCGGCCAGCAGCAGCGCACGAGCCGGCAGCAGCGCGGCGACGACCTTCGCTTCGATCTCACGGTTGACTTCGAGGCCGCGCTGTTCGGCACTGAGACCGAGGTGAAGATCCGGCGTCGAGATACCTGCGATGCCTGCCACGGCAGCGGCAGCGCCTCGGGGCGCGGCCCCAAGGCCTGCGGCCAATGCCAGGGGCGCGGCCAGATCCGCTATCAGCAGGGATTCTTCAGCGTGGCTCGTGCCTGCCCGGCCTGCGGCGGCTCAGGTCAAGTGATTGCCGACCCCTGCACAGTCTGCCGCGGAGAGACGCGCGTGGTGAAGGAGCTCAAGCTCAACGTCAAAGTGCCGCCCGGCGTCGAGAGCGGAACCCGCATTCGTTATAGCGGCGAAGGCGATGCCGGACGCGGCGGCGCTCCGAAGGGCGACCTCTATGTGGTGCTCGCCATCCGTCCTCATGAGTTCTACGAACGCGAGGGCCACAACCTGCATTGCGTGATTCCCATCAGCTTTCCTCAGGCCGCTCTGGGCGCGGAGATTGAGCTGGCCAGCCTGGACGGCCCGGTTGCGCTGAAGATTCCCGAAGGCACGCAGAGCGGACGGGAGTTGCGCGTGCGCGGTCGCGGCGTGCCCATCCTGAACGGCAAAGGCAACGGCGATCTGATTGTCAAGGTGATTGTGGAGATACCGCGCAAGCTGAGTCGCGCCCAGCGTGCGCTGATCGGCGAGCTGAGTGAGTCGCTCTCCATCGAGAACAAGCCTGCCTCCCCCAGCCTGATCGAGAAGATGAAGGACCTGTTCAACTAGCGTTCTATTGCAGCGCGGCCATCAACACATCAAGCGCCTGCCTGGGCGGACGCGTGACGGACTCAGGAAGCGTGCCCAGCGGCTCATCCACCAGATTCAGCTGATCGATGAAGGTCGGCTTTTCAGTGTTGATATAGAAAACGCCGGTGAGAATCTCGTCGTTATCTTGAGCTTCCATCAGAGTGCGCACGGCGTTGGCCTTGTCGGTGGGATCGTAATCCTCCAGCAGCTTGCGCAAGCGCAGGTTGGAGCCGTCGTGCATCTCCACCTCGTAGACCTCGCCGGATGAGTAATCGACCTCAATCTCGTCGAAGCTGGCCACAAAACCGATCTCGTTGATCGGCTCGTCATTCTCCTGCATGAACTTGTAGCTCTTGGTCGAGCCCTCGTGATCATTGAAGGTGACGCAAGGGCTGATCACGTCCAGCAGCACCGTTCCCTTGTGCGCTATGGCGGCTTTGAGCATGGAGAGCAACTGCTTCTTGTCGCCGGAAAATGACCGCCCGACGAAGGTCGCGCCCAGCTGAATCGCCAGAGCGCAGGTGTCGATTGGTGGCAGCTCGTTGACGACGCCTGTCTTGAGGCGCGAGCCAAGGTCAGCCGTCGCCGAGAACTGGCCCTTGGTCAGGCCATAGACTCCGTTGTTCTCGATGATGTAGATCATCGGCAGATTGCGCCGCAGCAGATGGACAAATTGGCCCATGCCGATCGATGCCGTATCTCCGTCGCCACTGACGCCGATCGCCCTCATTGTATGGTTGCCCAGGATGGCGCCGGTCGAGATCGCCGGCATACGCCCATGGACGCTGTTGAAGCTGAAGGAGCGGCTCATGAAGTAGGCCGGGCTCTTTGACGAGCAGCCAATGCCGCTCAGCTTCATCACGCGCTCCGGCTCAACGCCCATCTCGAAGAAGGCGTCGATGATGCGCTCGCTGATGGCGTTGTGGCCGCAGCCGGCGCAGAGCGTGCTCTTGCCGCCGCGGTAATCGAGGATGGGAAGGCCAATGTGATTCACTTTGGGCGTTGCGCTTGCTGTCGCCATTTAGAGACCCTCCTGATGGGAGAATTCATGAACCGCGAATTCGCGGGTGATCGATTCGGCATCGACCGGCAATCCGTTGTAGTGGAGGATGCTGCGCAGCTTAGTCACCTGATTGGCGGGCAGATCGAGCTTCAGCAGGCTGGCCAGTTGCGCGTCGCGGTTCTGTTCGACGACATATACCCGCTCGTGCGCGGCCACGAAATCGTGAATCGCCTGCGCGAAGGGATAGGCCCGAATGCGCAGATAATCGGCCTGAACGTTGTAGCGCTTGGCAATCTGGTCCAGGCTTTCAGTGAGCGCGCAATTGGTGGACCCGAAGGCCAGAAAACCGATCTTCGCGCCTTGATTACGCTCGACGACAGGCGCTGGCACCAACTCTCGCGCCTTTTCAAACTTCAGCGCCAACCGCTCCATCACCGCCTGATACTCATCCGGCTTCTCGGTATAGCCGGCCGCGTCGTTATGTCCCGAGCCGCGTGTAAAGTAAGCGGCCTTGGGGTGAGGCGTTCCGGCCAGCGTGCGCCATCCGACGGCGTCGCCGTCCACATCGCGATAGCGGGCAAAGCCGCCCAGCCGCTCCAGATCCGCGGCGGTGAGCACCTTGCCTCGATCCAGAGGCTTGGCGGGATACTCGAAGGGTTCGCTCATCCAGTTGTTCATGCCCAGGTCAAGATCCGAAAGCACGAAGACCGGCGTCTGCATCCGCTCGGCCAGATCGAAGGCCGCGATGCTCAGCTCGAAGCACTCCTTCACTGAACCGGGCAGCAGAATGATGTGCTTGGTGTCGCCATGCGATAGAAAGGCCACCGAGAGCAGATCCGACTGTTGCGTGCGCGTCGGCATGCCGGTGGAAGGCCCGGTGCGCTGCACGTCGAAGATTACGCCGGGGATCTCCGCGTAATAACCCAAGCCGCTGAACTCGGCCATCAGCGAGATTCCAGGCCCCGAGGTCGCGGTCATCGCGCGCGCCCCGGCCCATCCTGCGCCCATCACCATGCCGATCGACGCCAACTCGTCCTCGGCCTGAATGACGGCAAAGGTCGCCTTCCCCTCAGGCGTCACGCGCAGCTTTTTCAGCAGGTCGGTCGTCGCCTCGACGACGGAGGTTGAAGGCGTAATCGGATACCAGGCCACGACCGTCACTCCGGCAAAGACCGCGCCCATGCCGCAGGCCGCGTTGCCGTCGATGATGATCTTGCCCGCGGTCTCATTCATCTTTTCGATAAAGTAAGGGTCGCGCTTGGTCAGGTTCTCCTGCGCATACTCGAAGCCCGCCTTGACGGCGCCGAAGTTCAGATCGAAGACCTTCTGTTTCTTGGCAAACTGCCGCCGCAATCCCGCCTCAACAATGCTCAGATCGATGCGCAGCAGTTGCGCGGCGACGCCCACATAGACCATATTCTTGACCAGCTTGCGCAGCTTGGCCTCGGGACAGATGGCCGCCGTGATCTTGTCGAAGGGAACGGGATAGAAGAAGAGGTCGTCGCGAGCCTGATCGAGCTTGAGCGTCTCCTCGTGGATGGCCACGCCCCCGGCGGGCAAGGCCGCAATATCCTCGCGCGCCGTCTCCGGATTCATCGCCACCAGGATCTCGGCCTCGTGCTTGCGCGCAACATAGCCGTCTTTACTGGCGCGGATGATAAACCAGGTCGGTTGCCCAGCGATATTCGAGGGAAAGAGGTTCTTTCCGCTGACCGGGACACCCATCCCGAAGATGGATTTCAACAGAACACTATTGGCCGATTGCGAGCCGGAGCCGTTCACGGTGGCCACGTTGATGCTGAAATCGTTTATCACGTGCTGCCGAACGCTTACTTCGCTCTCAAGTTGACCGAGAGCCAGGTCGCCTGTCGCCATTGGGCGGTCTTCCCTTCCGAAACTTCTCGAGAGCAAACCTGCTCCCTAAGATGTGATTATAATCACATAGAAAAGGATGCGTCACAATTCATTTTATTGAAGGTATCTCTTTGATTCCCCGGAAAATTGGCGGACCGTTTCGGGTCGGGCTGCATCATTTGCCTCCCGGCTTAATTGCCTGAGCAAAACCACGATTTCCATGCCCCAAAAACTTTGTCAAAGATGATGTTTTCTTAAGAAAAACAACACTTCAGTCTCCATACTCAGGGTAATCTTATCGTGGTTTTTCTATAGCCGCGCCGACTCCCGCCGCCAGCGGGCAAGCAGCGCGAGCGCGATCACAATCAGCGCCAGCGTCAGCCCGGTCCAGAGGCCGTAGACGCCCCAGCCGAGGGCGAAACAGAGCGTCAGCCCCAGCGGCAATCCCAGGGCATAGTAGCCCACCAGATTGGCCAGCATCGGCGCGCGCGTCTCGCCCAGCCCGCGCAGGGCGCCGGTCGAGACTGTCTGCATCCCGTCGAAGATCTCAAAGGCCGCCACAATCCACAACAGCCGTCTACCCAGCGCCATCACCCCGGCGTCGCGGGTATAAAGCGCGATCAGAGGGCCGGGAAATAGCAGGTAAACCATCGCCGACAGCAACATGAAGCCCACGCCCATCGCGAGCGCCAGCCAGCCGTCGCGCCGCGCCCGTCCGCCGTCGCCCGCGCCCACTGCGTGCCCCACGCTGACGGCCGCCGCGGAGCCGATCCCCAGCGGCACCATGAAACTGAGACTGGCGTAGTTAAAGACAATAGTATGCGCGGCCAGCGCCTCGGCCGTCAGTTTGCCGGCAAAGAGCGTCACCAGATTCCACGCGCCCACCTCCAGCACCACCTGTCCTCCAGCCGGCAATCCAACCAGGATCAGCTCTTTGAGCCGCGCCAGGCTCGGAGCGGCCCAATGCCGGAAGAGCGGATGCCCCCGCCGCCGCTCATAGCGCCAGGCAAAGCCCAGCATCGCCGCCGCAATCAGGATGCGCGCGATCACAGTCGAAAGCGCCGAGCCGTTCACACCCATCGCCGGCGCTCCCAGATGGCCGTAGATCAGCACCCAGTTGGCGAACCAGTTCAGCAGGTTGCCCGCCACAATGCTCATCATCACCACGCGCACCTGGCCCACGCTCTGGAGATAGCGCCGCGTCGCCCCATAGAGGACCAGCGGCAGGCTGCCCCAGGTGAGAATGCGCAGATAGGAAGCGGCAGGCAAGGCTACCTCCGCAGAGATGCCGAAGGGCGAGAAGCCGTAACTGGCCGCAAAGAGCAGCAGCATCAGCGGCACGGTCAGGATGCAAGAGAGGTAGACGCCCTGCGCCAGCCAGCGATGGCATTCGTCGTATTCTTGGCGCCCATAGGCCTGCGCCACCAGCGGATCGAGGCCCAGCAGCAAGCCGATGCAGAACAGCGCCGGGGTGAAGTAGACGGCATTGCCCAGCGCCACCGCGCCGATCGCCGCCGGACCCAGCCGGCCCACCATGATGGTGTCCACAATGCCCTGGGCCACCCAGCCCAACTCGCTGAGCACGACCGGCAGCGCCAATGCCGCCATCGCCGCCGCCTCCTGCCGCCACTGGGAGTCCCTCTGCTCCATCTATTCAATCTAACCGGCCATGGCTGTATGAGACCAAATCTCTTCGCCTTCGCCTGATTTCTCCAGAATTGCCTATCGAGCCTCTTGCGAAATCCCTCAACCTGCACACCGGTTGCAGATTAATTCCCCCGCCACGCGCACAATCGAAGCATGAACGTTGATCCAACCCGCGCGCCATCACTGTCCACTGTTCACTGTCTACTGTTCACTGACCACTGTATACCCCACCCCCCCCTATGTGGATTTAGCCATTTTTCGCACCTCTTTTTCATGTAAGACGCTTGGTATCAATCAGTTAATTTTTCTTTCTGTTAATTAACAAGTAACATCAAATCGTTGATTTTGCCCGTTTTTCGGCCCAAATGGGCCCGCTTTGGGGGCAAAAAGGCCGCTTTTTCGCTCTTTTTGTGCGCTTCGTCGCCGGCCTCTTGACAAATGCTGTGCTCCGGCGCACCACTGCTGCGGGGATACCTGAATATCGAGTGACGGTTTCCCGGCAATTTTGCAAGAGGCTTTATCTTTTAACCAAACTCGGCGCCAATCTTCATCATCTTCGGTACTCACTCTCCCTAAACTCAGATGAGACTCCAGAATCGCGCCCCGATTCGGAGCATTGGAGCTTCCCTGTTATGGCGTCCACAAACGGCCTGCCAAGTGAATTCAGCGTCAGACAGATGACCCTGGACGACGTCCTGGGGGTCATCGAACTGCAATTGCGCGCGTTTCCCGGCCTGCCGCCCTGGAGGCCCGACCAGTTGGAGCGTCATCTTGATATCTTTCCCGAGGGCCAACTGGTCGTCTCAGATCCGGCCGGCCGTATTCTTGGTTCGGCCAGTTCTCTGATCATCGACTGGGACGATTACGCCGAGTCGGCCAATTGGTCGTCGATCACCGGGGATGGCTCCTTCGACACCCACAACCCGCTCGGCAAAACCCTCTATGGCGCGGACATGGGCGTGGACCCGGAGGCGCGCAAACAAGGCATTGGAACAGCGCTCTACGAAGCGCGCAAGGATCTGATCCGGGAGCGCGGCCTCAAGCGGCTACTCACCGGTGGACGCATTGCCGGCTATAACCAAGCCGCAAGCAAAATGTCGGCGAAGGAGTATGTAGCCGAGGTAGTAGACGGTAAACGCCGGGATCCCGCGCTCAGCTTTCAGCTTGAGAACGGGCTGGTGGTTCTGGATGTGGTCCCCGGTTATATGCACGACACCGAATCGCACGGCTTCGCCACGGTGCTGGAGTGGCTGAACCCGGAGTACACCTCCTCGGTCAGCTTGCAAGCCAGTCTTCAGCACGCGGCTCTGGAGCAGGCTGCCGCTGAGTCCCTGCGCGGGACGCCGCGTCCGCGCCGCGTGCGCATCGCCGCCGTCCAGTACCTATTGCGGCCCATCGCCTGCTTCGAGGACTTTGTGCGCCAGGTTGAGTTCTTCGTGCACAGCGCCAAGGACTACAAGGCCCACTTCGTTCTCTTCCCGGAATTCTTCACCATGCAATTGCTCAGCTACATCAATGAGCCCGCTCCGGCCATGGCCGTGCGGCGGCTGGCGCGCATGGCTCCCCAGTACGAGGAATTGTTCATCCGCCTGGCCAAGGAAACGGGAATCTACATCATCGGTGGAACCCATCCCGTCTTCCAGAGGGGCAAGGTCTTCAACGCCGCTCACCTGTTCACCCCCAACGGGCAGGTCTTCCGCCAGAAGAAAGTCCACCTGACTCCCACCGAGAGCGGCCCCTATCAGTTGAGCCGCGGCCATGGCCTCTATCTTTACCACACCGACTTCGGCAATATCGCCATTCTCATCTGCTACGACGTGGAGTTCCCCGAGGTCGCTCGGGTAATGGCCGAGGCGGGCGCCGAAATTCTCTTCGTTCCCTCCTGCACCGACGGCCGCGAGGGCTTTTGCCGGGTCCGCTATTGCGCCCAGGCCCGGGCTATCGAGAACCAGGTCTACGTCGCCATGACCGGAACCGTGGGCAATCTCCCCCTGGTTCCTTATATGAATACCAATTACGGTCAGGCCGCCATCCTCACCCCCTCGGATTACTTCTTCGCGCGGGACGGAATCGCCGCCGAAGGCACCATCAACCAGGAGCAGTTGGTGGTCGCTGACGTCGACCTTGATCTGCTGGACGAACAGCGCGTTAACGGTAGCGTCATTCCCCTCCAGGATTTGATCAAGGACGCCTATGACAGCGTCGTCCACTTCTCCGATTACAAGAGTCAAAAGCCGGCCGATTCCGCCATGAATGGAGTTCTTTCAGCCCTGCAAACCCAGGATTTGGGAATCCAAAGGGCTCTGGAGCATGAGGGAATCGACGCTAACGCGGAAGCGAATATGCAGCGCGTTCCGGCGGATTGATGTGACCGCGCAGAGAAGCGCCGGCGTGAAGTAGACGGCATTGCCAGCACCACAGCGCCGATCGCCGACGCCTCTTGCCGCCACTTGGACTGCTCCTGCTCCATCTATTCAATCGAACAACCGGCATCCTCCGCCCATATCCACATCCGCTTCATCCCACGATTTCTGCTCTCCATCCGGTTTTTCTGCCCTTCGTCTGATGGCCCGCGCATTCGTCGCCTTGTTCCGCCTATCTTCAGGATGAGCAAAGGGCTCGGATCGCAGAGCCGGAAGACTGAGGAAAATTCCATGGATGAAATCGTCAATGTCGAGGCCGTCAGCCGAAGATTCTCGCTGGACACGGCTCCCACCCGTCACTCGGCCCGCACTTTCGTCAGCGCCCTGACCAGCGCCAATATGAGCGTCTCGGCCGGCGAATTCCTGGCCATCTCCGGCCCCAGCGGCAGCGGCAAGACCACGCTGCTGAACCTGATCGGCTGCATCGACCGGCCCACCTCCGGCCGCATTCTGGTCGATGGCGTCGACACCTCACAACTGAAGCCTAACGGCATGAGCAAGCTGCGCCGCGAGAGGATCGGCTTCGTCTTTCAGACCTTCAATCTGATCCCGGTCTTCACCGCCGCAGAGAATGTCGAGTATCCTCTGTTGGTTCAGGGCGTCGCCGCGGGTGAACGCCGCGCGCGCGTGGCCGAGGCGCTTGAAAGCGTCGGCCTGAGCGATCGCGCCGGGCATCGTCCCGACCTGCTCAGTGGCGGCGAGCGCCAGAGGGTCGCCGTCGCGCGCGCCATTGTGCATCGTCCCGCGCTGGTATTGGCCGATGAGCCGACCGCCAATCTGGACACTCACAACGCCACCCAACTGATCGATCTGATGCACGGCCTGAATCGCCGGCTCGGTCTCACCTTCATCTTCTCGACCCACGACGCACGGCTGCTGGAACATACCGAGCGCATTATCCGCCTGACTGACGGCGAAGTGGTCTCCGACAGCTCGGCCCAAGGAGGCAGCCATGAGTAAGTTTCTTCTTCTCGCCTTTCGCAACGTCTTTCGCAACCGCCGCCGCACATTGATGACGCTCTTCATGGTCGGCGGAGGCGTCGCCGGATTGCTGCTGGTGGGCGGCTTCTTCGCCTATATGTACAACGGCATCCGCGAAGGCTCGATTAACAACGGTCTCGGGCACTTGCAGATATTCACCAGTGAACACTTTACGCGCGACGAGGTGCGCGTGCTGGACACCGGCATCGACAACTGGCGCGAGGTTGCGGCCCGCGTCAAAACCGGCGCTCACGTGCGCGGCATCGCTCCCCGCATCGAGTTCTACGGCATGGTATCGAACGGCGTGAAGACCTCCGTTTACATGGGCAGCGCCGTCGATCCCGAGGCGGAAAAGAGCCTCGGCTTCGTCACCAAAATCACCTCGGGGCACGACCTCGACAGCAAGCCAAGCGGTGAAGTCGAGGCGCTGATCGGTAGCGGTCTGGCCAAATCGATGAACGTCCAAGTGGGCGACGGATTGACCGTCCTCGCCATGACCAGCGACGGCGCGCTGAATGGCGTCGATGTCGAGATTACTGGTATCGTAAACAGCGGCATGAAGGAGTACGACGACCGCTATCTGCGCATCACACTGCCCTCGGCGCAGCGCCTGCTGCAGAGCGACCGCATTACCAACCTCGTCGTCGGCCTGGACGCAACGAAGAACACCGACAGCGTCTATGAGGCGTTGGCTCCCGAACTGCGCGGGCAACCGCAAAAACTCGTGCTTAAGAAGTGGATCGACCTGGCCACCAGTTACAACCAGATTCACTCGCTCTTCAATACCATCTACCTCTTCATCGGCGTGATCGTCTTCTTCATGGTCCTGATGTCCAGCGTCAACACGCTGCTGATGTCAATGATGGAGCGCACGCGCGAGATCGGCACCATGCTGGCGATGGGCACGCCGCGCCTGTGGATCATCGCGCTCTTCATGACCGAAGCGCTGCTGCTGGGCGCGCTGGGCGCGGCCGTCGGCCTCGTCGCAGGCAATCTGCTCGCCTCCGTGATCGACTTCGTCGGCGTCCAACTGCCGCCGCCTCCCGGTTCCACCGAGGCGATGAAGTTCTACGTCTTCCATGTGCCCGCGCTGATGTTCGCGTCCTCGCTGCTGGTTATTCTCTCGATGGTGCTGGCATCCATACTTCCGGCGATCCGCGCATCCCGGCTGCAAATTGCGGAGGCTTTGTCCCATGTCTAAGATCGATCGCATTCTGCGCCTCTACCTGTTGCTGTTGCTCTCCGGTTTTCTCTTCGCCTGCGCCGCGATCTGCCGCGCGCAGACGGCTCCCGATATCGCGGCGCTGCTTGCACGCTCCGACGAATACCGCAACGGCTGGACTTCGTTTGAACTGCGGGTCAAGATCACCAACTACGAATCCGGAAAGGCCGATGAGGAGCACTTCTACGAGGTCTCGCAGAAGGGAACGGAAAAATCCTACATCGAGTTCCTGAGTCCGCGCGAGAAGGGCCAGCACCTGCTGATGCTGGGCGACGATATGTGGATCTATCTGCCCGATACCAGCCGCCCCTTGCGCATTACGCCACTCGAGCGGCTCTCCGGCAACGCCTCGAATGGCGACGTGGCCCGCACCAACTACGCTATCGATTACTCGGCCGTCTATCTACGCACCGAGAAGGTCGGCGAGGAGAAGTGCTACGTTCTGGAGCTGACCGCCCGGCGCAAGGGCTCGACCTACCAGCGCATCCTTTACTGGCTGCGCGTCGAGGATGCACGCCCGGTCCGCGCCGAGTACTACCTGACCTCCGGCAAGCACATCAAGACCGCCACCTTCGACGCCTATGCCATGATCGGCGGCAAAAGCATTCTAGTGCGCATGACGCTCTACGACGAGATCCGTCACAACTCGCACAGCATCCTCGAGTACTCCAGCATTGCCCCGCGCACGCTGCCCGACAAGATCTTCTACCAGGGCCGTACGGATCGCTTCTGACATTCAACCAACCGTCGCACCAGGAGTCGCGGTAGGGACACGGATTTCTCCGTCCCCCCCGCACAGATCCGGACTGGCGGATTTCCCGCATCCGGCTCCTACCTCAGGTAATGACGCCCATGCGGCGGAGAGGAAAAGGATGATGTACTCGCGCAGGAGGCAACCAGCGGTCGATCAGACGCAGCATCCGTTCCCACGGCACTCGGCCGTTTTGGCTCCGGCGCGTCAGCGCCCGATGCCAAAGCCAGCCTACCCGATGACGGAACAGATGCAACGCTGCGCTGTTCATGGGCACTCCGTAATAGCGGATGTGTCCACTCACCACCGACCGCAACCACTTGCCTGTGTCTTGGATGGGAGCGTGCATGCGCAGTCGCAACTCGGCTTTCACCGCGTTCAACTTCGCTTGCAGCCGCTTACGAATCGTCTGCCGCAAAACCGTGAAGCGTCCGTTGCTCCTCTTCTTCCCGCAGATATGCGTGAAGCCGAGAAAGTCGAACGTCTCCGGCTTCCCTTCTCCGCGCCGCTTCCGATTTCTCGCCGCGTACGGTCCGAACTCCAAGAGCCGCGTTTTGTCGGGATGCAGTTCCAGGCTGAACTTCCGAAACCGCTCGGTGAGTTCCGCCAGAAACTGCTTGGCATCCGCTTCGCTCTGGAATCCAACCACGATGTCGTCCGCGTACCGCACGACGATCAGATCGCCGTGCGCCTGCTTTCGACGCCATGCCTGAGCCCACAGATCGAAGACGTAATGGAGATAGATATTCGCCAGCAGCGGCGATGCACTGCCGCCCTGAGGCGTCCCTTCCTCCAAGCGTATTCGTTTCCCGTCCTCCAGCACGCCCGCGTTCAGCCATTTCTGGATGAGCCGCACGACGCGCCGGTCCGCGATGCGATGCCCGATGAACTTGACAAGCCATTCGTGCGAAATCGCATCGAAGAAACCGCGTATGTCCAGATCGAGCACCCAGTTCACCTTCTTCGTCAGAAGTCCCGTATAGAGCGCATCCAGCGCATTATGCTGGCTTCGCTTCGGGCGGAACCCGTACGAAAATCCGAGGAAGTCCGTTTCGTAGATAGCGTTCATCGCCTCGACCGCCACGCGCTGAACGATCTTGTCTTCCAGCGCAGTAACTCCGAGCGGTCGCAGCCGCCCGTCGGCCTTGGGGATGTACACCCTACGCACCGGCTTAGCCCGGTATGCTCCTTGCTTCAGCCTATGGGAGAGGTTCTGGAGGTTATCCTCAAGCGCCTCGCCGTAGTGCCGCCACGTCTCCCCGTCCACGCCGGGCGCGGCTTCTCGCTTCAAACTGAGATAGGCCGTGCGCAACGCTTCCGGGGCATAGATGTGGTGAAAGAGCGTGGTGAACTGCATCTCCTTATCTTTATTTGCCGCTTGACGTATCCGTTCCAGCGCACTGGGCGCGTTGCTCCGGCTCTGAGTCCGGGACGCGTTTTGCTGTTGCAGATTTCCCTTGGTCAAACCTCTTCCCTCCATCCCCTCCGCCGCCGTTTGCACGGCCTTGTTCGAGAACTTCACAGGTACTACAGGTCTGTCCGACTTCCCGTGTTCGTTCATCATCGGCGTACGTCCTCTGACTTCCCGATGCGTCCCAGGACGGATTCTGTTCTGGGAGAACGCGGGATCTCCCGGTTCCCGTGCGAGGTGTTTCGATACGTGCTCGGGGTCTGTGACCGCGCGGGACTCGTGTGCGCCTTGCTATACCGGCGCAACCGATGTTGCCTTCCGCTTCTCCTTACAGCGTCGACGTCCCGGAGGGTATCTCTTTCGCGGCTGAATACCCGGCCCGCACCTTCCCCTATCAACGCTTCGACGCCGCCCTCGCGAGCGGCTCCGCATGACTCGGAGCCAGTGTGGTTCGCTAAACCTTCACCGTATGAAACTTTCATTCACTACACCTCGCCGGTTTAACCGGCGCACAAGGAGAAGATCATGCACTCGATTCGCCGCATTCTCTCGCTGTTCGCCGCATTGCCGCTGCTTGTATGCGCACTGCTGGCAGGCTCACCAGTCCAGCTAGTCGCGCAAGATACGGCCACGCCTAACGCCTCCACGCTCACCGTGCGCATCACAGGAATCCGCAATGCGAATGGAAAGATCAGACTTTCCCTTTACCGCGATGCAGTCCTCGTGGAATCTCGTTTGGTCGAGATTGACGTAAAGACAATGACCGCGCGAACCGTCTTCGATCATCTGCCGCAAGGAGTTTACTCGGTGCACCTCTTCCACGATGAAAACCTGAACGGAAAGATGGACACAAATCTCTTTGGAATACCTGTCGAGGGCTATGGCTTCTCCAACAATCCCCATAAACGAATGGGCAAGCCCAAATTCAATGAAACAAACTTCCAGTTCAACCAGCCGCAGTGCTCAATCGATATCCAGATGATCTATTGGTAACGACGGCCTAAAACTGCAACAACAAGCAACCAAAAACACTTCACACAAGGAGATTGAAATGATGAGTTCGCCAATCAAGTCCATGCAGCGCGCCGGAAAAATCCTCCTCGGCTGCGCATTGCTCGCAACTGCCGCTGGAACTCTTGCGGCGCAGACAACACCGTCAGCCGCGCCCACGCAAGGCAAGACCACGCTCACCGTCAAAATCACGGGCTGCCGCAATGCCAGCGGAGTCATTCGAATTGCTCTCTACCGCGATGCCAAGGGCTTCCCTGGAGATGTCGGCGGCTCCGTCGCCGCTCAAAGCGTCACCATCGATCCGCAAACGATGATCGCCACGGCAGTCTTCAAGGATCTTCCACAGGGAGTCTACGCCGCATCGGTCTTCCACGATGAAAAGATGACGGGAGTGATGGAGTTCAGTTCGCAGGGAATTCCGCTCAGCGGCTACGGCGCCTCCAACAATCCTGATCGCTCCTATGGACCGCCGTCTCCCGAGCAATCGAAGTTTACCGCCGATCAGCCGCAAAGCTCGATCGAAATCAAGATGATCTATTGGTAGCAGGCGCGGTATTCCAGTTCTCGATTCTAAGCTCTGGAATACCGGAGTTTCAAAAGCAATCCTCAAAGTAACCAGAAAGTTCGAAGCAAAAAGATGAAACACCTGCACGCAATTTTGGCTCTTCTGCTCACCGCCTTCGCGGTAGGCGCGCTGGCGCAGGATGCTCCCGTGCCCGCGCCCCGCCGCGACTTCCGCTACGCCTTTGCGGCGATCGACGACGCCACCATCGAGAGCAGTTTCACGCCGCCACTGCCCGCACAGGCCTCGCAGTTGACCGATCCCACGGTCATATTCTTCGAAAATCAACTGCTGCTTGAGCCCTCCTTCACACTGCGCTACCGCTCCCGCTGGTCGTTGGCATCGAGCGTTGTTGGCGCGGCCGACAGCTATCACGGCCTCTCTGCTGCGGAGTTCAACCTTCCGTCCGGCCAGCCTGCCGCAGCGGCAGCATTGAATTCAGCCATCGAGCCCTACACTGGCACGCACACTCAATTGCACGTGAAAGAAGCCTACGGCGGCCTTTCCGCCGGCGACTTCGACTTCACGTTGGGCCGCAGAATCGTCCGCTGGGGCGTCGGATACGCCTTCACCGCGACAGGCGTCCTTGACCCGCCGCGCGATCCAGCCAACCCCACCGACCGCCTGAATCTGAATGCAGGCCGTGATATGGTCAAGGGCGATTACGTACGCGGCCCACACGCTTTTACTCTCGCCTGGTCCTCGGCCGCGCTCGCTCCTGCCAACTCGACCCTGCACGACACCGCCGCTTTCCGGTATAACGTTCTTGTGCATGGTTTTGATACTTCATTGATTGCCGGAGACGACCGCGGCGGCGATGCCTTCGGCGGAGCCACCTTCACCCGCGTCCTCGGCCAGGCCTGGGAGCTGCACGGCGAGGCCGCTGTACGCCAGCAGGCCGCCATTCTGGTTGGCACGAAGTTCACCACCGCCTGCGGCCTCTCCTTCATCGGCGAGTTCTTCGCTCCGCCCAATACCTCCTACTATCGCGACAGCGCCGTTTCGCCGCTTGCCGGACGCCAGAACTACGCCCTGCTCTACGCCGGGAAAAACCGCCTGCGCGAGCTGCCCGGCTGGAAGCAGTGGGATCTCGCCGCCTCCGTCGTCGCCAACTTGAACGATAAAAGTTACATTGTCATCGTCGACTCGACACGCCGCTTCGGCAATCACTTCTCCTCCTATCTCCACCTGCAACTTCCGCAGGGCGCAAAGAACTCCGATTACGGAGCCACGCCCTACGCCGCCGCTACCTCCGTGGGAGTTAAATTCCAACTATGATCAGCGCATCCAATCCACCCACTGCCGACGCCCCTGGATACCGGAAACGCTACGCTTACTCGATCCTTATGGTCGCCGGTTCCATCTTCGCCGTTACGCTGGCAGTCACCGCGCTGCTTCACTCCGTCGGCATGAGCATGAAATGGTCGGCGACCGGCTCCCACATCATCGGCTCCTTTGTCTATTCCACGCTGATCGCGCTGCCCTCCATGTTTCTGCTGAAATGGATTACGTTGCGCTTTTACAGCAAATCCAACCGCCTTCTGATTTGCATGCAGATCTCCGCACTGCTTTTCACCGCGACCGCCGGCTGCCTGCTGGCCGGCCTCATCTTCATTCTCATTGGCGCGCTCAGCCCCGCCGGCTATTGGCAGGAGTTCCGCTCCAGCTTCGAGTTCGCCGTCATCATCACGCTGCTGATCGGCATGAGCACAACCGCGTACGAGACTATGCGCGAGAGACTCCAGGCGGCCACTCTCGAACTGCGCACCCGCCAGGTGGAGCAGGAGCGCGCCTACAAGCTGCTGGCCGAGGCGCGCCTCTCCTCGCTCGAATCGCGTATTCACCCGCATTTTCTCTTCAACACCCTCAACTCCATCGCCGCGCTCATCCCGCGCGACCCGCAACTGGCCGAGGATACGGTCGGCAAGCTCGCCTCGCTGCTGCGCTTCTCGCTCGGCGCCAATCACAACGGCCTGGTGCTGCTCAGCCAGGAGCTGAAGATCGTCCGCGACTATCTGGAGATCGAACAGACCCGCTTCGGCGAGCGTCTGCGCTACCGGATCGAGATTCCTAATGCTCTTCTCGATGTGCAGGTGCCGCCGCTTGCACTGCAATCGCTGGTGGAAAACGCCGTCAAGCACGTCGTCTCCCGGCGAACCGAGGGCGCCTCGATCGAAGTGCGCGGCACAAAGGAGAACGGCCGCATCCGATTGGAAGTGGCCGACGACGGCCCCGGCTTTTCGTTGGATGCAATCACACCCGAGCACGGACTCGGCAATCTGATCGCCCGCCTCGATCTGCTGTTCGGCGACCGCGGCCAACTGGATGTGACGCGCGAGAACGGCCTGACCGTCGTCCGCCTCGCCTTTCCCGCAGAAGGGAAATGCTGATGGAAGACGCCCCGCTGCGCGCCTATCTCGTCGACGACGAAGCTCTGGCCATCGAGCGACTTCGGCGTCTGCTCACCGGTGCCGAGGGCCTCCACATTGCCGGCAGCGCGACCGATCCCGCCAAGGCGCTTCGCTTCCTCAACAGCGAATCCATCGACGTGCTTTTCCTCGATATTCAGATGCCCGGCATGAACGGCTTCGATCTGCTCGCGCGCCTGGATCGCCAGCCCTTCGTCATCTTCACCACGGCCTTCGACGAGTACGCGCTCCAAGCCTTCGAGGTCAACTCGATCGACTATCTGATGAAGCCCATCGAGCCGGAGCAGTTGGCGCGCGCCCTGAAGAAGCTCGACCGCCTCCGACTGCCCGCGCAGCAGGAGTGGCAGCGCTCGCCCGATCTGCCCGAGCTACTCAGCCAGTTGTCAGCCTCGCTGCGCGGCGAGCAGAGCAGCTATCCCCGCCGCATCGCCTCGCGCGTCGGCGAGCGCATCGGCTTCCTCGAACTGAACGAGGTTACTCACTTTCTGGCCCAGGACAAGCTCACTTATGCTCTGGTCAACGGCCGCCGTCACACGGTCGATCAGACGATCACGGAGCTCGAGCGCCGTCTCGACCCGGCTCGTTTCCTGCGCGTCCACCGCTCCGCCCTCGTCAACACCGACTGGATCCACGAGGTGAACACCTGGTTCGCCGGCAAGGTTATCCTCACTCTTAAAGACGCGCAGCACACGCAGATTCCCGTCGCTCGCGACCGCCTCCGCGAGCTCAAATCCCGCCTGGGAATCTAAGATAAATCGATCATTCATCACATTGCTGCCGTGAAAAAGTCTCAGGCCACAGTTGGGCGCAGATCAACTTTTTTCGTGACAACAACCAGCTTGGCCGGGGTAAGCTCCGGGCCATCCCAGCCCTCCTTGACCGCCTCGACGTGAATCTCTCCCGGCTGCTTGCCGGCCTGCACAATCACCTGCGCCAGACCGTTGAAGAGCGAGCGCTTCGGCTCCTTGTCACTCTCCTGACAGTTGGGATCGCCGTTGCCGACGCCGATCAGCGCGCCCTCCCCGGAGACCTTGAAGGAGACAAGATTGTTGGCTGTTGGCACCGGACGGCCCTGCTTGTCCAGCACTTCGACGGTCAGCATGGCCACATCCGCGCCGTCGGCATCGATCTCGGAGCGGTCGGCCGTCAGCCGGATCGCCACCGGCTCGCCGGTCGTCTCGCGCTTATCGGTGAGTACAAGCCTGCCGTCCTTCGTGCCGCGCGCCTCGATGGCTCCTTCCTCGTACTTCACCTTCCACTCGACGTGGCCTAGGCGCGGCACCTTCTGGCTGCCCAGACTCTTGCCGTTCAGGAAAAGCTCGACCTCGTCGAGATTCGAGTGAACCCAGACGGGAATCTCCTCGCCCTCCTTACCCAGGAAGTTCCAGTGGGGAAACAGATGCAGCACCGGCTCGGCGCTCCACCAGGACTTGTAGTAGTAGAAGGTGTCCTTGGGAAAGCCGCACATATCGATGATGCCAAACTGCGAGTTGACGGAGGGCCAGCCGTAAGGCGTCGGCTCTCCGCGATAGTCGAAGCCGGTCCAGGCGAAACCGCCGGCCTCCCAATCGCGCGTGGCATAGAACTTCCACCACTCCTCGGCCTGCTCACCCCATCCGGGATTGTTCACGTCGTAGGCGCTGAGCGCGTTGCGCAGCTTGTCGGTCGCGTACACGCCGCGCGTGGCGATGGAGCTGGCCGTCTCCGAGCCGTAGATGGGCCGCTTGGGATGCTCTTTGTGATAGCCGTCCGGGCGGTCCAATCCGTAGTTAAAGCCGATGATGTCGAAGGCATCGGAGACGCCCTTCTGGTTCGTGCCATTGACCGCAGCCGAGACCACGCGCGTCGGGTCCAGCTCGTGGCAGCGGCGCACCATCGTCGCGGCAATCTTTGCGCCCTCTTCAGCCATCGCGTCCTGCAACTGCCACTCCTCGTTGCCGACCGACCAGAGGATGATCGACGGCGAGTTGCGGTAGCGCTTGACCATCGTCTCCAGTTGCTGAAGGCCCTCGGGACTGGAACTCATCTGGCGCGTCTCGCACATCATCATTACGCCCATGCGGTCGCAGGCCTCGACCCACTCCGGCGTGGGCATATTATGAGATGTCCGCACGGCGTTGCAGCCCATTTGGCGCAGCACGGCCAGACGGAAGCTCTGCAAGCGGTCGGGCAGCGCGGCGCCGACACCGGCGTGATCGTGATGGTTGCAGGTGCCCTGAATCTTCAGCGGCTTGCCGTTGAGGAAGAAGCCCTTGTCGGCGTCGAAGAGCGCGGTGCGCACGCCGAAGCCGACCTGCTCGGCGTCTCGTGTCTTGCCGCCCGATTCGACAGTCACAATCGCCGCGTAAAGATTCGGCGCATCGACCGACCAGAGCGCGGGATTCGCCAGCCGCGCGGTTGCGGTAAACTTGGCGCTGCCATCCACATCGATCGACTGCGCCGCCGCCTCGGCCGTCGCCACGGTCTTGCCCGCCGCGTCGAGGATCTGCCAGCTCACCTTGGCGCTCTCCGCCTGCTTGCCTTGATTCTCGACGACCGTTGCAAGGGTCAGCGTGGCGGCATCGCCCTTCAACTCCGTGCGCACCGTGCTCTCCCACTTGCCCAGGTGCAGCGCGTCGGTCTTGGTGAGCCAGACGTGGCGATAGATGCCCGCGCCCTCGTAGAACCAGCCGTCGCCGAAGCTCGCGTCGACGCGGGCGACGATGTAATTCTTCTTGCCGTACTCCAGGAAGTCGGTCAGATCGAAGCGAAAGGGCGTGTAACCGTGGTCGTTGCGGCCGATGAAGCAGCCGTTGACGAAGACCAGCACATCGCGAAAGGCGCCGTCGAACTCGACCGCGATGCGGCGGCCAAGGTCAGTGGCGGGAATCTCGAACTCGCGGCGATACCAGCCGACACTGGTCTCCGGATAGCGGCGGCCGACGGGCTTGTAGCCGTGCGAGAGCTGCACATCGTCGTGGACGAAGGGCAACTCGACCGCCCAATCGTGAGGCAGATTGAGCGCGCGCCACTTGGAATCGTCGAAGCCGGCCTTGGCGAAGGCGAAGTCGCCGGTCTTGGCAAAGTCGCCCTGGCCCGAGCCGAAGCCCAGATCGCGCGCCGGATCGGAGCCGTGGCCGAATTGGAACTTCCAGCCGAAGTCGAAGAGCAGATGCTCGCGCGGAGCCAGTGCCGGCGCAACGGGCAATGCGGCTGCCTTTGCTGCCGCCTGCGCCCAGGCCGAGCGCACAAGCAGTGAGGAAGCGGAGAGAGCCAGACCGGAAGAGATCAACTCGCGACGAGTGAGATGCGCCATGGAAGTACCTTTCTTTGCTTGCTCATGCTTCGATCATCGACGGAAGTGCACATGGAGAGCAAAGGAGACTATAGAACAGTTGACGCATCATCGTAAAGCGAGCATCGTTTCGGGTCTCTGCAACCACCTGGCAACTGCGGTTCGGTGACTAGCCGTCCTGGCGGAGGCGCTTCGCGCGCTGTGGGGTTCGTGGTTACCAGCCGCCCGTTTTCTCCCATCTACCCTTCATTTTGTGGATCAAAAGGGCTGATTTTTGGCTCAAAAGGACCGATTATAGGCCAAAAAACGGCCAAAATCGGGGGTTTGATGTTACTGATTAGTTAACATGGCGAAAAACTATACCACTGATAATGCATAGGTTACAAAGAATTGATGGTCTAAAAATGAGTTTTCCACAGGGTGGGGGGGTGGGGGTCAGGACGAAAAACAGGGAACAGGGAATAGGGAATAAGGAATGGAGCCCTGCTTTTGCTGCTTGGAATTCGATTGCATCGCCGATCCTTTCTCCTGGATAGTATGCGGGAGAGGAGGATAATCTTCCGCAAAAGCGCGGATGAAAAACGGCGGGTTGGGGTTCGTGGTTCCCACCCATTCCACGGTGAAACTGTGGAATGGATGGGACAAATTTGCGGGCTGTTTGAGATTTTGAAAAACTTTGGGTGCGCCACCCGCCCAGCCTCGGGTCAAGCAGCGTTGAAGACTTCCACCTCGCGTTCAATGGTCTTCTTCAACTCGATACGGGCCTTGAATAAATCGTGCATTTGCTGGAGGTTCAGCCAGAATTTGGGGCTGTTGCCGAAGAAGTGAGCCAGACGCAGGGCGGTGTCGGGCGTGATGGCGCGCTTTCCGTTGACGATCTCTCCGATGCGCGTGGCGGTGAGAGGTTTTCGTCCAGCAGGAGTTTCAAGCGGAGAGAATCTCGAATTTGCGTTCGCGGTCGGCGGCAAAGGCCAGACAGGCGCGGATGCCGGATTCGCGCAAGAGAGGAAAGTCGGCCAGAATCTCGGACTCGGTCATGCCGGAGGCCAGATAATCGAGCACATCATAGAAGGTGATGCGCAGGCCGCGAATGCAGGGCTTGCCGCTCCGCTTGCCTGGTTCAATCGTGATGACGCTCGTCTAGTCCATGCGCTTTCAGGATAGGACAAAGGGAGCCTTGATGCAATCGAAAGATTCGCGCCGGCCCTACGGGACGGCGGGGTGAATGGGGGGACGCTGAAGACGGACCTGATTTCAACCGGCTTTTGGACAGGGCGCGAATACGGTTTGGCAGATAGAATCGGAGCAGCCATGAGTGAATTTACGCATTTGCATTTGCATACGGAGTACTCGCTGCTGGACGGGGCTTGCGACGTGACCAAGCTGGTTGACCGGGTGGCGGCGCTGGGACAGAAGTCTGTCGCGATGACCGACCACGGGAATATCTACGGAGCGGTGCACTTTTTTGCGGCGGCCAAGGCCAAGGGCGTCAAGCCGATTCTGGGCTGCGAGCTTTATATCTGCAAGAACGAAGACCACCGGATCGAGAGGATGGCGGGCGACGGCGACGAGAACAATCACCTGCTGGTGCTGGCGGAGAACGAAGAGGGCTACAGGAATCTGATCCGCATTACCTCGGAGGCCTCGCTGCACGGCTTCTATCGCAAGCCGCGGGTGAGCAAGAAATATCTGGCGGAGAACTCCAAAGGGCTGATTGGCTTCTCCGGCTGCCTGAGCGGCGAGCTGTGCGAGGAGCTGCTGGCCGGGCGCTACGAACGAGCAAAGAGTGTTGCGCAGCAGTATGAAGACATCTTCGGCAAGGGGAATTTCTTTCTCGAAATTCAAGACCAGGGGCTCGAGCAGGAGAAGCAGATCCAGGAGGCGCTCTTCCGGATGGAGCGCGAGTCCGGCATTCCCATGGTGATGACGAACGACTCGCATTACCTGTGCGGCGAGGACTCGCACGCGCACGACGTGATGCTGTGCGTGCAGACGGGCGCGAAGATTCACGATCGCGAGCGCTTCCGGTTTGATTCCGATCAGTTCTTTGTGAAAAGCGCGGAGGAGATGGAGCGAATCTTTCCGGATTCTCCGGCGGTGATGCAGCGGACGATGGAGATCGCCGAGCGGTGTAACTTGAAACTGAATCCTGTCGAAAATCCGTTTCCGGAGTTTGCCGTGCCGGCAGGGCACTCGATCGACAGCTACTTCGAGCAGGTCTGCAGGGAGGGATTCAAGAAGCGTCTGGAGACGGGCGTGGCCGCGCTGCGGGCGCGGGGCGTGCTGCGGGCAACGCTGGACGAGTATCAGGCTCGGCTGGAGTACGAGCTGGGCATCATCAAGCAGATGAAGTACTCCGGCTACTTTCTGATTGTGTGGGACTTTATCAAGTATGCGCGGGATCATGGAATTCCGGTAGGCCCGGGGCGCGGCTCGGGCGCGGGGTCGCTGGTGGCGTATGCGATGGAGATCACCAATATCGATCCGCTGCAGAACTCGCTGCTCTTTGAGCGGTTTCTGAATCCGGAGCGGGTCTCGATGCCGGATATCGACGTGGACTTCTGCCAGAACCGTCGGGGCGAGGTGATTGAATATGTGACGCGCAAGTACGGGCGCGAGCAGGTGGCGCAGATTATCACATTTAATACCATGGCAGCCAAGGGTTCGATCAAGGATTGCGGACGGGCGATGGATATGCCATACGGCGATGTAGATCGCATCGCCAAGCTGGTTCCGCCCACTGTTGGCATAACGCTTGATGAGGCGCTTGAGGCGGGCTCAGAACTGCGCAAGGCCTATGACGCTGAGCCGCAAGTGAAGGAACTGATTGATACGGCCAAGAAGCTGGAAGGGCTGGTGCGCGGGTCGGGGGTTCATGCGTCGGCGGTGGTGATTGCGCCGCGCCCTCTGACTGAGTTAGCACCGCTGGCCAAGACCAAGAACGACGAAATTGTGATTGCCTATGATATGAAGGCCGTGGAGAAACTTGGCCTGCTGAAGATGGATTTTCTGGGATTGGCGACACTGACGGTGATCGACGACTGCTTGAAGCTGATTGAGAGCACGCGCGGCGAACGGGTGGAGATCGAGGCGATTCCGCTGGACGATGAGGAGACGTATAAGAAAGTTTTTCAAGCGGCGCTGACTTCAGGAGTCTTTCAGTTTGAGTCGAATGGAATGCGGGATATGCTGAGGCGTTACAAGCCGGACAAGATCGAGGATCTGACGGCGCTGACGGCGCTGTTCCGCCCCGGGCCGATCCAGGGCGGAATGACGGACGACTTTATCGAGCGCAAATGGGGGCGGCGCAAGGTGGAGTATATGCTGCCGCAGATGGAGCCGGTGCTGAAGGAGACGCTGGGCGTTATCGTTTACCAGGAACAGGTGATGCAGATCGCCAACGTGCTGGCCAGTTACTCACTGGGCGAAGCCGACCTGCTCAGGCGCGCGATGGGCAAGAAGAAGCCGGAGGAGATGGCCAAGCAGCGGGACCGATTTATGAGCGGAGCCGAGGCTCTGGGGCATCCGAAGGGCACGGCGGGCGAAGTCTTTGACCAGATGGAGAAGTTCGCCGGTTATGGATTCAACAAGTCGCACTCGGCGGCCTATGGTCTGGTGAGTTATCAAACGGCTTACTTGAAGACGCATTATCCGGTGGAGTTCATGGCCGCGCTGCTGACTTCAGAGACCTCGAAGCCGGAGAATGTGGTGAAGTATATCGGCGAGTGCAAGGAGATGGGCATTCGCGTGGCGCCGCCGGACGTGCAGACCTCGGGGGCGCAATTTACGCCGCTGGTGACGCCGGAGGGCGAGGCGATCCGCTTTGGGCTGGCGGCGGTGAAGAACGTGGGCGGGAATGCGATCGAGTCGATCATGAAGGCGCGCACGGAGGCGGGCGGAAAATTTACCAGCTTCTGGGAGTTCTGCGAGAAGGTCGATCTCAGGGTGATGAACAAGCGGGTGATCGAGTCGTTGATCAAGGCCGGGGCGCTGGACTCGCTGGGCAAGCGGGCGGCGCTGATGGGAGCCGTGGACAAGGCAATGGAACGGGCGCAGAAGGCGCAGCGCGACCTGGCGCAGGGGCAGAGCGGGTTGTTCGGCATCTTCGACGAAGGCCCGAAGAAGACGCAGAGCGACGACCTGCCGCGGGTGGCCGAGTGGGAGGAGAATGAACGGCTGGCCAATGAGAAAGAGGTGCTGGGCTTCTTCGTCTCCGGGCATCCGCTGGACAAGTACGCCGAGAAGCTGCGGAATCTGACCGGGGTGATTCCCGTCTCCGAAGCACTGGAGCGCAAGCCGCCGGAGAAGAGCTGGGGGCGGCAGACCGATCCGGCGGACGAGATTCTGGTCGCGGGTATGATTTTGGGCTTGCGCGTGCAGAAGACCAAGCGCGAAGGCAAGCTCTACGCGCAGGCGGCGCTGGAGGATGCGACGGGCAAGATCGAGCTGGTCTGCTTTCCGCGGGATTACGAGCGGCTGGCAGGAGCGTTGAAGATGGAGGCGCCAGTGCTACTGCGGGGAACGCTGACGGGCGAAGAGGATGCCGCGCCGAAGATCGCCGTGAGCGCGATTCTTTCGCTGGACGAGGTGCAGGTGAAGCTGCCGACGGGGATCAGGATTCGCATCAATTTGGAGCGGGCGACCGAGGAGATGCTCGTGGGATTGAAGAGCGCCGCCGAGGCCGCGCCGGGGCCGGGCAAGGTGATGCTGCACTTGGAAAAGAAGGGCGAGTACACGGTGATTCTGGAGCCGGAGGGGATGAGCGTGGCGGCGGATCGCGGCTGGGTGGAGCGGGTCGAAGAGCTGGTGGGACGGGGATCTGTGCAGGCGATGGGATAAATGCGGGGATCGGCCCGCAACCATGGCGGATTAATTCTCGTCGTTGCGTTGGGCGTGGTACGATGAATCGCCGAAGGAAAGGACCGGAAAACTTCTCATTCGCCATGAAAAAATCAATCTTCAATGCCCGTTTGCCTCTTGCTGCCGCGCTGTTCATCGCTTTGAATCTCTGCGCCGTTCGCGCGATTAGCCAGGAAAAGCCGGCCGGCAGTCAGGAAGAACCTGTCGTCACTCAGGAAAAGCCTTCCGCGACTAATGATGCGCCGCGCTATCGGGATGCGAGCCTTCCCATCCAGGACCGCGTAGCCGATCTGCTGGCGCGCATGACTCTTGAAGAGAAGGTGGAGCAACTGACCGGGGGCTGGGAGCGGCAGGCCCAGCTGATCGATCCGACGGGCACCTTTACCGACGAGCAGGCGAGAAAGATCCTGACCAACGAGTGGGGCAATGAGCTGAAGTTTACCCCGCGCCAGGCGGCGATTCTGCGCAACGCGGTGCAGCGCTACCAGCGGGAGAAGACGCGGCTGGGGATTCCGGTGGTCTTCCACGGCGAGGCGCTGCACGGCTACATGGAGTACGGCAGCACGAGCTTTCCGCAGGCGCTGGGCCTGGCCAGCACATGGGACCCGGCGCTGGTGAAGCGCATCTTTACCGCGATAGGCGACGAGGCCGGATCGCGCGGCTCGGGGCAGGTCTTTTCGCCGGTGCTGGATCTGGCGCGCGATCCGCGCTGGGGACGGACGGAGGAGACCTACGGCGAAGATCCTTATCTTGTCTCGCGCATGGGCGTGGCAGCCATCGAGGGCTTGCAGGGAGATTCATTTCTGATCGACCGCCATCATGTGATGGCTACGGCCAAGCACTTTGCCGTGCATGGGCAGCCGGAGGGGGGGACGAATACGGCTCCGGGCAACTACTCGGAGCGGATCATCCGCGAGAACTTCCTGATTCCCTTTCAGGCCGCCGTTGAGGAGGCGCGCGTGGGCAGCGTGATGGCCTCGTATAACGAGATCGACGGCGTTCCCTCGCACATCAATCACTGGCTGCTCAATCGCGTGCTGCGCCAGGAGTGGGGCTTCAACGGCACCATCATCTCCGACGGCAGCGGATTGCAGATGCTCGTCGATACGCATCATGTGGCGGCCAACAAGGCGGATGCCGCACGGCTGGCGCTCAGCGCGGGGGTGGACTACGACCTCTCGGACGGCTCGGTCTATCGCACGCTGACGGAGCTGGTAAGGGCAGGCGTAGTGCCGGAGAGCGAGGTGGACCGGGCCGTTGGCTATGTGCTGGCCACCAAGTTCCGGCGGGGACTCTTTGAGAATCCGTACGTGGACCCGGATAATGCCGAGCGGGTGAACAACAGCGCGGAGCATCGCAAGCTGGCCATTGAGGCGGCGCGCAAGGCTGTGGTGCTGCTGAAGAACGAGAAGAACCTGCTGCCGCTGGATCTGAGCAAATTGAAGACCATCGCAGTGATCGGGCCGAATGCGGCCGATGTGCATCTGGGCGGCTACAGTCGCGATCCGGGCTACGGCGTGAGCATCTTGGACGGCATCCGCGCGCGGGTGGGCAACAAGGCGACGGTGCACTACGCGGAGGGATGCAAGATTACCAACGCGCCGCAGGGCTTCCGCGGCTGGTGGACGGACAACGCGGAACTGATCGATCCGCAGACGCAGACGGCATCGATCGAGGCGGCGGTGGATGTGGCGCGCAAGGCGCAGGTGGCGATTCTGGTGGTGGGCGAGAACGAGAGCACCAACCGCGAGGCGTGGTCGGAGTCGCATCGCGGAGACCGCGACTCGCTGGATCTGCTGGGCGCGCAGAACGATCTGGTGAAGGCCGTGGTGGAGACGGGAACGCCGACGATTGTGCTGCTGATCAACGGGCGGCCTCTCTCCATCAACTATATTGCCGAAAAAGTCCCGGCGATTCTGGAGGGATGGTACCTGGGCGAGGAGGGCGGGACGGGCGCGGCGGCGGTGATCTTTGGCGATGCCAATCCCGGAGGCAAGCTGCCGATCAGCTTCCCGCGCTCGGTGGGTGACCTGCCGGACTACTACAATCACAAGCCTTCGGCCAACCGCAGTTACGCCTTCAGCACGCGCCAGCCGCTATTCGCCTTCGGATCTGGATTGAGCTACACGAGCTTCAGCTTCGATCATCTGCGCGTGGAGCCGGAGCGGATCAACGTGGCCGGCAAGGCGAAGGTGAGCGTGGAGATTACGAATACCGGCGCGCGCGCAGGCGACGAGGTGGCACAACTGTATCTGCATCAGAAGATCGCCTCGGTGACGCAGCCGGTGATGCAGTTGAAGGGCTTCGAGCGAATCGCGCTTGAGCCCGGCGAGAAGCGGACTGTGACATTCACGATTACGCCGGAGATGCTGTCGATCCTGAATACAGAGATGCAGCGCGTGGTGGAGCCGGGAGTCTTTGAACTGATGGTGGGCCCCAGTTCCGACCGGACGAAGACGGTGCGCCTGATGGTGGGCGATGAGAGCGGAGCAGGCGGGCGCGTGATGCCGAAGGCGCCGGCCGGCTCCGAATCGGGGGTGGTGAGCAGCTTCGACGAGGGCAAGATCGCCGCCAACTAAGGCTCATGGATGGGCGCCGGCGATCAGATGAACGGCGGCAAATCGACGGCCAAGCTGGAGGTCGTCGAGCCAGGCGCGAACAACAGCAAAGGAGCCTTGCAGGTGACGGGCGAGGTGGTGGCCGGTGCGCCCTTCGCATGGGCGGGGGCGATCTTCTTTGCCGGAGCCGGGCCGCAGCAGAGCGTGAACCTCTCCAGCAAGAAGACGATAGGCTTCTGGGCCAAGGGCGACGGCAAGAGCTATGCGCTGATTGTGCAGACCGAGGGGCATAACGGACAGACCACAGAACTGCCGACGATGAAAAGCTTCGTTGCCGGACCGGAGTGGAAGCAGTACGAATTTCCCTTCTCGGCCTTCGATACCGACGGGAGCGACCTGACGGATCTGGGCTTTGTTTTGTGGAAGGAGCCGGCAAGTTCCAGTTCGAGATCGATCAACTGGATATCCAATAGCCGGGTACCGGATTAAGCCGCGTGCAGGTGGAGCATGGCGCGGCAGCGCTCGCCAAAGGTCGGCAGCTCGGGGCATTCGAAGTAGACCTGGCGATTAAGCGCCATCAGCATCTGCACGGCCTGCAAGGGCGCATTGCCGACATTCAATGCGCGGTCCTCATGCACGAACTCATCTGTAAGATATTCGATGGCATGGGCGAGCTTCTCGAGCGCGTGGCCGGCTTCGGGAGTGATGCGGCGGCGGCGATTGGGCCGTAAAGAGCCGCTCTGAACGGCCTGATGAGAGGCCTGAATCGAGAGTCCGGAGGTTGTGACGGCTGCCATACAGTTATCCTCACCCTGTTCTTCGGCATTGCGCGCCGAACTTTCAGATGACGAACGTACCGTTTCCCGTCAGCGTACGATCCATCATTGCGTACAATATTGGGAAGCGATGTGATTCAGATCACTTCGATGACGGACCATCTGCCCTGACGATAAGCTGGGATGAAAAATAGAGTGTGAATTGGGCAGAGATTGGAATCAAGACGGTCGATGGATTCATGGACAATCTCTCACAGCAGCAGGAAATGATCGGCAAACTTTCTTGGCCGGTGATTGACTTGCCTTGACGGACGGCAGGCGGAAACCTAAGCTCGAAGCAGGAAGCAGCCGCTGGAGGCCATGATGGGGAATGGCTGAGGCGGGTTCACTCTCCCCGGATGAACAGGAGGCACAGATGATTCCTTATCACTGGCAATACCTTCCGTTGCTGCTGCAGATACTGGCCGCCTTTGGACTTGGCGCGGTGATGGTTACAGCTTCGTGGTTTGTGGGCCGGCATCGCAATACGCCCACCAAGCTGGCCGCGTATGAGTGCGGGATCGAGGCCGTGGGCGATGCCCGGCAGCGCTTCAGCGTGCGCTTTTACATGGTGGCGGTGCTGTTCATTCTCTTCGACGTGGAGACGGTCTTCCTGATGCCCTGGGCGGTGATCTATCGCAGGCTGCCGCTGATCACGGGGAGCAGGTTCTTCGGATTCTGGGAGATGGCGGTCTACCTTGGCTTTGTGGCCGTGGGGCTGTTTTACATCGTGCGCAAGGGCATTCTGAACTGGAGCCGGGACAGGGCGGATCTTTAAACATGGCCGAATCTCTAATGAGCAAATTCGCTGTATTGCAGCGGCTGCCCGAGCATCCGGCGGTGCAGGCGATCATCGCTTGGAAGCCGGAGGCGCTTGTCGACGCAAAGTTCGACCGCGGCGAGCTGACGCTGACAATTGCCGCCGAACAGATTCGCACGGCGGCGGCGACGGTGCAGGCGGTCGGCTACAACTTCTTTGAGGATGTGACGGCGGTGGACTGGTTCCCTTCCTCGCCCCGCTTTCAGTTGAGCTATCACATTGTTTCTCACCGCTATAAGGAACGCATCCGGCTGCGGGTGATGGTGGAGGGAGAAAGCCCCGCGGTTGAGTCGATCACGCCAATCTGGCCAGCGGCGAATTTTTATGAGCGCGAGGTCTTTGACCTGTTTGGCATTCAATTTGAGGGCCATCCCAATCTTCGGCGGATTCTGCTGCCCGACGACGACGAGGGGCATCCGCTGCGCAAGGATTATCCGGTGGAGGGCTATCGATGACGGCAACCATTGGCTCACCCATCCTGGAAGCGGCTTCGGCCACGGGCTCTCATGACCAGCACATGGTGCTGAATATGGGCCCGCAGCATCCGTCGATGCACGGGGTTCTGCGCCTGGTGGTGGAGATCGACGGCGAGATCGTCGTCCGTCTTTATCCGGAGATCGGCTACCTGCACACGGGCATTGAGAAGACCTGCGAGGCCAAGTTTTACCAACAAGTGGTCCCGCTGACCGACCGCATCGACTACCTGAGCCCAATGGCCAACAACCTCTGTTACAGCTTGGCCGTGGAGCGGCTGCTGGGGCTGGAGATTCCCGCCAAAGCGCAGTGGCTGCGGGTGCTGTTGGCCGAGCTGACCCGTCTGAACTCGCATCTGGTCTGGCTGGGCACGCACGCGATGGATATCGGTGCGCTGACGGTCTTTCTCTACTGCTTTCGCGAGCGCGAGGAGATTCTGCGCATCTTCGAGGGGCTGAGCGGGCAACGCATGATGACCAGCTACATCCGCATCGGTGGGCTGGCGATGGAGCCGCCGCTGGATTTTTACGCGCGCGTGCAGGGATTCATCCGCAGCTTTCCGGAAAAGATCGACGAATACTCGAACTTGTTGACGGGAAATCCAATCTTTCGCAACCGGCTGAAGGGCGTGGGCATCTTATCTGCAACGGATGCGATTGCACTGGGAGTGACGGGGCCGAATATGCGCGGCTCGGGGGTCGATTTCGATCTGCGCAGAGATATGCCTTACTCGGGCTATGAGAACTTTCGCTTCCATGTGCCGATTGCGACCGAGGGCGACTGCTGGGCCAGGTACGAGATCCGGCTGATTGAGATGCGCGAGAGCGTGAAGATTATCCAGCAGGCGCTGGACGGAATGCCGGAGGGCGAGATCAAGGCCGATGCGCCGAAAATCGTACTGCCGGACCGGGAGAAGATGAAGACGCAGATGGAGGCGCTGATTCATCACTTCAAGATTGTGACCGAGGGCTTTGCCGTGCCGGCGGGCGAGGTGTATCAGGGGATTGAATCGCCGCGCGGGCAGATGGGGTATTACGTTGTGAGCGACGGCACGGCCAAGCCGTATCGCGTGCATATGCGCAATCCGTCGTTTGCTACGCTGCAGGCGCTGGAGACGATGTGCGCGGGAAGGATGATCGCCGACGTGGTGGCTGTGGTGGGTTCGATTGATATTGTGTTGGGCGAAATCGACCGATGAGAGGGAGGGCGATTGGTAAATTACGCCAAACTGGCAACACTGGCAAAGATGAAACAGGAGGCCGACAGAACGGCCATCGACAAGCAGAAACAGTTAAGGGTTGTGGACCCGTGCGCATTCTTCGAGAAGGTCAAGGCGCACGTGATGGAGGAGATGAACAAGGCCAACGCGGAGCTGCGCAAGAGGGGCGCGGCAACCTTTGACAGGAACTTTCTTCCCGGCTTCTCCGATGAGCTATTTTTGACTTACGGCACGGACTCGCTCTGCCGTGTTGGGCTTGGCGTCAGAGGCGGAGGCTGCCGAGTGACGGCCATCATCAGCGGACCGCCGAATGGTTACGAATTGGCGCGCAAGGAGTATCTGTGCAACCAGGATCTATCCTGCCACGAGCCGCCGAAAGCTGGAGCGGATGAGTCGCTGGAAGGAATGTGCCCGGAGGAGATAGCCGTGGATGTGATCTCAGGGATTATGCGGGGAGGTTTCGACTGAGTTATGCACAAGAGGAGGCGCTGGGGGAGCATTTATCGGGCCAATTTTCTGGATTTCAGCCTTTTTAGCCAGCTACAATTATGTTACTCCGGAGTAGATTGAACTGCGAAAGTGAGGTACGTACGTGTTTGACTATGCAATTCTTGCGGACACGGCAAAGTTAACGCACGACTCCAACAGGCTGGCCGCTGTTGGCCATGGTAATTTGAAGGCTTGCGCCTATGCATTTTTCGATCAAGTGAAGAACAACGTCTTCAAGGAAATGGAGACGGCAAATGTTGAATTGCGCAAAAGGAAGGCTTCCTTAATCGAACGGAATCATTTGCCTGCCTTCGATGGAGAGATCTTTCTCACCTATGCGACCCACCTGCTTTGCAGGGTCAGGCTTGAGCTGCGCGGAGGCAGGTATCGGATTGCGGCCGTCATCAGCGGCCCCCCGAATGGAATGGATCTGTCGCGCAAGGAGTATCCCTGCAACATCGATGGGCACACGGAGCACGCGGATCGCGAGGAGACAAGGTATCACCCGGCGATTGGAAACACACCGGAGCAAATTGCGGTGGAAATAGTCTGCGGCATTCTTCGCGGTGAGTTTCTGTAAGATGCGGCTGTACGGTGAGCGTCGCGGCGTATGCACCGCTCGCTTCCTGCTTTGCAGAACCGCACCGCGATTGACCGGTTGAAGCGCAGAGGTCGGGACAGGGCGTAGATCGGCTAAAAGCAGAGGCGGAGAAGCGAGGCATGGGCGCGGGAGAGATGCGATGAGCGGCGAATCGATGAGTGTCTTTTCTCCCCGGCTGGCGGCTCGGCTGGACGCGCTGGTGGGCAAATACCCAGTGCGCCGCTCGGCGCTGGTTCCGATGCTGCTTTACGCGCAGGATGAGGTGGGCTACCTCTCCGACGCAGTGATTGCCGAGGTGGCCGCGCGCGTCGGCATTACTGAGTTAGATGTGCGCAACGTGGCGAGTTACTACTCGATGCTGCGCTTCAAGCCCGCGGGAAAATATAACATACAAGTCTGCACGAATATCAGCTGCATGCTGCGCGGCGGCTACCAGATCTACGAAGAGTTTCAGGCGGAGCTGGGCGTCGGAGACAAGGGCGTGACGGCGGACGGAGTCTTCTCGCTCGAAGAGGTCGAGTGTATCGGCGCCTGCGCATGGGCGCCGGCGATCGAGGTCAACTACGACTTTCACCATCAGCTCACTCCCGCGCAGGTTCCTCAGATTATCGCCAGCTATCGCGACAAGCCGAAGACAAAGGTTGCTCTGCCCGCGCTCGTCTCTCATCCCGATGAGGTGAAGATCGTCTCGCGGCGCTTCGGCCAAGGCGCGGCAAAGATCGACAAGTACATCCAGCTCGGCGGCTATGAGGCGGCGAAGAAATGTTTGGCTGAAGGCTCCGAGTGGATCATCAATGAGATGAAGGCGTCGGGGCTGCGCGGGCGCGGCGGCGCGGGCTTTCCGACGGGATTGAAGTGGTCGTTCGTGCCCAAGCAATCGGCCAAGCCAAAATATGTTTTAGTCAATGGCGACGAGAGCGAGCCGGGAACCTGCAAGGATCACCTGATCTTTTTGCACGATCCGCACGCGGTGATTGAAGGAACGATCATTGCGGGTCTGGCCATCGGCGCCAAGACGGGCTTTATTTATTTGCGCGGCGAATACAGATATCTTCTGGAGATCATGGAGAAGGCCGTGGCCGATGCTTACGCCAAGGGCTTTCTGGGCACGCACATCTTCGGAAGCGAGACGGAATTCCAGATCATTACGCAGACCGGCGCGGGCGCGTATGAGGTCGGCGAAGAGTCGGCGCTGATGGAGTCACTGGAAGGCAAGCGAGGCGTGCCGCGCATCAAGCCTCCCTTCCCTGCCGTAGTCGGCCTCTACGGCGGACCGACGGTGATTAACAACGCAGAGACCATTGCAACTGTCCCGCAAGTGATTGCGATGGGCTCGGCGGCCTTTGCCGAGGTGGGCTCAGTGCGCAACGGCGGGACGCGCTTGTTTGGCATCAGCGGCCACGTCGAGCGGCCTGGGGTTTACGAGCTGCCGATGGGCTACAACCTCAAAAAGATGATTTACGAAGTTGCGGGCGGCGTGCGCGGCGGGCGCGGACTGAAGGCGGTCGTTCCCGGCGGCTCTTCTACGCCGGTCCTGCTGCCCGAAGAGATCGACATCGGCATGGACTTCGACCAGGTGGGCAAGGCCGGATCGATGCTTGGCTCCGGCGGCGTAGTGGTCATCGACGACCAGACCTGCATCGTCGAGTTTGCGCTGCGCACCATCAGCTTTTATCAGCATGAAAGCTGCGGCTGGTGCATCCCCTGCCGCGAAGGAACCGACTGGCTGAAGAAATCGCTGACCCGCTTCCATGCGGGCTTCGGCGAGCGCAAGGACATCGATAACATTCAGTACCTGGCCGAGAACATGATGGGCCGGACCTTCTGCCCGCTGGGCGACGCGGCGGCGATGCCGATTCTGGGCTTCGTGAAAAAATTCCGCAAGGAGTTCGAGGAGCATTTGGGCGGGAGGGCTTGTCCGTTTGCTAAGCATTTGGATTTGGCTGTTGTATAACATCTTGGTTCCGATGCAAAAGAAATATGTCTTGACAACATCACATTTCATTTCAAACGAGCCGAGATATGTGTTTACCCGATGAAAGTGATTAGTTTCAGAAACTTGAAATGGTCGATTTCGTTTACTTTCTCGTTATTTGTCGGAATTTTGTATGAATGATTCGCGCTACTCTTCATTGCAGCTTCTAAGGAGAGGCTAAATATGAATGATCGTCCCAAAACGCCCTTTGAGTTGGCAGCAGAAATGCTGCCTAAGACCAATCCCCGCGAGATGCTTGAGAAACGTGAGAAGGATCTCCACCGCTTCCTAAGCAAAAATGAGATCGACTTGACTAAGCGGCCGAAATAGCTCCCGACAACCCTGTTTGTCGTATTAGACGGGCAGGTTCCCCAGATCAAGATTTTGAGACCTGGGGATTGATGAAGTAGGCAGGATTGAAAGTAAGTTGCGGTTCGTGGTTTCTCACCCATTTCGCAAAGAACGCGAAATGGATGGGGCACCCAGAGTTTTTGGCGGGATAGGCGAAAAGCAAACGCGGGTCCTTCGACTCGCTTCGCTCGCTCAGGATGACAAGGTTTTTGAGGATGAAAGATTTTTGGGGAATGAAGGGTACGGGCTTTAGCCCGTACATTGAAGACTGAGTAAGATGTGGGCTTTAGCCCCTGAGGGAATCTTTCGATAGAGTTTCCATTCCCTCGGCGGCTAAAGCCGGAGATCAAAATCGACTCTGAATGTACGGGCTAAAGCCCGTACCCTTCAAGGCAAACAGAACGATTTACACAGTATTGGTAGCATGAGTAATGGCCGGGACCTACGAATGGCAGACGTAACCTTCATTGTCGATGGAAAGACGCTGACGGCTCCCGCGGGGACGCTGCTGATTGACGCTTGCCGCAAGGCGGGGATCGAGATTCCGGCCTTCTGCTACTACCCCGGCCTCAGCCTGCAAGCCGCCTGCCGGATGTGCGTGGTGCGTCAGGAGAAAGTTCCCAAACTGCAAACCGCCTGCACCACGACCGTGGCAGAGGGACAAGTCTTCGTCACCGAGTCCGACGAGATCGCCCAGGCGCGCAAGGCGACGCTTGAAATTTTGTTGGGCAATCATCCTCTCGACTGCCCGGTCTGCGACGCCGGCGGCGAGTGCGAGTTGCAGGACATGACCTTCAAGTACGGCGCGGGCGAGAGCCTCTACGCCGAGGCCAAACAACATCGAGAGGAACAGCAGTGGTCGCCCGCGGTTTACTTTGACCGGCCACGCTGCATTCTTTGTTACAGGTGCGTACGCGTCTGCGGCGAAGGGATGGACGTGTGGGCGCTGGGCGTCGAGGGGCGCGGCGTGAGCTCGTCGATTGCGCCGAATGGACGCGATCATCTGGACTGCGAACAGTGCGGAATGTGCATCGACATCTGCCCGGTCGGCGCTCTGACCAGCGGCAGTTATCGCTACAAGACGCGGCCCTGGGAGATGAACCACGTGGCGACGACCTGCACGCATTGCGCGGACGGCTGCAAGGTGACGCTGGGCGTGCGGCAGGTGAACGACGGCTCTGAGATTGTGCGCGCCGACAATCGCGACAAGAGCGGCATCAATGGGGACTTTCTCTGCGCCAAGGGACGATTTGGATTTGATTTTGTGGAGAGCGCGGAACGGTTGACCAAGCCGCTGGTGCGCAATAGCGACGGCGAGCTGGTGGAAGCGACATGGGAGCAGGCGCTGCGGCTGGCGGCGGGCAAGTTGAAAGAGGTGCGCGAGACGCGCGGCGGCGCGGCGATCGGCGTGGTGGGATCGAATCGGACGACAAATGAAGAGAATTACCTCTTGCAGAAGTTTGCGCGGACAGTACTTGAGACGAACAATATCGATCATGAGCGGACGGCGGATTACGCGGCCTTTGCGCGGGCGCTGGCTGGGCACGCGGGCAAGGCGGCCAGTATGCGCGAGGCAGCGACTGCGCCCGCGATTCTGCTGATCGGCGGCAATCCGACGGAGGAGCATCCGCTGCTCGGGTGGAATCTGCGGACCAATGTGCGGCTGAACCGCGGGCGGCTTTACGTCGCCAACACGAATGCGATCAAGCTGGAGCGCATGGCCGCGGCTACGTTGCGACTGGCCAGCGATGGCTACGCGACACTGGCGGCGTTGCTGGAGCAGGGCAAGTCGGATTTCAGCAAGGCAGTGCAGTCCGAGGAGTCGCTGCTGGTGATCCTCGGGGCGGAGTTGAGCGGCGCGCAGATTGCGGAGCTTGTCGAGTGGGGGTTGAAGCGCGGCCCCAGTTTGGATTCTGTTCGGTTTGCGCTGCTCGGCGGCTATGTAAACTCGCGCGGCGCGGCGGATATGGGGCTGCTGCCCGATCAGCTTCCGGGCTATGTGCCGGTGACGGCTGCGGGCGCATTCGCCGAGTATGCGGGAATGCCCGCGACACCGGGCAAGACGCTGACGGAGTTGATGGTGGCCGCGAACAAGGGTGAGCTGGGCGCGCTGCTGGTGACGGGCGCCAATCCGGTGAAGGCCTTCAGCATGGATAAGGATGCGCTGAAGAACTCGTTTGTCATTGTCGCGGATCTTTTTCTGACTGAGACCGCTGCGTTGGCTGATGTGGTCTTTCCCACTGCGAGCCTCTACGAGAAGAGCGGCACGGTGACCAACACCTTCGGCGATGTGCAACTGGTGAAGAAGGCCGCCGACCATGCGGGAGTGAAGCCGGAGTTCGAGATTCTGGTGCGCCTGGCCGGAGCGATGGGTGTGGATGTGAAGACGCTGGTTCCCTTTGGAAAGAACGGCACGACCGCAGATCTGGGGCAATCGCGCGGCGCGCAGGCCGGCGAGGCGGATCGTCACGCGGTGTGGCTGGCGGCGAACAATCTGGAACCGAAGATGAGTCCCTTCGATCCGCTGGCGGTGTTGGACGAGATTGCACGGCTAGTTCCGGGATACGCGCTGGACCGCGTGAATCTGTTGAGTGGGAATGATGTGCCGAGCGAGCTTGGGTTTGTGCCGGTTACGGCGCTGAGCGAGCCAGGCAAGATCACCCCTGTGCAGGATGGATTGTTTAGCTCGGGAACGTTGGGTGAGCATAGCGCTGCGCTGAAGCAACTGAAAGAACATCAGGCTCGCTATGGCGGGTTGAAGGTGTTGCGGAAATCGCGAGAGATGTAACCGCAGGTCCTTCGACTCGCGTTGCTCGCTCAGGATGACAGATCATTTTTTTGATGCTCAGGATAACCGGATTGTTGGAAGAGGCTGAAGACCAGTGACGATTTTGCAATTCATTTTGTGGAGCGTGCTGAAGGTGGCGGTGGTGACGGTGGTGCTGCTGCTGGCCGTCGCCTACACCGTGCTGCTGGAACGCAAGCTCGTGGGGCGCATCCAGAATCGCTGGGGGCCGACGCGCGTGGGGCCGTTTGGCCTTTTGCAGCCGCTGGTGGACGGCGCGAAATCGTTTCTCAAAGAGGACATCATTCCGACCGGAGTCTATCGCCCGCTCTATTTGATTGCGCCGATCATCGCACTGGGCTGCGCGCTGCTCTCGATAGCCGTGGTTCCCTTCGGCGAGCCGGTATCGATTGCCGGCAGCCCGCCGCTTTTTCAGATTGCCGACATCAATATTGGTCTGCTGGTGATTCTCGGCGTGACATCGATCGGCGTTTACGGCATCGCGCTGGCGGGTTGGTCATCGAATAATAAGTACTCACTTCTGGGCTCGCTGCGCTCTTCGGCGCAGTTGGTGAGCTATGAGCTGGCGCTGGGGCTTTCGCTGGTGGGCGTGGTGATGAGGGCCGGATCGCTGAATCTGCGAGTGATTGTGGAGCAGCAGGCGAAGCAAGGAATGCTGACCTGGAATCTCTTTGGCGGAATGCAGTTCGTCGCCTTCTTCATTTATTTGATGGCGGCTTACGCGGAGACCAATCGCTCGCCCTTCGATCTGCCGGAGGCCGAATCTGAACTGACCGGCGGCTATCACACCGAGTACAGTTCGATGAAGTTTGCCATGTTCTTCATGGCCGAATATGCCAACATGATTACAGTGGGTTGCGTGGCGACGCTGCTGTTTCTGGGCGGCTGGACGAGCCCCTTCGGCGATTTGATTCCGCCGTCAGATAATCTTTTTTTCGATGCGGGTTTTTCGATCTTCTGGTTTGTCTTCAAGGTATTTTCTTTTCTCTTTTTGTATGTGTGGGTGCGGGGGACGCTGCCGCGCTTCCGCTATGACCAACTGATGAACTTCGGCTGGCGCTGGTTGATGCCGCTGGCGATCGCAAACATTGTGGCCACAAGTTTGTGGCTTGCCTATCGGTGATTCGATGCACCTGATTGTGTTTTTCATCTTTGCCGGATTCTGCCTTGCCGGGGCGATCAACTTGCTCCTGCAATCGCATCCCATTAACAGCGCCTTGTCGCTGATTGTGGTGATGGTCTCGCTGGCTGTGCTTTATCTGTTGCTGGGCGCGGAGTTTTTGGCGATTGCGCAGGTGATCGTCTACGCCGGAGCGATCATGGTGCTGTTCACCTTTGTGGTGATGCTGCTGAATGCGGGGCGCGAGGCGCGCACGCTGGGCAGCAAGGCGGCGCTGCGTGTGGGCCTTCCCGCGGTGGTTGCGATTCTGGCTTTGATGGCGACCGTGATATTGAAGGCGCAGGGATTGGGCGCGGCGCGGCTGAGCGATGGACTTACTGACGTGAAGGGACAAACCAACCTCGATCAACTGGGCACAGTTCTCTTCACCAAGCTGCTGCTGCCCTTCGAGGTGACATCGGTTCTGATACTGATTGCGATACTCGGCGCGGTGGCATTGGCTAGCCACGAAAATCAGGGAACAGGGAACAGGGAACAGGGAACAGCGGAAAGGACGGGCGAAGAATGAGTGCTTTCTTTCAGCAGGAAGTTCCGCTTTCTTGGTACCTTTTGTTGAGCGCGGTGTTGTTTTCGCTGGGCGTGGTGGGCTTTTTGATCAAGCGCAATCTGATTACCGTCTTCATGTCGATTGAGCTGATGCTGAACGGCGTCAATCTTTCGTTTGTCACCTTTGCGCAACAGTGGCACGCGGTGAAGGGGCAGATCTTCGTCTTCTTCGTGATGATGGTGGCCGCGGCTGAGGCTGCCGTGGGATTGGCCATCATCATTGCCGTCTTCCGCGCCCGCGCAACCCTCGACGTCGACCGCATCGACCGGATGAAACTATGAATTTTTCTTTGCATCTCTGGCTGATTCCGCTGTTGCCTTTCGCGGGGTTCCTCATCAATGGAATCCTGGGACGGCGGCTGCCTAAGTGGCTGGTCACGACGGTCGCATTGCTTGCACCGTTGGCGGCGTTCGCGGTAGTGTTTGTCGCGGTACTAAGTCTTCTCGGTCCTAAAGATGGAGCTAGTCCATTCCCATTTATTGAAACCTGCCCGCTGCCCTGGATCAATGCTGGCCTGCTGCACATCGACTTCAGCTTCGTCCTCGATCAGCTTTCGCTGGTGATGCTGCTGGTGGTCACCGGCGTCGGCTTCCTGATTCACGTTTACTCCGTCGGCTATATGAGTGACGACGAAGGCTACGCGCGGTACTTCTCGTACTTGAATCTTTTTCTGTTCTTCATGACCGTGCTGGTGCTGGCCGGTAATGCGCTGGTGATGTTTGTGGGCTGGGAGGGCGTGGGACTGGCGTCGTACCTGCTGATCGGCTTCTACTTCCAGAAAAAATCGGCGGCGGATGCAGGCAAGAAGGCGTTCATCGTTAACCGCATCGGCGACTTCGGATTTTTGATTGCGATGTTTCTGCTGGTGGCCAACTTCGGCACGCTGAGCTTTACGGAGATTGCAACCAAGCTCGGACAGGACCCCGGATGGACTGGCGGCGTGGTCACGGTGATCGCGCTTTGTTTGCTGTTGGGCGCGGCTGGCAAGAGCGCGCAGTTGCCGCTCTACATCTGGCTGCCGGACGCGATGGAGGGGCCGACGCCGGTATCCGCGCTGATTCACGCGGCGACGATGGTGACGGCGGGCGTCTATATGGTGGCGCGGACGCACGTTTTATTTGATCACTCGCCCTTCGCGCTCGGCGTTGTGGCCACGGTCGGCGCGGCAACGGCGCTCTTTGCGGCGACGATTGCGCTGGTGCAGAACGACATCAAACGCGTGCTGGCTTACTCGACGATCTCGCAACTTGGCTATATGTTTCTGGGCTGCGGCGTGGCGGCGTACTCGGCGGCGATCTTCCATCTGATGACCCACGCCTTCTTCAAGGCGCTGCTCTTCCTGGCGGCGGGCGCGGTGATTCATTCGCTGGGCGGCGAACAGGATCTGCGCAAGATGGGCGGCCTCAGGCGGAAGCTGCCGGTGACCTTTGCGGTCACAACAGTCGGCGTTCTGGCCATCGCAGGAATTTTTCCCTTTGCCGGATTCTTTTCCAAAGATGCGATCCTGTATGCGGCGTTTAATCAGGGAATTTACGGAAAGATTCTCTACACTGTAGGCATTTTCACGGCGCTGTTGACGGCATTTTATATGGCGCGGTTATGGTACATGGCATTTCTAGGAGAATCCCGCAGCCCGCAGGGCCATGTGCATGAGAGTCCGTGGTCGATGCGCGGGCCGCTGATCGTTCTTGCGCTGCTTTCGATCTGCGGCGGATGGATTGGCATCGAACGTTTTGGCGCTTTTCTTGCGCCATCGGTGGGTGTGCGAGTGATGCAAGTGGGCGGCAATCCGCATATCGAGCTTTATCTGAGCATCTTTGCCGTGCTTGTCGCGCTGGAGGGTTGCCTGATCGCGGACAAGTATTATCGGCGCAAGCCGGAGCGTCCGGCGCGGCTGGCCGAGAATCATCCCTTCGCTTACAGGCTGCTGGCGAGCAAGTATTTTGTGGACGAGTTTTATGGCGCGGCGGTGGTCAAGCCGCTGCTTGGCTTCTCGAAGGTCTTTCTGGAGTGGGTCGTCGATGTGGGCATCCTGGGCGGCGCGGCGTGGCTGCTGGGCGGCACGGCGACCCTTGCGGGAGCGATCTTGCAGCGCTGGCAGTCGGGCAATCTGCGCTCGTATGCGGCATGGCTGGCCGCAGGCGCGGCGGCAGTGCTGCTGTTTGTTCTGGTTCCGTGGACTTCGGTGCTGGCAAGTCTTCCGGCAATTCATCTTGGATTGGCGGGGCATTGAGAGTATGAACGAAATTAACAACTCGATTCTCACGTTGATCCTGCTCATGCCGCTGGTTGGAGCGCTGCTGGTCTTGCTTGTGCCTGACCGCGCCAAGCTACCGAACTGGATTGCGCTGGCGACGACGCTCGCCACCTTCGTGTTGACGCTGCACTTGCCTGCGCACTTCTCGCGCGCCGCGGATGCGCCACGCTTTCAGTTTGAAGTGAGCCGCCTGTGGATTGAGAAGCCGGCGATCTTCTATCACCTGGGCGTGGACGGGCTGAGCCTGTGGCTGGTGGTGCTGGTGGGGTTGCTTGCCCCCATCGGCGTAGTCGCCAGTTGGAACGCGATCAAAGAACGGCGCAAGATTTTCTTTGCGCTCTTCCTGGTGCAACAGACGGCGATGCTGGGCGTTTTCCTCTCGCTCGACTTGATGCTCTATTACGGCTTCTGGGAACTGTCGCTGGCGCCGATGGCGATCCTGATTGCAATGTATGGACGCAAGGACGGACCCAGGGCCGCGCTGAAGTTCTTCCTGTTTACGTTTATCCCTTCAGCACCGCTGCTGGTGGCGATTCTGTGGCTTTATGCGAAGACCGGCAGCTTCGATTTTGCGACGCTGCAGCTATGGGTCGCGAGCGGAGCGCTGCCGGCCGGACCACTCTGCTGGGTTGCGCTCGCGTTTCTCTTCGCCTTCGCGGTCAAAGTTCCGGTCTTCCCGCTGCATGGGTGGCTGGCGGACACCTTCAGCGAAGCGCCGGTGGCGCTGGCGATGGTGGTTGCCGGCAAGCTGGGCCTCTACTCGATGCTGCGCTTTCACATTGGCTTGTTTCCCGCGCAGGCGCGGGCCGTGGCTCCGCTGCTGGTGGGGCTGGCAGTCGTGGGCATTCTCTATGGAGCGTGCCTTGCGCTGGTGCAGAGCGATTTCTGGCGGCTGATGGCCTTTGCCGCGCTGAGTCATCTGAGCCTGATTACGCTGGGGATTTACGGGCTGACGCTGACGGGCTGGGAGGGCGCGGTTTACCAAATTCTCAAGCATGGCGTGGTGGACGGCGCGTTGTTCCTGCTGCTGGGCCTGCTCTATGAGCGCTACCAAACGAGCGAGATTGCGGCCTACGGCGGGTTGGCCGCGAAGCTGCCGCGCACGGCGACCTTCTTTGTCATCGCGACGCTGGGAATGATCGGGCTGCCGATCTTGGGCGGCTTTGTCGGCGAGTTCATGATTCTGCTGGGCACATTTACCGGCGTGAGCAAAGGCTGGGCGATGGCCGCGACGCTGGGCGTGATTCTGGGCGCGGCTTATATGCTGAGCCTGGTGCAGCGGATCTTCTATGGGCCGGAGAGCGGATTGGTTGCAGCGAAAGCTGCCGACGATTTGCGGCTGGGACAGCTAGCGGTGCTGGCGCCGCTGGTGGTGCTGATCTTTGCGATGGGCGTGGCGCCGATGCTGTGGCTGCGGACGATTGAGACGGGCGTGCATCCGCAAAGATTATCCACTTTATTTTATGGGGAGGGCGCGCGATGAATCCGGTTCCCGATCTCTATCGCATCCTTCCAGAGGTAGTGCTGACGCTGTCCGGCGTAGCGGTGATGCTGCTTGACGCTTCCCTGCCCTCCTATTGGGCGCGGCGTCCGCTGGGCTGGGTGGCGGCGATTGGAAGCACGCTGGCGTTGTGGGCGAGCTTGTGGCAGCTTTCACTGCCCGAGGGCACGGGATTTTCCGGCACCGTGGAGACGAGCGCCTTCACCGTCTTCTTCCATGTGCTGATCTGCGGCATTGTGCTGGTGACGCTGCTGCTCTCGCTGGATACGCTGCCCGAGGATAGCCACCATCAGGGCGAGTTCTATGCGCTTGTTGTCTTCGGCGCGGTGGGAATGTGCTTGTTGACCGCAGCGGTCGAACTGCTGCTGGTCTTTATCGCGCTGGAGATCTCATCGATTGCGACGTATGTGCTGGTCGGCTATCGCAAGCAGACGGCGCGCGGAGCCGAGGCGGCGATCAAATACTTTCTGCTCGGCTCCTTCGCAACGGCCTTTCTGCTTTACGGAATCGCGCTGATCTTTGGCGCAACCGGCACGACCGAGATTTACGCGATCGCCCAGGCCGTGCCCTTTGCCGTGAATCACGCGCTGATTCTGGCCGGACTCGGGCTGATGCTGGTGGGGATTCTCTTCAAGGTCTCGGCCGTGCCCTTTCACGTGTGGACGCCGGACGTGTATGAGGGCGCATCGTCGCCGGTGGTGGCGCTGATCTCGACTGCGCCCAAGGCCGCGGCCTTCGCGCTGCTGCTCAGGGTGATCTACGAGATGCTGCCCACGCTGCGCCCGGTCTGGTCGCCGCTGCTGTGGGTGGTGGCCGTGCTCTCGATGACCGTGGGCAACCTGGCCGCGCTGCGCCAGACGAATGTGAAGCGGATGCTGGCCTACTCGTCGATCGCCCATGCCGGATACCTGCTGGCCGCGCTGGCGGGTCTGGGCAACGAGGGCATCATGGCCGCGAGCTTCTACATTGCGGCCTACGCGGCGATGAACGTGGGCATCTTTGCCGTGATTACGCTGACCCAGGGCTACGACGAGAGGCGGCCGCTGATCGCCGATCTTCGCGGGCTCGTCTACCGCTCGCCGATGCTGGGCAGTTTGCTGATCTTCTTTCTTGCTTCGCTGATTGGCATTCCCTTTACCGGCGGATTCTTTGGCAAATTCATCTCCTTTTCGACGGCAATCGGCGGCGGAGCGATTTGGCTGGTGATGATTGGCGTGCTGAACTCCGGCCTGGCGGCGGCGTATTATCTGCGCCTGGCGCTGGTTGCCGCGCAACGTCCGGAGCAGGAGGTCAAAGAAACGATTGCCCCGCAGCAGGTGGGCATTGCGGTGGGCGCGGGGCTGCTGATGGCGGTTGCCGCGACGCTCGCGCTTGGGATACTACCGGGCACAGTACTGCGCGCGGCAGATGCGGGCGCACATACGCTCGAAGCGCCGCCGGCGGAGAATGCGCCCGTCAATCCGATGCTTCCGCAGTGAGAGCCCTGAATCGTATTCCCGTACTGTTCAGACCGGATGGAAGAGCGAATCAGGCGTGGCGGGCCTGCCACCGCTTGCGCGCCGCGGCAGATTCCTCTCGAGTAGGTTCTTGTAATAGCGCACGGCCAGGGCCAGAACCTGCCCGTTGATGTAGTGGTCGAGGACCCAGGCGCGCGCGGCCTGCCCCATGCGGCGCGAGCGCTCGGGATTGCCAAGCAGCTTCAAGACCGACTCCTGGATGGCGACCGGATAGCCGGGCGGGATCAGCAGGCCTGTCACTTCAGGAATGACCGCATCGCGGGAGCCAGTGGACAGGGTCGTGACCACGGGAATGCCGGTGGCCGCGGCCTCGAGAACGACATTGGGAAAGCCTTCGCGCCAGGTGGGCAGAACCATCACGTCCATGGCGCGATAGTAGGGCGCGGTGTCGGAGACGAAGCCAGTCATGTGAATCCGCGGGTTACTCTCGATGCGGGCGCGCAGAGTGCCGTCGAGCGCATCCTCGGCCGCGTCAAACCAACCCACCAGCAGCAGATGCGTACTGGGCCTTGCGGCGAGGATCGCGTCGAAGGCCTCGATCAACTCGGGCAGACCTTTGTCGCGGGTGAGACGGCCGACAAAGCCCACCACCTGCGCCTCGGGCGGAAGGCCAAGCCGGGCGCGCAGAGTGCTCGGACCCGGCGAGAAGCGCTCGACATCGACGCCGTTGCTGCTGCCGGAGCCCAGCAGGCAGAGCTTGCTCTCCGGCGCTAGACCGAGAGCGATGGCCTCATTGCGCAGGCTGTCGCTGTTGCAGAGCACGGAATGAGAACAGGCCGCGGCGATGCGCTCAGCGGCGAGCAGAAGGCGGCGCTTGAGCCCGGTGCAGGTCTCCAGCTTGAGGCCGCGCAGGAAGTAGATGCGCGCAGGCACCCGGCAGAGCATGGAGGCAATGGAGCCGAGCAGCCCGGCCTTGGGCGTGCTGAACTCGGTCATCTCCGGCTTGAGCCGGAAGAGCAGCCAACACAGGCGCAGCAGCGAAACTAGATCCGCCAGAGGAGAGATCTCCCGCTGCATGGGAATGGCGACAGCCTCGACGCCTTCCTGGGCCGCTGTGCGGGTCAGCAGCTCGCCGGGGCTGGAGACGAGCGTGACGCGAAAGCCTGCCTCGCGCAGCGTGCGCAAGCGGCCGCCCAGCACCAGGCAGGTTTGCGGGCTGGTGATGCCGACGACTATGTGGGGACGATGGACAGGAAATAACCGCTTGGGCGAAGGAATCGTCGAGGATGAAAAGCGGCTGCTCACACTCCAGAATGTGGGCAGATAGCGAGTGACCGCAATATGTATGCTGCGTTTGAACACGAGCCCCTCCCAAAAAGGACCTTCGCGTCCCAATACAGGACCAGAGCCAAGACGGCAATCCTCTGCCGCCGGGGTGGAAGACTGGATTGGTGACGCTGATGGAAAGCTGCTCGACGGATTCAGGAGCTAAAACTTGCGGACGCTCCAACGGGCCCCATGCCCCTGGCGCGTCCACCCCTTTTTCCGATTTCGCCGCCCTCCTCGTGACAACGCAGAGAGAAACCTGAAAAAAGGGGTCTCCCGCTTGAGAAAGCGATTCAGTACTCTCAGGAAACATTAGATGGGTTTAATTTGTCAAGAGGAAATATTCCTCAGGAAAAACGCGCATTAATAGCCGAGAATTTAGACAACTGCCGTATACTCGCAGAGACTCGGAGGTTTTCCACAGGCGATGCAACGCCGACCGAAAGTACTGTTACTAATTCCTCATCTTGGCGGCGGCGGGGCGGAGCGGGTGATTGAGCTGCTGGCGCGGGGCCTCTCGCTGGAGAAGTATGAGGTGCATCTGGGGCTGATCACGCAGGCGGAGAGCGGCGGAGCAAGCCTTCCTTCCAGGGTGCAGGTTCATGCGCTGGGCGCACGCCGGGTGCGTGCTGCAACTCGTCCGCTGTTGCGGCTGGTTCGCCGCGTCAAACCGGATCTGATTCTCTCCGGAATCTTTCATTTGAATTTTCTGGTGCTGCTGCTACGCCCATTCTTTCCGGCTGGGACGCGCGTACTGGTTCGCCAGAACAGCACCGCTTCCTCGGCTTTGAACTTCGGCGGGCTGCCTTGGTATACACGACTGCTCTACCGGCTGCTCTACCAGCGCGCGGAGAGAGTGATCTGCCAGACGCAGGCGATGGCTGCCGACCTTGCGCGGGAGCTTGGTGTGGATGAAGACCGGCTAGCGGTGCTGCCCAACCCGGTGGATGTTGAGGGGGTTCGCGGCTCCATCGGGCACGGGGCGTTACGGCAGGAGGATTCGGCTCCGCTACTGCTTGCCGTCGGACGGCTCTCGCGGGAGAAGGGCTTCGATCTGCTGCTGCGGGCGATGGCCGCGGTTCGTGGCGAGTATCCAGGCGTCTCGCTTGTGATTGCGGGGACGGGAGCGGAGGATGCGGCGCTGAAGGCCGATTGCCATGCGCTGGGGCTGGATGACATGGTACGCTTTGCCGGTTACCTTGCGCATCCCTGGCGGCTATTCCCGCAGGCCGCGCTCTTTGTGTTGCCCTCGCGCCATGAGGGCCTGCCCAATGCCCTGCTGGAGGCGGCAACTGCTGGATTGCCGATCGTCGCGATGCCGGCTTGCGAAGGGTTGACCGAGCTGCTGCGCGATCAGCCCGGAGTCTGGCTGGCAGCGGAGGTAACGGCCGAGGCGCTGGCCACTGCGCTACTGTCCGCGCTGTGCAAACTGCAACCGGGCGAGCGCTTTGCCCATCCCTTTGTCGATGCCTTCCGCTTCGACCGCGCGCTCCAGGCCTATGAGAGCCTGATCGATCAGACTCTTGCAGCAAAGCCGTGAGCCCGCGCCCAACTCAGGCCACTTCGGTTGCCGAGTGAGGCAGCAGCTTCCAACTCCAGTACCAGAGGAAAAGGAAAGTACTGACGGTCCAGAGCGAGGTGGCCAGCGCGATGCCCGCCACGCCCATCCAGCGCATCAGTACGAGATTCAGCACCACATCGAGCGCGAGATTGATTGCGCCGCAGTAGAAGATCAGATCGGTGCGGCGCAGCGCGACGAGAAAGCGGTAGAAGACCCGGCTGGAGACGAAGAAAGGAATCTGAATCGCGTACATGGCCAGCACCGGAGTGACCAGCGCCGTGTCCGCGGGTGAGAAGACGCCATGCTGGAAGGCAGTGCGTATCAGCCAGTGCGATCCGGCGATCAAGGCCAAGGCTATGGGCGTCGAGACCAGCGCTGTCAGACGCACCCAGGTGCGCAGCGTCTGGCGGCAGGCGGACCAATCTTCATGGGCGATCATGCGGGAAAAATGGGGGACAACAGCGGCCGAGACCGCGCCGGCCAGCAGCGTGATGACGACGCTGACAAAGCGATTGGCGTAGGCCAGCGCGGAGACGCTCCCCGCAGGCAGCATCGCCGCCATCGATTGATCGACCAGCAGGCCGCCTGAGGCCACCACGCCGCTGAGCAGCACGGGGCCATATTGGCGCGCCACCTCCCAAGTGGCCTCGGTTGCGCCGTGCCACCAGAGGCGAAAGCGATAGCCGCGCGTGTCCATCATCCAGGCGACGATTGCGGCGTGCACGAGCGCGCCCGTGAGCGTCGCATAGACCATTGCCCAGATGCCATATCGACCGCTCCAGAGCAGCGCGCCAAGGATGATCGCGACCGGCGTTGCAATGGGCGCGAGAGCGGGCAAGGCGAAGCGGTCGAAGGTGTTCAGCACGGCGGTGCAGTTGGTGGCGATTCCGGTGATAAGCACCACGGGCAGCAGGGCGTAAAACAGCCGAATCGAGAGGGCAAGTTTTTCCGGCGCAAAGTGCGAGGCGATCAGCGGAAAGAAGCCGCGCGCGGCGAGAGCCATCACGACGGTTGCGGCGGTCAGCAGCAGGCATACCCAGAGCATGGAGCTTGAGAGAAGCTGCTGCGCGCGCGCGTGGCCATCGCGCTCGCGGACGCGGATCAGCGTGGGCACGAGCGCCTGATTCATCGATTCAGAAATCAAATTAATGAGCAGGTTGGGAATCAGAAAAGCGGCGAGGAAGGCGTCCATCGCATCCGAGCGGCCGTAGACTCCGGCAACGGTGAACTCCTTGAAGGTGGCGACGATCTTGACCAGAATGCCGGCAGCCGTGACCGACAGGGCCGCGCGCAGAATGCGCCGGTTGACGCTGCCGCCCTGAAAGTGCCGCGCGAGTTGGGGGACTGGACGCATGATTACCAACTAATTCGCCAGTCTACAGGATCGGCTCCCAAATTATGACGCCAAGCTCCCCGGCATCCTGCGGGTAGCAGATCTTCCTGCGCAGATTCACTTGACATTAATTCGTTTATAAACGATAATCAAGGCGTGTGCGAGATTCATCATTACCTGACGCGGAGCGAGAAGGACGTCTTCATGGAATGGCGTCGTCAACTGCGCGACATCAAGACGAAGTTAATTGTTGACCGAAGAATCAACCGCATGGAACTGGGTAACTTCGGCGATCACAAGTTTTGCCGCGATGGTGTTTGGGAGTTGCGCATTGATTTTGGTCCCGGATATAGAGTCTATTACCCCATCGCTGGAACGCAGGTGGTTTTGCTGCTCTCGGGCGGAGACAAGCGAGGCCAGGATGCGGATATCGACCGAGCCTGTGAATTCTGGCTGGATTGGCAATGGAGGACGGAGCAATGAAAGATAGAACGCACGACGAAGCCATGGCGGAGCTATTCAAGCAAGACCCAGCCTATGCGCTGGAGTTATTGAACGGCATCCTGGAAGACGGCGAACAGGGCGAACTGCTTATCGCTCTGCGCCAGATGGCGAAAGCTTTTGGCGGAGTACAGAGCTTGGCGAAAAAGGCTAATCTGAACCCAACCCAGCTCTACCGCACCCTTTCCGAACAGGGCAATCCCGAACTGCGCAGCCTCTCCGCCATCCTTAAAGCATTGGGCCTGCGATTGGTCGTCGAGCGCGTCCGTGCTGCTTGAATTCCAGATCTCAAAGCCAGACCCGGGGCACCCGGCAGACGAAACGATAATCCTGCCGCAATCGTTCAATTCATCGATCTCCTTCCACTCATTTCAGGAGCAGACGAGCAAGGCTAGTATTATGCGGCCAGCGGCCTAATCTTCGGCCGCTTCCTCTGTGATTCGATCCACAGGTCATACTGGAGTTGCGCCTTTGAGAAGAAGTCGGGAGAAAGTGACAGAGCCTCGCCGAGCCGGATGCTGAGGTCGATGGTAACCGCGGTGCGGCCATTGAGAATGCGGGAGATGGTGGCGCGCGCCACGCCGATATGTCCGGCAAGCTCGGTTGCGGTCGTCGAGCCGAGGAACTCCTTCAGCAGTTCGCCTGGTCTGGCCGGATTGTGCATCATGGTCATGGTCATTGCTCCTTAGTGGTAATCCCGATAGTCCACGAGAATTGCATCCTCGCCCTCAAAGGTAAAGGTCAGCCGCCAGTTGCCGCTGACGCTCACCGACCAGTGTCCTCTGAGGTCTCCTTTCAGCGGATGCCAGTCCCATTCAGCCCGGTTCATATCCAGCGGCGTCGATGCCAGATTCAACGTGGTCAGAAGGATGCGCAACCGTGCTTCATGCTTCGGCTGGATGCCCGCCTTTTAGCCGTCCTCAAAGAACTTCTGGATGCCACGCTGCCGAAAAGTTCTGATCACAGCCAAAGCGTAACATATAATGTTACGCTTTGCAAGGCTAACATTCGTGTTGATTAACCTAAATCGGCCCTGCTTCCTGCGTAGGGGCGGCACCTGGAAAGCAGGTAGCCAACTCTTCCGGCTCATCGTCGGCGAGGCGTCCGGCGAAGGCGATCAGGGCCAGAAGAAGCCAGGTGGTGCGGCTCTCTTCGACGGTGGCGACCATGGAGGTGATGCACCAGACGGCGAGCGAGAGGGCCAGCGCCCATTTGAGTGGGCCGCTAATGCGCAGGATTGACCAGAGGGCGACCGCAAGGATGGCCGTGGCGAGAAAGAGCGCGCAGAGGCCGCCGGTGACGGCAAGGGTGAGAGCGGTGTTGTGGGCGGTATCGATGGCGGATGTGCCGGCGGCGCCGACGAAGGTGCCCGCGCCCGAGCCGAACCAGGGCGCTCGCGCGAAGGCCTGCCAGCCGGCGCTCCAGATGTTGACGCGCTGGTTGAGATCGCCGCCATGCAACTGCTCGGCGATGGAGGCCAGGCGTTCGATGGTCGAGTGAGGAAGAGTAAACCAAAGGAGCGCGGCAAGCGGCGGCAGAGCCATGGCACCGGCGATTACGCGACGCGGATGGCCGACAGCGAGCAGCAGCGCGCTGCCCGATAAAGCTACGACAGCGGCCAGAAAGCCTCCGCGCGAGGCGGTGAGCAGCACGGCGAGCAAGCCCAAAGGCAGATAGCCGACCGCCAAAAGCCGCCAGGGCTGGCGGCGTTCGCAGTTGAAGAGCAAGGCAGCCAGCGGGAAGGTGAGATTGAGAAAGCGGGCGACGTCGTTGGGGTCCTGACCGGTGGCGGCAAAGCGCAACTGCTGAGCGGCTATCGCCGCGGCGGAGAGGAAGTTGGCCAGCGTAAGCAGCGCCAGCACCCAGGAGCCTGCAACCGCGGCCCGGAGCAGCGCGCGCAGATCGCCAGGGCTCTCGGCGAACTCCCACACGATCCAGACGATCATCATCTCCTGAAAATAGGCGCGCAGCTTGGTCAGGGTCGTGAGCGGATCGATGGTCCAGAAGGCGGTGCAGCAGAACCAGAGGAAGAAGGCGAGGACGATCCAATGCATGGGGCCGGGCATGCGCAGACGGCCGGTCTGAAGCAGAGCCGGAATCGCCGCCAGAAGAAGGAGCAGACCGAGCAGGCGCGCGATGTTGCCCAGCGGCTCGCCCAGATCGAGGGAGTACTCCCAGGGAATGGCGAAGGCGAAGAGCAGCAACAGGAGCCATACCAGGCGGCGCATCGGGAGAAATCCTCTCAGAAGCCAGAATCTTCGGGGCGGAAGCGCGCGGGAATCCATGCGCGGCGGATAAGAACGAGCGGAAGCTGGAGAGCGGCGAAAAGCAGCAGCGCCCAAGTGAACGCGACTAGATGAAAGAAATTGAGCGGCAGGCAAATGAGGAGAATGATGGCACTCCAGGGCAATGCCCAGCGCGCATGATCGAGCGCACTGAGCCTGGCGCGCAGGGAAAAGAACCACGGGAGCAAGAGCAGCAGCGCGCAGGCGTCCAGAGCGAACCTGAGAAAGCGCCCATGAGCCATTGCGCCGACGTCACCGCGCAACAGATGCGCGACCTGCCAGAGATTGACGAGGAGAAAAAGAAACCATGCAAAGTGGAGCGCGTCGATGGGCGTAACCGGGCGGGCGGGCTTGACGGGATGAGCGGCGGGCGCGGCGGTGCCGGCAAAGAGAAGCGCGGGGAGTTGAAAGAGAAGAAAGAGAGCGAGCGTCTCCAGGCTATTGGCGAATTTGAGCGCATGAGCGCCAAAGCAGGAGATGAAGACAGCGAGGAAGTAAGGCCAGAAGCTCCAGCGCGGCAGGCCGGCGTCGGCCAGACGGCTCTCCAGCGAGCGCAGCCAGACGACTCCGGCAAGGATCAAGCCGAATTGAACGGCCAGATGAGCGCGATCGCTGTCGGGATGCGCGTGCAGCAATTTGTAGGCCGCTGCGCAGGTGAGCACGAGCAGCAGCAAGGAGCCAAGAAAGAGTATACGATTCATCTTCTTCATGAGGATTGTGAGACTCGCCCTGTCATGGATTCATCCCTAGGAGGCAAAGGCCCCGGTTGTTCTTTCCTGTGCAATGTACAAGCAAAAGCCCGGACTCTTCAGCTCAAGCACTTCCCCTTCATCATACCGGCGAAGAGTGCTTCAATAGCGTTGCGAGTAGACGAGCGCGGAGTAGATGGTGACGCCAATGGCCGATTGGATGGCGGACTCGATGGTGTGGTTCCAGATGTTTTTGGCCGTGGAGTCGGGGACGAAGAGGATGTCGCGGTCGCGGACGGGCTGATCGGGCTCCTGGCCGTGCAGCATTCGCTTGAGGTTGAGGGTGGTCAATGTGCGTCCGCCCTTCTGCTCACGGATGAGGATGGCCTTGGACAAGGCGGCGTTCTGCGAGGGCCCCCAGGCGAGCGAGAGCGCCTGCACGACGGTCAGCCCCTGCGCCGGATCGACGGGAAAACCGCCGGGGCGCTGCACGTCGCCGACAACGAAGACGAGGCCGGCGCGGCTGACCTGGACGGTGTCGCCGGGAGCGAGTTCCGGATTGTGATCGGCTGCGGTATCGGTGCCGCTGGGATCGAGAACGACGGGATGAGGCGTGCGGGCGTCGTCGCGATGGTAGATATTCACCAGGCGACCGGCGCTGGGCGCGAGACCCGAGGCGGCCGAGATCAGATCAAGCAGGCGATGATGGAGAGTGTAGGGATAGACGCCGGGGCGGACGACCTCGCCCAGCACACTGACGTCCTGGCCGGCGTAGGAGGTGACGAGCACGGAGACCAGCGGATGGAGCAGAAAGCCCTGGGTGACGAGCGCGGCTTCTATCGCGTGCGCGGCGGATTGCTCGTCGAGCCCTTCCAAGCGGATCTCGTGAATCATAGGGAGCGTGACCGTGCCCGTGGGAGAGACGCGGACGGCGGAATGGAACTCCGGAGCGTGGACCTCGCTGATGTCGAGCAGATCGCCGGGCGAGATGGGCGCAGGCATGGGCGTGGCCGAGGGCGCGGCAGAGGTCGGCAGCGCGGAGGGGGTTGCGCCCTCCCAGGTGAGCGGCGACTTCTCCGGATTGGGCAGATTGGGGTTCTGCGATTGATCGGGCAGGCGCACAACACCCGAAGGCAGCCCGGAGGTGCTGGGCGTGGGCGCCTGCGCGTGGGCAGCAACGCCGGCAAGGACAAAGAGGATCAGTGTAAGCAGGGTCCGCGTGGGACGGAAGGATTCCAGCAAGAGCGCGCCTCCCACCGCCAGCCACAGGCCGGCAAAGAGCGTGATGGCCAGGTAAAGCGGCGGATTGGGCGTGACCGGCTTGACGGGCTGGCGGGCGTAATCCAACACGGAGATGCCGGAGGCCTGAATACCGGCGGTGAGACCGGCCTCTTCGGATTTTTCCAGCACGCGCACGTAGAGCTCATGGTGGGCGTTGGCCTCGGCGCGCATCGCCATGTACTGGGCCGCGGCGGCATTGGCCTTCATGCCCTCGCCGGAGGCCTCTTCGAGATTCTTGCGGACCAGTTGCTCGCGATCAAGGGCGGTCTGCCATGCGTCGCGGAAGCGCTCGACGAGCCGGGCATCTTCGGTGAGCTTCTGGCGGTTCAGATCCTCCAACTGGCGGCGAATCTCGACTGAGCGGGGGAAGTTGGGACCGTGCTCGATGTTGAGCTGGGTCTGCTCCTGCTCAAGTTGGCTCTGCTGCGCGTGAATCTGCTGCAAGAGCGCCGTGGCAAAGCCGCCGCTCTGGGTCGTGAGGCTGGGATCGGAGGCGACGACCAACTCCGGATCGCCATGCGCGGCGGCGCGATATTCGGCCTCGCGCAGAATGCGGTCGGTGGAGGCGGCCACCATCTCGTGGTTCAGCTCATCGAGTTCGATCACGGCCGAGGTGTGCTCGCTCTCGCCGGCTTGTCCGTTGGCCATCAGGCCCGGGGTCGTGAGCAGGCCATGCTCCTGCTGAAAGGCCGCCAGCCGCAGGTCGTCCTCGTCGCTGCGCGCCTTTAACTGCTTGAGCTGGCCGTCGAGCCACGCGGTGGCCTCGGCGGTCGCCTGCTGGCGCGCATCGGTGTCTTGCCGGCCGTAGGCGTCGATCAGCGCATTGACCACGCTGGCCGACAGAGCCGCGTCGCGGCTGCGGAAGCGGATCTGAATCAACAGCGTGCGCGGCAGCGTCTCCACGTGCAGCCGCTTCTGAAAGCGCTCTAGAAGCCAGGCCTGCGCCTCGGCGCTCGGTGCATCGGCATGGAAATCGGGAAACTTGCCAGCGAAACCGTCCATGAAGCCCGGCACCTGATAAAGCTTGAGAGCGGCGATCACCTTCCAGGCCAGGCGGTCGCTGCGGAAGACGTTGGCCAGGGTTTCCTGCTGCAGCGGGGCGGAGAGCAACGAGGCCGCGGCGATCGGCTCCGATGCCTCCAAATTGAGTGCGCTCGATGGCGTGGTGCGCAGCGCCAGCTTGGCGCTGGCCTCGTACTGATTGGGAACGATCAGGCAGTAGAGCAGACAGAGCAGCAGCAATCCTCCGACGATCGCGAGAACCAGTCGGCGACGGCGGACGAGCACCTCGGCCAGCTCGCGAAAGGAGTGGAGATTGCGCTCACCGGCGGCGAGGGCGTTGGAGCGGCGTGAGGCGAAGGGATCGGCGTTTGCTTCCGGCACGGCTGAGAAACCTCTGTTCCAGACTCCCTTCGCGAGGCTCCGAGCGGATTCAAAACAGGATGCCAGTAGAAAGGAAATCTTCGCCAGTGTGATTCATTGAAATCAATCCGTCAATAGAGTCTCTCACAGAGGGAAGCCAATAAAGCAAAAGCGAGATGATCGGCTTTACACTGGCCAAGGAAGAGCGAACCTAGACGAGCGCCATCGGCAGCCGTATACGCAATCTGACTCAAACGAGCGAAGGCGGCTCAATGGATGATGGTGGACGCCATCTTCGGAGCAGCCGGAATGGCCATCCAGTAGGCTTTGGGTGATTCTTGGGTGAAATGAAGGGTGGCTCGGGTTGGAGTTGTGTTTCTAAATCATAGATTCTAAATCGAATATCACGACTGGATTCGTATCATACTATAACTATTTATAAATGAGATCTTTGCGGATTATTTGTATGTGTGTACCCCCATATCTACCCCCATTCAGCAGCTTGCGTCCAGTTTCGTCTATAGGGGTCCGTCGCTCTAGGATGCGGTGGAGAGGAATTCATGTCTTCACACAAGTCGTTGTATATAAACTAGATACAAGATCGCATCAAGTAAATACACCCAATAGTACACCCTTCGAGAAATGGTAGGAGGTTTAGTGCCAATTTGGAATACCGAACGCCAACTGGCGAACCTGACGAAGATATAGAAACATGTTGATTCAATACCGGAACAAAAACTCTCAAACCATTCAACCGTGGCCAATGGGACCTGGTTGGGGTATACCAACCAGGATCTCTTTCATTTTGAGGATTCTGCTTGACTGGCACCAGTAAGCGACTACTGATTTTTCGTGCGGATCGGTCACTGTTCAGAACAGATCGCCAATTGGTGGAAAGGTCAGCAACAGGCTCAGGCCAAGAAGCCCCAGCGCGACGGCATTGATGCGTCGCAGGGATACCGTCCTCTTGCGCCAGCGCCAATCGAGAATCGCCCAGGCAGCAAGCCAGAGAAGAATGGCGACGGTGGTTTCGCCAGAGAGCGCTCCGGTAGGCTTATAGAAGACAAACAAGTTTTTCACAAGCGCATATTTATCCGCCGCAATCGCGAAGATCGCCACCGCGAACGAGCCGATGCCTGCCGACAGAATGGCGGCCGCACCGGAGCCGTTGGGAAGGCCGGCAGAATCTTCCGAGATCGTGTTGATTTGTTCGCTCATGGTAATTCTCCTTTAACCAACTGAATTGTTTGTCCACCCTCGACGGGGGCATTCTTGTCGAGCATGGCGCCGAAGAATCCAGCGATGCCGGCTGCAAAGAGTGAGATTGCAGTGAATCCCAAAAGCGCGGAGCGAAGCTGCGGATGATTTCTGAGATCGCGTGCGTATTTGATGGCGATAAACGCAGCCGCTGTTATCGCGATCGGAACCAGCCATGCTACGTGCTCCTTCCACTCCATGCCGATTGAGTGCCACTGGCTGGTCGCAGGATGGGAGAGAAGAAGCGAGCGCGGAAAAGCGCCGAGATTGACCGTTCCCTTGGGTGGCGTAGCGCGATACCAGGGATAGATGATGTACGTTCCGGTGAGAACGGTGAGCCAGGCAAGCGCGGTCAAGATGCTCAGATAGATGCCGAGGAAGCGATCACTGCTCGGTTCAGATTGTGACGGAGCGTTGAACGAATATCGTCGATAGAGCGCGACGATTGCGCCCGAGCTGGCGAGCAAATAAAGCGCGCCAAAGCCCATGCCGTGAATCAAAGTCCAGAGACTGCGGGAAGTGATTTCCAATTTGGATGACCTCCGATTGGGATTTGCAATGTGGATGTCTGCAAGGGGAGATGCATTCATGCTTTATTGTTGTTTGGCGGCGCTCGATGACTTGAGCGCCGCCAAAGAAGTTAGAAGGTAACTTTTGCTGCCAGTTGAATCTGGCGCGCGGTTCGTTGGAAGGTTGAGTCGGAGCCCGCCGAGGAGATGGTTCCGAAAGCGGCAGTTCCAACGGTGGCTCCTGGGTTGTTAAACTGCGGAGTGTTGGCGAGGTTGAAGAATTCGGCGCGCAGTTGCAGAACTTTTGTCTCTGCCAAGTGGGTGTTCTTGAAGACCGAGAAGTCCGCCGTCTTGGTACCCGGGCCTTGCAGGATATTGCGTCCGGAGTTACCCCATGTTGCGATTGCGGGATTCGCAAAGGCTGCGGTGTTGAACCAAGCAGACTTTGTTCGTTGGCCTGGAGAAAGCGATCCGTTTCCGCTTGTGCCGATGAACTGCGCCCTGGGAGTCAGTCCGTCACCCACCCCGCTGGAAGCAGAAACGGAGAAGGGTAGTCCGTCGGAGAAATTGAGAATGGCGTTCACCTGCCATCCTTTCACAAAGCCACCCAACGTTCCTTTGGCCTTGAAGGGAAGTTCATATCCGCCGCTGGCGACAAAACGATTGGGAATGTTCAAGTCGGAATTTCCGTAGTCGGCGCGAATGTTGTAAGGGTTCAAAACACTGCCGGGGCTGCCCGATCCTTCGTCGAGAGAGTGGCTATAGCTGTATGAAGCAAGGAAGTTCAGGCCATGCGCGCGGCGTTCTGCGGTGACTTGCAGCGCGTTGTAGTTGGATATCTGCTGGGTCTCCAAAAGGTTGATCTGAATAAAGTTCGGGTAAGGCCGGTTTACGGCCACGTTCGTGGTTCCCGGCGAGCCCGCGTTGATGTCGCGCAGATCATCCAGATGGACTCCCTTTGTGCCGACATATGCAATCTTGAGAACGGTGGAGAAGGGAACCTGCTGCTCGATGGTTGCGTGCCACTGTTCGCTATAGGGTGTCTTCGCATTCTGGTCCTGCGCATAAATCGGCAGGCCAAGCGGAAGATTGCTGGCGGAGGTGACAGCGGTGTGAACGAATCCATTCGATGAGTAGTTGAAGGGAGTGCCATTGGGGGCCGCTGCGCCGTAGGTTGCAGAGTTGTTGAAGGCCCAGTAATTGTCGGTCGGGACATTGGCCGAGAGGCCGCTCGAATTGGTCACGTTGGGTGCCGAGTAGTAAATGCCATAGCCTGCGTGAAAGACGGTCTTGCCGGTGATCTTGAAGGCAAATCCTACGCGCGGCGCAATGTTCAACTTATTGTCGTTGGCTCCGCTTCTAGGAATGCCGTTGGTGCCAACCTGCTCTAGCGCTGTCGTCGAGATGGATGGAATGAAGTTATATTCCTTGTTGTTGACTTCGGTCCATGGCCAGCCGAGAAAGTTTTCGTAGCGGATGCCTGCGTTCACAGTCAGCCTGTTGGTCGCCTTGTAGTTGTCTTGCACGTAAAATGACAGATCGCTCTGCCGCAGGCCGACCCCAGTCGGATAGGAGTAGGTTCCGCTCTTGGGAGCGCCAAAGAGCAGATCGGTCCAGGCGAGGCCCGTGTACGACGTGCCGTAAGATTCAGAGCCGTGTTCCGCGCCGGTCTGAAACATGTTGTACTGAAGGCGCACGAACTCGAAGCCGATGTCCAGCGAATGCTTGCCGTGAACCCAGTTCACGTTGTCGTCGGTTTGATAATTATTGGTTCCAATTACCGTCGGACTGTTGCCCGCGTCGCCGATTGACGTACCGCCCGAAAAACTCAGCACCGGCAAGCCATCGGATCTGGGATCGTTGGCAATCTCCACGCCGGGAATGCCAAGTTGCGAGGGCAAGCCGAGGCCCGCATCCCAATTCTGCGCATAGACGAAGAGCCGCGACCAACCAAAACGGGCGGTGTTCACGATGGACGACGATAGGATGTGCGTTTCGCCGAGAACGGCTTGATGCGACGGATTGCTCGCCGGGCCGCAGATCACAGCTCCCACCAATGGATTGGGAAGCGTGCCAGGCTGGCCGATGATGTCGTGACCCTGGCTGTAGCGGCCAAATGAGCTGTCCTTTTCAGAGAACTTGTGGTCAATCTTCACGTCGAAGTCATCTTCATTGAGGGTTTTTACCGGGTTATACAGGAAATTGTTCGCCGTTGTCTGGCCTGGTCTGTTTGGCGACGCGTACTTCTGATAGAAATTCAGAATATTTGCGCCGGTCTGGTTCACGTCAGCTAAAGGAATGAAATTGTTGGCATATGCAACCTTGGTAATTGGATTTTTGATGGCCTGCGAGTAGGCGGAAAAATCGTATCCGGTGCTGGTCAACTTGAAATCCGGAACGGTATCCACGTAGGTGAATCCCTGGGCCAGGCGCTGTCCGGAGTAGTCGGCAAAGAAGAATGTCTTGGGGTTGGCCTGCTTGTAAAAAAGCGGACCGCCAAAGGTGAAGCCAAATTCATTCTGCCGCAGCGCAGGCTTGATAGCCGTTGCGTAATAATTTCTGGCGTTGAGTGCGGAGTTGCGGAAGAACTCGAAGACTTCGCCATGATAGTGGTTCGTTCCTGACTTGTAGATCAGGTTGATGGTGCCACCATTGCCGCGTCCATAGCGCGCGTCGGCGTCCGTGATCTCTTCGGAAAATTCCTGGATGGCATCGATGGGAGGAAAGACCACAACAGCGAGGCCGTTGTGGTTTTCGTTGTCGCCAATTCCATCCAAAAGCAGGCGGTTTTCCTGATAGCGCAGGCCTGCGAAGGCATAGGATGAGGGGCCGCGCTGTTGGGTGTAAGGAACGCTGACCAACTGCGTTTGTGCGGGAATTACGCCCGCGCCCAGCCCTAGAAGCTCGGCGAAGTTACGACCGTTCAAAGGAAGATTCTTGACCGCCTCCTCGGTGCGTAGATTGGAGACGCTGGAGCTTTCCGTCTCCAATAATTCGCCGCTGGCCTGGACTTCGATGGTCTCAGCGGTTGTGCCCACGGCGAGTGTTGCATCCGCCGCAACGCGCTGACCAACTTCCAACCGAACGGATTCAACAACTTTGCTGAATCCAGCAACTTCGACCTGAACTGTGTAGTCGCCGGGATGCAGCGGCGGGGATACATAAATGCCCTGGGCATCAGTGGATGTATTGGTCGTCAATCCGGTTCCTGAGTTGCGCACCGTCACGTGAGCTCCGGGGATCACAGCGCCGGTGGGGTCTTTGACCACGCCGGTAATAATGCCGGTTTCAACAATCTGCGCGTGCAGCGCAGAGGCGGCCACGATGACGAAAAGCGCCGCCAGCAAGAGCGATAGATTTCGCTTGACTAGAATTCTCAACGAATTAAATGCAACAGACATACTTGCCTCCAAGGGTGCGATCAACTTTGACCGCACAGAAAAATGGCCCACGATCTGCTCGTGGGCCATGGCATTGCGCTACGCGCAGAATGCCGTCAGACGGGAACGATGCACTTGCCCACGACGCAAAGCGCATCCGCTTCGGGGATTTGAGTGAAGCGACAACAATGCGATGTTTTGCGGGCGATCAGCTTTTGAATGCTCATGTTCATTTCCTTTTCGTAGATTTTCAGGATGAATGCGCTTCGATTCGCACAAAAAACAGGTGCGAAGCAAAGAATTCAATTATTGTTCAAGATTCGTATTCCCAGCCAAAGCCGCCAGACGAGCACAATCCGAGGCAAAGTGCAATGCACACTGCGCGGCTAGCGCACTGGATTAACGATGGATTGGGCGAGAGAGAATGCGGGCATCAACAACACGAGCGACGGGGCGTCGGCTCGGAGGCGAGCTTGATGGCTGCCTGGATGTTGATTCGCTCCTGCATATTCTGTATTGGGCCATAAAGTCGAAATCGTGTCAAGGGCGACCGAGGATTATTCTTCTCGAAATGCGAAAACTTTTCCAACTCTCAGTCGGTTGACAGAAATTTTAATCTCCTTTAGCGTAAGAGATAGAGTTGTTTCCGAATGCAGAAATTCATGCTCAAACTCGCGTGTTGTTGTTGCCGCTAGCGCCCGCTGGCCGGTCCGCGATGTTTTCTTTTCCCAACACAAAAATCCAATGATTCTCCGAGCATAGGATGCCCCAAACTACACCCATCTTTACAGTCCGCCTTGAGGACTCTGCCCGCGCCGTGAACAGGTCGGAAACGGCGCTGTGCTCGTGTTGTTGTTGTCTTCCCAACTGTAGATAAAGGTCTTTCGTCCCATACGGGCCAGGGCCTGACCAATCCACAGCTTCCCCAAATTCAAAGGAGAGTCTAAAGTGCAAAAAGCTCTTTATGCTGTACTGTCCATTTTTCCGCGCCGGTTGCCGCAATCCATCACTGCTGTGCTCTTTCTGTTTGCTCTAGCGGCCGTCCTGCCCCTGGCCGCGCAGGATGACATCACCACGCAAAACGCTACGTCCGCATACAATGGCGCATACCTCACCGGGCCGGAGGCGAACCCTTTGAGCTTCTTGAATGGCGCGGCCTGGCGCACGACCGGCAACCCAGCGCCCTACGACTTTCACGACTTTGCCCCGGCGACCTACGTTGACGCAAAACTGCCCAAGTGGATCCACGTGCAGGCCGAGGAGCGGTTCCGGTACGAGGGGTACAGCAATTCAAGCTTCAAGGCGAAGGTCGATGACTCCTACCTGTTGAACCGATTCCGGTTCCAGGTGGACCTGCGTACGCCCAGTTGGTTCCGGGTTACGGCGCAGGTGCAGGACGCTCGTTCGGGCTTCCAAAACCCGCCGATCGGCCCGCCAAACACGGTTCGCTGGGATCTGAAGAAGGCTTACGTCGAGATCGGCGCGCCCGACAAGCACTGGTTCACCCTGCGCGTGGGCCGGCAGCTCATCAACTACAACAACACCATCATCGCCAACTCCGAGTGGCGCAACCAGGGCCGTTCCTACGACGCGGCGGTGTTGAATCTGAATGGGAAGCGCGAGCACCTGGGCATCTTCGCCGCCTCGGCCGTGGTGCCACAGGCCTATGGCGTGAGTCCGCACCAGGAAGGCAACAACATCTACGGAGCCTACGGCCGTATCGATGACCTGGTGCCGCACTCGAATCTTGAGCCGTTCTTCCTGTGGCGCGTGCAACCGGCAGAGGTGGTCGAGGCGGCCGTCGCCAAGAAAACCGGCAAGGAAAACGAGAAGGTTTTTGGTGTGCGCTTCAAGGCACAAGTCCGCAATGCGTTCGATTACGGGGGCGAGGTGATCTACGAAGGCGGTACAGTGGGAACGCAAAGCATCGGCGCTTGGGCGGCTCAGGCAGGCGCGGCCTACCAGTTCCTCGATGTAGCGACCAAGCCGCGCGTCTTTACCCAGTACGACTACGCATCGGGCAACAGCCACCCGGCGACGAACGCAAAGCACTCCACATTCGACACGATCTACCCGACAGCCCACGACCGCCTTGGCATCACCGACCTCTTCGGCTGGCAGAACATTGAGTCGGTGCGCGTGGGCGCCACCGTTGAGCCTCACCGGCGGCTCAGCTTGACGGTGCAGGGGCTGGACGACTGGGCAGCTCAGGCGCTGGACTCGATCTACAACACCTCGGGCAGCGCGATCGTGACCAACAAGACCGACCACGGCCGCCATCTGGGCGCGGAAATCGATGCCTACTCCTGGTATGAACTTAATAAGCATTTCAACGTGGGCGGCGGGGTTGGCTACTTCGGCGGCGGCCAGTTCCTGTCGAAGGTGACAACCAGCCACTCGTACACGTACTACTACTTTGCGCTGAACTTCAAAGACAACGGCAAGAAGTAGTCAACGCCGTACGGGTACTCTGGTATGAGGCTGGTGTAATGGACCATCGCGCAATTCGCATCCAGCCTTGTCCCTTCTGCATTTAATTTGGGTCGATCGTGAAATTTACGTTGATCGATTCTTCTTCATCGATCCGAGAACCGAAACGCTGGTGAGTTACGGATTTACCGGTAGCGCCAGCAGCAACAACTGTGCGATTCAGGAGTGGACTTTCGCAACCCAGTCTCAGTCTCTTGACAGTGTTCGAATACCCGTGCATCATCAATACAGTTACAGTTCCAGAACTGATCTTCGAAGTTCTGTGAAAGGAATCTACCTTTAGTGCTTTATCGCCGCGCATCCCGCTGTTGTTGTTGCCCTGTCGCCTCTCCGACAGTCGAGCAGCCTCGTGGGAATGCCGCGCAGATGCAATCCTAGACGCGATTACGGTCGCGATCTTAACGGATCCGCATCGCCTGAGCTTTCGCAATCCCAGCCCACGAGCCTCTGTCTCGTGGGCTTTTTCATTGGGCACCCGCCCAAATTGCGAACCAGGAAGAGAGCTGCATTCCGATGAAGCCGTTTCACATCATGGCCAAGCCGCATGGCGCAATCTGCAATCTCAATTGCACCTACTGCTACTACTTGGAAAAGGAAAATCTCTACGCAAGCAGTGGGCGCGAATTCCGCATGGCGGATGATGTGCTCGAAACCTACATTCGTCAGTACATTCAATCGCAGCCTGATAACCATGTCAGCTTTGCCTGGCAGGGCGGTGAGCCAACGCTGCTGGGGATTCCATTCTTCGAACGCGTCGTCGCGTTGCAAAAACAATATGCAAACGGCAAGACCGTCGATAATGCATTCCAGACCAACGGCACGCTGCTCGACGATGCCTGGGGCGAGTTTCTGGCGCGCAACAAGTTTCTCATCGGACTCTCCATCGATGGGCCTGAAGATGTTCACGACGCCTATCGCGTGGACAAAGGTGGCCAGCCAACGCACGCGCGCGTGATGCGCGGCCTGGGCTTTCTCAAGAAGCATGGCGTAGAGTTCAACACGCTTACGGTCATAAATCGCCTGAACTCCTATCGCGCTCGCGATGTCTATCGCTTTCTCAAGGAGATCGGCAGCAAGTACCTGCAATTCATTCCCATCGTCGAGCAACTCGCCAAAGAGCCGGACCCCAATGGTCTCGTCTTGTTGAAGCCCTATTCACGGCAGGAGTCGGCGATCTCGGAGTGGTCGGTTGAGTCGTTGCAATTCGGCAAATTTCTGCAACAGGTCTTTGACGATTGGGTGATTCAGGATGTGGGCCGCGTCTATGTGCAGGTCTTCGATGTTGCGTTGGAGTCATGGTATGGGGTGCCGCAGTCGCTCTGCGTTTTTTCTCCCAAGTGCGGAAGCGCACTGGCAGTCGAGCACAACGGCGATGTGTACTCTTGCGACCATTTTGTTTATCCCGACAACAAGCTGGGAAATATCATGCAGAAGCATCTGTCGAGCCTGGTGAGCTCACCGCAGCAAACGCGCTTTGGCAATGCAAAGGAATTTGCGCTGCCCTCTGATTGCCGTCAGTGTGATGTGCGTTTTGCCTGCAATGGCGAGTGTCCCAAGCACAGATTCATGACAACCGCTTCCGGCGAGTATGGGCTGAACTATCTCTGCGCGGGCTACAAGCATTTCTTCCATCATATCGATCCGTATATGCGCTTCATGGCTGAAGAGCTGAAGCAGAATCGAGCACCGGCGCGAGTGATGGAGTGGGCCAGAGCGCGAAGAAGTGCGGGCGTCGTAAACGCCTCGCCGCTGAAGAAGCATGGAGTTGCTCTCGCCTAGCTGTCTGTCGCACGAGGTTGTGGTGATGTGATTAACGCCCGGCCTTTCTTCCTCGTCCTTACAGGGTGCGGAAGCTTTGCGACAGAACATCGCTGGTCCAATCAACATTTTTACCGCGTCATCTTTGAATGACTGAAACCAACAGGAGATTTATGAACGAGAAAAGAGTTTTGAACGCCTTGACATCAACATTAGTTCTTGCGGCTGGAGCAAGTCTTCCGCTGCACGCACAGACGGCGCAGCCCTATCAAGGAGTTGTGGGCAGAACCCTTGCCGAGTCAAAAGAATGGTGGCCAAAACCTGTCACAGCGCCTGCCGGCGCACCAAATGTGGTCTGGATCCTGATCGACGATGTGGGTTATGGCGCTGCCGGCACATTCGGCGGTGTGATCAATACTCCCACTTTCGATGCTCTGGCCAACAATGGTCTGCGCTATACCAACTTTCACACCTGCGCCATCTGCGCACCCACCCGCTCGGCTCTATTGACCGGCCGCAACAGTGCATCGGTGCATGAATCAGGCTTCTCGCATATTGGCTCGTCGGCAGGCTTTCCCGGCTGGGATGGGCGCGTGCCTGCCACGGCCGGCACCATCGCCGAGATCCTGCGCGACAACGGCTACAACACATTTGCTGTTGGCAAGTACGGTATTACGCCCGACGAGGAAGCCACCGATGCTGGTCCATTCGATCATTGGCCGACCGGCAAGGGCTTCGACCACTTCTTCGGATTTTTAGGTTCAGCAACCGATCAGTACAAGCCGGATCTGGTGGAGGACCAAGCGCACGCGACTCCCGATGGCCGCCACCTGAGCGACCAGATCACCGACAAGGCGATCTTCTATATCGACCGGCAGAAAAAGGCCGCGCCTGATAAGCCATTCTTCCTCTATTACGCTCCCGGTGCCACGCACGCCCCGCACATGGTCGACAGATACTGGAGCGATCAATACAAGGGCAAGTTCGACAAAGGTTGGGATGCATTCCGCGAGGAGGTCTTTGAGCGCCAGAAGAAACTCGGCGTGATACCCGCCAATGCAATCCTTCCCGAACGTAATGAGAACATCAAAGCCTGGGACTCTCTGACGCCCGACGAGAAAAAGCTCTATGCGCGCTTCATGGAAGTCTACGCGGGCTACTTGACCTACACGGACTTTGAGGTTGGCCGCCTGGTCAATCACCTGAAGGAGATCGGACAGCTCGATAACACGCTGATCTTTATCTCCATCGGCGATAACGGCGCGAGCAAGGAAGGATCGCAGGAAGGCACAATCGACAAATCCTATCGCGGCAAGCTGGTTTCCGATGAGGATCGAGTGGCCTATAATCTCGCCAACATCGACAAGATCGGTACGCCTGATTCCCATCAAGGCAACTATCCACTGGGCTGGGCGCAGGCCGCTAACACGCCCTTCCGCTATTGGAAATCAGATGCCAACAGCGAAGGCGGCACACACAACCCTCTCATCGTTTATTGGCCCAAGGGCATCAAGGAAAAGGGAGGCATTCGCACCCAGTACAGCCATGTAATCGATCTTCTACCCACCACGCTTGATCTGGTTGGCATCAAGGCTCCCGAAGAGATTCGCGGCATCAAACAGCAGCCGATTGAAGGAACGTCTTTGGCTTATTCGATTGATGACGCCCAGGCTCCGACTCGTCACACATTGCAGTACTACTACATCTTCGGCTCGCGGTCGATTTACGACAACGGATGGAAGGCTGAACTGGCCTATCCCAACGACATTCTCACCAAAAATGCAATCGTGAATCCGCCTCTGGATGAAAGCACTTGGGAGCTCTACAACCTCAACGACGATCCGACCGAGCGCATCGATCTGGCCAAGAAGTACCCGGAGAAGCTGACGCAGTTGAAGGCGGAATTCGAAGAGCAGGCCAAAGCTCATCATCTTGCCCCCTACCTCACCTTTGACGATATTAAACTCACTCACCACACCTACCTGCCTCAGTGGTATCTTGACCGGCAAAAGCAGGCGGCGGCACAAGCCAGTAGCAGCAAGTAGCGTTGTCGGAATGTTTTGATTGCGGCCAGTTCGCGATTAATTGTGACTTGGCTGCCGAATACGTTAGTCAACAAATCACCGAGTCATCTTTGAATGACTGAAACCAACAGGAGATTTATGAACGAGAAAAGCTTTTTGAATGCATTGACATCATCGTTAATCCTTGCGGCGGGCGCGAGCCTCCCGCTGCACGCACAGTCGGCACAGCCCTATCAGGGAGTTGTGGGCAGAACCCTCGCCGAATCGAAAGAGTGGTGGCCGGAGCCTGTAAAAGCGCCAGCTGGCGCTCCAAACGTCGTGTGGATACTGTTGGATGACGTGGGCTATGGCGCGGCTGGCACCTTCGGCGGACTGATCAATACACCCACTTTCGACAGTCTTGCAGAAAATGGCTTGCGCTATACGAACTTTCATACAACGGCGATTTGCGCACCCACCCGCTCAGCCCTGCTGACCGGCCGCAACAGCGCATCCGTGCATGAGTCTGGATTTTCACACACCGTCATGTCTGCTGGATTCCCTGGCTGGGATGGCAGGACTCCACCCACAGCGGGAACCATTGCCGAGATTCTTCGCGATAACGGCTACAACACCTTCGCGGTAGGTAAGTACGGCGTGACGCCGGACGAAGAGGCAACCGATGCTGGCCCCTTCGATCATTGGCCGACGGGAAAAGGCTTCGATCATTTCTTTGGTTTTCTCGGCTCGATGACGGATCAGTATCATCCGGACCTGGTGGAGGATCAGGCGCATGTTCGTCCCGACGGCCGCCACCTGAGCGATCAGATCACCGACAAGGCGATCTTCTACATCGACCGCCAGGAGAAAGTCGCGCCGAACAAGCCCTTTTTTCTCTACTACGCGCCGGGCGCCACGCACGCTCCGCACCAGGTGGACAAGTTCTGGAGCGATCAGTACAAGGGCAAGTTCGATAAGGGTTGGGACTGGTATCGCGAACAGGTCTTCGAGCGACAGAAGAAACTTGGAGTGATTCCCGCGAACGCGGTACTACCTGATCGCAACCCCAATGTGAAAGCCTGGGACAGCCTGACCCCGGACGAAAAGAAACTCTACGCGCGCTTCATGGAGGTTTATGCGGGCTATTTGACCTACACGGATTTTGAGGTCGCCCGCTTAGTCAACCATTTGAAAGAGATCGGCCAGTTAGACAACACGTTGATCTATGTCATGATCGGCGACAATGGCGCAAGCAAAGAGGGAACATTCAATGGGACCATCGATCAGGGATTATTGCCCAGGGCGATACCTGAACAGCAGAACATTGAAGATAACCTGAATAAGATCGGTGAGATCGGGACCTCTGCTGCCACCAATGGAAACTATCCACTAGGATGGGCGCAAGCCGCCGACACTCCCTATAAGGACTGGAAGCAGGATGCGAACAGCGAAGGTGGAACGCACAATCCGCTCATTGTCTATTGGCCGAAAGGCATCAAGGATAAGGGCGGCATACGCCCGCAGTACGGGCATGTGATCGACATTCTGCCCACGACACTTGATCTTGTTGGCGTCAAGGCCCCGGAAGAGATTCGCGGCATCCAGCAGCAGCCGATTGAAGGTACATCTTTGGCCTACTCGATTGACGATGCCAATGCGCCCAGCCGCCACACGCTGCAGTACTACTACATCTTCGGCTCGCGGTCGATCTATGACAACGGATGGAAGGCAGAATTGGCCTACCCAAGTTCGTTCATCAACGGAAACGCGGCGAGTAAGCAGCCTTTTGATGAAAACGCCTGGGAGCTTTACAACCTCAATGAAGATCCCACGGAGACGATCGACCTTGCCAAGAAATACCCGGAGAAACTGGCTCAGTTGAAATCCGAGTTCGAGGAACAAGCCAAGGCCCACAACCTGTACCCGCTTATCACATGGGAAGATGTCTTCAACGGGCGCATTCATCGCACCAAAGACTCAAAGTCACTGCTCGATGAATGGAAGAATGTGACCAAACCAGACTCGAACCAGTAGCTCCTTATGCATCCAGTTCGCGGCTCGCAGCGAACTGGATGCTTGATCAAGATGAAGAAGCTATACAAGGCGGCAATGGATAGCCACCGTCAATTTCAAGGATGTAACGGAGAATATCGATGAATCTTTCGCAACAAGTAGGATTGTTCCTTAGCGGGACCATGGCCTTGAGCGCCTGGTCGCCTGCCTTAGCTCAAAACAATGATGCAACATTGCCCCATCGCGACGCACCAACGCCTTCGTGGCCAGAGCCGACGAAGGCTCCGGCGGGTGCGCCGAACGTCGTGCTGATCCTGGTTGACGATGTGGGCTTCGGCGCGACTTCAACCTTTGGCGGCCCCATTGCGACGCCGACCTTCGACAAGCTTGCGCAATCGGGCTTGCGCTACAACTCATTTCATGTAAACTCGCTCTGCTCGCCGACACGCGCCGCGCTTTTGACTGGACGCAACAATCATGAAGTCGGATTTGGATCAATCTCCGAATGGTCCGCGCCCTACCCTGGTTACAACACGCTGCTTCCCAAAAGCTCCGCGACGATTGCCGAAGTTCTCAAGGTGAATGGTTACAGCACGGCAGCTTTTGGCAAGTGGCATAACACACCCACCTGGCAGGTGAGCCCGCAGGGTCCCTTCGATCGCTGGCCAACCGGATTGGGCTTCGAGCATTTTTACGGATTCCTTCAGGCCGCCGACAATCAGTATTACACGCGCATCTATCGCGATCAAACGCCGGTCGAGCCTAACAAAACGCCGCAACAGGGCTATCACTTCACCACCGACATTACCAACGAAGCGATCAACTGGCTGCATCAGCATGATGCCGTCGCCAGCAACAAGCCCTTCTTCATTTACTACGCCACCGGCGCAACGCACACGCCGCATCAGGTACCACAGAAGTGGATCGACCAGTACAAGGGAAAGTTCGACAAGGGCTGGGATGTGATTCGCCAGGAGGCCTTCGATCAGCAGAGGAAGCTGGGCGTGATTCCCGCGAATGCTGAGTTGACTCCTCGGCCCGACGGTCTGCCTGCATGGGACTCGTTGACGCCACAGCAGAAGAAGTTACTCGCGCATCAGGCTGAGGTTTATGCGGGCTTTGCCGCGCAAACCGATTACGAGATCGGCCGTCTCCTCGATGCGATTCGCGAAGAGGGACAAGCGGATAACACCGTTGTGCTGGAGATCTTCGGCGATAACGGTGCCAGCGCAGAAGGCGGACTGGATGGCACCGATGCGCGCGACATCAATGGCAAGCCGCTGACCGTCGAAACGCGTCTCGATACCGCCGACCTGCTGGGCAGCGAAACATTCATGAATCACTATGCCGCTGCATGGGCGTGGGCATTGAGTTCGCCGTTTCAGGGGACCAAGCAGGATGCATCGCATCTGGGCGGAACTACCGATCCATTGGTCATTGTTTGGCCTGGTCACATCAAGGATGCTGGCGGACTGCGTTCGCAGTTCTCGCACGTCAACGACATTGCGCCAACCATCTATGACATCGCCGGTGTAACGCCGCCCACGGTGATCAATGGCGTGGCGCAGACTCCGCTGGAAGGAACCAGCCTCACCTATACTTTCGACCAACCGCAGGAGCCGACGCATCATACCGTGCAGTACTTCACCACCAGTGGCAATCGCGCCATCTACAAGGATGGATGGTGGGCCGGCGATCGCTTCCACTCCACGTGGGAGCAGTCCTACACACTCAATGCCAGCGACAAGGATCTTGGGAATCATCCGTGGGAGCTTTACAACCTGAACGATGATTTTAGTCAGGCGCACAATTTGGCCAATTCCAATCCGGAGAAGCTGAAAGAGTTGCAACAGGTCTTCGATGCTGAGGCTGCGCGCAATCAGGCAGTGCCGATTATTCCCGCACGCCAGGACTATCCGATCGGCCAGGCAGGCGGGCAGAAGGTATTCATCTATCGCGAAGGCGTTGAGCGTTTGCAGCCGCGCATTGCTCCCAACCTCGCAGGGCGCGCCTACACAATCACGGCGGATGTGGATGTGCCGGCCAGCGGCGCAGATGGTGTGATTATCGCGCAAGGCAGCCGGTACGGCGGCATCACTCTCTTCGTCAAGGATCATCGCGTCGTCTATGAAGTGAACGCATACGGGCACCGCTCCGGACAGTTGGTTGCTTCTGAGGCGCTTCAACCGGGCAAGGCGCATATTGTTCTGAACCTGACTCCGAATGCGCCCGACGACACAAACTCCATACCATTTACTTCGCGTAAACCCCTGGCCGCAAAGGGAGCTTTGTCGATTAACGGAAAGGCGGAGGGTGAGGCTCAGTTCACGAACGTCAATCTCTCCTTCAGCGAGACGCTGGATATCGGCAGCGATCTCGGATCGCCCGTGAGTCCGGAGTACAAATCGCCCAATCGTTTCAATGGCAAGATCGAAAAGGTCACTGTTGAACTTGCAAAGTAACTTCCTCAACCGCGCCTGTCCGATGTGGATTCATGCCGGGCAGGCGCGATAGGCAAGACAATCCGTATCGTTCCAAATCGCAAAATGCAACATTGTTTCATTGGAGATTGTCATGTTTTACAAGATTCCGGAAAACCTTCCCGCTGAATTCGAGGAATTGGATTCGTATATCGCGCGCTATCAACGCGGCGAGATTGACGCCGCCACACTGAAGGTGCGACGCGTCCCCTTCGGCTGCTACGAGCAGCGCGAGGACGGCAAGTACATGGTGCGCATTCGGACAACCGGAGGCGCGCTCACGCCGTTGCAACTGCGCGCAATTGCAGAGATCTCCGCGCGTTACGGCAGCGACGCGATTCATATTACGACGCGGCAGGAGTTTCAGATTCACGATGTCGCACTGGAGAATGTTCTTCTCGTTATGCGCGAATTGCTGCAAGCCGGTCTGGCTTCGCGCGGCGGTGGAGGCAACACGGTTCGCAATGTCCTGGTCTCTCCCGATGCGGGCGTCGGGGTCGATGAAGTCTTTGATCCAAGCTCGTATGCCTTTGCGCTGACCAGCCGCTTGATCGCCGAGCCGGATTCATGGCTGTTGCCGCGCAAATTCAAGATTGCATTTTCCAATTCATCGGCGGATAGCTCGTACGCGGAGTTCAACGATCTCGGGTTCATTGCCCAGCTTCGAGAGGGACGCAAGGGATTCGAGGTTCATGTTGCCGGCGGACTGGGCACCAAGCCGGAGGTCGGGCATCTGCTGCACGAATTCATTCCCGCCGAGGATGTTTACATCGTTGCAAGCGCTCTCAAGCGCCTCTTTGACAAGCACGGTAACCGCAAGAATCGCCATGCGGCTCGCTTGCGCTTCTTGTGGAAGACGCTCGGCGAGACACGCTTCCGGGAACTCTACGAAGCGGAGCTGCAACTCGTTCGCAGTGAAAGGCCGGCGGAGTTGCTTATCGAAGATGTACCGCAGTCCATCCTGCTTCCGGCGTTTGTTCCCGATCGCGATACCTCTCCAGAGTATTACCAATGGAAGGATCGTTACGTCGAGAACCAGAGGCAACCGGACTTGGTTTCAGCGCGAATTCCGATCTTTCTCGGCAATCTAAAGAACGATTACGCCATTCGGCTGGCGAAGTTTCTTGAGCCCTTCGGCGACCATGTGCTGCGCGCCTCGCTAGGTCAGAATCTGAGATTGCGCAATATCCCAAAGGAATATCTGCCGAATGTCTATCACGTGGTTCGAGAACTTACAGAGCTTGCCTCCGGTCCGCGGCTGATTGGCGAGTCCATCGCCTGTACGGGCGCAGACACGTGCAAACTGGGCATCTGTCTTTCCAAAGGTGCGCTCACTGCGGTCGTTGACAGACTCAAAAGCTCCTCTCTCGATCTGGATCAGATCGCCGATTTCAAGCTCAACTTATCCGGATGTCCGAACACCTGTGGTCAGCATATGCTCGCTGATCTTGGTTTCTATGGCAATGTTGGCCGCAATCGACAGCATATGTTTCCTGCTTATATGGTTGTTGCCGGAGCGGAGATTGGTAATGGCAAAGCGCGTCTGGCCAAGCCGATCGACCGCGTGTGCGCGCGCGATCTTCCCGAATTTGTTCATGATGTTCTGAAGGTGTGGATTGTCAAGAAGAGCAATCATCCATCCTTTGCCACCTATGTGGATGGAGAAGGCACGCAAGATATTCGCGAGATAGCCAGCCGCTATCGTGAGATTCCAGCCTACGGCGAAGACAAAAGCTACTACCAGGATTGGGGTGCGAAAGAGTCCTTTTCTCTTGTTGGCAGAGGCCTCGGCGAGTGCTCGGCTGGACTCTTTGACTTGATTGAAGTCGATTTGAATGGTGCCAGGCAATTGCGCGAGGAGCTTCGCTCCGGCGATCCGCAAAACGAGGAAGCCCTTTACGGAATCGCCCTGCGCAGCGCTCGCGCCTTGCTGATTGCGCGCGGAATCGAAGCGCCGACAGATGCCGCCGTCTTTGAGAACTTCGCAAAGAAATTCATTCAAGCGGGGCTGATCGACAGGCGCTTCGAATCGGTGATTCGCAGCGCACATCAAAAGAATACCGGGGAATTGAACCAACTGGAAGAGGAAGTCTTCGCGCTGCTCAATGCCGTAGAGACTCTCTATCGCAGTATGGATAATTCGCTCCGGTTTCCCGCAGAAGAAAAGTCAACAGCATAATGAAACGACCAGAACTTATGACGACTTTATTGGGTGTCAATCTTACGCAGCGCATCGGCAGCACGCCGCTGCTTCGCCTCGAACGCGTCACCGCTAGCCTGAAGGACGTGCAGGTACTGGCCAAGGCTGAGTGGACCAATCCCGGCGGCTCCGTCAAGGATCGCGCTGCATCGAGGATCGTGAGCGAGGCTTTGCGTTCAGGTAAACTGGGCGCGGGCATTTCACTGCTTGATTCGACCAGCGGCAATACCGGAATTGCCTACGCGATGCTGGGTGCGGCCTACGGGATTCTGATTACATTGTGCATGCCCTCGAATGTGTCGAAGGAGCGCAAGCGGATTCTTCGCGCCTATGGCGCAACGGTCATCTACACCGATCCCGGTGAAGGCTCGGACGGTGCCATCCGCAAGGCGCAGGAGATTGCGGCCGCGGAGCCGGAGAGGTATTACTACGCAGATCAGTATTCCAACGACGCCAACTGGCGCGCGCATTATGCCAACGGAACAGCGGATGAAATCTGGATGCAGACGGCAGGGCGCGCCACTCATTTTGTCGCTATTCTCGGCACCAGTGGAACTTTCGTGGGGACATCGCGTCGCTTGAAGGAGCTGAATCCAGCGATTTGCTGCATCTCTCTTCAACCCGACTCGCCCTTTCACGGAATTGAGGGAACCAAGCACATGGAGACCTCGATCGTTCCGAAGATTTACGATGCCAGCATCGCGGACGCGGAGTTGGGCATCGAAACAGAAGCGGCCTATACGATGGCCCGACGAGTGGCGCGCGAAGAAGGATTGTTGATCGGCGTTTCAGCGGCCGCGGCGCTGGTTGGCGCAATGCAGGTTGCACGAGATGCACCCGCGGGTTCCGTAATTGTTACCATCTTTCCCGACTCGGGCGACAAGTATTTGAGTGAGCATTTTTGGGAAGAGAATGCATAAGGCAAGGGAGCAAGCATGGCGTTGAAGATACCGGTCGAACTCTACGATCAATTGCGGCAGCATGGTGAAGCGACATATCCCCATGAGTGCTGTGGAGTTCTGGTGGGCGAATTTGATGATGTGGGCGGAAAAGCTGTCAAAGCGGCAGTGGAATGCGGCAACACGCGCACCGATTCGCTGGCCAATCGCTATCACATCAGTCCGTCGGAGTTAGTGCGCATTCAGCGGGATGCGCTGCTGGCAGGCCACGACATTGTCGGCTTCTACCACTCTCATCCCGATCATCCAGCGCACTGGTCGGCAACCGATCTTGCCGAGGCGCATTGGACGGGCTGCTCATATGTCATTACCAGCATCGAACAGGGCCGTGCCGTACTAACGAATTCATTTATCTTGCTGGATCAGGAAGAAGCCAAGCATTTTGAGGACGAACTCCTCGAAGTCATTCAGTAGAACAAATGCAACGTAAAACAGAACCGTTTTGAAAGGAAGAATATGTCCATCAAAGTCTTGATTCCCACGCCGCTCCGGCCTTATGCCGGCAAGCAATCCGTCATCGAAGTAAACGCTCAAACCGTAGGCGAGGCGCTGAGCGATCTCGTCACCAAGCACCCGGATCTGCGCAAGCATCTCTTCTCGGAAGACGGCAAGCTGCGCTCCTTTGTCAACGTCTATCTGAACGATGAAGACATTCGCTATCTGAGCAAGGATGCAACGTCTGTCAAGGAAACGGATACGATCACCATTGTTCCCTCCGTTGCCGGTGGACGATAGAACTCAGCAACTCTGCGAAGAATGAACTCACAACATCATTTTTGGAGAAATGAACCGTGGATGAATTGATTGATGGTAGTCAGGCAAAGTTGAGCAATGAAGAGATTCTGCGCTACTCGCGTCATCTCATTATGCCGGAAGTAACTCTGGAGGGCCAGAAGAAATTGAAGGCCGCGCGCGTTTTGTGCGTGGGCACCGGCGGGCTCGGTTCGCCGCTGGCGCTGTATCTGACTGCGGCGGGCGTGGGCACTCTCGGCCTTGTTGATTTCGATGTAGTGGATTACACAAATCTGCAACGTCAGGTTCTGCATCACACCAGTGACGTGGGCCGTCTCAAGATCGACTCGGCCATCGACAAACTGACCGCGATCAATCCATTCGTCGAGATTAAGCGCTTCGATACTTATCTCAACAGCCAGAATGCACTGGAGATCTTCTCGGGCTTCGACATCATTGCCGACGGCACGGACAACTTCGCCACGCGCTACCTGGTCAATGACGCCTGCGTGTTGAGCAACAAACCCAACGTCTATGCCTCGATCTTTCGTTTTGAAGGCCAGGCCAGCATCTTCGCCACCGAGGCCGGACCCTGCTATCGCTGCCTCTATCCCGAGCCGCCGCCGCCGGGTCTGGTCCCCTCTTGCGCCGAAGGCGGCGTGTTGGGCGTACTTCCCGGATTGCTTGGAGTGATTCAGGCCACCGAGGTCATCAAGCTGATCCTCGGCGCGGGCAAACCGCTGATTGGCCGCTTGGTACTGGTCAATGCGCTGGCCATGCGCTTCCGCGAGTTGCGTGTACGCAAAAACCCTGAGTGCCCGGTCTGCGGCACGAATCCAACGGTCAAGGAACTGATCGACTACAACCAGTTCTGCGGCATTCGCGGAGAGGAGTCGGAGGCAGCGTCGAGCGCGAAGATTCCGGAGATTCAAGTCGAGGAACTCAAGCGCCGACTCGACGCGCGGGAGGATATTTTCGTGCTCGATGTGCGCGAGCCGCACGAGTATCAGATCGTCAACATTAAGGGGCATTTGATTCCGCTTGGCGATCTGCCGACACGCATTCATGAACTCGACTCCAGCCGTGAGATTGTAGTGCATTGCAAGAGCGGAATGCGCAGCGCCAAGGCTGTCGATTTTCTGCGCAAGTCAGGCTTCAAGCACGCCGCCAACCTGACTGGAGGCATTCTGGCATGGGCCGACCGGATAGACACTACTCTGCCAAAGTACTGACCGACCGCAGTGTGGCGGAGTGCCTTCGGCTGCAAAGATGGAAATGGGCTGCGACCCAAACTGAAACTGCGAGGTGATACGGGACACAGAAGACGGGCCAAAAGGCGAGTAAATTTCATTCGGTAGACATTACCCCATTTTCGGGGGTATAGTTCTCGATGAGTGAACGCTCTTGAGTTTTGAGCGTTTGGCCGATGAGATGAGAACCATGCTGACGGCCCGCCTTCTGCTCGTCCGATGTTGTTGTCCGGCTCGATATTCTCTCCCTGTCCGCTCTCTTTTTCTACTGCTTGCGATTGCCCTGCCCGGAGTGACGGCGGCGCAAATGCGGCAATCAAACGACATCGTCAACTTTCGTCTGCGCGATAAATACCTGATGATCGTTCCAACAATGGTGAACGGCGCAGGCCCCTTCAATTTTCTTTTAGACACCGGCGCGACACACACGGTGATCGACCCGGCCCTTGCTCGGCAGTTGCAGCTTCCGATGATTGGCGAGGCTTCGCTGACAACAGTTTCCGATATGCGCCAGGATCAACTGGTGCGACTGAAGAGAGTAGCAGTGGGCAACTCCGAGGTCTCGGAACTGGGAGCGGTTATCGATAACCTGGATCAGGTCAAGCTCAAGGCTCCAGGCGTTCGCGGGGTGCTGGGCGAGGATTTTCTGTCGAACTTCGATTTTCTGATCGACTATTCCCACAAGATTTTGCGCTTTGGCGGCGACGCGCCCGCTGGGGATCGATGTCGATTCGAGACGATGGGCCGCTACCATGGCGAGCCAACCACCAACCGCCTGCTGATTGAAGTCGAGTTCCTGGATGCAAGCAACGGCAAGGCGCAGTTGCAGTTGGATACGGGAGCGAAGATGCCGGAGATCTTTCCCACCCGGCCCGGCTCCGTCTTTTCGCATCCGTGGGCCGGTTCGATGGCCTTCAGCAGCGGGCCTAATGGAACCGCCATTCACTCGCACACATCCATCAAAATCGGCACAACAATTGTAAGCGACCTGGACGTGGTGAAATCCCGGCGCGGGGTTGCCTTCGACGCAGTTGGCCTTCTGCCGACGTTTATTTTTCAAAGAATCTATATAAGCCACACAGGCGGATTCGTTGTGCTAAATCCACCCGCGTGAGGTTAATTGCCGTTCATGCGCTACACGATGCCAGTCGAGCGTCCCTGCCTCAGATCCCAAAGGGCGGCGACCAGCGCGTCCACTTCCTCGCAGGTGTTGTAGAGCGCAAAGGTCGCGCGCACGGTGCTCTCCAAACCGAAGCGGCGCAGGATCGGTTGTGCGCAGTGATGACCGCCGCGTACTGCAATGCCCTTGCGGTTGAGATAGTCGCCGATCTCTTCCGTGCGGAAACCGTCCAGTACGAAGGAGATTACGCTGGCCTTTTCCTTCGCCGTGCCGATGATGCGCAGGCCAGGAATCTTGAGCAGTGCGGCGGTAGCATAGGTCAAGAGCATATGCTCGTGGCGTGCGACGTTGACGATGCCAACTCGGTCCAGATAATCGATAGCCGCGCCCAGTCCAACCGCATCGGCGATGCTGCCCGTGCCGGCTTCAAAGCGCTGCGGCGGCGGCTGGTAGAGCGTCTTCTCGAAGGTCACATCCTGAATCATGTTGCCGCCACCTTGCCACGGTGGCATCTGATCCAGCACCTCGGAGCGGCCGTAGACCACGCCAATGCCCGTTGGCGCAAAGACCTTGTGGCCGCTGAAGACATAAAAATCGCAACCGATGGACTGCACGTCAACGCGCATATGCGAGACGGCCTGTGCACCATCGACCAGCACGCGCGCGCCGTGACGGTGAGCAGCCTCGGTCATCGCCTGCACCGGCAGAATCGTGCCCAGCGCATTCGAGACGTGTGCGATTGAAACCAGGCGTGTCCTGGGTCTAAGTAGCTTCTCGTACTCGTCGAGCAGAATCTGGCCCGAATCATCGACAGGAGCAACGCGCAGCCGCGCGCCCTTTTCCGCGCAGAGCATCTGCCAGGGAACGATGTTGGCGTGATGCTCCATCCAGGTGACGACAATCTCATCGTCCTTCTGGATGTTCTGCCGTCCCCAACTCTGCGCGACCAAGTTGATGGCCTCGGTGGCTCCGCGCACAAAGACGATCTCGCGTGGGGCGCCGGCGTTTAAAAAGCGGCGCGTCTTCTCGCGCGCGGACTCGTAGGCATCGGTCGAACGCGCAGCCAGCTCATGCGCGGCGCGATGCACGTTCGAGTTTTCGTGCTCGTAAAAATAGCTCAGCCGGTCGATGACCGATTGCGGCTTCTGCGTGGTTGCGCCATTGTCCAGCCAGATCAGCGGACGGCCGTTGACCTGCTCACGCAGAATAGGAAAATCGCGTCGAATCGCCTCCACATCGAAGGAATACGACGAGAGGCCGAGATCGCCCAGCAACTCCGGCTGTCCTTCGCCGGGAATGACCGCAGGAACAACATTCAAAGCTTCGAGCGAACGAGGCGAGTTCTGATTTTGCGAAGCGGGCGCGCGAAAATCAGGCTCGTGCGTGACTGTTCCTGGCAACTGAGGCGCGTTGCGATCCAGCGGCGATGCAAAAGGATTGCTGCTCGCGGAACCATTCTTTGCAAGATCCGCCGGAACCGGACCGGGAAGCAAACCAGAAAAGAGCGGACGCGCATCTTCGATAAAAGAAAAAGTCGGAAAAGCCGAGGAATCGACTACGCCAAATGCGCCGGGAACAGTTGGCGTAGGTGGTTGAAAGCCCTGCGGTACTGGAAAATCTGGCGACAACGAAGCGGGAATCGATGCAAATCCATCTTCGCTGGGCGCAGGTTTCCCGCTTGCTTGTGGGTTAGCAGGCTCCGCATCTGAAGCAGCAAAGATCGGACGCGCATCCTGCAAAAAAGCAAACTCCGGCGCTGCGGTAGGCGTAACTCCGCCACCTGGAACTGCTGGAAGCGAAGAGGCAGACGAGCGCGTATCCGGCGCAATGCTTCTCTCCGGCGTGGCGATATAACTTCCATGTTGCGCTTCCGTCACGCTGGCCAACACGCCAGGCACGGCGGGCGCGGTTGGAGCAGGCACAGCCGCGTATGGGTTGCCGGTGAAAGTTGAGTTCGGAGGCAGCACTGCGTGGGCCGCTGTCGCAGCTAGATGCTGTTGTTCGTCCGGCAGCTCGTTGAATATCTCATTGGCCATGCGCGCTAGCTGCGCTGGAGAGAGTACGCCGGGAGCGATGCTATCGCTCCCGCGCAATCCAACAGCCCAGTCAGTCGCATTCGGAGAGACTGGCAACTGCTCACTTGTACTCATGGTATTGACCCACGTTCACGTCTTCCAGCAGGGCAATGGCATCGTCGGTCAGCACGGCCGCCGAGCAGTACAGCGAGACAAGATACGAGGCCAGTGAGCGCTGATCAATGCCCATGAAACGCACCGAAAGTCCGGGGCTTTGTTCACCGGGCAATCCGGGCTGGAAGAGTCCAACCACGCCTTGCTTCTTCTCGCCCACGCGCACCAGCAGAATCTTCGTGGTTTGGTCCTTGCTGCGAATGGCGATCTTGTCCGAGGGAATCAGCGGAACGCCGCGCCAGGTGAGGAAAGGCGTACCAAACAAAGTAACTGTCGGAGGAGGAACGCCGCGCCGTGTGCACTCACGCCCAAAAGCCGCAATGGCGCGGGGATGCGCCAGAAACAACGATGGCTCCTTCCAAACCTTCACCAGCAACTCGTCCAGATCGTCCGGCGTCGGCGCGCCTTTGCGAGTCTTGATCTTCTGCGCGTCAGGAACATTATTCAACAGGCCGTAATCGGCATTGTTGACCAACTCGCTCTCCTGCTTTTCCTTTACGCTCTCGATAAGAATGCGCAATTGCTCACGAACCTGATCGTAGGGATTGCTGAGCAGATCGGAAACGCGCGTATGCACATTGAGTACGGCATTGATGCTGCCCAGACGATATTCGCGTGGTGTGTCCTGATAGTCGGCGAAAGTGGTAGGCAGCGGCGACTCATCTTCATGCGCGCAGAGAGACTCGATCACCTTGCTCTCGTCCACTTTATTGACGCGGAATGTGCCAGCCTCAAGTGGCTTCCAATCCAGGAAGCGAACCAGCCAGCGCGGCGTGATGGCTCCAAACTGCGGAGCGGTCTTGGTGACATTGGCAAGTTGAAAAGCGGCTTCTTCGCGCAACGAAACGCGGCTAACTTCTTCTGGCACGGTCGATCTCCTTTTAATGCGATAACATGAAAATCTTAACGGCTGATGGCAGGGTCGCCAATAGATGGATACTTGTTCATCGAGAATCGCAAATCAATACGGACTTCGCTTTCAAGAACAGGAAAATCTGTTGCAAATGTTTGGAGCGCCGGGCGGGAATTGAACCCGCGAATACAGGTTTTGCAGACCTGCGCGTTGACCGCTTCGCCACCGGCGCCTATGAAATTCTCAGTACTTCCGTACACTGTGATCCACGCGATCCGACCAGGCATGAATGCCGCCGGTCAGATTCCAGACATGAGTGAAGCCCGCCTTGTGCAAAACCTGCGCGGCTTTCACGCCACGCGGTCCCATCTTGCAAACGGTCACGATGTTCAGGTTCGTATCCAGCTCATTCATCCGCTTCGGCAGCTCCGCAAGCGGGATCAACTGCCCGCCGATATTGGAGATTTCATACTCGAACTCGTCGCGCACATCCAACAGAAACAGATTCTCGCCCGCATCCAACCGCTTCTTCAGTTCCTCAACACGAATCTCAGGAATGCTCATCCCATTCTCCCTTGCCTGAAACCTGTTTGGCGACTGCACTGTCTCCGCAACCGCCTCAATCCCCAAATAAAAAACCCACCTGCCAGTTCAATCTGGCGGTGGGTTTCCAAGAAGCGGCGGCTTGTAAGTTGCTCTAGCCCAGCCATTTCCTCACGCCAGAATGTGTTTGCGCACAGCACATCGCTGCACAACAACACATCGCGGCGGTCATCGGGCTAAAAGAACTCATGGACGAAATCTAACACAGAAGATTTTGGATTGCAACAAGAAAATGCACTGAATCCCTTAGAGTGATAGTTGGTCGTTTAGATCCCCGCGCCCTGGTCCAGCAGCAGCGCTCTCGCTCCATCGTCGTCAAAAAGTCGTATGGATTGCGGCCAGATGAAAACCTTCTCGCCAGGAACCAGCGCTAGCTCCTCGTACCGTCTTCGATCCAACTCCGCAGTTGTCGGCCTGCCGTTTCCCGCAATGCTCAACTCCACGCGAACCTGCGGCCCAGCCGCATGAATCCGCACAACGCTCGCAGAAACAGCCTTAACCTTTGCCGGAAGAGTACGCGAAAGTTCTAGTTCATGCGGTCGCACAAAACCAATTGCGGATTGAATGGATTCTTCCGCGCTGTCTCCGCGCTCTTGCGGCGAAAGATCGGCAAGCAAGCGTCCATGAAATAAATTCACATTGCCCAAAAAGTTGTAGACAAACGGCGAGGCTGGGTGGTCATAAATCGATTGCGGCGTGCCGATCTGCTCCAGCTTGCCGCGATTCAAAATCGCCACGCGGTCGGCCACTTCCAGCGCCTCTTCCTGATCGTGCGTCACCAGCACGGTGGTCACGTGCAACTCATCGTGAATGCGGCGCAGCCAGTCGCGCAGCTCCTTGCGCACCTTGGCGTCGAGCGCGCTGAAGGGTTCGTCGAGCAGTAGCACCTTGGGCTTGACAGCCAATGCGCGCGCCAATGCCACGCGCTGCCGTTGCCCTCCAGAAAGTTGATCGGGATACATCCGTGCAAATGAATCCAATTGCACGAGGCGCAGCAGTTCGGTCACGCGTTCGCGAATCTCACGACGTGGCGGCCTGATCTTTCTCGATTGCACGCGCAGTCCGAAGGCGACATTCTCGAAGATCGTCATGTGGCGAAAGAGCGCGTAATGCTGAAAGACAAAGCCAATGCCGCGCTTCGATGCGCTGTGCTCGGTGGACTCTTCGCCATGCAACAGAATCGATCCGGCGTCGGGCGATTCAAGGCCCGCGATGATGCGCAGCAGCGTCGTCTTGCCCGAGCCGGATGGTCCCAGCAGAGCCACCAGTTCTCCATTCGCAATCGTCAGGCTGACATCGTCCAATGCCTTGAAGGAGCCGTACTGTTTGCCGATATGCTCGACCTGAATGCTCATGATTCGCTTTCCTTCTCTTGCCCGTGTTGATGAACTCCAGTGGCAGATTCAATGGATTTCTTCAGCACCAGCGTAACGATCGCAGCCAGCGTCAACAGCGATGCAGCGGCAAAGGCCGCGGTGAAGTTGTACTCGTTGTAGAGCATCTCCACTTCAAGCGGCAGAGTGGTGGTCAATCCGCGAATGTGACCGGAGACCACCGAGACCGCGCCAAACTCGCCAATCGAACGCGAGGCCGCGAGGATTGTTCCATAAAGCAACGCCCACTTGATGTTGGGCAGCGTCACGCGCCAAAAGACGCTCCAGCCGTTTGCGCCCAGCACCACCGCCGCAATCTCTTCGTCGCTGCCCTGCGCCTGCATGAAGGGAATCAACTCACGCGCCACAAAGGGAAAGGTGACAAAGATCGTTGCCAGCACGATTCCCGGCACGGCAAAAATAATATGCAAATTATGCTCGCTCAGCCACGGGCCGAGCCAGCCATGCAGACCGAAGACCTCGACGTACATCAGGCCCGCGACCACTGGCGAAACAGCCAGTGGCACGTCAATCAGCGTAATCAAAAGGCTCTTGCCGTGAAACTCGAAGCGCGTGATCGCCCAACTGGCGCTGATGCCAAACTGAACATTGAGCGGAACCGCGATGACGGCAACGAGACCCGTGAGACGCAGCGCCGAGAGCACATCCTGCTGATGAATCGAGTCGCGATACATTGCCCAGCCTTGCGAAAATGCCTGCGTGAAAACAGCCGCCACCGGCAGTAGAAGAAAGACCGCAAGAAACACAAGCGCCGTTGCGATCAGCACGACGCGGCCTACGCGCTGTTGCATCGACGGTTGCAGCAATGCGGAAGAGGAGTTTGCGCCACGATTGCTCATACTCGCTTCCCCTCTCTGCGCTGCACTCGCCACTGAATGAGATTGACTGCCAGCATGATGATGAATGAGATCGCCAGCATGGCCGAGGCAATGGCGGCAGCGCCTGTGTAATCGAACTCTTCAAGCTTGGTCACAATCAGCAGCGCGGTAATCTCCGTTCTCATCGGCATATTGCCGGCGATAAAGATCACCGAGCCGTACTCGCCCGCGGCGCGCGCAAAGGCCAGCGCGGTTCCGGTCAGCAAAGCAGGAAAAGCCAACGGAGCAATCACGCGCGTGAAGCGCTGCCAGACGTTTGCTCCCAAGCTGGCCGCGGCCTCTTCCATTGCAGGGTCCAGATCTTCCAGCACAGGTTGCACGCTGCGTACCACAAAGGGGAAGCCAACGAAAGACATTGCCATCACAATGCCCAGCGGCGTGAAGGCCACATGAATCCCATGTGGCTCGAGGTAGCGCCCAATCCATCCATTCTCCGCGTAGAGCGCGGTCAGCGAGATGCCCGCAACCGCCGTGGGCAATGCGAAGGGCAGATCGACCAGCGCATCGACGATGCGTTTTCCGGGAAAGCTGTAACGCGCCAGAACCCACGCCAGCAGCAACCCAAAAGCCGCCGAGAGCAGCGCCGCCACTGCTGCTGAACCCAACGTGACGCGATAGGAAG
>Ga0302202_10000005_pt1 | contig 209508 bp, 205 predicted proteins | sample II_Bog_N3_3_FD_194579 | JGI IMG/M metagenome (GOLD analysis project Ga0302202, IMG submission 194579) | Peat permafrost microbial communities from Stordalen Mire near Abisko, Sweden - II_Bog_N3_3 | ecosystem: Environmental > Terrestrial > Soil > Wetlands > Peat | place: Sweden: Abisko... | reverse complement strand
GTTCTTCGCGTTGCCTCGAATTAAGCCACATGCTCCGCCGCTTGTGCGGGCCCCCGTCAATTCCTTTGAGTTTTAGCCTTGCGGCCGTACTCCCCAGGCGGGGCACTTAATGCGTTAGCTGCGGCACGGAATCCGTTGAATAGACCCCACACCTAGTGCCCAACGTTTACGGCGTGGACTACCAGGGTATCTAATCCTGTTCGCTCCCCACGCTTTCGCTCCTCAGCGTCAGTTCCGGCCCAGACCACCGCCTTCGCTGCTGGTGTTCCTCCTGATATCTGCGCATTTCACCGCTACACCAGGAATTCCATGGTCCCCTACCGGACTCTAGTCATGACAGTATCGAATGGCGGCCCCAGGTTAAGCCTGGGGGTTTCACATCCGACTTATCAAACCGCCTACGAGCTCTTTACGCCCAATAAATCCGGACAACGCTTGCACCCTACGTATCACCGCGGCTGCTGGCACGTAGTTGGCCGGTGCTTCTTCTGCAGGTACCGTCACAATCGTCCCTGCTGAAAGAGGTTTACAACTCAGAAAGCCTTCGTCCCTCACGCGGCGTTGCTGCGTCAGGCTTTCGCCCATTGCGCAAGATTCCCCACTGCTGCCTCCCGTAGGAGTCTGGGCCGTGTCTCAGTCCCAGTGTGGCTGATCGTCCTCTCAGACCAGCTACCCGTCGAAGCCTTGGTGAGCCATTACCTCACCAACTAGCTGATAGGCCGCGAGCTCCTCCCGAAGCGGAATCCATTTCCTCACCAGAACATGCGATCCGGTGGGGATATCCGGTATTAGCAGCGGTTTCCCGCTGTTATCCCGGTCTTCGGGGCAGATTGCTCACGTGCTACTCACCCGTTCGCCACTAGGTCTTCTTCAGTATTGCTACCGAATGAACCTCGTTCGACTTGCATGTGTTAGGCACGCCGCCAGCGTTCGTCCTGAGCCAGGATCAAACTCTCCATCGAGACTTCCAATTCGGCCCGAAGGCCTCCTCAAAAATCGAAGAGCCAGGCGAAGGGGGCTCCCCCTTGCCTGACAACAGACACCGGTTCCCCCGAAGGGTCGCCTGCGTCCGCCATTTGCGTATTGCTTTTTGACAGTCGACTCCAAGATGCCGAAGCATCTCCGAGCCGCCCGCACTGGCTTTTGGCTCTCGCTCTTCCGTTTTCAAGGAGCGACCGGGCACACACCCGAGGGTGTCGGTGCCAGGTGCTCCGAGCGCACAAGGAAGTAGATCGCTCTACTCTCCGGTTCACTCGGCCCTGCTGGTTGAGGTCCTGTTCGGAACGCTCCACCAGCGGGAAAGTAACTGTACCAGCTGGAAACCGTGTCGTCAACGCGCTTGGCGCGCAATGTCTCCACACCGGGCCATCGGGACCGGTCCAAGGGGTACGAATGACCTCAAGAACAGGTTAGATGGCTTCGTCACCCTAGCGGTGGATGACCCTGAAGCGCAAAAGGGCCTGGCCGGGGAGGCTCAGTTCGGGGACGACCGGCCTGCTGGGCGGGCCCGGGAGACGAACGTGCTCCCCGGCCAGGACCAACGCCATGGGTGCTCGACGGCCTTGGTGATGCCCACACGCGGCCCGCAGTGGGGTTCGGAAGGCGGCGAGGTCCCGTCGTCTTCCAGGACGATCCCCCGGTCTGCGGTCAACAGATCCGCCCCGTCGAGCTCTCTGGTGATGCCGAGGGCCTCACACAGCTTGGCGGGACCATTGCACAGGTCCCGGTCGTGGTGGGCCGCCGGCCGCCGGCGGCGCATCTCGTCGATCCCGGCGAGGGGTTCGAGGGCCCGTACCAGTACCGCCCACGCCGTCCCCTCTTCCCCGCAGACCACGTTGGCGCAGTAGTGCATGCCGTAGGTGAAGTACACGTAGAGCAACCCGGCTCGCCCGAACATCGTCTGATTGCGGGTGCTCTGGCCGCCGAACGCGTGCGAGGCGGCGTCGTCAGCACCCCGGTACGCCTCCACTTCGACGATCCTCCCCGAGCAGCCCCCGTAGCTCAGCACCTTGCCGAGCAGCCATGGGGCCACGTCGAGCGGGTCCCGGGCGAGTGCGAAGCGCTCGAGCGGGGCCGGAGCGTTCACGCCAGGTCGGCCGTCCCGGCCAAGAGGCCGACCCGCGTCCGGTCGACGTCGAGACGGCGGACGAAACGCGCCATCTGCTCGGCGACCGCCTTGGGTCCGGCCCCGCCGGGCGTCGTCCGCCGGGTGACCGCCACCCCTGGCTCGAGAAGCGCAGCGCCGGCGTCACCGAGCTCGGGGTGGGCCTCGACCAGCTCGCTCAGGGGCACGTGGCGCTCGAGTGAGTCCCGAACGAGGGCGCCGACGAGGGCATGGGCCTGACGGAACGGCATGCCGTGCTCGACGAGATACTCAGCGAGGTCGACCGCAGCGGCACCGGCACCGTCAGCCGCCTCCTGCATCCGGTCGTGGTGCCATGTGACCGTCTCGTAGACCCCCCCGAGAGCCCGCAGCGTCGTCGAGACCTGGCGCACCGAGTCGAAGAGCGGCTCCTTGTCCTCTTGGAGGTCACGGTTGTACGAGAGCGGCAGTCCCTTCAGCGTCACCAGGAGCCCGGTGAGATTGCCAATGAGGCGGCCGGCCTTGCCCCGGGCGAGTTCAGCCACGTCGGGGTTCTTCTTCTGCGGGAGCATCGAACTGCCAGTGGCGTAGGCGTCGTCGAGCGTGCAGAACCCGAATTCCTCACTCGACCACAGGACGAGCTCTTCGCCCATGCGCGATAGATGCACCCCGAGGAGCGAGAGGTCGAAGAGCGCCTCGGCGACGAAGTCACGGTCGGACACCGCGTCGAGGCTGTTCTCGAAGCGCCCGAGGAAGCCGAGCTCCTCGGCGACGAAGTCGGGGTCGAGCGGCAACGACGAACCGGCCAACGCTCCGGCTCCGAGTGGCGAGATGTTCAGCCGTTCGATGCTCGCCACCAGGCGGTCCACGTCGCGCGCCAGCGCCCACCCATGAGCGAGGAGGTGATGCGCAAGCAGCACCGGCTGCGCCCGCTGGAGATGCGTGTAGCCCGGCAGGTACATGTCCCCTGCCTCACGGGCGCGGTGCAAGAGGACGTCCTGGAGTGCCATGACATCGACGGCGATGGCGGCGAGCGCACGTCTCGACCACAGGCGAAGGTCGGTGGCGATCTGGTCGTTGCGGCTCCGTCCGGTGTGGAGCTTGGCGCCCACGTCACCGGCAAGCTCGGTGACGCGCCTCTCGATGGCGGTGTGGACATCCTCGTCGTCAGGTGCGAATGCGAACGAGCCGGTTGCGAGCTCCTGGCCGACCACGTCGAGTGCACCCAGCAGCTGGTCGACCTCTTCGGGGCTCACGATCCCGTGACGCCCGAGGCCGCGCACGTGGGCCTTCGAGCCGACCAGATCGACCTCGGCCAGTGCGCGGTCGAATGGCAGACTCACCGTGAACTCGGCCACCACCTCGGCCATGCCCTCACCGAACCGGCCTTGCCAGAGTGTCATGCGGGGCGCGCCTCCCCCGAGGCGCCGCCCTGACGGGCAGCCCAGGTCGCCACACCAAGGCCCCAGAGGCGCACGAACCCCTCCGCGTCCTCATGCCGGAACGAGTCGGAGGAGTCGTAGGTGGCGAGATCGTGGTCGTAGAGGCCCACCGGGCTCCGCCGGCCGTGGATGGCCAGGGTCCCGGGGGGCTCGAAGCGCAGGCGCACCTCGCCGGTGACGTGGCGCTGAGACTCGCGTACGAAGGCATCGAGCGAGGCCTTGAGCGGCGAGAACCACATGCCGTCGTAGACAAGCTCGGACCAGCGCGGCTCGAGCCGCGCCTTCTCGTGGTGCAAGTCGCGCTCCAAGGTGAAGTCCTCGAGGTCGGCGTGTGCCGCCAGAAGGGCGAGTGCCGCTGGGCACTCGTAAATCTCGCGGCTCTTGATGCCGACCCGGCGGTTCTCGACCATGTCGAGTCGCCCGAAGCCGGTCGAGCCGGCGATGCGGCCTATCTTCTCGATCAGCTCCGCTGGGTCGAGCGAGATGCCGTCCAGGCCGACCGGCACGCCGGCCTCGAAGCCCACGACCACCTCGATCGGCCCGGTGGCCGTGACCTTTGTCAGCGTGTAGACGTCCGCTGGCGGGTCCGCCCATGGGTCTTCGATGGCGCCGCACTCGATCGCCTTGCCCCAGAGGTTCTCGTCGATCGAGTACAGCTTCGCCTTGCTCTGCCCGATCGGGATGCCCCACTTCAACGCGTAGTCGACGCACTCCTCCCGGCTCAGCCCCCACACGCGCGCTGGGGCAATCACCTCGAGGTCGGGAGCGAGCGAGCGAGTGCCCACTTCGAAGCGGACCTGGTCGTTGCCCTTCCCGGTGCAGCCGTGCGCCACCGCCGTGGCGCCGTGGCGGCGGGCCTCGGCGACCAGGTGGCGGACGATGACCGGGCGCGACAGGGCCGAGACGAGGGGGTACTTGCCCTCGTACCGGGCGTTCGCGGCAATGGCGGGAAGACAGAAGTCCTCGGCCATCTCTGCCCGGGCGTCGATCACCGTCGCCTCGATGGCGCCGGCCACCAGCGCACGCTGGCGGATCGCCTCCCAGTCCTCGCCGCTCGACTCGGCGGACTGGCCGACGTCGACGGCGACGGCGATCACTTCGGCTCCGAGCTCTTGGATCAGCCACCGCACCGCCACCGAGGTGTCCAGGCCACCGCTGTAGGCGAGCACAATCCGCTTTGCCATCTTCATCCTTCCCTCGTTGGCGCTTCGCGCCCATTGGTCATCGGTTGGCCGTCGGTCTCGGTTGGATTGAGGCCCGAGAGGCTGGCCAGGCGGGCCGCCATGGCCGCGCCACCATGCGATTCGGACACCACGGCGAGCACGGTATCGTCGCCGGCGACCGTGCCGAGTAGTCCCTCGAGGCCGCTCCGGTCGAGAGCCGAGCCTACGACATGCGCGCAACCGGGCGGCGTCCGCAGGACCACCAGATTCCCCGACTGTGCGAGCTCGACCGCCCACTCGCCAAGCACACGGCGGAGGTGGTCCTCGGGGGCGATCTGCTGGGTCGGCAGCTCCGGCAGGACGTAGGCGCCCTCGCCACCGGGGAGGCGCACCTTGATGGCCCCGAGCTCTTCGAGGTCGCGCGACACGGTGGTCTGGGTGGCCTCAATCTCCTCGTCGGCGAGGAGCTCGACGAGCTGGCTCTGGCTCGAGACGGGTTGGGCCGCCAAGAGCTTGGCGATCCGGTGCTGGCGCTGGTTCTTGTTCACGGCAGCACCCCTGCCCGCTCTGCGGGCGTGGCCACCAGCCACGCCAGGATGCCGCGCATTGCGGTTCGCCGGTGCGCCGCCTGGCGCCAGACCACGCTGCGCTCGCCGTCGACCACCGACGCAGCGATCTCCTCGCCACGGTGCGCCGGCAGGCAGTGCAGCACGACCGCGCCCTCCCCCGCTGCCTCCAAAAGGGCGTCGTCCACGCAGTACCCCTCGAAAGCCGCCAACCGCTCGAGCGACTCGGCCTCTTGGCCCATCGATGTCCACACATCGGTGTAGATGGCATCGACGCCATCGACGGCCTCGAAGGGGTCCGACAGCGCCTCGACCGAGCCGCTGCGACCCGCGGCACGGGCCGCGTCTTCCAGCCAATCCAAGTCGCCGGGGAGCAGCTGGTAGCCGTCGGGGGCAGCGACTCGCACGTCCATGCCGACCATCACCGCCGCCATGGCCAGCGAGCGGCAGACGTTGTTGGCGTCGCCGACGTAGGCCAGTGAGTGCCCGACGAGCCCATCGCCACCCTTCACGGTGGCGATGGCATCGCGCAGCGTCAGCAGGTCGGCCACCGCCTGGCACGGGTGCGCCCGGTCGCTCAGCAGGTTCACGACCGGCACCTCAGTGCCATCGCCGTCGAGGGCGTCCGCCATACGCTCGAGGGCGCCGTGGTCGAAGACCCTGGCGCAGATGATGCGGTGGTAGGACGCAAGGGTGCGCGCCACGTCTGCTGCCGGCTCCCGCATGTCGAGACCCACCTCGTGGCCCTGGATGTAGACCGGATGGCCCCCGAGGCCGACGACTGCCATCTCGGTCGAGTTTCGGGTCCGGTTGGAGGGCTTCTCGAAGACAAGGGCCACGCCGTTGCCAGCCAGCACGGGCCCGAGCTCGGCGGCCTCGGCCATGGCCAGGATCTGGTCGAGCTCGACAGCGCTCACGTCGTCGAGCTCGAGGAAGTGCCGGCTCATTGCGCACCTGCGCGCTGGAGGCCCTCGAGCGCGGCCGCCACGATGGCGAGGGCCGCATCGATCTGCTCGTTGCCCACGAGGAGCGAGGGGCTGAAGCGCAGCGCATCGGGACGCACGGCGTTGACGAGCAGCCCCGCTTCGAGGCAGGCCGCACTGGCGGCAGCGGCGCCGCCTCCCGTGAGCTGTGCAGCCAGCAGCAGGCCCCGTCCGCGGACCCCGCCGATCGCGTCGAGTGAGCCGAGGCCGTCACGCAACCGTGAGCCGGCGGCCGTGGCCCGGCCGCAGACATCCTCGGCTTCCATCACGCCGAGCGTGGCCCGAACAGCTGCCATGGCAAGGGGCTGGCCACCGAAGGTCGACCCGTGATCGCCCGGGACCATGGCGGCAGCCACCTCGGCACGCGCCCAGCAGGCACCGACCGGCATGCCGTTGCCAAGGGCCTTGGCCATGGTCACCACGTCGGGCTCGAGGTGCTCGTGCTGGAAGGCGAACCACTCGCCGGTGCGCCCGAACCCGGTCTGCACCTCGTCGACCATCAAGAGCGCCCCGTGCTCGGTGCACAGGTCACGCAGGCCGCGCAGGTAGTCCGACGACGGGACCACCACACCGCCCTCACCTTGGATCGCCTCCACCAGGACAGCCGCCACATCAGCGCCCTCCAGGGCCTTGGCCATGGCCTCGAGGTCGTCGAAGGGGACGGCGGGAAAACCAGCCGGCATGGGCTCGAACCCGGTGTGCTTGGCCGCCTGCCCCGTAGCGGCGAGCGCGGCCAGCGTGCGGCCGTGGAACGAGTTCTCCGTCGAGACGACCACGTAGCGGCCCCGACCGGCCCAACGACGGGCCACCTTGATGGCGCACTCGTTTGCCTCGGCGCCCGAGTTGCAGAAGAAGACCTGGCCACCGGCCTGTTCCTCGCCCCCGCCGATCAGCCGGTCGATGGTGGCCGCCACCTCGGGAGCGAGCACGTTGCCGTAGAGGTTCGAGACATGGGTGAGGGTGGCCGCCTGCCGGCTCACCGCTTCGGTGACGGCCGGATGGGCGTGCCCAAGCGAGGTCACCGCCAGGCCGCCGATGAAGTCGAGGTAGCTGCGGCCCTCGGCGTCGAAGAGGACCGATCCCTCGCCGCGCACGAAAGTCACCGGCGGCTCGGGGTACGTCCCCATGAGGAAGCGACGGTCGGTCATGGCTCGACCATCGTGCCCACACCCCCGTCGGTGAACAACTCGAGGAGGAGCGCGTGGGGAACGCGACCGTCGAGGATGTGGGCGCGCACCACGCCACGGCGGACGGCCTGCGCACACGCCTCGACCTTGGGGACCATGCCGCCGGCCGCTCCACCGCTTGCCACGAGATCGTCGAGCGCGACGGCTGTCGCCGTGCGCAGCAGGGAGTCGGGGTCGTCGGCGACGGTGCGCAACCCCGCCACGTCGGTGAGAAAGACGAGCTTCTCGGCGCCGAGTGCCTCGGCGATGGCGCCGGCGACGGTGTCGGCGTTGATGTTGTAGGCCTGCCCGTCCTCGTCGGCCCCGATGGTGGCCACGACCGGGATGAGGCCCTGGGCGAGCAGCCGGCTGAGCAGGATCGGGTCGACCTCGACCACGTCGCCGACGTAGCCGAGCGCCTCGTCACGCTGCCCAGCGGTGATGAGGTTCGCATCCTCGCCGGACAAACCGACGGCGAGCGGCCCGTGCACGTTGATGGCCGAGACGATGTCGCTGTTCACCTTGCCGACGAGCACCATGCGCGCGATGTCCAAGGTGTCGGCGTCGGTGACCCGGAGGCCGTCGCGAAACTCGGCGACCATGCCGAGGCGGTTCATGAGGGCCCCGATCTGCGGCCCTCCCCCGTGGACCACGACCGGCAGCATGCCGACGGACTGCACCAGCACGACGTCTTCTGCGAAGGAGGCAAGGGCGGCCTCGGCATCGTCGGGCGCACCGGCCAGGGCGTTGCCTCCGTACTTGACGACGACGATCTTGCCGGAGAAGCGCCGAATGTAAGGCAACGCCTCGACGAGAAGCGCCGCGACATCGGCCGGAGAGGTCGTGGTGGTGTGCGCGCTCACGAGGTCGTCCGGTTCTCGTCGAGGTAGCCGTAGCCGAGATCACACGTGAGCACCACGCCCGATCCTGCGCCCAACCCGAGGTCGCAACGAAGCTCGATGTGGCGGCCCGCCATGTGCTCGGCAACCGCCCGGGCATCGTGGTCGACGCCCACGCCGTTGGCCGCCACCACCACCCCGCCGTAGGCGATCTCGACCAAGTCGGGGTCAAAGGCCACGCCTGCGCAGCCGAGCTCGCTGACCACGCGCCCCCAGTAGGGGTCTTCACCGTTGAACGAGCACTTGACCAGCAGGGACCCGGCGACCTGGCGGGCGGCCCTGTGGGCCTCGTCGTCGGTGCGCGCACCGACCACCTTCACATGGACCACCTTGGTGGCGCCTTCTGCGTCCTCGGCCATCTGTGCGGCGAGAGTGCCGCACGCCTCGCGCATCGCCGCACCGAGCTGGCGGGGGTCGACAGGGCCGGCACGTCCGCTCGCGAGCACGATCACCGTGTCGTTCGTCGACGTCGCGCCGTCGACGATGAGGGAGTTGAACGACGGCCCGACGGCGGCGGTCAAGAGCTCGTGCAACGTCGCTCCGTCGCAGGCGGCGTCGGTGGTGAGCACAGCGAGCATGGTCGCCATGTTGGGGGCGAGCATGGCTGCACCCTTGGCCATGGCGCCGACCGAGAAGCCCTTCGCCTCGACGAGTGCCTCCTTGTGGAAGGTATCGGTGGTCAGCATCGCCTGGGCGGCCTGTTCGCCTGCAGCGTGCTCAGCGCTGCGCGAGGCAATCACCGCGGCGACTGCCGGCTCTACCTGGGCCAAGGGGAACGGGATGCCGATGAGGCCGGTCTGGCAGATGAGGATCTCGCTCTGCCGCGCACCGACTTCATGCGCTGCCAACTGGCATAGGCGTTCGGCGGCCACGACCCCGGCGGCACCAGTTGCCGCATTGGCGTTGCCTGACGTGAGGACGACGCCGGCGGCCCGCCCAGCAGTCGCCGACAGGTGGGCCTTGCTGACCCGCACGGGAGCAGCCGCAGCCAGGTTGGCCGTGAAGACCGCGGCGGCGGCGATCGGGCTGCCGTCGTCGCTGCCAATGAAGGCGAGGTCGGCGACACCCTCGGCTTTGATACCGACCGCTCCCCCGGCTGCGACGAACCCCGCCGGGGCGACTACCGACATCGCCGACTCCCTTTGGCGATCGGCCCCCAGATCACGGCCACATCCCGGCAATCGGCAACCCCGTCGACTCCTTCAGGCCGAGCGAGAGGTTGGCGCACTGGATCGCCTGGCCTGCTGCACCTTTGACCAGGTTGTCGATGGCGCAGAGTGCCAGCACCCATCCCGTGCGGGGATCGACCCGCACAGTCACGTGAGCGCAGTTCGAGCCTGCGGTCGCCTTCGTCGACGGGACGTCGGCGGTGACGACGATGAAAGTCTCCGCGTCATAGGCATCGTGGAGCACCGCCAGAGCGTCGTCGGTGCTGGGAAGCGTCGTCGCACTGGCTGGCCGGGCGTAGCAGGTCGCCAGGATCCCACGCACCATCGGCGCGAGGTGGGGTGTGAACAGTGCACTCACCCCCAGGTTCTGCTCGATCTCGGCGGTGTGGCGGTGGTTGAGCAGCCCGTAGGCAGTGAAGTTCTCGTCGACCTGGCCGAATTGCAGGTGCTCACTCGTACCGCGACCTGCACCTGAGATGCCGCTCGCCGCATCGACCACGATGCGGTCTCGCTCGACCAGCCCGGCAGACACGAGCGGCGCCAAGGCGATGGTGGCGGCCGTCGGGTAGCACCCGGCCGCGGCGATGAGGGGGGCACCGGCGAGCTCGGCCCGGGTCAGCTCGGGGAGCCCGTAGACGAACCGGTCCAGGTACGACGGCTCCTGGTGCTCATCCCCGTACCAGGTGGCGTATGCCCCGGCCGTCGTCAGCCGGAAGTCGGCGGCCAGGTCGACGAACGTACCGATGCGCCCGTCGAGGTCGGCGATGAACTGCTGGGACTGGCCGTGGGGCAGCGCCGAGAAGACCAGGTCGAGACCATCGAGCCCGTCGATGCCGGCTGGCGAGAACTCGAGATCTGGGTAGGCGCCGCTAAGCGACGGGGTGTGCTCGGCCACCCGTTGGCCCGCCCCGCCTCCGGCGGTGGCCACCGCGACGTCGAAGTCCGGGTGCGCAGCGCACAGCCGAAGCAGCTCGACTCCCGCATAGCCCGATGCCCCCAGCACGCCGACCTTCATGGCGCAACTCTATACGGGACCCTGCATACTCATGCAACCCGACCTTTGGCGTCCCGTTCGGAGCGATCCGCCATTGTCGGTTAGAAGTAGGGAGTGTCGCGGCGTGGTTGGATCCTGTTTGCGGCGATGTCCGTCATCTGGGGCACGCCGTACCTGCTGATCCGCATCGCCGTGCGCGAGGTCTCCCCCGCCACCCTCATCTTCTTGCGTTGTGCGCCGGCCGCCCTGCTCCTGCTGCCGCTCGCCATCCACCGAAAGGCCCTGGGCGACCTGCTGCGCCGCTGGCGCTGGATCGTCGCCTACACGGTCGCCGAGCTGGCGATCCCGTGGCTCTTCGTGGGGCGCGCCGAAGTGCACCTGACAAGCTCGTTCACCGGGCTGCTCATCGCGTCGGTGCCCTTGTGGGGGGCGATCATCTACCGGATCCTCGGCTACGACCGCTTCGACGGCAAGCGGATCATGGGGTTGCTCGTCGGCTTCGCCGGAGTCGTCGCACTCGTGGGCACCAACCTCCATTCGACGGACCTGGGGGCGGTGGTCGAGGTCGTCATCCCGACGATCGGCTATGCCATCGGGCCATTGATCATCTCCCGAAAGCTCGGCGACCTTCCCGGCCTCGGCGTGATCTTCGCGTCGCTGGTGCTCGCCTCGATCTTCTACGCCCCCTACGCCGTCACCCACATGCCCTCGCACGTCTCGCTCGAGGTGGCACTGGCGGTGGTCGGGCTCGCCGTGGTCTGCACGGCTCTCGCCTTCGTCCTTTTCTTCGAGCTCATCGTCGAGGTCGGCCCGGCTCGCAGCACGGTGATCACGTACATCAACCCGGCGGTGGCCATCCTCCTCGGCGTCGTGCTCTTGGGCGAGCCGTTCACCGTCGGGATCGCCATCGGCTTCCCACTCATCCTCCTCGGCTCGTGGATGGCCACGTCGACGCCGGCTCCCGAAACGAGCGAGTTGGCCGCCGAGCCCCCGGCCAGCTGAGCGGGCTGAGGCTGCTCGCCCCGCGACAACGAGACGAGCCGTGTCAGCTGTGCCGGCTCACTCTGCGTCGGCGTTCTTTCTGGGTCGACCTCGTCTTCGCATCGGGCCAGCGGACGGACTTCGCCCCGCGTCGCTCAGCGCCCGTCGCAGGACGAACTCGATCTGCGCGTTGGTGCTGCGCAGTTCGTCGGCGGCCCATCGGGCCAGTGCGTCGTGCACGGAAGGGTCAAGCCGCAAGAGGATGCTCTTGCGCTCGGACAGGGGGACCTTGGACACGCGCTACTGGTACAGCGACCCGGTGTTGACGATCGGTTGCGTCCCGCGGTCGCCGCACAGCACGACGAGGAGGTTCGAGACCATCGCCGCCTTTCGTTCTTCGTCGAGTTCGACGATGCCCTCCTCGGCGAGACGCGCCAGCGCCATCTGGACCATCCCGACCGCACCATCGACGATGCGGGTCCGGGCAGCGATGACGGCGCCCGCCTGCTGGCGCTGAAGCATCACCTGGGCGATCTCGGGCGCATAGGACAGGCGCGTGATCCTCGCCTCGATGACGTCGACACCAGCAGGGGCGACCCGCACTGCAATCTCGGTAGCCAATTGGACTGCGACCTCGTCGGTGTGATCGCGCAGGGAGAGGATCTCGGTGCTGGTGTTGTCGTAGGGGTGGACGTTGGCGATATGCCGAAGAGCCGTCTCGCTTTGGATGTCGACAAAGGCGACGAAGTCGTCGACGCCGTAGGTCGCCCGTGCGCTGTCACGCACCTGCCAGACGACGACGGCAGCGATCTCGATCGGATTGCCGTCAGCGTCGTTCACCTTGACGGTCGGCGTCTCCTTGTTGCGGATCCGCACCGACACGCGCCGGCGGACGGCAAAGGGATTGACCCACCGCAAGCCCGTGGTGCGCACCGTCCCGCGGTAGCCACCAAAGAGCTGGATGACGCGGGCCTGTCCCGGGGTGACGGCGGTCAGCCCGACGCAGCCGAGGCTCCCGACCACGAGGAGGGCGATTCCCCCCCAGATGGCGGCGTGGCCGCCGACCTTGATCAAGGCGATGCCGGCGATGAGGGCAACCAGGGCAAGGGCCAGGACAAGGAATCCCGACGCTGATCGCAACTCCCGCTCCTCGATCGAGGCCGCTGGCTTGATGGAGCCAATTTCGCCTTGCGTCGACACCTGCATGCGATGACCTCCCCCGTGACTCCGGCGCATGAGAAGGACTCGACGCCTATCAAAGTGATATCACTTTTCCAGGGGTCTGTAAAATGCCGGTCCCTCCGGTCACCACCCCTGCAGCCAATCCCGGACCCCCGGACCCATCCCCGGACGGGCTGCCAGCCCGCACACCCTGGGCCGGCGGGGTTAGCGTCGATCGATGCCAGATCCCCTCTCCTACGTTCGCACCAATGCAGCGGCTTGGGATGCGCGACGCGAGGAGCAACTCGTCACGGCGCGCCGAGGATGGACCGCGGCGGAGCCGACATGGGGCATCTTCGGGATACCCGAGCGTGACGTCCATCTCTTCCCAGACGCACTCGAGCGGGCCCGGGTGGTCGAGCTCGGGTGCGGGACCGCGTACGTCTCGGCTTGGTTGGCTCGACGAGGTGCGCGGCCTATCGGTGTGGACCCCTCCGCCGGTCAGCTGGGCATCGCGCGCCAGTGCCAAGATGAGTTCGCCGTGGCGTTCCCACTTCTGTGTGCGGCAGGCGAAGAGGTACCGCTCGTCAGTTCAGCATTCGACCTCGTGATCAGTGAGTACGGCGCTGCCATCTGGGCGGACCCGCTCCGCTGGATACCCGAAGCGGCACGGCTGCTCCGCCCCGGTGGAGAGCTCGTCTTCCTCGGCAACAGCACCCTTTTGATGCTCTGCGTCCCCGACAAGGACGGGTTCCCGGCGACTGCCGAGCTGCGCCGTCAGCAGTTCGGCATGCACCGCTTCGAGTGGCCGGACGATCCGACGGTCGAGTTCCACCTCGGCCACGGCGACTGGATCAGGCTGCTCCGGTTGAGCGGTTTCGAGGTCGTCGACCTCATCGAGCTTCGCCCGGCTCCGGGGTCGCGCTCCCCGTACCCGTTCGTCGACGAAGCCTGGGCGAGGCGCTGGCCCTGCGAGGAGGTCTGGCGCGCCCGGCGCGTCTAGGTCTTTCGCTCTCGCCGACGGTTTGTCGGTCACCCGCTCGACTGCAGTCCAGCAGGCGCTCAGCCAGATGACGGCAGCGTTTTCTGCCAGAACACACCATCGCCGTCGCACACCGCGCCGAACTCCTCGTTGACAGCGATCATCGGTTCGTTGGAGGCGGCGTTCCAGGTCACGATGTCCCGGGTCTCGGACGGGTCGATGGTGCGGAGGTTGGCCACCTTGACGAGGATGCCGAGTCGGCGGCCGCGGTGCTCGGGCAGCACAAGCGTTGCCCATTGGTAGGCGCGCTCGGGCCGCGAGGGCACCGTGATGACGGTGTACGCCACGAGATGGCCGCTCTCGAGGTGGCGGGCGGCAGCGAAGTGGCGGCGTCGTCCCATGGCGAGAACGAGAGCATCGTGGGCCCGGGCCCGCTCGGTGCTCCAGGCCTCCTCGTGGAAGTCAATGTCGTCGACTGGCACGTCGGTGGACATCCGGCGCTCAAGCTCGACCAGGTCCTCGAGGTCCGCCTCGGGCCAGCTGCCCTGCCACGCCTCAATGCGGTAGGCGGCAGCCAGTGGGGAGCAGCGCGCCTCGAGGTCGTCGAGGCGCGCTCGATCGACTGGGAGATGGATGCTGCGGCGCTGTTCGACTTGGGCCGCGTGGTAGCCGAGCGCCTCCGCGAAACGACGGCCGGGCGAGGTCCCCGCCTGCGCCGGCGGCTCGGCCTGGAAGCACAGGACGGTCGTGCGTCCCTCGGCCCGCGCCACAGACTCGGCCGCAACCGCGAGCTCCCGGCCGATGCCGCGGCGCCGATGGATGGGAAGGACGTCAAGCTCGATCTCGGCGAGGTGCGGGTTGTCGACGGTATTCACGATGACCGCGGCCGCCCCCACGGGTTCCGCATGGTTGGTCGTGGCCAGCAGCAGGATGGTCCGCTTGCCCGCCGCCACGTCGAGCGCCATGGCCCGTCGTTCGTCGTGGAACCATCCCGGCTCACCCGGGAACTCATGGCGGTAGGACGCCTGTGTGACCGAGAACCATGCGTCGAAGTCGTCGGCTTGGTCGGGCCTGATCACTCCGACCGGCATGGGACCTGCTTAGCGCAGCACCGCGCCAATGGGGCGCGCTGCGTCGATGCAGGCCCGTCGCAGCTGCCCTACCTCTGCATCGGTGAGCGTGTGGTCCATGGCGCAGAAGCGCAGCCGCACCGCCAGGCTCCGGCTGCCTTCGGGCACGCCCTGACCCCGGAACACGTCGAACAGCTCAGCCGACGCGAGCAGCTCGCCTCCCGCGTTGCGCATCGTCGCAAGCAACGCTGCGGCAGGCACCGGATCGTCGAGAACGAACGCGAGGTCGATATCCGAGGAGGGGAAGCGACTGAGCGGCCTCGAGGACTCGTTGGCGCGCGCGACGACAGCCGGATCGACGAAGCGGCCGAAGTCGAGCTCCAGCCAGCCGACGCGTCGCAGACCGGGCGAACCGCCGTCTTCGAGCCCGACGGCGGAGAGGACGGCAGGATCGATCTCGCCGACGCTGCCCACCACTATCGCGGACGGTTCGGCAACCAGCCACGCCGAGCGAGTGGGGTGGAGACCGGGCGCAGGACCGGCTGTGCCCTCGAGGTCGCTCGACCCGGGCGCCACGAGTGCGACGCCGCGCATGCGCAAGGCGGTCTCGACCACACCCCAGGCGGCCACCGCGTGGCGGGCGTCGTCGTTCTCGAGAGCGAAGACCACAGAGGCGAGCTCGCGCTCGTCGGGCACGACGGTGAGCTCGGCGCCGCCCGAGCCGCTGCGAGCCTGGTGGCCGCCGGTCACGTCCGGGTGCGAGAACACCGTGCCGATCTCGAAGAGCCGAACGCTCGCTTGCCGGCGGTCCTGGTTGTAGGCGAGTGCGTGGAGGAGCCCCGGCAGCTGCGATCGTCGCAACCACGCCTCTTCAGCTGAGAGGGAGTTCGCCACACGAATGGCGGGGCCTTCGAGGCCAATCAGCCGGTGGTCCTCGTCGGACACGAAGGTCGGCGTCCACGCCTCACTCGCCCCGAGCCCGGCCAGCACTTGGCGCAGCAATCGCCGCTGACGCTGCCGCTCGGTGAGGCCGCCGACGGCCGGCCACGCTGGCTGGCGGCGATCGAGGCGCGCGTAGCCGTAGGCCCGGCCGATCTCCTCGGTGATGTCGGCGATGCCGTGTGGTGCCGGCCGGATGTCCGGGCGGTTGGTGGGCACCGTCACGAGCACCGTGCCGTGGGTGGGCTCGGCGCCGAAGCCCATTGGCTCGAGGAGGGAGGCCACCTGGTCGCCACTGAGCGATGTGCCGAGAAGGACGTTGACCCGGGCGAGGGGGACGAGGACCTGGATCGGCTCGGGCACGTGCGAGCGGACGTCGAGCGTGCCCCTCGCCGTGCGAGCGCCGTGCGAGGTGAGCGCCACCAACTCGCAGAACCGCTCGACGGCCCGGTCGATGCCCCAGGGATCGGCCCCTCGCTCGAAGCGGGCCGAGGCCTCGCTCCGCAGCCCGAGGCGCTTGGAGGTCCTGGCGATGGCCATCGGGGTGAAGTACGCCGCTTCGAGCAACACCGTCGAGGTTCCCTCGCCGATCTCGGAGGACTCGCCGCCCATCACCCCAGCGATGCCGATGACCGTGTCGTTCGTGTCGCAAATGACGCAGTCGACCCCGGTATCGCCGAGTCCGCGGCCCGGCGTCCCGAGGATGCGCTCCACGCCGTCGAGGGTGACCAGCGCCTCGCCCGGACGCGCTTGGCGGACGATGAGCCCGGGGGTCGGCAGCTTGTCCGCGTCGTAGGGGTGGGTGGGCTGGCCGAGTTCGAGCATCACATAGTTCGACGCGTCGACGACGTTGTTGATCGAGCGCATGCCGGCGAGGGCGAGACGTCGGGCCATCCAGCGCGGGGAGGGGCCGATGGTGACGTCTTCGAGGACGCGCACGACGAGCCTCGGGCACAACTCGGGTGCGTCGACCCGGGCGGTGGCGATGTCGGCCAAAGCCGTCGAACCCTCCGGCCCGGGCGCAGGGGTGGGCAGTGTGAACGAGAGGCCGAGGCGAGCAGCGAGGTCACGGGCCACGCCCGCCATCGACCATGCGTCGGGCCGGTTGCCCTCGACAGTGATGTCGAAGACCACGTCTCGCTCGATGCCCATCGCCTCGGTGAGCGGCTGGCCCGGCCCGGCCCCTTCGATGTCGGTGAGGAGCAGGAGCCCGTCAGCGTCATCGTCGATACCGAGCTCGCGCCCCGAACACAGCATGCCGTTCGAGGTGACGCCCCCCATCTTGCGCATCGAGATGGCAAAGCCACCGGGCAGCACGGCGCCGACGGGTGCGAGGGGGACGAGGTCGTCGACGGCGAAGTTGGTGGCACCGCAGACGATCTCGACCGGGTCGGCGCCGGCATCGACGAGCACTCGCCGGATGCGGTCCTTTCCCTCGATCGCCGAGATCTCCGTCACGCGCGCCACGACGATGTCGTCGAGGCGCTCGCCGATGACCTCGACCCCTTCGACCACGAGGCCGAGGTCGTCGAGGGCGGCCGCGAGCTCCTTCGGGTCCCCCTCGAAAGGGGCGAAGTCACGGAGCCAGGAAAGCGGTGCTCGCACGGTGGGTCCTCGGGTCGTCTCGGGTCAGAACTGCTCGAGAAAGCGGATGTCGTTCTCGATCAGGACGCGCATGTCGGCGATGCCGTGGCGCATCTGGGCGCAACGGTCGATGCCGAAGCCGAAGGCAAAGCCGCTGAACTGCTCCGGGTCGATGCCCACCGCCTCGAAGACCGCGGGGTCGACCATGCCGCAGCCGCCGAGCTCGATCCAGCCGGTGCCCGAGCAGGTCCGACAGCCCGCGCCGCGACAGATCGTGCAGGTGATCTCGAACTCGGCGGAGGGCTCGGTGAAGGGGAAGTAGGCCGGGCGCAGCCGCGAGTGGATGTCGGGCCCGAAGTAGGCGGATGTGAACGTCTCGATGGTGCCGGCGAGGTCGGCGAAGGTGATCCCGCGGTCGACGACCAGGCCCTCGATCTGGTGGAAGACGGCCAGATGGCGTGCGTCGGGCGTGTCGCGCCGGAAGCAGCGGCCGGGCATCACCGCGTGGATCGGCAGCCGGGCGGCGGCCACGGCCTCTTCCATGAGATGGATCTGCACCGGCGAGGTGTGCGTGCGCAGCACTACCGTCTCGGGCTCGCCCAGGTCGAGGTAGAAGGTGTCGTACATGCCGCGCGCCGGATGGGCGGGCGGGATGTTGAGCGCCTCGAAGTTGTACCAGTCCGTCTCGGCCTCGGGTCCTTCGGCGACCACGAACCCCATGGCGACGAACACGTCCTCGAGGGCGTCGCGGGTCTGGGTCACGAGGTGCAGGTGCCCACGTCCGAGCGAGGAGAGCACCTGGCTGGCCACCACCTCAGTCAGATCGAGGCGGTCATCGGCCAGGAGGGCCGCCCGCTCCACCGCTGCCAGTTCCCTGCTGCGCTCCTCGAGCGCTCCTTCGATCCGGTGCTGGACCTCTTGGAGCACCGCGCCGGCCTCGCGCCGCTCCTCGGGGGGGAGCCCACCGAGGCCCTGCTTGGCGGCCTTCAGTGCCGAGCGCTTGCCGAGCAGCGCCTGTTCGACGGCCGTCAGCTGCTCTGTGGACGAGGCTCCCGCGATCTGCGCGCGGGCGCTCGCCTCGAGCTCAGCATGGTCGAGGGTGCCGGCGGTGCTCATGAGCCGGGCTCCGCCTCGGTGGTGGGTGCGCTGGACACGGCAGGCATCGTAGAACTTGGCGGCGGCGCCTCTGGTACGGCGCCGTGCCGGCGCTGGCGTAGTGCCTCGAAGCTCAGCACCGACGCGGCCACCGCGACGTTCAACGACTCGGCCCGACCGGCCATCGGGATCACCGTCTCGTGGTCGAGGCGCGCCAGCGCCTCGACCGGCAGACCGGCGGCCTCGTTGCCGAGGACGAGGGCGAAGGGCTGCGACCAGTCGAACTCCGTGTAGTCGGTGCCCTCGCGCACCGAGGTGCCGACGCTGCCCAGTCCGGCGAGCGCGACCACGGCGAGTGCCTCGTCGAGGGTCTGTGCCACCGCCACGGGCACGTGGAACAGAGAGCCCGCCGAGGACCGGACCGTCTTCGGGTTATAGAGATCGACCGTGGTGCCGGCGAAGACCACGGCTGACGCCCCGGCGGCGTCGGCGCTGCGCACGATGGTGCCGGCGTTGCCCGGATCCCGGACATCGGCGAGCACCAGCACGAAAGTGCCGAGGTCGAGCGCTGCGAGAGGTCTGTCCACCATCGCCACGATGGAGACGACCGGCTGGGGAGTGACCGTGTCGGCCGCACGGGCCAACACACCGGGCAGGAGAGTGAAGACCCGGGCGCCCGCCGCGAGGGCGGCGGCGAGCAGCTCATCGAGGAAACGGTCGGGGCCGGCCTCGGCGTCGACATAGACCGATTCGACCGCCACGCCCGCCTCGAGGGCGCAGCGCAGCAACTCGGGCCCTTCGGCGACGAAGACGCGTTCGGTCCAGCGGGTGGCGCGCTTTTGCAGCAGTCGACGCAGGCGCCGGACCCGTTGGTGCGAGTAGGCGAGCCCCTGGCTCAGGAAGCGGCCTCTGCCGATGCTGGTGCGGCGGCGAGTGCCGCCGACGCGACCTCCACCAGCGCACCGAAGGCGTCGGCGTCAGAGACCGCGAGGTCGGCGAGCACCTTGCGGTCGACTTCGACGCCGGCGAGGTGTAGCCCGTTGATGAAGCGGCTGTAGCTCATGTCGTGCTGGCGGGCCGCCGCATTGATCCGCTGGATCCAGAGCTTGCGGAAGTCACCCTTGCGGGCGCGCCGGTCACGGTAGGCATACTGCATCGAGTGCAGCACCTGCTCGTTGGCGGCTCGGTACGTCCGGCTCTTGTTGCCGTAGTAGCCCTTGGCTTGCTCGAGAACGGCGCGATGGTGCTTGCGGGCGTGGACTGAACGCTTCACACGGGCCATGTCACGGGTTTCCTCTCATCGTGGTGGGGTGGGCGGGCCGCAGATGCGGCCCGGGCTTTCGCGCGGAGGCTCGGTGGCCTCCGTCGGGTCTCAGATGCCGAGCATCCTTCGCACGGTCTTCTCTTCGGTCTTCGAGATGTCCGTCTCGCGTCCGAGCCGCCGCTTGCGGGTGGCCGACTTGTGCTCGAGCAGGTGCGAGCGGAAGGCCTTGCGGCGGCGCAGGCGACCGGTGCCGGTCACCTTGATGCGCTTTTGGGCGCCTTTGTCGGTCTTCATCTTGGGCATGTCGTCATCCTTCTTCGGTGGTGCCGGCCTCTGCGGGCGCTGGGGGCGCCTCGCTCTGCTGGTCGATTGTCGTTGCTGGGGCCGGAGGAGCCTCGGGTGCTCCGTCAGTGGCGTCGCCGTGGCCCTCCTCCTTGGCCTTGGAAGCTGCTGCCTGCTTGGCCCGCTTGTCGGGGGCGAGCACCATGACCATGTTGCGGCCGTCGAGCCTGGCTTCGGACTCGACCTTGGCCACGCCCTCGGTCTTCTCGGCGATCCGGTCGAGGATCCGCTTTCCGAGCTCGGGGTGGTAGACCTCGCGGCCTCGGAACATGATCGTGACCTTGACCTTGTGGCCCTCATCGAGGAACTTGCCGACCTGACGGGTCTTGGTGTCGAAGTCGCCCGGGCCGATCTTCGGCCGGTACTTCATCTCCTTGATCCCGACGTGCACGGTCTTGCGCCGCGATTCCTTGGCGCGCTGGGCCTCGTCGAACTTGAACTTTCCGTAGTCCATGATCCGGCACACCGGCGGGTTGGCGTTGGGCGCCACCTCTACCAGGTCGAGATCGAGACTTCTGGCAATCGTGAGGGCCTCGGGGAGCGGTTTGATCCCGAGCTGCTGACCGTCGGGGTCGACGAGTCGCACTTCTCGGGCACGGATCCTGTCATTGATCCGGTGCTCACCAGTGGTGGCGGTGACTATGCGGCATCACTCCTCTTGGTCGGGTCCGCGGTCTTTCCGCGGGCCGTACGATGAAGCGGAGCCACGAAGGGCCAAGCCCGTTCGGTGCCACATCGACCCGGCGCACGCGTGAACGACCGTAGAGGTCGTGGTGGCCGGGTGGAGGCGGCCCGAGGGCGGCCCCGCTTCTGTCATTGGAAGTGCCTAGGCTACCAGCATGAGCAGCTTGTGGACACCCTCGGGCGAGCACCCGGTCGACGACGAGGCACCCGGGTCCCCCGATGGAGGCCCGCTCGGGCCCGAGAGCGAAGAGCAGGCGGCCCTCGAGGTCGAAGAGCTCCGTCGCCAGCTGGCGGCCACTCCGGCCAGCGTCGTCATCGCCAACCACTGCTACGGCCTCTTCGAGTTGGCCGCTGTCTACCTGTCCCAGATGCCCCCGGTCCTCGACGAGGCCAAGGTGGCCATCGACGCGCTCGGCGCCCTGGTCGAGGGCCTCGGGCCTCGTCTCGGTGACGTGGAGCCCCAGCTGCGCGATGCGCTCGCCCAGGTCCGCCTCGCCTTCGTCGAGCTCGACGCCATCGAGCGTGCACGAGACGACCCCGACGGCCCGACCCCGCCGAACGGCGCGGAGGTCACTCCCGGGGCCTGAGGCCTGCGTGGCCCGGGGCCACGAACCGTGCCTCGAGGAGGCCCAGGTGCCCGGCGGCCAGCTCGAAGACCACGGCGGTGCCCGCATCGATGGTGCGTGAGCCCCCCGCGATGGCGGTGCAGTGGAACGGCCACTCCTGGCCCGCCTCGTCGATGAGCGTCCCGAGCCCGCGGTCGGCGTCATAGGCGCTGATCGAGCCGCTCGCCAAGTGGCGCCCTTGGGGGGCCGATGCGTTCGGGCTGCTCGCGACGGGCACGGCGCTGCTCAGTGGACGATCTTGGAGAGTGCGAGTTCCAAGATGTCGCTGGCGCCGCGGTCCTTCAGCGCCGGGATGAGGGTGTTGATGTCGGACTTGGGCACCACCGTCTCGACGGCATAGCCCCCGCCGCCGGAGAGCTCAGAGACAGTGGGCGAGCGCAGCGCGGGCAAGAGCTCGATCACCGAGGCCAGACCGTCGCGCGCCACGTTGAGCTTGACCAACACCTTCTCGCGAGCCTCCAAGGTGCCGAGGAGCAGGGTCAGGAGCTGGCCCATGGCGTGGCGCTTCTCGGGGTCGGCGGCGGCCGAAGGGTTGGCGATGAGCTCGGTGTGCGAGACGAGGAGCGTCTCGATGACCCGCAGGCCCGCCGCGTGCAGCGCCCGGCCGGTCTCGGTGATCTCGACGACGCAGTCAGCGATATCAGGCACCTTCGCCTCGGTGGCGCCGTAGGAGAGCGCAACGTCGGCATCGATGCCCTGGGCGACGAGCGATCGACGGGTCAGCTCGGGGTACTCGGTCGAGACGCGCAGGGTGCCTCGGTGCTCGGCCAGGTCTGCGAGGGTCCGATACGGCGACGCTTCCGCCACCGCCAGCACCACCCGGATGGGGTTCGAGGTCGCCTTCGAGTACTCGAGCTGGCCGAGCGACACCACGTCCGCCCCGCGCTCTTCGATCCAGTCGCGCCCGGTGATGCCGATGTCGAATAGCCCGTCGGCCACGTAGACCGGGATCTCCTGGGGCCGGAGAATGCGCACCTCATCGACGCGCGGGTCGGCGATGGATGCCCGGTAGTCGACGTCCGACGAGCGAGAAACGGCCAGGTCGGCGGCGGCGAACAGCTCGAGGGTGGCGCGCTCGAGCGAACCTTTGGGCAGCACCAGGCGCAACATGGCCTAGATCATTCCAGACTGCGCGCGGCCCGGCGGCGGAACTCAGCCCAAGAGCGGCGACGAGCGGAGCAGCCGGCACATCTCGACCGCCGTCAAGGCGGCCTCGCGGCCCTTGTTGGCATCCCCGGGCTCGGAGCGCTCGAGGGCCTGGTCCACGGTGTCGGTGGTGAGGACCCCGAAGACGACTGGCAGGCCGGTGTCGAGTGCGACTCGAGCGATGCCCGCAGCGCACTGGCCGGCCACGAAGTCGTAGTGGCCGGTGTCGCCCCGGATCACCGCACCGAGGCAGATCACCGCGTCGATGCGTCCCGAGCGGGCCAGTGCCGAGGCCACGAGCGGCAGCTCGAAGGCACCCGGCGCCCAGGCGAGCGTCACGTCGGAGGCATCGACCCCCGCTCCGTGGAGGCCGTCCAGCACGCCGTCAAGCAGCCGCGATGTGATGCCCCCGTTGAAAAGTGCCGCCGCCACGCCGACGCGCAACCCCCGCCCGTCCTGGTCGCCCTGGAGCGACTTGCCGACCCGGGTGGCGACCGCCTCCAGCGTGCCGGGCGCGAGCAGGCTGTGCTCATCGGACGTCATCGAGGCCCTCCAAGAGGTGTCCCATGCGCTCGCGCTTGGTGCGGAGGTACTCGATGTTCTCGGGGTTGGGCGAGGACTCGAGCGGCACGCGCTCGGTGATGTCGAGGCCGAAGCCCTCGAGGCCGCCGTACTTGACCGGGTTGTTGGTCATGAGCCGCATGGTGCTCACCCCGAGGTCGACGAGCATCTGGGCACCGATGCCGTACTCGCGGCTGTCGACGGGGAGCCCGAGCTCCAGGTTGGCGTCGACGGTGTCGGCCCCCTCTTCTTGGAGCCGGTAGGCGCGGATCTTGTGTGCGAGGCCGATGCCGCGACCCTCGTGGCCCCGGAGGTAGACGAGCACGCCACGGCCCTCCTTGGCGATGAGGTCGAGGGCGGCGTGCAGCTGGGGACCGCAGTCGCAGCGCAGCGACCCGAAGACGTCACCGGTCAGGCACTCCGAGTGCACGCGCACCAGCACGTTGTCGTGGCCGGCTACGTCGCCCATCACGAAGGCGAGGTGCTGCTCACCGTCGAGGACCGACTCGTAAACGTGGGCGGTGAACTCCGCCCCGTCGGTCGGGATGCGCGCCTGGCCCACGCGCCGGACGAGCTTCTCGTTGCGGCGCCGGTAGCGGATCAGGTCGGCGATCGAGATGAACGGGAGCCCGTGCCCCTCGGCGAAACGGGCCAGCTCGGGGAGCCGGGCCATCTCGGCCTTGTCCTCGGTCACGATCTCGCAGAGCACGCCGGCGGGGGTGAGGCCCGCCGCCCGGGCCAGGTCGACGGTTGCCTCGGTGTGGCCGGCCCGCTTCAGCACCCCGCCCTGCCGGTAGCGGAGCGGGAAGATGTGCCCCGGCCGATTGAGGTCCGTCGGGCGCGTCACCGGGTCGATCAACGCGGCAATCGTCGACGAGCGGTCGGCGGCCGAGATGCCGGTCGTGGTGCCGTGCCGGTAGTCCACGCTGACCGTGAACGCCGTGCGCTGGGCCTCGGTGTTGGCGTTGACCATGAGGGGCAGGTCGAGCTGGTCGGCGCGCTCGTTGGTGAGCGGGACGCAGATCACCCCGGACGTGTGGGCCAAGAAGAAGGCGATGTTCTCGGGCGAGGCCGACTCGGCCGCCATCACGAGGTCGCCCTCGTTCTCGCGGTCTTCGTCGTCGACCACGACCACCATGCCGCCTGCGGCGATGGCGTCGATTGCCTCTTGTACCGGGGAAAACACCATCAGGCTGCCACCTCTACGCGTACGTCGTCTCCGAGGCGCTCCACCGAGATCAGCGTTCCTCTCCACACATCGTCGATGCTCGGCGCACCGGGCCCGGCGAAGACCGGCCGGCCGTCGTCGCCGCCCAGAAAGGCCGGTGCCAGGTAGACCACGTAGCGGTCCACGAGCCCGGCGGCATGGAAGTCGTGTGCCACGTGCGCACCACCTTCCACCAGGACCTGGAGGACCCCCCGTGCGCCCAGCTCGTCCAAGACGCTGGCGAGGTCGCCACTGAGCTCGAGGGCAGGGTGGACCCGGGCCCCGGCCGGCGCGGTGCCGAGGACGACCCGCAGAGGCTGGCGGTCGCCGGAGACCTCGCTTGGACCCGCGCCCGGGGAGTCCTCCTCCCCGAGCCGGACGGTGAGCGAGGGGTCATCCGCGCGCACGGTTCCCGCCCCGACCACGACCGCGTCGGAGCGGGCCCGCAGAAGGTGGGCATCGTGGCGGGCGGCGCTCGAGGTGATCCAGCGGCTCGAGCCGTCGGGCGCGGCGGTGCGCCCGTCGAGCGTGCTGGCCAACTTGAGGACCACGAAGGGGCGTCCGGTCCGGCGGTGCTTGAGGTAGGCAGCGAGCTGCTCGGTGACCTCGTCGGCGAGCACCCCGGTGACCACCTCGATGCCGGCCGCCTCGAGGGCGGCGACACCGCGCCCCGAGACGAGCGGGTCGGGGTCGAGGAGGCCGATCACCACGCGGCCGACGCCCGCCGCGACGATGGCGTCGGTGCACGGCGGCGTGCGGCCGTAGTGGGCGCAGGGCTCGAGCGTGCTGTAGAGCGTCGCACCGGTCACGTCACCCAGGCGGGCGGCGGCGCCAAGCGCACTGACCTCGGCGTGGGGGCCACCCGGCGGGGCCGTCGCTCCCTCGGCGGTGCGCTCCCCCTCGGAAACTGCGAGCACGACCACCGCACCCACCCACGGATTCGGCGACGTGCTGGCGCGCACGGCGGCGGCCAGCTCGATCGCCCGTCCCATGTGGATCTCGTCATTCACGTCGGCATCCCTTCGAAGGGCGTTCCCATACTAGAACACGTTCCAGTATTGGGGAACGCCGGGTGCTCCGAGGCCCACTGGCAACGCCCGACGCCGGTCAGGGAACCGTCGCCGACTTGGGAAACCATGGTAGTTCGCCGCCCTCCATGCCCCGGTCACCGCGAGGGGGTCATCGCCCCTCGCGCTGCGTGGCGAATGGCGTCTGCGGCCTCCCAGGGTCGCTCGTGGCCGAAGATCGCCGAACCTGCCACCAAGACGTTCGCCCCGGCGCGGGCTGCGAGGGGAGCGGTCTCGGGGTCGATGCCGCCGTCGACCTCGAGGTCGACCGCCAGGTGCGCGTCGTCGATGGCCGCGCGCACCGCTGCCACCTTGTCCATCACCTCGGGCATGAAGGACTGGCCCCCGAAACCGGGGAACACGGTCATGCACAACACGAGGTCGACGGCCCCGAGGTGGGGCTCGAGTGCCTCGAAGGGCGTATCAGGGTTGGCCGCCAGGCCGACGCGCAAGCCGAGGCCGCGCATCTGGGCGAGGAGGGTGGTGGTGTCCGCCACTTCGACGTGGACCGTGCAGCCGTCGGCCCCGGCCTTGGCGAACGCCTCGAGGAAGTCGCCTGGGTCGGTCATCATGAGGTGGCAGTCGAAGAAGAGCCCCGAGTGGCGCCGGAGTGAGGCCACGACCGGCGGCCCGATGGTCACGTTGGGCACGAAGTGGCCGTCCATCACGTCGACGTGGAGCCATTCGGCGACGCTCGACACCTCGCCGACCTCCTCGGCAAGGGAGCCGAAGTCGGCCGAGAGGATCGACGGCGCGATCTTGAGGGCGCCGGGCTCGCCGGCGTGGCGCGCTGGAGCACCTGTCGTCATGACCCCACCCTATTGTCGCCGTCGCCCAGCACGAGGCGCCCGTCGGCCCGAAGCCCGCGCCGCCAGTCGGCTGCGCGCATGGGCCGGCCCCCCTCGGGCTGCACCGAGACGAGGGCCAGCGCGCCATCGGCGGTACTGACCAGCTCGCCCTCGAGTGTCCCTGGCGCCGTCGGCGTCGCGGATGCTCCCTCGGCGGCGAGGACGCGCAAGCGCCTCCCGCCGAGCCTGGTCCACGCCCGCCCAAGGCGCACCAACCGGAGGAGCTCGTCGGTCGGGGCATCGAAATGCAGCTCGAAGTCCGAGGGGCTGAGCTTCTCCGCGTAGGTGGCATCGCCCTGCTGGGGCACTGGGGCAGGGAGGCCCGCAACCCCGCCTGCGAGTGCATGCACCAGCAACTCGGTGCCCGCCTCGACGAGGCGCCACGCGAGGGTGGGCAGGTCGGCGCCGTCGACCGGGACGGCGACCGTCTCATAGACCGGCCCCGTGTCGAGGCCCTCGTCGAGCGCCATGAGCGAGACGCCCGTCACCTCGTCGCCGGCCAGGATGGCCCGCTCGACCGGGGCCGCTCCCCGCCAGCGCGGCAGCAGTGAGAAGTGCAGGTTCACCATGGGCAGCTGCTCGAGCAAGTCGGCGGGGATGATCCGGCCGTAGGCGACGACCACACCGAGCTCGACCACAGCCGGGTCGATGGCATCGAGCCGGTCGGTGACCGCCAAGCCGAGCTCGAGGGCCGCCGCCTTGACGGGGCTCGGCGACAGTGCCGTGCCCCGGCCGCGGCGTCGGTCGGCGCGCGAGACGACGAGTTCGATGTCGTGGCCGGCCGCCACGAGCGCCCGCAGCGGCGCAACAGCGAGCTCGGGCGTTCCGAGGTAGACGAGCCGGGCCACCATCCCACGCTACGCGCTCGGGTGCGTCGTTCCGGGCCCTCAGCTCGCGGGTGGCGCCACCTCAGCGCGAAAAGATGCTGGTGAGGCCGTCGGGGTCCGCGGCGGGCCCGTCGAGAGTGCGTGCACGCAGGATCTTCAAGGCGTCGCGTCGCTGGTCCTCGTCGAGGCGCTCGACGAGCAGTACGCCGTTCAGGTGGTCGATCTCGTGCTGGAAGACCCGACCCTCAAGCTCGTCGGCCTCGATCGAGATCTGGTTGCCGTCGAGATCGAAGCCCACCAGGTGCACGGCGTTCGGGCGCACGATCTCCCAGCTGAGTCCCGGGACCGAGAGGCACCCCTCCTCGAAGGCCCACTCCCCTGCCGACTCAACGATCTCGGGGTTGATGACCACCCTCGGCCCATCGCCCACGTCGTAGACGAAGATCCGGCGCTGCACGCCGACTTGGTTGGCCGCCAGACCCGAGCCTGGGGCCTCGTACATCGTGTCGAGCATGTTGTCGACCAGCTTGGCGATCTTGCCGTCGATCTCTGCCACCTCGAGGGTGCGTCGTTTGAGCACGGGGTCCCCGTACTGGCGGATGGTGAAGGTAGTCACAGGTCAATTGTAATTGCCGGGATCAGGTCACCGGCACCGCTCACGTGCGGCCCCCGCTCAGACGCTCTGCGGGTCCACCTCGACACGCACGCCCGCTCGCCCACGGGGCACTCTCGCCAGCGCGTCGCACAGGGCGGCGTGCTCTGTGGCGCGCACGAGGTGGCGGTCGCCCTCGAGGGCTGTGACCTCGACACCGTGCAACTGGGCGACGTACTCGGGCGCGCCAGGGCCCGAGACGATGGCGAGGACGCTGAAGGGCGGTAGCGCCAGCTGGCGGCGCAGCGCGAGCTCGGCGGCGCCGAGCGGGCCCGGGTCGCCGCGCACCGCAGCGGCGAGGACCGGCTCGTCGGGCAGGCGGGTCTGGACGAAGACCACCGCCGCGCCCTTTGCCGATCGGGCGCCGACGAGCCGCCCGGCCCGGGCCAGCAGAGCGAGGGCGCGCTCTTGGGCGTCGGTGCGCGAGGACAATAGATGCTGGTCGAAGTCGAGGAACGCCACGACGGCAGCTCGCCGGACACGGTGCAGCACGGCCTCGGTCCCAAGGAGCACTCGCCGGCCCTCCCAGCCCTCATGACCCTGGGCGCCACGGGGCGGGCCGGCCACCTCGCCCGCCTCCTCGCCGACCAGTGCCGACAGGTCCGTCGCCACCCGCGCCACGCCCGCCCGCAGGACCTTGAGGCGCGTCGAGCCGCAGGCCGCACACACCCTCGGCCGAACCCGGGCGCAGCCGGGGCAGACCAGCTCGTCGCCACCCTCGGCGAGGGCGCGCCCGCAGTGCTCACAGCGCACCAGCTCCCCACAGTCGGCGCACGCCAGCAACCTGGCCCGGCCGGTCCGGTTGAGGACCGCCACCACCGGCCGGTCCGGGTGGGCCGAGCCGTCCTCCAGCAGGCGGCGGAACAGCGCGACCAGCTCATCGCCGATGAGGCCGGTCCGCGGGTCGGCCCCGCGCCGGTCACACACGACGAGCCTCGGCCAGTCCGAGTGCTCGCGTGCGGGCGCCATGGTGAGGAGGGGGGCCGCCTCGAGCAGCGCTGCCGTCGGGGTGGCCGAGACGAGGACCAACGGTGCACCGTCGCGCCGGGCGCGCTCGACCACCACGTCGATCGCCGACCAGTTCGGTGAGCGCTCGTCGCGGTACGACTCGTCGTGCGCGTCGAGAACGACCGCAGCGCCGAGCAGCGGCAACGGCGCGAGCGCGGAGGCCCGGGTGCCCACCACCACCGGCCAGCCCGCCGCGGCCCGCGCCCAATCGCTCGGCTCGTGCACCACGGCGACACCCCGCCGAGCCAGGCGCTCGGTCAGGCGCTCGGACCATCCGACGGCGGGCACGAGCACCAACACGGAACCGGGACGCCCCGACGCGGCGTGCCCGGCGAGCAGGCCCTCGAGCAACGGCAGCGGGTCGGCGCAGGGACCCACCCGCAGCAAGCGACTCCCCTCACCTGCGGCCAGCCGGCGGCCGATCTCGGAGAGGGCCGGGTCCGCCAGCTCGACCGACGGCGAGGCCGCTGGCGGGCGTGCGGGGAGCGACCACGTGTTGGTGCTCGGCGACGCACTCTTCAAGAAGAACGATACCGGTCCGGCCCATCGCCACGCGGCCCATTCGGCGAGGTCCACGACGGCCGGTGGCGGCCCGAGCCCGCTATTGCCGGTCAGCTCCGAGAGGGCGATGCCCGACGGGGGCTCGGGATCGAGACCCACCACCCACGCGCCGACCCGGCGACCCTGGAGGGCCACGCGGACCCGTGACCCGACCCGCAGCTGCCCGCGCCACTTCTCGGGCACGAGGTAATCGAAGCGGCGGGAGAGGCCGGCCACATCGCACACGACCCGGACCACCTCACGGTCGCCCACGGTGCCGCCGTCAGGCTCGCGCTGCTCCGCCACACTTGCTGCCGACGCAGCGTCGGCCTGGCTCAGAGCCCGAGGGCCCGGCGCAGGTCGTCCACCCGAGGGGTGGCCTCCCAGGTGAAGTCCTTGTCCGAGCGGCCGAAATGGCCGTAGGCCGCCGTGCGCCGGTAGATGGGACGGCGCAGGTCGAGGTCCCGGATGATGGCCGCGGGCCGCAGGTCGAACAACTCGGCCACCACGCCGGCGATGCGCTCGGGGGCGACCGTCTCGGTCCCGAAGGTCTCGACGAGCACCGAGACCGGGCGGGCCACACCGATGGCGTAGGCCACCTGGACCTCGCAGCGGCTGGCCGCACCGGACGCCACGACGTGCTTGGCCACCCAGCGCGCCGCGTAGGCGGCCGAACGGTCCACCTTGGAGGGGTCCTTGCCGGAGAAGGCGCCACCACCGTGGCGGGCCATGCCGCCGTAGGTGTCGACGATGATCTTGCGACCGGTGAGGCCCGTGTCGGCGTGGGGGCCGCCCAGCTCGAACTGGCCGGTGGGGTTGGCGAGGATCCGCAGGGACGACGTGTCGAGGTCGGTCGGCAGCAGCGGGTGGATGACGTGCTCACGCAGGTCCGGCAGCAGGAGGGTCTCGAGGTCGATCCCGGGCTGGTGCTGGGTCGAGATCAAGATGGTGTCGATCGAGACCGGCCGGCCGTCCTCGTAGATCACGCTCACCTGCGTCTTGCCGTCGGGCCGCAGGTACGGGAGCACGCCGACCCGGCGCACCTGGGCGAGACGCTGGGCCAGGCGGTGCGACAGCCAGATGGGCAACGGCATGAGGTCGGGCGTCTCGTCGCAGGCGTAGCCGAACATCATCCCCTGGTCGCCCGCGCCCTGGGCGTTGAGGAGGTCCTCGCCGCCCGATCCGGTGCGCAGTTCGAAGGCCGAGTCGACGCCCTGGGCGATGTCTGGTGACTGCTCATCGAGCGCCACCATGACCCCGCAGGTGCGCCCGTTGAAGCCGAACGCGTCATTGTCGTAGCCGATGTCGCACACCGTGTTGCGCACGAGGGTCGGGATGTCGACGTACGTGCTGGTGGTCACCTCGCCGGCCACCACCACCAAACCGGTGGTGAGGAGGGTCTCGCAGGCCACCCGGCTCATGGCGTCGCCCTCCAAGAGGGCGTCGAGGACGGTGTCGGAGATCTGGTCGGCCATCTTGTCGGGATGGCCCTCGGTGACCGACTCGGAGGTGAATGTCGTTCGCATACTCACGGCTGGGGGGTCTTTCTCTCGTGGGCGGACAAGCGAGCCGACACCCTATCGAAGACGGCGTCGGCGACTGCGCTCTTGGTGGTGAGGGGGATGTCGAAGGACGAGCCAGCATCGTCCAAGATCACGACGGCGTTCGTGTCATGGTCGAAGCCGACGCCCGGCTGGGACACGTCGTTGACGACCAGCAGGTCGACACGCTTGCGCTCCAGCTTCGCCCGGCCGTGGGCCAGCACGTCGTGGGTCTCTGCGGCGAAGCCCACCAGGACCTGGCCCGGGCGTCGGGCGTTCGACAACGCGGCGAGGATGTCGGGAGTCGGCTCGAGGACGATCTCGGGGACGCCGTCACCCTTGGCGAGCTTGTGCTCGGCCGGCGCCTTCGGGCGGAAGTCGGCGACCGCTGCGGCCATGACGACGACCTGCGCGCCGGCGGCTGCTGCCAGCATGGCCCGCTCCATGTCCGAGGCCGACTCGACCCCCACCACCGTCACGCGCGCGGCAAGCTCGGGTCGGACCACGAGCGGGGCGGCGGTGACGAGGGTGACCTCGGCGCCACGGCGCGCCGCCGACTCGGCGAGGGCGAGGCCCTGCTTGCCACTCGAGCGGTTGGTGAGGAAGCGGACCGGGTCGATGGGCTCGCGCGTACCCCCGGCGCTCACGACCACACGCACGCCCACGAGGTCACCTTGCGTGCCCACGACCTCGTCGCGCCCGAGCAGCTCGAGTACCCGCTGGGCGATGGTGGCCGGGTCGGCGAGCCTTCCTGCGCCCACGTCACCTCCGGCCAGGCGCCCCTCTTCGGGCTCGAGCACGTGGACACCGCGCCGAAGGAGCGTGGCGAGGTTCTCTTGGACTGCGGGGTGCTCCCACATCTCGGTGTGCATCGCCGGGCAGACGAGCACCGGGGCGCGCGTGGCGAGCAGCGTCGCCGAGAGCAGGTCGTCGGAGAAGCCGCCCGCATAGCGGGCGAGCAGCTGGGCGGTGGCCGGCGCCACCACCACGAGATCGGCCGTCTGGCCCAACACGGTGTGCGGGATCGGTGAGGACTCGTCGAAGAGCGACGTCTGGACGGGCTCGGAGGCGAGCGCGGAGAACGTCACCTCGCCGACGAAGCGGGTGGCCTCTACGGTCATGACCGGCACGACGTGGACACCGGCGTCGACAAGGCGCCGGCACACGTCGACGGCCTTGTAGGCGGCGATCCCGCCGCACACGCCGAGCACGACACGAGGTGGGCGAAGCGAGTCGCGCACTGGTTCCATGGCGAGCGGCCAGCCTGCCGCGTCGCGGTCCGCCTAACCGGCGGCCGGACCCTCGTCGTCGTCGCCGACCACTGCGGGCTGCTCACCGAAGGCACCGCCTGCGGCGATGGCCTCGGCGGTCTCCTCTGCTTCCTTCGCCTCGAGGAGGGCCAGCTCCGCTGCCTCCTCTTCGGGGTCGGGGCGGGTGTAGGTGGCCTTGCCGGCTGCGATCTCCTCGAAGGCGATCGAGAGCGGCTTGCCCGAGACCGAGGTCACCTGCGGGGGCACGACGCGCCCGAGACCCTCGCCCAAGCTGTTGTAGTAGGCGTTGACCTGGCGGGCACGCATCGACCCGAGGGCCACCAAGGTGAACTTGGAGTCCACCTTGTCGAGGAGGTCCTCGATCGGCGGGTCCATCAGTGTGTTGTTGCGGCCTTGGGCCATGCGAACTCCTTCAGAAGGTCGTTGCGACGCAGCGCCTTGCGCGGCGCGGCGCTCCGAACGGATCCTTGCCACTATACCGGCAACATCGTCCACCGCCTGGTCGAGGTCGTCGTTGACCACCACCAGTGGGGTCATTGCCTGCCCCCCCTCGACCTCCGCCCGGCCCCTTTGGAGCCGGGCGGCCACATGCTCGGCGTCGTCGCCCCGCCCCGCCATGCGTGCCTCTTGCTCCTCGAGCGAGGGCGGCACGAGCAAGATGACGGTCGCGTCGGGGCGGCGATCGAGGACCTGGCGTGCGCCCTCGACGTCGATCTCCAAGAGGACGTCGCTCCCAGAGGGCCCGTGCGGATGCGGCGTGCCGTAGAGGTTCTCGAGGAACTCGGCGGACTCGAAGAACCCGCCCGCTGCCCGGTGCGCTTCGAAGGCATCTCGATCGACGAACACGTAGGCGTCGTCGGCTTCTCCGGGACGCTGGGGGCGCGTCGTCCATGAGCGGCTGAGCCAGAGACCGGGGTCCCGTGCGACGAGCCGCTCTGCAACCGTGCCCTTCCCGACCCCGCCGGGGCCGATGAGCACGAAGATCAGCGGATCAGCGGGCAGTCTCTCGCAGCAAGTCAGCGCGCTGCTTGGCCCCGAGGCCCTGCAGCCGGCGCGTCTCGGAGATCCCGACGGTCTCCATCAGGCGCCTCGCCTTGACCTTGCCGAGCCCAGGCAGCGACTCGAGCACCGAGACGACCTTCATCTTGCCGATCGTCTCGTCACCCTCGGCTGCCTGCAGGAGCTCAGGGAGGCTGAGTGAGCCAAGCTTGAGCTTCTCTTTCACTTCGGCGCGCTCGCGACGGACCCTTGCGGCCTTTTGGAGCGCTGCCTGTCGTTGTTCGGTGGTGAGTGCAGGCGGTTGCGGCATGGATCCGACCATAGCGCCTGCGAATGGCGCGATCACACCAATGCGCGCGCCAGGGACTCATTGAGACGAGCGGCCTCGGCACGCAACCCCTCCCTAGACGGCCCGTTGACCAGGACCGAGCGCGACGCGCTGGGCACCACGGACCCGGGCAGGCAGCCGGCGAAGCGCTCGGCGATCTGGGCAGGACCTGCTCCTTGCGCGCCGAGTCCGGGGGCGAGGATGGGGCCGCCGAGGCCGCGCACGTCGAACTCGGACGGCTCGAGCGTCGCGCCGATGACGGCGCCGGTGGCACCGATGGAATGGGCGCCACCGACAGCGGCGAGCCACGTGGCGTTGCGCCGGGCCACCGAGGCCAGGAGATCGTCGTCGACCGTCGATCCCGACGCGCTCCGCGCCGATTGGATCGGGCGCCCCTCGGGGTTCGAGCTGCGCGCCACGACGAACACCGCCCGGCCGTGCTCCTCGGCGGCGTCGAACATCGGCGCCAGGGCGTCGAAGCCGAGGTAGGCAGAGGCCGTCACCGCGTCACCGGCCAGCGCGCTGCGTGGCGACAGCCACGCGTCGGCATACGCCTCGCACGTGGAGTCGATGTCGCCGCGCTTTGCGTCGCACAGCACGAGCAACCCGGCCGAGCGAGCGGTCGCCACCAGTGACTCGAGCACGGCCATTCCCGCCGAGCCATGCCGCTCGAAGAAGGCCACCTGTGGCTTCACGATCGCCACGTGGCCGGCGAACGCCTCCACACAGCGCTGCGCGAACTCGTCGACGCCGTGCGCGGTGTCGGCGAGCCCCCATGCGCCGAGCAGGGCGGCGGACGGGTCGATGCCCGCACAGAGCGGGCCGTACCGCTCACACGCCTCGCGCAGCCGATCGCCGAACGTCGCCTCGCTCGCTGGCTCACCCATGTGCCGCTCCCCTCACCTCGTCGAGACTGCGTATCCCGTGGTGGCGGCACCAGCGGACGATGCCCTCGGTGATCTTCCACGGGGCTCTCGGGTCCCGGAAGATCGCCGTGCCCACCTCGACGGCGTCCGCCCCGGCCATCAGCATCTCGATCGCGTCGAGCTCGTCCATGATCCCCCCCGCGCCCACGATCGGGGTCCCGGGGAAGGCCGCCCGGCACTCGAAGACGGCCCGAACGGCCACCGGGTGAAGGGCCGGACCCGAGACGCCGCCCGTCCCGGCCCCGAGGGCGGGGCGCCGCCGCTCGATGTCGATCGACATGCCCGAGAGCGTGTTCACCAGGGTCAACGCCTCGGCGCCGGCGTCGAGGGCGGCACGTGCGACCTCGAGGAGGTCGGGCGTCGTCGGACTCAGCTTGGCCCAACGCGCCACGCCGGCCCCGGCGGCCGCGTCGAGCGCCTCGGCGGTGGCGCTCGGTGACTGGGCGAACATGCGCGAGCCGTCATGGAGGTTGGGGCAGCTCACGTTGACCTCGACGGCGGCGACCGCGGCGCCGGCCAGCATCGAGGCCGCCTTCTCGAATTCCTCGACGGTGCGCCCCCAGATGCTGGCCACGACGGTGGCGCCCGCGGCGCGCAGCGCCGGCAGGTCCTCGTCGAGCCAGGCGGCCACCCCCGGGCCCTGGAGGCCCACGCTGTTGAGCATGCCGGCGGCCAGCTCGCGCACGCGCGGCGCGGCGTTCCCCGGCCACGGCTCTGGGCTGAGGGACTTGGTGACCACCGCCCCGAGGTCGGCGAGCGCCCCGTACGCGGCGAGCTCTGCGCCGTGCCCGGCCGTGCCCGAGGCCGTCATCACCGGGGTGCGCAGGCGGACCGAGCCGACCGAGGTGGACAGGTCGAGGGTGCGCCGGCGTCCCGTCACGAGCTGCGCCGCGCGGAGTGGATCTCTTGGAGGGTGAGCACCTCGAGCGGGTGGACGGCCCAGTCCGCGATGCCCGCGGCGGCCGCGCGCGCGGCGGCGAGCGTGGTGAGGCACGGCACGCCGTGGGTCATGGCGGCAGCGCGGATGTGCGTGCCGTCCGCGCGCGGTCCCCGGCCTCGGGGGGTGTTGATCACCAGCTGGACCTGGTCGCTCGCGATGAGGTCCACCGCGTCTGATGCGAGTCCCTCCTCCCCCACCTTGGCCACGAGGGTGGCGACGGCGAGCCCCTGGTCGCGCAGGTAGCCGGCGGTTCCGAAGGTCGCCGCCAGGTCGAAGCCCAGCTCGAGGAACGAGCGGGCGACCTCGAGGCCCTGGGGCTTGTCGCGATCGGCAAGCGAGAGGAACACGGTACCCGAGCTCGGCAGGGAGGTACCCGCCGCCATCTGGCTCTTGGCGAAGGCCAGGCCGAAGGTGCGCCCGATGCCCATGACCTCGCCGGTTGAGCGCATCTCGGGGCCGAGCAGGGTGTCGACGCCCGGGAACCGGTTGAACGGCATGACGGCCTCTTTGACGGCCACGTGCTCGAAGGCGCCGCCCGCGCTGTCGAACATGCCTTCGTCGCGCAAGGCGCCGAGCGTGGCGCCCACCATGACGCGCGCCGCGACCATGGCCACGGGCACCCCGGTGGCCTTGGCCACGAACGGCACGGTACGACTGGCCCGGGGGTTCGCCTCGAGCACGAAGACGTCGCCGTCTTTGACGGCGTACTGCACGTTCAAGAGCCCCACCACCCCGAGGGCTTCGGCGAACAGCCGGGTGCCACGCTCGAGCTCGGCGGTGACCTCGGCGGTGAGCGACTGGGGGGGCAGCGCGCACGCCGAGTCGCCCGAGTGCACACCGGCCTCTTCGACGTGCTCCATGATGCCGGCGATGTACACCTCGCCGGTGGCGTCGCGCACCGAGTCGACGTCGACTTCGATGGCGTCTTCTAAGAAGCGGTCGACGAGGACGGGCCGCGTGGCGCTGACACCGCCCTCGCGAGCGAGCGAGCCGCCCCCCGGTCCGCCCTCGCCGGTCAGAGCGCGCATCACGCGCACCAGCTCCTCGTCGTCGTAGACGATCTCCATGGCGCGCCCGCCGAGCACATAGCTCGGGCGCACCAGCACCGGGTAGCCGACCTTGTGGGCCACCACGCGTGCCTCGTCGGCCGTGCTGGCGGTGCCGCCGGGGGGCTGGGGCACCCCGAGGCGCTCACACAGCGCGTTCCACTGCTCGCGGTCCTCGGCGAGGTCGATCGCCTCGGGGCTCGTGCCCAGCACCAGGGAGGGGTCGATGGCGTGCGCCAGTTTCAGCGGTGTCTGGCCGCCGAGGGCGACGATGACGCCCTTCAGGCGCCCCTCGCCCACCGAGGCGGCTATTTCTGCGTCGAGGACGTTCGTCACGTCCTCGACGGTGAGCGGCTCGAAGTAGAGCCGGTCCGAGGTGTCGTAGTCGGTCGAGACGGTCTCGGGGTTGCAGTTGACCATGATGGTCTCGTAGCCGGCCGCACGCAGGGCCATCGAGGCGTGGACACAGCAATAGTCGAACTCGATGCCCTGGCCGATGCGGTTGGGACCCGACCCGAGTATCACGACGCGTTCACGCCCGGATGGCTCGACCTCGCCGGTGTCCTCGTAGGTGGCGTAGTGGTAGGGCGTGTACGCCTCGAACTCGGCTGCGCAGGTGTCGACCGTCTTCATGGTGGCGGCGACACCGAGCTCGAGGCGGCGGCGGCGCACTGACGCCTCGTCGCTCGAGAGCAGGTACGCGAGCTGGCCGTCGGAGAAGCCGAGCCGCTTGGCGGCGCGCAACTCGACGCGCCCGAGGCGCTCCAAGGCACCGGGCCCGGCCGCTGCGTCCTCGGCGAGGGCCTGGCGCTCGGCACTGATGGCGGCGACCTGGGCGAGGAACCAGGGGTCGACGCCGGTGACGGCGTGGAGCTCGGCGATGCTGGTCCCCCGGCGCAGGGCCGCCTCGATCTCGAAGATCCGCTCGGGCGTCGCCTCGGCGAGGCGGCTCGCCAGCTCGTCGTCGTCGAGCGCGTCGAGGGGGGCCTCGGCCGGGTCGGCGTTGAGCCCGAGCCTGCCCTGCTCGAGCGACCGGATGGCCTTTTGCAGGGACTCGGGGAACGTGCGCCCGATGGCCATCACCTCGCCCACCGACTGCATGCGTGTACCGAGCCGTCCGTCGGCCCCCGGCAGCTTCTCGAAAGCCCAGCGCGGGATCTTCGTCACGACGTAGTCGATCGAGGGTTCGAAGCTCGCCGGCGTGGCCCGGGTGATGTCGTTGGCGATCTCGTCGAGCCGGTAGCCAACGGCGAGGCGGGCCGCGATCTTGGCGATGGGAAACCCGGTGGCCTTCGACGCCAGTGCGGAGGAGCGCGAGACGCGGGGGTTCATCTCGATGATGATGCGTCGGCCCGTCGCGGGGTCGACGGCGAACTGGACGTTGGAGCCCCCGGTTTCCACCCCGACGCGGCGCAGGCACGCGAAGGCGTCGTCACGCATCGCCTGGTACTCGACGTCGGTGAGCGTCTGGGCGGGGGCAACGGTGATGGAGTCGCCGGTGTGCACGCCCATGGCGTCGAAGTTCTCGATCGAGCAGACGATCACGCAGTTGTCCGCCGCGTCGCGCATGACCTCGAGCTCGTACTCCTTCCACCCGGCGATCGACTTCTCGACGAGGATCTCGGTGACCGGGCTGGCGGCGAGCCCCTCGGCGGCGAGCCGAGCGAACGTGTCGGTGTCATGCGCGATGCCCGTCCCCGCCCCGCCCAGGATGAACGAAGGGCGCACCATGATGGGAAAGCCAATGTCCGAAGCGATGACCATCGCCCCGGCGAGGGAGTGCGCGAAGCCCGACTCGGGGACCTCGAGGCCGATCTCTTGCATGGCGGACTTGAACCGGTCACGGTCCTCGGCCGTGCGGATGGCCTCGGGCCGGGCGCCGATGACCTCGACGCCGTAGCGGGCGAGCGTCCCGTCCTCGAAGAGCGCCATGGTCAGGTTGAGGGCCGTCTGTCCCCCAAGGGTGGGCAGCAGGGCGTCGGGGCGCTCGCGCTCGATGATGGCGGCGAGCACGCCGGGCGTGAGCGGCTCGACGTAGGTGCGGTCCGCGGTGGCGGGGTCGGTCATGATCGTGGCCGGGTTGGAGTTGGCCAGGATGACGCGGTAGCCCTCCTCGGTGAGCACCCGGCAGGCCTGGGTGCCCGAGTAGTCGAACTCGCAGGCCTGGCCGATCACGATGGGACCCGAGCCGATGACCAGGATCGAGGCGATGTCGTCGCGCCGGGGCATCAGCGGATGCCCCCCTCCGCCTCCATGAGGGTGGCGAACTCGTCGAAGAGGTACCGGGCGTCGTGGGGACCCGGCCCGGCCTCAGGGTGGTACTGCACGGAGAAGGCGCGCTCGGAGGATACGGCAAGCCCCTCGATCACCCCGTCGTTCAAGTTGACGTGGGTCACGACTGCGCCGGGCACCGAGTCGGCGGCCACCGCGTAGTTGTGGTTCTGGCTCGTCACCTCGACCTTCATGGTCGAGACCCGCTGCACCGGGTGGTTGCTGCCGTGGTGGCCGAAGGGCAGCTTGTAGGTCGTGCCACCGAGGGCGGTGGCGAGCAGCTGGTGGCCGAGGCAGATCCCGAAGATCGGGACGCGCCCGACGAGCTCGCCGATCTGGCGCGAGACGCCCGAAAGGGCGGCCGGGTCGCCTGGGCCGTTCGAGAGGAAGACGCCGTCAGGCCCGAGGGAGAGCACTTCGTCGGCGCCGGTGGCGGCGGGGACGACCGTGACTCTCGCCATGGCGCCGAGGTGGCGGACCATCGTGGTCTTGATGCCGAAGTCGTAGGCGACGACGTGGAAGGGGCCTTCGCCCACCCGGTAGGCCTCGGGCGTCGTCACCCCGGCCACGAGGTCGCGCCCATCGGTCGACGGGGCGATCCCTGCGGCGGTGCGCACCGTGTCGATCCCCCCGGTGCCGAAGGCACAGGGCATGGCGCCGGCGGTGCGCAGGTGGCGGGTGAGCCGGCGGGTGTCGATGCCGGTGATGGCCGGAATACCGTGGCGCACCAAGAAGGCCTCGAAGCCCTCGCTCGAGCGCCAGTTGGACGCCTCGACGGTGAGGTCGCGCACGACGACGCCGAGCAGGTGGGGGCGCCCCGCCTCGTCGTCGGTGGCGTTGGTGCCGTAGTTGCCGATGTGCGTCGTGGTGAATGCCACCATCTGGCCGGCATACGAGGGGTCGGTGACCACCTCCTGGTAGCCCGAGAGCGCCGTATTGAAGACCAGCTCGCCGGTGGCCACGCCCCCTTCGGGCAGTGCCCCTGCCGCCTCGCCCTCGAAGACCTCGCCGTCGGCGAGCACCAGGTGGGCGCGCGGGCGCCGCACCGATCGGGCGAGCCCGCTCACCGCTGCACCTTGGAATCGACCACCACCGGCTCCCCGCGCAGCACGGTGTGGCGGACCCGTCCGAGGAGTGGGCGCCCGGCGTAGGGGGTGTTGCGGCTGCGGCTCGCCAGGGAGGCGGGGTCGACCTCCCAGCGGACGGCCGGGTCGACGACACACAGGTTGGCCGCCGCACCGGGCACGATCGGCCCCCCGTGGGCGCTGTGGCCGCCCCGACGCTCATCGTTCGGGCCGAGACGGGCGATGGCGGCGGGACGCCAGGTGAACAGGGCGAGGACCTCGCGGGCGCTGAGCGGGCCGTCGGGGCCGGCGAGCTCGGTGAGGGCGACCGCCAGGGCGGACTCGAGCCCGAGCATCCCTGCGGGGGCCTGGTCGAAGGGCGCGTCCTTCGTCTCGGGTGCATGGGGGGCGTGGTCGGTGGCGACGGCGTCGATGGTGCCGTCGACGAGGCCGGCTTTGACGGCAGCGACGTCGGCCGTCGTGCGCAGCGGCGGGTTGACCCGAAAGACCGGGTCATAACCCGCCACCACGGAGTGGTCGAGGGCGAAGTGGTGCGGGGCCGCCTCGGCAGTCACCGGCAGGCCCTCGGCCTTGGCCTGGCGCACGAGCTCGATGGAACCCGCGGTCGAGAGGTGCAAGAAGTGCATGGGGGCCCCGGTCAGGCGCACCAACGCGAGGTCCCGGGCGACCATGGCCTCCTCGGCGACCGAGGGCATGCCCGGCAGCCCCAGGCGGCTCGACCACGCGCCCTCGTGCATCACACCTCCGCAGGCGAGCGACTCGTCCTCGCAGTGTTGGGCGAGGGTCACGCCGAGGCCGCGCGCGTAGTCGAGGGCGCGTCGCATGAGCGAGCCGTCTTGGACCCCGGTGCCGTCGTCGGTGAACAGCACCACCCCGAGGTGGGCCAGCTCGGCCATCGGGGCGAGCGCCTCACCGCGGCGACCTGCGGTGATCGCCCCCGCCACCGCCACCTCGCAGGGGGCGCCGCGACCGAGGTCGAGCACCTGGCGGGCCACGGCGGCCGAATCGATCGCCGGCTCGGTGTTGGGCATGGCGACCACCGCGGTATACCCACCGAGGGCTGCGGCCCGTGCCCCGCTCTCGACGGTCTCGGCCTCCTCGCGTCCCGGCTGGCGGAGGTGCGTGTGCAGATCGACGAGACCCGGGGAGACGAGGGCCCCCTCGGCGTCGAGCACGGTGGCCCCGGCCGGGGTTGCGAGCGAGGCACCGACCTCTTCGACCACCCCGTCGATGACCAGCACGTCGGCACGACGCGAGCCGGTGGCGTCGACCACCTCGCCGCCGCGCACGAGCAGGCGACCCGTCGCCACCCCGACGTCCTCAGCCATGGGCCGGCACCTTCCTCGGCTCGTCGGGCGCTGCGGGTGGATCGGTCCCGAGCAGCAAGAAGAGCACCGCCATGCGCACCGCCACCCCGTTGGTCACCTGCCGGGTCACCACCGTGTTGGCCAGCTCGGCCACGTCGGCGGCGATCTCCACCCCTCGGACCATGGGGCCTGGGTGCGTCACGATCGTGTCGGGGCCGAGCAGGCGGGCCCGCTCGTTGGTGAGCCCCCACTCGGCGGTGTACTCGCGCAGCGAGGGTACGAACGAGCCGCTGCCGCGCTCGGCCTGGAGGCGCAGGAGCGACACCACGTCTGCTCGCCCGATTGCCGCATCGAGGTCGGTGGCCACCTCGACCGGCCAGCCCTCGAGGGAGGGGGGGAGCAGGCTGCCCGGGGCGACCAGGGTCACACGGGCGCCGAGGGCGTTGTAGGCGAGCACCGCCGATCGGGCCACGCGCGAGTGGCGGATGTCGCCCACGATCAGCACCGAGAGGCCCTCGAAGCAGCCGGTCCCGAGCTCGCCCGGGTCGCGGCCCTGGCGCTCGGCGAGCACCTGGCGGACCGTGAAGCAGTCGAGCAGCGCCTGGGTCGGGTGCTCGTGCCACCCGTCGCCGGCGTTGATCACCCGGCTGCGTTTGGCCCAGCGGGCCACTTGGGCCGGGGCGCCGGCCGAGGAGTGGCGCACGATCATGGTGTCGATGCCCATGGCCTCAACGGTTTCGACGGTGTCGCGCAGGCTCTCGCCCTTTTTCACCGACGAAGTCGACACCGAGAAGCTGAGCACGTCGGCCGACAGTCGTTTGGCCGCGGTCTCGAACGAGAGCCGCGTGCGGGTCGATTCCTCGAAGAACAGCGTCGCCACCACCCGCCCGCGCAGGGTCGGGACCTTCGGGATGGCCCGGCGCTCGACCTCAGCGAACGCCTCGGCGACACGCAGGATCTCGGCGATGCCGTCGTGGCCGAGATCGGCGATGGACAACAGGTGCGGCCCGATCGAGGCGCGCGGTGCGGGGATCGACCCCGCCTCGAGGGCGGTGCCGCTCACCGGTCCTCCAGCATGCCGATCAGCACGCCTTCCTCGCTGACGTCGACCATCTCCTCGCGTCGGGTCGGCAGGTTCTTGCCGACGAAGTCGGGCCGGATGGGAAGCTCGCGATGGCCCCGGTCGACCATGACCGCCAGCTGCACCGCCCGGGCCCGGCCGAAGTCGCTCAAGGCGTTGAGGGCGGCGCGCACCGTCCGGCCGGTGAAGAGCACGTCGTCGACGAGCACGACGACCTGCCCGGTCAGGTCCATGGTGATGTCGGTGGCCGCCTCGGGCAGCACCGGGCGCAGCCCGATGTCGTCGCGGTAGAAGGCGACGTCGAGCGTGCCGACAGGCACCTGGACGGACTCGACCTGGGCGAGGATCCCCGCGATGCGATCCGCCAGGGGCACGCCGCCGGTCTGGAGGCCTACGAGGATCACCTCGTCGAGGCCACCGTTGCGCTCGACGATCTCGTGTGCCATGCGGGTGAGGGCCCGGGCAACGTCGGCGGAGGAGAGGACCTGGGCGTGTGGAACGAACACGCCACCCTTCGGCCGGGTATGGCTGCGCTCGCGTTCTGCCACTGATCCTCCGTCCGTCCGGGCCTCACGGGACCCGCTTCACGGTCGAAAACGAATAGTAGCAGTTGCCCCGACGGCCCCGTCGGGAAGTGAGCTCCTACGGGCGCACCTGACGGGCCACCGTCGAGAGCACCCCGTTCACGAAGCCGCCCGAGTCGTCGGTCGAGTACGTCTTGGCCAGCTCGACCGCCTCGTCGATTACGACGGCGACGGGTGGGCCGTTCTCCTCCAGCAGCTCGGCCACCGCCAGGCGCAGCACGAGCCGGTCGATGACCGCCATCCGTTCGAGCGGCCAGCCTACCGACGCCGCCTCGATCAGCTCGTCGGCGGCGGTGGCGTGGCGTTCGGCCACCTGGACCAGCTCAGTGGCGAACGCATCGGGGGCGACGGGCAGCGATGCGAGCACCTCACTCGGGGTCACGCCCTTCATCTCGGCCTCGTAGAGGAGCGAGAGCGCCCGCTCGCGCGCCTGGTGGCGGGTGGCGCCGTCCTGGGAGGCCACCGGGCCTAAGCCCGGGTCAGATAGTCGCCGGTGCGGGTGTCGACCTTGATCACGTCGTCGATGTTGACGAAGAGGGGGACCTGGACCACCAGGCCGGTCTCGAGCGTGGCCGGTTTGCGCGCCCCAGAGACCCGGTCGCCCTGGATGCCCGGCTCGGTCTCGGTCACGGTCAGCTCGACGGAGGCCGGCAGGTCCACGCCCACGATCTCGTCGCCGTAGAGCTGGAGGATGGCCCCGTCGCCCACCTTCAGGTAGTTGGACGAGTCTCCGAGCGAGGCGGAGGGGACGGCGAGCTGCTCGTAGTTCGACGAGTCCATGAAGACGTAGTCGTCGGCGTCGCGGTAGAGGTACTGCATGTCGCGCTTGTCGATGATCGCCTGCTCGAGCTTCTCGTCGGCACGGTAGGTCCGCTCGAGCACCTGGCCGGTGCGGACGTTCTTCAGCTTCGTGCGCACGAAGGCGCCGCCCTTGCCCGGCTTCACGTGCTGGAACTCGACGACGGAGAAGAGGCCCTCGGAGAGGTCGAGGGTCATGCCGTTCTTCAGATCATTGGTGGAGACAGCCATCAGGCAGCGACGTCCTTGTGGAAGTTGGTGAGGGCACGGCTGCCGTCCTCGGTGACGACCAGGGTGTCCTCGATGCGGACCCCACCGATGCCGGGGATGTAGACGCCGGGCTCGACGGTGACGACAACGCCGGGGGCGAGGATAGCAGTGCCCAGTGCGCTGACCGTCGGGGCCTCGTGGATGTCGAGGCCCACGCCGTGACCGGTGCCGTGCTCGAAGCGGTCAGCCCAGCCGGCATCGGAGATGACCTTGCGGCAGACGTCGTCGACGTCTTTGGCCGCGACGCCGGGCATGACGGCGGCGACGCCCTCCGCCTGGCTGGCGAGGACGACCTCGAAGATGCGGGCGAGCTCGCCCTGGGGCGGGCCACCCACGCAGAAGGTGCGGGTCATGTCCGAGCGGTACCCCTCGAACATGGCCCCGAAGTCGATCACCACGGCGTCGCCGGCGCGGATGACCCGCTCGCCGGGCTCGTGGTGCGGCTTGGCCGAGTTCGGGCCCGAGGCCACGATCGTCTCGAAGGCCAGGCCGTCGGCGCCGCCGCGGCGCATGGCCGTATCGAGGGCGAGGGCCAGCTCGGCCTCGGTGAGGATGCGCTCGGTCGCCGAGGACAGCAGGGGCAGCACCTCGCCCAGTGCCCCGTCGGCGATGGCGGCTGCTCGGAGCATCCTGGCGATCTCGCCGTCGTCTTTCACCTCACGCAGCTCCTCGACCACGCCGGCGGTGCGGCGGACCTCGACCGCCCCGTCCAAGTGCTCGGTCCAACGCATGGCCGATGCCCAGCTCACGTCTTCGGCCTCGAGACCCAAGGTGGCGACCGGGGCCGGCTCGACGACGGAGCGCACGGCGTCGCGCTGGGCCCCCGCTCCCCCGATCTCGATGTCGACCACGTCGCCGACGCCTGCCGCTGCCACCTGCTCGGCGGATTGGGTCCGGTAGCGGCCGTCGGTGGTCAACAGGGCGCGATCAGCGGTGACGACCAAGAGGGCGGCCGAGCCGCTGAACCCGGTGAGGTAGCGCACGTTGGCGAGCGTGGTGACCAAGAGCGCGTCGACCTCGGCGTCGTCGAGGGTCTCGCGGAGCCGGTCGAGGCGCTGGCGGACCTGGAGGGCCGGGAGGGCGTTAGCAATCGTGGCCATGGTGGCGCTCCTTTGCACGTCGTGCGATCGTCACTGCGAAGATGCGGTACCGCTCGGGTCGAGGAGACGGGCGACCGCCTCGACCGCCAGCTCGTAACCGAGGCCGCCGAACCCTGCGATCGAACCGTCGGCGACCCGGGCCAGCACCGAGGTGTGGCGGAACGGCTCGCGGGCGGCGGGGTTGGAGAGGTGGACCTCGACCACCACGCCGTCGAACGCGCCAAGGGCGTCAGAGATCGACCAGGACGTGTGCGTGAGGGCACCGGCGTTGATGATCACCGCCGCCGCCTCGCCCGATGCGGCGTGGATGGCGTCGATGAGGTCCCCTTCGTGGTTGGACTGGACGTGGCGGAGCTCGAGACCGTGGCGCTTCGCCGCCGCTGCCGCTGCGTCGACGTGCTCGCCGAGCGTCTTCGGGCCGTAGACCGCGGGCTCGCGCTCGCCGAGCAGGTTGAGATTGGGCCCCGAGACGAGCAGCACAAGCCGCCCGTCGTCGGCGTCGTGCACCGTCACGTTGCCGCCTCCATCTCCTCCAAGGTAGCGAGGACTTGGTCCTCGCCGACACCGCGGACCACTTCGACGCCCTTTTCACCGTCGAGGACGAAGGTGAGATCGTGTGCCGCCTTCTTGTCGCGCCCCATGAGCGAGACGAGTTCGTGCGGGTCGCGCTCGGGCAGGCGAGACGACAGATCGAAGGCACCGACCACCTTGCGGTGCAGTTCGACCCGGTCGTCGTCGATGCGCCCGAGGCGGCGGGCCAGCAGGGCGGCGAACACGAGGCCGATGGCCACCGCCTCGCCGTGGCGCAACGAGAGCGACTCGTCCCCGAAGGCCGACGCCTCGAGAGCGTGGGCGAGGGTGTGACCGTAGTTGAGGACCATGCGCCGGTCGCCCTCATGCTCGTCGGCTGCGACCACCTCGGCCTTGATCGACGCGCAACGCGCCACCTGCTCGTCGAGGTCGAGGGAGAGGAGCGAGGCGTCGGGCTCGCCCGGGCCCAAGAAGGCGTACTTCGCCATCTCGCCACGCCCGCACGCCCACTCTCGCGCCGGGAGGCTGGTCAGTGTCTCGGTGTCGCAGAGCACGGCACGCGGCTGCCAGAACGAGCCGACCAGGTTCTTCCCCTCGGGGAGGTTGACGCCCGTCTTGCCCCCGATCGCCGCGTCCACCTGTGCGAGCAGCGAGGTGGCGACGTTGATGTAGGCCATGCCGCGGTGGTACGTGGCGGCGGCGAATCCGGCGAGGTCGGTGACCACGCCGCCGCCCAGCGCCACGACGACGTCGGTCCGGGCCAGGCCGTCGCGGGCGAACCCCGAGGTGAGGGTCTCGATGGTGGCGAGCGACTTGGACCTCTCGCCGTCGCCCACCACGACGATCTCGTGGGGCACCCCGAGGTCGAGGCCGTCGGCCCATCCGGCCGCCACCACCGGCTCTTGGGTGACGACCACTGCACGCCGGACGCCGGGGCCGACCGAATCGCTGATGACCCGGGCGAGGTCGTGGCGCAGCCCGCGGCCGATCTCGACCTCGTAGCGACGTGCGCCGAGCTCGACGGGAACGCTGATCACGGCGTCATGTGCGCTTCGCCACGGGCGAGGGCGTCGAGGATCTCGGTGACCACCTTGGCCGGGGACCGGCGGTCCACGTCGACCACCACGTTGGCGAGCGCCGCGTAGACGGGCCGCCGTTCGGCGTCGAGCCGGGCCAGGGTCGCGGCCGGATGGTGGTCGAGCAGCGGTCGTCCCACGCCCGTCCCGACCCGGCCCACGATGGTGTCGACCGCAGCTCGCAGCCACACGACCCGGCCGGTCGACGCCAGGAGCGCGCGGTTCTCCGGGTCCAGCACCGCGCCGCCGGCGACGCCGACGATGGCCGGCTGCTCACTGGCCATCGCCCTTCGCAGGACCGCGGACTCCTCCCGGCGGAAGGCCGCCTCGCCCCGGTTCGCGAAGATCTCGGGCACGGTGGAACCGGTGGCGGCTTCGACCTCGGCGTCAGAGTCGAGGTAGGGCCACCCGAGCTTCTCGGCCAACAGGGTGCCTGTCGTCGTCTTGCCCGCACCCATCATGCCGATGAGATACACGGATTCATCGGAGCCGCCGAACGCACCCATGACGCGACCTTCTCACTCGGTCCGTACGGGCACGGCCGACGGCGTCTCGCCCAGCGCCATGATGAAGCCGTCACGGTTGCGGACCATCTCGGCCACCGAGTCGCCGCCGAACTTGCGCTGCGCCTCGGCGCAGAGCACCAGGGCGGTCATCGCCTCGGCGACCACGCCCATGGCCGGCACGGCCGTGACGTCGGTGCGCTCCTTGAAGCTCTTCGCTGGCTCCTTCGAGACAACGTCGACCGTGGCCAGGGTCGGGCGGTTCAAGGTGGCGAGCGGCTTCATGGCGACGCGTGCGCTGATCAGTCCCCCGATCGACATGCCGCCCTCGATGCCGCCGGCGCGCACGGTGTCGCGGCGGTAGCCGCCGCTCTGCGGCGAGGCCGACTCTTCGAAGTAGATGGCGTCGTGTGCCTCCGAGCCCCGCCGCGAGGCGACCTCGAACCCCTCCCCGAGCTCGACGCCCTTCACCGCTTGGATGCTCATGAGGGCCTGCGCCAAGAGTGCGTCGAGTTTTCGGTCCCAGTGGACGTGGCTGCCCAGCCCGACGGGCACACCGTAGGCGAGCACCTCGACGACGCCGCCCAGGGAGTCGCCGTCCTTCGCCGCCGCCTTCACCTCGGCCACCATGGTGTCTTCGGTGTCGGCGTCGAAGCACCGCACGGTCGAGGCGTCGACCGCGGCCAGGTCCCCGGGACGCGGCCGCACCCCGTGGGGCGTCTCGGTGCCGCCGAGGGCGACGACGTGGCTCAGGATCGCCACGCCCAGCTCGGCCAGCAGCGCTTTGGCCAGGGCGCCCGCTGCCACCCGGGCCGCGGTCTCACGGGCCGACGCGCGCTCGAGGACGTCACGGGCGTCGGCGAAGCCGTACTTCTGCATGCCGGCGAGATCCGCATGGCCCGGTCGCGGCTGGGTGAGGACCTTCGACGGCGCTCCGGGCGCGGGTGACATTTCCTCCACCCACTTGGGCCACTCCGTGTTGGCGATCTCGATGGCGACGGGGGAACCGAGGGTGCGGCCGTGCCGGATGCCGGCGAGGAGCCGGATCTCGTCCACTTCGAACCGCATGCGGGGTCCCCGGCCGAAGCCGAGGCGCCGGCGGGCCAGCTCATCGGTCACCATCTCGGCGGTGATGGCCAGGCCGGCAGGCAGGCCCTCGACGATCACGACGAGGGCCTGGCCATGCGATTCACCAGCGGTGAGGTACCGGAGCACCCCTCCAACCTACTTTGTGGGAGCGGTGGGCCTCCTCAACGGGTGCCGAGCCAGGCCGAGACGACGGCCGGCCCGAACAGCACCCCCACCACCGTCCCGAGGGCGAGGGCCGGGCCGAAAGGGAAGGTGGTGCGGCGGCCGCTGCGCCGTACGAGGGCGGTGGCGATGCCGAAGACGGCACCGGCCACGAAGCCGAAGAGCAGACCGATGTAGAGGGTGCCGAATCCCAACCAGGCGAGGCCGACGGACACCACCCCGGCGAGGCGGACGTCGCCGAAGCCCATGGCGCGCGGCACGAAGAACCACAGGGCGTAGAACACAGCGAAGACGACGGCACCGCCGAGCACCGCGGTGCCCATGGCATGCCAGTCGGGCCCGAGGGCGCTGGCGGCAAGCAAGCCCACCACCATCAGGGCGAAGCTCGGGTAGAGGAGCTTGCGCGGGATGAGGCCCACACGCAGATCGGCGACCGACACCGCGAGCAGGCCGGCGAAGAGCACGCAGTAGGGGGCGAGCGCCGGAACCGGCCCGATCCGCCAGGCGGCGGCGGCGAGGGCGAGGGCGAGCACGACGGCGGCCAGGGCGCGCTCGGCGGGGCCCGGCGGACCCGGGGGGGCGGCGGCGGCACGCTCGGCGGGCGCCTGGAGGGCGCTCGACACCGCCGGTGCTGCTGGGGCAACACCCGGTTCGTCCCCGGCCGAGCCGGCCACAGCCAGGGTGTCGTCGGTTGCGGTGAGCTTTCTCGGTGGGATGCGCGCACCCACCTCGTCGAGGACCACGCCCCCGATCGCGCCGGCCACCGCCAGCCCGACGGTCAGGGCCGTGTGCACGTGGGAATCAGCTCAGGCGTACGGGTTCTCGCCGGCGTCGTGGTCGGTGACATCGATGACACCGGTCAACTCTGGCATCTCGTCACGCAGCGCGGTCTCGATGCCTTGGGTGAGCGTCATGCGCGACATGGCGCAGCCCTGACAGCCGCCTGAGAGCCGGAGGTAGGCGACATTGTTCTCTTCGTCCATGGCGACGAGGTCGGCACGTCCACCGTGACTCGCAATCGACGGGTTCACAACCGACTCGAGCACCGACGCGGCCCGCACGGCGAGCGGCCCGGTGATCCCCGCGGCGAGCACCTCGTCGGGTACGCCGCTCGGCGCAGGCTGGGGCGGCGTGTTGGGGTTCACCAACACGAGGCCACCCGTTCCTTCTTCTGACCACTCGAGCCGTGCCCCACGGAGCACATCGATGCTCGTCGCGGGCACCACGACGGGCAGGTCCTGGTCCGAGAAGACGGCGTCGTCATCGGCCGCGTCGCTCAGGGCCTGGAAATACAGGTCGTAGACGAAAGCGCCATCGACGACTCCGCGCACTTCGAGCCAGAGGGCGAGCCGCTCGGGGTCGGGCTCTTGGGCAATGGCATTGGTGACGACGTCACGTGCTGCGTCGGTCAGCGTCACCACCGCGGTCGGCTCAGCTGGAACTTCGAGTTGGAGGTCTTCGACGGATCGGGCCATGGTCCACATCATACGGGTGGGGGTGAGTACCACAGCGCACAGCCGCTATCGTGCTCGCTCATGTCGCCGACGGAAGCGCCGCAGGATGCCCATGAGTGGCTGAGCTTCGAGGACCTCGAAGAGGAGCGCACCTGGGTCTTCGATGTGACCTTCCTGACCAGCGCCTGGACCTGCATCTACGGGCAGGGCTGCCAAGGGGTCCTCACCGGGCCCGCCCCCGAGCTCGAGCAGGGCTGCTGCTCCTATGGGGCGCACTTCGTGGACAAGGCCGACGCTCGGCGCGTGGAGAAGATCGCAACGACGCTCTCGCCCGCCGAGTGGCAGTTCCACGCCAAGGGACAAAAGGGCGTCGTGAAGGAGAATCGACACGGCGAACTGGTGACCCGGTTGGTGGACGGGGCGTGCATCTTCTTGAACCGCCCCGGCTTTCCCACCGGCTCGGGCTGCTCGCTGCACCAGGTCGCACTCTCCCGGGGGAAGAACCCGCTCGAGCTCAAGCCAGACGTGTGCTGGCAGCTACCGCTGCGCCGTGAGGACGAGGCCGCAGGAGACGGCCACGTGACTTCGACGCTGCGCCAGTGGGACCGCAAGCACTGGGGCCCGGGCGGTGCGGAGTTCCATTGGTGGTGCACCGAGTCCCCCGAGGCGTTCGTGGGGCACCGACCCGTCTACGAGGAGATGAAGGCAGAACTCATCGAGATGGTGGGGAAGGAGCCCTATGCCCGTCTCGTGGCATTACTCGACGAGCGCGCCAAGAGGCTCGCTCGTGGCGTCGCGCTCCCCCACCCGGCACTGCGCACCCGCTGAGGGACGCAGCACCCGCTCAGTCGTCGAGCGGGTCCGGCTCGTCGAACTGCGGCGGCGGGGTCGAGCCCAAGATGCGGTCGTACTGATCCTCTTCGGCGAGACACCACGAGGCGTGGACATCCTCTGGCTCTGCTCCACACTCAGGGCAGCGCTGGTCGACCGTAGCGACCGAGCGCTTCAGGCTGCGCGCTTCTTCGAAGCGCCGATGGCGTCCCTTCTTCACGACAAACTCCTTGCATGCCTGCCGCCCACCTGCCGCCCGGCGCTTGTGCCATCGGACTGCTTGGTGACCGGCCGCGTTCAACATGGCCAGTGGCCAAGACCGGGAACCGACCCAACCGGGCCCACCGCCCCTGGCGGCAAGAACCATCCTAGTGCGTGGCCCCGACCGAACCGGTGCAGCCATCTGCACGAGCGGCTGCCCCGATGGCCGCGGCTACGTTGGGAACGAGCACGAGACCAGGAGAGCGATGCCCGCACCCTTCGATGCCGACGCCATGGTCACCCGGTTCCGCCAGCGGGCCGAGGCGGTCCGCAACCGGGGTCTCCCGCCCGTCGAGGGTCCCGAGCGCGCGCGCTTCCGGGAGCAGGCACAGATCGACTACATGGACTTCGCCATGCTCGGTGACGCCGAGGTGGTCCTAGAGGGCGGCGTGCTGACCCTCACCATCGACCTGCGTCCCAAAGAGGGCGAGAACCCTCAGCCCCCGTAGTTCATCTTGGTGTCGCGCATCGAGAGGATGTCGGGGTGCGTCCCCGGGGCGAGTGCCTCGCCACTGCGCTCGCCGGCACCGATGACCTCGCCCACGTAGAGCACGTGGCTCCCGAGGTCGAGACGGTGGCGGACCCCGCACTCGAGCCACCCAAGGGCCGCCGAGAGCACCGGGGGGCCGCTCGGGGCTTCGAACACCTCCTGGGCCGCCATGGCGACCAGCTCCCCTCGGGGGGATCGTTCGATGTCGGCGACCGGCTTCACGAAGCGCCGGACGAGTGCCCGGTCCTCCCTCGAGAGCAGCGAGACGGTGAACACGCCTCCCTCGTCGAGGAGCGCCCGTGTCCGAGAGGATGCCTCGACGCTGGCCGCCACCATCTTGGGCGACGTCGCGACCTGGCCCACCCAGTTGGCGGTCATCAGGTTGACCGGGCGCACCCCGGCGACGGCCGCACCCGCGCTCCCGAGCACGAACAGCCCCGACGGCATGGCCCACAGCACTCGCCGGCGGAGCCGGTCGAAGGCGTCATCGTCCGCAGGCGCCCACGGCCCGCCCCCCTCGGTCATCCGAAGATGCTGCCACTTCCCGGATCGGTGGTCGTGGTGGTCGAGATCGTGGTCCCGGTGATGGACTGCACGCGCTCGAGAGCCTGGGCGAGCAACGCATCCGCTTGGGCCCGTTCGCGCGCCGAGCGGGCAAGAAGCTTGGCGTTGGTGGTCCCGGCGTTGTAGCAATCGTTGGCGGCACTTCCCTCATCGGCATAGGCGTTGGAGAGCTGGTTGGTCACCGTCGTGTCGGGGGTGGGCAGGTTGTCGTTCGCCGCGCCGGCGTCTTGGAGCAGCAGCGCACAGTCGGCGTGGATGGCACCGGTGCCGCTCCTGTCCGCCACCACCTGCGCAATGCGCGCCGAGTCGGCGCGCAACGTTGCGATGGAGCCGCCGAACTCGGTGCTCGACGACCACGCCTTCATCCGCTGCGAGGCGCTGCCCTGCTCGTCGGGTCCCGCACAGGCAGCCAGGGTGACCGCTCCAAGCACGGTCACGGCCGCCAGCGCGATCCGACGGGTCAGGCGACGAGGCGTCCTGCTCACCCGGCGACGAGCAGGTGATAGTTGCGCTTGCCGAGGCGCAGCACCACATAGCGGTCGTGCAGCAGATCGGCGACGCCCAGGGTGGCGGTCGGGTCGTCGACCCGCCGGTTGTTCACGTAGACACCCCCGCCGTCGATGGACTGGCGGGCGCGGCTCTTCGAGTTGGCGAGCCCGCTCATGACCACGGCGTCGACGAGCGGCAGGCCGCCGTCCGCGCCGCCCAACAGCGCGGTGCGGGGCACCTTGGTCGAGGGGGCGTCGTCGACCACCTCGAGCAGCGTCGCCTCGTCGAGCTCGGCGATCTCCTCACCGAAGAGCGCGGCGGCAGCGCGCTCGGCGCGCTCGACCTCCTCGGTCCCGTGCACGAGCCCGCAGACCGCTCGGGCGAGCGCCCGCTGGGCGCTGCGGCGCTCCGGGTGCGCCTCGGTCTCGAGGTCGAGACCTTCGATCTCCTCTCGGACGAGGAACGTGAAGTAGCGCAGGTAGTCGCCGACGATGGCGTCTTCTGAGTTGAAGAGGAACTGATAGAGGCGGTACGGGCTCGTCATGGTCGGGTCGAGCCAGACCCGGTCCGCGCCCGACTCGGATTTCCCGAACTTCGTGCCGTCGGCCTTAGTCACGAGCGGCGTCGTGAGTCCGAAGACCTCGGCCCGCTCCACCTTGCGGACGAGATCGACGCCCATGGTGATGTTGCCCCACTGGTCGCTGCCGCCGACCTGGAGGCGGCAGTCGTGGCGTCGGAACAACTCGAGGTAGTCGAACGCCTGGAGCAGCATGTAGCTGAACTCGGTGTAGCTGATGCCCTGGTCCGGCCGCTCGAAGCGCGCCTTGACCGACTCCTTGGCCACCATCTGGTTGACGGTGAAGTGCTTGCCAATGTCGCGCAGGTAGTCGACCATGCTCAGCGGTGCGAGCCACTCAGCGTTGTCGAGCAGCAGCGCCGCGGTCCCGCCGGCGCCGGTGAAGTCGAGGAAGCGGCCGAGTTGGGGCTCGATGCCCCCCAGATTGTGCGCCAGTTCCTCGCGGCCGAGGAGCGAACGCTCACCGGATCGGCCGCCCGGGTCCCCGATCATCCCGGTGCCCCCACCCGCCAGCGCGATGGGCTGATGACCCCCGAGCTGGAGGCGCCGGAGCGTACAGAGCTGGAGGAGATTGCCCACGTGGAGGCTGGGCGCAGTCGGGTCGAACCCGATGTACACGGTGAGGCCGCCGGCGTCGAGCCGCGGCTCGAGGGCCGGGTCGGTGGCCTGGTGAATGAGGCCGCGCCAGCGCAGGTCGTCGGTCAGTGTGGCCACCGGGTAAGCCTGCCATAGGTCACTCGCGCCGCCGCCCCGCCCGCCGCACGCTCAGTCGGACGGTAGCGTGCCGTGCATGCGCGACGACCTCATCGACCTCGGTCGTGCCCCTCACGGCGGGAACCCGTACCTCGAGGGGAACTTCGCGCCGGTGGCCGAAGAGCGCACCGACGAGCATCCTCTCGAAGTCGAAGGTGCCATACCGCCGGCCCTCGAGGGCATGCTGCTGCGGATCGGCCCCAATCCGGCCGTCGTGCCCGACGTCGGGCGCTACCACTGGTTCAGCGGCGATGGGATGGTCCACGCCGTGGAGCTGCGAGACGGCGCAGCCACGTCGTACCGCAACCGCTGGGTCCGCACCCGCCGCCTGGCCGCCGAGATCGGCACCCGACCCCCACGCGGCCCGAGGGAGCCCGTGAACGGCCCGGCCAACACGAACATCATCTTCCACGCGAAGCGGCTCTTGGCCCTCGTCGAGTCCGGCCTCCCCCACCGGCTCAGCACGGACCTCGACACGGTCTGTGTCGAGGACTTCGACGCCATGCTGGCCTCGCCCATGACCGCCCACCCCCACCGCGACCCGGTGACCGGCGGGCTGGCGTTCTTCGGCTACGACGTCTTCGGGCCCCCGTTCCTGCGCTACCACGAGATGGACGCCTCAGGCGACGTGGTGCACACCACCCCGATTGAGATCCCTCGCGCCACCATGCAACACGACTTCGGGGTGAGCGCGTCGAAGGTCGTCTTCATGGACCTGCCCGTCGTCTTCGATTCGGAACTGGCCGCGACCGGGGCCAGCCTCCCCTTCCGGTGGATGGAAGAAGCAGGGGCACGCCTCGGCGTGCTCGACCGGGCGGCGCCCGGGTCCGAGGTCCGTTGGGTCGGGCTCGACCCCTGCTACGTCTTCCACGTCATGAACGCCTTCGACGAGGGCGACGACGTGCTCCTCGACGTCTGCCGCTACGAGAAGACGTTCGACATCGGCACGGGCGGGCCGCTCGGGTCGGTCTCGCCGTCCCTCCAGCGCTGGCGGATCCGCCCCGACGCGAACCGGGCCGAGGTCGTCCAGCTGGACGACCTCCCGATCGAGTTCCCCCGCATCGACGACAGCCTGGCCGGGCTCCCCTATCGCTACGGCTACTGCACCGAGCTCGACCACTCCAACACGATCGGGGCGGCCACCGGGCTGGTCCGCTACGACCTCGGACGCGGCGAGGCCAAGCGCTACCCCTTCGCCGAGCACCTCGCACCCGGTGAACCGGTCTTCGTGCGTGCCCCCGATGGGCGGGCCGACGACGAGGGCTGGGTGCTGACGGTCGTCTACGACGCCACCCGCGACGCCAGCGACCTCATCATCCTCGATGCCTCGCAGTTCGCCGGACGGCCCGAGGCAGTCGTCCACCTCCCGGCCCGCGTGCCCTTCGGCTTCCACGGCTCGTGGGTGGCCGCCGTCGACTACCGCTGAGCGGTCGCCTCGAGCTCTAGATGTCGGCGAGTGCCGCCATTGGCGAGTTGAGCGGACTGCCACCCATCGAGCCGTCATAGATGGCGTTGCCGAAGGTGAAGATGCCTCCGTCGCTCGCCACCTGCCAGTAGCCACCACCGTCGGACGTGGCACCGATCCCCACCATCGGCTGGTTGAGCGGCTTGCCGCCCATTGATCCGCGGAACTGCGCGTTGCCGTAGGTGAACACGCCGCCGTCCTCAGTCGATAGCCAGTAGCCGCCGCCGTCGGGCGTCGGCGCGAGCCCGACGACCGGGGAGTTCGACGGCACCGACTGGGTTCCGAGCGAACTTGCGTTCCCGAACGGGAAGACCGCCCCACGGTCGCCCACCAGCCAGTAGCCGTGGCCGTCTGCAGTCGCCACCATGCCGACGACGTTCTGGCCGATCGGTGCGCCCCCGGTCGACCCGTAGAACTGAGCATCGCCGAAGGCGAAGATGCCACCGTCGCTCGCCACCAGCCAGTACCCGTGGCCGCTCGGGGTTGCCTGCATCCCGACGATCGGGGCGTTCAGCCTCAGGCTCCCCGTCGAGCCGTAGAAGCCGGCGTCACCAAAGGCGAAGATCCCGCCGTCCTTTGCGACCAGCCAATATCCCCCGGCATCTTCGGTCCCCGCCATCCCCACGACCGGCTGGTTGAGGTGTTGGTTGCCCATCGAGCCGTAGAACTGCGCGTCGCCGAAGGTGAAGACGCCCCCGTCGCGCGCCACCGTCCAGTAGCCGTGGAGGACCGACTGGGCGTAGGTGCTGCTCGCCGGGAGAAATGAGGTACTGCCCGGGTACGACGCGGTGATGGTCTGGGACGGAGCGATCGTGAGCGAGGCGGTACAGGTCGCCTGCGCCCCCACAATGGCCGCCGCCGCGCAGTAGGTGGTCGATCCCTGCGTGAAGGCGACCGTCCCGGTGGGCTGGGGCAGACCGGCCGGAGCCGAGACGGTGGCGGTGAAGGTAACGAGGTGGCCCGGCAGCGACGGGTTGGCCGACGAGGACACCGAGATGGCGGGTGTGGCCTTTGCCACATCGAGCTGCGTGGTGCCCGACGAACCGGTGAAGTTGGCGTCGCCCGGATAGGTGGCGATGATCGTGTACGGCGATCCACCCGGGTCCAGTGCGGCGCCGCTCGGTGAGCAGGTCGCGGACCCATCGACCAGGGTGACGGTGCACAGGGTGGTGGTCCCGCTGGTGAGGGCGACAGTGCCGGTCGGGACCGTCCCGGCGTACTGCGGTGCGACCGTGACGGTGAAGACCGCCTGGCCCTCATTGCCGTAGCCGACGCTTGAGGGGGCGACCGTAACGCTGGTCGACGTGGTCGCCTTCGTGATCGTGAGTCCGGCACCCACCGTCGTCGCCGAGGTGATGAAGTTGACGTCGCCGCCGTAGGTGCCTGTCACGTCGTAGGGGCTCCCGGTCGCCGGCAGGACGACGCCAGCCGGCGGCTGGCATGCGCCCTGGCCGCCCACCAGGGCGACGGTGCAGAGCGTCTCTCCCCCGGCGCTCACCGCCACGTCCCCGGTCGGCACACCGACGAACTGCGGGCTGACGACCGCGTGGAACGAGACCGATGACAGATTGCCGTACGTGGCACTCGATGGCGAAATCGTCAATGCGACGGTGCTCGTCGCCTGGTTGACCACTAACGGGGCGCTTGGCGACACGGAAGGACCGAAGTTGTTGTCCCCGGCGTACGAAGCGGTGACCGAATAGGGCGCAGCGGCCGCGTCGAGGGCGGTGGCCGTCGTCGTGCAGCTGCCAATACCCCCCGACGCCGGTGTGAGCTCGATGTCGCAAAGGGTGACGACGGCGCTGCCGACGGTGGTCTGGACCAACACGGCGCCGGTCGGATTGCCGCTGAACTGGGGCGCCACGCCGACCCTGAACACCACGGTGCCCTCGTTGCCGTAGATCGTGGTGCCACCCGACAGCGAGAGGACCGTGCTGGTGGTCTGCGCTGCGGTCACCGTCAGGTTCTGCGAGGGCGAGACAGAACCGCCATAGCTCGCGTCGCCCGAATACACGGCAGTGACCGAGTAGGGCGACGATGACGCGTCGAGCATGGTGCCCGACGAGGGCGTGCAGGAGGTGGCGGGGAGGACCATGGAGCACAGCACTACGGTCGACCCGGCCACGGTCGTCTCCACGGTCACCGTGCCGGTCGGGGAGCCACCCGCCGTCGACGAGACGTGGGAGGAGAAAGTGACCACGTTCCCGTAGATAACCGTCGCCGAGGACAGCGTCAGCATCGTCTGCGTGGCTGCCTGGGCAACGGAGAAGTCGATGGGCGCCGAAGTCGACGCAATGAAATTCGTGTCGCCCGGATAGGCGGCGGTCACCGTGTAGGCACCACCTGGAATCGCCGACTGTGCTGCCGAGCAGCTGCTGGCGGTTCCGAGTTGGAAGGTGCACAGCGTTGTCTGCGCCGACGTGGTCGAGTTGGTGGCGGTGACACTAACGGTCCCAGTCGCCACCCCAGCGAATTGTGGTGCCACCGTGACACCAAAGACAGCTGCATTGATCTGGCCGAATGTCACCGCGGCCGGCGTGGCCGTCACCGTGGTCGTGGTAGCGGCCTGGGCGACGGTCAGGCTCTCCGTGCTCGAGGTGGCGGTCGGGAAGTTGGCGTCACCCGAGTAGACGGCGGTGAGGGAGGCATAGCTGCCGACGGTGAGCTGGGTGGCGCCGAGGGTGCAGGTGCCCGCCCCGTTGGCCAGGGTGAGCGTGCAGAGGATGGTGGTGCCGTTCTTGACGCTGACCGTGCCGGTCGGGGTGCCCGCCGGTGAGGTGACGGTGACGCTGAACAGCCCGGTGAGGCCCTCGTTGCCGTAGGTGACCGAGGCCGGGGTGACGGCGAGGGCGACCGTCGGGGCGGAGGCCTGCGTCACGGTGAAGGACAGGGCGGGGGTCGAGGCCGACCCGGCGATGTTGGCGTTGCCGCCGTAGGTGGCCACCACGTTCGGATAACTGCCCGGGGCGAGCTGGGTGGCGCCGAGCGCACAGGTGGTCGCCGGCAGCGTGATGGTGCACAGCGTGGTGGTGCCGCTGGTCACCGTGACCGTGCCGGTCGGCGTGATGCCCGAGGGGGTCGGGGTGACCGTGGCGGTGAAGACCTGGGTGGTCTCGCTGCCGTAGGCGACGGTGGTCTTGGCGAGGCTCAGCGTGGTGGCGGTGGCCGCTTGGGTGATGGTGAGGCCGACCGGGGCGGAGAGTGCGGGCGTGAAGTTGGTGTCGCCGAGGTAGCTGCCAGTCACCGAGTAGCCGCCGACGGGCAGCGCCGTGGCGGCGAGCGTGCAGGTGCCCGATCCTGCGACGAGCGTCACCGTGCACAAGAGGGCGGCACCGTTCAGGATCTGGACCGGGCCCGTCGGTGTGCCCGATGTCGGGGGGGTCACCGTGGCGGTGAAGGTGACGGGCGCCTCGGCGCCGTAGACCGCCGACGCCGGACTCACCGCGATGGCCAGCGTGCTCGAGGCGGTGGTGACCCGGAAGCTGACGGTGCCCGTCGACGCCTTGAAGTTGGTGTCACCCGGATAGGCGGCGGTCACCGTGTAGGGCGTGGTGGAGGCGACGAGCAGTGCCCCGCTCGTCGGCGAGCACGAACCGGTGCCGTTGACCAGGGTCACCGTGCACAGCGCCGTCGTGCCGGCGTCGACGGTGACTTTGTTGGCCGCCGCCGTCGGCACCCCGGTGAACTGGGGGGCGACGGTGACGGTGAACACGGCCCCGCTCTCCGCTCCGTAGGCGGACGCCGTCGGCGTGGCCGTCACCGTGGTCGTGGTAGCGGCCTGGGCGACGGTCAGGCTCTCCGTGCTCGAGGTGGCGGTCGGGAAGTTGGCGTCACCCGAGTAGACGGCGGTGAGGGAGGCATAGCTGCCGACGGTGAGCTGGGTGGCGCCGAGGGTGCAGGTGCCCGCCCCGTTGGCCAGGGTGAGCGTGCAGAGGATGGTGGTGCCGTTCTTGACGCTGACCGTGCCGGTCGGGGTGCCCGCCGGTGAGGTGACGGTGACGCTGAACAGCCCGGTGAGGCCCTCGTTGCCGTAGGTGACCGAGGCCGGGGTGACGGCGAGGGCGACCGTCGGGGCGGAGGCCTGCGTCACGGTGAAGGACAGGGCGGGGGTCGAGGCCGACCCGGCGATGTTGGCGTTGCCGCCGTAGGTGGCCACCACGTTCGGATAACTGCCCGGGGCGAGCTGGGTGGCGCCGAGCGCACAGGTGGTCGCCGGCAGCGTGATGGTGCACAGCGTGGTGGTGCCGCTGGTCACCGTGACCGTGCCGGTCGGCGTGATGCCCGAGGGGGTCGGGGTGACCGTGGCGGTGAAGACCTGGGTGGTCTCGCTGCCGTAGGCGACGGTGGTCTTGGCGAGGCTCAGCGTGGTGGCGGTGGCCGCTTGGGTGATGGTGAGGGGGGCGACGCCCACGCTCGGGGAGAAGTTGGTATCGCCGCCATAGGAGGCGAAGACGGTGTAGCTGCCGACCGGCAGCTGGGTGGCGCCCAACGTGCAGGAGGCCGTCCCTCCGGCGAGCGTCAGCGTGCACAAGGTGGTGGCACCTGCGGTCAGTGTCACCGTTCCGCCCGGGATACCGGCGTACTGCGGGGACACCGTCACCGACAGCGTCGAACTCTGCTCTGACCCGTAGATGGCGGACACCGGCGTGGTGGTGAGGCTGGTGGAACTCGCGGCCCGCAGCACGGTGAGGGTCTGGGTGCTCGAGGTGGAGGCGGGGAAGTTGGCGTCACCCTGGTAGACGGCGCTGAAGGAGGCCGGTCCCACGGGATAGGCGGTCGCCGCGAGCGGGCTGCAGGCACCACGACCGGCGAGCAGCGTGATCATGCAGATCTCCGTCGTCCCCTGTTCGACGACCACCGTGCCGGTGGGCGTGCCCGTGTTGCCGGGGGGGGCCGTGACGCTGACGGCGAAGACCGTGCCGCCCTCGTTCCCGTACGGGGTGCTCGAGGGGCTGATGGTCAGTGCCGTCGTCGGGCTGCCTGACTGGTTGATGACGAGCGGAGTGCTCGCACTCGACGACGGCGCGTAGTAGGAGTCGCCGCCGTACGAGGCGACCACGCTGTAGGTGCCGGCCGGGAGCGTCGAGTCAGCTGGCGCGCAGTAGGCCGGGCTGCTCGAGAGCGTGTAGGTGCACACCGTGTACGTGGCCGATCCCGACGTCGCCTTCACCGTGACCTGGCCCGAGGGGTTGGGGGGGGCTGGTGAGGGATTGATGGCCACGATGTTCGGAGCGACGGACGGGGCGAACTGCAGTGCGCTCTCCGACCCGAAGGTGCCCGTGGCCGGTGCGACGAGCGTGGTGGTGCTCGCTGCCGTGGTCACGGTGTAGTTGGCACTCGACCCGTTCGACGGCAAGAAGTTGGTGTCTCCGCTGTAGGCGGCCACATAGGTGTAGCCGCTGCCCGGGGGCACCTGCGTCCCGCTCGTGCCGCAGGAGCCAGTGCCGTTGGAGAGGGTGACGGTGCACAGCGGGCTGGCGATGCCCTGGGCCGTGATCGTCACGGTCCCCGTCGGTGTCCCGGCGATCTGTGGGAGCACAGTGACCGTGAAGGTCTTGGGCGTCCCGTACGCCGACGTACCCGCCGGCGACACGCTTACCGATGTCGTGGAGGTGGCCTGGAGCACGTTGACGGTGGCTGCCCCGGTGAGGGCCGGGACCTTCTGGAAGTTCGAGTCGCCGCTGTAGGTGGCGGTGAAGACGACATTATTGGCCGCCGGGAGCAGCACGCTCGACGTGCAGCCGGCCGGGCTCGTACCGAGCGTCCAAGTGCAGAGCACGGTCGAGCCAGTCTCGCTCGAGGTGACACTGACGGTGCCGCTCGGGACGGTGAGCGGCACCGGCGGGGTCACACTCAACGCGAAGAACGGGTACTGCCCGTAGATCGGGCTGGGGGGAGAGACCGAGATGCCGACCGTCGCAGGCGAGGGCGTGATGAAGACGTTCAGCTGGGCGCTCGCACCTGCCGCAAAGTCCGAATCACCGCCGTAGACCGCGGCGAACTGGGCGGCCCCGGCCGGGATGGCGCCGGCGAGGGAGGTGGGTGTGTAGGTGCAGGAGCCCTGGTTGCCCGACGATGCCGTGAGGGTGATCGTGCACAGCGCCGGCAGGCTTTCATCGGGAGGGGCCTTCGGGTAGTAGATGGAGACCGTCCCGGTGGCGATCGTCGCTGCGATCTGCGGGGAGAGGGTCACGCTGAAGGTGATCGGGTGCCCGTAGACGACCGGGCTGGGGGATGCAGTGAACTGCCCAACGATGATGCTCTCCTGGGCAATGCTCTGCGTGGTCGACCCGCTGGAGGAGAGGAACGACGGGTCACCCGCGTAGGAGCCGGTGAAGGGGACGTCGGTGCCCCAGGGCACCTGGGCGGAGCTGAAGCACGTCCCGGAACCCGACGCGTTGAGCGTGATGGTGCAGAGTGCCCCGCTGACCCCCGGGGTGGTGACGACCACTGACCCCGACGGGGTCCCGCTGTAGCCGCTGTTGGGTGCCACGGTCGCCGTGATGGCGAGGGTCTGGCCCGAGACCGGCTCGGAGCCTGGCTCTGAGGCGGACGCGACGGTGACGGTGGTGGTGGTCGGGGCCCGCAACACGGTGAGCGAGAGTGAGCCGGTCGAGCTGGCGTAGCTCCTCGGGTTGGTGGGGTCCGTGTAGTTGGCGTGGACCACCTGGGTGCCGCCAGGAATGCCGGCGTCGAGATAGCAGGTCGCCTGGGGCGGGATGGCGGAGTTGAGCACCGGGTTCGACTGGGATAGGTCACACGTCGCCGGAGTGCCGTTCACGTCGAATGCAATGGTGCCGGTCGGCAGCGCCGACCACCCGGCCGAGGGGTTCACCGTGGCCGTGAGGAGCACCGGTTGGCCCGAGGTGGGGCTCGAGGGACTCGCCGTCACTGTGGTCACGGTCGAGAAGAGCACCGCCTTGTACTCGAACGAGTTGGCCGAAGCCGACGAGGCGTACCCGGTATTGCCCGAGGTGTCCGAGTACAAGACCGTGTAGACGTCGTCGCCCTCGGGCAGCGATGTGGTGCACGAGACGGTGCCGAGCGGCGTGGTGCCCGCGGTCATCGTGATGGGGACCGTCGTCCCACCGTTTCCGGCGCAGATGATGGGCTGGCCGTTCACGAGGAAGGTGGCATAGCCGTCGCCGTTGGCCGTGAAGGAACCCGTCGTGTTGTCCGGGTACGGGTAGCCGGGGTCACACGGCGCCAACGGTCCCGACGCGGTGGCCGGACACGCCCAGGTGGCAGCCGACACCTGGGCGGTGAGTGTGACCTGCTGGTGGACGTTGTAGATGGGCCCACCCGAGCCGGTCGCGGTCGGAGAGGCGGTCGTCAGGGTGGTGGTCGTGTCGTTCGGTACGAAGTTCTGGGCGATGCTCGGGATGGTGGTCGTGTCGAGATCGAGGAAGTTCCCGCTCGCCCCCGCGGTGAAGCTGGCCGTGATGACGTGGGGCCCGACGGTCTCGTTGGCTGCCGACGTCGCGCACGCGGCGCTCGCCACCCCCGACGCCCCGCTCACCACCACAGCCGTGCAGATGGCCGAGCCCCCGTCGTAGAAGGTCACCGTGCCGTCTGGGGTGACGAGGCCCGGTCCGGGATCGCTCACGGTGAGGGTGTAGGTGGCAACCGTGCCCACGGGCCGGGCGTTGCGGTCCGTGCTCAGCACGGCGTTCGGAGCCACAGCGGTGAAATAGAGCTGGCTCGACGACGCTGGTCCCGCCGGGGCGAAGGAGAGATCGCCGCCGTAGCTCGCGTTGATGGTGAGTGAACCGGAGTTGGCGACCGTGAAGTTCGGGCTCGAGTAGCCGCCCGTGCAGGTCGCCGTGCCGTGGGATCCCACCGACGCCGTGCAGAGCTGGCGGCCGAGGGAGTCGGTGAAGGTCACGGTCCCGGTGGGGGTGAGCGCGTTCCCGCTCCCCGCCGGCGTCACGATGGCGCTCACGTGGAGCGGCTGGCCGGCCGCGCACGGGTTCGACGGGCCGCAGTCGGGCACCGTCGCCACAGTGGTGATCGTCGCCTGGTTCTGCTTGACCACCTGGCCGTACGGGGCCGAGGTGTTGTCCGACCCGAGGTAGTTGCTGTCGCCGCTGTAGATGGCGGTGATGGCGTGGGTGCCGAGGATCAAAGACCCACTCGGCTCCATGCAGGTCACCGAGAACGGGGCGCTCGGCGTGAACCCGGTCGCCGAGGCGCAGGTGATCGGGGTGCCGCCGTCGAAGAACGAGACGGTCCCTGTCGGTGCCAGCAGCGCCCCCGAACCCGGCGACACCGTCGCCGTGTACGTCACCGGCACCCCGACCTGGGAGGGGTTGCCCGCACTCCCCGACCCGGCGTTGGTCACCTTGATGGTGGAGGAGGCCTGCACCACGACCTGGGTGAGGGTGTCGGTCGGCAGGTTGGTCGGCTGGTAGTTGGCGTCGCCCAGGAACTGCGCGGTGATGGTCTGGCTCCCGACCACCATGGCCGCACCCGGCTCGACGCAGGTGTACGTCGACGAGTTACCACTCGAGCTGGTTGGGGCGGCCGCGGTGCAGAACGTCGCCGTCGGCGACGTCTGGAACGCCACCGGCCCGGTCGGTGCGAAGATCGAGTTGCCGCTCACGATGGCGGTGTAGGTGACCGGGACGCCCGGGAACGACGGTGAGCCCGAGGTCTGGATGACGGTGGTGGCCGAGTTGCCCGTGTTGGGGGCTACGACCTGGACGTTGTGGGTCGTGGTCTGGGCGAAATAGGCGTCGCCCGAATACGCCGTCGTGAGCACGTGGTCGCCGCCCCCCATGTCCGTGCCCGGCTGGGTGCAGGTCCCCGATCCCGCCGACAACGTGATGGTGCAGGTGAAGGCGCTGAGCGAGTCGGTCAGGCTCACGGTGCCGGTCGGCGTGAGGGTGCTCGAGTTGGCCGGAGTCACGCTGACCGTGTAGGTGACCGAGGCGGCGAGCGGAGACGGGGAGGCCGGGTTGGCGCTGAAGTGCACCGTGACCGCCCCGGCTTGGACCACCTGGGGGAACGGTGTCGCCGAGTTGTCCGAGGCGTCGAAGTTCGCATCACCGCTGTAGGTGGCGACGATGTCGTGGGTGCCGATGGTGAGGTCGCTCGCTGGCTGGGGCGTCGCGCACGTCGCGCTCGAGACCCCGCCGGCGCCGGCGGTAAGCGTGGCGATGCAACTCCACCCGCTCGACGCCTCCGAGAACGTGATCGTCCCGGTCGGGCTCAGCGTGGCGCTTGTCCCGGCGGTGACCGTTGCGCTGTAGGTCACGGCCACACCGCCCGACGACGGGCTGTTGGGGTTGCTCATGACGGCGACCGTCGTGCTGTCCTTGTTCACCGACTGGGTGAAGGCGGGTGACGTCGAGCCGGTGAAGTTGGGGTCGCCCGTGTTCGAGTAGGTGGCGATGATCGAGTGGGCTCCCGCCGTCATGGCGCTGCCCGGCTCGGTGCACTGCGCCTGCGCGCTCCCACCCGACCCCGAGAGCACCACTCCGGTACAGAGTTGGGTCACCCCGTCGCTGAAGGACACGGTGCCGGTGGGCGTGAACCCCGACGAGCCGTCGGCGACCGTGGCGGTGTAGGTCACCGCCGCGCCGACCACCGACGGCGACCCCGAGGACGTGACGGTGGTCGTTGTCGTGGCGGTGCCCACCACCTGCGAGAGCGCCGCGGCCGTCGAGGCGGCGAAATTGCTGTCGCCCTCGTAGCTGGCGGTGATGGTGTGGGCCCCCCCGGTCAGGGACCCCCCGGCCTCGATACACACCGCCGACGCCACCCCCCCGCTGCCGGTCCCGAGGGGCTCGGTGCACACCGGCGTGGTCGCGCCGTTGTCGAAGAAGGACACGGTGCCTGTCGGGTCGAGGATCGAGCCGGCCGCGGTGACGGTCGCCGTGTACGTCACCGGCGCGCCGAGCGACGAAGGGTTGGGGAGCGACTGAAGGACCGTCGTGGTGGGGCCGACCGTCACCGGTTGATTGAGATTGGCGCTTGACCCGGTGTAGTTCGTGTCACCCGACCACGTGGCGCCGATGGCGTGCGTGGTGGCGGCGTCGAGTGCGGTCCCCGGCTCGGTGCAGGTGGCCGTGGCCGTCGAACCCGTGCCGCTGAGCGTCCCCGAACAGGTCCAGACTCCGTCATCGCTGAACGAGACACTGCCCGACGGGGTGAGCGATCCGGGCGTGCCGACCACGGTCGCGGTGTAGGTCACCGGCACCCCGGCGGTGGAGCCGCCCGGCAGCGAGGAGGAGAGGGTGAGGGTGCTTGAGCCCGTGGCCACGGTGAGCGGGCCGACAGATCCGCTCGCCGCAGCGAAGTAGCTGTCGCCGGCGAAGGCCGCCGACACCGTCAACGGCCCGGCGGCGATCCCAGCACCGGGTTCGGTGCACTGATACGACGCGACGCCGGTGCCGGTGGTGGCGCTCGACGAGGTCGGCGGGACCGTGCATGTGTAACCCGAGGCCTCGTCGGTGAGCGTGACCTCCCCGCTCGGCACGGTTACGTCCCCGCTGGGGGCGCTGACCGTCGCTTCGAGCGTGGCGTCGGTGCCGACCAGCGGAGGATTCGGGCTGGTCGACACCGAGACGGTCGCGACGACGGACCCTACTGCTCCGGCGCTCGCCTCGAGCAGGCCGAGACTGCCGAGCGGGACGGCGATCCCGAGCAGCGCCGCCAGGGCGGCACGCCCCGCGTGCCGGCGGGGCGCGCTTCTGGTTGGGCTTGCTTCCCGCCGTACACCCATCGCTCGGTTTGGCCCGTCCTTGTGGCCCGCCTGGCCACTCCACCGATGACTACCGACATGGTCCGACACCAGTCGATCGGCGAACGAACATTAGCCGCCGGTCGTGCCGTGCTCGCGCATGCTCGACGAGCGACTGCAGGCTCAGTTGGACTCGGGATCGGGGTGGCCGAAGAGCGCGCCGACCCGCTCAGCGACTCGGGCATGGATGCGGTCGTGGGTCGCCACATTGGAAGGTCGAGGACGGGCGACGACCCGGAGCACGGACAGCCCCTTGCTGCCCACGAGCTCATGGAGCCCGGCCAGCAGCTCCTCGGCGTTGTGCGCCTCTCTCACCACGAGCCCGAACCCCCGGGCCACGGCGGCAACGTCGGTGCGCTGAGGCGTCCCGAACAGCCGCTCGAAGGTGCTCTCTGGCAACGCGGCCGCCTGCGGCAGGAACTCGAAGATCGCCCCGCCACCGTTGTCGACGACCACGAGCGTGCAGCTGCCCGCCTGCTCCGAGGTCGCTCCCTGGACAAGGGAGGACGCGTCGTGGAGGAACGCCAGGTCCCCGAGCAGGCCCACCACCGGCCCAGGGTTGGCTGCAGCCACACCCTGTGCAGTGGAGCTCACCCCGTCGATGCCGTTTACGCCCCGGTTGGATAACACCCGGGGCGATGCAGCGAGCGCCGGCGTGAACCATTCGATGTCGCGGACCGGCATGGAGGAGGCGACCAGCACCGTGGCGGTCGGCGGGAGTGCACCAAGGAGCGCCCGCGAGATGGCAGGCTCCGACAAGCCCTCCTCCGGTCCGGCCTCCTCGACGAGCTCGGCGCCGATCGCTGCTTGGGCGGCGCGTTCGCAGCGCTGCCACCGCTCGAGCCACGAGGGATCGGCCCCCCCGGTCGCGGGCGCCTCGAGGACCGTGTCGAGCCAAGCCTCGGCTGATGCCACGATCAGGCTGTCGGCCTGGCGATCGGGATCCGACCACCGCCACCACGGATCGACGACGAGCACCTCGGCACCCCCGCGCGAGGCGGAGGAGAGGAATCCGGCCAGGACCTTGGACGCCCAGCGCTCCCCCAGCAACACGACCACCTCTGGTGAGAGCGCCGTTGCGGCGGTCTCGGAACGCAAGATGGCATCGGCGGCGGCGACCACGTTCGGGTGCGGGAGCCGGCAGCCCGACCTCGGGTCGGCCAGCACAGGCCAGCCCAGGCGCTCGGCCAGTGCCAGCACCCGCTCGGGGGGTCCCCCACCCGCGCCCACGACAAGGATCCCGCGGCGTCCGGCCAGGTCGACCTCTACGCCCAGCTGAAGCGACATGGTGGCCGGACGCGCCACCCGGTGCCAAGGGAGCCCGCCGGGTCGTCCGGGCGGCAGCTGTTCCACCTCGCCCAGGAGCGGCTCACGAAAGGCGAGGTTCACGTGCACAGGTCCGGGCCCGAGCGGGCCCTCCGTCGTCTCGGCGATGAGCCGCGCCCCGAGCGAGCGCCAGGTCGCCCGCGTGGTGCCGTCGGGGACGCCCGGCTCGGCGAAGAACCGCGTGGCGGCGCCGAAGAGGCGGTGCTGGTCGATCGTCTGGGCGGCGCCCACGTCGTGCAGCTCCGGCGGCCGGTCTGCGGTGCAGACGAGCATGGGCACCCGGGACGCGTCGGCCTCGAGCACCGAAGCATGGAGCTCGGCCGCCGCCGTGCCGCTGGTCACGCACACCACAGCCGGGCGCCCCGTGGCCAAGCCGAGACCCACGGCGAAGAACCCCGCACCCCGCTCGTCCAGCCGGACATGGAGTTCCAGCTCGGGCCGGGCGGCCAGGGCCAGGGCCAGCGGCGTGGAACGCGAGCCGGGGCAGACCACCGCTTCGGTCAGCCCGGCGCGCACCCACTCGTCAACCAGGGTGGCCACGAAGGTCGCCTGGACGGAGCCCGGCGACGGCGAACTGCCAGCGCCGCCGCTCCCATCGGGCTTCGGTACGCTCACCATCCGTGCAGCAGCTCCACGTTGAGGCGTCCGGGGAGGGCCCACCGCTCGTGCTCGCCCACGGCTTCACCCAGACGGGCCGCTGCTGGGGGTCCCTCGGCAATCTGCTCCGCACCAACCACGAGCTGCGCGCCGTGGACCTCCCCGGACACGGGGGGAGCAGCGACGTGCGCGCCGATCTGGTCGAGGCGGGCAACCTGCTCGCCGAGGCGGGCGGTAGCGGGACCTTCGACCTCCTCGGCTACTCGCTGGGCGCTCGCATCGCGCTCCACGCCGCCCTCTCCCGGCCGGAGCGCATCGGTCGGCTGGTGCTGATCGGGGGCACGCCCGGCATCGTCGATGCCCCGGCCCGGCAGGTCCGGCGCCAGCGGGACGACGAGTTGGCCGAGGAGCTCGAGCGCTCGGGTGACGTCGACGCCTTCATCGACCGCTGGCTCACGAACCCGATGTTCGCCCGCCTGCCGCACGACCCCGCAGCCGTCGCCGAGCGCAAACGAAACACGGCGCCGGGACTGGCTTCGAGCCTGCGCCTGGCCGGCACCGGCACGCAGGCGCCCCTGTGGGAGCGCCTGTCGACGCTCGAGCTGCCGACCCTCCTCGTGGTCGGCACGACCGACGTGCGCTTCACGGCCATCGCCGAGGCCATGGTGCACGCCGCTCCCAATGCCGTGCTCGCCCTGGTCGCCGGTGCGGGGCATGCGGCCCACGCAGAGCAACCTGCTCTCACTTCCCGCATCATCGGGTCCTGGTTGGCGCAGACCCCCCACTGACCCCACTGACGCCCGGCGCCTCACAGCACGATGCCGACGGTCACGAGGATTCCGACCACCAGCTGCAGCCGACCGGTGGCGGCGAGCACCGGGAGGAGCGAGCGACCTTCGGCGCCACTCAGCACGAGTCGGCAGGGGGCGACGGCGAGGGGGATGGCGAGCAGTGCGACCAGCACCACGGGCCGCTCGACTGCGAGCAGCCCCACGCCGACGAAGGCAAGGACCACAGAACCGACGTAGAGCCAGCTGGCCCGGGCTCGCCCGAGCCGCACGGCCAGGGTGCGCTTGTTGGCCGTCATGTCCCCCGCCACATCGCGCAAGTTGTTCGCCTCCAACAGGGCGGTCGACAAGAACCCGACAGGCAGGGAGGCGAGCAGGTAGAGAAGCGCGAGATGGGTGAACTGCACGTAGGCGGAGCCGACCGTGGCCACGAGGCCGAAGAAGACGAAGACGAACAGCTCCCCGAGGCCCAGATAGCCGTAGGGCTTGGGGCCACCGGTGTAGAACCACCCCGCCGCGAAGCAGGCCGCCCCGATCGGGACCAGCCACCACGTGGTGGCCGCGGCCAGCGCCAGCCCCGCCACGCCGGCCCCGCCGAAGGCGATGAACGCCGCGGAGCGCACGGCCCTCGGGGTGGCGAGCCCCGAGGCCACCAGCCGCAGGGGGCCGACGCGCTGCTCGTCGGTGCCGCGGATGCCGTCGGAATAGTCGTTCGCGTAGTTGGTCCCGATCTGGATGGCGAGGGCGACCACCAGTGCCAGGGCGGCGCGCCACCAGATGACCGAGAAGGCCCCCTCCGGCGTGGCCAGCGCGGCGGTGCTGTGGAGGACAAGCTGGTGATGGCGACCTTCCCACCAGCCGGCTGCGGTCCCGACCACGACGGGAACCGCCGCGGCGACCAATGTGCGGGGGCGGGCACCGAGGACCCACCGCCTGACCGTGCCCGGTGTCGCTGCCCCCTCCGCCGCCGGGGCCACGGTCACGGACGACGCGGGAACTTGGAAAAATCGGGCGCCCGGTGCTCGACGAAGGCGTTGCGACCCTCCTGGCCCTCCTCGGACATATAGAAGAGCATGGTGGCGTCACCGGCGAGCTGCTGGACGCCGGCGAGGCCGTCGTCGGCGGCGTTGAAGCCGGCTTTGCACATCCGCAGGGCGATCGGCGAGAGGGTCAGCATGCGGCGGCACCACGCGACGGTCTCGGTCTCGAGCTCGGCCAAGGGGACCACGGCGTTGACCAGGCCCCAGTCGAGTGCCTGGCTGGCGTCGTACTGGCGGCAGAGGAACCAGACCTCCTTCGCACGCTTGAGCCCGATGGTGCGCGCCAGCAAGCTCGAGCCGTACCCACCGTCGAAGCTCCCGACGATCGGCCCGGTCTGGCCGAAGCGGGCGTTGTCCGCCGCGATGGTGAGGTCGCACACCAGGTGGAGGATGTGGCCCCCTCCGATGGCGTAGCCCGCCACCATGGCGACCACCGGCTTGGGCAGGCGCCGGATCTGGATCTGGAGGTCGAGCACGTTGAGCCGGCCGATGCCCGCCCGGGCGACGTCGTCGTCGCCGATGTAGCCGTCGTCGCCGCGGATCTTCTGGTCGCCGCCCGAGCAGAACGCGTCGGGACCCTCACCGGTGAAGATGATCGCCCCGACGGCGGGGTTGTCCCGGGCGCGGTTGAAGGCGTCGGTGAGCTCGAACAGCGTCTGGGGACGAAAGGCGTTGCGGACCTCGGGTCGGCAGATCGTGATCTTGGCGATGCCCTCGGCCACCTCGTAGCGGATGTCCCCGTAGTCTCCTTCGCTGGCCCACTCGGGTGCGGGGCCCGACCGATGGTCGTCAACCGGGTCGTGCGGGGCACCGGTGATCACCGTCTCTTGCGTTGTGGGCTCGGTCATGGCGCCTTACGCTACCGGCGGATGCCCCAGCTCGTCGCACTCGACCTCCCCGGCGGAGCGCCCTTCGTCGATGCCCTGCGGCGGGTCTGGGACGCCGGTGACGCCGCCGCCCCGCTCGACCCGAGGCTCCCTGCCGCCGCCCGCCGGGCGGCGATCGCCGCCCTCGCCCCGGGCTCGGTCGTCGATGCCTCGGGCGAGCGCTCCGCCCTCGACGGCGGCCGGCCCGTCGAGCCCGGTGACGCCCTCGTGCTCACCACGTCGGGGTCGACCGGCACCCCGCGCGGCGTCGTGCTCACCCATGACGCCGTCGCCGCCTCAGCCCACGCCACTACGGCCCGTCTCGGCGTCGACCCGCTCCGGCACCACTGGCTGGCCTGTTTACCCCTCGCCCACATCGGCGGGCTCTCGGTCGTCACCCGTGCGCTACTCACCGACACCCCGCTCACCGTCGTGGCCGGCTTCGACGCGGCCGGGGTCGAGGAGCTCGGCCGCAGCGGAGGGGTGACCCACGTGTCCCTGGTGGCCACCGCACTGCAGCGGCTCGACGCCTCGGTGTTCGACCTCGTCCTCCTCGGTGGCGCCGCTCCCCCGGGCGACGTGCCCGACAATGTCGTCGCGACCTACGGGATGACCGAGACCGGCTCGGGGGTCGTCTACGACGGACGACCCCTCGAGGGCGTGGACATCGCGATCGGCGACGGCACCGAAGGGGAGCCGGGCGAGATCCTCGTCCGCTGCCCCATGCTGCTGCGGGCCTACCGGGACGGGACCGACCCGCGGCGCACCGGCTCCGACGGCTCGGGTGGCTGGCTCGCAACAGGGGACGCCGGAAGGCTCCTGGCCGACGGCACGTTGGCCGTCGACGGGCGCCTGGCCGAAGTGATCGTGACCGGCGGCGAGAAGGTCTGGCCCGCCGGGGTCGAGGCCGCGCTGGCCAACCACCCGAAGGTGGCCGAAGTAGCCGTCTGGCGCCGCGCCGACCCCGAATGGGGCCAGCGCGTGGTCGCCTGGGTGGTGCCGGCCCCCGAGGGGGCGCCCACGCTCGACGAGCTCGTGGACCTGGTTCGTGCCTCGCTCCCGCCCTGGGCGGCGCCGAAGGAACTCGTGCTCGTCACGTCCCTGCCGCGGACGGGGCCGGGGAAGGTCGCCCGACGCGCACTTTCGTGAGGAATGGGCAATTGTGGGCTTTTGCCTCTAGCTGAACCCAACCTGACGTGAGGGTGAGTAATGTCTCCGGGGTGAGCGTGCACACGGGGAGCGGCGATCTCAGCGCCGCGGCAACAAACCCCGTCGTCGGCTCGCTAAAGGGCTACATCGCCCTCACCAAGCCCCGCATCATCGAGCTCCTCTTGGTCACCACGGTTCCCACGATGTTCGTGGCCGCGCGGCACCTGCCCTCGGCCCGCCTGGTCGTGATGACATTGATCGGTGGGGCGCTGGCCGCCGGTGGCGCCAATGCCATGAACATGATCTATGACCGTGACATCGACGCGGTCATGGAGCGGACGAAGCACCGCCCACTCGTGACCGGAGCGGTCAGCGTGCGGGGCGCCATGATCTTCGCGGCGGCCCTCGAAGTCGCCGCTTTCCTCTTGCTCTGGCAGACCGTGAACCTGCTCTCTGCCGCGCTGGCGGTCTCGGCGACCGCCTTCTACGTCCTCGTCTACACGATGTGGCTCAAGCGCTCCTCGAGCGAGAACATCGTCATCGGGGGCGCCGCCGGGGCGGTGCCGGTCCTGGTCGGTTGGAGCGCGGTGACCGACTCGCTCGCCTGGGCGCCGATCATCATGTTCGGCATCATCTTCTTGTGGACACCGCCGCATTTCTGGGCGCTCGCCGTCAAGTACCGCGACGACTACACGAAGGCCGAGGTGCCCATGTTGCCGTCGGTGATGTCGATGGAGGGCGTCACCCGCCGGATCCTCATCTACACCGTCGCCCTCTGGGCGCTGTCCCTCACGCTCGCCCCGGTGGCGCACCTCGGCTGGGCCTACTTCGGCGTCGCCATGGTGCTCGGCGCGCTGCTGTTCGCCTACGCCTGGGCACTGCGCAACGACCCCACACCCAAGCGGGCGATGAAGATGTTCGGCTTCTCGATCACGTACCTTGCGGTGCTGTTCATCGCCATGGGGGCAATCGCCGTTGTCCTCCACCCCTGACCAGGCCCGGCGCTCCAACGACCGGATCTTCAAGGTGACGGCGGCCGTGGCGGCGGTCGCCCTGGTGGGCTTCATCATCTACGTGGTGGCCAAGCCCCGCACCGCCAAGCCCGCCAGCTTCCCCGAGACTCCCCCCTCGTCGCTGGAGCGGGGGGCCGCCGCGCCAGCGTTCGCCCTCCCCCGGCTTGGCGGCGGCGCGCCGGTGACCCTGGCTGCGGCACCGGGCACACCGACGGTCGTGAACTTCTTCGCGTCATGGTGCTCGAACTGCCGGGCCGAGCTGAAGGCTTTCGCAACCGTCGCGGGACGCAATTCGGCGACGGTCAACGTCGTGGGCGTCGATTCCAACGACACCAGTACCTCGAACGCCGAGGCGCTGCTCGCGGCGGCGCACGCCTCCTATCCGGTTGGCGTCGACGCCAATGCCCAGGTGGCCAGCGACTACAAGCTCGAAGTGCTGCCCGTCACCTACTTCGTCACCGCCAAGGGCACCGTCGCAGGCGTCGCCTTCGGCACCCAGTCGGTGGCGTCGCTCACTCGCCTCGAGCACACCCTGCTCGGCGTCGGATCGGGGCACTGACCGTGGGCGTCGGCGTCCATGCGGAAGAATCCGCATCGTGAGCGACCCCCGTTCGACGCACCCCCGACCGCGCGATTCGACCGATGCAGGATCCACCGAGGCCGCCACCGCCGAAGGGCCGCGCCCAGGCAACGAGAGCTCACCGCCGCTTGACCGCTCGGAGGCCTTCGCGGCAGGCCCGCCGCGCATGCCTCGGCGCTACATCTACTGGATGATCGCCGCGGTGCTCGTGCTCGGGCTCGGGGGCACGCTCGGCGAGCGCCTGGTCTCCGACGCCGGGCTCAATCCGACCCCGGCCAAGGATTCCCCGGCCCCGACGACCACGACGACCGCTCCCCCGGTCACGACGGTCCCGGTGCCGGGAGCCTCCCCGGCCCCGGTCAACGCCTCCCTCCAGTCGTTCATGGGCCTCGTGCGCCTACGCCCGTCCGAGGCACCGGCCTACTCGCTCATCGACCAGAACGGCCAGCCGGCGACGCTCGCACAGAACACCGGGCAGGTCACCGTACTCACGTTCTTCGACGGCCCATGCAACGACATCTGCCCGGTGCTCGCCGCCGAGATCAAAGGGGCGGACACGGCCCTCGGGCCCGACGCCGCCAAGGTCCGCTTCGTCACCGTCAACACCGACCCCAAGGCCACGGCGGTCAGCGCGCTGACCCCAGCAGTGACCACCACCGGACTCGGTGGCCTGGCAAACTGGTCGATACTCACCGGTCCCCTCATCACACTCAACTCGGTGTGGAAGTCCTATGGGGTGGCCATCACGCTCAACACCACGACCGGCGTCATCGCCCACAACGAGGTCATGTACTTCATCGATCCGATCAGCCAGCTCCGCTACCGGGCGACGCCCTTCGCCAACGAGACCCGCCAGGGCGCCTACAGCCTCGATCCGGCGAGCACCAACCGATTCGCCCAGGGCATCGCCGCCTACGCCGAGCAGCTGCTGGCACCATGACCGACACCGTGACCGAGACGCCGCAGAACAACGCCGAGCCGCCCGAGGGATCCGCCCGCTCGCCGTGGTACCGCCGCCGCACCCCGCTGATCGTCGCCGGCGTGGTGCTCGTCGTGGGCATCTCCGTGCTCTCCGACCTGCCGGTGCACGCTTCGCGCAGCGCCAACGTGTCGTCGGCGCAGAGCGTCATGAAAGAGGTCAACGGCGATCTCGCCCCGTGCGCACTGGCGGCAAAGCAGGCCGTGGCCCTGTGGGGTGCCGAGGAGAACCACACCCTGTCGGCGTCCGATGCCGCCATTGCGCCGGGAATCCTGCGTGACGACCAGAACGCCTGCTCGTTCACGAACGAGAACATCTACGACCTGTCGAGCATCGAGGTCCCCGGGTCGACCGCCGGCAAGCACCTCAGTGCCCTGGTCGGGGCCGTGACCCTGTGGTCCACGGGCGACGCGCTCGGCATCATCGAGGACATCCAGACGCTGATGAGCCAGCCCTCCGACAAGACGGCGCTCAGTGACCTGGCCAAGCGGGAGCGCCAGGCCGCCCAGGACCGTTCGCAGGCCGATGCGCAGATCAACGGTGCGGACAGCGTGCTCGGTGCGGCGATCTCTCGACCGGACCTGCCCGTCCTGCCCACTCCGCCGCGCTCGTAGCGGCCCTCAAGCCGGCGGATCGCCGCCGAGGGTCTTCGGCACCTGCCACGCACGTCGGCGCTCCTCCTTCATGAGGCGGAAGAGCTCGTCGTCGGGGTCCTCGTCGTTGCGCAGCCAGAAGTAGAGGTTCCAGAAGATCACCGGCATGAATGCCGCCGCTGCCACCAGCCAGATCACGATGGTCGAGACCTGATGGTCGGCGGAGGCTCCCAGGCCGTGGCCGGCGCTGTGGTGGAAGGTCGAGTACCACGACGTGTTCGACATGGCCTCGGTGTACGCCAAGACCCACACGGCCCACATCGAGAACGCTGCTTGCGCCAGGCGCCGTGGCCGCGGCGACCGGGGAAGGAGCGGGGGTGACTCGACGAGTTCGAGCCAGAGCACGACGCCGACGACGGCGAACGAGGCCGCCTCGGCGACGAGCAGCCAGAAGTGCCGGGTGACACCGTCAACCGCTGCTGGCGTCCTCCAAGCCACGATCGCTGCGACGAACAGGAGCCAGGGGATGAACGCCCTCACGAACTCCGGGTGGCGCCGGCGCCCCGCCGCCAGGCGGTCCATGGCCCGACCTGCCCCGGTGCCCTCCGTGCCCGCCAGGCGCAGGAACCGCCAGGGCGCGCCACACGTCAGCAGCGCGGGCACCACCATGGCGAAGACGGAGAACTGCAGCGCCTCGACGAACTCGTAGTGCCTGGCCCACGTCGTCAAGGGCGGTGCCAGCCCGAGGACGAGCAGCACCACCGCACCCAGCGCGAGCCAGACGCGTTCCGAGTCCGACACGTGGCGGGGTCGCGAGGCGACCCCTGACGTCATCGATTCGGGCGTCGCTCGAAGAAGAGCCAGACAATCCCCACCAGGAACACGCCGAGCGGAATCACCAGCGTCAGCGTCTCTGGCCCAAGCCAGGGATCACCTGCGATCATCGCCAACCTCCTCGTTGCCTGCAGACCAGTGTTCCACGACCGTTCGCCGTTCGCAGTCCGATCATGCCCGCCTGCCGATCAGAGAACATAGAACAGCGCCCAGAAGAAGAGTGCCAGCAATGCGATGAAGCCCCAGAAGTACGTGGCGCCCTCGAGATTGGCCCGGAAGAGCCTGGCGGCGGGCAACGCTGAGCGCGGTGCTCCCCCATCCTCGGCAACCGCACGACGGAGGCGCAGTTCCCGGGCAAGCAGCGTCTCGAGCCAGTAGGCGCCGACGAGCAAGGTGGCGATGTTGAACCCGGCCCACCCGATGAAGCACGACGCGTAGCCGCTCGAGCCCGGGAAGAACGGCAGATCGGTCAGCTGATAGATCTGCAGCCCCACGGCCACCAGGGCGCCGAAGACGGTCAGCCAGCCCGCGACCTGCCAGTCGAGTGTCACCCCACTACGGAACCGCCGGTTGCCATAGGCGATGAGCAGCGCGCACGCCACCGAGGTCACGAAGATGGCGGCACCGAGTCCTGTCGGGGCGGTGATGCCGTCGGGACGCCAGAGCTGCTCGTTGTTGGCTGAACGGAGGTAGAAGTAGGCGAAGGCTAACCCGGCCGCTCCGAACGCCCAGATGCCGATCAGCAGGCGGCTGCCGGTCCACAGCGCACCTTCCTGGGCACGCAGCTCGTAGGCGATCTCCTCAGGCGTCTCTTTGAGCGCCGGGAAGGATTCGTCAGCAGCAAGTCGGTCATTCACGGTGTCTCCGCTCACAGGATCGGGGGTCGTGGGTCGAAGTCGTCGGTGTCGTCTGGGGACTCAAGCTCGCCCGGCTGGACCGCCTCTTCTTTTGAGACAACGCCGGCGGTCACCAAGGGTTCTCTCCCGAGGTCGGCAACCGGGAGCGCTCCGGGCTCCCCGTAGTGGTACGGGTCCGAGTTGACGACCGGGATGCGCTCGAAGTTGTACCAGGGCACCGGCGTCGGTGTCTGCCACTCGAGGCCGAGCGAGTTCCACGGGTTGTCGGGCGACTTGGTCGGGTTGATCCACTGCGACCACACGAAGTTCACGATGAAGATCAGGAACGATGCGCCGAGCAAGAAGGCGCTCACCGAGGAGATGTCGTTGAGCGTCTGGAGGTTCGGGGCGTACTCGAATACCCGGCGGGGCTGTCCGAGGAGGCCGACCAAGAAGAGCGGGAAGAACGTGAGGTTGAAGAAGATGAAGAAGGTCCAGAAGTGCCAGATGCTGAGCTTTCGGTTCATCGTCTTCCCCGTCATCTTGGGAAGGTAGAAGTAGAGGCCCCCGAAGAGGGCGAAGATCAGGCCGCCCATGATCGTGTAGTGGAAGTGGGCCATCACGAAGAAGCTGCCGTGGACCGTCACGTCGACCGGGACGTCAGAGAGAAACACGCCGGTGATCCCACCGATGAGGAAGTTGAACATCATGCCGAGGATGAACAACATTGGCGCATCGAACCGGATCTTCGCCTTCCACAGCGTGCCAAGGGTGACGAGGAACAAGAACCCGGTGGGGATCGAGATGAGCTCGGTCGTGAGCATGAACAGCGGCCGCATGTCCGGGTTGATCCCACTCTGGAACAGGTGGTGCTGCCACACGAAGAATGACAGCAGCGCCACACCGATCATCCCGGCGGCCGCCACTCGGTAGGCGAAGAGCGGCTTGCGGGTGAACACGGGCAGCATCTCCATGACCAGCCCGAAGCCGGGCAAGGCCATGATGTACACCTCGGGATGGCCGAAGAACCAGAAGAGGTTCTGCCAGAGGAAGCTGCTCCCCCCGTGCTCGGTCACGAAGAAGGCGGTTTGGGCGGTCCGGTCCAAGATGCCGAAGTACCCTGCCGCCAGGAGCGACGGGGTGGCCAGGGTGAGCAGTGCGCATGTGGCGAGCACGGCCCAGACGAAGATCGGCACTCGGCTCCAGGTCATGCCCGGGGCCCGGTAGTTGATGATGGTGCAGGCCAGGTTGAAGCCGGCGGCGATCATGCCGATGCCGATCACCGCGAAGCCGACGAGGTAGGAGTCCATGCCGCCCGACGCCTGGGTCTGGAGCGGCGCGTAGCCGGTCCAACCGGTGGGGAACCCCCCGAACGCGAGCGCCGAGAGGATGACCAGGTAGCCGGCGGAGAAGATCCAGAACGAGAAGGATTCGAGGCGAGGGAAGGCCATGCGGCGCGAGCCGATCATGAGCGGAGTCAGCCAGTTGCCGAGGGGGCCCACGACCGCCGAGGTGGCCATCATCATCATGATGGTGCCGTGCTCGCCCACGATGGCGATGTAGGTGTCAGGCCCGAAGACGTGGGTGGTGGGGCTGAGCAACTGGGTGCGGATGGCCATGGCCAAGAGCCCACCGGTGAAGAGGAAGGTCAGCACGCCGATGAGGTACTGCATGCCGACGACCTTGTGGTCCTCGGTGTAGCGGAAGTAGCGCATCCATCCGGTCTCGGGCACCGGCGGCGGCGGCTCGCGTCCCACCAGCTTGGCGAGCGGATAGGTGAGCGCGCCGATCCCCGCGAGCCACCCGGCGACGCCGAAGGCGAGGCCCAGCACGATGGCCACGTTGTTCTGGCCCGTGTTCTGGGGCACCGTGTTCTGGCCGTAGATGATGTTGCCGAACCAGTGGCCGAGCAGGTAGCCCACCACGGCGCCGACTACTGCCCATCCCATGTGCGGCCGCAGCCACTCCGACCCCCGGCGCATGGCCGGCTGGTGGATCGGCGTCTCGCCGGGGAAGTCGGTCCCCGGAGTTTCGGTGATGTCGATTGCCATCGTTCTCAATCGCCCCTATCTGCCGGCTTCGTGACGTGCCAATTCTCGGACTCTTGCGTGCTGTGACATCGCTCAGCCGCTCCCCGGCTGGGTGGCGCCATAGGTCTCGACCTTCGAATACGGGTCGACATTGTCGGGGTAGTAGCCGCCGTCGGCCCCATTGGCGTCGGGCGTATACGTGTAGGCGAAGGGCGGCAGGAGCTTCGTGTTGGCGGCGAGCGCCTTCTCCGTGGTCTGGGCCCACACTTCGAACTGGTCCTTCGTCACGACCGCGCCGTTGTTGTACATCGCCCCGTGCCAGATGCCACAGAGCTCGTCACAACGCACGACGAACGAGCCGAGCTGGTACGGCGTCGTGAAAGCCACGTTGTCCTGATTCGGGTTGGCGTCCGCCTTCACCCCGAGCTGGTACGCCCAGAAATCGTGGATCACGTCGAGCGACGTCACGTGGAAGGCGATGCTCACACCCTGGGGGACGACCAGCTGGGTCGTCTCGAAACCACCGAACGTCGGATAGCGGTAGGTGAACTTCCACTGCTGGCCGATGACCTGGATGGGGAGCACCGTGTTCGAGGTGGGCGTCCAGATGGGGTTCGGGCCCTGCCCACCGCCGGCGCCCTCGGGCTGGACGAGCTCGTAGGTGCCGAATCCCGCCAGGAAGAGCACGAGGACCGTCGTGATGGTGATCCAACTCGTCTGGATCTTGAAGTTGTTCGCCGCGAGCGGCCCTCCCTCGGGCTCGGGACCACCCTTCGAGGCGCGCCACTGGATGATGGCGTAGGCCATGTAGACCCACACGCCGATCATCACGGGGATCGCCAGCACGATCAGGATGTTGAAGTCGAAGACAGCCCCGCCGGCGGTCGACGACATGCGCCCGGGTGGGATGTGGGGTCCGGCGAAGATGTAGTACAGCGGGTCGACGATCGCCGAGAGCACCAGCCAGATTGCGAAGAGCCGCCAGCCGTGGCTGGCCTCTTTTCGCGGTGGCTCATCGGTGCCCTGTGGAGCCCCGGAACCTTCGCTCACCGCTCCCCCCTCTGCCGCCACGCTCATGCCACCACCTTCATGAAGCCGGCCATGTAGCCGTTGGTCTGCATCGGTCCACCGTTGCCGTACAAGAAGCCCAGTCCGCAGGGGACGAAGCATTGCCAGGGGTACGAGCCCGAGCCCGGCGATGTGAAGGAGAACTTGAGCACGTTGTGCGGCGACTTCTCTGTGCAGGGCGCCGCACTGCACAGGTTCGCGTTGGCGTTGTTGCCCACCAGCGGCACGTTGATCCCGAGGGTCGGGATGGAGAAGGTGTGCCCCACGCCGTTGCCGGCGTTCGAGTTGTAGACATGGAACGGCTTCCCGTTGAGCAGGGCCACCTTGCCTGCCGTGCCGGTCACCATGCCGATCTGCTGGTTACGCAGCGGACTACCCGAGTCGTACTGGATGATCGTCATGTTGACCCGGGTGTGGGCTGGGACCTGGAAGTAGGACGTGTGCACCCACTGTCCGGTGCTCGGATCCTTGATGAGGTAGGAGACCCACGTCGGGTGCGGGGCCGACCCGTAGGCCCCGACCGTCTGCAAGGTCACGTCCACCGGCTGACCCGATTGTGCGTTGGAGTAATCGACGGTAGGTGGCTGCTTCGTGAAGCCGATGACCAGCACCACGATCACGACGACCGCGACCACGAAGAAGCCCACCACCGTTGCGATGCGCCAGGGCTTAGGCAAGCTGCATTCCCCCCACTCTGACTACGGTCACGCCGCGCTCCCCTCCTGGAACCAACCTGGACGACTCCCCGCCCAGTTCACTCACACGACACTGCGCAAAGCACTGCTGCGAACTGCTCGTTTCGCCGACGTTACGTTCACGTCAGTTTCACGTCAAGCACCGTAGCTGGAACAAGTTCTCAATGCGTGCATATTTTCAGAATCAGCGGCGACTTCTCCGCTCGACGTTGCGCGACGCAGTCGATTTCGCCCACCGTGACCGGTACGGCGGTGTCGGGAGGTTCCCGACTTCGAGTCACACACGAACGAGACGATGCGGCCCAGCCGAGCCTTTCGTTCGCTCAGTGCTCCTGGACGCGCCCTTCGGCTGTCGACTCTGTACCGTCGTCCATCCAGTCGGGGTGCTTGCGCGCCCAGAGGGCTTCGGGGTCCTCGTGGACGAGGTGCCACCAGCCGCCGATGGCGACGGCGGCGAGGATCGGCCACTCGAAGGTGTAGAACCAGCTGAGCCCGTTGCCCCCGAGTGCCCGGTGCAGCTGCCACCAGCCCCCGGCGAGGCAGCCGATGACGAGGAACGCGAACTCGAGGTGCAAGAAGACGGCCCGACGGGAGAACCAGCGACTTCGCACACGCGGATTCTAGGAGCGCCGGCACGCCCCACCCGGGCGCGCCCCTGACCGGGCACTCACCACCCTCGGTACGCTGCAACGGTGAGCGCCAACCGACTGGCCGACGCAACGAGCCCGTATCTCCGCCAGCACGCCCAAAACCCCGTCGAGTGGTACCCGTGGGGGGCCGAGGCCTTCGATGTGGCCAGGGCGCAGGACAAGCCGCTGTTCATCTCCATCGGCTACGCGTCGTGCCACTGGTGCCACGTGATGGCCCACGAGAGCTTCGAGGACAGTGCGACCGCCGCGGACCTCGCCGCCTCGTTCGTGTCGGTCAAGGTGGACCGCGAGGAGCGGCCCGATGTCGACGCCGTCTACATGGCAGCCGTCCAGTCGATGACCGGTTCGGGTGGCTGGCCGATGTCGGTCTTCGCCACCCCCGACGGGCGCCCCTTCTTCGCCGGGACCTACTTCCCCCCGGCAGACCGTCACGGCCAGCCCGGGTTCCGCAGGGTGCTCGCTGCCCTCGCCGAGGCTTGGGGCGAGCACCGCGACGAGGTCGAAGGGCAGGCCGACGCCCTTCTCGACGCCGTGCGCCGAGAGGTGCGCCTCGCCGACACGCTGGCCGGCCGAGTGGAGGGTCCGGTCACCGTCCCCGACCTCGACACCCTCGTGGACGGCCTCGTCAACCATCTCGAGACCGGCTTCGACGCCGAATGGGGCGGGTTCGGACCCGCCCCGAAGTTCCCGAGGCCGAGCCTCGTCGAGCTGTGCCTGCTGCACCACCAGCGCACCGGCTCGGCGCGCTCGCTCACCCTGGCCGCGACCACCCTCGACGCCATGGCGCGCGGGGGCCTCTACGACCACCTCGCCGGGGGCTTCGCCCGCTACTCGGTGGACCGCTTCTGGCTGGTCCCGCACTTCGAGAAGATGCTGACCGACCAGGCCCTCCTGGCCCGGGCGTACCTGCACGCGTGGCAGGTCACCGGCAACGACGAGTACCGACACGTCATGGCCGAGACGCTCGACTGGGTGCTCGACGAGCTCGCAGCGCCCGGCGGCGGCCTCTTCTCCTCAGTGGACGCCGATGCAGCGGGCGTCGAGGGCAGCCATGCGACCTTCACCGCCGACCAAGTCCGCGCCGCGCTCCACGCCGGGGGGCTCGAGGAGCACGCCGACGAGGTCCTCGCGTTCTATTCGGTGGGCGAGGCGGGCAACTTCGAGGGAACCAACGTCCTCCACCGGCCCCTCGGCGCGCCGCTGGCACGCCCCGAAGTGGTGGAAGCGGCGCGCCGCGTGCTCCTCGATGCGCGCCGCCGCCGCCCCCAGCCGGGCGTGGACGACAAGGTCCTGCTCGAGTGGAACGCCATGGCGGCCACCACACTGGCGGAGGCGGCGGCGGCGACCGGCAACGCCGAGTGGGGCGTGGCCGCCGAGCGCATCGTCGACTTCTGCTTCGCTGCGTTGCGCACACCCGACGGCTCGTGGCACCGCTCGTGGCAGGGCACGGCCGCCCCCCACCTCGCCTTCGCCGCCGACCTGGCCTGGCTGCTCGAGAGCTGCACCGCACTGGGGCAGCTGACCGGCTCAGCCCGCTGGTCCGAGCGCGCCCGAGAGGTGGCCGACGCGCTCCTCGACGGCTACTGGGACAGCGCCGGCGGTGGCGGTCTCTTCACCACCCACCGTGACGCCGAGGCCCTGGTGGTGCGCCCGAAGGACCTCCTCGACGGGGCAACGCCCTCGGCCAGCTCGACGGCAGCCACCGCCCTCGCCCGGCTCAGCCTGCTCACCGGCAGCGATGCCGAGCGGGCAGCGGCGGAGCGCCTTGTGGAGCTGGCCGCCCCGCTCTTGGGAGAGCATGCCATCGCGGTTTGCGACCTCTTGTTCGCCGTCGCCCTGCTCCAGGAGGGGACAGAGATCGTCATCGCCGGGAAGCGGCCCGATCTCCTCGCCGAGGCTCGGTCGCACTGGCAGCCGGGCGCCGTGCTGGCCTGGGGTGAGCGGACAGACTCGCCGCTATGGGACGGGCGCCTGGACGGCTTCGCCTACGTGTGCCACCACTTCGCCTGCCAGACACCGGCCGGGGATCCCGCTACCCTGGCAACCCAGCTGCTCACCACCAGGGCCGAGCAGCTGCCGAGGCCGCGCCTGCGAGTGCACGGGGACGAGGACACCGAGTAGCGATGCCGCCAGCAACAAAGGGTCGAGGAGGCAGCGGGTCCGCCAGCGTCAAGGACCTCGTCAAGTCCCTCCCCCGGCGAGAGCGCATCTCGGTGGAGGGCGGCACCGAGCTGCTCGTCCTGGTCCTCTCGTGCAACCGCGACGACACGATCGCCGTCGACCTGGCCTCGGGTGCCCTCGTACGGCTGCGCGTGCCCTGGCCCGAGGAGCACGAGCCCGACCTCACCGCCTTCGACGTCGTCCAGGCCACGCTGGCGGCCGACCCCGAGCGCGACGACCTGGCCCAGCCAGAGGCGGCAACGGTGGAGGGGCTCCCCCGCCAGGTCGGGACCCTGCGGGGCCGCCGGGTACGCCACATGCTCCAACGGCTGGCCGCCCCCCCCGACGGCCCCCTCCTCGGCTTCCCCGGACCGGCCGCCCCCTACTGGGACTTCCGGGGCCTGCGGCCCTCCGCCGCGCTCATCGTGCCGACACGGGGGCCCCAGCTCATCCGGCGCACCGACGACCACTCGACCTGGGCGCGCTTTGGCTGGGACCGAGACGATGTCTGGCTCCCGGTCGAAGACGCCATGGCGGCCCGGGCGCTCGACGCCGCGCGCACGGAGCGCCTGAGCGGCAAGACCCTGGCCACCGCCTTGGGTTTCGCCCCGCGCTACCTGCTGGTGTCGGTCACCGGCCCGCGCGAGGGCCACTGCTACAAGGTCTGCAGCGCCATCCTGCCCAAGGGCTGAGAACAGCTCGCACGCCGCCCGGTCGGAGCCGGAGCGGGGAGGTCAACGGCCGAGCTTGCCCCCGGCGAGGTCCTCGGCCATGGCCCACCCGAACGCCACGAGGCGGTCACCCTTGTCGTGGTCGACAACGGAGAACAACTCGATGACCTCGTCGCTCGCCGTCGGCTTGGTGGCCGTGTAGTCGATGCCGCCCGAGGCCGAGGCGTTGCCGGCAACCACGAAGGTCCGGTCGTCGAGGCGGCTCTCGGCGCCGAAGCGCTTGGCCAGGCGACGGGCCCAGGCCCGCTCCTCACCCGACGCCTTGTGGCCCGGGCGGGGCACCACGTCGGTCAGGCCGCGGAACGCCCCGAAGCCGTCAGCGGTGAGCAGGCGGGTGCCGAGCAGGACGTCCTCGTCGGGAAAGGCGAGCAGGGCGCGACGGTACTGGTCGGCCATGATCGCCTTCATGGCGACGTCTGCGCGCGAATTGCGGTCGACGCAGGCGAGGCCGACGAGCAGCGACGGCGTGCCGCCGATGCGTTCTAAGGTGCAAAAGGAGTACCCGCGCAGCTTCGCCCCCTCGCGCGCCTGGGTGACCAGCACCCACTCTTCGCGCTCCTTCGACAAGAAACCGATGTCGAAAGCGGGTTCCCGTTCAGCGCACAGGTCGGCCATCTCTGCGAGTTCTGCGTCGCTGAGCGCAGTGCAGTCTTTCGTCGCTACCACCATCCCCATGGGCCAATTGTACGGGAACATTGCCTGGTGTTCACAACCGGGACCCACGAGCACCCCGATTCAGGCCGATTCCGGCCCGAAATGGGCCCGGATCGCGGCCCCGCCGAAGCTCAGGCGCCGCGCCGCTCGGCGGCCGACGGCCCCAGTCCTGGCGTCGCCACCAGGGCATTGACGCCGAGCAGCATCTTGAGCTCGCCCATCAGCCCGTTTCTCGTCGCCACGTTGAACTCGGCGGGCAGGCGCAGCACCTTCTCGCCCACGTGCAGCAGGACCGCCGAGCTGCCGGGGTGGGCGGTGAGGATCTCCTTCAGACGCTCGACCGTGTCGTCGGTGAGGACGGAGATGGGCAGCGCGATGCGCAGCGGCTCGCTGTCGGTCGCCGAGAGCACCGGGCGGCGCACGTCCATGGCGACGATCTTGGGCTGCTCGTCGCGCAGGTCGATGCGGCCGCGCACGACCACGACGGCGTCGTTCTCGAGCAGCATGCCGTAGTCGGCCATCACCCGGGGGAAGACCCAGACCTCCATCTGCGCCTGGAGGTCCTCCAAGATGAAGCGGGCCATGAGGTCACCCTTTTTCGTGTACTGGCGCTTCACCTCGGTGACCACCCCGCCGACAGAGCGCACGACCCCCTCGGGTGCCGCGCCCCCCGGCTCGGCCGCAAGCGCGGCGTCGCGCAGCTCGGCGAGCGAGCAGTCGGTGTGCCGGGAGAGGGCCGCCTCGAGCCCGAGGAGCGGGTGATCGCTCACATAGAGGCCGAGCATCTCCTTTTCGAAGGCCAGGCGCTGGGACTTGTCGAACTCGCGCTCGGGGATCGGCACCCTCGTCCCCTCCCAGCGGCCGGCGTCGCCGGCGCCCTCGGCCGGCTCGACCGAGGAGAACAGGGTGGCGATGCCGACGTCGTGCTCCCGGCGGCGCTCCATCGTGCGGTCCACCACTTCTTCGAGCACCAGGCAGAGGCCCTGGCGGGGGTGTGCCAGCGAGTCGAAGGCCCCGGCCTTGACCAGGGACTCCATGGTCCGCTTGTTGAGCACGACGGAGTCCACCCGTCGGCAGAAGTCGTAGAAGTCGGCGAAGGGGCCCTGCGCCTCGCGCTCGGCCACGATGCGCTCGACCAGGGACTCGCCGACGTTGCGCACCGCTGCGAGCCCGAAGACGATGCCCGGCCCGGGATCGCCCTCGTCGGCCGCCGCCGCCGGGGCGGCCCCGCGCGGGGTGAACTCGCCGGCGGAGCGGTTGACGTCGGGCACGAGGACCTCGATGCCGAGTGCGCGGCACTCGGCCAGGTAGACCGCCGTCTTGTCCTTGTCGTCCTTCACCGAGGTGAGCAGAGCGGCCATGTACTCGACCGGATGGTGGACCTTGAGCCAGGCGGTCTGGTAGGCGACGAGGCCGTAGCCGTAGGAGTGCGACTTGTTGAAGGCGTAGTCGGCGAAGGGCTCGATGATGTCGAACAGCTCTCGGCCCAGCTTGTCGCCGTACCCCTGGGCGGTGCAGCCGGCTTCGAACTTCTCGCGCTCGGCGGCAATGAGGACGCGGTCCTTCTTGCCGCAGGCCTTGCGGAGGTTGTCGGCCTCCTCCAGGGTGTAGCCGGCGAACTTCTGGGCGACCCGCATGACCGACTCCTGGTAGATCATGAGGCCCTGTGTGTCGCCCAGGATGGGCTCCAAGTCCTCGTGCAGGTAGCGGACCGGCTTGCGCCCGTTCTTTCGGTCCGCGTAGTCGTTGTGCATGTTGGCCGCCATGGGCCCGGGGCGGTAGAGGGCGACGAGGGCGGCGACGTCGTCGAAGCTGGTCGGGGCGAGGCTGCGCATGAGGGCGCGCATGGGGCGGCCCTCCAACTGGAAGACCCCGATCGACTCGCCCCGCTGGAGCATGGCGAAGACGGCTTTGTCGTCGAGGTCGACGTTGTCGATGTCGGGCCGCTCGCCCGTGGTGCGCTCGATGAGGTCGAGGGCGCGTTCGATGACCGAGAGGTTGCGCAGGCCGAGGAAGTCCATCTTGAGCAGACCGAGCTCTTCGACGCCGTGCATTTCGTACTGGGTCACGATCGGGGCGTTCTCGATGTTGCCCCCGGCGTCGGGCTTGCGCTGGATGGGCAGGTACTCGGTGAGGGGGTCCTTCGTGATGACCACCGCCGCGGCGTGGATGCCGTCCTGGCGCCGAAGTCCCTCGAGGCCGAGCGCGACGTCGATGACCTTCTTTGCGTCGGGGTCGTGGTCGTACATCTCGCGCAGCTCGGCGGCCGCCCCGTAACCGTCCTCGTGGCCGTCGGTCTTCTCCATGCACGCGGCGAGCGGGGTGTCGCGGCCCATCACGAGGGGGGGCATAGCCTTGGCGATGCGGTCGCCGACGATGTAGGGGAAGTCGAGGACGCGCGCCGCGTCGCGCACGGCGGCCCGGGCCTTGATCGTGGAGAAGGTGACGATCTGGGCCACGTGGTCGCTGCCGTAGCGCTCCGCCGCGTAGCGGATCATGTCGGCGCGGTAGCGCTCGTCGAAGTCCATGTCGATGTCGGGCATCTGCTTGCGGCCCGGGTTGAGGAAGCGCTCGAAGAGCAGGTCGTAGCGGATCGGGTCCAGGTCCACGATGCCGAGGCAGTAGGCCACGCAGCACCCGGCCGCCGACCCGCGCCCGGGGCCGACCCGGATGTTGCGCTCCCGGGCGTAGCGGATGAGGTCCCAGACGACGAGGAAGTAGGCGGCGAAGCCCATGTCGGCGATGACGCCGAGCTCGTAGTCGAGCCGGGCGCGCACCTCGTCGCCGAGGCCGTCGCCGTAGCGGCGCCGCGCCCCTTCCATCGTGAGCTGGCGCAGGTAGATCGAGGCGCGCACCTCGTAGGTCTCGCCGCTGATCTCCTCGGGCACGGGGAACTCGGGGAGGGCGGGCTTGCCGAGCTCGATCTCCACGTGGGCGCGCTCGGCGATCAGCAGCGTGTTGTCACAGGACTCGGGCACTTCGGCGAAGAGGTGGCGCATCTCGGCCGCCGTCTTCAAGTAGTGCTCGCTGCCCTCGAACTTGAAGCGCTTGGGGTCGTCGATGGTCGCCCCGGTCTGCACGCAGAGCAGGGCGTCGTGGGCGACCGCGTCGGCGCGGTGGGTGTAGTGGCTGTCGTTGGTGGCGAGCAGCGGCGCGCCGATGCGCTTGGCGATCTCGATCAGCTGGGGGTTGGTCTTGTGCTGGGCGGCGATGCCGTGGTCCTGGATCTCGACGAAGAGGCTGTCGCGCCCGAAGATGTCCTGGAGCCGGCCGGCGAGCGCCTCGGCCCGGGCCGGGTCACCGGCGAGCAGCGCCTGGAGGACCACCCCGCCGAGGCAGCCGGTGGTGGCGATGAGGCCCTCGTGGTGGCGCTCGAGCAGCTCCCAGTCGAGCCGGGGCTTGTAGTAGTAACCCTCGAGGTAGGCGGCAGACGACAGCTTGAGCAGGTTGCGGTAGCCCGCCGTCGTCTCGGCCAACAGGGTGAGGTGGTAGTAGAGCTTCTGGCCGCCGTCGACGTCGCCGCCCGTGTCGTCGACCTTGCCGCGGCGCACCGGGCGCTCAAAGCGCGACTCACCGGCCATGTACGCCTCGGTGCCGATGACCGGGTTGACGCCGGCGGCCTTGCACGCCTTGTAGAAGTCCAAGACGCCGTACATATTGCCGTGGTCGGTGATGCCGAGCGCCGGGGACCCATCGGCAACCGCCGCGTTGACCAGGTCCTTCACACGGGCCGCCCCGTCGAGCATGGAGAACTCGGTGTGGGTGTGAAGGTGCGTGAACGCCCTGCCTGTCAACGGACCCTGCCCTCCTCGAACGACGCCCTCGGTGCTTCTCCACACCCTGTGGACGAGTTACAGCTGTGTGATTCGCACGATAGCAAGTGGGTCTTCGTCCCGCCTGTCCGCCGCCCCCGGCCCCCCGGCCTGGGCCGAAGCGCTCCCCGTGCGCACCCGGCGCCGCGCGCGCCAAACCGACGATGCGGCCCCGCTGGGGTCGTGGGCCCTGCGGACTGTGGTGTCAGAGGTAGGTACCAGGGCGCGACGGTGCCTGCTGCGCACCCTGGGGAAGGCCCCGCTGGCGCATCTCGTCGAGCTGGGCGCGCGCCGCCATCTGCTGGGCCATGAGGGCGGCCTGGATCCCGTGGAACAGGCCCTCGAGCCAGCCCACGAGCTGGGCCTGGGCGATGCGCAGCTCGGCCTCGCTCGGCGTGCCCTCGCCGAAGGGGATGGCCATGCGGTCGAGCTCGGCGGCGAGGTCGGGGGAGAGGCCCGAGGAGAGCTCGCGCAGCGACTGCTCGTAGATCTCGCGAAGCCTCACGCGCCCCGCCTCGTCGAGGGGCGCCTGGCGCACCTCGTCGAGCAATTGCTTGACCATCGAGCCGATGCGCATCACCTTGGCGGGCTCTTCGATCGCCTCACGGTGCTCGTCGTCGCCCTCCTCGCCCGAAGGACCGCCGTCGACCTGCCCGGGCAGTGCCGACCAGGTCGACGCCGGCAGGACGTCGTCGGGGGTAAGGGCAGATCCGTCGTCGCTCGGCGTGGTCACCATCCGATGATGCCACCCGGGAAGGGTCGCTGCGACACGGCGTCGAGCGTCCTCACTGACCGGCGAACGTGAGGAGCGGGACGAACATCTCGGCGGGGGTGAGCGAGCCGTGGCGGGCGGCCAGGCGGAGTTCGCCCGTGTCGGCGGGGTCGAGGAACGCGGTGGCCTCGAAGGGCACGAGGGCGACGTCACCGAGGCGGTCGGCGACGTCGGGCACCGGCTCGCCCCCGAGCCAGTGCTCGTCGATGAGCTGTTCGCGGGTGCGCACCCAGGCGACGTCGGCGAACTTTTCGCGTGCGGCCTCGGCCACGTCGTCGGTGGCCTCGGGGGCTGTGTGCAGCCAACGGAAGCGCCCCTCGCCCGACAGCAGGGTGACGCCGTCCATCACCTCGGCCGGGAGCACCTCGGTGGAGGGTCCGACGTCGACCTGGCCGTGGTCGGCGGTGACGACGAGCGCGGCACCCGGGGGCAGGGCGCCAGCCAAATCGCCGACCAGCTGGTCGACCGCTGCGAGCTCGGCCTCGTAGTGCGCGCCCAGCCCCTTCGCATGGGCCACCTTGTCGATGCCGTCGTAGTAGGCGTAGACGAACGGCGCCCCCTCGGCGAGGAGGCTGCGCACCTCGACCACGAGGCCCGAGGCGGTGTGCCACGGGTGGTGTGCCACCCCCGAGAGGTGTGCGGCGGTGAACCCGGTGGCGGCGAAGTCCGCGCGCGCCACAACCGGGACCGCACCGTCGCCGGGCGCCCCCGGGAAGGCCGGCTGGGTCTGGAAGCTGCGGGCCGGGACCCGCTGGCGGGCGTCGTGCCCGCCGAGCTGCCAGCGCAGGAGATTCATGACCCCGCCGTCGCGCTGGACGCGGTAGCCGACCATGCCGTGGACGGCCGGTGGCAGCCCGGTGGTGATGGAGGTGAGGGCTGTCGCGGTCGTCGAGGGCGCCACCGAGGTGAGCGGGGAGCGGGCGGCCGACCAAAGGGTGGGGGCGAGGGCCCGGCGCTCCTCGAGCTGGAGGTGGCCGAGCCCGTCGAGCACCAGCAGGACGACCTGGCCGGCGTCGCCCACCTCGGCGGGGAACCACGACGGCCGGTCCGCGGCAGGGGTGAAGAGGGCGGGCACCAGGTTCACCAGGCACGGGCCGTCGAAGTCGGGCAACAGCGGTGAGGGGGCGTTCGCCACGCCGCTCACCCTAGGTGGGTTGGTGGGTGCCCAGCCAAGCCCGACTTGGGGCCGATCGTGCCGCAGGCGGGCTCACCCAAGTAGCATCCCGAAGCGTGAAGGTGTCCACCCGCGGCGACTACGCCAGCCGAGCCCTGCTCTCACTGGCCCTCCACGGCGCCGAGTCGACGCCGACGTCGGTGCGCGACATCGCAGAGCGCACCGCCCTTCCCCAGCCGTACCTCGAGCAGATCCTGCTCGCCCTCAAGGGCGCTGGCCTGGTGCGCTCCAAGCGCGGCGTGGGCGGCGGCTACGTACTGGCCCGGCCGCCAGAGCAGATCACCCTCGCCCAGATCGTCTCCGCCGTCGACGGGCCCATCGCCGCGGGTGACTTCGGCCTCCCCCACGCCAACGGTGCGTGCGACCACGAGGGTCAGTGCGTGCTGCTCGCCGTGTGGGCCGAAGTCGGTGACTACATGCGGGTCCAGCTGCAGTCCTTCACCTTGGCCGACATGGTGGCGCGTGCGCGCGGCACCGCCGGCACGCCGCTGGTCAACGTCCCGGCAGATCTCGGCCGTTCCACTGCGCAACCACGCGCACCTCGCGCTCCCAGCCCAGCACGCTGACCGACGCGGCGTCGAGGACGAAGAGCCGCCCCCCCGCCGGCGGCAGGCCCACCCAGCGCGCGGCGAGGACGCGCAGCAGGTGGCCGTGCGCGAAGCACAGCGTGTCGCCGGACGCCCCGAGCGCCGCGTCGATGACCCGGTCGGCGCGGCGCCCCACATCGGCCGCGGTCTCGCCGCCGGTGACCCCGTCACCGAAGAGCGTCCACCCCGGCCGCTCGGCGCGCACGTCGTCGGTGGTCCGCCCCTCGGCGTCGCCGTAGTCCCACTCCAACAGGTCGTCGCACACAACGGCCCGCTCGGCGAAGCCCGCCAAAGCGGCGGTGGCCGAGGCCCGGCGCAACGGGCTCGTCAGCACCTGGGCGAAGTCGTGGCCGGCGAGCACCGGGGCGAGGGCCTTGGCCTCGGCCTGCCCCGCCGGCTCGAGGGGGATGTCGGTGCGCCCGGTGTGCTGGCCGCTCGCCGACCAGGCGGTCTCGCCGTGTCGGACGAGCACCATGCGCGGCGCACCGGTCCCGCTCATCGACCCCGGTTCCTTCCGCACCAGCTCATGGCCAAGGACATCATGTCGGGGCGCCACGTGCAACCGGGGCACCGGGGAGGTAGTAATCTGGACAAAAATTTGGACGAAGAGTCGTGACATCCGCGCCCGGGACGTCTCCCGAGAGGAAATCTGCACAAGAAAGTAGCAACGAACAAGGAATGCGGCGGCGGCCGGTGCGGTTGAACATGCAGCTGGGTAGAGACACACACATGAAGCGGGCGACACGAGAACCCGGGGAGGCCAGGAGGCAATGGCGACAGTGAACAGAACGGCGTCGAGCAACATGGACAGTCTCGGACTGTTGCTGCGTGACCTCGACCGCTTCCCCATGCCCGACTACGACCAGCAGGTCGCGCTGGCCAAGCGCGTCGCCCTCGGTGACGACGAGGCCAAAAAGGAGATGGTGGCCGCCAACCTGCGGCTCGTCGTCCACTGGGCCCGCCGCTACCAGGACCGCGGCGTCGACCTGGCCGACCTCGTCCAAGAGGGGACCTTCGGCCTCCTGCGTGCCGTCGAGAAGTTCGACTGGGAGCGAGGCTTCCGGTTCTCGACGTACGCCACGTGGTGGATCCGCCAGGCCCTTCAGCGGGCCGTCCAGCAGCACGGTCGCACCATCCGCATCCCCCTGGAGGTGGGTGAGCGGCTGCAGCGGCTCGACGCCACCGCCACGGAGCTGGCCGGCCAGCTCGGCCGTGCGCCGACCGAAGAGGAGCTGACCGAAGCGACCGGCATCTCCGCCGAGGAGCGCCGCTCGCTCGAGGGCGTGGCCCGCGTGGCCGCCAGCCTCGACCAGCCGGCCGCGGCGGACTCGGGCACCTCGCTCGGGGACCTCGTGGCACCGGACCCTGAGAACTGGGCCGCCGACGTGGACCAGAGGATGCTGATGGACCGGGTGAGCGGCGCGCTCGACCGGCTCCCCGAACTCCAGCGCGACGTGTTGCGCCTGCGCTTCGGCTTCAACGGCGACTCCCCCGCCTCGCTCCAGGCCACCGCCGAGCGCCTCGGCGTCGGCGTCCGACGGGTCCGTCGGGCCGAGGAGGAGGCCATGGTCGCCCTCTCCGCCGATCACGACGTCGTCGGGGCCCGCGAGACCGCCTGAGGCGAACCGCATCAGAGAAGATCTGCTTCAGAGCAGATCGACGGCGCCGGCCGCGAAGGGAGCGGCGGCAACCAGGTCCGACGGCAGCTCGGCGCGCCAGCGGCGCGCCGCTCCCGTCGTCGGATGCACGAAACCGAGGACCGCGGCATGGAGGAACACCCGGCCGGGGGCAAGGCCGAGCCTCGGGTGGTGACCGTCGTGCTGGCTGTAGCGGTCGTCGCCGACCACTGGGTGGCCGATGGCGTTCATGTGGACGCGGATCTGGTGGGTGCGACCGGTCTCGAGCCGCAAGGCCACCAACGTGAGTGCCACTGGGTCCTCGGTGCGTCCGAGCACCTCGTAGGCCGTGCGCGCCGAGCGGCCGCCCTGGGCCACGGCCATCTTGGTCGGCGTGCGCGTCGAGCGCCCGATGGGTGCGTCGATGACGCCGCGCTCCTCGTTCACCTCGCCGTGGACGAGGGCGATGTAGCGCCGCTCCATGGTCCGGGCCGCCAGTTGGTCTCGCAGGCTGGCCATTGCCACCTCGCTGCGCCCGACGACGAGCAGGCCCGACGTGCCGCGGTCGAGCCGGTGCACGATGCCCGGGCGTTCTGGGTCCGACGTCCCAGACGCCACGAGGTCGGCGAGATCGGGGTAGCGCGCGAGCAGCCCGGCGGCGAGCGTCCCCTGCGTGCGCCCGGCCCCCGGATGCACGACGAGCCCGGCCTGCTTGTTGACCACGATCACGTCGTCGTCGTCGTAGACGACGTCGACGCTCACGTCGGGCTCGGCGAGCAGCGGTGCGTCGGCGGCGACCATCCCCTCGACGCACAGGCGCGACCCTTCGGCGAGCGGCGTGGAGCGTGTCGAGACGACCGAGTCGCCAACCGTGACCTTGCCCTCGCGCACGAGGCGTGCCGCCTCGGTGCGCGACGCGCCGGTCAGCATGCAGATGGCCCGGTCCACCCGCACCCCGTCAAGGAGCGCGGGCACCACGACATCGATCGCCTCAGTCATTGTGGGGGCCGGTCTCCCCGGAGGCAACCCCGGGCGCGGCGAGCGTCGCCGGGCGCACCAGGAGGGCAATGACGACGAGCACCGCGCCCGCGGTGATGGCGGCGTCGGCCACGTTGAAGGTTGGCCAGTGCGTGAGGGTGACGAAGTCGACCACGGCCCCATGATGGCCGCGAAACAGCCGGTCCGAGAGATTGCCGAGGGCGCCGCCGATCATGAGGCCGAGGGCGACGGCAAGGAGGGTGGAGCCGGCCCGCCACGCCAAGGCGGCCAGCACCGCCACGAGGACGACCACGAGCAGACCCAGCCAGACCGCATGGCCGGTGAAGAGGCTGAAGGCCGAGCCGGTGTTGTAGCCGAGGGCAAAGCCGAAGGGGCCGAGCACGTGGGTGCGTCCCGGCCCGAGGTGCTCGAGCGCGAGCGCCTTGGTCACCTGGTCGACCACGACCACCACGGCGGCGACGCCGAGGGCCACGGCCAGCAGCCGTGGGCCCGTGCCCGAAGGCCTGCGAGATCCGGGGCCCGTTCTCGTGGCCCCCTGGCTCAACGACGCGAGAGGCCCCCGCTCTTGCACGCCACGCAGAGGCGGGCGTAGGGCAGCGCGCGCAGGCGGGGTTTGGGGATCGGCTCGTGGCAACGCTCGCACGCCCCGTAAGTCTTCTTCTGGACGCGCACCACCGCGTCGTCGATCTCCTCGACGGCGAGCAGCGCCTGTGCGGAGAGGGCCAGGTCGCGCTCGCGGTCGACGGCGACCGTGCCGCCCTCGCCGGACTCCTCGTCGAACTGCACGTCACCGGGCTCGCGCTCTTGGGCGAGCGAGTCCGCCTCGGCCTTCAAGTCGGCCGCCTGGCCGACGTAGATGGCGCGCTCTTCGGCCAGCAGCTCGAGCTGCTCGGCCAAGAACTTCTCGTCGCTCGCGTACGGCCCGATCGGGACCTTCTTGGCGGGTGCGGGGGCGGCGGCCACCTTCTTGGTGGCGACCGACTTCGCTGGCGCCTTGGTGGTCGGGGCGGCGCTGGCGTGCTTCTTGGCAGCGCCCGTAACGGCCTTCGCCGCGTGCGCCTTGGTGGTCGTGGTGGCGGGGACCGGCTTGGTGGCCGGCTTCTTGGTCGTCGTGGCCGCCGGGGCCTTGGCGGCCTTCTTGGCGGGGGCCTTGGGGGCCGTCTTGGCGGGGGCCTTGGCGGCCGTCTTGGCCGGGGCCTTGGCCGGGACCTTGGCCGCCGGAGCCTTGGTGGCTGCCTTGGTCCCGTTCCCACTCACCGCCCGGGGCGCCGCGGACGGCGCCTTCTTCTTGGGCGCGCCGGCCCCCGCTGCCGTCTTGGCTGTGCTCGTGGCCTTCGCAGCGCTGCGCGCCGGCGTGGCCTTCTTCGTGGGGGTCATGGGTCCTCCTCTTGGGCCAGCGGCCCAACGTTGCCGCCTGGATCGAGCCGGGGCGCGGCCAGGGGCGGTGACCATACAGAAACACCGACACAGCGGCAAAACTTCCCGGACACCGCCGTGTCGCACCATCCCCGAGTGGGGAATCGGTGGCTGGAGGCTAGTCGCCCGAGGGGGTACCCTCGGCGCCGGCCGGTCCGCGCAGGTCGAGCACCTGCCCGTTGCCCGCGCCCTGCTCGGACTCGGGACGCGGTGCCGGGCGCTCGCTGCGGCCCTCGGCCGAGCGCACGCCGCCGTTGCGGGGGCGCTGGGCCATGAGCGAGGCGGCCGGCTGGACGTTCTCGTCCACCCATTTGAGTACCTCGTTGAGCGAGGCGCGCAGCCGGTTGCGCTCGGCCTCGAGGTGCCGTGCCATGTTCTCGACGTCATTGGCCAGCTGGCCTCGCAGCCCTTCGAGGCGCGCCACCTCCTGGCGCAGGTGGACCTCGGACTCCTCGCTGGCGAGGCGGGCGCGCTCTTCGGCGTTGGCGACGGTGGCCCGGGCACGCTCCTCGGCCTGGGCGAGGATCTCGGCCGCCTCGGACTCGGTCTCGCGGCGGGTCTGGTCGACGAACTTCTGGGCCAGGAGCAAGGTCCGCTGGAGGGTCTCGTCCGCGATGGGCTCGGCGGCGACCGCGGCGGGGGCGGCGGCGGCGGGGTTCTCCCGTCGCTCGCTCTCGAGCTGCGCGATGCGCTCGGAGGCCTGGCGCAGGCGCTCGTTGGCCTGGCGGAGCTGCTCGCTCATCGCTTCGGCCTCGACGGCCGCCTTCTCGAGGTACTCGTCGACCTCGTCGACGTTGTAGCCCTTCAGGCCGAGGCGGAATTCGACGGTGCGGAGCGTCTCGAGGGTCGATTGCGTCGGAGGGGCGCTGTCCATCCGGGCAGTGTACCGCTCCCCCACGCGAGGTTGGGTGAGGGCGGGGCGATCAGGCCCTGAGCAGGGGCACGACCACGATCTGGGCGACGATCACCACGACGAGCACCGAGAGGTCGATGCTCGCGCCGCCCGCACGCACCGGGGGCAGGATCCGGCGCACCGGGCGTAGCACCGGCTCGGTGATGGCGTCGAGGACGCGCACCACGCCGTAGAGGGCCGTGCCCTCACGGGCGGGGAACCAGCTGAGCAGGGCTCGGGCGATGAGGAGGATGACGTAGAGCTCAACGAGCCAGGCCAGAAGCCCGAAGATCCCCACCAGCAATCAGGCGCGACCGAAGCCGCGCTCTTGCAGGCGCTGACGCTCCTCGTCGGAGACCTTCACGTTGGTGGGTGCGAGCAGGAACACCTGGTCGGCCACCTTCTCCATCTCGCCGCTTAGGGCATAGGTCACGCCGCTGCAGAAGTCGATCATGCGTCGCTGGAGGTCGCGGTCGGCCACCTGGAGGTTGACGATGACCGGTCGGTTGGCCTTCAAGACGTCGGCGATCTCTTTCGCGTCGCCAAAGCGCGAGGGCGCGACGACGTGGACGCGGGCCAGGGCGTCGCCGACCGGCATGGGCCGGATGGCGGTGGGCCTCGGGGCCGAAGGGGTCGCACTCTGCGGGGACTGGCTCACGGGGACCGCCGTGCCGTTGTCGCGCGGGATCGGCCGGATGCGCCCCGAGGGTGTGGGGGCGACACGCTGGTCGGGCTCGTCTTGGTCCGCGCCGTTGTCGACCCTGGTCACCGACGAGAAGCCGCGCGGGGCGCGGTCCTCGTAGTCGTCGTACTCGTCGTACTCGTCGTCGACGAGTCCGAGGTAGACCATGGTCTTCTTCAGGAACGAGGTAGCCATCGCATATCTCCTGGGCCTAAGCGTAGTGCGTGATCGAGCGGCAGCGGTGAACGGCGCGCAGGATGCCGCAGGGGTGTGGCTGCCCTGCTCATCGGCCGGTTCGCGCCGTGCGCGGCGGCCGGTCGCCGAAGAGCCCGCGCCCGATGCGCACCGAGGTGCTGCCCTCGGCCACGGCCGCCTCGAGGTCGTCGGACATGCCCATCGAACGCTCGGGGAGACCGAGGCCATCGGCGAGGCGGCGCACCGAGCGAAACGCCGCCCGGGCGCCGGGACCCTGGGGGGCCACGGTCATGAGGCCGACAACGTCGAGGCCGAGGTCGCGCAGCTCGGCGACGAGGGCGCCGGCGTCATCTTCTGAGCAGCCGTTTCGCCCCGCGACGTCGCTCACGTCGACCTCGACCATGACCCGCGCACCGGGATGGTGGCGGGCGATGGCCTCCCCCTCGACCCGGCGGGCCACGCTCTCGAAGCAGTCCACGACCGCAGCCAGGGCGCGCACCTTGTTGCGCTGGATCGCGCCGAGGTAGTGCCACGACAGCGCACCGGCCCCTGGGTCGGCGGCAAGGGCCTCGGCCTTGCCCAGGAGCTCCTGGGCGTAGTTCTCCCCCACCACGTGGAGACCGTTGGCGAGCGCGGCACGCACGGCGTCGGGCCCGAACCCCTTGGTCACCGCCATCACGGTGATCGTGTCGGCGTCACCGCCCGCCGACGCGATGCGCTCGCGTACCTCGGCGAGGCGAACCCCCACCACGGCGGGGTCGATCGGCGGCGCGCCCGCCCCGGGGGGGCTCAGCGGAGGAAGGAGGGGACGTCGAACTCGTCGTCGCCGAGGTCGAGCTCCTCGTCCTCGGCGTCGGCGAAGATGTCGACGGTGGACACGGGCTCCAAGCCGAGTGAGCCGCCCGCACTGCCGCTGTTGCCTGAGCCGGCCGACGCCGTGCCGGCCGATGCCGCCCGTCCGCCCTCTTCCCAGCGCTCGAAGCCCGCGGCGATGACCGTGACGCGCACCTCGTCGCCCATGTTGTCGTCGATGACCGCCCCGAAGATGATGTTGGCGTCGGGGTGGGCCACCGAGTGGATGATCTCGGCCGCTTCATTGACCTCGAAGAGGCCGAGATCGGTGCCGCCTGCGATGTTGAGCAGGATGCCGCGGGCCCCTTCGATGGAGGCCTCCAACAGCGGGCTCGTGATCGCCGCGCGTGCCGCATTGACCGCACGCCCCTCCCCGGTGGCCGAGCCGATGCCCATGATGGCGGTGCCGGCATTGGTCATGACCATCTTCACGTCGGCGAAGTCGGTGTTGATGAGGCCCGGGACGGTGATGAGGTCGGTGATGCCCCGGACGCCTTGGAGCAGGACCTCGTCGGCGATCTTGAACGCGTTGACCATCGAGGTCTTGTCGTTCGAGACGGTGAGGAGCCGGTCGTTCGGGATGACGATGAGGGTGTCGACCTTCTCCTTCAGGATCTGGATGCCCTTCTCGGCCTGCATGGCGCGCCGGCGCCCCTCGAAGGTGAAGGGCCGGGTCACGACCCCGATGGTGAGGGCCCCGACGCTCTTTGCGATCTCGGCCACGACCGGTGCGGCGCCGGTGCCGGTGCCTCCGCCCTTGCCGGCGGTGATGAAGACCATGTCAGCGCCCTGGAGCGCCTCTTCGATCTCGCCGCGGTGCTCCTCGGCGGCCTGGCGGCCCACCTCGGGATCGCTGCCCGCTCCGAGGCCGCGCGTGAGCTGGCGGCCGATGTCGAGCTTCAGGTCGGCGTCGCTCATCAGCAGCGCCTGGGCGTCGGTGTTCGCGGCGATGAACTCGACGTTGCGCAGTCCCGCCTCGATCATCCGGTTCACGGCGTTCACACCGCCTCCACCGACCCCGAGCACCTTGATGACGGCGAGGTAATTGCTCTGTGGCGGAACGGTCATGAACTCCCTCGATGTTCGTACGGAAACGGGCAGCTCATGATGACTTGTCTCCCCCTCGAGCCGCCGGCAGGTGCTGATCGATGCGCTCTGTCGCCCCGCCTGGATCTCTCAACCTGTTCTGCAGGTTGAATCACCCCAGGTAGCGCGCCCACACGATACGAGGGCGGCCCCCCGTGGTCAAGCACACGCCAGGCGCCGTGCACGCCGCGCGCCACGGTCGTCACGGGCCCGTCACCACCGGCGAGTCGGGAACGGTGACGTCGAGCACATCGCCGGGGTGCAGGTTGGCCCCCGCCAGGAGCGACGCCACGTCCTCGTATTTCGCGGGCAGCTCGGCCGTGCTGCCGAGCAGCACGCTCACCGGCGACGTGAGCGCCAGGCTGACCTGGCCGGTCGCGTCGACGCTGACGGTGCTCACCTGGGCGGCGAAGGCGGCCGGCAGGCTGGTGAGGACGGCGAGCCCGGGGGCGGCCGCCGGGCTGAGTGAGGCCCCGGCCGCCGGCACGGTGCCGGGCACCACGAGGTGGACAAGCCCGCTCGGCGCGCTCGGCTGGCTGGCCAGGACCCTGCCAGTGGCGTCGACCAGGTCGAAGCCCCCGGTGTGGGCCACGACGGCGGCCGGCGTGCGCTCGGTGAGCGTGATGCGCACACCGTCGGGCCACGAGCGGCGGACCTGGGCGCTCTTGACCCAGGGCAGAGCCTCGATGGCCGTGGCTGCCGCACCGGTGTTGACGTCGAGGAGGGGCGGGTGCGACGCAAGGCCGGCGGCGGCGGCGACCGAGGCGGCCGGGGTGTGGACCGCCCCCTCGACGGTGACCACCTTGGCCGAGAACATGGGCGTGTGCAGCAGGAACCAGGACCCGACGGCCGCGCCGGCGAGCACCACGACGGCGACCAACACGGCGAGTCGGCGCCGCCCCTGGCGGCGGGTGACCTCGGCGCGGCGCGCCGAGATGCGCGGGTCGACGCGCGGCGCGCTGGCTCGTCTCGATGCGCCCCGCTCCCGGTCGGTGGCCACGCCAACGCGGCGCCGTGGCCACCAGCGCCGACGGGGCTCGTCCGAGTTGGCCGACTGCTGCTTCTTCGGCCGAGCGGCCGTCGTGGTGCTCATCGTGGCTCTCCTGTCCGCGTAAAGCCGATCCTGCGCACCTCGGCGACCAGCTCGACCCCGGTGCGCTCGGCGACCACCGAGCGCACCTGGTCCATGAGCCGGTCGACGTCGTCCGCGCTCCCCCCGTCGTCGGCCTGGATGAAGTTGGCGTGCTTCTCAGACACCTGGGCGGTCCCGAGGCGGTAGCCCCGCAGGCCGGCCTCGTCGATGAGCCGACCGGCCGAGTCACCGGGGGGGTTGGTGAAGACCGAGCCGGCGTTGCTCCCCCCGGGCTGGTGCTCGCGTCGCCAGCGCACGATCGAGCGCAGCTCCTCTCGGCCCGCTGCTTCGTCCCCACGCCCGAGGGCGAACTCCGCCCAGCTCACGACCTCGCTCTGGGCCACCGACGAGCGGCGGTAGCCGTAGCCGAGATGCTCGACCCCGTCGATGCCCTCGCGGCCCGAGGCGAGGTCCAGCCACCGGTAGGTGACGAGCGACGCCGCGGTGTCCGAGCCGTGGCCCCCGGCGTTCATGCGCACGGCCCCGCCCACCGAGCCGGGCACGCCGACGGCCCACTCCATGCCCCGAAGCCCGAGCGCCACGCACCGACGGGCGAGGACGGGCAGCTCGAGGGCGGCCCCGGCGCGGACCCGCTCGGTCCCGTCGACCTCGCCCAGGTGGTCGAACCAGGCAAATCCACCGCTCAGGTGCACGACGACGCCCTCGAAACCGGCATCGGCGACGAGCAGGTTCGAGCCCTTGCCGAGCACGAGCAGTGCGACGTCGCGCCCCGAGAGCGCCTCGCGCACGGCGATGAGGTCCTCTTCGTCGCCTGCCTCGACGAACACCGCGGCCGGGCCGCCGACCCGGTAGGTGCTGAGCGCCCCGAGCGGGTGGGCGAGCTGGGCGCGCGCGCCCAGGGCGGCGGCGACCGCCTCGAGCTCGGGCGTCACGGCCGCTGCTCCCCGGGCTCCCCGAGTGCGGCCAGGCCCAGCAGCTCGTCGGGCAGCTCGGTGAGGTCGCCCGCGCCGAGGGTCAGGCACAGGTCGCCGTCACGCAGCTCGCCGGCGACGACCGCCACCAGGTCGCTGCGCGTCGGGGCGTAGAGGACCCGCGCCCCGGGGCTCTGCGCCCGCACCGCCTCGACCACGAGTGCGCCCGAGACGCCCGGGACAGGCGGCTCGCCGGCGCTGTAGACGTCGGTGACGACCACCACGTCGGCGTCGGTGAAGGCGCCGGCGAACGTGTCGGCGAGGGCGGCAGTGCGCGTGTAGCGGTGTGGCTGGAAGACGGCCACAACCCTCCTCCAGTCGCCCGCGCTCGCGGCCGCCAGCGCGGCACGCACCTCGCTCGGCAGGTGGGCGTAGTCGTCGACGAAGGTGACACCGTTGCGCTCGCCCCGGAACTCGAAGCGCCGGGGCACCCCGGCGAAGCGGGCGAGGGCGGCGGCGGCGGCCTCGAACGGTGCGCCGACCTGGAGGGCGGCGACGGCGGCGACGGCCGCGTTGCGGGCGTTGTGGAGCCCCGGCACCGGCACCGACAACCGGCCGAGCCGGCCGCCCGGCCCGACCAGGTCGAAGGCGACGGCGCTGCGTCCGAGTTCCACGTCCTCCATCACGTAGGTGGCCGACGAGTCCACCCCGACGCTGATCGCCCCGTGGCGCGCGCCCACCCGGGCCGCGCTCGGGTCGTCGGCGCCGACAACCGAGCCGAGCGGGGCCCGGGCGACCAGGGCCTCGAAGGCGGCCTCGAGCGTCTCGAACGTGCCGTAGTGGTCCAGGTGGTCCGCCTCGATGTTGGTCACGACCGCCAGGGCGGGCTCGAGGACCTCGAACGTGCCGTAGCTCTCGTCGGCCTCGACCACCAAGAGGTCGCCGCTGTCCCACACCGCATTGGCGCCGATCTGGCCCACGTCCGCACCGATCAAAAACGACGGGGCGAGGCCGGCCTCGACCAGGATGAGGGCCAGCATCGACGAGGTCGTGGTCTTGCCGTGGGTGCCCGCCACCGCCACCGTGCGGCGGGTGGCGGTGATGGCGGCGAGCATCTCGGCCCGGCGCACCACCACGATGCCACGGCGGCGGGCCGCGTCGAGCTCGACATTGTCGGGCGCCACCGCCGGTGAGGCCGTGACCAGGTCCGCCCCCGCCACGTTGGCCGCCGCATGCCCGATGGCCACGGGGATGCCCTGGGCCACCAGGCGCTCGGTCACCGGCGAGGCCTTGAGGTCGCTCCCGGTCACCACGTGCCCCATGGCGGCGAGGACGCTCGCAATGGCACTCATCCCTGCCCCGCCGACGCCGACGATGTGGATCGCGCGTGCCTCGCCGAGGCCGAGGGGGGCGTCAGGACCGGGCATGGCGCTCCACCACATCGGCGACCCGCTCGGCGGCGTCGGGCCGGCCGAGCTTCCTCGCTGCGGTCTCCATCGACCCGAGAGCCCCGGCATCGGCCAACAGCGCACCGAGCGTGGCGTCGAGGCGCTCGGCGTCACAGTCCTCGTCGGGGACCAATATGGCGGCGCCGCTGCGCACCAGTGCCATGGCGTTGGCCCGCTGGTGGTCTCGGGGGGCACCGGGCAGCGGCACGAGCACGGAGGGTACGCCCACCTCGGTCAGCTCGGCCACGGTCATCGCCCCGGCCCGGCAGACCATGACGTCGGCGGCGGCGTAGAGCAGCGCCATGCGCTCCTCGTAGGGGACCATCTCGTGCCAGAGGCCCTCGCCGCGCGGCGTGGGCGCTCCGGCGAACTGCTCGTAGTCGCGGCGCCCGGTCACGTGGAAGAGGGCGAGGTCGGCTCGCCCGGCCCAACGGGTGGCGAGCCCGGCGGCGGCGGCGTTGATGCGCCGGGCACCGAGCGACCCCCCGACGACCGCCACGAGGGAGCGGCCCGCGGGCACCCCGAGGGTGCGCCGGGCGGCTGCGCTCGACTCGGCGTCTCGCTCGGTGGCGAGGATCTCGTCGCGCACCGGTGTTCCGGTGACCACCGCCCGGGGTAGGTCCGTGCCCTCGAAGGCCACCGCCGACGCGGCGGCGGCACGGCCGAACAGGGAGTTGACCGCGCCCGGCACGGCGTCGACGTTGACCAGCACGAGCGGGCGACGCAGCACCACGGCGGCGACGGCGGCCGGGAAGCTGGCGTAGCCCCCGACCGCCACGACGACCGCCGGGCGCCAGCGCCGCATGGAAGCGATGGCCTTCGCCGAGGCGTACAGCAGGCCGAGCACGGCACGGGCGTTGTCGAGCAGGGCACGCGGCGAGAGGGAGCGGGCGATGCCACGACCCTCGAGCAGGGTGAGGGGGAACCCCTCGTCACCGAGCAGCGCCGCCTCCTGGCCGCGCCGTGAGCCCACCATCTCGATCGTGGCACGCTCGTGCCCGCGCGCCGCGAGGGCCCGGGCGACGGCCAGGGCGGGCAGGATGTGGCCCGCCGTGCCTCCTCCGGCGACGACGGCGTACCGCCGCTCGCTCACCGGCTCGCGCTGCGCGACGGGGTGCGCAGGCCGTTGCCCGGCGCAGCGGTGCGGGCCCGGTGCGGGTCGGCGCGCTTGGTCGGGCGGGCCGTCCCCTGCGTCCGGGCCGCCCGGTGGCCGTCGCCTCTCGGGGCACGGCGCTTCTCGTCGCGGGCGATGTTCATGAGGATGCCCGCGGCCAGCATGGTGATCACGAGTGAGGAGCCACCGAAGGAGATGAACGGCAGCGGGATCCCGGTCACCGGGAGCAGGCCGATCACCGCACCCACGTTGATGACGGTCTCACTCACGATCCACGCCACGAGGGCGACGGCGAGCAGGGAGCCGAACCTCTCGGTCGCCCGCTGGGCGGCGCGAAGCCCGAACCAGGCGAAGGCGCCGAGGAGGAAGAGCACGAACAGGGCGCCGATGAGCCCGAGCTCCTCGCCGATCACCGAGAAGATGAAGTCGGTGTGGGCATTGGGCAAGAGGCCCCACTTCTGGCGGCTGTCGCCCAGACCGAGGCCGAAGAGGTGGCCGGAGCCGAGACCGATCAGCGACTGGACGACCTGGTAGCCCGAGCCGGACTGGTGGGCCCCGGGGTTGAGGAAGGAGAGCAGCCGGGCCCGGCGGTAGGGGTCGACCATGCCGACCACGAACGCCAGACCAGCGAGGGCGCCCAGCACCTTCATGAGGGGGCCGAGCGGGACGCCCGAGGCGAACAGGAGCGCGAGGGTGATGGCCCCGATGACGAGGGCCGTGCCCATGTCGGGCTGAAGGATGATCAGGCCTCCCCCGGCGCCGGCCACGAGCAGCAGCGGGCCGACGATCCTGCGGTGGTCCGCCCCCTGCTCGGTGCGACGCGCCACGAGGTCGGCGCCGAACAGCGCGAGGGCCAGCTTCATCAGCTCCGAGGGCTGCACCCGCAGCTGGCCGAAGCCGATCCATCGGCTCGAGCCACCCGAGTGCACACCGATGCCGGGCACGAGCACGGCAAGCAGCAGCAAGAAGGTGACCACCAGCAGGGGGCCGCAGAGGCGGCGCCAGCGCCGGTACTCGAACCGGCGGGCGAACAGCAGGGCGACGACGCCGAGCCCCATCCACATCCCCTCGCGGATCAGGATCGACCAGGGCGAGCCGTAGAGGTTGAGCGAGATGACCGCCGACGCGGAGCCGACCATGACGAGGCCCACCACACAGAGCACGCCGACGATCAGCATCAAGATCGTCGAGGTCGAGAGCCGGCGGACGGCCACCACCCAGCCGGCCGGACCCCGCTCCGCGGGTGCGGGCGTCGTCGTGCGGGCGCGCGTCCCACCGCCGCTGCGTTCCGACCTGCGCGCGCCCATGCCGCTAGCTTCGCCCACCTGCCCCCCAAAAGGGTGGAATGCCCTCGTCGGCCCGCTCACGTGCCGACCTTGGAGACGAGCAGGAACTCGCCGTAGAAGATCCCGAGCGCGAGGGCGGCGAAGAGGCCCGCCATGATCCAAAAGCGCACGATGACCGTCGTCTCGGGCCAACCCAGCAGCTCGAAGTGGTGGTGCAGCGGTGCCATGCGGAAGATCCGCTTGCCGAAGGACCGGAAACTGATCACCTGGGCGATGACCGAAAGGGTCTCGATGACGAAGAGGGCACCGAGGATCGGGAGGAGCAGGTCCAAGTTGAGCAGGAGGCACAGCGCCCCGAGCCCGGCGCCGATCGACAGCGAGCCGGTGTCGCCCATGTAGATCTTGGCGGGCGCCGCGTTCCACCACAAGAACCCGAGGCAGGCACCGGCCAGGGCGCACGCGCACAGCGCCATGTCGATCGCCGACGCCGGGAGCACGTGGTAGATCGAGACGTGGCGGAACACCCAGTAGCCCATGATCGAGAGCACGGCGAAGCAGAACGTCGACGATCCCGCCGCCAGTCCGTCGAGGCCGTCGGTGAGGTTCACGGCGTTGGACGAGCCGACGAGCACGATGACGGCCAGCACCGCCCACCCGACTTGGCCGAGCTGGATGCCCGGTGTCGCCTGGCTGGTGAACGACAGCGTCGTCGAGGTATGCGCCCAGTGCACTGCCAGCTCGGCGAACAAGATGGCGGCGAGGAGCTGGGCGCCGAACTTGCCCCGCTTGTTCAGCCCGAGGCTGCGCTTGTGGCGGATCTTGATCCAGTCGTCGAGAAAGCCGATGCTGCCGAAGGTGACGACGGCGAGCACCACCAGGTAACCGGTGCGCGAGAAGCGGACGTCGGGGCCGACGTGACCCATGAAGAAGCCGACGACGACGGCCCCCACGATGGCCACGCCCCCCATGGTCGGCGTGCCCGCCTTGGCGCTGTGATGAGCCGGGCCGTCCTCGCGGATGTGCTGGCCGATCTGGCGGCTGCTCAGCCAGCGGATGAGCAACGGGGTGCCCAAGATGGCCACCCAGAACGCGATGCCGCCCGACTCCATGAGGGAGAGCACGTCAGGCCCCCCTCCCTCGGACCCACGCCGCCGGATCGCCGGCGAAACGCCGGCGCAGGTGCTCGCGTGCGACTTCTCGGTCGTCGAACGGAACGGCGCGCTGGCCGTGCACCTGGGTCGTCTCGTGCCCTTTGCCCGCCACCAGGACGACGTCGCCGGGTGCGGCGAGGTCGAGGGCGGTGCCGATGGCACGCTCGCGGTCCTCGTCGATGACCACCCGCCCAGAGGAGATCGCCTCGGGGGGGACACCGGCCACCATCTCGTCGAGGATCATGGCTGGGTCCTCGCTGCGCGCGTTGTCCGACGTCAGGATGCCGAGGTCGGCCAACTGGGCCGCCAGGGCCCCCATCTCGGGGCGCTTTGCCTTGTCCCGGTCACCGCCGCACCCGAGCACCACGACCACGCGCGCACCGGGAGCGGCCAGGTGGCGCGCCTCACGAAGGACTGCGGCGAGGCCGTCGGGGGTGTGGGCGTAATCGACGAGCACGGCGAAGGGCGGGCCCTCTCCCCCACCGGTGGCCACCACCTCCATCCGTCCGGGCACTGGCTCGGAACGGGCAAGGCCCGCAGCGATGGTCCCCGCGTCGATCCCGAGGGCGTAGGCCGCCTCGGCGGCGAGGAGGGCGTTCCCGACATTGATCGCGCCGCTCAACGGCACGCGGACCCGCTCGGTGCGCCACGTGAACGCCGAGGAGCCGATCCGAAGCTCCACCTCGGACGCCTGGGCCGCCTCCACCGCGACCAGGGGGATCTGGGGCCGCTCGAGGAGCCGGCGGCCCCACGGGCTGTCGGCGTTGACGATCCCGCGCACCGCCCGAGCGGGGGTGAACAGCGACGCCTTCACGTCGAAGTACTCCTCCATCGATCCGTGAAAGTCGAGATGGTCGTGGCTCAGGTTGGTGAACACCACCACGTCGAAGTGGATGGCGTCGACACGGGCCTGAGCGAGCGCGTGACTCGAGACTTCCATAGCCACCGCGCCGCGGCCGCCTCCGGCGTCGCGCGCCTCGGCCAGCATGGCCTGGAGCTCGTTCGACTCGGGCGTCGTGCGGGCACCGCTCAGTGTGCCGATGACGGTCGTCGCCTCCCCCGCCTCGCGCAGCACCGCCGCCAGCAGGTGCGTGACGGTGGTCTTGCCGTTCGTGCCGGTCACCCCGACCATGGTGAGCTCGCGGGCCGGGAAGCCGAAGAAGGCGGCGGACAGCTGTGCCATTGCGTGGCGGCCGGCACCCTCGGGTACCACGACCTCGACGGCCCCTGCGAGTTCCACCTCGGCCCGGCGCCCTTCCACGACTATGCCGACTGCGCCGCGCTCGAGGGCCTCGCGGGCGAAGCGACGGCCGTCGGCGCTGCGCCCGGGCAGCGCGCAGAACAGCGCGCCGGGGCGCACCCGTCGGCTGTCGTGCTCGATCCCGGTCACCTCGATGCCCGAGGGGTCACCCGTCGAGTCGACGATCTCGAGCTCATCGAGCAGCAGGGTCATGTCCACGGAGAAGGGTCTGCCGCGCCGGCATCGCCTTCCAGGGAGCTTCCGTGGGGGATGCGGCCGACCGGACGATGGTACTCGCCGGCCGCGCGGTTCAAGTGATGTCCTGGGTCTGGGAAGCCGACGACCCCGAGGCCGGCGCAGTGTTCTGCGTCGGGGCCCCTGGTGAGGTTGGGATCTGGTAGCGGTGCAGCGCATAGCTCATGATCTGGGAGAACACCGGTGCGGCCACCGTGCCGCCGAAGATGGGCGTGGGGCGATTCAGCACGACGATGACCGAGAGCACGGGGTTATTGGCCGGGGCGAAGCCGACGAACGAGGCCATGTAGGCGCCGGTCACGTAGCTGTCCTTGCCGACGGTGGGGATCTGGGCGGTGCCGGTCTTCCCCGCCACCGTGTAGCCCGGGACGATCGCGCTCGTGCCGGTCCCGGTCTGGACCACGCTCTCGAGCATGCTGGTGAGCTCGCTGTCGACCGCCGGGCTGAACACCCGGTGGGTCGACGCAGCCGGGGCCGGCGTCGTCGTCCCGTTGGCACCGACGCTGGCTCGCACCAGCCGGGGGGCCACGAACGTCCCGCCGTTGGCGACGGTGTTGTAGGCGTCGAGGACCTGCTGGGCGTTGACCGCGTCGACCTGGCCGATGGGCAGCGAGACGAGGTCCGTCGGCTCCCACTGGGCTGCTCCGGCCAGGATGCCCGCCGACTCCCCGGGGAAGTTGAGGCCGGTCGGGCTGCCGAAGCCCAGGTTCTTCACCTGGGCGAGGAGGCGGGACTCGCCGAGCGAGGAGGCGATCTCGGAGGTCCCGATGTTCGAGGACTGCGCCAGGATCTGGGTGGCGGTCAACTCCTCGGTCGGGTGCGGCTCGGCGTCATGGAACAAGGAACCGTCCAAGGTGATCTGGTCGGGCACCGAGAAGGCGGTGTTCGGGTTGATGAGACCATCTTGGAGGGCTGCGGAGAAGGTCACGAGCTTGAAGACCGACCCGGGCTCGTAGAGCTCGGTGAGGGCGAGATTCGACGGCGCCTCGGCGACGCCGCCCGTCGTCGACGGGCTGCCGGTGGCCCCCGACCCGGTCGCCACCAGGTTGGCCATCGAGAGGATGTCGCCGCTGCGCGTGTCCATGACCACGGCCGTGCCGCTCACCGCGTGCGAGGCCACGATCTCCGCCCCGAGCGCCTGCTCGGTCTCGTACTGGAGCGGCTCGTCGATGGTCAGCTCGAGGCCGGCACCCGGTGTCCCCGAGTGCTTTGTGGTGACCGGGGACTGGGGCAACGCGACGCCGAGGGGCGACTCGAGCAGCGTCTCGCTCCCTGACGTTCCCGCCAGAGACTTTTGGTACTGGTACTCGAGGCCGGCCGCACCGACCCCCGAACCATTGGTGATCCCGAGGACCGGCGACGCCAGCGCTCCGTTGGGCACCACCCGCCGGGAGCTCGGGATCATGGTGATGCCCGCGAAGTTGCCGGCACTGACCTTCTGGCCCTGGGTCTGACTCAGCTGGGTGGCGATGGACACGTAGCCCGAGGCACGGTGGAGCTCGGGTGCCAGCTGCGCGGCGGGCACGCCGAGCAGCGGAGCGAGTGCCTCGGCCTCGGTGAAGGGGTGGGCGATCTGGAAGTCGTCGGCGATGACCGTCTCCGTCGGGATCGACAGGGCGAGCGTCTGGCCGTTGCGGTCGTAGATCCCGCCGCGCAGGGCGGGAAGTGCCACCGTCTGGGTCAGCTCGGTACGCCCCTCTGCCTTCAGCTTGGACGACTGGAGCACCTGGATGTCCACGAGCCGGGCGGCCATGGCGAGGAGCACCAGGACGACCAGCAGGCGAAGGAAGCGGACACGCTTGGTGAGGGTGCTGCGATGCCGGTCGGCGCGCTTGCGGGCCGACGCCGCCCTCGCCGAGGTGCGCGGGGCGGGGCGGGCGGGGCGTGGTGTCGCCGACGGGCGCGGCGCGTTCTTGGTGGCGGTCGGACTCACCCCGCCGCCCCCGCGGGCGCGGTGGTGGTCGGCGTCGTTGCGGAGGTGGGGCTGGTGGTGGCCGGGGTGGCGGCAGCGACCGGCGTCGTGAGCTTGGGAGCAGGCAAAGGTGTCGTGAGCGGCACAGAGGACAGCTGGTGGATCTGGGCGGGCGTGCCCATATGGAGCTGCTGCTCGCTTTGGCTCACAATCCGAGAGGGGGTCTCGAGGCTGGCGACGGCGGCCACCTCCTGGCGGTGCACGGCCTGCTCGGCATTGAGCTGGGTCTGGATGCTGCTCAACCGGACCTGGCCCACCGCCAGCATGGCGTGGGCGCACACCACGGCCAGCAGGGCTGCGACCACGATGGCGAGGGCGAGGAGCTCGGTGATGCGACGGCCCCCCGCGCGGCGGCGGCCCTCGGGTGCGACGACGCGCAGCGGCGCACGCTGGGGGGCGGCAGCGGGACGCGGGCGGGCAGCGGGACGCTCCGTCGCGGGGCGCCGGGCTGCGGCAGTGGCGGTGGCTGTGGCGGGCGGCGTCATTGCCGGTGCATTTCCTCGCTCGGTGCCAGCCGCTCGACGGCGCGCATCCGGGCGCTCTCGGCACGGTGGTTCTGCTCGATCTCTTCGGCGCTGGCCTTCTTCGAACCTCGAAAGACGAGGCGCACCAGGGGCTCGGCGCCGCACACACAGGGCAGGCCGGGCGGGCAGACGCAGCCCCCGGTGGCGGCCTCGGCGAAGGCCGCCTTGACCATCCGGTCCTCACCGGAGTGGTAGGAGAGCACCACGCAGCGACCCAAGGGGGCGAGCAGGCCGACCGCCTCGGGGAGGGCCGCGTCGAGCTCGTCGAGCTCCTCATTGACGGCGATCCGCAGTGCCTGGAAGACGCGCCGGGCAGGATGTCCCCTGCGTCGGAGGGCTGCGGGCACGGCGTCGGACACCACCTGGGCGAGCTGTGCGGTGGTCTCGATCGGCCGGGCCGCGATGACCGCTCGGGCGATGCGCCGGGCGAGGCGACCTTCGCCGCTGTCACGGAACAGCGCTGCGAGCTCGGCCTCGGACGCTTCGTTCACGAGCTCGGCCGCCGAACGGCCCGAGCTCTGGTCCATGCGCATGTCGAGGGGGGCGTCGAGGCGGTAGGAGAAGCCGCGCTCTGCTCGGTCGAGCTGCGGCGAGCTCACACCGAGGTCGAAGAGGACCCCGCTGACCTTGCCCGAGTGCTCGAGGACGTCAGCGAGGGCGCCAAAGCGAGCATGGTGGAGCTCGGCCCGTCCGCCGAAGGGGGCGAGCCGCACCCGGGCCGCCGCGAGGGCGTCGAGGTCGCGGTCGAGACCGACCAGGCGTAGGCCCGGTCGGGAGGAGAGGATGGCCGCCGCATGGCCGCCGCCGCCGACCGTGGCGTCGACCACGACACCGTCGGGCACGGGGGCGAACAGCGCCACGATCTCGTGGGCCATCACCGGCAGGTGGGAAAAGTCCGAGTCCATCTGCAGCTCCTCGGCGAGCGAGGTGCGTGGGCATCCAACGGGGAAGAGGGCGGAGGAGAAGTCTTCCACCGTGCCCACCGAGGAGCTGCACATGGACTTGGCTGTCAGGTTGTCTCGGGTCGGCCGTTTCTGTGTCCGCAGGGTCGACGCTGCTGTGGGGACACTGGTCATTCGTCCTCGTCGTCGAGGAACCAGCTCTCGTCGGGGCGCACCCGCTCGTCCCAGACCGCCGGGTTCCACAGCTCGAGCCGGTCGATAGCCCCGTGGACCAGGACGTCCCCGCTCAACGTCGCGAATTCCCGCAGGTGCGCCGGGATGGCCATTCGACCCTGCCGGTCGACCTCCACCTCGTGCGAGTTCGATGCCCACAGTCGGGCTCGGTTCCGCTGGGTCCGACCACTCGCGGCCTGCTCCTGCATCGCTTCCATCTGACGCTCGAACTCGCCGGGCGTGAAGAGGGCGAGGCAGCCCTCCCGGTGCTCGGTCAGGTAGCCCCCGCGGTCGAAGGCGGCGCGGAACTTCGCCGGCAGGATGACCCTGCCCTTCGTGTCGAGCGAATGCTCGTACCGGCCGACGAACCCTGGCACTGACCTTCTCTCCCATGACGCCCCTGCTTTCGCGCCCTCTGCCGCCCCTTCGCACCACTTCGTGCCACTCTACGCCCCAACTCACCACTCGTCAACCAAATGGCGCCCTTTCGCGACCATTCCTCCTGCCCAGCCGCACCACCGCCACCGGGAGCCTCCGATGTCGGCGGCCACGCCCGATCTACGCTCGGCGCAGCGAGCCCGGAGGTGACCGATGCCCGAGGTCCACGCAGTGCAGGTGGGTCCGGGCGCAGCGGCGGCCTATCGCCAGCCGAAGGGCGTCTGGTTGCTACTCGCCCTGGGCGCCGCGTGGAGCGGGGCGCTCGTCGTTGCCGCCCTCGTGTGGGCGACGCCTTCAAGCGCCGGCTGCGTCAGCGTGCAGGGATCGGTGCACCTCGTCTGCACGACGCTGGAGCAGACCGCCGTTGGGCGCGACGGGGCAAAGGTCCTCTTGGTGGCCGCTGCTCCCGCATTGCTGACCGGGGTCGTGGCCGTCGCGCTCCTCCGGCGGGGTCGCCGCGGCCGACGGGGGCCGGGGTACCTCGCCGCATCGGTGGCCGGGGCGCTCTGCGTCGTCGCCCTGCTCGGCGTCTTGACGATCGGTCCACTGCTCGCACCTGTGGGCGTGCTCGTCGTCGCGGCCTGTGCGTGCAGCGGGCCTGCGCCCTCAGTTGCCGACGGCCCGCCGGCCGCGGGGTCCCCTTACTAGGCGAGCGTCCCCCTCCGCCCAGGGCCTCCTACCTGACGGCACTCCCGGGATCGCCCCCCGGGGCATCTCGCCGGCGGACCTCCCACTCGCCCGGTGGGAGTTGCTCGAGCAGGTGGGTCACCACGCTCGGGTGCTCGGGGGGGGTCGGGGCCAGCGCGTCGATGCCGACGGCCACCTCGGCCAGCACGGCGGCGAGCGCAGTGCTGGCGTCGGGCTCGAGGGCGAGGAGCCAAGGCAGCGGATCGGGGTCCCAGCGCCAGTAGGCGGCCACGTGGAAGAGCGCGCCCTGCCGGGCCCGCCACTGCGCCACCCCGACCACTTTGCGGGCACCGACGAGGACCTCGCCGGGCCCCACCCCGGCGAAGCAGACCAGCTTGGAGACCGCAGAGCCCGCACAACTGCCCCGCTGGACCGCGAGCGGCGCGTCGCTCGTCGCCGCCAGCGCCGCCGCCCACCACTCCCCGACCCACGTCGGGGCGTCGATGACGTCGTCGACGAACAGGGGGTCGTCGCGCGGCACCCAGACGTCGAACCAGAGGTGGTCGCCGGGCCACAGCAGCACGGCGCCGCCGCCACTGCGCCGGCGGCGGATGTCGACGCCGAAGGACCTCGCCGCTTCGGTGTCGACGATGTCGGGCCTCTGCGTGCTGCCGAGCACCAAGGTCGGGCGCTCGGCACGGCGCTCGATGATCAGCCGCCGGCTCTCGGTCCGCACCGCCTCGACGTCGAAGGGGTCCCAGTCGCCCGACGTCGCCGGGCTCACCAGTGACGAGCGCGGCGGCGCTCGGTGCCGCTCACGAGGCGCGCGCCAAGTACGGCTCCCAGAGGGGATCGACATCGGCAAGGTGCCGGAGGCGCCACAGGTGACCCTCGGGGGCTCGGGGCTGAAAAGGGAGGGCCCATCCAAGCTCGGAGAGAAGAAGGTCGGCCTTGGCCAGGTTGTCCTTCTTGCAGGAGGCGACCACGTTGGTCCACTCGTGGCGCCCACCCCTCGACTTGGGCACGACATGGTCGACGGTGTCGGCGGTATCCGCGCAGTAGGCGCAGCGGCCACCGTCGCGGCGCAAGACGGCGCGGCGCGTGAGCGGCGGCGTGCGTGCCCAGCGGGGCAGGCGGACCATGTGCGAGAGGCGCACGATTGACGGCACCTCGACCGACATCTGGGCGGAGTGGAACACCGAGGCGTCCGGACGGAAGGCGACCGCTTCGGCCCGCCCATCGAGAACGAGCACCACCGCGCGCCGATCCGAAACCAGAGCCAGCGGCTCGTAGGTCGCATTGAGCAGGAGGACCCGCTCCATCTCCGGAAGGCTACCCGCGCGCCCCGGGCATCCTCTGACACCATCGGAGGTACCCGGCAACGTCGTCGGCCCTGAGCGCGGACTCGTCCCCGTCGCCGCCGTAGGCGGTGACGAGCCGGAACCGCCAGTAGGCGGGATCGGGCAGCGGGAGGAACGGCGCGCGGCGCCACCACCCCGAGGGCGCGAGGCGCACCATGGCACCGAGTGCACCGACCCAAAGGCCCGGGTGGCGCAGCACCATCCGCACCACCGCCCGAAGGCCCGTGTCGCTCACGCCACCGACCCCGCCAGCCCGGCACCCCGGTACCCGACAGCGCCTGCACCGACGAGGGGGCCCTCGTCGCCAAGGCCGGCCGGTTCGATGACCGCCTCGGCCGAGAAGTCGAGGCGGGCGTGGCGCCGGAGCTCGGCGTTGGCGGCGTCGAAGAACGGTGCACCGAAGCCGAGGGCGACCGATCCCGCCACCACGGCGAGGTCGAGGTCGAGGAGGTTCGCGACACTCGCCACCGCCCGGCCGGCCAACGTGCCCGTCCTCTCAATGACCGCCGGCGTCGCCTCGGCGGCCGGGCACCCGGTGACGGCCGCGATCGCCGTCCCGGAGGCTTCTGCCTCGAGGCACCCGAAGCCACCGCACGCGCAGGCTCGCCCGTCAGGAATGACGATGACGTGGCCGATGTGCCCGGCGTTGCCGAGCCGGCCGTCGAGGAGACGGCCGTCGAGGACGACGCCCCCGCCGACACCGGTCGAGACGACCATCGCTACGTAGTTGTGGCAGCCGACGGCAGCGCCGCGCCACCCCTCGGCCAAGGCGAGGGCCTTGGCGTCGTTCTCCACGAACGTGGGGAGGCCCGTGTGCTCAGCAAGGCGCCGACGAAGGGGGAAGGCCTGCCAGCCGGTGATGTTGAGGGGCGAGACCTCGTCGCCACCGGGGGCCATCGGGCCACCGCAGCCGACGCCACAGGCCACGAGGCGATCCGCTCCTACCTCGGCGACCGCCGAGGTGGTCAGGCCGGTCAGGACGGAGAAGAGCTCCTCGGCGCCCGCCCCCGGGGGGGTCGGCGATTGGCGGCGACTCGTGAGGGTGCCGTCGGGCCAGACCACTGCGGCGCCCATCTTGGTGCCGCCGATGTCGACGGCCAGCACCGCCTGGTCCACGGCGCGGACCGGATCAGCGATCGCGTCGCAAGAAACGGGTGCGGAACCAGTCCCTGGTCCCGTGCACCGTCTTCTCGATCCCCCCGGTCGAGCCCGACGGCTCGTCCTCGTGGAGGGAGCGGGTGAAGTCGGCCCACCCGGCCTTGCCCATCCGACGCAGGTTCCGCTCGAAGATGACAGCGGAACCGAACATCATGGCGACGCCGAGCAGGCCAACGAAGATGGACTGCGAGTAAAAGGCCACGAGGATTGCCAGGCCGGCGACGAAGCCGACGGCTGCGCCCTTGAGGTACCGGCCCGCATGCCGGTAGACGGTCTCTGAGCGGACACGTTCGGCAAACTCTGGGTCCTGGCGAACCAGCGACTCCTCGAGCTCGGCCAGGATGCGCTGTTCGTGCTCAGAGAGCGGCATCTCGTTCACTCCCCATCCGACTGCCTCGCCTCCTGCACTGAGAAGGCACCTCCTCGTGCATCGCTCCTGCCCCTCATCATCATGTTCGCGCGAACCCGCCGCAACCCACAACGGCCACTCGCCCCTACCTGCCCATCGACCTCACCGCGATTCTACGACGCTGCTGCTCGCGCCGTGCCGCGCCTGGCTGCGGATTCCGAAGCACGGCTCGGATCGGCGCCGTAGGGTTCGGGCATGGATCACCCCTCGTCAGCCCTGGAAACCGCGTCGGACATCCGCCGGCGCGTCGTCAGCCCACTCGAGGTCCTCGACGCGACCCTGGAATCCATCGACCGGCTGAACCCCGACCTCAACGCCATCATCTGGCGAAACGACGACGAGGCACGCCGGGACGCCAAGAAGCTAGGGGACGACATCGTCGCCGGCAAGGGCGAGCTCGGCCGCTTCAGCGGGGTCCCGATCCCCATCAAGGACCTGACGTCGGTCAAGGGCTGGCCGACGACCTTCGGTTCCCACGGGGCACCGGAGGGGCCGAGCGCGGAGGACGAGCTGGTGGTGGCCGCCCTGCGGCGTGCCGGGTTCATCCTCACCGGTCGTACCAACACCCCCGAACTCGGTCCCATCACTGTCACCGAGAACCTCCGCTACGGCATCACCCGCAACCCGTGGGACACCGACTACTCACCGGGCGGCTCGAGCGGGGGTGCGGCCGCCGCCGTGGCGGCCGGGATGTTCCCGCTCGCCCACGCGAACGACGGCGGAGGCTCGATCCGCATCCCCTCGTCGTGCTGCGGACTCTTCGGACTCAAACCGTCGCGCTGGCGGGTGCCTGCGGTCGTGCCCGGTTGGCTCGGCGCAGCCGTCGAGGGCGTCGTCGCGCGCTCGGTGGCTGATTCGGCCGCCGTGCTCGACGAGATCTCCGGGCCTGACCCGCTCTCGTGGTCCAACGCACCGGCGCCCGACCGCCCCTTCGCCGATGAGGTGGGCGCCGACCCTGGGCAGCTGCGCATCGGCCTACTCACCCGCGCCCCGCTCGACATGGCGGTGGCACCGGCCCCGCTCGAGGCGGTCGCGGTGGCCGGCCGGCTGCTCGAATCGCTCGGCCACCACGTCGCGCCGATCGAGTTCGAGCTGTTCCCCGCCGAGCAGCTCATCGACTTCCTCAACATCGTCAACGCGGGGATGGCGGACTACCCCGAGGTCGACTTCGAGAGAGTCGAGCCCCACAATCAGGTCGCCTACGCCACCGGGCGCGGCGTCGACAGCATCGCCTTTTTGCACTCGCTCGGCCGACTCCAGCGCTTCTCCCGCCAGTTGGTCGCCCACTGGGGTCGGGAGTTCGACCTGCTCGTCACCCCGGCCATGGCCATCGAGCCGCCCCTGGCCGGGACGGTGCTCGCCGAGGCCCATGCCACGCCTGACGCCACGCCACTCGATGTCGTGTCGATGGCCGTGTTCTGCGCCCCGTTCAACGTGAGCGGCCAGCCGGCCATGAGTCTCCCGCTGCACTGGAGCGAGAGCGGGTTGCCGATCGGCGTCCAGGTGGTCGGCGGCCCGTGGCAGGAGTCGCTGCTGCTCCGTCTGGCCTCCCAGCTCGAGGGCGCGGCGCCGTGGCGCGACCGACGTCCGGCGATCGCCGCCGCCTGAACCCGTCGTGCTAGCGGCGTGAGCGGCGGCGGCGGCTGACCAGAAGGGCGATCAGCGCACCCATCACGCCGGAGAGCACGACCACGATCCACAGCGGCGCGTGCGTCGACGTCACCCAGAAGTGGATCCGCACGTCCTGCGAGTTGCCGATCGCGAACCAGACCAAGAGCACGGCCACCACTCCGATGACGACCAGGCTGCCGTCGCGCCGACGATCCCTCGTGCTCTCGGGACTCCCGCTGCTCGCTGCCACTGGGCCTCCTCGGGTCCGCCGGCAATGGTGCCGGGCGTACATCGCCATCCTTGTCCCCGGGCGGCGCCATCGGGTGGACCTATCCTTCCACCCGTGCACACCACCCGGCGCCACCCGTCCGAGACGAGGAGCCTTCGGACATGACCGCAGCTGAAGGCGCCGGACCGGCCCCTCTCACCGGAGCGCGCACACTCTGGGAGCTGGTCGCTCGGCGCGCGTCGCTCACCCCCGAGCACGCAATGCTGCTCGAGCCCGACGGCGAGGAGCTCACGTTCGGCGAGTTCGCACGGCGCTGCGAGGTCGTCGCGGCCGGCATGGCCGAGCTCGGAGTCGGGGAGGGCACGGTCGTCTCCTGGCAGCTCCCCACCAGGGTCGACACCGTCGTGCTCTCCATGGCCCTCGCCCGTCTCGGCGCCATCCAGAACCCGATCCTGCACCTGTACCGCGAGCGCGAGGTCGGCTTCGCACTGCGCCAGACGAACTCCGAGCTGTTCTGTGTGCCCGGGGTGTGGCGCGGTACGGACTTCACCGCGCTGGCCGAACGTGCGCTCGAAGGCGCCGACCGGGCACCCACGCTGTTGGTCCTCGACCGTGGACTGCCCGAGGGGGACCCCGAGCGCCTCACCCCCGCTCCCGCGGCATCCGACGCCGAGGGATCCCCGGTGCGCTGGATCTACTACACGTCGGGCAGCACGGCCGAGCCAAAGGGCGTGCGCCACACCGACCAGACGCTTTTGGCGGGGGGCTGGGGTCTCGCCCGAGCCCTTGAGATGAGCCCGAGCGACGTCGGGTCGATCGCCTTTCCCTTCGCCCACATCGCCGGCCCGGACTACCTCGTCACCATGCTCTCGATCGGGTTCCCCGCCGTCCTCCTCGAGACCTTCTCCCCCCCCGACGCCCTCGAGGTCTTCCGGCGCCACGGCGTGACCATGGTGGGCGGCAGCACCGCCTTCTACGTCATGTACCTGGCCGAGCAGCGCAAGGACCCCGCCACCCCGGTGCTGGCGAGTCTGCGCCTCATGTCGGGCGGCGGGGCGGCCAAGCCGCCCGAGGTCCACTTCGAGGTCATGGCCGAGATCGGCGGGCGCGGCGTGGTCCACGGCTACGGCATGACCGAGGTGCCAATGATCGCCAACGGTTCGCCATCGGACACCGACGAGCAGCTCGCCCACACCGACGGCCGGCCGGTCGAGGGGGCCGAGGTGCGCATCGTGACCGCCGACGGCCAGGTGGCCCCGCCCGGGGTCGACGGCGAGATACGCGTGCGGGGGCCGATGGTCTTCCACGGCTACACGGACCCGGACCTCAACGCCGAGGCCTTCGACGACGAGGGGTACTTCCGCACCGGGGACCTCGGGCGGCTGCGCGAGGACGGTCACCTCGTCATCACCGGACGCGCCAAGGACGTGATCGTGCGCAAGGGCGAGAACATCAGCGCGAAGGAGATCGAGGACCTCCTCTACACGCACCCCATGGTCGTCGAGGTGGCGGTGATCGGCCTTCCCGACCCCGCCCGGGGCGAGCGCGTCTGCGCCGTCCTCCAGCTCGCCGAGGGATCGCACGGGCTCTCACTCGACGAGGTGGCCGCCTTCTGCGCCGATGCCGGGCTCATGACCCAGAAGATCCCCGAACAGGTCGAGTTGCGAGCCGACATGCCCCGGGCGGGGACCGGCAAGATCGTGAAGGAGGCACTGCGCCAGGAGTACGGACCGGAGCGATGAGCGGGCCCGTGCGCGTCTGCTTCGTGTGCACCGGCAACATCTGCCGCTCCCCCGTGGCCGCCGCGGTGCTCGCCTCGGTCGCCGCCGAGACCGCCCTCCCCGACGGCAGGGTGCTCGCCGACGTGCTCGACGTGACGAGCGCCGGCACCGGGAGCTGGCACGCCGGCGGCCCGATGGACCCACGAGCGCTCGGTGCCCTGGCCGCCCGAGGTTATCCGAACCCCCGTCACGTCGCCCGCCAGTTCGAGCGCTCCTGGTTCGCCGAGCTCGATCTGGTCGTCGGCCTGGCTCGCCGGCACACCCAGACGCTCACCAGCCTCGGGGGCGCATCGGTGGCCCCGGGCCAGGTGGCGCTCCTGTCGTCCTACCTGCGCGGCGCGCCGGCCGACATCGCCGATCCCTACTACGGCGACGACGCCGATTTCGATGCCTGCCTCGCCGCCATCGAGCCCTGCGTGGCCGCGCTCGCAGCGCACCTCGTCGAGACCGAGCCGTGGCGCCGGGCCGACCCGCTGCTCTCTGCACCACCGGCGCGCCCACGGTAGGGTCCGAGGGCGGCGGCCACCGGGCCGCGCCAAGGAGATGACAGGTGCCTGACGGCGGAGAACAGCACGACGATCGACCCCACGAGTACGGCGAGGCGGTCGCCGAGTCGGACACCGCCCACCCGCTCCCCGGCGACATCGTTGTCGGCCCCGAGTCCTCGGTCATGCCCGAGCCCCTGGTCGGGCGCGCCGAGTCGACGCCGCTCGAGGACGACGAGCCCGAGGGCACCATCCCGCCGTCGCCACTGTGGGCGATGAAGGACCGGCGCCACATCCAGTGGCACCTCCTCCCCCACCACGAGCGCCACGACCGGATCCGCGCCGTCCTCGGCGAAGCCGACGGGACCGTCTACGTCATCGACGACGGGCGCCACCACGTCTCGGTCGGACGGCGAATCGGATCGAGTGCGGAGTGCGAGTACTGCCTGATCGGACGCCTGCCAATCGAGCGCTACGAGCAGCTCGCCAGCGGGGCGGTCCCCGCGCTCGACGCGTTCGACGGCGCCGACGAGCTGACGGTCTGCGGCGTGGCCGCCGAGGAGGGCGTCGCCTCGTCGAACGTCTTCGACGTCGCCCGCTACGACGCCCCCGGCGACATCCCGCGCGCCTACCGGCCGGGCGCGCCCTACCTGCAGCTGAAGGGCGACCTCGAGATCACGCTCTATTGAGCGGGCCGACTGACCGGGCCGCTCAACGAGCTTCGGCGGTGGGGGCGGCTGCGGCCAGGAGCTTCTGGTCGTCGGCGAGCAGCTCGGTCGCCAGGCGCTTCACGAGCTCGGTCAGCTCCGGGTGCTGCTCGGGGTCCCACCCCTCGAGCAGCTCGGTCAGCCCAGCCTGGCGGGCGAGGCGCAGCCGCTCGATGGCGTCACGGCCCTCGGAGGTGAGCACGAGCCGGGTGCCCGGTGCCATCGGCTCGACGGTGACCAGGCCCTTTTGCCCCAGCTCCTCCAAGCCGGCCTCCAGATAGGCCGAGGCCACATGGAGGTGCTCGGAGAGCTCTTCGAGCGTGCAGGTCGGCCGGTCGTCGAGGCGGTACAGGAGCCAGCACGCGCTCGGCTCGAGGTCGAGCCCGGCGCGCTGGGCGAGGTTCTCGTAGACCTTGCGGCGGTTCTCCCGGCGCATGACGAGCTCGAGGGTGCGCTCGACCTCCTCCAAGGAGGTGCGATCCTCGGGCATGGGCACAGCCTCGGCGGCATCCATGCCGCCGCGCACGCTCTTGCGCAGTTCGATCTCGGGCAGCAGGAACGTGAGGAGGAAGGCCACGAAGGCGATCGGCACGGCGATGAGGAACACCCGGTCGATCGTCTGGGCGACCGCGTCGACCACCGCCGCGTGCACGTGCGGCGGCAGCTTGGCCAGCGTGCCGGGGTCGATCGACGAGGCCGAGGCCGAGGCCGGGAGCTTCACCCCGCCGAGGTGGCGCTCAAGGTTGCCGACCAACAGGTTGGCGTAGATGGCGCCGAAGACCGCTGTGCCAAACGACCCGCCCATGGAACGGAAGAAGGTCGCCCCCGACGTCGCCACCCCGAGCTGCTGGTAGGGGACGGCGTTTTGCACGGCGACCACCAGCACCTGCATCACGAGCCCGAGCCCGACGCCGAAGATCGCCATGTAGCCGGCTGTCACCCACGAGTTGGTGACCACCCCGATGGTCGACATCAACAGCAACCCGACGGTCATGAGCGCGGTGCCGACGATGGGGAAGATCTTGTAGCGGCCCCACCGGCTGATGATCTGCCCCGAGCCGATCGACGCGATGAACAGGCCGGCCATGAGGGGGAACAGCCGCAGGCCCGACTGGGTCGGCGTCACGCCGCGGACGACCTGCAAGAAGAGCGGGATGAAGGTGAGCGCGCCGAACATGGCGAGGCCCACCACGAACCCGATGGCGCTCGCGGCGGAGAACACCCGGTTCTTGAACAGCGCGAGCGGCAGCACCGGCTCGGCGGCGCGCCGTTCGGCCCAGACGAAGGCGGCGGCCAGCACCAGCCCGCCGACGAGCAGCGCCATGCTCGGCGGCGAGAGCCAGGCGAACGTCGTTCCCCCGAGGCTCGTGAAGAGCACGAGGGCGGTGGCCGAACCGGCCAGCAAGGCCGTGCCGAGGTAGTCGATCACGTGGTGCACGTAGGTGGTCCGGCTGGGCAGCGCGTAGGCGGTGACGATGAGGGCCACGATGCCGAATGGCAGGTTGATGTAGAAGACCCAGCGCCACGACAGGTACTCGACGCACAGCCCGCCGAGGAACGGCCCGAGGACGGTGGTCACCCCGAACATGGCACCGAAGAGCCCCATGTAGCGGCCGCGCTCGCGTGGCGAGACCACGTCGCCGACAATGGCCTGGGCTCCGATGATCAGGCCGCCGCCGCCCAGACCCTGGACCGCCCGGAAGACGATGAGCTCGAGGAGGCTCTGGCTGAAGCCGGACATCGCCGAGCCCACCAAGAAGATGACGATGGCGATCTGGAAGAAGCGCTTCCTACCGTAGAGGTCGCCGAGCTTGCCCCACAGGGGCGTGGACACCGTCGAGGCCAACAGGTAGGCGGTGACCACCCACGAGAGGTGCGATGCGCCGCCGAGGTCGCCCACGATGGTGGGGAGCGCGGTCGAGACGACCGTCTGGTCGAGCGCAGCCAGGAACATGCCCAGCAGCAGCGCCGACATGATGATGTAGATGCGCCGCTTGGTGAGGTCGAGCGGCCCAGCGGCCGGTTGGGCCAACGCCTCGGTCATGGTCTGTTTCCTTCCCCCGCAACGGCGATCGGACTCTTCTCGTCCTCGGCCTTGGCGTGCAGCGGGCTGCGGGGCGGCTCATCGGGGTGGCGCCGTCCCATGGCCGACGGCCACCAGTTCCAGCGGCCGAGCAGCGCCACCGTCGAGGGGACGAGCACGGTGCGCACCACAAAGGTGTCGAGCAGGATGCCGACCGCCAGACCGAAGCCGATCGCCTCGATCTGGCTGCTGCCGGGCCCGTTTCGCCCGGAGATGGCGAGGACGGCGAACGTGCCGGCGAGGACCAGGCCCGCCGAGGTGACCGTCGGCCCGGTCGCCCCCACCGCACGGATCACCGCCTCGCGCAACGGGCGCTGGGCGGCCTCCTCTCGGATCCTCGTCATCACCAAGATGTTGTAGTCCTCGCCCAAGGCCAACAAGAAGATGAACATCAAGAACGGTAAGAGGAACGTGATCCCCGCTTGGCCGCCGATGTAGATGAAGACGATGACGGCAAGGCCGAGCGACGCCAGGTAGGAGAGGACCACGCTCGCGATCAGGTACAGCGGCGCGATCAGGCTGCGCAGGACGAGCGCCAGCACGAGACCGATGGCCAGCACCGCGATCGGCACGATGTGGCGCAGGTCGCCGTCGGAGATGTTCGAGACGTCGTAGAGGGCGGGCGCCTCCCCGGCCACTCCCGACGCCGTGGCGCCGACCGATCGGGCCACGTGCGCGAAGTCCTGGCGGATGCCCGGGACGGCGTTGATCGCCGCAGTCGAGCTCGGGTCACCGGCCTTGAGCCCAACCTCGTACTGCACCGTCATGCCGTCCGCACTGATGTAGCGGGCGGACGCCCGGTAGGCGTTGTAGAGCTGGTCGGTCAACGGGACGGCATCGGGCCCGATGGTGGCCGGCGCACCGGTTGGGGGCGTCGCCGGCAGGGCCTGCGCAGGACCGAGGGCGGCGTGCAGCGCCTCGAATTCGGCTGGGCTGATGTTCTCGCCATTGGGGTTGAGCGGCCCGGCAATGGTCGTGAAGTCGCCCGTCTCATGCAGCTTGCTCTCGGTTGTCGCAAGGTTCGTGGCGTTGTCGAACTGCGAGGAGCCAAAGCGCAGCACCAGGTTGGTGGGGTTAGCCGCCGCCTGGGGGAAGTGGGCGCTGACCGCGGCGTTGCCGGCCGCGATCGACGAGCCGACGGGTGCGGTAGTCGCCCCACCGAAGCCGCCCGGCTTGAAGCCGAGGGCGGCGAAGGCGAGGGCGCCGAAGACGACGACGCCGACGACGAGGGTCATGACGGGACGGCGGACGAGGCGACCGGCGACCCGACCCCACAGCCCCTCTTTCATTTCCGAGTGGATCGCCTTGGAGGGCCAGAACACGGCGCGTCCGAAGATGGCGAGGAGGGCCGGCAGCAAGGTGAGACCGGCGAGCAGCATGACGAAGATGCCGACGGCTAGGGGCACGCCCAGGTCGTGGTAGATGCCGAAGCTGGCCAGCGTGAGGGTGAGCAGCGCCACGATGACCGTCGCCGCCGAGGCGGTGATCGACTCGCCCACGCGCAACACCGAGACGGCCACGGCCTCATGCGGCGTCCGGCCGCGCTGGATCTCCTCGCGCACACGGAAGACCAAGAACAGCCCGTAGTCGGTCCCGGCCCCGAGGATGAGCACGATGAGCAGCAGCTGGGTGATCGAGGAGATCTTGAGGCCGACCGACCCGAGCCCACCGATGAAGGCCCCCGACAATTGCAGGACGACTGCGGCGGGGAGCAGGGTGAGGATCGGTGCGAGCACCGACCGGAAGATGATGAACAGCAAGACGATGATGAACAGGAGCGAGAGCAACTGGGTCTGGTTGCCTGCTTTGCTCGACGCTTCCTGGTTCGCCACGTTCGTGGCCACCGAGCCCGCCAGGTGCACCGAGAGGTCAGACGGGAGCGCCGACTTGTCGATGGCGCCGTTCAGGTCGTCGATCAGCGTCTTCGCGCCTGTCTGGTCGAAGGGCGAGACGCTCGAGACCACGAGCAGCTGGGCGGCTTTGCCGTCGGGCGAGGCCCCGAGGAACGTCACGGCGTCGACTGTCGGGACGGTCTTGAGCTCGGATGACAGGCTCGTGAGCGCCGCCTGGTCCGACGCCCCAAGGGCTGCGCCGTTGGTGGCGGCGACGACTTGGACCTGGCTGTTGTTCGTCGAGCCGATGAGCGGCTGGGCGAGCGTCGCCGCCTGGTTGCTCGGTGCGCTGGCGGGGAGGAAGGCGCTGTTGTTGTTGTTCACCTCAGAGCCGATGGACGGCAGGAAGTGCACAGCAGCGATGGTCCCGACCAGCCACACGGCGAGCACGACCCACCGGAACCGCACCACACCTCGGCCGAGGGCTTCATAGATGCCGTTCACGCTCATGCATGTGCTCCCGTCTCTGTGTGCTCGCCGTCGGAGCGATCGAGCTCCTCGGCCATGATGTGGAGGGCCTCGAGGAGCACGTCGACGTGTGCCGGCCCCATCTTGGCCAGTGCCTTGCGCAGCGGCGCGAGCTTCGACTGGAGCACCGCCTCGCTCTCCCGGCGGTGCTCGGGGGCGACCGACACCATCGTACGGCGGCGGTCCGAGTCGTCCTCGTGGCGCTCGACCAGGCCGGCCTCGGCCAGCTGGGTGACGAGGAGGCTCGCTGTGCTGATGGCGATGCCGATGCGGGCCGCGAGCTCCGAGACCGTGAGGGGCCCGTCGAGGGTCACCACGACGAACGCGACCATGTGACGCGGGGCCAGTGTGCCCGAGGCCACGAGCGCCTCGATGTGCTTGGGCAGCGCCTGGTCACGCCGCCGGCCGCGCGCCAGGCGCCCGAAGGCAATGAGGACCTCGGCGGCGGCTGCGTCCTCGGTGGAGCGGCTCCGTCGGGCCCGCACGGCCGGGACCGGCACCCGTGCCCGGACGCGACTCGGCGGGGGGTCAGGGGCAAGGCGGGCGGTCACAATCCGTGCATGATAGAAACATATTGAATCAAAAGCAATTCACCGGGGCGCTGCTCCTGGTGCGCGAGGGACGGCCCATTTAGGCTGGCCCATCTGCCTCGGTGAACCCTTGCCGGCCAACGCTTCATGCCCACGCCCCCCCGCCACCGACCCACGCTGGCGGACCGCCGGGCGGCGGCACGGCCCTGGCGCGCGGAGACATGGGGCGACGCGCTCCGCCGCCTCGTCGCGCTCGAGGCCGGCGGTGCGGTCATCCTGTGCGCCGCCGTGGTGGCCGCGCTCTTCTGGGCCAACCTTGCGGCTGGCTCCTACGTCGCCTTCTGGTTCCACCCCCTCGACTGGTTCCCTTCGGGGTCGGGCATCGACGACAACCTCCAGGGTTTGCTCAACAGCGGGCTCATGACCGTGTTCTTCCTGGCCATCGGCCTCGAGATCGGCCGCGAGCGCGCCACGGGCTCCCTCAGCGAGAACGCGAACGCCGTGATGCCGGTCGTGGCTGCGCTGGGCGGCATGGCCGGCGCGGCCGGCGTCTACCTGCTCGTCGGCCCTGGGCCTGGTGCGGAGGGCGGCTGGGGCGTCCCCATGGCGACCGACGTCGCCTTCACCTTGGGTCTGCTCGCGCTACTCGGCCGGCGCATCCCGAGCGGCTTGCGCGTCTTCGTGCTGACGCTCGCCATCGCCGATGACGTGGCCTCGGTGGTGGTACTCGCCGTGATCTCGTCGAGCAACATCCACGTGTGGCCCCTGGTCGGTGCCTCCGCCGTGCTGGCTGCGGTGGCCGTCGCCCGGCGGCGGAGCGGTCAGTGGTGGGTCTATCTCGCAGCGGCGTGCGTCATGTGGTTCCTGCTGGCCGAAGGCGGCGTGGAACCGACCCTGGCCGGAGCCTTCGTCGGCATGCTCGTCCCCACCGCCGCGCTCTTCGGCTCCGATCCGTCGGGCCGGCTCGAGGCCGTGAGCAACCCTGCGTCGACCTACTTCGTGCTGCCCCTGTTCGCCTTGGCCAACACCGGGGTCCTCATCGGCTCGCACCTGCACACCGAGCACCAGCTCATCGTCGCCATCGTCTCGGCGAGGCTCCTCGGCAAGATGCTCGGGATCACGCTCGCCACCGCCATTGTCGTGTGGTTCGGCGTGGCGCGTCTGCCCGAGGGTGTGAGCTGGCCGATGCTCGTCGGCACATCAGCCGCCTGCGGGATGGGCTTCACCGTGCCGCTGCTCTTCGCCCAGCGCGCGTTCAACGAGAAGCCGTCCCTGCTCGCCGGCGCGCAGGTGGGGCTCCTTGTCGCCTCGGGTGTGGCGTTCCTGATCGGGGGCGCGATACTGCTCATCAGTACGTCGGGGGCACGGGGGAACCGAACCGTAGGGGATTGACCCGTCGCCCCCGAGTCGAGCAGGAGGCGAGCATGCGGACACGGCTGACGGAACTCCTCGGAATCGAGCACCCGGTGATGCTCGCCGGCATGGGCGGCGTCTCGTACGCCCCACTCGTCGCGGCGGTGTCCGAGGCCGGGGGGTTCGGCTGCCTCGGGGCCTCGACGATGTCCGCGGCGCAGATGGTGGCCGAGATGGCAGCCGTGCGCGAGGCGACCGGGCGACCCTTCGGCGTCGACCTGCTGACGGCCATGCCCGGCGATCTCGCCGGCCAGGTCGAGATGGTCATCGAAGGTGGAGCCTCGGTCTTCGTGGCCGGCCTCGGGGTGCCCGCAGCCGTCGTCGAGCTGTGCCATCGCCACGGGGTGCTGGTGGTCAACATGTGCGGCAAGGTCGACCACGCCCGGCGAGCGCTCGACGCCGGGTGCGACCTCGTCGTCGCCCAGGGCACCGAGGCGGGCGGCCACACCGGACAGGTGGCGACGATGCCGCTCGTCCCGCTCGTGGTCGACGCCGTCGGCGCCGAGATCCCCGTCGTCGCCGCCGGCGGAATCTTCGACGGCCGCGGTCTCGCGGCGGCACTCGCCCTCGGCGCCGACGGCGTCTGGGTCGGCACGCGCTTCATCGCGACGCCAGAGGCGAGGGGACTTCCCGGTTACAAGGACCGCCTCCTCGTGACCGCCGAGGACGGCACCACCATCTCGAGGGCCTTCTCGGGAAAGACCATGCGCGTGCTGCGCAACGCCAACACCGAGCACTACGCCGAGCACCCCGAAGAGCTCAAGGCGTTCCCTGAGCAGCTGTGGCAATCGCTCAGCGACGGGACCTTCCACCTCGGTGGCGGCGAGGACACGCCCGGCGTCGACCCCGAGCGCGAGGGCTACCCGGCTGGCCAGGGCGTCGGGGGCATCGACGAGCTGGTCCCCGCCGGGGTCCTCGTCGCTCGAATGGTCGCCGAGGCCGAGGCTGCTCTCGGGGGCGCCGCCCGCTCCCTCAGCTAGGCGGCCGCTCTTCCTCCCTCCGTCGTCGCCTCCGCTGCGGATTCGGTCCTTGCCACGCGAGCCGTTGACATCTCATCGCTGATATGCAACGATATATCGGTAGTGATCGTTATAGTACGTAGCGACACCAAACAACTGCCAAGGAGGCATCAATGAACAGGAAGCACCACGAACACCGACACCACAACGACCCGGTCGACGAAGGGCGCGGCGGTCGAAGCCGCCGGGCGCAGCGGGGACCCCGCGGCCCCGAGGGACCGCCGTGGGGTGGTGGCCGTCGCAGGATGCGCCGGGGTGACACCCGACGCGCCCTGCTGGCCGCCCTCTTGGACGGGCCGGGCCACGGGTACGAGCTGATGGGCCGCCTCGAGGCCCGAAGCGGCGGGATGTGGCGGCCCAGTCCGGGCTCCGTCTACCCGACGCTGCAGCTGCTCGAGGACGAAGGGCTCGTACACGCCGAGGAGCGTGACGGCACCCGAGTCTACGACCTCACCGACGCCGGCCGCGAGAAGGCCGGCGAGCCCTTCGAGGAAGGGCACCGGCCACCCTGGGAGCACGCGGAGGGCGATGACCGCTACCGCTCGCTCAAAGAGACGGTCGGCCAGCTCGCCATGGCCGCCCGCCAGGTGGGGGCGGCCGGTCAGGCCGAACAGGTTGACCGAGCCGTCGAGATCCTGGCGCGGGCGCGCCGCGAGCTCTACCAGCTCCTCGCCGAAGTCTGAGGCGAGCAGCCGGGCGCCCGCGCGCTGGACACCCTGCGCGCCGGCGGCCCCGGTCAGAGCCCTCCCGTTAGAGTGAGGAGCACGCCATGGCGACAAGCACCTCACCCTCGAAGGTCGTGCCCGACGGCGCGGCTGATGGCATCATCCGCACCGTCGAGCTGACCAAGGTCTATGCCGGCACGGACTTCGCCGCCGTCGACCGCCTCGACCTCGTCGTCGGTACCGGGGAGATCTTCGGGCTCCTCGGGCCGAACGGGGCGGGCAAGACCACGACGGCGGGCATGCTCACCACGCGAGTGGTCCCGACGTCGGGGCACGCCTTCGTCAGCGACATCGACGTGGTAGCGCACCCCACCCTGACCAAGCAACTGATCGGCGTGGTCTCCCAGCAGAACACGCTCGACCGCCAGCTCAACGTCTGGGAGAACCTCTACTTCCACGGGCGCCTCTTCGGCATGTCCGCCAAGGCCTCGCGCCAGAGCGCGGACGAGCTCTTGGAACGCTTCCAGCTCGCCAAGTGGGCGAAGGCCTCGGTCTACGCGCTCTCCGGCGGGATGGCCCAGCGGCTGATGGTGGCGCGCTCGATCCTGCACCGGCCCGCCGTGCTGTTCATGGACGAGCCGACGGCCGGCCTCGACCCCCAGAGCCGGCTGGCACTCTGGGACATCCTCCGCCGCCTCAACGCCGAGGGCCAGACCATCCTGCTCACCACCCACTACATGGAAGAAGCCGACCAGCTCTGCGACCGGGTTGCCGTGATGGACCACGGTCGCATCCTCGCCCTCGGCACGCCGGGCGAGCTCAAGCAGAGCATCGGGGCCGACACCATCGTGACCATCAGGGCGGGGGGTGACCCCGACGCGCTCGCCCGTGCCCTCACCGAGTCTGTCGAGGGAGTCACCCGGACCCGGATCGTCGAGGGGGGCATCGAACTGCACGTGAAAGGGGCCGACCGACTGGTCCCGCGCGTGGTCACCGCCGCCGAGGCGGCCGGCTTCGATGTCGCCGACCTCTCCGTCTCCGAGCCCAGCCTCGAGAACGTGTTCATCAATCTGACCGGAAGGGAGCTGCGGGACTGATGGCCACCGTCGCCGAGCCCACCAACGCACCCCTGGGCGAGATCCGCACGACGCCGAGCCGCTCGGCCACAGCCTCGAGCTGGACTGCCCTCGGCGCCCTGGTGCTGCGCGACCTGGCGGTGCTGCGCAAGCACCTCGTCGAGTTCGTCATCCGTGTCCTGGTGCAGCCCTTCTTGCTCTGCTTCGTCTTCCTCTTCGTCTTCCCGAAGATCGGCCAGGGCATCGGAGGGGGCACCCACCCAGGGGCGGAGTCCGACTTCGCCACCGTGCTCGTCCCCGGCGTGGTCGGCATCTCGATCATGTTCCAGGGCATCCAGGCGGTGGCGATGCCCCTCGCCCAGGAGTTCGGCTTCACCCGCGAGATCGAGGACCGAGTCCAAGCGCCCTGTCCCATCTGGCTCGTCGCACTCTCCAAGGTGCTCTCGGGCGCGGTGCAGGGGCTCTTGTCGGCCATCATCGTGCTGCCCATCGCCTCGGTCGTCCATGCGCCCGGCGTCCACGCCAACATCGACCTGCACTGGTGGGTCATCCTCACGCTGCTGCCCATCGCGTGCGTGGCGATGAGCTCGCTCGGGCTGCTCCTCGGCTGCAGCTTCGAGCCGCGCAACATCGGGCTCATGTTCGGCTTCATCGTGCTGCCCATCACGTTCCTCGGGGGCACTTACTACCAGTGGACGCGCCTCGCGCCGGTGACCGTCGGGTCGTTCCCATGGCTCCAGGCCCTGGTACTGGTCAACCCGTTGATCTACGTGAACGAGGGCATGCGCGCGGCGTTCACCAATGCCGAGCACATGCACCTCTACATCGTCTACCCCGTGCTGCTCGCCTTCGGCGTGGCGTTCCTCTCACTCGGCCTCCACCGTTTCCGCTCCCGGGTGCTCTCCTGAGGCGGCGGGGCGGGAACACGCGCTGAGCCCTGGGCGTTGCAATCGGGGACGGCTCAACGTGGCCTGTCGCACGCAGAGAACCCCCGACGTCCCACGAACGACAAGGAGACCACCATGGCGACACCCCTCTACTCCGCATTGGCGACCGCGTGGGGAGGCCGCGACGGACGCGTCACCTCCGAGGACGGCCGACTCGACCTGCAGCTGTCGATCCCGAAGAGCGTCGGTGGGGACGACGGCGCGGGCACGAACCCCGAGCAGCTCTTCGCCGCTGGCTACTCGGCCTGCTTCCACAGCGCCTTGAAGCTGGTTGCCGGCGGCCGCAAGGTGGACGTGAGCGAGTCCGCCGTCTCGGTGACCGTCGACCTGCTCAACGACGACGGCTTCAGCATCGGGGTGGCCATCGAGGCCGAGCTCCCCGGCGTCGAGCCGGCACTGGCCCGCGAACTGGTCGAACAGGCCCACGAGGTGTGCCCCTACTCGAAGGCCACGCGCGGCAACATCCCCGTTCAGCTCAGCGTCGTCGGGACCTGACCGGAGCCGGCGCTCAGTCGCCGGCGGAGAGTTCGTCGAGCTCGATGTTCGACACCTCGGTGACCTCCGTCGTGCGGAAGCCGAGGCTGGTCTCCTTGGCGCTCGAGGCGGCACTCGGAGCCCAGTAGACGACCATGGCCTCGCCGATGCGCGGTCCCTCGAGCCCTTGGAACTCTCGCCAGATGCCGTCCTGGGGCTGCGTGTCGGCCGGGCCGTGGCGCCCGTGCACCCGTCGCAGGCGCTTGCCGACGTGGTCGATGTCGTAGACCGAGCCGGACTCGGTGCGGATGCGCTCTGCCTGCATGCCGGGGATCCTACGAGAGCGCGCGCCCGCGGCCCGTGCGCGCGCCCCGCGGGCGCCACGGGTGCGCCGGTACGCTCAGCGCGCTCCCAGGAGTTCGGGCAGGTCGGCGACGCTGTCGAGGACGTGGGTGGCCCCCGCTCCGACAAGCCGCTCACGGTCGTCAGCCCCGCTGAGGACGCCCACCACCCATCTCGCCCCCGATCGGCGTCCGCTCAACATGTCGCTCGCCGTATCGCCCACAACGACGACGTGGGCGACATCGGTCACGGCCAGCCGCAGGACGGCGGTCAGGATCATGTCGGGGTAGGGCCGCCCGCGGCCCGCGTCGTCGGGGCTGAGGCACAGGTCCGCGCGCCGCTCCCACCCGAGCGCGGCGAGGAGCGCGTCGCGCGTCGCTGCCGAGAACCCCGTCGTGAGCGCCACCTTGACGCCCCAGAACCCAAGAGCGTCCATGGCCGCGTCCGCGCCGGGGATCGGGTGCACACCTCCCTCGTCCACAAGGGCGTGATAGGCGCGCTCGAATGCTGCATTGGCCCGCTGCGCTCGACCCTCGTCCCCGAAGAGCTGGCGGAAGACCTCGATCTTCGAGGTCCCCATGGTGGCCACGACCACCTCGACCATCGCCAGACGGTCTGCCGGCGCCACCTCGAGCGCATCGAGGGCGGCCTCGAAGGCGCGCAGTACCAGGCCTTCGTCGGCGACGGTGGTGCCCGCCATGTCGAGGCAGACCAGCTCGAGTTCTTCGATCGTCGGGCTCATAGGAACGTCTCCTCCGCAATGGCCGGCGCCATGGTCATTCCCCGGCCGCCGGCCCCGGTGACCAGCTCGACGCCGGCGGACAGCTGCTGTCGCCAGTAGATATCGGGCGCATCCTCGGTGACCTCGCTGTAGATCCCGGCCCATCGGCGCTCGACGGGCGGCAGTGGCGCCTCGAGCAGGGCGGAGGCGGCGGCGAGCAGGTGTGCGTAGGGTGCTTCGTCGGTGTCAAAGGGAAACGGCTCGGTGCGCGCGTGCGTGTCGCCGATGGTCAGGCCACCGTGCCGGCGCTGCACGAGAAGCAGCTGGGCCGCCCAGTGCGTGGCGACCTCGGTTTGGGCGCCGAGCCGCCCGAGCCCGAGCTCACGGTAGGCCGGGTAGTAGCGCAGGGAGTCGCCGTCGGCGAGCGAGGTGGTCAGCTCGGGCGCGTACCGCTCGGTCTCGAGCATCTGGAGGCGCACGCGCCGCAGCGGCGCGTCGGCGAGGATCTCGCCCAGCACGCCGCTGTGCCAGGCCCCGCAACACAGAACGACGCGGTCGGCGCCGTGCACCTCGCCGGTCGAATCGGCGACAGACCGCTCGGCGATGTCGACGACCTCGCGTCCGGGGAGGAAGCGGTAGCCGCCGCGCTCGGCAAGCCACTGGCGCAGCACCCCGAGGACGAGACGGGACTCGACGGCGGCGTCGCGCCGGCAGAGGAGCGCCCCGCGCACCGTGGTGGTCAGTGCCGGGTTGTGGCGACGCGCGGCCTCGGCGTCCAGCAGCTCGAACCCCCGTTCGGTGGCGTCAGGCAGCTCGGCGGCCTCGACGAGCACCTCCCACTCCTCCTCGCTGGTGGCGACCGTCAACGATCCGTTGGCGCGAAAGCCGGTGCCCGGGACGAGGCCGGCGATCTCCTCCCAGCGCTGGCGCGCCCGGGCGGCGACCGCCAGCTCGCGGCCCGCCGCGCGCCCGCTCACCCAGACGAGGCCGAAGTTGCGCACCGTGGCCCCTCGCGGCGCCACCTCCCGCTCGAGCTGGACGACCTCATAGCCCCGCCCGGTGGCCTCGAGGGCGTGCATCGTTCCCACGATGCCGCCACCGACGATCACCATCCGTTGCCTGTCCACGCCCCCGATCATCGCGGCTCGCGGCCCGGGGGCGAAATCCCGAGGATGAGCGGTCGGCTCAGGCAGGGGCGACCTCGATGCCGCGCCAGAAGGCAACCCGATCGCGGATGTTCTCGGCCTCGGCCTTGGGCTCGGGGTAGTACCACGCGGCGTCGTCGTTGTGCTGTCCGTCGACGACGACCGAGTAGTAGCTGGCGAGGCCCTTCCACGGGCACGTGCTGTGGGTGTCGGTCGGGACGAGGTACTCCCCCACCACGTCGTTGAGGGGGAAATAGTGGTTGCCTTCCACGATCACCGTGTCGTCGCTCTCGGCCACGACGGTGCCGTTCCATTTCGCTCGAATGGTCATGCAATGAGGCTAGCGGCGCCCCCTAGGCGGTGATTCGGGGCAAATCGGGCCCCCGGGCGGTCGGGGCGCGACCACGCGGCGGGTGTTTCCGGTACGGTTTGCCGAGAGCCCAGACCGCACTGCCAGGGGGTACCCGGTGCTCCAAACCCAGCCCAGAGGTGATGTGCGTACGCGCTACGACTCGGTCCGTGCACTGACCGAGCAACTGGCCGCCCCGCTCAGCGCCGAGGACCAGACGGTCCAGTCGATGCCCGACGTCAGCCCGACGAAGTGGCACCGGGGCCACACCTCGTGGTTCTTCGAGACCTTCTTGTTGTCCCCGTCGCTCAAGGGCTATGAGCCGTTCCACCCCGCGTACGCCTACATCTTCAACTCCTACTACGAGGCCGTGGGCGCGCGTCACCCGAGGGCCGAGCGCGGCCTCATCTCACGACCCGGCATCGCCGAGGTCGCCTCTTACCGGCGCCATGTCGACGGGGCCATGGCCGACCTGCTCGACGGTGACCTCGACGAGAGCGTCGCCGCGCTGGCCGAGCTCGGCTGCAACCACGAGCAGCAGCACCAAGAGCTCCTCCTCATGGACATCAAGCACGTCCTCTACGCCAGCCCGCTCCTGCCCTCCTACGCCGACCTCGCCGCACCCGAGCGTGGGCAGTCGCCGCCGCTCGGGTGGATCGAGCACCAAGGCGGCGAGGTCGAGGTCGGGCACGCCGGGGCGGGCTTCGCCTTCGACAACGAGACGCCACGGCACCGGGTGCTCCTCTCGCCGTACGCGCTGGCGGACCGGTCGGTGACATGCGGCGACTGGCTGGCCTTCATGGACGACGGCGGCTACGAGCGGCCCGAGTTCTGGCTGTCCGACGGCTGGGCCGAGGTCGGCCAGCAGGGCTGGCGGGCGCCGCTGTACTGGTGGCCCGACGAGGGTGGCTGGCGCGTGTTCACCCTGGGCGGGGACCGGCCGGTCAACCCGGCCGAGCCCGTCTGCCACGTCAGCTACTACGAGGCAGACGCCTTCGCCCACTGGCAGGGCTCGCGCCTGCCCACCGAGGCGGAGTGGGAAGCCGTCGCTGCGAGCCAGCCGGTCGCCGGCGACCTGCTCGATACCACCTCGTTGCACCCCCGCCCGGCCAGACCCGGGCTCTTCGGCGGGGTGTGGGAGTGGACCCAGAGCGCGTATTCGCCGTACCCGGGCTTCCGGGCGGCGCCCGGTGCGGTCGGCGAGTACAACGGCAAGTTCATGGTCAACCAGTACGTACTGCGCGGGGGGAGCTGCGCGACGCCCCGGGGCCACGTGCGGGCCACGTATCGCAACTTCTTCTCCGCCCGAAGCCGCTGGGCCTTCAGCGGCCTGCGTCTGGCGGCCGATCGCGACGGGCGCGTCAGCACCGCGGGTCGCCTCGCATGAGGGGACGATGAGGGCGGTGAGCGACGAGGACCTGCGCGTCGACGTGCATCTCGGGCCCGAGGACTTCCGGGCCGCCCTCGAGGCCGACGTCCGCAGCGGGCTCGCCTCGACGCCCAAGTCGATCCCTCCGGTGTGGTTCTACGACGAGGTGGGTAGCGCCCTCTTCGAGGACATCACCTCGCTCGCCGAGTACTACCCGACGCGCGCCGAGCGGGCCCTGCTCGAAGAGCACGCCCCGGCGATCGCGACCATCGCCAGGGCCGACACCCTCGTCGAGCTCGGTGCGGGGGCGTGTGCGAAGACCAGGGTGCTGCTCGACGCCATGGTGGGTGCGGGCGAGCTCGAGCGCTATCTGCCTTTCGACGTGAGCGACGAATTCTTGCGCGAGGCGGCGGGCGAGCTGCGCGCCGACTACCCGGGCATCGATATCCACGCGGTGGTCGGCGACTTCCACCGCCACCTCGACCGCATCCCGAGGAAGGGCCGGCGTCTCATCGCCTTCCTCGGCGGCACCATTGGGAACTTCACCCCCGAGGAGCGCCGGCGCTTCTACTTCGACCTCAACACGACCATGGACCCCGGTGACCACCTCCTGCTCGGCACCGACCTCGTAAAGGACACGGCGCGCATCGTGGCCGCCTACGACGACGCTGCCGGGGTCACAGCCGCGTTCAACCGCAACGTGCTCACCGTGCTCAACCGTGAGCTCGACGCCGACTTCGACCCGGCCGCCTTCGACCACGTGGCGACCTGGAACGCCGAGGAGGCCTGGATCGAGATGCGGCTGCGGGCGCGCTCGCCCCAGCGGGTGCACGTCCGTGCCCTCGACCTCGCCGTCGAGTTCGACGGCGGCGAGGACCTGCTCACCGAGATCAGCGCCAAATTCACCGCCGATGGCCTCTCCGCCGAGCTCGAGGCAGCTGACTTCGTCCTCGACGGCGTGTGGGGTGCGGGCGACGGCGAGTTCCTCCTCACGGTCGCCCACCCGTACTGCTAGGCGCCGCCGGTCGCGAGGCGCTCAGCCTTCGAGCGGGAGGGGACCCGATGCGACCGGGCCACTCGGGCGCAGCGAGGCGAGGAGCGCAGCCACAAGGGCCGCTGCGGCCAGGAAGTACGCGGAGACGCTGAAGGCGTGGGCGACCGCACCCGGGAGCCCGCCGCCGCCGCCGGCGCGGCCGAACACGAGACCGGTCAGTGCCAGGCCGAGGGCGGTGCCCACGCCCCTGGTCATGTTGAGCACACCCGAGGCCAGCCCCGAGGACTCCCTCGGCACCCCCCCCATGATCGAGGCGTTGTTCGAGGGCGTGAACAGGCCGAGGCCGACCCCCACCACCAAGAGCTCGGCGACCATCGGCGCCCCCGAGCCTGGGCGCAGGCCCATGGCAACCAGGCCGGCGCACACGAGCACCATGCCCACAACGGTCAGCGGGCGCGCGCCGATGCGGTCGGCGGACCGGCCGGCGTACGGCGCCACCACGCCGAGCGCGAAGGGCATGGCCATCAGCTCGAGCCCGGCGCGGCCCGCGCCGAGCCCGAGCGAGCGCTCGAAGTAGAACGGGACGACGAAGAGCACGCCGAAGAGCACCAGCGAGGACAGGAGTCCGCTCGAGATGCCGAGAGCGAACGACGGGCGTCGGAAGAGGCCGAGGTCGAGCATCGGCGAGTGGGCACGGCGCTCTTGGACGACGAAGCCACAGAGCAAGGCCGCGCCAAGAGCCAGGGCAGCCACGATCTCGGCCGAGAGCCAGCCCTTCGAGTTCCCAAAGGAGATCCCGAAGAGCACGAGCACGACGGCGGGGAAGAACAGGCCGAGACCCACCCAGTCGAAGGGCACCCGGGCGGCCAGGTTGCGGCTGCGGGGGATGAACAACCATCCGGCGATGAGCCCGATGACGCCGAAAGGGACGTTGACGAAGAAGATCAGCCGCCACCCGCCCGCCGCCACCAGCAGACCGCCGACCGTCGGCCCCATCGCGATGCCGATGGCCTGGGCTGCCCCCTGGAACCCGACGGCCTTGCCGATCGAGCGCGGCGGCACGGCGAGCACGATGATGGCCACGCTGTTCGCCTGCAGCATGGCCGCACCGACCGCCTGGATTACCCGGGCCCCGTCAAGGGCGAGGAGCGTCGGGGCGAGGCCGCACAGGGCTGAGCCGATGGTGAAGACGACGAAGCCGTAGAGGTAGATGAGCTTGCGCCCGGCCATGTCCGAGACCCGGCCGAACGCCGTCACGAGGGCGACGAGGACGAGGAGGTAGCTGAGCGCCACCCACGTCACCGCCCCGAGGCTGGCGTCGAAGCTCCGCTGGAGGCTCGGCAGGGCGAGCGTGACGATGCTGGCGTCGAGCTGGCCCATGAAGGCGCCGACGCAGACCGCGCCGACCGCCAGCCACGGGGCCCCTGGCCACTCGCGGATGGAGCCAGGCCGCTTCGGCTCGTTCAGGAGTCGGAACTCCGACGCCGCCCGCAGCCCACCCTCGTCGGCGCCCATCGCCCCATGATGGGTCCCCTCGTTCAAGAAGTCGAATACCGGCGCGAGCGGGCGCCGGTGAGTCAGGGCGTGATGTGGGCGAGGGCGCGCACGAAGTTGGCGATGAAGGCCGAGCGCTCCGGCCAGGGGAAGTCGGGAAGCGCGCTCCAGATGGTCACCGTGCCGTGCATGGCCACCCAGACCGCGGTCGCGTCGATCAGCGGGTCGGTGCTCGAGGAGCGGCCCGCCGCGCTGCAATCGGCAATGGAGTCGATGAGCAGCCCGAAGGAGTCGGCGCCATAGCCCTCGGGCACCGGGTTCCCGCCCGGGCCGACGTCAGGGACGTGCTCGGCCCCGAGGCGCTCGCAGGGGAAGAGCACGCTGTAGCGCGCCGGGTGCTCCATGCCGAATTCCACGTAGCCCGTACAGCCCCCGACCAGGCGCTCCACCGGGTCGTCGGAAGACCCGGCGATGCCCGCCACGATGGCCTCGTACAGTTCGGAGAAGGTGCGCGACACCGCGGCCAGCACGATGGCGTCGCGGTCGGCGAAGTGGGCGTAGATCGACGGCGCAGCGATGCCCACCTCGCGCGCCACGGCCCGCAGCGTCACCGCGTCGTCCGAGCCCGTGCGGTCGATGATGGCGAGGGCTGCCTCGATGATCTCGTCGCCAAGGCGGGCGCCCTCACCCCGACGGTTCCTCCGATGGCGGATCGCCGGCGCTGTCGGTTCCGGCCCGCTCGGCTCGATTGCTGCAACCTGACTCATGCCATCACTTTACACCTGTGAGCCTACGTGATAAGACTTACATTCGTAAGCACACATATGTTCATAATGAGGAGAGAGCCATGGCAGTGGAGACCGAGCCCACCTTCGAGCGCATTCCGAGGCCCACGGCAGACAGCCGCTGGCCCGACGGGCATCCCCGCCGTCGGGTGATCCTGCTCGTGATGTGCCTGAGCCTGCTTGTGGTCGTGATCGACAACACCATCTTGAACACGGCCCTGCCGACCATGGCCCGTACCCTGCCGGCGGGGACGTCGGCCCTCCAGTGGATCACCGATGCCTACAGCCTCTGCCTGGCCGCGCTCCTCATCCCCTTCGGGGCGTTGGGCGACCGCTTCGGCCGCCGGCGCTTCCTGCTCGGGGGCCTCGTGCTCTTCGGTCTCGCCAGCCTGGCGGCGGCGATGGCCACGAACGCCGACATGCTTATCTTCGACCGTGTCCTCATGGGCGCCGGGGCGGCCTGCGTCATGCCGGCCACACTCTCGATCCTCAACGCCGTTTTCTCGGTGCCCGAACGTCCCCAGGCCATCGCCGCCTGGTCGGCGGTGGCGGGCATCGGCATCGTGATCGGCCCCACGCTCGGCGGGGCCCTGCTCGACCACTTCTACTGGGGCAGCGTTTTCCTCGTGAACCTCCCCCTCGTGGCCTTGGCCATCGTGGGCGTGGTGCTCGTCGTCCCCGAGACCGCCGAGCCCGCAGGGCGCGGCCTCGACGTCGTGGGCACGATCGTCATCGCCCTGTCGCTCGTCGCGTTGGTCGACGCCGTCATCGAAGCGCCGAGCAGGGGGTGGACCGCACCGCGCACCCTGCTCGAACTCGGCATCGCCGCAGTGGGTCTCGCCGTGTTCGCGGTCTGGGAGCTGCGCATGGAGGACCCACTCATCGACCTGCGGGTCTTCCGCTACCGGGCGTTCACCGCCTCGTCGGGGGCCATCACCCTCATCTTCTTCGCCCTGTTCGGCAGCCTCTTCGTGTTGACCCAGTACCTGCAGCTCGTGCACGGCTACAGCCCCTTCGGTGCCGGGGTGCGCGCCGTGCCCTTCGCCATCGCCATGGGGGTCCTCTCCCCCATCTCGGCCGTCTTGGTCCGCCACCTCGGTGAGCGGACGGTGATCTCGAGCGGCGTGGCCCTCATGGGTCTGGGCCTCCTCGACCTCTCCCGGATCGGGGTGTCCACCGGCTACGGGCCCATGGCGGTCGCCATCGTGATCATGGGTGCGGGGATGGGCCTCGTCATGGCGCCGGCGAGTACGACGATCATGGCGTCGGTGCCGGCCTCCCAGGCCGGCGCCGGCAGTGCGATCAACGACACCATCCGAGAGGTCGGTGGCTCCCTCGGGGTGGCGGTGGTCGGCTCGCTCACCGCCAGCCTCTACGCGCGCCACCTGGCGGCCACGCTGCACGCACACCACGCACCCGCCGGTCTCACCCACGCTGCGACCAGCTCGGTCGCCGCCGCTGACGCCATCGGCGCCCAGGCCGGGGGCGGCACCGGCGCGGCCCTGACCGCCGCCGCCCACAGCGCCTTCACCGAGGCCATGTCGAGCGGGATGCAGGTGGCAGGTGCGGTGGCACTCCTCGGTGCACTGGCGTGCTTCCTCGCACTCCCCCGCCGGCGGCGTGCCCTCGCCGACACGCCGTCATTGGTCGCCACCAGCAGTGGCTGCGCCGAGCAGGCGGCCTGAGCCCGGACGCGTCAAGTCCCCATGACGCAATGTCTGCATCATGGGGACTGACACCGGGGGGTACTGCCGGGGGGGGAATCCCGTGTACCGCCGTCGGTTCCCGCCATGGGATCTCAGGTCCGGCGCTCCACCTCCTGGTAGTGCTGGCGCCAGATAAGTCGGTAGAGCCGTGACCATCTCGGTATCGAGCGGAGACCGGGGATGAACGGCACGAGTACCAAGATGAGGGTGAGGATCATCATCACGCCCCAGACCAGGAAGTCACCGCTCGCCGAGCTGTTGAACGGGGGGATCTGGTACCACATGGTGTAGAGCCACAACCATGCTTGGCCGGGGAAGCTCCCCGTCTCGTTCATCATCCCCCACTGGTCGCCACCGAGATGGCGTGCCTCGGCGATATTGGCGAAATAGGTACCGTCGGCGAGGAAGAGGGAGGGCCTCGTGTAGTCGGTGCCGTAGAACTGGTCCGACGAGAGGATCGCCGAGTCGAGCGCTCCGCTTTGGGCCATCGCCGTCAGCCCGGTGATCATCGGCCCGACCGGCCCGTAGTCGCCGGCCGGCACGACGAGCTGGCCATCCTGCGTCGTGGCCTTGGCAACCGCCTTCTCGTAGGCCGCCGTCCACGCCGCCTGCTGGGTCGACGAGGCCGAGGTGTACGCGCTCACCGCGGCGGCAAGCTCCGCTTTGTTGGGCTGGGTCTCGAGCGGGCCGACCACGAAGTCCTGCGCCGTGTCGATCGGGATCTGCACCCCGAGCCAACTCTCAGGCGAGATCGGGCCGAAGTGTTGGCTCGCGCCGGCCGTCGAGTTGTAGGGGGGGCCGTAACCCGCCGTCCCGCTCGTGCCGTCGAGCTCGGTGATGGCCGTCTGGGCGAAGTCGACGGGGTCCGCTGACGACCAGCTCTTCATCGTGATCTGTTTGTCGTCGGGCGAGGAGAACAGCACGGCGAGCAACAGCACCAGCACGAGCACGGCCAAGAAGGCGACCACGACCTCTTTGATCAGGTCGTAGGGCTCGTAGCGACCGTGCCATTCGGCGACGTCACGGTCCGGATTGAACTTGCGCTTGCGCCGTCCGGGCTTCTGGGCGGCGGCGGGGGGTGTCGGGGGCGCTTCGACGTCGGTCATGGCTGCACCGCGTCCTGCTCGGCGGTCCACTCGTCAGCTCCCGCCGATGGCGGATCGGCGAACGGCGGCACGACGCCCCGGCGGCGTACCAAGAAGATGTGCACGCCCACCAGGGCGACCACGACGAGTGGCAGCAGCATGATGTGCCACATCAGCATCTGGCCGAAGTTCATGACGTTGAAGAACCCTCCGGCGCCCGTCGAGTTGATGCCATCTTTCGCCTGGGTGCTGATCCACTGAGAGTCGAAGTTTGTCTGGGACACATAGCCGGTGAACGCAGCGGCGATGGAGATCACGAAGCTGACCACGCCCGTGATCCAGGTGGCACGGCGCTTGCCTCGCCAGGCCGCCATGAAGAACTTCCCCCACAGGTGGACGACCATGGCGAAGAAGAAGATCTCGACCGACCACAGGTGCATCGAGTTGATGAACAGCCCGGTACCCGATTCATGCCACCACTGGGGGCCCTTCAGCGCAAGGATGCAGCCCGTCAGGATGATCACGGCGAGTGCGGCGACGGTGATGACGCCGAACACGTAGATCCACGACGCCACGTAGGCGGGCTGGCGGTCGGGCATCATGCGCTGGGGGGGAACGGCGTCGAGGGCCGCCCGGCGGACCTTGGCCGTCCACTGCTTGGCGTCCTCGGGATTCCCGGTCGTTGCGGTGACCGGTTCGGCCTCGAAGTCGATGGTCATTGCTCCCCTTCCTTGTGGTGACGCTTCATCGGGATCAGGATCGCCGCGAAGAAGACGATGACCATGACCACTATGACGAGGAAGTTGGCGAGCGAGATTTGGATGAATCCCCAGTGCAAGTACGTCCCGGGACTGTCCAGGTTGAACACGGCGGCCAGCAGGAGGGCTACCACGCGAGGGCGCCCATCGACATCTGTTCGTATCGCATGGGTCGACGGTACGGGGATACACAGAGAACAAGTAGGGCCGAAAGTCACCCCTTCGTCGATCGCGACGCACCTGAGCGAGCCCTGAAGCATCCGCGACCAGTGCGGGGCCCTCGCCTGGGAGGCTGGAGCGGATCAGCGCTCGAGCCCGCGCCCTTACGCTGGGCGCTCCGAGCGCCCGAGTGGAGGAACGATGATCGAGGTACGAGGTCTCAGCAAGCGCTACGGCGACACGCTGGCAGTGGACCAGCTCTCCTTCGACGTCGCCCCGGGCCAGGTGACGGGCTTCCTCGGGCCGAACGGGTCGGGCAAGTCGACGACCATGCGGATGATCATGGGCCTCGACGCGCCGAGCTCGGGCGGGGTCGACATCAACGGCCGCCCGTTCCGCCAGCTCCCCTGGCCACTGCGCGAGGTGGGGGCCCTCCTCGAGGCCAAGGCCATCCATCCAGGTCGGTCCGCCTACAACCACCTGCGCGCCCTGGCCGAGAGCAACGCCATCCCGCTCTCGCGCGTCGACGAGGTGCTCGGGGTCGTCGGGCTGGAGAAGGTGGCCAAGAAGCGGGCCGGCAAGTTCTCCCTCGGCATGGGCCAGCGACTCGGGATCGCTGCCGCCCTGCTCGGTGACCCCGATGTCCTGCTCTTCGACGAGCCGGTCAACGGCCTCGACCCCGAGGGCATCCGCTGGGTCCGCACCCTTTTGCGCTCACTGGCCAGCGAGGGTCGCACCGTGCTCGTCTCCAGCCACCTCATGAGCGAGATGGCCATCACCGCCGATCACCTGCTCGTGATCGGGCGCGGCCGACTCATCGCCGACACGTCGGTCGCCGAGTTCATCGCCCAGAGCTCCCAGCGGTTCGTACGCGTGCGCAGCCCACGCACCGAGGAGCTGGCCACACTGCTCGCGGCCCGAGGGGCGTCGGTCAGCGGCGCCGAGGACGCCAGCCTCACGGTCACCGGGCTCGAGGCTGCCGCCATCGGCGACATCGCAGCCGGGGCGGGCATCGCCCTCCATGAGCTCAGCCCCCAGGCAGCTTCGCTCGAAGAGGCGTTCATGGAGATCACCCACGATTCGGTCGAGTTCCACGGCGAGTCTGCAACCGGCGCTCCTCCCGATGGCCACCCACCCGCCATGGCCACGGCGGCCGCAGACGAAGGAGCCCGGTGATGGCCGTCACAACCGCACCAACGCCGACCACCGTCCCCGCCGGCCACTACGGGCCGGCGGGAGCGCTGCGCGCCGAGTGGACCAAGTTCCGCAGCGTCCGCTCCACCACGTGGAGTCTGCTCGCCACCGTCGTGCTCACCCTCGGGATCGGGATCCTGGCCACGTCGGTTGAGGCGGCCCGTTGGAACCAGCTCTCCCTCGTCGACCGGCTGACCTTCGACCCGGTCCGCCTCAGCCTCACTGGCCTGTTGTTCAGCCAGCTGTCGATCGGGGTGCTCGGCGTGCTCGTGGTGAGCGCCGAGTACGGCACGGGGACCATCCGGGCCACCCTGGCCGCCATCCCCAACCGGCCCATGGTGCTGGCGGCGAAGGCCGTCGTCTTCGGCCTGGTTGCCCTCGTCGTGAGCGAAGTCATCGCCTTCAGTGCCTTCTTCATCGGCCAGGCGATCCTGACCCCGACCACGCCGCATGCCACCCTCTCGCAACCCGGCGTCCTCCGGGCGGTGATCGGCGGCGGCCTCTACCTCACGGTGCTCGGGCTCTTCGCCCTCGGGTTGGCGGCGATCTTCCGCCACACCGCCGGTGCCATCTCCGCCTTCGTCGGGATCCTGCTGATCCTGCCGCTCATCGTCCAGGCCCTTCCCACCTCGGTCATCGATGCCGTGGGCAAGTTCTTGCCTGCCAACATCGGCGTGGTCATGACCGGCACGCGCTTCAACGACATCCAGAGCGCCTTCAGCCCCTGGGTGGGGCTCGCCATCCTGGCCGGCTACGCCCTGGCCGCCCTCCTCATCGGGGGATGGCTCATGGTCCGCCGCGACGCCTGAGCCAGCCCGACCCCCTCAAGAAGGTGGTCGCGCCCCTGCCCACTGGGCGGGCGGGTCACTCGCGGGAAAGGACTCCTCGTCTTCTTCTTCGACCTCGTCGGGGATGTCCTCGTCGGGGGGCGGCACGGGGTCGGCCGGCTGCTCGCCTCGCCACGCCCTGGTCATGCCCGCGGTGTTCACGGCGTGAGGGCCACCGCCGCGTCGGGTGACGCTGCGTGGAAGCTGAAACTCTCTTCGAGGTAGAAGTGGACGGAGTGGGCGTCGTGGTGGTGGTAGCCGACAGAGAGGTCCTCGCCCGATTCGAAGACGAAATCGCCGCCGCGCAGTGACACCACCACGCCCCCCGTGACACCCGGCGCCCAGACGATGGGGCCCCCCAGGATCTGGCGCAGGTGGTCGAAGACGACGAGGCCGCCATGCTCGGTCGTCTCGACCACTCCCGTGTAGCCGTCGGGACCGAGAGCCAGGCCGTACGGGCCGGCGATGCCCGCCTCGAGGAGGGTCTCGACGGCCCGGGCCACGCGTGCGGGATACCCGGCGTACTCCGAACCGAGCGCATGGGGTGTGTACGGGCTGGTCTCGGCGATGCCGGCGATACCGGCGGCGGTCCATCCGTGGAACACGGCCACGTTCTCCGCACGGGCGATGGCGGCCGCCGCCTCATCGAGGCCGGCGAGGTCGAGGTCGACCGCCCCACGGTCCGCGTCGGCGAGCTCGGCGCGCGCCACGCTGAACGGTGCGCGCAGCTCCACGAGCGGGAGCACCCGACGTTGGTGGGCCACCAGGCCTTCGGCCGGGACCTCCGCAATGGCCGTGACCCGCCCGAGCGTTGTCGCGGCGTACTCCCAGCCCCTCGGGCCGGAGAAGTCGACGAGCTTGCGGGCGGCGAGAGCGGGGACAAGGCGCGTTCGGGCCTCGTCGTCGATCTGGGACCAGGCGGCGTCGGTAATCGGCGCGTAGGAGCGGAGGAGATGGTTCACGTCAGATTCCCTTCAAAGAGCCAATGCCGAGCGACCCGGTCGGGTCCTCTGCGGCCCCGGCATCGCCGCCGCCGCCTTCATCAGCGAGGTGCTCGATCTCGGTGACCGGTGCAGTCGTGAAGAGGTAGGTGCGAAGGTGGGTGTCGAGAACGGGGTCGTTGCGGCGGAGCCACTCGAGCGTCATCGCCGCGTGCTCCTTCTCCTCGTCTCGGTTGTGAGCGAGGATCGCCGCCAGATCAGGGTCGCTCGAGGCGTCGACGCGCTGGTCGTACCAGTCGACCGCTTCGAGCTCCTCTTGGATGGAGACGACAGCGCGGTGGCGCTCGATGGTCTTGGGGTTCAGGAGCTCGATCGGCTCGTGGAGCCCCGCGCTTTGAGCCATGCTCACTCCCTTCCCATTCGGGCCTTCTCACATGCGGCGACCCGGCCACGGTAGCAGCGCTCGCGCGCCGCTCAACCAGGTTGCGGCGCCGCATCCCGCCGGACCACCGGCAGCCCGTGGTAGGGGGCACCGGCGTCCTGCCACTCGTCGTAGAGGTCGAGAAAGCGCTGGCCGAAGGGATCCTCGCCGAGCAGCGGCATGGCGGCCCGGCGGATGGTCCAGTCGTACGGGGCAAGCTCGCCTGCCCGCTCGAGGTTCCGTCGCCCGGCTTCGGGCTTGCCCTGGCGCAGCGCCTCGGCCCCGAGCCGGAAGTGCAGGCGAGCCGTCACCTCGTCCTTGCTCAGGTCGGCGACGACCGAGGCCCCGTCGCCGGGCACCTCACCGGTCGCCGCCCAGTGGCGCAGCTGGCTCAAGTGCGGCTCGGCGGCCACGCCGGTGAAGTCGGCGAACGTGTCGGTCCCAAAGGCCAGGGCGTTGGGCCGGGCGATGCGGTCGTCCTCGTCGACCCACACCACCGTCGGCACGTTCGAGATGGCGTAGAGCTCGGTCAGGACGTGCTGGGCGTCGACGAGGACCGGGATGGTGAGGCCCTCGACCCAGGGGGTGACGTCGGCGGCCGAGTTGTCGATGGCGACGGCCACCACCATGAAGTTGTCGCCGGCAAGTTCGTCGTGGAGCGCCTGCCATCCCGGGAGGTCGTAGCGACAGCCGCACCAGCTCGAGAACGTGACCAGGAGGCGCTTCTTGCCTCGCCACTCCGAGAAGCGGTGCGGCGTGCCGTCGAGGTCGGGCAGGGTGAAGTCGACCGCCCTGCCGGTCAGGGCGATCTGGCGCTCGGCCGCGCTGAGGCTGAGGGCAGCCATTGCCGCGGTGGGGTCGACGACGATGCTGCGGCCGAGCGCGGCGGCCACCGACGCGAGGTCCACCAAGCCGTCGAAGAACAGCGCTGCCGGTTCGCGCACGGGCACGCACGCCCCCTCCGCACAGAGACCCTCGGGCTTCAAGGTCCAGCCGATCGCCGCTTGGAGAAACTCGGGCTCGAGCAGGATCCGCTCCCCACGTACCACGGCATCCACCTCTCGGGCGGTGTCGCTTACGATGGTCACCTTGGGCATCGGCTCTCCTCTTCTTGGCTCGCCGCGATGCTACGCACGTTGCCGGACGGGCCGCAGGCCCCCGAACCGGGGATGTGCCGTCGACCCCGTCGATGGATGCAGTGCGTTGGGCGGGTCAACCGCTTGAACCCCATCGAGCGTGTCGCCCGGGCCGTGGACCGAACCCAGCAGGGCTTCGGACCGGCCGCATTCGTGTTCGGCGTGATGAAGAAGTTCGGCGACGACCGAGCCGGGTCGCTCGCCGCACTCATTGCCTACTACGGCTTCTTGTCGCTCTTCCCGCTCCTGCTGCTGCTGGTCACGGTCACCGGGATGCTGGCCGGGCCCGGAACGGACCTGGCGAAGCGCATCGAGGGGTCCGCCCTGTCCCAGTTCCCGATCATCGGCAACGAGCTGACGAAGAACATCACCGCCATCCACCGCAACTCCACGCCCGCGCTCATCGTGGCCATCGTCGGGCTCATCTGGGGTGCGCAGGGCGCGAGCCAAGCCGGCCAGTTCGCCATGGCCGAGGTTTGGAACGTGCCGGGCGTCGTTCGGCCCAACTACTGGTCTCGCCTGGCGCGCTCGCTCCTCACCATGGCGCTGCTCGGGCTCTTCTTGCTTCTCAGCACCGGGGCGGCGGCCATCACCACCTTCGTCCACGTCCACGGCGCGGGCCGCTACCTCGGCGACGTCCTCAACCTGGCGATCAACCTGCTGCTCTTTGTCATCGCGTTCCGAGTCCTCACCCCCAAGCAGATCCACACCAAGCTGCTCTGGCCCGGGGCATTGCTCGGGGGCGTCGCGTGGACGGTGTTGCTGTTGCTCGGGGGGTTCTTGGTCAACCACGAGCTGCGCAACGTGAGCGCCGTCTACGGCTTCTTCGCGATCGTGCTCGGCCTCATCTGGTGGATCTTCATCGGCGCTCAGCTGACCCTCTACGCGGCAGAGACCAACGTCGTGCTCGCCCGGCGACTGTGGCCTCGCAGCATGGTCCAGCCGCCGCTCACGCGCGCTGATGAGCTGGTGCTCGCCGCCATCGCCAAGCAGGGGGAGCGCAGACCCGAAGTGCGGGTCTCGACCACCACCAGCACTCCCCCGGCGACAGAGGAGACCCCGGCTCCCGACGAGGCAACGGCGGAGGCCACCAGCGAGGCAGCTCCCACCGAGCCACCGGCGGTCCCCGACGCTGACGATCTCGGCGATGGTGACGTCGGCGTTGGCGTTGGCGACGACCCGGCCGCCTCGCCGGCGAGCGATCGGCACTGACGCCTGGACGCTCGGCGACGCCGGCGGCTCAGCCTCCGAGCTGGGTCATGAATTTCTCGGGTGTCTGATCGAAGCCATCGCTGACCCCGTCGGTGGCGACGCGTTCGGTCGAGAGGCGCACGGTTACCGTTGAGCCGTCCGACTCGCTGTCGTCGACCTGGAACAAGCCCTGTCGGGCGTCTCGTTGGGTGCGGATCCACGCCTCGCCGTCGACGCTGCGACCCTCGCCGATGTCCGCCGTGACGTGGACGGCGTCGCCGACCGCCGCCTCGGCCGAGGTCATGCCGTCGAAGCACGTGGCAGGTCCGAGACGTCGGCGAGCAGTCGACGACTCGTTCGGGATCTGCACGCGCACTGAGGGGCGTTCGTAGCCGGCCATGCCGGGTCAATGCCCGGCTCTTTCGAAGAACCTCACTCCGTCAAATTCTTGAGGGCATTGACGTGCTCGGGGAGGAGGCGAACGACGAGCTCGCCCGGGACGCCGTTGCGGCCGCCGTACTCCTCGGCGTGCTCGTCGCCCATGTAGCGAGCGGCGATGCGCGTGGCGGTGCGCACGAGCAGCTCGGGCTCCTCGCTGATCTCGACGGGGCCCTCGATGACGACGAAGGCAAAGGGAGGCTGTTCGTCGTCCACGCAAAGGGCGGCCCGGCCGTTGCGCACCAGGTTGCGGCCCTTCACGGTGTCGTGACCCGTGTTGAAGTACACCGAGCCGTCGTCTTGGACGTCGAACCAGATGGGGGCCACGTGGGCCCTACCGTCGGCACGCACCGTGGCCAGCTTCCCGGTGCGCACCGGGGGTCCGGCCAGGAATGCCTGCACCTCTTCACCGGTCATCTTCCCCACGGCCACCCTCCATCTCGCAATGGGAAAACGCTACCGGGTGATTCGCCGTCCCGCCCCGGGCCTTCAGGTCCGCAGCAGCCACTCGCTCATGGTCAGGCTCCGCATGGTGGCGAGGTCCATGAACGACGTCACGTGCTCGATCATGGTGGCGATGTTGGCGTTCATCGTGGCGGTGTCACCGCCGCCCAAGTAGAAGCGCATTGGATCCTCGACGTCGGCGGCCGACGGCCACGCCTCTTCCACCAGGCCCCGGTAGGGCGGGGCGCCCGGGGTGAGGGAGCGGAAGACCGTGTTGCGGACGTAGCGGCACCGGGGCTGGACGGCCGCGGACATGGGCGACTGCTTGGTGTGCCAGTAGTCGAGCCAGGCGTCGAGGTCCATGCCGGCGAGCTGCTCGAACATCGCCACCGTCAAGATGCCCGGGGACCGTTCGCCGTCGGGCCAATCGCGCGGCCTCGCCCACTTGGTGGTCCCGTAGTCCGAGTAGAGCGATTCGAGCACGTGGTACCCGGCCAGTCGCTCGGCGGCGTCGTTGAGCACCGCTTCGAAGGGGCCCCGGTGGTCGTAGGCGTCGAGCCAGATGGACACCACCGCCTGGACGGCGTGCTCGCCCGGCGGGGTGGGCACCGGGGCGGCGACGTCGGCGAGCTCGTCGTCGAGGTCCATCGAGAGCCCGCGGGGGTCGAGGGCGAGCAGCTCGTCGGCGACCGGCCCGAGCAACAGGGGCCCGACCTGGTCGCGGGTCGTGCCCTCGGGCAGCCACACCAGGTACATCAGCTTCTCCACCCGTGCCCCCGTCCCTGACCCGACGCCCTGCGGAGGCTATCGAGCGCCGCCATCGCCCGCAACGGATCGAGCCCGGGCTCTCGCCCGGGCTCGATCCTTTGCGGGCAACTGCTCGCAGCTACTGGAGGTATTCCTCGACCGTCGACTCCCCGCGCTCGGCGGCGGCGTCAGGCGAGCGCCCGGCGTCGCGCAGCGCACGCCGCTGGCGCAGGAGGTCCCACAAGCGGTCGAGGGTGGCCTCGATCCGGTGCAGCTCGGCGTGGTCCTCCTCGGAGAGACCTTCGCCCACGTGGGCCTCCTCCAACTGCTGTTCCTGTGCGGCCAGCTGGCTGATCTTGGCGATGATGTTCTGGTCCTCCATGCGAGCCTCCTCGGTCGTCGCCTGCTCAGGCGACCTTGACCATTGGTACTTCCTCAGCCACTCCCGTCGCCAGTGCGGGGCCGAGCACGTCGGCCACCTCGCTGGCGAGGTGGAAGGTCATCTCGGCCGCCACCTCTTCGGGGACGTCTTCGAGGTCCGGTCCGTTGCGGGCCGGCAGGATGACCTCGCGGAGCCCCGCGCGGTGGGCGGCGAGCACTTTCTGCTTCACCCCACCAATGGGCAGGACCCGTCCTTGGAGCGTCACCTCGCCCGTCATACCCACGATGGGGCGCACCGGCACGCCCAAGAGCAGGCTGGTGAGTGCGGTCGTCATGGTGACGCCCGCTGACGGGCCGTCCTTCGGCACTGCGCCGGCGGGGACATGGACGTGGAAGCGCTTGCCCACGAAGGCGGTCGGGTCGATGCCGAGCTCGGCCGCATGGCTGCGGACGTAGCTGAGGGCGATCTCGGCCGACTCCTTCATGACGTCGCCCAACTGGCCAGTGAGGGTGAGCCCCTCGGGCCCGTCCGACACGCTCGCTTCGATGAAGAGCACGTCGCCACCGGTGCCGGTCACGGCCAAGCCGGTGACCACTCCGGGGACGCTCGTGCGGTCCGCCGCCTCAAAGTAAAAACGCGGGCGCCCGAGCCAGCCGCGGACATCGTCGACGTCGACGGTCACCGGTGCGGTGCGCTCGCCGGCCGCCAGCTTGGTGGCCACCTTGCGCAACAGCCTTCCGACCTCACGCTCGAGGTTCCGCACGCCGGCCTCACGGGTGTAATCCGCCACGATGGCGGCGAGGGCCGCGTCGGTGACGACGACCTCGTCGCTGCGCAGCGCGGCGCGCTCGAGCTGGCGGCCGACCAGGTGGTGCCGGGCGATGGCCACCTTCTCCGCCTCGGTGTAGCCGTCGAGGCGGATGATCTCCATGCGGTCGAGCAGCGGGCCGGGGATGGTGTCGATCACGTTGGCCGTGGTGATGAACATCACCTGGGAGAGGTCGAGGTCGACTTCGAGGTAGTGGTCACGGAAGGTGTGGTTCTGCGCCGGGTCGAGGACCTCGAGCAGGGCCGAGGAGGGGTCGCCGCGGAAGTCCGCGCCGAGCTTGTCCACCTCGTCGAGCACGATGACCGGGTTCATGGTGCCGGCCTCGCGCAGGGCGCGGACCAGGCGTCCGGGCTGGGCCCCGACGTAGGTCCGGCGGTGGCCACGGATCTCGGCCTCGTCGCGGACCCCACCGAGGGCCACGCGCACGAACTTGCGCCCGAGGGCGCGTGCCACTGACTCACCGAGCGAGGTCTTGCCGACCCCGGGAGGGCCGACCAGGGCGAGGATCGCGCCCGCACCGCGACCGTTGACCGGCGCGAGCGAGCGCTCGGCGCGCAGCTTGCGCACAGCGAGGTGCTCCAAGATGCGCTCCTTCACGTCGTCGAGGCCGTCGTGGTCCTCGTCGAGGATGCGCTTGGCGTCGGCGACGCCGAGGTCGTCCTCCGAGACGATGCCCCATGGCAGCTCCAAGACGGTGTCGAGCCACGTGCGGATCCAGCCGTGTTCGGGGCTCTGCTCGCTGGTGCGTTCGAGCTTGTCGACCTCGCGCTCGACGGCGGTGCGCACGCCCTCGGGGAGGATGCGCTCGGCCACTTTGGCTCGGTAATCGTCCGGCGCGCCCTCGTCGGCCCCACCGAGCTCGCCGAGCTCCTTTCGGATGGCGTCGAGCTGGCGGCGCAGGAGGAACTCACGCTGGGTCTTCTCCATGCCTTCTTCGACATCGGTCTTGATCCGCTCACGGAGCGTCAGGTCGGCCAGGGTGTCCCGAGCCCACCCGAGCACGAGGCGCAGGCGCTCTTCCACGTCGAGGGTCTCGAGCACCTGGACCTTCTGCCCCAGGTCGAGGTCGGGCGAGTACCCGGCCACGTCGGCCAGGCGGCCCGGCTCGGTCACCTCTCGCAACTGGGCGGCCACGCGGCCCGCCCCGCGACTGAGCAGGATGTTCTCGAGCACGGCCCGGTACTCGCGTGCGAGCTCTCGGGTGACCTCGGTCGGCTCGGGATCCTCGATGGCGTCGGCCTCGACCCACAGGGCCGTGCCGGTCCCCGGGACGCCGGTCCCGATGGTGGCGCGCTGGTCACCGCGCACGACGACCGCGGCCATCCCGCCGGGCAGCTGGCCTTCCTCGGTGAGCTCGGCGATGACGCCGACGCTCGAGTAGCGCTGGTCAATCTGGGGGACGAGCAGCAAGTGCCCGCCCGCGGCACCGGCAGCCTCGGCTGCGGCCCGAGCCTCGTCGCTCTCGAGCGCCATGGTGAAGATCATGCCGGGCAGCACGACACCGGACTTGAGGGGAAGCACTGGCAGCGTCACACGTTGGTTGTCCACGGATCCTCCGATACGGTCCGACGATCTAGTGGACATAACAACGCCGGGGCGCCGGGGCTATTCCCTCGGGCGCAAACCCCGCCGACCAGGGCGCCGCTCACCAGGTCAGCCCCACCACCTCACGCATTGCTGACTCGAAGGCGGCGTCGTCGAGCTGGCGGCGGGCGGCGAGGACCATGGTGGCGTCGTCGCCCACCTCGACCCGCAACGGTGTGGTGGGGTCCTCAATGCTGTCGGCGATGGCCCGGGCGGCAAGCTCGGGCCCCGGTCGCCCCTCGGGGCCGTGGAGCCGCTCGTCGGTGCCGGCCCACTGCTCGGCCAACTCGGCGTAGGCGGCCGAGGCCGGGTGCGTCTCCCCCGCCTTCATGCCGGGCGCGATGTAGCCGGGCTCGATGATGACGACCCGGATGCCGAAGTGGCCCACCTCGTAGTGGAGCGCCTCGCTCAGGCCCTCGAGCGCGTGCTTGGAAGCCGCATAGGGGCCCTCGAGCGGCGTGGCGACGCGGCCCTGCACCGAGCTCACGTTCACAATCACCCCGCTCCCGCGCTGGCGCCAGGCCGGTAGCACCGCCTGGATCACCCGCAGCGCCCCGATCGTGTTGGTCTCGAAGACCGCGGCCAAGCGGTCGGGCGGGAAGTCCTCGACCGGCCCCGAGCCGAGGACCGCCGCGTTGTTGACGACGGCATCGAGCTCGCCGGCGGCGGCGAGCGCGGCGTCGACCGAGCGCTGGTCCGTCACATCGAGGGTGAGGCGCTCGGCCACGTCGAGGCTCTCGAGCAGCGAAACGTCACGAGCGGTGGCGACGACGTCGTGCCCGCGCGCCGAGAGCTCCTGGGCCGTTGCCGCCCCGATGGCCCTGCCCGCACCGGTGATCAGGATCCTCATGGCCGTGCCATCTCCTCGCTCACGTCCCACAGCCGCCGGGCGGCGACCGGGTCGGTGGCGGCCTGCGTCGGGGCCACCTCCTTGCACTTGGCGAAGTAGGCGCCGCTCGTCGCCGCCACCGATGGCGACCAGGCAAGGTACACCGAGGTCGCCACCCCTTTCTCGGGCGACGTCATGAAGGGGTTGGCGATAGCCATGCCGATCGCCCAGAGCCCGCTGGCGTCGCCGTTCTGGGCCAACCCGGATCGGACGGTCCCGGGGTGCAGGCAGTTCGCCGTGATCCCCGTGCCCTCGAGCCGGTGCGCCAGTTCGGTCGTGAACAAGATGTTGGCGAGCTTGGAGCGCGCGTAGACGCACGGGGACCTGTAGCCCTGCGTCGACTGGTGGCCGCCGAAATCGAGCCCGGTCTTCGCCAGCTCGTGGGAGGAGGACGCCACGTTGACGATCCGCGCCGCGTCGGCCGCGGCGAGCGGTCGGCGAGCAGGCGCGTGAGGAGGAGCGGGCGGAGGTGGTTCGTGGCGAACGTCGTCTGGAAGCCCTGGGGCGTCTCGGTCCGCGCGCCGAGCAGGAGCCCGGCGTTGTTCACGGGCACGTCGATGCAGGGATGGCGCGCCGACAGCGCCGCTGCACCGGCGCGCACCAAATCGAGGTCGGAGAGGTCGAAGACGGCGAGCTCGACTCGTCGGCTGCCGGTGCGGGCCACGACCCGCCCGACGGCCTCCTCCCCGCGGACGCGGTCTCGGGCGGTGAGCACGGTGATCGCACCCATCGCCGCCAAGGCCGCCGCGGTCGCCTCACCCATGCCCGAGTTGGCCCCGGTCACCACCACGGTCGTGCCCTCGAGCGCCGAGGCCGCCCCGGTGCCGCTCACAAGAGGCGATGGAGCTCGGCCGCCACGCGCTCGCCCGATCGGATGGCGCCGTCCATGTACCCGGCCCACACCGTGGCCGACTCGGTGCCGGCCCAGTGGATGCGCCCGCACGGGTGTCGCAGGGCCGGGCCGAACTGGCTGAGCGTGCCCGGCGCGAGCGTGGCGCCGTAGCACCCACCGCTCCAGCGCTCGGCCGCCCACTGCAGCTCGACGTAGTCAAGCGGTGTGCCGGCGCGTGGCCCGAAGAAACGTGCGAGACAGCCCGTCACCGCCTCCCTGCGCTGGTCGGGAGTCACGTGGGACAGCTCGCGGGCATGGGTGCCCTCGAGGAAGGCCAAGAGGATGCCCGGGGACCCCGATGGTGGCGAGTTGTCGAAGGTGAGCTGCACCGGGCCCACGTCGTCGGTGACCTGGCCGGTCAGACCGTCGCCCCGCCAGAACGGCTCGTCGTAGACGGCCATGCACTTGGTGACCGAGCCCATCGGCATCCGCTGGGTGAGCTGGTCGCGCCAGGGTGGGAGCCCAGGCTCGTAGTCAATGTGCCCGGCGAGCAACGGTGGGACCGCCACGACCACGTGGCGCGCACGGAGCTCGTGGCCGTCGGCCGCCACGACCACACCGTCGTCGTCCTGGGTGATCCGCCTCGTCGCTGCCGACAGCACCACCGGGCCGGCCAGGCGCTCGGCGAGGCGGAGGGCGAGCAGCTGGGACCCACCCACGATCCGCTCCTCCTGGGCACCGTCCTTCACGTTGAAGAGTCGGTCCAAGAGCCCGCCTGAGTGGCTGTAGAAGAGGAAGTGCAGGAGGGACAGATCGGCCGGCTCGGCGGCAAAAACGGCGCGTACCCCGAGGCGGAGCATCCCCCGGCCACCGCTCGTGCGCATGTTGCGGCGCAGCCACGTCTCGACCGTCTGGGCGTCCCAGTCCCCCGCACGCTTGGCCTGCCACGGGGCGTCGAGGGGCACCCGGCGCGCCATGCGGTCGAGGCGGAACTGTGCCTGGCCGACATCGGCGAGGACGGGGGCCGGCAGCTTCGGGATGGCGCCTCGATAGCGCGCCGTGCCCCCGCGGTAAAAGACGAGGTTCTCCCCCCCGTTGTAGGTGGGGAAGCGCTCGAGGTCGAGCTCGTCGGCCAGGGCGAGGACCCGGTCCTGTGTCGGCCCCACCCACTGGCCGCCAAGCTCGACGACGGTGCCGTCGGCCGTCGTGCCGTTGAAGGTGCGTCCCCCCACCCGCTCGCGCGCCTCGAGCACCACCACCGAGTGCCCCGACGACTCGAGCGAGCGAGCGGCGCTCAGCCCGGCGAGCCCAGCCCCCACCACCACCACATCGGCGTCCACGGTGCGAGGCTACGCCAGAGGCGCCGCTGCAGCTCGGGGAACGGGCCCGCCTCCGCTGCACCCGTGCGGGGCAGTCGGCGCGCGAAGCTGGCGCCATGACCGTCATCCGCATCAACGCCATCACCGTGTCGCCCGGCGCCGGCGACGAGCTCGCCCACCGATTCGCCAAGCGGGCCGGTGCCGTCGACAACGCGGACGGCTTCGAGGGCTTCGAGCTCCTGCGACCGACCGACGAGCGCGACACCTGGCTCGTCCTCACCCGCTGGCGCGACCAGGCCTCCTTCGAGGCGTGGACGACGTCGCCGGCCTTCGCCCACGGGCACCGAGGGGCCGGCTCATCGGGCGATGCGCGCCCCGTGGCGGCCCATTCCGAGCTGTGGTCCTACGAGGTGGTCGACCTGGCGCAGGGAGCAGAGTCCACCGACTGACGCGCCTCGCGGGCACCTCGCGTAGGGTCACGGCATGGACCTCATCGAGACCCTGCGCAGCACCGGAGCAGTTCGCGACTTCCTCCCCGATGCCGTCGACGACGAGGTCGTGGGCCGCATCCTCGACAACGCGCGCTTCGCGCCGAGTGGCGGCAACCGCCAGGGCTGGCGGGTGATCGTGGTCAAGGATCCCGAGCGGCGACGAAAGCTCCGCGACATCTACCTGCCCGGTTGGTACGAATACCTCTCCATGGGAGCGGCCGGGCTGGTGCCCTGGGCCCCGATCACCGACGAAGAGGCCGAGCGAGCGGCGGCGGGGCGCGCACCGGAGGTGGCCGCCAAGGCGGCGGAGGGCCCGGGCGGCTTCGCTGAGCACCTCGACGAGGTCCCGGTCCTCCTGTTGGTCTTGGCGGACCTGCGCGCCCTCGCCGCCGTCGACAAGCACCATCGGCGCTACACCTTCGCCGGGGGTGCATCGGTCTACCCGTTCGCGTGGAACGTGCTCCTTGCGGCCCGGGCCGAGGGTCTCGCCGGGGTCATGACCACCATGCCGATCCGGGACGAGGAGGCCGTGAAACGACTTTTCGACATCCCCGACGAGCTCGCCGTCGCCACGCTCATCGCGCTCGGACGTCCGGTCCACCAACCCACCCGCCTGCGACGTCGGACGGTCGAGGAGTTCGCCACCACCGACACGTGGGGAGGCACGCCCTTCGCTACACCGGCGGGCTGAGCCGCTCAGGTCGCGGGGACGAACGGTTCGCCGTGCCCGGGCACGATCAGGACCGGGCGAAGCGCCAGCACAGCCTCGCGGGAGCGCTCGAGGAGCGCTTGGTCGCGGGCGAAGGGGTCCACTTCGGGGCCCTCGGCGGACCACCACAGATGGGTACAGACCACCAGCCCCTCGTCGCTCTGGACGAGCGTGGTGATGTCCTCGTCGCTGTGTCCCGGCGTGAGCATGAACGTGACGGACTCGCTGAGGGAGAAGTCGTCCTCGCCCCGGTCGGTCCACACGTCGTCGCGGTAGATGGCCATGAAGTCGTGGAAGCGGGCAGCCTGGAACAGTGCGGCGTTGAGCGTGTGGTCGGGGTGGTGATGGCTGAACACCACGTCGGTCACGTCTCCCGGCGCGATGCCGAGTGCCTCGAGGGGGTCCAGGATGGCTGAGCGCGACGCGACCATGCCCGGGTCGATGACGGCGGTGACGTCGCCGTCGCGTACGAGGACGACCGTGCTGGCCACCCGGTCGTCCGCATAGCCGACGTGCAAGATATCGAGGCGTGCGCTCACGGCGTCATTGTCACCCATCGGCGGCCGCCCCACCGAATCCGCTCGCTCAGCGGTGAACCTCGGCCATCCACGAACCGGTGACCGGGACGAGTGCGAGGGCGAGTGCCGCCTCCATCGCCCACTGCATGACGGCGGCGGCGTGGGCATCCGCCGGTGGCCGCACGATCAGCCCGCGGCGCGGGTGGTCCTGCTCCACCCGCCAGCCCTCGGGCACACCGAGGCCCGATTCACGCAGCGACGCGACGACCTTGGACTGGCGAGGGTGCATGATGCCGAGCTTCATCTCCGCTCGCCCACTACGGGGCGCCGGGAACCAGGTACACATGGTGACCGGCGCCTGCCGGGTCCCGAAGAGGGCGCCGAGGCTGCTCGGCAGTCGCGTGCTCCCCTCCTCCTCGGCCGGGATCCCTGGTAGGAGGTTGATCCATCCAGACGAGCGATCGCTCAGATCGGCCATAGCGGCAAGCAGGCGCGTATCGTCGGCGCGCAGGAACTCGAAGCGGTCCACGACTCGTGCCATGCGCCCGTGTCTAGCCCACCGGGTGCGTCCTGCTCGATCGAGAACGTGCGAAGTGGTTCAGTCGGGGCCGGGGCGGCCCTCGCGGGAACGCGCCACGCCGGTGGCGATCGCCTGGACCTCGTGGTTGGCGTCGGCCACCAGGGCACGGAGCTTGGGGTCGCTCATGTCACCCGTCGCCGCCACTGCGGCGCGGTGGATGTCGTGGGCGGCCGTCACGACGTCGCTCATCTTCTGGCGCTGGGACTCGGCCACGTCATGGCCAGCGCGTGCCGGCGCCAGGCGCTGGATCCCCTCAACCTCGTCGGCCACGATGTGCAGTCGTCGCACCAGAGCCGGGAGATCCCCGACGGGTGCCCCCGCGTCGGTCGCGGCGCTGACGGCACGCTCGGCGTCGCCGACCGCCCGCCACATCTTCCAGCTTCCCCGATGCGCCGCCACCTGGCCCGCCTCGCCCGAGCTGAGCCAGTGGCCGAGGGAGGTTGCCGCCACGGCCGTCCAGAGTGCGCTCGCAGTACGCACTGCCGGGTGCAGCGCCGCCCGACGCCACCGGCGCCGCAGCACCCTCCACCCCGCGTAGGCGGCGACCGCCACCATCCCGGCGAAGAGGACGAAGGCGAAGAAGGCGCCTGCGAGGAACGGTCCAACCGATGACACGAGCACGGCACCACTCTATTGCCGGCACACCGCCAGAGACCGGCGCCAGGGGTGCGACGGTAGTGTCCGGGTTGTGAGTCACAGCTCCGAGAGGCTCGCCGACGCCGCACCCGTCTCGTTCTGGCTCGACGATCCCCGCGCCCCTGCTCCCGCCGACCCGCTTATCGGCCACCAGCGATGTGACCTGGCGGTGGTGGGTGGCGGCTACACCGGGCTGTGGACTGCACTGCTGGCGAAGGAGGCCGACCCCGGACGCCGGGTCGTCCTGCTCGAGCGGGGCCGCTGCGGGTGGGAGGCGTCCGGCCGCAACGGCGGATTCTGCTCGGCAAGCCTCACGCACGGCCTCGCCAACGGCGCCGAGCGCTTCCCCGAGGAGATCGACACCCTCGAGCGGCTCGGCATGGAGAACCTGTCCGAAATCGAAAAGACGCTGGCGCGCTACGGCATCGAGTGCGAGTTCGAGGCAAACGGCGGGCTGAACGTCGCCACCGAGGCCCACCAGATCGACGACGTCGCCGCCGCCGTCAAGCTCGCCCAACGCCATGGCCAGCGAGCAGAGCTCCTCGACGGCCCGGCGACCCGGGCCCTCGTCCACTCCCCCACCTATCTCGGCGCGCACCTCGAGCCCGAGGGCCTCGCGCTTCTCAACCCGGCCCGGCTCGCGTGGGGCCTGCGCACGGCATGTCTGGACCTTGGCGTCGAGATCCACGAGGACACGACCGTCCACTCCCTCGAGGCCGACGGCGAGGCCATTGTGCTGCGCACGGAGTTCGCCAGCCTTCGGGCCTCATCGGTGGCACTCGGCACCAACGCCTTCCCGTCGCTCGTGCGACGGGTCCGGCCCTTCATCGTGCCCGTCTACGACTACGTACTCATGACCGAGCCACTCAGCGCCGCCCAGATGGCATCCATCGGGTGGGAGGGTCGCCAGGGACTGGCGAGCACCGGCAACCAGTTCATCTATTACCGCCTCACCGGCGACAACCGGATCCTGTTCGGCGGCTACGACGCCGTTTACTACTACGGGGGCGCGATGGGGCCGGCCTACGAGCAGCGCGGCGACACTTTCGAGCGGCTCGCGACGCTCTTCGCCGAGACGTTCCCCCAACTCGACGATGTCGCCTTCACCCACGCGTGGGCGGGAGCCATCGACACCTGCTCGCGGTTCTGCGCCTTCTTCGGCACGGCCTCCAAGGGCCGCGTCGCCTACAGCGCCGGCTACACCGGCCTCGGAGTGGGGGCCAGCCGGTTCGGTGCACGCGTCATGCTCGACCTGCTCTCGGGACGCGAGAGCCAGCTCACCCAGCTCGCCATGGTGCGGACCAAACCCATCCCCTTCCCGCCCGAACCGCTTCGCTGGGCGGGCATCGGGCTCACCCGTTGGTCCCTCGCCCGCGCCGACCGACGCGACGGGCGCCGCAACCTCTGGCTCCGCACGCTCGACTGGGCCGGCCTGGGGTTCGACTCCTGAGTGTGCCGACATGACACGAGCCGCATCGAGGCCAGGCGCCCTTGGCTGTGCGATGGGTGCATCCTCCAAATCGGCGCCGGCGTCGGCCATAGTGGCGCCAGATGGTCGGTCGGCTGCGCACGCGCCAGTCACACGAGCAGTACGTGGAGCGCCGCTCCGGGGAACGGGGGCGGCGGGGTGTCCGACGGCGGCATCTGATGGCCAGCCGGGTTGGCTTCGCGGCGACCGCACTGAGGCTCCTCGTGCGTGAGGTGCCGATCCGAGACGAGATGATCAGGCTCGGCCAGTTCCTGAAACTCGCCGATCTCGTCGAGAACGGGTCCGATGCCCGCCCGCTGTTGGCCGGCGGCACCTTGCGTGTCAACGGCGAGACCGAGACACGGCGGGGGCGCCAGCTCGTGAAGGGCGACGTCGTCCAGCTGGGCGCAGAGCGCGTCCGGGTCGTCTGAGTGCGGTGCCGCCCGTAGCATGGCGGCATGTCGAACCCATCACGAGAGCCGAAAGCCATGTCGGTGAACACTGACGCGGCAGTGCCCGGCACCGATGTGGTAAGCCAGCGCGCCAAATTCGTGACTGCAGTGGCGGTCAGCGCGGCGGGCCTCTTCCTGGTTCGCCGCATCCCAAGGCCACTCAGGCCCCCGGTCGAGATCCTGCTCGCCGCGTCGGCACCCGTCGTCGCACGCCAGCTCAGCCAACTGGGCCTCTAGGCCCCTCCCCTGACCCGTCAGGGTGGCACCCTTGGCACCCCGCAATCGGACGAGAAGCAGCGGCAGGCGACCTCGCACTCGAACCGTGGAGCGGCCGAGCGGGCTGGCAGGACCGGTTGTGGGCCCCGTGGGGACGGCCTAGGGCCAGACGACCAGGCGCCTCTAGCTCAGTGGCAGAGCAGCGGACTGAATCCGCAGGTCGGGGGGTTCGAATCCTCCCGGGGCGCACTTGGGGTGGGTGGCGCACGGCCCACCGCCCGAGAACGGTCCCGACGCGTCACGGCCGTGGAGGGCCACTCAGTTCCCGGTGCCGTCGCCCTCGGACCGATCGTCGAGCAGTTGAGCCACGGTCACTTCTTCTGAGCGGTGCGGGCCACGACGGGGACCCTCTCGCCATCGTGCTCGAGGACGCCACCCCCGCCGCGCCGGGGTCGCCAGACCGGCGATGGGCGCCACCTGGCCACCCGGCAGCAGGCTGCTTGGTAGCCTGATCCCGGAGCGCCGGGAAGTCTGGTCGGCAGAAGCGGCGGGCGGCTGCTCGCCCCGGCGAGGAGCGCGGTGACCGACCAAGAGACGACGAGGCGTGACGAGCGGGCGCCCGAGCGCAACAAGCTCCGCCTGCCGAACTGGCGGCGTGAAGCGCTGCGCACCACCTTCTGGGTCGTTCCGACGATCCTGATCGTGGTGGCGGTCGCGCTTTTCGTGGTCACCTTCGAGATCGACCTCGCCGCCTTCCATCATGACCTCACCCTTCCCTGGTGGGTGCGGACCGGTGGCAGCGACGCGGGCCGCCAGGTGCTGATCGCCATCGCCGCCGCCATCATCACCACGGTCGGGGTGGTGTTCTCCATCACGATCCTGGCCTTGACGCTCGCCTCCCAGCAGTTCGGGCCGCGCATGATGCGCAACTTCATTCGCGACCTCGGGAACCAGATGACCCTGGGGGTCTTCGTTGCGACCTTCGTGTACGCGGTCCTAGGCCTCGGTTCGATCTCCACGTTGCCGGGCGGCGACTTCGTCCCGCACCTCACGATCACCACGGCCGAGGCGCTGCTACTGGTCGACTTGGCAGTGCTCGTGTACTTCATCCACCACATCGCCAAGTCCATCCAGCTCCCCGAGGTCATCGCCGGCATCGCGAGGGACCTCGACCGGTCCATCGACATCGAATTTCCACGCCGGCAGTCGTTCGACAACGGAGCGAGCACCAGCTCATCGGCGGTGCCGGCCGACCTCGCACTCGCTCTAAGCGAACGAGGCGCCGACGTCATGGCCAACAAGAGCGGCTACCTCCAGGCGGTCGGCTACGAACAGCTGATCGATATCGCCGAGACCCTCGACGCGGTGATCCGACTCACCCACCGACCCGGTCACTTCGTGGTCGCTGGCCGCCCGCTGGCGACGGTCTGGCCTGCGGGAGCGGCCGGCCAGGTCGACGCCGCCCTCGACAAGGCCCATGTCACCGGCCCGCACCGCACCTTGACGCAGGACCCGGTGTTCGCCATCGACCAGCTCGTCGAGATCGCCATTCGGGCCCTCTCCCCGGCGGTCAACGACACGTTCACCGCCCTCACCTGCATCGACTGGCTCTCGGCGGGATTGTCGGAGGTCTCGACGCGCGTGCTCGAAGAAGGGGTCTACCGGGGCCGGAGCGGCAAGATCCGCCTCATCGAGTTTGACCCCAGCTATGCACGCATGGTGAACCGCTCCTTCGACAAGGTGCGCCAGGCCGGACGGGGCATGCCGGCCGTGGTCATCCGACTACTCGATTCGCTGGAGCACATCGTCGAGAGCACCACGAGCCCACGACAGCGGGCCGTGTTGCTCCGCCAGGCGGAAATGATCCTGCGTGGGGCGGCGGAAGACGTGCCCGAGGAGCTCGACCTCTCCGACATCCGCGCACGCTTCGACCGCGTCGTCGCTACGGCGAGCACTCTCGATCGGGTCGGGGCCCCCATGGAGGGATGACACGGTGCGGGTGGTCCCTGCCGCGTGCCCCCTGCGATGTCGTGGTCCGCGATGACCGGCCCCGGTCCGTCCATACGCGGGTGTCTAGGCGGAGGCGCCGACCCCACCCGAGCACACGGTCGGGCGCTGTCCTCAGCGCTGACGGTTGTGGGTCCGGCGCGGACGACCTAGGGTCAGGAGACCAGGCGCCTCTAGCTCAGTGGTAGAGCAGCGGATTCTTAATCCGCAGGTCGGGCGGTTCGAATCCTCCCGGGGCGCACTTCAGGCGGCCTGCTCGATCCGATGTCGCTCCCTCAGGTGTGTCGGAGGAAGCCAATGGTCGTGCTGTCGGACAAAGCATCGACCGTGTCCACGCGTACAAGCACAAATGAGCAGTAGGACGAGCGACCATGATTCGCCTGAGTGTCTTCTACCCCACGACCGAAGGTGCGACCGTCGATCACGACTGCTACCGCGACAAGCATGTTCGGCTCGCCGCCAAGACCTGGGGCGTCGAGGATGCCGAATTCGACAAAGGGGTCGATGGACCCTCTGTCGCCGCACTTCAAGTTTGCTTCACCAGAGGCCCTGGCGGGGCCATGGGCACCCCAGGAATGGCTGACAACTACACCTCCATCACGCCGTTGCTCCAGACCAGCGAGATCGTGGGCTGACCATCGGCGGGCTTTTCGACCGCCCTTCCTCCCGGATTCCGCTGCTGTTGAACCAGGTGCCACGGCCACAGCAGTGCGGTTGTCGAGCAGGACGGGGACGGGGACGATCGCAGCGTCGCAACAGGGGCACGGTCACCCGCGCCAGTTTGCGTGCGAGTCTGACTCTCCGGCTGCCTGCTCTCAGCGATCCGCCGCTTGTCGTGTCAATTCCTTTGCCGCCCTTTCAGGGTTCCGAAATTGGGGGTTTCCAGAAGTTACTCTTTGGTAATAACATGCCGTATGCGAGGAAAAGCAGATCCGATCGCACAGGTGATTCGAAGATCGAATGGGACCGCCTTGATCTACTGGCTGGGAACATCGATGCAAGAGACTTACCCGAGTATCGGGGCGGCGATTGACGCCGTCGAGACGAGTTGGGTGACCGTCGTCTGGGAGAACCCAAATCCCGGCGAATGGGTCGCCAGCAGAACTGGCTGAACACGGTCCGCCGATTCGGATCCACGCCTGCGACGGCTGGCCTGGGTCACCGCACCGTGGTGGCCGGCGCATTCCGCCAAGGTGCCAACGCCGCCCCCATGTCGCTGTAGTCCTCAGGCAGGTCGTCGGTCATTGCCAATGACGCCGCCATTCGACCGTACCCAACGAACGTGGCGACCTGGAGGCAGAGCTCCATGGTCTCCGCTGCGTCGAAGTACTTGGCGAGATCGTCGAATTCTTCGTCGGTGATCGAGAGGTGGTCGGTCGCCATCTTGTCCGCGTAAGCCAGTGCAGCTTTCTCCGCGTGGGTCAGGTCGTCGGCCCGCTGGGGCGTCTCCAACGAGCACACCAGGTTCTCAGTCAGACCGTCCTCAAGGGCACGTGAGTACCGGATGGCCATGCAGCTGCGGCACTGATTGTGGAACGCGATGCGCAGGCGAACAAGCTCAACGAGCCGGGCCGGGAGTCTCCCCTTGTCGCGCAGCGTGGTCATCCACTCGAGATAGGCGCCCACGAGCTCAGGCGCCTGCGCAAAGACCTGTTGGCGGAGCGGCGCATCAGGTCCCACCAACGGTGCGTACTGCTCGAACGGTGCGGGAGGAATACGCGACACAGTGGCCCTCGCTCAAACTATGCGAATGATAATTACTTATACCCCGTTCCGACCTCGACGTCAAGCTCCCGGGAGCCGCCGCGCCGGAGCACGTGGGCCATGTGAAGTTGTGGCCCGCAGGGGGTTCAGCGCAACGAAGGGCACCGAGATGGACGAGGTCTCGACCGGCACGTCGAGGCTCCGCGCCTCTGGCATCGCTCAGACTGTGGGTCGGTTCCCCTATTCCACCTGACCTCAGCCGTTGGGGTACAGCGGGTGGCTCGTCACGAACGCCTTGACCTGCAGCAGGAGCGGCAGCGCCAGTCCCGGCGGGAGCTGCGGTGCACCGGCCGCCTCCCTGGCGTAGGTGAGCACCCGGTTGTCGACCTCACCGACGTCGGGCTCGCCGTAGGCGTTGTCCGAACTGTTGGGACGGCTCATGATGAACCGGTCGAGCTGGCCTAGCTCGCCCGCGTGCACCACGGCGTCGAGGATGGCGTTGCCAACTCCCTCTTCGAATTCCACATTGCGGCCGCGCACCTCGTTGGCTGCAATCGGGGCTGTGTAGATCAAGTCGGTGACGACCTCGACGGCCACCCCGTCACCCACCACGTCGGGGATGCCGAGCGCTCGGCGGACGAGTATTCGCCATCCTTCTGCGTCTAGAGGCACTCGGTGCATGTTGACTCCCTTCCGAGAAAAGTCCTGGGGTCCAACACTCAGGCTATAGAAAGGCCCTGTCGCCATGCGGGGCGAGCTGTTTTCCCGTCGGTACGCACCCTCGCGGCCCAGACCACCCTACGACGGGTCTCCCACCAGGAAGATCGTCTCGCCCGGGCGAGCGCGCCTCGCTCGTTGTAGTTTCAGGGGCACTCCGGCGTAGACAGTCATGCTGGTCGTACAACCTCCGAGGCTGGGAGGTGGCCGTGGCACTGTCACTGCGCAACGTGCAAGGAAAAATCGTCTACTGGGACTCGGCTCCGAGCCCGGTCTGCCCCGACTCACGGGGCGATCCGGTCCTCGAGATCTCCGTCGTCTATGGACAAACACAGGTCGGCGTCAAGGTGGTGGGCCCGCTCGACCTCGAGACGACGGCATCCTTTCTTTCGGTGATGGGCGACCTGCTGCTTGAAGGGTTTCGTGACTACTCCTTGGACGTGCGCGAGGCCCAGATCGACGCCGCGGGCGCTGCCGCGCTGACACTGTGCAAGCGACGCGCGGGATCGGTGGGGGCCACGCTCCTGTGCGTGGACGCCTGAACTCGGTCGCGACCGGACCTCCGCCGATCACTCGAGTATTGGCGCACCAACGGCGCGAAGCTGGCTGCATCAACCGAGGTCGTCAAAAAAAGGGAGAGAACCTATGACCGCTGAACTGATTCTCGAGTTCGAGGGAGTCACGGAAAAGGAGTACTTCGCTGTCAACAAGGAACTCGGGCTCGACCCCAAGAGCGGCGAGGGCGACTGGCCCGAAGGCATGGTGTCGCACTCGGCCGGCCTCGACGACTCGGACCACTTCGTCGTGATCGAGGTGTGGGACACACCTGAGCACCAGGCTCGCTTTATGGAAGAACGCCTCGGCGACGCACTGGCCAAGGGCGGGATCACATCGCCGCCTTCGAGCGTGACCTGGATCGAGCTGGTTGCCCACCGCCACTTGGGGGGCCAAGGCAACGGCAGCGAGGCCCTCAATCCGCAGCCACTTCCCCCCTAGAGGCTCACGGCGCCGGCAAGTCGACCGGCACGGTCCCTGGCGGTTCGCGCTCGCGAGTGCTAGCTCCGTCAGGCCGGCGCGCCGTGCGCGACCCAGAATTTGTTCAACCACCCCTGGACCTTGACGACCCAGATAATGCCGCCGACGATTGGGATCAGGACCCAGAATCCGGTCAGGCCGGTCACCGGGCGGTCCCCGCCGTCGCGCGCGTAAAGACTGCCGATCTCCGACGGCAAGAGGAAGACGTTTACGATGCCGATGAGGATGGCGAAGAACAGGCCCAGTCCCCCGCCGATTCCGGTGCCCGAGTAGTTCTTGAGCTCCTTGAACGAGGCGTACTGCCAATAGAGGGCGTAGATGCCGAGCGTGATGATCGAGAAGATGATCACGAGCCAGGGACTTCTGACTTTTCCAACTACGTGGGAAGCCACCAAGCACGTGCTCCAATCCGTCGCTTACCGGTAGCGCTGACGCTACAGCCACGACCCACCGAATGGCTCGATGCACGAAGTCGGTGAGGGGCTCACCCTCCCGGGTTCATGCGCTCCAGCATCGCCTGCATCTGCTGGTGAACGAGGTTCACGGCCTGCAGCGGGCGGATCATGACCCTGAACTCGACGATGTGACCCGCCTCGTTGCAGCGGATGATGTCGACGCCGTTCACGTACTTGCCCTCGATGGTGGTCTCGAACTCGAGCACGGCGACGTCGCCGCTCGCCACGGCCTTGGTGTAGCGGAAGCTCCGGAGGCGGCCCGCCTCGTCCTTTGTGCCGTCGCTCGTCGAGTCACCCGGGAACGTCTGAGCGGCTGCCTCGAGGTACCGCGCGGTGATCGCCTTTCCCCGTTGGGGCGTGAACACGATTGGCGAGTAGAAGACCACGTCGTCGTCGAGCAGCTCGTCGAGGCCGCCTGGCAACTCCCCTCGTAGGTGCAAGTGCCACTTCGCCACCACATCGTCGATCATGGTTGCCTCCTGGACGTGAGATCGTACTGACGTCCCTCACGGGGCTGATGTCGGGGGATTCCGGCGTCTCCCCCGAAGGTTCGCGCTTCGCGGCCGTGCCTGACTGCGCAAAGACGGCTCCGCGCGCTACCACGGCAAGGCCGGCCGCGCTTTGCTGCAGTGCTGCAGTGCTGCAGTGCTGCAGTGCTGCAAAACCGTGCCGCCCTGGTTCTCGAACGACCAGATGATCGTAGCGAACGGGTGTGCCAACCATGGGTGGCTCCGCCACCGCACCGGAAAGGCCCTTGACCCACCACTGAAGTCATTGCTTGCGGTCCTTGTTCGGTCAAGGCTTCGAGTGCCTGTCGAACCTTCGTCCGGGCTCACAGGGAATGGGGGGGAGCAAGCGGCTCAGTGCCCGTGCCCGTGCCCGTGCAGTACCTTTCAATGGCATGCAGGCAGTCGTGCTCCGAGGTCCCGCCAACACGGCCCCCGAATCGATTGTTGGTCCATTTCGTTCGAGGGGCGAGGCGGATGACTGGGCTCGCGCTCACCCGCGGGATGGCGGCTATTGCGTCGTGGAGGAACTGACAGATCCACACGACATCGACTGATCGTCACCTTCTTCGTTCGGCCCGGCACGAGACGCGGCTCCTCATGTCGTCCGCCGGTGCCGCAGGTCGCTCCGGCGGGCAAATCCCCTGGTCGCCTACGGTAGTGCGGTGCAGCTGGCAGGAGGGCTCCATTGACCACGCAGAACGTGGCGATCCTGTTCACCGACATCGTCGGCTCGACGGAATTGTCCCAGCGCCTGTCCCCCGAAGTGGCTGACGAGGTTCGTCGGAGCCACTTTTCCATCCTGCGCCAGGCGGTCGCCGAGGCCGATGGCACGGAGGTGAAGAACCTCGGAGACGGCCTCATGGTGGTCTTCGCGTCGACGTCCGCGGCACTCGGGTGCGCGGTGGCGATGCAACAGGGCGTCGAACAGGCCAACCGAGCCGGCCGAGAGGCGGTCGGCCTGCGCGTGGGGCTGAGTGGCGGGGAGGTCACCAAGGAAGACGACGATTATTTCGGGGACCCGGTTGTCGAAGCGGCCCGACTCTGTGCCCTGTGCGACAGCGGACAGGTCCTTGCCGCAAACATCGTGCGGCTGATGGCCGGTCGCCGCAGTCGACACGAGTGCCGGTCGCTGGGGAACCTCGCCCTGAAGGGCCTGCCCGATCCGGTGGCAACCGTTGAAGTGCTCTGGGAGCCGCTCGGGAATGCCTGGGCCGGGACCATTCCCCTCCCCGGGCGCCTCGTCGCGCGCCCGACCACCGGCGTGGTTGGCCGGGAGGTCGAGCTGGCGTCGATCACCGGTGCACTCAAACGCGTGGCCTCGGGCGGGGGCCGCGAGATCCTTCTCGTCGCGGGTGAGGCGGGCCTCGGAAAGACCACGCTGGTCGGCGAAGCGGCACGAGCGGGCTTCGACGCTGGAGCATGCGTCCTCTTCGGCCATTGTGAAGAGGACCTCGCCACCCCCTACCAACTCTTTGCCGAGGCCCTCGGCCACTACGTGACCCAAGCACCCGAAGAGCGGCTTCTCGCCCACGTCGCCACCCACGGCTCGGAGCTCTCTCGACTCGTCCCGGCGCTGGCCAGCCGCATCCCCGACCTGCCGTCGTCCAGGGCCACCGATTCTGACACCGAGCGGTTCCTGCTCCTCGCTGCCGCGGTGGGGCTGCTCGTCGAGATCTCCGAGGTCCAGCCCGTCGTCATCGTGCTCGACGACATCCAATGGGCCGACAACGCGAGCCTGCAGCTGCTGCGCCACATCGCTGCAGCCGAGCAGGCGATGCGGGTGCTCATCCTTGGGACGTATCGAGACACCGAGCTGTCCCTAGGTCACCCGCTCACCGACACACTGGCAACCCTGCACCGCCAGAGCGGAATCTCGCGCGTCGAACTCGCCGGACTCGACGACCGCGGCGTCGTATCGTTCCTGGAAGCGGCTGCCGGCCAGACCCTCGACGATGCTGCCGTGGAGCTCGCACACGCCATCTACCGCGAAACTGACGGCAACCCCTTCTTCGTCGGCGAGGTACTGCGCCATCTGTCCGAGACCGGCGCCATTTACCAGGGCGCCGACGGCACGTGGCTCGCCAGGGAGTCGTTGGACCAGATGGCCATGCCTGAGAGCGTGCGCCTGGTCATCGGGGGTCGGGTCGGTCGGCTGGGCTCCGACGCCGGCAAGGTGCTGGCGGTGGCGTCGGTCATCGGACGCGACTTCGATCTCGACCTCCTCGCACGCGCCACCACGACCAGTGAGGACGACGTGCTCGATATCCTCGATGCCGCCGCCGCCGCCGCTCTCGTCCGCGAGCTCAACGGGGTGCCGGGTCGCTACAACTTCTCGCACGCCCTCATCCAGCGCACGCTCTACGAGGATTTGGGCGCCACCCGGCGAGCCCGGGCGCACCGACAGGCGGCAGAGGCATTGGAAGAGCTGTGCGGCGACGAACCGGGAGCCCGAGTGGGTGAGTTGGCACGCCACTGGCTCGCCGCCACGCAGCCCATCGACCTGACAAAGGCCATCGGCTACTCCCGGCACGCGGGTGATGCCGCGCTGGCTGCCCTCGCCCCTGCGGACGCGCTTCGCTATTACGCGCAGGCCATCGACCTTTACCCTCGTGACGTCGACCCCGACCCGGTGCTTGCCCTCGACCTGGCCATCGGGCTCGGCACTGCCCAGCGCCAGACGGGCGAGCCACGATTCCGGGAGACCCTTCTCGATGCTGCCCTTCGGGCTGCCGCCATGGGCGACACCGGGCGGCTCGTCGCCGCCGCGCTCGCCAATGACCGCGGCTGGTACAGCTCCGTCGGGGTCATCGACAACGAGAAGGTGGCGGTACTCCAACTCGCGCTCGACCGCCTCCCCGGCGACCACGTCGACCGGGCGTTGCTGCTCGCGAACCTCTGCAGTGAACTGACCTACGGGAGTCCGCTCGATCGCCGCCAGGAGCTCGCCTCTGAGGCCCTGGCCATTGCCGAGTCGTCTGAAGACGACGTCTGCGTGGTGCGGGTCCTCAACCACATCTGCTTTCCCCTCTACGTGCCCCAGCTGCTCGACCAGTTGCTGCTCCGCACCGCGGAGGCCTTGCGGCGCGCCGAGTTGATCGGAGACGCCCACCTGCACTACTGGGCGGCCTACTGGCGGGCCTGCGTCGTCCCACTCGCCGGGGACATCGACGAGCTCGACCGCTGCGCTGCAGTCATGCGATCGCTCGTCGAGCGACTCGACCAGCCGATGCTGCACTGGTCGTTCTTGATGCTGAGGACGCACCGTGCGCTCATCGCGGGCGACACCGATGAAGCCGAGCGCCTCGCGAGCGAATGTCTCGCTATCGGCACGGACAGCGGACAGCCCGATGCCGACGCCATCTTCGCCGTGCAGCTCCTGGGCGTGAAGGGCCAACGGGGAACCACCGGCGACCTGATCCCGGTCATCGAACAGATCGGGACCGACATGCCGGACATGGCGCAGGCGGCGATCGACAGCGCATTGGCTATCGCGTACGTGGAAGAGCGTCGGCTCGAAGATGCCCACCGCGTGCTCGCCAAGTTCGCCGACGGCGGCTTCGAGTTGCCGCCCGACTCGGTGTGGCTGTTGTCGATCGCCACCTATGCCGACGTCGCGATCGCCTGCCGGGACCGCGAAATGGCCGGACCACTGTTTGACCTGCTCGCTCCGTTCGCCGGCCAGTTGTCGACCAACGGCGGCGCCACGGTCGACGGTCCCGTGAGCCACTTCCTCGGCGGTCTTTGCACCGTGCTCGGGCGCTACGACGATGCAGCTTCGTATTTCTCGGAGGCCGCCGTGTTCAACGAGAGGGCCGGGGCCACCTACTTCGCTGCCCAGACCGACCTCCTCTGGGGTCAGATGCTGGCCGAACGCGGAGCTGCGGACGACATCGAGAAGGCACGAACGCTGCTCGAGAGGGCGTGCACCCTTGCTACGACCCACGGGTACGGGGGCATCGAGTGGCGCTCGACGCTAGCGCTCCGAGATCTCGGCTGACGTGCAGGCGGGCCGGCCACACGGTGCCGTGAGGCTGTGGCTTCATGCCGAACCGAAGCGCTCACGGAGTTCAAACTTCAAGACCTTGCCTGCCGGGTTACGGGGAAGGATGTCGACCACCTCGACCCTCGTGGGGAGCTTGTAGCGGGCGAGGCGCTCGCCGGCGAAGCTGCGGAGATCGTCGAGCGTGACGATCGCGCCTTCGCGAGGTGCGACGACCGCGACGACCGCCTCCCCCCAACGCTCGTCAGCGATGCCGATGACGGCCACGTCAGCCACGCCAGGATGCTCATAGAGGACGCCTTCGACTTCGGCGGGATAGACGTTCTCGCCGCCGGTAATGACCATGTCCTTCACCCGGTCAGCGATGTAGAGGAAGCCGTCATCGTCGAGGTACCCGACGTCACCGGTGTGGAACCAGCCTTGCGTATCGATGGCCGCCGCGGTCGCGTCCGGGCGACGCCAGTACCCCTTCATGACGTTGGGTCCGCGGGTGCACACCTCGCCATTGACCCGAGGTGAGGTGATCGGCCGGTTGGTCTCGTCAACCACGCGGATCTCGCCGAAGAGGGGGGCTCGTCCCGCAGAGCCGATCTTTTCCAGTGACCACTCCGGTGACAGGAAGCTGACCATGGGTGCGGTCTCGGTCAATCCGTAGCCCTGATTGATGGGGACCCCTCGCCCATTGAAGAGCTTGATCAGCGGCTCGGGCACCGGGGCGCCGCCACAGACCAGCGTCCGGACGCTGGTCAGGTCGGCAGCATCGAATTCCGGCAGCTGGCTCAGGAAGAGGAACATCGCCGGCACGCCGAACATCGTGGTGACGCCGTAACGCGAGATGTCCTCCAGGCAGGCCGACGGATCGAACATCCGGTGCAAGACGACCTCACCACCCTTCTGCCAGGTGAGCAGCGTGGTGACGTTCAGTCCACCGATGTGGAACAGCGGGGCCACGACGAGGGTGACGTCGTTCTCGAGCACGTCGAACTGGTGGAACGCGTTGGTGTTGTTCCACCAGAGGTTCGCGTGGGTGAGCATGGCGCCCTTCGGCAGGCCGGTCGTCCCCGACGTGTACATGATTAGCGCCACCTCGTCGGCATCCACCGGGTCTGGGGCGTCCAGTGGCTCGAGCATCGGATGGACCGGCTCCCAGCCGTTGGCCTCGCCGTCGGACAGAAATCGGCGGACCGGCAGATCGTCTCGGATCGACTCGATCACCTCTCGGTGTTGCGGGTCGGCGACGAGGGTGTGGACGCCTGCGTCGCCGATGATGAAGATCAGCTCAGGCCCGGTCAGGCGGAAGTTGAGCGGCACGAAGATGGCGCCGAGGCGCGCCGCTGCGAACATCGTCTCGAAGAACGCCGGCTGGTTCAGGCCGATGAAGCCGACCCGGTCGCCGTGGCACACGCCACCGAGGCGGAGATGGTTTGCCAGACAGTCGATCCGGTACTGCATCTCGCCATACGACCAGGTCGTACCCTCAAACGTCAGTGCTCGTCGATTCGGCGTGGTGGCGGCCCGTGCAGCGAACCAATGGCCGAGGCTGATGTCGGGTTGCATGGCGAAAATCTATAACGACGGTACAAGGCGGTGCCCGCTGCTGCGTCGATCCGAGCCGGACCGCGATCCCTTCTGCTGATCGAGAGAACCAAGGAAGCGAGCAGCGGCGTTGTCGATGCCTTCGCCGGATTGGCGATGGGGTAGGCACCGGAGCAGCCGCAGTTGCCATCTTGGTGAGCCGGAACTGAGTATTCGGCAAGCGGGTGGGCGAATGGACGCAGTCGAGCGTGGGTAGCGCAGACGAATGCGTCGGATCACTCTTGGAATAACCCGACTCGCCGTGGCCGCCAGTGTCGGCATGGCCACACTGAGCATTGCCGCTCTCCCGGCGGGTGCGCGTGATGTGCCCGTGCGCGACCGGCTCCTCAACAAGCTCTCCATGGGTACGGCTTGGAAGACAGCGAAGGTGACCACCCTCGCCACGCTCGACTACGCCGCCACGTGCTACGCCCACCCTCTCAGTGCGGCGAAGGGAGCGACCACCGCCTCGATCAAGTTCGTCCAGCAGGGCAATCTGCCCGAGCTTGTGGAGCAGGTGCTCGTTCCGAAGGGATCCCTGAACGCCGCTTACACGAAGGTGACTCAGGCCCTCGGGAAGTGCCCGCCCACCGAGACGATCGGTGATGGCACGACTGCCACCTTCTCGTCGCTCTCGTTGCCCTCGATTGGGACGAACACCGCCTACCAGAGCAATATCACCAGCAGCGATGTGAATGAGAGCCAAGCCATCATCGTCGCCAAGGTGGGCAACGACATCCTCGACCTCGGCTACGCCAACTCCGGCCCGTTGCAGCTCACGACCGTCGAGAATTACGCGCTCATCGCCATCAGCCGCCTCGGGGGCTGATCGGTGCGGTCACGTATCCTCGGGTGACGGTGCGCCGGCTCGCAGGTGCCCCTGGACCCGGTCGGTCAGCTCTCGTAGGTCGTCGGTCATCGAGCAGATGAGCGGTGCGGGATCCTCCAGTTCGAGCGCCATCGGGGGAAGTGCCGACAGGTCCCGTTCGAAGCGGACCCGAGCCGCATGAAGCGCAGTCTCGGGTGTCGGAGCGGGCCGCACCCGGCGCCCGGCTTCCATCACGACCCCGAGCAGTGCTTCGGCACCCCTCGGCGTGGGTTCACTGGCCAGGCCGATGCGGTCGCCACCGCGCCAGTCCCGGAAGATCTGCTTCGCTCCCGGCGACGTGGACTTGCCGGCCGAGAGCTTGGCCACCGGCCGACCCCCGTAGCTCACCAGCTTGTAGACGCTTTCGAGATAGGGGGCATCGGCGGCGGTGCTGAGCCGGGTGCCGAGGCCTGCCGCGTCGATCGGTGCACCGGCCGCCACCAGCACGCCGAGCCGGTCCTCGTCGAGGCTCCCCGAGACGAAGATGTGGACGCGATCGAGTCCGGCCCCGTCGAGGAGCTCCCGGCTCTGGCGGCTCAGGCGGTCGAGGTCGCCGCTGTCGAGACGCACAGCTGCACGTGTCTCGAGGCCGAGTTCTTTGATGACGGTGATGGCATTGCGCACCCCGGCCAAGGTGTCGTAGGTGTCGACGAGGAACGTGGCGCTATCGGGGAAATCCCGCCCATAGGCGCGAAACGCCTCGAGTTCGCTCTCGAACGCCTCGATGTAGCTGTGGGCCATCGTGCCGGCGGGCGGGATCCCGAAACGGCGGGAGGCCTCCACGTTGCTCGTCGCACTGAACCCGACCAGCGCCGCCGACCGGGCGGCGGCCACCCCGGCATCGAGGCCGTGCGTGCGCCGGAAGCCGAACTCGATGAGGTCGACCTTTCCTGCCGCCGCCAGGCGGCAGCGTGCCGCCTTCGACGCGATGGCGCTCGGAAACGTCACCTGGTTGAGAAGCAGCGTCTCGACCAGCTGGGCTTCGGGAAGCGGGGCACGGACCTCGAGCAGGGGCTCTTCGGCGAACACCACGGTCCCCTCCTCGACCGCACGCACCTCACCCGTGAAGCGCAGACCTTCGAACGCGGCAAGGTCGTCGTCGCGAAAGCCGTGCTGGGCCAGGTAGGCGAGGTCGGCGGCCTCGAAGCGCAGCGATTCGAGGTGTGAGAGGCACGACTCGATGCCGACCGCCACCAGGAAGCCGCGCCGGGGGGGCAGGCGGCGCACGAAGAGGCTGAACACCGCCTCACCGGTCATCCCCCGCCGCAAATAGCTGGCCGCCATCGTGAGCTCGTACAGATCCGTCAGCAGCGCCGTCGCCACCCATCCTCCTCGCAACACGGGACGGTCGGAGCCGCCTGCCGCAGGGGTCATCTTGTCGGATCGCCACCGTCCGCGCCGTCGGTGCGCCAGTGCGCCCGTGCGCCACTGGCACGGTACCGAGAACCGGGCGCGCCACCCCGCCGAGGCCTGCGTACCCGCTCGCGGAACGGTGCAACCCACCGCTTCACGTCACCGCTTAGGTCGGCGACAGCTGCTTACCGCGGCGCAGCGGCTCCATCGAGGGCGGCGCCCACTTGGAGATGAGCACTACCCCGAGGGCCATCATCGCGAGGCTGAGCACCTGGCCGGTGATCGCCGGCGCGCTGTTGTTGAGCTGCTCACCGAAGACCTCGATCCCGAGCACGATGCTGGCCAGGGGGTCGACGATGAGCACGGCGGACTGGGACGCGGCCAAGGGCCCGACGTGGAGTGACGCCTGCAGGAGGAACGTGCCCAGCACGCCGGTGATGACCGCGCCGTAGAGGGGCCAGTGCACGAGTAACGCCAGCCATCCCTGTGCGGCCAGCAGATTCGTGGTCGCTTTCACGAAGGCAGCGTCCACCGACCAGACGAGCCCGGTGGCCGCCCCGTAGAGGGCGGCCCGGCGTGCCGGGGAACCCCGCTGTGCGAAGGCCAAAAGGATCCCGACCACCGCAGCACGGGTGAAGACCACCACCAGCCACATGCCGAGGGTGGGCACGCGGCTCCCCTCCTTCGGTTGGGCGATGACAAGGAAGCCAGCGAGGCCGCCGCAGATAAGCAGGGCGGCCAACCACGACCGACCCGGGATACGGTCGTGGAGCCAAACCTGGCGCAGGCCGAGGGTGAAGACGAGCTCGGTCACGAGCAGCGGCTGCACGACGGCCAACGTGCCGAAATAGAGCGCACCGGCCGAGAACAGCAGGGTGCCGACGAGGAAGGCACCCCCGAGGAGCCAGAGCGGCTGGCGGATCAGGAACCACGCCACCTTGACGACACCCTTGTCGGGCGGTGCATCGATGTTGGCCAGACGCTGGAGCACGGCACTGCACCCGTTGCAGAACGCCGAGAGCAGCGCCAAGAACGCGCTCATGAGAACGCCGGGGTGCAGGTGGCGGCCGTGACGATGACTACGAGCCCGAGGCTCGTGGGCAGCCCCACCAGGAGCTGGAGTTTCCAATCTCCGATGTACCAGCCGATGCTGAGGACGAGCGTGACGGCCGCCACGAGAATCACCGCCGGAGGGAACCAACCCGAGACGCTCGAGACGTTGACGCCGATCAACACCGGTGCCGGGTCCTCGCGGCGCCGGGTGACCAGTTCACGCCGACGGCTCGGCGTCGCGCGCCGACGAGTGCGGCGACCCCGCGGGCTCGGCCAGGGCGACATCCACGCCCGGTGCCCGGGGAGTAGCTGCCGGCTGGTTCGTGTCACCACGGGCATTGAGCAGCCGACCGACGAACGGCAACTCGGTGACCGCCTCGGCCCGGGCGATGGCCAGTCCGGCACGCGGCGCGTGGCCCGACGCGTCGGTGACGACGTAGCGGGGACGCCACTCGGGCCCGTACTTCTTGTTGAAGACCCACAGCGACTCGATCTGCATGGTGTCGCTGAACCGGTGGAGGACGGAGCGCTCCATGTGGCGCCACGGCCCACCATTGTCCTCGCCGGCCACGACGGCCCGCATGGTGGCGAAGTTGAGGCCGAGCCCGCGGTAGCCGTTGTCGGCCATCCACTTGATGGTCTCGATGATCACGAAGTCGGTCAACCCGTTGGGCGCGTCGGGAGCGTTCGTCCGGCGCATGACGTCGAGGGAGTACCCCTCGATGGCACGGGCCGGGATGTACTGGTTGAAGGCCATTGGCCGGCGCTCGGCGTCGAAGCAGACCGCGAGAAGGAGGCCATCGTCACGGGGGTCGAACATCCGCGAGAGGGTCATCGAGTAGCCCCGCTCCACCTCACCCTGGCGGGTCTCGGTCATGAGCTCGAGCAGCTGCTCCTTCAGCACCCCCGAGACGGCCACGGGGTCCATGACCTCGACGGTGCAGCCACTCTTCGAGACCCGGTTGTAGGCGCCCCGCAAGGACTTCATCGCCTTACCCTGGAGTGAGAACGTGCTGCAGTCGACGATGGCCTCGTCGCCGATGTAGACGTCGCGCATGCCCGCGCTCCTATAGATCGGCAACCACGACTCCCGGGCGGCGAGCACGGCGACCGTCCAGCCGTTTTGGTCCGCGAACTCCATCGTGTCGGACCACACCTCTTCTCGCTCGCCGGGGGGCCCGACGGGGTCCGGCGAGACGAGCATCACCCTGTTCAAGACGGTGTAGGCGACCACCGATTCGCCGCTGAAGAACCACGACTTGTCGTCGCGCAGCGCGAAGTAGTCGAGGGTGTCGCCGCCGCAGCGGCTCACGATGTCACGCGCCCGGTCGAAGGCGTCGTCGCGGTCCGCGCCCGTCCTCGGCCGGTAGCGGCCCGGTCGCGCCACAATGAGGATGAGCAGGACGGCGGCGCCAAGCACCAGGGCCGTCACGTCGCCCCGCTCGCCCTGGCCCGTCGGGAACACCACGTCCGCGCCGGCCAGCACCGCGATCACCGTCAGCACCGAGATGATGACCCACCCGACATAGCGGCGCGTCCCCGGCGGGCTCACCCGGAAGTGGACGTGCTGGGAGATGAGCCAGCAGACCAGCATCAGGGCGATCACCGAGCCCTCGATGCCCCTGCCCCTCGAGAATCGCACCACCGAGCTCACCAAGAGCACGAGGATGGCCGCCGCCCAGGCTCGCCGGTACCCGAAGCGGACACCCTTGGCGAGGCCGAGCAGGGCGAGGCCCCCCAAGATGGCCCCGGCGCCCGAGATCGGGTGGGCCCCGAAGGGCAGCCACCAGTCGACCGCCCTCGTCGCCCGGACGGGCCAGAGGAGGGCGAAGACGATGTTGAGCGCACCGGCGGCCACCAGCAGGAACCAGGCCGCCTGGCGAACCAGTCGCCGCCGAGTCCACGGCCCGAGCTCGGCCTCGTCGAGGGGCCATGTCTCGCCGTCGGGCAACGCGCCCACCACCGTCGGGACCGATGGGCGCAGCTTCTCGGGTGTCGTCGCCAGCCGCTCGAGGATGCTCGGTGAGCGGATCGGGTGCTCGACCAGCACCAGGCGCACCCTGAGCTCGGACCCGGCGTCGACCTCCACGCGCGAGAAGCGGCGCAACTGGACGAACGTTCGCGGGAGCCCGAAGCGCGCCTTGTGGGCGATCACCACCTCGGTTCCGCAGCCCGTGTTGGCATAGAACCCCTGGCGGACCACCGAGAGCTCAGGCTCATGCGTGTGGCCGCTGATGAGTCCGGCGTAGCCCTCGTTCACCAGGCGAGCAGCGAGCTCTCGGGGATTCGAATTGTGGATCGCCGCGCCGCCGCGTTGGCCCACCGTCGACTCGGCCAGTGAGCGGTTCGCCCTCAGCATGGTCGCCGCCGCCGTCACCACGGCGACCAGCACCACCAGCACCACCAAGATGCCGAACACAACCAGCCAGTAGATGGCGTGCTGGTGCAGGAGCCGGCCGACCCCGGGGATGAAGGTCAAGAGGCGAAGGGCGATGGCGGCGAGGAACGGGACGGCCAACCACCACGCCCGGCCCACGATCTTGCGGTAGAGGACCCTCGACGCCAGGAAGTCGGTGATCTCCCCCGCCTCGTTCAGGTACTCGACACCCTCGAGGATCGACCCGCTCTCCTGGCGAGCCTTCAACTGGGGCACCACCTCGGTGACGATGTGGTGGCCGAAGGGGGTGTCGATCGGCGAGCGGGGGTCCCGAAAGGCGTTGTAGGGGTCGAGCTGGTTCCCGTGCACGATGCGCACCACCTCGGGGCCCGCTCCCGTCTGAAAGGTGACATCGCAGGCGAGCGCGACCGCCACGGCACCGAGTCGCCGCTTCGCCACCGAAACCGCTGCGGGGTCCCAGGCGATCTGCCCGTCGTGGTTGCCCGGGAGGACCACCACCTGATGGTCCTCTCGTGCTGCGAACGCACTGACCTCACGGGTGAAGTCGGCGTTGGCGTCCAGGATGCGATCGAGGTCGGGGGGGCCGGCGAGCATCTCGAAGCCGTCCCCGGCGATCACGAGCAGTCCGGGTGCCTTCCACTCTTCGAGCGCGCCGACGATGGTGGCGGTGGCGGTGGCCGCCGCCTCACCCGGTGTCGTGGTCAGGTGGAGGTCGCTCACCACGAAACATCGGCCGCCCCGGGGGACCTCCAGGTGGACGAAGTCGGGAACGAGCTCAGGTGCGCGGGCCCCTGCGCCGTTTGATCGAGCGACTGGCTCTGCGTCTTCGGGTGGCACCTCGGCGACGTCCACCGGACCGGTGGCGCTCGCGTCGAGCGAGCCGGCGTCGGTGGCGCCCGAGGTCACGAGGCCTCGGGCCGCAGGACCGGGAAGAGGATCACGTCGCGGATCGAGGACACCTCGCCCAGCAACATGACCAGCCGATCGACACCGATGCCGATGCCCGAGGTCGGGGGGAGCCCGTACTCGAGCGCGCGAATGAAGGCGAGATCGGCCGGGTGCGACTCGAGGTCGCCGGCAGCCGCGGCGCGCGCCTCGGTCTCGAAGCGCTCACGCTGCTCGTCGGGGTTGTTGAGCTCGCTGTAGCCGTTCGCCAGCTCTTTCCCGTCGATCACCAGCTCGAAGCGGTCCGCCATCGTGGGGTCTCCATCGGTGTGGCGGGCCAGCGGCGAGACCTCGACGGGGTAGCCCACGATGAAGACCGGGTCCACGATGGTCGGCTGGAGCACCTGGTCGTAGAGCACGAAGACCAGCTTGCCGGGTCCCCAGTCCTCCAGATACGCAACCTCATGGGCATCGCAGACAGCGCGAAGTTCCACCACGTCCATCTCCGGGTGCACCTTGCGTCCGAGAACCTCGTCCAACATCTCGAGGAGGTGCCGGCGCGGCCACGGGGGGCTCAGGTCGATGGTGCGCTCACCGGAGGTGACGCTGGAGCGCCCCAGGGCGTCGGTCGCAGCCGTGGTCAGGAGGTGCTCGGTCAGGTCCATTCCGTCGTTGACATCGCCGAAGGCCCGGTAGGCCTCGAGGGCGGTGAACTCGGGGCTGTGGCGCGTGTCGATGCCTTCGTTCCGAAAGTTCCGGGCGATCTCGAACACCCGCTCGTAGCCGCCGACCACCAGCCGCTTCAGGTACAGCTCGGGGGCGATCCGCAGCGTCAGGTCGATATCGAGTGCATTGGCCCGGGTGACGAAAGGACGTGCGAGCGCACCGCCGGCCTGCGGCTGGAGGATCGGCGTGTCGACCTCCAAGAAGTCGAGCTCGACGAGGGAGCGCCGCATCGACGCCAGTGTCTTGAACCGGACATCGAAGATCCGCCGGCTGTCCTCGTTGACCAGCAGGTCCAGCTCGCGCTGGCGGTAGCGGGTCTCCGGGTCGCTCACCCCGTACCAGGAGCTCGGGATGGGACGCAGCGCCTTCGACAGGAGGCGCAGCTCGGTGACGTCGACGGAGAGCTCACCCTTGCGGGTCGTCACCACTTCGCCTGCGGCGCCGACCCAGTCCCCCACGTCGAGCTGCGCGAGCACCTCGTGCGACGGCGGCTCGAGGCGGTCGATCGCGAGCATCAGCTGGATGGGCCCGGTCCAGTCGCGCACGGTGGCAAAGGAGAGCTTCCCGTGCCCGCGTACGCTGACGACCCTGCCGGCCACAGCCACGTGCTCGCCGGTCCTCGAGTCGGGTGCGAGATCGGGGTGCTCGCCGTGGACGGCGGCTGCGGTGTGCGTGCGGTCGTAGCGGCTGGGATAGGGATCCTCACCGAGTTCGCGCACAGCTTCGCGCTTGGCCCGCCGTTCGGCGACTTGGGCGGCGAGGCCACCGGTTCCCGAGGTCGCTTCGTCGGGCGCGTCAGCCTGGACCGCCTCGACGCTCGCACCGAGCGGTTCTTCGACTGCCACGTCCCTCCCCCTCGAACGCCGACCGCCTCAAGGGCGACAGAACATCGGTCAAGCCTAGACCTCCTGGGAAACGCTCCGGCGAAGATCACCGCCGTCTGCGACGGCGTTTCCGCTGGCGACCACCAGGCGCGACGACCACCCCGTCGTTGTCCGTCTGTTCGGGCGAGCCAGGGCACGATTGGCCGGGAGGTGCACGGGCAGGTTCCAAGCCCCAGGACGTCGAGGTCGCACCAGGGCGAGATCCCGTCACCCGCGTTGAACTGCGCAGGACGACACCACCCTGAGGGGGCCAGGTAGACCCACACCCACCACGCCGCCTTCCGGACGTGAACCGCTCGGGGCATGTGGGCCTGGGCGCAACGCTCACGGTCAGCTCCGACTAGAACGACAACAGGTCCTGCGGCCCTGCGCCACAGGCACACTGCGCAGAGACAAGGGAGACGCCATGGATCGCAGTCGAGTGCGCAACCGCAGGATCGCAGTAGTGCTCGGCGCAGGTCTCGGAGCGGGCACCGTGGCGCTGCTCGGCACCGTGGCCGGGGCCTGCAGCCAGGCGGGATGGATCAACGGGGTCCATCTCGCCGGCGGTACAACGACGGTGACGCTGGAGGCGCCGGCGGCCGGAAGGCTCGACCGCGCCGGCATCGTGCTGACCGCGGCGGGCAGCCCCGCCGCTGCACACGGCGCGCTCGCCTTCCCCGTGAGCGGGGGCCTCATCTGGTCCGAGAGCGGATGGGGGACGGTGGACCATGCCGGCTCGCTTACCGTCACCGACACCGACACGAACCGCTCGGTGTCACTCAGCAACATCGAACTCGACTTCCTCCCGACGCCGGCCGTGTTCGTCCGCACGTCACAGGGCACCACGTTCCAGCTCTTCGACGTCTTGTTGAAGGAGCAGCCGGCGACCGGGATCACCCTCACCAGCGAGCGGGGGACGCACCGACGGGTGGACTACACCGGCGTGGGGCTCGCCCTCTCGTCGCAAGGTGCCGTCTTCCTCGACAACGCCCTCGGGACCCACGCCTTTTCCGGCGGCGAGCAGATCGGCACCGCCAGGGTGGCGGGACGCGGGACGCTCGCCACCTGAGCCAGCATGCAGCGTCCAGAGGGCGCAGGCTCAGCTGAGAATCCGGTGACGATGACCGTGTGGGCGTGCCATCGTCGTTAGTCTCGCCTGGTCCCCCAACGGCGAAGGGTGCCCCGTGAAGCAACCGCTGTCGAGACGAGGCCTCCTCAAGTCAATGGCGGCCGCCGGGCTCGCCGGCACCGGGGCTTCGATGGGGCTCGGGAGCGTGCGCTCGCTTGCCGGGGCCAGCGGTGTGGGGCCGACCACCATCTTCAAAGCCGGCGACCGGCCGTTCCCGCGCCGTCCTGCCGGCGTCGACACCCTGCCCAAGATCCGCCACATCGTGGTGGTCATGATGGAGAACCACTCGTTCGACAACTACTTCGGGATGCTCGGGCGCGGCGATGGCTTCACCCTCGACGCAGCCGGGAAGCCGACGGACTCCAACCCGGGCCCTGACGGCCAGGCTGTCGTGGTCTTCCCCTCGCCGTCGGTCTGTCAGTCCGACGTGGACATCTCCCAGGACTGGGTGGTCAGCCACACCTCGTGGAACCACGGCAAGAACGACGGGTTCGCCCTGGCCAAGGGGACGACACCGATGGGCTATTACGGCGCGGCAGACCTGCCCTTCTACTACTCGCTCGGGCGCACCTTCACGCTCTGCGACCGGTGGTTCTGCTCGACGATGGCCCAGACCGACCCGAACCGCCGCTTCCTGACGGCCGGGTCGTCGTTCGGCCTGGTCGACGACTCGTTCCCCGGGGGTGCAACCACGTCGTTTCGCCCCGGCGGCTTCGGCACGGTCTTCGAACTGCTGAGCCACTTCTCGATCCCGTGGAAGAACTACTACTCGAACCTTCCCTCGAGCCTTCTGTTCCCCTACCTCGGCTCGAAGTACGCCGACAACATCGTCCCGATCGCCACGTACTTCGCCGACGCTGCTGCCGGCACCCTCCCCGCCTTCAGCCTGGTGGACCCGAACTTCACCAGCTCGTCAGAGGAGAATCCCCAGGACATCCAAAACGGCGAGCAGTTTGCCGCCTCGGTCATCAACGCCGCCATGGCGGGGCCCGGGTGGCCCGAGACCATGCTGATCTGGCTCTACGACGAGCACGGGGGCTACTACGACCACGTCGCACCCCGGCCGGCCGTTCGACCCGACGACATCGCCCCCGACGTCCCCACCGCCGAGCTCGACGGGGACCTGTTCAGCTGGACCGGCTTCCGGGTGCCCGCCGTCGTCGTCTCCCCCTGGGCGAGACGCAACTACGTCTCCCACGTGGTCCACGACCACACCTCGGTGCTGAAGTTGCTGGAGACGAAGTGGAACCTTCCCGCCTTGTCCAATCGCGACGCCAACGCCTCGAACCTGCTCGACACCTTGGAGCTGGGCGCCAGCCGGCCGCCCTTCCTCACCCCACCTGACCTGACCGCCGCGGTTCCGGTCAGCGCGGCCGAGGTCGCCGCCTGTGCGGCGTTGTCACCACCGGGCAGCTGAGCACCTGGCCGCTAGGCGGCAGAGCGCTCCAGGATATGCACCCCGCAGGCTGAGCCCAGCCCGATGACGTGGGCGAGGCCGACGGTCGCTCCCTCGATCTGGCGGTCGCCGGCCTCGCCGCGCAGGTGGGTCGCCACCTCCCAGATGTTGGCGATGCCGGTGGCGGCGATCGGGTGGCCCTTCGACTCGAGGCCGCCCGACACGTTGACGGGCGTGGAGCCGTCACGCCAGGTCGCCCCGGACTGGAAAAAGTCGACGGCACCGCCCTCGGGACACAGGCCGAGGTTGTCGTAGTGCACGAGCTCAGCGGTGGCGAAGCAGTCGTGCAGCTCGACGAGATCGAGATCCTCGGGGCCGACGCCGGCGAGCTCATAGGCCTGAGAGGCGGCGTTGCGGGTCAGGGTGTTGACGTTGGGGAGCACCTGGCAGCCCTCCTCCCAGGGGTCGGAGGTGAGAACCGAGGCTGAGACCTTGACCGCCCGGCGCTGCTGCTCGAGCGAGAGGGTCTTCAACTTGGCCCCGCTCACCACCACCGCGGCGGCCGCGCCGTCGCAGTTGGCCGAGCACATCGGCCGGGTGTTCGGGTAGGCGATCATGAGGTCGCCCATGATCTCTTCGAGCGTGAAGCGCTTCGAGTAAGCGGCGAGGGGGTTGAGGGTGGAGTGGGCGTGGTTCTTCTCCGAGATGCGGGCGAACAACTCGAAGCTCGTCCCGCCGTAGCGGTGGCCGTATTCCATGCCGATCTGGGCGAAGACGCCCGGCATGGTCTCGGTGCCCACCCGCCCGTCGATCGCGGCGATGGCCCCGTAGCGACCGCTCGGCGTCCAGTTCGCAGCGTCCTCTTTCCGCGAGCCCCCGGCCAGGAGCCCCGCACCCGAGAGCTTCTCGACCCCGACGGCGAGGCCAGTGTCGCACTCCCCCGCTCTGATGGCCATGATGGCCGTGCGCAGCGCGGTGGCGCCGGTGGCACACGCGTTGGCCACGTTGAACACGGGAATGCCGGTCTGGCCGATCTGCTTTTGCAGCTGCTGGCCCACGCCGCCGCTCGCGTGCATGAGGTTGCCCGCCGCCAGCACGCCGATGTCGCGCATGGTCACCCCGCCGTCGGCCAGCGCCGCCAGGGCCGCCTCGGACGCGAGGTCGATGATGTCCTTGTCGGCGTGTTTGCCGAATTTGGTCATGTTGATCCCGAGGATCCAGATGTCGTCACTCGCCACGGTCAGGTGCCTTTCAGCTCAACGGCTCGAACCCGAAGCCGACAGCCTCGGTCCCAGCCTCGTCGGTGCCCATCGAATACGTGGCCAGTCGGACCTTCATGCCCAGGGTCACATGGTCCGCGTCGGGCTCGACGTTGATCACGTTGGCCCGCACGCTCGTCCCGCCGAGGTCGACGACGCCGGCGACGAATGGCACCGGCACGCCGGGTGCGGCGAAGGCCACGATGGTGAACGTCTTGAGCTCACCCTCGGCCGGCAGTGCGACGGTGGTGAACTCGGTTCCCGAGCAGGCCGCGCACGCGTTGCGCCGGTCGAAGTAGTGCGCTCCGCACGCCACGCACTCGGCGACCTCGAGGTGCGGCGTGTCGCCGAGCACCAGATAGTCCACCAAGGGAACCGTACCGTCGCCCATTCGCCCTCCTCGATCGCGGCCCTAGGGCCGATCGCAACGTAGTGCCCGAGCCTCGCCGGGCACAACCGCCCCACGGGGGTGCTCGGGCGCTCGGGCGCTCGGGCGCTCGGGTAGCTTGGCGCCGGCAACGGTGCTACGAGCGGTGGAGACGACAAGTGCTGATCTGGCTGGTGATGGCGATCCTGCTGGTGGTGCTCGTGGCGGGCGGCTACGTCGGACGCCGCCGGGCGGTGACCCGTTCAGGCTCGAAGGTCCAATCCCATTCGGCGAACCACTCCCACCACGGCAAGGACGCCCACGGCCATCTTGGCAGGGGATCGCACTAGGCCTCCGAGCGGCCCGGCGCGGGGAGGCGCGCCGGGCGGTCGACGACCACCGACGAGGCAGCCTGAATCGGGACGGACGCTGCGGGCTCGGTCGGCGCCTCGCCAGTGGGCCGTCCAAACAGGTCGGCGACGGCGGAGCCGACGAGGTGGGTGACGTCGGCGATCGCCGCGCTGGCCAGTTCACCGACCCGGCGGCTTAGCTCCTCGGCCGGACGGGTGTCGCCGGTGAGGGCCATGGCGGTGACCAGCCACACCAGTGCGCGGAGCGGATCGTCACTGTGGCTGGCGGTGCGATTCGTGCTACTGGGCGGGGTCGGAACCCGCCCGGCCGTTGCTCCTGTGGCGCGCATGGTGCGTCGGGCACCACGTACCTGATCATCGCTCATGCGCACTCGATTCCACGGGGGCGGAACCGCCCGACAACGTGGGCGACGCTACTCGGGGACCTCGCGCCTGTCACCCTCCCTCACGTGCGACGGGTCACGATCCGGCAGGGAACGGTCTCGTGAGCGCCGAGGTGGACGCTGGCGCAGACCCGGTGATAGCCATCGGCAATGACGAGCGGTTCCCCACGCACGAGGAGCACGGGCGAGAGCCGGGTCCCGAACTTCACCTTCGACAGGTCCCTGGCCACCTCGGGGTTCTCGGCGTCGGCGAGCGGCAGCCCGCTCGCCCGCAGCAGGTCGACCGCCCGGTAGCGGACGATCTGCTCATCGTGTTCCAGGGCCTTGGCGAGGGCCTTGGCCTCCGAGGGCTCGACCAGAAGGGAGAGATAGGTGCGCGCCGCACCGAAATCTGCCTCGTCGGGCTGGTTCTTCCAGTCGGTGTTCTCCATCGCTACCTCCGTTTATCGACATTGGGAAGATTCGTTCACCTACCCAGTAGTCGGCATGTCAACGCATCGACCCGGGGAGTGCAGTCGCCCTCGCCTACGCTCGGCGCCGGTGCGGACGATGACGGGGGGGCGACAGTGACACCGGTCACCGACGGGTCCGCGATCGTCGGGGCACTCGACATCGGGGGCTCGAAGGTCGCCGCGGCTGTCTCGGACCTCGAGGGGACCAGGCTCGCAACCGCCAGTGTCCCGACGCAGCGCCACCAGGGCGCCCGCGACGTGCTCGGGCGTTCCATCGAGCTCCTGCGGGCCCTCCTCTCGCCCTACGCCACCCGCCTCGCGGCGGTGGGCGTCGCCACCATCGGCGTGCCCCGTGCCGGGCACATCGACCTGGCCGAGACCATCGGGGGGTGGGGCGGCATCGCCCTCGCCGCCGAGGTGGGTGACGCGTTCGGCGTCGAGGTGGCGGCGGTCAATGACGTGAAGGCGGCGGCTCGAGCCGAGGCGCGCTGGGGCGCACTTCTCGACGCCGACCCCGGCCTCTACGTGAACCTCGGCACGGGCCTCGGGGCGGCACTGGTGGTCGGGGGCCGCGTGCTCGAGGGCGCCCACAATGCGGCCGGCGAGATCGGGTACAGCCTGCGCTCGATGGACGACGTGGGACTGACCGCGCGCCGCACCCTTGAAGACGCTGCCAGCGGCCGCTCTCTCGCCGGGGACGCCGTTCGTCTCGGCGCCCCCGCCTCGGCTGCGGGCCTCTTCGGCGTCGCGGCTTCGGACCCGGCCGCCTCCGAGGCGACGGCACACGCCGTCGCCGAGCTCTCGTTCCACGTGGTCAACCTGGCCATCGCCCTCGACCCGAGCCGCATCGCCGTCGGCGGCGGCCTTACCGGCTCGTGGGCTTCGTTCGAGGGCCCGCTGCGCGCCGGCCTGGAGGCGGCGGTGCCCTTCCCCCCCAAGCTGGTGCTCGCCCGGTTCGCCGAGGACGCGGCGCTAGTCGGTGCGCTCGCCCTCGCCACTGAGCTGGTCACGAGGCGCTGAGCGGCCCGGTTCGACCACCTGGAGCAGGGCGGCGTAGAGCGTGAGGCCCGGCCCGAAGGCCATGGCCACGATGTAGCGACCGGGCTCGGCCACCCTGGCATGGACGAGCTCGTCGAGCACGAGCAGCACGGTGGCCGAGGAGCAGTTCCCGTGCTCGGCGAGCACGTGGCGAGACCCGGCGAGGTCGGTCGCGGCCAGGTCGAGCTGCTCGCCGATCACGTCCAAGATGCGCGGGCCGCCGGGATGGACGGCCCAGCCGGCGACCTCGTCGCGCTCCACGCCGTTTCTCCCGAGGAGGTCCTCGACCATGGGTCCGACGTGGACGGCCAGGACGTCGGGCACCTGCCGGGAGAGGCCCATCTTGAACCCAAGGTCGGTGATGTCCCAGGTCATGTGGCCCGCCGTCTCGGCGTCGGTGCGAGCCGACACGTCGACCACCCGGAGCCCCGGCCTCGAACCACCCACAGCGGGCTCGACCACGAGCGCCGAGGCGGCGTCGCTGAAGAGCGCATGGGCGACCACCTGCTCGAGGTCCGCGGTCGGGGGTTGGATGTGCAGGCTCGACAGCTCGACGCACAAGAGCACGGCCGGGCGCTGACGGGCCACCACATAGTCACTGACGGCACCGAGGCCCGGCAGGGCCGCGTAGCACCCCATGTGCCCGACCAACAGGCGCTGGAGGCCGGGGTCCATCCCGAGCTCCTTGGCCAGGCGGATGTCCACCCCCGGCGTGGCGTAGCCAGTGCACGAAACGACGGCGAGCAGCCCGACGTCAGCGGCCTTCATGCCGGCGGCGTCGAGGGCACCCTCGACCGCCTCACGGCCGAGTGGCACCGCCTCATCGACGTAGCGGGCCATGCGCTCGCCGGTCGAGTAGCTCGAGATGTCCTCCTTGCTCGGGTCAAAGGCCGGGTGGCGCTGCCGCACCCCGGCCGCCAGGAAGATGCGCCGGGACCAGCGGCTGGCCCCGAGTGTGGGCGCCATGAAGGTGTCCCAGAGTTCCTCCTGAGAGCGCACGGCGGGATAGGCGCTGGCGGCACCGGTCACCACCGCGGAGGGCTGTCTGGTCACGGGTGCTCCTTCGTGCCGTGGCCCTGGAACAGGACCGACGTCGTGAACGTGGGGACCATGCGCGCCGCCGGGCGCCGGCGCGCCAGCCAGAGCACCAGATCCGGCACCGAGGGCCGCATTCCTCGCATGGCCAGGCGGATCCCGTGGCGCGCGCACTCGGTCTGCAGGGCGCGCCGATCGACGAAGAGCGCGGGGTCGTGGAGCCCCGGTGGGGCGCCCCCGGGGACCCGCTCGGCAACGCCAACGGCGAGCAGGCGGGCGAGCGGCGTGTCGGCGATGGTATCGAGGACCAAGAGGCCGCCTGGTCGCAGCACCCGGCAGGCCTCGGCCACTGTTGCGGGCACGTCGGCGACGTGCTCGAGGATCTCCCCGGCACAGACCACGTCGGCGACGCCGCTCGCCAGCGGCAGGGACATGGCGTTGCCCCGGACGGCAGCGACGCCGTGGCCGGCGGCGAGGGCGAGCGCCGAGGACGTGAGGTCGATGCCGACATGGCGGTAGCCCTTCGGCGCGACATGGGGGGACAGGAGACCGGCCCCGCATGCCACGTCGACAAGGACCGCCCCGCTGACCACGGCCGGCGGGATGAGCGCTGCCCTCGCCTCGGCGATCCAGTGCAGCATGGCAAAGGACCCGAAGGGGTCCCACCACTCGTCGACGAGGTCGTCGTATTGCCCGAGATCGTTGCGGGGCCTTCGTTTCACCGTCGTCACTGCAGCAGTCGGGGGCACCAGGCACCTACGTTAACGGGGTGACCAGAACGTCCGAACGAGGCAGTTGCGCATGAGCGCCCCCACCGGCGCGCAGGCGACGCATGAGGGTGCACGAGAGGTGGCGGGCCGGCTCTTCGACGTGGCGGTCGTCGGGGCGGGACCCGTCGGACTCGCCCTCGCTGCACTCGTCGGCCGGCGCGGATGGGAAGTGGTCGTGCTCGAGCGACGGCCGGTCCCCTATCCCCTGCCGCGCGCCGTCCACTTCGACCACGAGGTGGCCAGGATCCTCCAAGGGCTTGGCGTGATGGGCGAACTTGCAGCCGTGACCGAGCCGATGGACGCCTACGAGTGGCGCTCCGCCAACGGGGCGACGCTGCTCACGTTCGGGGTCGAGGGGCTGAGCGGCCCGTCGGGATGGCCGTCGTCGACCATGTTCAGCCAACCCGACCTCGAGGCCGCCCTCGTGGCGCTCGTGGACTCGCTGCCGAGCGTCTCGGTCCGCCGGGGCGACGAAGTAGCCGCCATCGAGCAGTCCGAGGAGCAGGCCACCCTGTCGCTGCTGCCCGCGGGCGGGGGGCGGCCCGGGACCGTCAGCGCACGCTTCGTCCTTGGGTGCGACGGCGCACAGAGCACCGTGCGGGGTCTACTCGGTACGCCGGTGGAGGACTGGGGTTACTTCTTCGACTGGTTGATCGTCGACGTGCTGCCCCGCGACGCGCGCCCCTGGCGCCCGCTCAACGTGCAGATCTGCGATCCGGCCCGGCCGACGACGGCCGTGTCGGGCGGACCGGGCCGGCGGCGCTTCGAGTTCATGCGGCTTCCCGATGAGCCCGTCGAGGCGCTCGCCACCGAGGAGACGGCGTGGCGCCTGCTCGAGCCGTGGGGCCTCGGCCCCGAGACGGCCACGCTCGAGCGCTACGCGCTCTACACGTTCGCCGCCAGCCTGGTCGAGCGCTGGCGCGATGGCCGGGTCCTGTTGGCCGGCGACGCCGCCCACCAGATGCCCCCCTTTGCCGGGCAGGGGTTGTGCTCGGGGTTGCGCGACGCCGCCAACCTGGCGTGGAAGCTCGACCTCGTCCTGGGCGGTCATGCCCCGGACCGGCTCCTCGACACCTACGGGACCGAGCGCGCCCCGCAAGTGCGCGCCGAGATCGAGTTCTCGGTCGATCTCGGCAAGGTCATCTGCGTCACCGACCCCGCCGAGGCCGCCGTGCGCGACGAGGCGATGACGGCCGCCGTGCGCGAGACGGGCCCGGTCGTCCCTCCTCCCGAGCCCCCGATCGGCCCCGGCGTCACCAGGCCGTCGGACCCGGGCGCCGGCGAGCTGTGCGCACAGGGGATCGTCGAGATCGACGGGCGCCGCGGGCGCCTCGACGACCTGGTGGGCGCCGGGTGGCTCCTCCTGAGTAGGGCGGGCGACCCCGCCGATGGGCTTCCCTTTGCCCTCCTCGAGTGGTTCGCCCGCATCGGGGGGCTCATGGTCGTGCTCGACGACGGGCCGGTGACCGACGTGGAGGGGACGTACGCGGCCTGGATGGGCTCGCTCGGCGCCGGCGTCGTCCTCCAGCGCCCGGATTTCCACATCTTCGGCTGCGCGCCGGGCATCGAAGGCACCCCGGCGCTCCTCGCCGACCTCGCCGCCGCGCTCGGGGCGGACGGCACCCGTGGTGGCGCTCGTTAGAGGGCCAGGTCGGCGATGCTCGCCTGGACCTTGCGCATGCCGCGCAGCCAACGCTCCCGGTCCCCCGCTCGCCGCAACTCGTAGTCGGCGACCTCGGGGTGCGGGAGGACCAAAAAGCGCTCCTCGGCGACGGCGGCGAGGACGGCGGCGGCCACCACCTCGGGCTCGAGCATGCCGTCACGGCCGGCTGTCGACGCGGTCAGCTCGTGCGTCTCTTTCGTGTCCGCTCCGGTCATCGCCGTCCACACGCCCTGGGGGCACAGGCATGAGACGCGCAGTCCCGCGTCGCCGTGGGTGATCGAGAGCCACTCCGCCAGGGCGACCACGGCGTGCTTGGTCACGCTGTAAGGAGCCGAGCCGAGCTGGGTCAAGAGCCCCGCGGCCGACGCGGTGTGCACGAGGTAGCCCTCGTGGCGATCGAGCATCTTCGGGATGAGGGCACGGGCGGCGTAGATGTGGCTCTGCACGTTGACCGCCCACATGCGCTCCCATGTCTCGTTTCCGAGCTCCACCCCGCCCACGGCGATGATCCCGGCATTGGCGCAGAAGATGTCGATCGGGCCGAACGCCTCTTCGGCGGCGGCGATGAGCCCCAGCACGTCGGATTCCTTGGCCACGTCGGTGGTGACGGCGATCGCCGGGTGCCCTTCGGCCACCAGGGCGTCCGCCACGGCCTGGGCGCCGGGGCCGTCGAGGTCGGCGACCACCGTGCCGCGTGTGCCGGCGGTGGCGAACGCCTCGCACAGCGATCGCCCGATCCCGCTCGCCCCCCCGGTCACCACTACCGATCGACCACTGATCTCCATGTCGGGTCCTCCTCGTCCAGAGCGCATACTGCACCAGGGCGATCGACCGCCGCCACGCCGACGAGCGATCTTCGTGTTCTCTTCTCCACGAAGTCGCAGGTGACGCTGCACCTGCGGGCTCTCGGGGGATGATGGACGGGTGCGACGACGCCGGGGTCCCCATCGGGTCGGCGGCGCGCTCCTCGGGGGTGCCGTCCTCGGCGCCTCGGCGCTGCTCGGCCCGCTCTCGGCCGCCGGGGCGGCGTCGGCCAGAGCGGTGAGCTCGCAGGCAGCCAAGGGAATCGCCCTCGACCCTGCGATGTTCGCCACGGGCGCGTGCATGGCCTTCGCGCCGACCCGCGGCAACCGGCACCAGACCGTCTTCCTCGACGCCGGCCACGGCGGCATCGACCCCGGCGGTGTGGGGACGACCGAGGATGGCAGCCAGATCGCCGAATCGCAGATCAATCTCCCGATCGAGCTGGCCAGCATGGCCATCCTGCGTGCCCACGGCTTCCGGGTCGTCGTTTCGAGGACGCAGGACACCACCGTGCTGCGGCTCGGGCCGGCCGACGTCGACGACGGCCTCTTGTCGCTCCAAGGCGCCCACGACGACGTCGCCGCACGCGACGAGTGCGCCAACCTGTCGAAGGCCAGCGCGCTGGTGGGGATCTACATGGACGCCGGCTACGAGTCGACCAACGCCGGGTCCATCGCCGCCTACGACTCGGACCGCCCCTTCGCCCAATCGAACCTAGCCCTCGCCACCGACCTGCAGAATGCGGTGCTGTGGGCCATGGATGCCGAGGGCTGGGGGATCCCGAACGACGGGGTCCAAGACGACACGGGCCTCGGGTCCTCGGTTGGCAACCCAGCCGACGGCGGACTGGCGGCCGCCTCGGCCGCCTACGACCACCTCATGCTGCTCGGACCCGCCGAGACCGGCTATTTCACGACGCCGAGCACCATGCCCGGTGCGCTCATCGAACCGCTCTACCTGACCGACCCCTACGAAGGCACCCTGGCACAGGGCGCCTCAGGCCAGGCGGTGATCGCCCAGGGCATCGCGGGGGCCGTCGAACAGTTCCTCGCCCCGCCGAAAGCGGCCCACCCCGCCACCCCCGCCTGACGCTCGGCACGCCCGGGCAGGGGAGTCATAGATCCCGGCGAAGCCGGGTAAGTGACCGAGATGCCCTCCGATTCATCTGGCGTCCGGGCCCAAGGGGAGCGTTCGAGCCGCCACGCCCCGCAGACCGATCATCGCCGTCACCGCCCGGCGCATCGAGAGCGCCGGCCGGGACCTCCTGGTCGCCGAGCGTGACTACGTCGAGGCCGTGCGCGGTGCCGGGGGCCGACCCCGCGTCGTGGCAGCACTCCCCCGGGACCCCGGCAGCCGATGAGTTCGACGGCGTCGACGGCCTCCTGCTCACCGGCGACGACGTCGACCCCTCCTGCTACGGCGAGCACCCCTCCCACGACATCGGCGGCGTCGACACCGAGCGCGACGTGGCCGAGATCGAGCTGGCACACCAGGCCGTCGAGCGTGCCCTGCCGGTACTCGGCATCTGCCGCGGCTGCCAGGTGCTCAACGTCGCACTCGGCGGGACGCTCGTCCAGCACCTGCCCGACGTCACCACCCAGGCCCACCTCTTGGCCGAGCAACGGGGAGTCCCGGTCCACGAGGTGGAGATCGCCGACGACTCCTTGCTGCGGAAGCTCGCCGGCGTGCGACGCCTCGAGGTGAACCGCATCCATCACCAGGCGGTGGAGCGGCCGGCTCCCGGATTACGCCCGGTCGCGTGGGCCGGCGACCGCACGATCGAGGCGCTCGAGCTCTCGGGCCGCCCGGTGCTCGGCATCCAGTGGCGCCCCGAGAACCTGCTCGACGACCCCCGCCAGCGGGCGCTGTGGCTGGTGGCAGGGGCCGTCCGGGTTCCGGACACCGCTGACCCCGCCAGCACCGATGCCGCACAATCACCCGGCGCACCGCGTGGGTGAGCCCGAACCCGGCGCCCTGCTCGTGGGCGCCGAAGAGGAGTTCCTCCTGATCGACGCCACGACGGGTCGGCCCGCGCCGCGGATCGCCGCCGTGTTGCCCGACGCCCTCGAGCTGGCGGGATCCCAGGCCCAAGAGGAGCTGCACCAAGCCCAGATCGAGCTCGCCACCTCGCCCTGTGCCGACCTGGCGGATCTGCGCGCCGAGCTCCTCGGCCTCCGCTCGAAGCTGGTGCTCGCCGCAGCCCCGCACGAGGCCGTGGTGGTGGCCTCGGGGACCTACCCCGCCGAGATGGGTGCAGCAGGCCGGCTGATCACCGCCGAGGACCGCTTCCAGACCATGGCCCGTGAGAACTCGGGTCTGGCCAGAGAGCAGCTGATCTGCGGCTGCCACATCCACGTGTCGGTGCCCGACCCCGAGTCAGCGATCCGCGCCATGAACCTGCTGCGGCGCTTCCTCCCCGTGCTCTGCGCTCTCGCCGCCAACTCGCCCTATTGGGAGGGACGCGATACGGGCTTCGACAGCTACCGCACGGAGGTCTGGGCCCGCTGGCCGAGCGCGGGTCCACCGGGGGCGTTCGAGTCGAGGGCACAATACGAGGGACTGGTCGACCGTCTGGTCGAGTCCGGGGTCATCTTGGACCGGGCCATGGCCTACTTCGACGTCCGCCCCTCGGACCGCTTCCCCACTCTTGAGATCCGCATCGCCGACGTGATGCCGACGGTCGACGATGTGGTGGCGGTCGCCGGGCTGGCCCGTGCATTGGTTGCCTGGTGCCTGCGCCAGGAACCTCCGGCGCCGCCGCTGCGCCACGAGTTCCTGCGGGCAGCTACGTGGCGCGCCGCCCGTTCGGGGCTCGGCGGCACCCTCGTCGACCCACTCGACGGCACCGCTCGGCCCGCGGGCGATGTGGTCGAGGGCCTCCTCGAGCGGGTGGGAGATGACCTGGAGCGCCTCGGCGACCACACTGTCGTGGCAGGCGGCGTGCGTGCCATCGTCGAGGGCGGCAACGGCGCGACCCGCCAGCGCCGCTCCTACGCCCACCACCGCGACTTGGGCGACGTGCTCGGGGCGCTCATCTTGGGGCCCGACGGCTCGCCGGGCGGCGACGAGGCGTAGGGCCCGCTTGCCGCCCGGCGTGCTGGGTATCGTGCAGGTACGGGCGCCCCGGCCGGGGCGCCGATCCAACCGCCTGGAGGCGACGTGCGTTATCGAAAGCTCGGCCAGACCGGACTCGACGTCTCGGTGATCTGCATGGGGTGCATGAGCTTCGGCGAGCCCGGGCGCGGCAACCAAGCCTGGTCCCTCAACGAGAAGCAGAGCCGGCCGCTCATCGAACGCGCCCTCGAGGCGGGGATCAATTTCTTCGACACGGCCAACGTGTACTCGGCCGGCTCGAGTGAGGAGATCGTCGGCAAGGCACTGTCGGACTTCGCAGACCGCGATGAGGTGGTGCTCGCCACCAAGGTGAACGGCCCCATGCGGCGGGGCCGCAACGCGCAGGGCCTGTCGCGAAAGTCCATCCTGACCGAGATCGACCACAGTCTCGAGCGCCTCGGCACCGACTACGTCGATCTCTACCAGATCCACCGCTGGGACCCCAGAACCCCCATCGAAGAGACGATGGAGGCGCTCCACGACGTGGTCAAGGCGGGCAAGGCCCGCTACATCGGCGCCTCGTCCATGTGGGCGTGGCAGTTCTCCAAGGCCCAGTACGTGGCGCGCCAGCACGGCTGGACGCCCTTTGTCAGCATGCAGAACCACTACAACCTGCTCAACCGCGAGGAGGAGCGCGAGATGCTCCCCCTCTGCGAGGACCAGGGCGTCGCCGTCATCCCTTGGAGCCCGCTCGCCCGGGGGCGCCTCACGCGTGACTGGGACGACGTCACCGAGCGCTCCGAGACCGACGAGTTCGGCAAGAACCTTTACGGCACCTTCGACTCGGACCGCACGGTTGTCGAACGGGTTGCCCAGGTCGCGGCTGAGCGCGACGTCTCCCGTGCCCAGGTGGCGTTGGCCTGGGTGCTGTCGAAGCCCGTCGTGACGGCGCCGATCGTCGGCGTGACCAAGCCCCAGCACCTAGAAGACGCACTCGGCGCAATCGACCTCGAGCTCAGCGAGGCCGAGATCAAGTTCTTGGAGGAGCCCTACGTTCCCCATGCGGTGGCCGGCTTCGCCTGATCGGCCCAGCCGGCCGCCATCGCCGAAGGTTGGTGTCTGCAGGAGCTAGGTGCGAGCCGACGATCAGGAGCGTGCCGCCTTGGTGCCCGTGACCAGGCGCTCCCGGTCAAACATCCGAGCGACGATCCGCAATGCCCGCACGTCGATCGCCAGCAGGACAACCGCGAACAGCACAGCGACCCCAAAGGTCGGATGGATCACCCCGACCGCCAGCAGGGCGACGACCCCGATGATCGGAAAGCTCGCCAGAGTCCCCAGCTGCTGGGCGACGCGCACCTCGCTCGCTCGCACCGACACGGCCATGCCGACGACGATGGCCCAGCCGGCGAGCAATGGGGCAAAGAGGAACAGGGCCAGCAGCACCGGCCCCTGGTGGAACACCGCCGATGCGATGGCTGGCTTGGCAAAGAGTGCGACGGCGATCAAGAAAAGGCTGAACACCGTGTAGGAGAGCGCCAGAGTCGGGATCATCACAGCCGCCGCCTTGCCCAAGATGAACTCCTGCTTGCGGATGGGCGTGGTGAGCAGCGGCTCGAGGGTCCCCTGCTCGCGTTCACCGGCCACGGCGTAGGCGGCGAGGGTGCCTGGCGTGAGGACGGGGATCAGGAGGAGGTAGAGGAGCGGGAGCACAACATAGTTGTCGAGGTCGGTACCCGATGAGGGGACGAGGAAGATGGCGACGACGGGCTCGGCGAGGAAGAGCAGCGGCAGGACCGCCATCGACACGACGATCGCCCGCTTGCGCCGGTAGTCGCGCAGCTCTTTTCGGACGACGGCTCGGACGCGTGCGGCATCGGGGGCGATCATCGGGCGGCAGCCTCGACATCTTCGTCGATGAGCTCGAGGTAGACGTCCTCGAGTGAGTGCTGCAGCTCGCTGATGGAGAGCACATCTGCTCCGGCGGCCACCAGGCACCGGGTCAACTCGGGGGCGGCTTGTGTGACATCGGACACCGAAAGCTCGTAGGAGCCCGGCACCTCCGAGGTCCAGCTGTCGACGGAGGGGACCGTAGCGAAGAGGGCCGCGGGATCGCCGAGCGGCGCGAGCGTCTTCACCACCAGGCCCTTCGCGAACAGCTGTGCTCGCAGGTCAGTCGGTCTCCCGACAGTCCGCAGCGTCGTGTTGAGGATGGCCACCCGGTCGCAGAGCTTCTCGGCCTCTTCGAGCCGGTGGGTGGTGAGAAAAATCGTCACTCCCCGTTCCCGGAGGGCGATGAGCAGGTTGTGTACCTCGAGCGCGGCGACCGGGTCGAGGCCCGATGTCGGTTCGTCGAGGAACATGATCGCCGGGTCGCTCAGCAGTGTCCGTGCGAGCCCGACCCGTTGGCGAAGCCCTTTGGAGAGGCCGCCGCAGAGATCGTCGGCCCTATCGCCCAGGTGGACGGCGTGGAGAGCCTCTTTGATCCGGGCGTCAGGATGGTGCAGCCCATAGAGGCCAGCGAAGTACTCGAGGTTCTCGGTCACCGTGAGGCGGAGGTAGAGCCCGGGCGACTCGGGCATGATCGAGATGCGTTGGCGGATCGCCACGCCGTTCTCGGGGCTGAGTGGGATCCCCGCCACTGTGGCTGAGCCCGACGTCGGCTCGATCAAGGTGCCGAGTGTGCGGACGATGGTGGTCTTGCCTGCACCGTTCGGACCGAGAAACCCGAAGACCTCGCCGTAGTCCACCTTGAAGGACACCTGGGAGAAAGCGATCCGCTCGCCGAAGCGCTTGGTCAGCTGCGTGACGACCAGGGCGGGCTCGGCCTTTGTTGCGTCGCGTGCCCCTGCACCGGTCGAGCCACGAGCGTCCACTTCATTCGGCGACGAGCCGTGCCGGGCGCCAGCGTGCAGGTAGCCGGCCTCGGCGTCAGCCTGCTGGTGCGGCACCGTCACTCGGGAGCTTCCCTGCAGCTCGGCGCCTGTCTGGTGGGCTTCATCGGATTACGTCTCCTCGGCCACCTCGCAATGGTAGGCCGCCGACGAGCACTGCCCGGAGGGCATCGATGCGTCAAGGCTTATTGAGTTCCAGCCAGGATGCCGGTCTTGGCTGGGGGGTGGTCCGCCCCCTACCACCGAGTGAGTGGCGTCACCTCTCGCGCTGATATGACGGTTCCGGATGGTCGGTTGCTTCCTGCGCCGGTCCAGTCTGTGAGGCGATTGCGGTGTACTCCATGGTGAACGATCCACCAGCTGTAGCGCGATATCCGCAGCGATGCCGGCGAGTTGCTCGTCGAGCGCGCCGGGCGGGAACCGGTCGTGACCGCCGACCGTCGGCACCACTTGCAGCCACGTATCCCTCGCCTACGTGCGCTCCTCGGCGAACATCCACTCCTCCGGCCCGCCTGGCGCGGTCCTTCACTGAACGCCGGAGGGGGTGCCATCCTTGCGGCACTGGTCGGGCGATAGGGCTGCGCGCTGCCCACTACCGTGGTCCCATGAGCAGCCCGCGAGTGCCCGGCGGGGTGGTACACAAGCTTCCAGGAGACCTGCGCAAGGCGCTGATCGCCAACCCCACGGCACTCGATGCCTGGGAGGACATCACGCCTCTGGCCCGCAACGAGTTCATCTGCTGGGTCGAAGATGCCAAGCAGGAGACGACCCGAACACGCCGCATTCGCCGGACCGAGGAGGAGCTGGAAGATGGCCAGCGTCGGCCCTGCTGCTGGCCAGGGTGCAAGCACCGCGAGCGCACCGGCAGCTAGCAGTCGGCTGGATGCCCCTTCATGCCAATTACGCGTCTCAGAATCTCGGGCTGAAATTGCGGCTCGCTGACGATCGCTCGCACCTGGGTCGTCCTCTTTGCGCCAGCGGGTGACTGCCTCAGTGGAGCGCATGAATCTCGCCAATCAGCACTCTGGGCTGCGGCTGCACCCGCGAAGCCATGTTTCGTAACCCGCTCACGAGACATGGGGTACCTGAATGCTGAGGAACCTGATTGCTCGATGCCATGCCTCCGAGGTCGTCAGCGATCCATGACCAGTGGCATCTGGATTGGCCAGCCTCGCTCGGCGGATTCGGAGGGCGTCCCTTCCCACTTCGTACCGCCAAGTGGTAGTATCAATTGTATGGCAAGAGAGAAGGCAACCATTACGTTGGACCGCGGAAAGGCCGCTGCCGCTCGGGCTCTGCTTGGCGTCGGCTCCACTTCGGAGGCCATCGACGTGGCGTTGGACCAGCTCATCCACGCCGAGCGCCTCCGGGCCGACATCGCGGCATACCAACGCACGCCACCGACCCAGGACGAGGTGGCGTTGGCATCGTTCGGCAACACTGGTGGCATCGGCGACGACACCGATTGGGAAGCGCTGTACGCCAACGACCTCTCGTGACCGCCGCCGTGCGTCGGGGCGAGGTCTGGCTCGCCGATCTCGACAAGACCCGTCCGGTCATCGTCCTCACCCGCGATCCCTTGGGTCGGCTCCTCCACTCGGTGATCGTCGTTCCTGTGACCTCGACGATCCGGGGTCTGTCCACCGAGGTGCCGCTCCGGCGCGACGACGGTATCCGGCACCCGTCAGTCGCGAACCTCGATAACGTCCAGCTACTTTCCCGCGATCGTTTCCGTAGGCGCATCGGACGGGCTCATCCCGCAACCATGATGGCGCTGTGCGCTGCCCTGTCGGTGGCCGTGGACTGCGGGGACTCCAGAAGATCGTAGGACGCGCATCCGGCCCATGCTGTTGGGTCGGCCTTGAGCCTGCGGCGCCGACGAGCGGCCCGGCAAGAGCGGATCGGGTTCATGGTTGGGCACTGGATACCGCGGATGAGGCCACCCTTGTCGCTCAAGCAGACGGCGCGATCGTTGCCCAGGCGCGCTGTCGGTTCGCCGACCCGGCGGGCCTTGTGCCATGAAGCTCCAATCAGCTGTTCCGGTTGCTGTCCGACCCGGCCATGACCCGTTCGGTCGCCGTCTCCTTACGCGCAGCACCGCACGACCTCGGCTCGTGGTGCTTACTCGAGATCACCAGACGCATGATCGAGGACGCTGACCGGACCGTGGGTCTCATCGCCCGGTCGGGAGTGGCGGAGTCGAACGTTTCCACGGCGGCTCAGTTCCGCAGGGCGGGGGAGTTGCTGATCGACTGGATCCACCGGCTTCTTGAGCGTGGCCACGAACCCGAGAAGTAGGGCGTGGGCGGGCGGGAGGCGCCGCTGTCGAGGTGGCCGAGCACCCACAGTGCGGCGGCGATCACGCCGTCCTTGGCCAAGGGCACGCCGTCACTGTCCTCGTACACCGCCGTGAACGTGCCGGAGAGTCCGCCGAGCACCGTGCCCAGCGCCGCCGCGCACCCGGCGACCAAGAAGAGGTCGTCCCCCGCGGTCGGCACGCCGCGCAGGTAGCTGACTGCCACGTAAGCGACGATGCCCACGGGCAACAGGAGCCCCCGCGTCATGGGCCGTCGTCCACGAATTTGGAGCAGGACGAGCGCAATGGGGCTGCGGTGCTGCTCTCGGCAGGTGTCGTACCTGGCGTCGCCAGCACGCTCGCCGTGGGACAGGTTCCCGGCACGTTCCCTGCCAACGTACGATCGTGTCGAAGACCCCACGGTGCCGACAGACTTGGAGCCCTCGCCATGAACGGGCAGTTCATTCGGAGTGCATTCGACGACACCTTGGTGATCGACGTGATGAGCGGCAAAGCCACACCTGGCGCTCCGCTCCAGGTGTGGCGCATCAAGGAGGACCCACACAGCGCCGCATTGACGATGCATGGGGTAAAGGAGCCGGACAACCAGCTGTGGAACATCACGGCGGGCCCGTTGGAGGGGTCGGTCTTTATCGAGATCGGACTGGCCGACGACCTCGTCATTGTTGTGAAGGGAGGAAAGGGCGAGCCAGCGACGCCCCTCCAGCTCGGGGAAAAGGCTGGCGGCGCTGACAGCGGGAGTGGAGGAATCGAGAGCAGAGTGTGGCGACTGACCGCCGTCGATGCCGAGAATGATGAGGCACTCGAAGGGCGGAGGGGAACGTTCATCCAGAGCATGTTGGAACCCGACCTGGTGATCGAGATCTCCGGGGGAAGGAACGAACCCGGCACCGCTCTTCAAGTCGGCGTCAAGAGGCCCAGTGGCAGCGCCGAAGAGGTGCGGCGGGCCAGAAGTCAGCTCTGGTTGCTGGGTGCCGCTCAGAAGTGAGCGAGGACGCGGCCCCTCCTCACTGGCGGGCTCCCGACGGAATTTGCCGCACCGACCGGCAGGGACGGAGTGCCCCGGACCGTGGCGGGCTGCGGTTCATCCTCTTCTGGGGAACGGGTTCGTAACGAGCTCGCTCCGCCACGCTCGATCTGACCTGAGCCGTCGCAGGGTTCCCGGGCTAGGTCCTGCGCTGAATCCATCGATTCAGAGGACCCGTCATCGGGGCCCGACCACGTCGCTCCCGGCGGGGGTGACGACCAGGCTGGTGCCGACGGTTAGTCGATTTGCTTCCAGTGCCCGCGCTCGAAGGTCCGAGCCCACCAGGCCGAAAGTGAGTGACCCTCGTCGTGGGCGAGGTCAGGCCGGAGCACCTCGGTGCCCTTCGGCGCCGGCAGGGATGCCATCTCGGCGTCACTGAGAGCACACCGCACCAGGGTGGTGGTGATGTCGGTGATCTGGTCTCGGTCCACGAACCTCGGGCCCTGTTTGGTGGTGACGACGATCCCATCGAAGAGGTCGAGCTCGGGAACCACCAAGACGTGCTCGACGATGCCGAACTCTGCTCCTGTCGAGCTGAGGACGGGGGAGCCGAGTGCAATTGCCTCGTACGAGATTGGCCGTCCTTCGTCCACGTGCACTCCTCGGGTCGTCTCGGTCGGACTTTAGCCACGCCGAGGAGGTGCAGGGGATGTCCTGACGCCAAGTTGCCCGCGACCGAAAACTGCAGGGTACCGATTGTGAGTTTCGAGGGTTCACTCCGAGGTCCGTGGGGATGATGATGACGAGATAGCAAAGGGGCGAGTTGCCGTGACCCTCGGGCGGACCCCATGCAGTGGAGGAACGCTGACATGGACACAGGCGAGCGCGCTGAGATGGTCGACATCCTGCCCGAGTTGCTCGACCGGCACCTGATGACCGCTCACGGGTGGTCCTTGCGGGATCTGGCCGAGGTTGATAACGCACAGCTTCGGGCCGCGCACGCGATCAGCCACGAGCGGGGGTGGGGTCCCCTCTCCTATCCGGAGCTGAAACTCTCGAGCTGATCGTGTGCCGCATGCCGGCCTGAACTCGTGGCGAGCGACTCGACATCAGCTCGGCTACGGGTGGCCCGCTAGTGGAGCGACGACCCGCCAGGTGGTTCGCGTGGACGGGGTTCGGAGTGGTCCCAGTCCGCCAAGAGCGTACGCAGAGCGGTGAGGAGGATGAGCGGTTGGTCGAGCATCGCGTGATGGCCCGCTTCGGGCAGCTCGATGACCGGGGTGACCCTGCCGAGCTCGTCGTACATCGAGCGGCCGATGTCGGCGGTCACGAGGCCATACTCGGAGCGCAGCAGCGCGAGTCGGCAGCGCACCTGTGAGAGGTAGGGGAGGGCGACGCCCCGTATCCCGCCACCGAACTGGGCGAAGATCTGGCGGTCGAACTTCCACTGCCAGCCGCCGTCGACGGCGCGAAGTGAGTGGCGTGCAACGAAGTCGACCACGTAGTCGAGGTAGTGGTCCTGCTCGGGCACGGTCCGGAAGTGGGTGACCGCATCGTCGACGGTGGGGTAGATGCGCGGGCGGCCGAAGGCCTCGCGGAGGTGGAAGGCCCCGATCTCGGGGTCGGGCTCGGTGACCGGCGAGTCGCAGATGATGGCCCCGGTCACGAGCTCTGCGTGCCGGGCGGCCGTCGCGATGGTGACGAAGCCGCCCATGCTGTGCCCGATGACGACAGGTGGGCCACTGATGCCGCCAGCCTCGGCGGCCGCCACGACCTCCTCGGTCCAGCGCTCGAGCGAGTACTCGGAGCGGTGCGCACTGTCGCCGTGCCCGGACAAGTCGACCGCGACCACACGGAAGTCATCGCTGAAGCGGGCCGCGACGTGCGTCCACCAGTGCGCATGGGCGCCCCCGCCGTGCACGAAGACGAGCCCTCGGGTGCCGGTCCGCCCCCAGGTGACCGCGTGGATTCGGGCACCGTCGACCTCGAACTCGATGTCCTCGCTCGGCACGGCCAACGCCTGCGTGAACCACGACGGCGCGTCGGGGAGCGCTGGAGAGTCCATCTCCTGATCAGAGCACACCAAGGGACCACCAACCGGGCGCAGATGGGCTAGCGCACGCCCCCGTCGAGTGCCTCGATGCGCCGGGCGAGGTTCACCGCGTGGTCGCCGAGGCGTTCGTAGAAGCGGGCCAGCAACGTGACCTGGGCGGCGATGGCGACCGGCATCCCCTCGGCGCCGATTTCGGTGGTGAGCCGCTCGTGGAGGTCGTCCATCTCCTCGTCGGTCTCGGCCAGCCGGGCGCTCACCTGCGAGCGGTCGGCGAACGCGTCGGCCGCGCTCTGCCACATCTCGATGGCGACCTCGGTCATCAGCTGGATGATCCCCCGGCTGCGGGGACTCATGTCGGCCCCGAGGCCGCTCACTGCCCGTTGTGCGATGTGCTCGGCCAGGTCGGCACTGCGCTCCAGCTCAGGGATGATGAGGAGCAACGAGACGAGGTGTCGCAGCTGCTCGCCGGCGGCCCGGGTCCCTTGGAGCTCCTCCCAGACGAGCAGCTCGATCGCGGCTGTCAGCTCGTCGACCTCCTGGTCGCCGTCGATCACCGACTGGGCGAGCTGTGGGTCGTTGTCGAGGAGCGCCGAGGTGGCATGGCCCAACGCTTCGGAGACGAGGGCAAAAAGCCTCCTGACCTGGAAGTCGATGGGCGCGCTGCCAGATTCGGCGGAAGTCATGCGTCGAGACCCTACCCAGAGTTTCCCCTTTGTTCGCGTAACGTTCACCAATTGGTCACAGACTCGAGCGCATGAGGGCGGTCCCCGCGCTCCACGCGACGATGTCCAGCACGCGCAACAGGGACAGATTCCAGGCGTCGGGCACCGCATCGCGAATGGCGCCGAGGGCGGCGCGCAGCTGGTTGTCGGCGAGCACCGTCCACACGCACTTCCAGAAGTCGCGGTCGGTCGCCCCAAGGGTGTCCTTCACATGGAAGTCGGAGATGGGGATGAGCCGCGGCCGCTTGGCGGCCATCAGCTTCCCGGCGATGGTCGGGCCAATTCCGGGCTGGACGTTCAAGAAGTCCCACAGCGACCAGGCGGCCGAGCGCTCGCCGAGCAGCTGTTCGTAATCCTCGGGAGGAAGGTCCTCGACGCACCGATCCGTGTCGATCGTGGACAGCAGCGACGCCACGGTGGCGGTTGCCGTGCGCTCGAGGAGCAGCATGACAACCGGGGGCGGGACGACCACGCCGAGCGAGGTGACAGCGAGGAGATCCGATGCCGTGAACCGATTTGCCGCGTGGACGTCGTAGAGCTGCTCGAAGAAGCGGCCGTCGGATTCCACCAGGTAGGATCGCAGGTCCTCGATAGCCGTGGGGCTCACGTCCCTGCCGCGCGCGTCGAACAGCAGTGCCCGTGCCTGCCCAAGCCACAGAGACGCACCGTCCACCTCAGCCTCCGATCTGAAGGGAAGATACTCCCCGCTCCATGGTTTTCGTCGCCGGGGGCCGGTTGGATGACCCGGCGGCGATCTCGGCCAGCGGGCTGCGCCGTGCAGGGGCCCAATGGCACTTGGCGGAGCGGCCGAACGCGGCAACGATGGGGCCGGACCCGGCGGACCAAGCCGTGACCATTTTGGACGCGAGGACAGGAGGCGACATGGCACAGCCCGACGCAGTGTTCATCTTCATCGGCACCTACCCGAACGAGACAGGAGCACGAGCCGACTACGACGTGGTGAAGGCCCTTCACCTGGCCGGGGCCGTCGGTACCTACGACGCCGCCGTCGTGACCAAGGACGCGGCCGGCAAGGTGCATGTCAACAAGGACGAGATGGCCACCCGGCACGGTGCGTGGGGTGGCGCCGCCGTGGGTGCGCTCGTCGGCATCTTGTTCCCGCCATCGATCATCGCGTCGGCTGCGGTTGGCGCAGCGGTCGGCGGCGTGAGCGGCCACCTGTGGCGGGGCATCTCGCGAGCGGACGTGAAGGAGTTCGGCGACATCATCGACGAGGGCCAAGCGGCCCTTGTCATCGTCGGCGAGTCGACCCTGCAGGCTGCGCTGGAGAAGGCCGGCCTGAAGGCAGAGAGGCAAGTCGCCAAGGAGCTCGACGTGAGCACGAAGGACGTCGACAAGGCCGTCCAGGAGGCGGCTTCGGAAGTCGGCTGAGGCTGGACCGAGCAGCCGGCACGACCGGGGAGTCTCCGGCGTCGTGCGGATGAGGTAGCTCGGTGATCGTCGCGGTGTGTGTCGTGCGCAAGGCTCGAGCGACGGCGACATCACCCCTGTTCTCGGGTCCTAGGCGCCCGGCGGCTCCGTCTGTTCAGGGGTCCCCTGGGACCCGCCGATCAGGCGGTTTCGGTGCGAAATTGGGCCGCAACGCGGAAATTCTTACTCTTGCGCCCGGCCCCGACGCCGTGCTGCCAGACCAGCGATAAAAGCCCAGCTGGAACACGGTTTTCCAATTGGACCTCGGCGCCCCGAGGGGTGGCGCACGCCGCCGTTTTGGGCCATCCGCCGTTGCAATTCTGCCGATCGCCGCTAAATTGCGTACTTCCTCGTTGCGTCGGCCATGAGCCGAGAGACGACGGGGAGGGTGGCGACCGGCTGGTCCACGCCGACAGCGGAAGCTTCGCCGTCGGGGACACGGATTCTGCCCTTGCCTGGGATCGCCCCATGATGCGCGATCCCACCATGACCTCTCTTTGTACAGGTCGCCGCCCAAAAAGCAGTCACGGCTGAGGCGTAAAAGCCCAGTGCCAACCAAAGCGCACTGGTGCGCGCCCCGACAGACAGGCGACCTTTGCCTGTCAAGGAGAAGCACGACACATGTTGAAGTCAAAGCTGAAACGTTCCATGGCCATCCTGTCGCCCACGGCAGGAGTGGCGGTACTGGGCGCAACCGCGGTAATGGCGGGTGCGCCCTCGGCAGGTGCGGCGGCCATCGAGCTCAATGCCCCGATTGTCTCGATGACCGGGAGCCCCAGCGGTCACGGCTACTGGGAGGTGGGCGGCGACGGCGGTGTCTTCGCCTTCGGCGACGCGAACTTCTACGGCTCGACCGGCGGCCAGCACCTGAACGCCCCGATCGTTGCCATCGCTCCCACGCCCGACGGTCACGGCTACTGGGAGGTGGGCGGCGACGGCGGTGTCTTCGCCTTCGGCGACGCCGCGTTCTACGGCTCGACCGGCGGCCAGCACCTGAACGCCCCGATCGTTGCCATCGCTCCCACGCCCGACGGCCACGGCTACTGGGAGGTGGGCCGCGACGGCGGTGTCTTCGCCTTCGGCGACGCGAACTTCTACGGCTCGCCGACGGGTCTCCATCCCAACGCCTCGATCGTTGCCATCGCGGCCACGTCGGACGGCCGCGGGTACTGGGTCGCCTCCTCCGACGGCGGCGTTTTCGCCTACGGCGATGCGAACTTCTACGGCTCGGCAGCTTCTGAGCGCCTGAACGCCCCCATCGTCGCCGTCACCTCCGACGCGAGCGACAAGGGCTATTGGCTGGCGTCATCGGACGGAGGTGTTTTCGCCTACGGCAACGCGGCGTTCGCCGGGTCGGCCGGCGGCCAGGCCCTCATGGAGCCCGTTGTCAGCGCTACCGCCGCCTCTGGCGGTGGGTACTGGCTCAACGCATCTGACGGTGGGATCTTCAGTTACGGCGGGGCGGGCTTCTACGGCTCGCTTGGCGGGTCCCACGTGGTGAGCGCGGCACCGGCTCCGGCCAGCGACGGCGTCACCGCCGCCGAGGAGGCCGAGTGGGAGCGCGTCGCACTGTGCGAGGAGGGTGGCAACTGGGCAGCCAACGGCTCGACCTTCTCGGGGGGCCTCGGCATCTCACGAGCCAACTGGGCGGCATACGGCGGCCTCGCCTTCGCGGCTGAGGGCTCCGCAGCGACCGAGGATCAGCAGATCATCGTCGCCATGCGCATCCAGCCCAGTCCTCCGGACCAGAACGGCTGCACCTCCTGGTAGGAGCGACCCTCCCGGCCGACGGCGCGCGACGTCGGCCGGGAGGGGTGGTTGCAGTCGATGCCCCAAGTCCTACTCCTCGGACGAGACGATGAAGTCCTCGGGCGTGATGCTCGGCAGCTCACTGACGGCGTCGAGGAGGATCTTCTCCCAGACCTCCGCCAGGCGGGTCAACAGCGGAGAGTCGGCGGGGAATCGGAACTCATTCAGGTCGAGCGAGTCGTTGCGGTACAGCCCGAGGTCGTAGGGGGGGCCGACCGAGAGGTTGGCCCTGGCCGCGCTCACCATGGAGCTGAGGGCGATCTTGATCGCGGTGGGCATGTCCACCTTGCCCTCGACGGCGAGCTCGAGCATGAACTTGCCGTACTTGCTCTCGCCGATCTGGAGGAAGGGGCGCTCGTCCGAGGCCCGGATGTAATTGCCTTCGGGGTATACGAGGAGGATGTCGGCGGGCGTACCGGCGATCTGGCCGCCCAGGATGAAGGTGGCAGAGCCGGCGCCGCCCTCGAGCGCCGCCTCGTGGCGTCCCGCCACCTCCTGGCTGAGTCGCCCGACGTAAAGGGCGGCCTCGAAGAGGTGCGAGACCGAGGCCAGGCTCTCGTGGTCGCCCACGCGCTCGAGATCCCGGTGGATGCAGTCGAGGACCTCCTGGGTGGTGGCCAGGTTTCCGGCGGCCTCGAGCACGAAGACCCGGTCGTCGGCGGCCCGGATGGTGTGGAGCTTGCGGTAAGTCGAGACGTTGTCGACCCCGGCGTTTGTCCGGGTGTCGGCGAGGAAGACGAGGCCTTCGTCGATGCGCAGGGCGAGGCAATAGGTCAAGGGTTTTCCTCCTGGGTAGGCGTCTCGGGGCCGTCCCGGCCCGCGCCGACCTGCTCGTCACGGCGGCCGCGCCAACCTAGTCCGGTGCCTGCACCCGTCGATCGCTCAGGCCGTGGCGCCCTGGCCGACGAGACCGAGTTTCCTCGGCGAGAGGATCTCGTCCACCAGGCCGTAGCGCACGGCCTCGGTGCCCCCGAGGATGTAGTCCCGGTCGGTGTCCTTGGCGATCCGCTCGATCGGCTGACCGGTGTGCTCGGCGAGGATCTCCTCCATGCGGGTGCGCAGGAAGCCGATCTCCCTCGCCTGGTTCTCGATGTCGATCGACTGGCCCTGCGCCCCGCCGTGGGGCTGATGGATCAGGATGCGTGAGTTCGCCAGCGCGAACCGCTTGCCGGCCGCGCCTCCGGCCAACAGGACCGCACCCCCCGATGCCGCCATCCCGAGACAGACCTCGGAGGCGGCGTCCTCGTCGCCGGTCGGCCACCACGAGAAGCGCAGCTCCCGAGCCGGTGTGACCGATTCGACGCGGGCGTCGCCGGGCGTCAGGCCTTCTTGTCGCAGACGTCGGGCGACGGCCGCCTTCGTCACCCGGGGACGTCAGCGCGTGGAGCCACCAGTAGTCCTCGGAGCGGACCATGTGCAGCGTGCCCCGATTGAGCCACGTCACGACGAGGGCGCGCTCGTCACCCAGGAGCCCGGCGATCCTCGCGGCGGTCGTCCCGGTGCTGCGCGCACGAATGGCGAGCGTGGCGGCGTGCAGGTCCTGGCTCTGGACCGCCAGCAGCCGTCCCACCACGCGGCGCGCGTCCTCTGGGCGAGGACCTGCCAGCAGCTGCGAGCACAGCCGCTGCACCTCGGTCACCGCCGGGCGTCCCGTCCGTGGCCCGGGTGATCAGCCGAGCAGTTTTGCCTTCTGCGCCGCAAACTCCTCGTCGGTGAGTATGCCCTGTGCGTGGAGCTGGCCGAGCTTCTCCAGCTGCGCAAACGGGTCTTCCTCGACCGGTGCCGGCGCCGGCGCCGGCGCGGCGGCAGCCGCCTGGGCCTGCTGGGCCTGCGCGGCCTGCGCCTGCTTGCGCTGCATATGGCCGCCGACGGCGGTGGCGGTGCCGGCCACGACGGCAGTGGTCACTGCCATCCGGGCGATGGGACGTCGTCTCATCATTGGTGGTGCTCCTTCTCTCTCGTAGGTATCGGTTACTCGCCGGCGCTCAGGGCGGCTTCTGCTGCTTCGACGAGCTCGTAGGGGATGCGGGCCCCCTCGAGGACGACACCACCGGCATCGCGCACGGCGACGGCGAACGGGGCGGCCCAGACGTCCTCCCAGATGATCAGGGCGGCCGATGAGTTGGGCTCGAGGAAGGAAGCGGCGTGCTCGATGTCCTCTTCGCTGATGATGCCGCCGATGTCGGCGTCGAGCGCATTGAAGGCGTCGCGCTCGGCTTCGGCGAGCTGATCGAACTCGAGGGCGACGACCGAACCGTCGTCATCCTTTCCGATGAACACGAGGTCCAAGACCCGCACGGTCCCGCTGTCGATCAGCTTGGCGAGCTCTGGGGCGATCTGGCCGCGGAAGTTGTTCCCTGGAAAGCCAACGATGATGTACTCGACCGGTCCGAGTGCCATGTGTCTTGTCCTCCATCTCGATTGTGCCCGACGCAGGTGGCGACCCCCCGCGTCGACGCTCCGCCGATTATGCGGGCTTGCTCATCATGGAGGGGATCGGCGGAAGATGCAATCGGCAGTCCCGCTCCGGCCCTCAGTGGGGCCCGCGTGGCGCGTCATGTGGAATTCACGGTGCGGCAACGTGGGCGGAAACTTCGGTTGGCACCATGGTGCCGTGCCAGCCCCCCCGAGCGACGCCGCCACGAACTGGCGCGAGGGGGGCCACGTCATCGTCTGCGGTCTCGGCGGCGTGGGGCTCCGGACGGTCGAAGCGCTGCGCTCGAGCGGCGTGGCGGTCGTGGTCGTCGACGACGACCCCGACCTCCGCTTGGCCAGGGTGGTCGAGGGATGGGGCGTCGAGCACATCGCGCGCAGCGCCCACCTCGGCGACGGGCTGAGCGAAGCCGGCCTCGACCGTGCCGCCGCGGTCGTCTGTGCCGCCACCGACGAGATCCTGGCCCTCGAGACGGCCCTTCGGGTGCGCGAGCTGCGTGCCGATGTGCGCATCGTGGTCCAGATGGCCAACCCGTCGGTCGGCCGGGCGCTCGAGCGGGTCTCGGGGCCCGGCGGCGTGCTCGACGTCGCCAGCCTCGCCGCCCCGTCGTTCGTCGAGGCCTGCCTCCGGCGCCCAGCCCACAAACTCGAACTCGGCGGTGTGGACTTTGCGGTGGTCCAGACCGAGGTCGCACCCGACGCCGTCGGCAACGACACCTTCCGGGGACACTTCGGCAGCCTGGCGCCGGTGGCCATCATGCCCGCCGACGGTGCCCCCATGGCCCGGTGCCCGGGCCGTGACCACCCGCTCGGTCCCGGCGACCGGGTGGCGGTCCTCGGGACCGTCGCCGAGCTCCAGCGCGCCGGCATCGACCACCGCACGGCGGCGGGCATCGGGCCCTCGTCGGTCGGCTTCTTCCGCCAGCTCGGGCGCCGGATCGCCATCGCCTCGACGACCAGCAGCAAGGCCCTCCCCCTGGTGGTCGGCGGGCTGGTGGCACTGCTGGTGGTCTCGACACTGGTACTGCACGCCACCTACATCGATCCCTCAACCGGCGGGCACCTCTCGCTGCTCGCCTCGCTCTACTTCACGGTCGAGACGGTGGCGACGGTTGGCTTCGGCGACTACTCCTTCGCCCACCACAGCGCAGCGATGGAGATCTACGCCATCGTGTTGATCCTCGTCGGCGTGACACTGGTGTCGACGGCCTTCGCGCTGTTCACGAACATCTTGGTCAGCCGCCGGATCGAGCAGTCGCTCGGTCGCCGGCGGGTGCCGGGCATGGCGGGGCACGTGATCGTGATCGGCCTCGGTGCCGTCGGCATCAGCGTCGTCGAGGGCCTGCTGGCCGAGGGCCGCCGGGTGGTGGTCGTCGAGCGCGACGACCGGAACCGCTACCTCTCCCGGGCCCGGGCCCTCGGTGTGCCGGTGGTGATCGCCGATGCCACCCAGCGCCAGACCCATTCGATGGTCAACCTCGCGGACGCGTCGGCGGTCGCGGTCCTCACCAGCCGGGATCTGACCAACATCGAGACCGGCCTGGCGGTGCGCGAATCGCTCGGCGAACGCTGGGACGACGTCCCGGTGGTGCTGCGGGTCTTCGACCGCAACCTCGCACAGATGATGGAGCGCAGCTTCGGCTTCCGCCACGTCCGCTCGACCTCGGCACTGGCTGCCCCGTGGTTCGTCGGCGCAGCCCTCGGCCTCGACGTGCTCGGCACCTTCTACGTCGACCAGCAGCCGTTCCTGGTGGCCAGCCTGACGGTCGCCCCCGGAGGCGGGCTCCAGGGGCTGGCCATGGAGGACCTCTCGGCGCGTACCCGGGTGATCGCCCTCAGCCGCTCGAACCCGGCGGGCGCTTTCGAGCACCCTCCCCGGCGCGGCACGCGGTTCGCCGGGGGCGATCGTGCCTATCTGCTGGGACCCTACGAGGAGCTCTTGCGCGTGCTCCGACGTGACCAGCGGCCGACCGTCCCCGGGGGTTGAACGGCCGGCCGCACCGCCTACTCGGCGGCAGCCGCCCCGCAGACGGTCTCGACCACGAGGGCGCTGACCACGTAGGGGTCCATGTTGGCGTTGGGGCGTCGGTCCTCGAGCCAGCCCTTCTTGGCCTTGGCCA